>OMGY01000006.1_pt1 | contig 228994 bp, 215 predicted proteins | sample 1674461 | NCBI WGS metagenome assembly OMGY01 (sample SAMN05578579, study PRJEB25193) | human gut metagenome | biome: Human Microbiome; feature: human-associated habitat; material: feces | host: Homo sapiens | place: USA:Birmingham | reverse complement strand
GAGTATCTCTTATTTTTTTGTCTTTTATTTTTTCCCGAAATTATTTTACACTAACCTTTTGTCACATTGTATCATTTGTAATTTTATGTGCCAAAGGGGACGGGGAATTTTGGCATCTCTATATATCATTTCATTTTATAATAAAACTTTCTTTATTATTACATAACAAACTAATTATACCTCTACGTATAATATAACTTTGTCCATAAACAACTATTGAATTGTCCGTTTCAAAAATATGACTTTCATCACACAAAGCATAAATTGTTTTGCTTAATGATTCACCTAAAATGTTATCTCTTTGATAATTTTCTAACTCATTAAAATTAGAAGTTTCAATATTAAAATGTGGCTCTATATTTATTTCTGTTAAACCCAAACCAGTAAAATGAACAGGCTCTGAATTAGTGCCATTTTCTGGACTATTATAAACATTCTCAGCAAGATTTATTGAACCAGCACTTTGTCCAATTATAACACCATTATATTCCTTTAATAGATATTTTAAATTCATTTCATTAAAAAATTGATTTTGAATATATGTATCTCCACCACTTAAAAATATCAAATCAGCTTGCTTTATATAATTAGTAACATTATGTTTTGTTCTATCATCTAAAATATAATAATTTTTAAAAGCTATATCTGATAGTTTTAAAGCTTCAAACAATAGATTCGAATATTCAGTAACTTTCTCAATATCACTTGGGTTAGAAGCGATATATACAATTGTGTCAAATCTATTAATAGTCTTTTTCAATTGTCCTACTAATCCATTAGTGTTATTAATCTCATTTGCAATTTTTTTATTAGCTATTTTATGATAATGATTTAAATTACTTGTCAAAAATATTTTTTTCATGATTTTCCTCCAATATTTTATATTGCTTTTTCTGTGTAAATAAAGATTTTATAATATATTGTATTTCTATTGCACTTTTTTAAAAATTCATTCCTATAATATTCGCATCTGTATCCATTGTTGTTCTCATATCAATTCTCGTTATAAGATAATAAAAATCCGGTCTTTTATAATAAATTTTCATTATATTTTAACCTAGTTCACTCCATAAGGTATTAGCTATGGAGTGGATTACTTTAATAATTTTATTACGACACTGAAGCAACAACTAATAATTATATCTGATAATTCTTGACTCGGCATTTTACTTTCAATTTTACTATCAGTATATGTGCCAAAATTCCCCGTCCCTTTTGGCACTTTTGGGCATTTTTTATAATTCTGATACTCTCAAATGCAATTCTCTTAATTGTTCTGTTGTTACTATTCCAGGTGCACCCATCATTAAATCCTCTGCTTTGCTACTTAGAGGAAATGCAATAACTTCTCTGATAGATTTGCTATTTGTTAATATCATCAACATTCTATCTACTCCTGGTGCAATTCCTGCATGGGGAGGTGCTCCAAATTGAAATGCTGAAAACATTGCAGTAAATTTTTCTTCAATATATTTTTTATTATATCCTACTTTTTCAAATGCTTTTATCATTATTTCAGGGTCATGGTTTCTAACTGCTCCTGAAGCTAATTCTACTCCATTGCATACTAAATCGTACTGATATGCAAGTATTGATAAAGGATCTTCCGTGTCTAATATTTCCATTCCTCCTTGTGGCATTGAAAATGGGTTATGGCAAAATGTTAATTTTCCTCTTTCATCATACTCATACATAGGGAAGTCTGTTATCCAACAAAATTCTATTTTATTTTCATCTATTAAACCTAGTCTTTTACCTAATTCATCTCTAATACTCCCTGCTAATTTATCAACTACTTTAGGATATTCTGCAATAAAAAATAAACAATCTCCTTCTTTTGAATCTGTTCTTTTTAGCATTTCTAATTTAGCTTTTTCTGGAATAAATTTAGCAATTGGCCCTTGTAGAGTTAAATCATCCATAATTCTAAGCCATGCCAATCCTTTAGCTTTTAAATCTTTTATGGCATAATCTGTCATTTCTTCAAAGAAGCTTCTTGGTTGGTCTTTGACATTATGTGTTGCAATTATTCTTACCATTTGTCCTGCAAATGCTTTTAAGTCAATATTTTTAAATAAATCTGTTACATCCACAATTTCTAATGGGTTTCTTAAATCTGGTTTATCACTTCCATATTTAGACATAGCTTGTTTATAACTAATTCTCTTAAATGGATATTTTGAAATTTCTTTATCAGAAAATTTTTTAAATGTTTCATACATTACTGGCTCCATTACTTCGAAAACATCTTCTTGCGTGCTATATGCCATTTCCATATCTAATTGATAAAATTCTCCTGCTACTCTATCTGCTCTTGCATCTTCATCTCTAAAACATGGCGCTATTTGAAAATACTTATCTATACCTGCCACCATTAACAATTGCTTAAATTGTTGTGGCGCTTGAGGAAGGGCATAAAATTTCCCTTTATGCAATCTACTTGGTACTAAATAATCTCTTGCTCCTTCTGGCGATGATGCTGTTAATATTGGTGTCTGAACCTCTAAAAAATCTTTTCCTATCATTTGTTCCCTTAAAAATTGAATTACTTTAGCTCTTAATTGTAAATTACTTCTTATTTTTTCTGACCTTAAATCTAAATATCTATATTTTAATCTTAAATCTTCTCTTACCGGTGTATCTCCACCTATTTCAAATGGTAAAGCTTTCGTTCTTTTTCCTAATATTTTTATTTCTTCAATATAAATTTCTACTTTACCTGTCTTTAATTTTAAGTTAATTGTATCTTCAGATCTTTCTCTTACTATTCCATAAACTGTGACTACTGATTGTGTTGGAATATGTGAAATTACATCTACATCTTTACTTTCCGCAGATGTAACTACTTGCACTATTCCATACATATCTCGTATGTCCAAAAATACTAATCCTCCTAAATCTCGAATTGTTTCTACGAATCCTGCAATTCGTACTTTTTGTCCAATGTCTTTTGTTGTAATTTCATCACAATAATGTGTTCTGTACTCTTTCATTTCTATTCCTCCTTCAATAGCAGTGGCAATTTTAGGGTACAAAAAATCGCCCACTGCTTAGAATTGCAGGGACGAATATATATTAATATCCGCGGTACCACCCAGATTGAAAGTTTTATTCTTTCCACTCTTTAAAAATTATTCTGCTCCAACGTGTTTCGGTTATGTACGTTTTCTAAAAGGGCTTTCAACCGCTGACCCTTACTCTCTACTAGTAACCTTTACAGCCTTTCATCTTCATCACAAAATAATTTTTATAATAATCATCTCAAATTATTATTGTCACTATTATCAGAATTATCCATAGTAATCACCTTCCTTTAACATATTTCTATTATAGCATCATATTCTTATTGAGTCAAACTTATTTTTTTGCTTTTCATTTAAAATTTTTGTTCTTTATACCATTTTGAGAATTGTTTCATTGAATCTACTGATTCATATTTTATTCTACCTGCTCTTTCCTCTTCTGTCATTTGGGCCAATGTTTTATCATATCCGTATGGTTTAAATATATACCATAAATCAGACCATTTTTTATCTGTATCATTTCCTAACATTTTTTCAGTTAAAGTTCCTTCATGTTTTCCCATAAATTGATGTAACTCTTTTCCATCGTAATAAGATAAACATTCTGTAAATCTGCAAGTTCTGTTTTCTTTTCCTTCCATCAATTTTAGTAGTCCATTTATTCCTATTGTATCTAATGCAAAATTTACAAAAGCTCTAGGAAAGCCATTTAATTCATCTATCCAAAATCCACAATCTAGAGAAATGCATGGCTTATTTACTAATTTATAGGCTTCCATTACTTTATACTTTGATATATATTTTATATCATCACTTCTAGGTTCTTCTAGTTCATATTCAAAAACTTTAAAAGTTACTCCTTCTAATTGCTTATTAGCTGATGCTATTTTTCCTTTATTATGTGTTACAAAAACTATTTCATTCATTGATTTTTTCTCCTATTAATTATTATATTTTCATTTCTCTCTAAAATAATTTTATTAAAAAAGATCTATTTTATAAAGGCGGAGATTGTCAAAATCTCCGTCTCAATTGACATTATTTTAAAAGTTCTTTTTCTATTTCTGATAGTTTTTTATCTGCATCTTCCATATTTTTGCCTTTTACTCCAATATAGAATTTTATTTTTGGTTCTGTACCTGAAGGTCTAATTGCACACCAAGCATCATCATTTAGTTCATAATATAGTACATTAGATTTTGCTGTATTAGTTTTTTCTTCTTTTCCTGTAAGTGTGTTTATTATTTTACCTGTTTGGTAATCTCTTACTGCCTCTACGTTATATCCTCCCATAGTTTCTGGTGGATTATTTCTCATATTTTCCATCATTTGCTTTATTTTTATTTCGCCTTCAATTCCTTTTAATGAAATAGAAAATTGTTTTTCTTTATAATATCCATATCTTTCATACATTTTGTTTATTTCATCCCATAATGTCATATGCTGTTTCTTATAATAAGCCACCATTTCACATAGTATCATTACTGCAACTATTCCATCCTTATCCCTTGCATGTGTTCCTATTATGCATCCATAGCTTTCTTCATATGAAAATAGACAATTATAATTATTATTATTTTCTTCAAATCCTCTAATTATTTTTGCTATGTTTTTAAATCCTGTTAATGTTTCAAATAGCTTTACACCATAGTAGTCACAAATTGCATCTGTTAAATTAGATGAAACTATTGTCTTTATAACAGCACTATTAGCAGTTAATTGTCCTTTTTCATGTTTTTGTGATAGTATATACTCTGCTATTAAATTTCCTGTCATGTTTCCATTAAATTGTATATATTCTCCTGTTTTTGTATCTTTTACATAAACCCCTAATCTATCTGCATCTGGATCATTTGCTAATACTATATCTGCATCAACTTTTTTTGCAAGTTCTAGAGCTAATTTAAATGCTTTGCTATCTTCAGGATTTGGATAATCTACTGTTGGGAAATTTCCATCTGGTTCTTCTTGCTCTTTTACAACATATACATTTTCAAATCCAATCTCTTTAAGAATTCTTTTTACTAGCATTCCACCTGTTCCATGTAGTGGTGTATATACTATCTTTATATCTTTTCGCATTTCATTAATTGCATCTTTATTAATAATTAATTTTTTTAATTCTTCAATATATCTATCATCTATTTCGTTACCGATAACATTGTATAATCCTTGTTGTATTGCATTTTCTTTATTCATTGTTTTTATAGATGATAAATCTGTTATATTGTTTACTTCTTGTATTATTTCTGCATCTATTGGCTCTACAATCTGTGCGCCATCATCCCAATATACTTTATATCCATTATATTCTGGTGGATTATGGCTTGCTGTTATAACTATTCCAGAAATACAGCCCAATTCTCTTACGGCAAATGATAATTCTGGTGTTGGCCTTAATGTTTCAAATTTATATGTTTTAATTCCATTAGCATTTAAACATAATGCTGTTTCTTCACTAAATAGATCTGACATTCTCCTAGAGTCATATGCAATTGCAACACCTTTATCTTGTCCGCCTTTTTTTATTATATAATTTGCTAATCCTTGTGTTGCCTTTGTAACAGTATATTTATTCATTCTGTTTGTTCCAACTCCAATAATACCTCTTAACCCTGCTGTACCAAATTCTAAATCTTTATAAAATCTTTCTTTTATTTCTTCTTCATTTCCTTCTATTGCTTTTAATTCTTTTTTTGATTTTTCATCTATAACTGGGTCTGCTAACCATTTGTTATATTTTTGCATATATTCTTCCATTTTTTGTTTTCTTCCTTTCATTAGTTATTTGCAAAATAATCTTTATATAATTTTCTTGCTGTTTCTGGACTATCAACTCCTTCTGCGTTTTTTACAGGTGCAAATTCCTCTTCTCTTTTAACTCTCATAACCAACATTTCTGGTATAGATGAAAATGCATCAAAGATAAATGCTTCAAACTTATACGCGTTTGGCTCTGTTGGACTTATAATATTTCCTTTTTCATCCATGTATGTTGCCTTTTTGAATGCCACATGATATGGTAGTTTATTCTTAGCTAATTCTTCCAATATTTTTATGTTAAATTGATTGCAAAGAATATGTGACTCTCCAAATAGCAACTCTCCTTTTTCATCAACAGCTTCTGCTAATTCATTAGATATTTCCGAATATTCTATAACACTTGGTTTTCCATCTTTTTTGCAGAAAACTCCTACCTTTTCATGTGGATTTGCTTTTACTACACTTTTTCCTGCTGCTAATACATTTCTTTCTATTGATAAACCTATTAATACGGGATCTACCATTTTTACTAAAACATTATCTACTCCTCCGATAAATACCCATTCAATTCCTTTATTTTGCATTTCATATATAATACCATTTTTTCTCATTGCCTCAAAAATAGCACCATGTCCTGCTCCTGCTTGTTTTATTAATCCTTCTTCATTTAATAATATTTTACCTTCTGTATTAATCATAGGCATTTCACCCTGAATAAAAAATTTTACTGCTTCTTTAGGATAATCAAAATAATTGTTTTTTTCAAAGAATTCAACTGTTTCATCATTGTTTTCATCACTTGTCATGATATACCATGGAACGACAACTCCGTATTTTTTTCTTGCTAATTTCAAAGTATCACATAGTATCTCAAAAATAGATTTATGTGAATCTAGTCCTAAGTCAAAGGTTCCCTTTGGTCCATTATGTCCCAATCTAGTTCCTTGTCCTCCTGCCATTGTCACAGCTGCCAATTTTCCTTTTTTAATTTGCTCTATTCCTATTTCTGAATATTTTTGGATTTCTTCGTTTGAAAGTTTTGCTTTGTCCACATGCTCAATTGGTTCTATTTTACAATTTTCGAATTTAATTTTATGTTTTGTTTGTTCATATAACTTTGAAATTTCACCAAAATCTATTGTTAATATATCATTTAATAATCTGTTTTTATCCTCGTTTGATAATTTTTCATAATTGCTTAGTAAATGTTCTTGTCCATATTTTTTAAGAATTTCCTTTGTGGCCAAAAGTTTCTCTTCCATATTATTTCACTTTCCTTTCTTCTTTTCTTTTTTCTTTCCATATTCTATATCATAAAAATATTTTAGTCAATTGCCTTTTCTAATATTAGTCTAGCTAGTAGCTTCTTCGATTTTTCCTTCTTTTTTATAATCCTCAAATACTTCATCTATTCTTTTTTCTCCTGATGTGTTTATTATTTTATCATGTGAATCTAATATTTCTGTAATATTATAGTTAAAGTCTGTTATTTCATAACAATTTATAATTTTTATTTCTTGTTTTACTTTTGTATTTTTTTTCAACCATTTATCAATATGTTTATTTACAACATCTATAAAGTTTTTTCTTCCATTTACTAATATAATATATTTTTCATTACTTTTTGCAATTATATTTAATTTAGAACCTACTTCAGTATGTTTTTGTGCTACACTTTGTTTCCAATTAATCTCTAATAGCTTTCCTTCATTTTTTAAATTCAATTTTTTAATTAATGTTTTTATGTTTTCTTCAATACTATTTTCTAATATAGTAATCATCTTATAGTTATTCTCTATTTCTTTGCTTATGTAAGGAAGGATCATTGTTGTTAAATGCCATTCATTTATACAAAATCCACATAATTTTTTTATATTATTCATATAATTTTCATTCCTTTCGGGCATAAGTTTCTTGTTTTTTCTTTTGTCTTTCTTGGTAAATTTTACCATTTTATCTTTTTTAAGTCAACTTATTTTCTAAACAATCGTACACTTTATTTCGACATACATTTTTCTTGGAATTTATGTATAATTTTTTTTATTTAGTTAATAATTTTACTATACATACTATTTTTTCAAATGGAGGTTTTTTATGAAAAAATTTTTTACAAATGCAAATTTAAAAAGATTTTTGGTTTTAATTGTATTATTTAGTATATATGTTTTTATTTGTGCTTTCTCATATGCAAATGCTGTATCTACTAATATTGCTGATAGTGTATTTAGATTACACGTTATTGCAAATAGTGATACTGAAGAAGACCAGAATTTAAAATATTTAGTAAGAGATGCTTTAATAGAATATATGAATTCTATTTCTAATAAATGTACTAGTAGAAAAGAAGCTATTTCAATTGCCGAGTCACATCAAGATGATTTTTATACAATTGCACATCAAATAATTAGTGACAATGGATATAATTATGATGTAAATATTAATATAGGGAATTTTGCTTTTCCTACTAAAAATTATGGTGATATTTCATTACCTGCTGGCTACTATGATGCTTTAAGAGTGGAAATAGGAAATGCCAATGGACAAAATTGGTGGTGTGTAATGTTTCCTCCTCTTTGTTTTGTAGATGTTAGTAGTGGAATAGTTTCGGAAGATTCTAAAGAAACTATTAAAAATAATTTGCCTAACGAAGAATATAATTTAGTTACTAACACACAAAATGCAGATGTAAAATTCAAATTTAAATTATTAGAATTTTTTCAAAATATCAAGTTAGCTAATAATTAAATAAGTATCTTGTAAAAATAAATAATTTATGTTATAAATAGAGATAGAGTTTTTACTCTATCTTTATTTATTGGAGGGAATACATTGGATAAGTTTGTTATAAAAGGAGGCACACGCCTAAAGGGAGATGTAACAATAAGCGGTGCTAAAAACGCTGCAGTTGCTATCTTACCTGCTACATTATTAGTGAATGGAATTTGTACTATTGAAAATTTGCCAAATATAAGTGATGTTAAAATTTTTTGTGAAATATTAAGTACACTTGGTGCTAAAATCACTTGGAATACCCCAAATGAAATTACCATAGATACAAGAAATATAGATTGTACAAATGCACCATTAGAAATGACAAGTAAATTTAGAGCTTCTTATTATTTATTAGGTGCTCTACTTGGTAGATGCGGTTGTACTGAAGTTGGTATCCCTGGTGGATGTAATTTGGGAGCAAGACCAATAGATCAACATATAAAAGGCTTTGAAGCACTAGGCGCTAAAGTAGATGTGGGGCAAGGTAAAATTTCTGCAAAAGTCAAGAAACTAGTTGGCACTTCTATTTACATGGACATTGTCTCTGTTGGTGCAACTATTAATATAATGTTAGCAAGTGTATTAGCAGAAGGTACTACCACTATAGATAATGCTGCTAAAGAGCCCCATATTGTTGACGTTGCTAACTTTTTAAATTCTATGGGAGCAGATATTCGTGGTGCTGGAACAGATGTTATAAAAATAAATGGAGTAAAGGAATTAGTAAAAAATGGCTCTTACTCTGTTGTTCCTGATCAGATTGAGGCAGGTACCTTTATGCTTGCTGCCGTAGCTTCTAAAGGAGATATATTAATAAAAAACTGTATCCCTGAACATTTAGATTGTGTTACTGCAAAAATTTTAGAAATTGGTGGTTGTGTTGAGGATTTAGGGGACTCTATACGCGTTTTTTGTAACCAAAGACCTTCTAAAGCAACTGTTAAAACACTACCTTACCCTGGTTTTCCTACAGATTTGCAACCGCAAATGGGTGTAGTTCTTTCTATAGCTGATGGTACAAGTATAATAAATGAAAGTATATGGGAATCTAGATTTCAATATACAAATGAATTAAATAAAATGGGAGCTAAAATTACAGCTCAAGGTAAATCTGCTTTTTTTGAAGGAGTTAAAGAATTATCTGGATCTCCTGTTTATGCAACTGACTTAAGAGCAGGATCAGCATTGATAATTGCTGGAATTATTGCTAAAGGTGAAACACAGGTATTTAATATTGAGCATATAGATAGAGGCTATGAAAATATTGAGCAAAAATTTAGAAATTTAGGTGCTAATATTCAAAGAGTTTCAGAATAGAGCAAAGGAAGAAGAAAATTATGTTTAGATTTTGCAGTTTATATAGTGGCAGTACTGGAAATAGTTTATATGTAGAAACACCAAATACTAAAATTTTAATAGATGCAGGAGAAAGTGCAAAAAAGATTGTTTCTGCACTTTCTAATATTGAAGTTGATATAACTGAAATTAATGCTATTTTAGTTACTCATGAACATTCTGACCATATAAAAGGTCTAGGTACACTTTCTAAAAAATATAATATACCTGTATATGCCAATAAAGGCACTTGGCAAGCTATGCCTGACCAAAGTATAAAAATAGAATTAGCTAATCAAAAGCTTTTTAATTCTAATACAAATTTTACTATTGGTGACTTAAAAATATTTCCATTTAGCATTCCGCATGATGCAGCTGAGCCTTGTGGATTTAATATTTATTATAGCAATAACAAAATTAGTATTGCTACTGATTTAGGTCACATAGACTCTAATATAATTAGTAAATTAGAAAATAGTTCTTTTATATTACTAGAATCTAACTATGATCCAGAAATATTAAAGTATTCTACATACCCATATTCTTTAAAGCAACGCATTGCTGGTCCTAATGGACATTTATCAAATATTTTAGCTGGTCAAACTATTTCTTACTTATTGCAAAGTGGACTTAAAAGTGTTATGCTTGGTCATCTAAGCAAAGAAAATAATTTTCCAGAGCTTGCTTATAAAACCGTAATGAATGAATTAATTGAAAATAACAAAAATTTTGATAGCTGTTCATTTAGTTTAAGTATAGCTAAAAGATATGAGCCTAGTTCAATTATTGAATTAGCATAATATATATTATCATTGTAGAGGAAACCTAAAATTTATTTATTCGGGGGCTAAAAAATTTTATAAACCTTTGTATTTACGGGAAAAATGGCATGCTTTAATATAGCATCATCGTTTCCTCTACAAAATTAAAAACAAATTAATTTAATCGGAAATTTTTTTTAGAATCTTTTTAGATAAAATTTTTTCGATTATTTTTTTGATTAAAAAATATAATGAAATAAATAGTATAAGTTTTAATAACATTTTATGTTCCTTTAGATAAATTTATGTATATATATTACTACTAGAGTTTTATAATGTCAATTAAAACTTCACGACAAAATTTGCCAAATTACTACAGAGGTAATCATTCCTACAAAGTCTGCTATTAATGCTGCAAATAGTACAAATCTTGTTTTCTTAACTCCTACACAACTTGTATATACTGCTATTGTGTACAAAGTAGTTTCTGTCGAACCCATTATTGTTGATGTTATCAATCCTATTGTTGTATCCACTCCATATTTTTGCATAATATCTACTGCTACTGCTATTGATGCACTTCCTGATATAGGCCTTAACATAGCTAATGGTAAAATCTGACTTGGTATTTTCAATAAATTTGTAATTGGAGAAATAAGTTTAATAATAAGATCTATTATTCCAGATTTTCTAAGTGCACCTACCGCTAAAAAAATGCCTACTAGTGTTGGAAATAATTTAAATACAATTTCAATTCCATCTTTTGCACCTTCTAAAAATGTATCATATACTTTATTTTTTTCAGCTACTCCATATAATAATATTATTAATATAACAGTTGGTATTGCTGCAGAAGATATATAGTTTATAACTTGCATTCTATTCATCCTCTCTTTCAATAAATGTCTTTTTACTTCGTTCGCATATTTTATTTTCCCATTTTTATAAATACTTTAGCAGCCATAATTGAGGATATAGCAGCAACTATTGTGGCTATCCATACAGGAAAAATTATCTGTGTTGGAGTAGTAGAATTTAAAGAATTTCTAATAGCTATTACATTTGTAGGTATTAACTGAATTGAAGCTGTATTTATTAAAATAAACATTGCCATTGAATTAGATAATGTCGTTTTATCTTTGTTTTCTTTTTGCATTGTTTTCATTGCTTTTAATCCCAAAGGTGTAGCTGCATTTCCTAAACCTAAAACATTTGCAATTATGTTCATAGAAATTTCTTCTTTAGCTTTTTCATTTTTGGTTAGCTCTGGAAATAAAAATTTTATTAATGGTTTCAAAAAACTAGTTAACTTTTTTATTAGTGTTGTTTTTTTGCAATCTCCATTATCCCATTCCATAAACACATTGTTCCTAAAAAAGTAAGTGATAAATTTACTACATCTGTTAATGACTCAAAAATACCATTGCTCACTTGTTCTATATTTCCAGAAAAAAAGGCATATATAAATGAAATTACTATAAATAAAGGCCAAATTATATTTAACATGTCTCTCCTTTTACCAAATTTGTTTTTTACATGTTATTCTTGTTTTTTTATTTTATGTTTCAAATTTAGTTGTTATTGTAAATGTTTTTAATATTCTTATTTTGACTTTTTAAAAAAGTAAATTTTTGTAAATTTTTTGTTGATTTTTTACCAAGTTTGTGTTATTATAATTATAAATTCTTTGTCGAATAATGTTGTTTTTAAGGAGGAAATATATGAAATCTACTGGAATAATAAGAAGAGTTGACGAACTTGGAAGGGTTGTAATTCCAATTGAGTTAAGAAATCAATTTGGCATATTAGAAAAAGACCCTATCGAAATATATGTTGATGGATCTACAATTGTATTGAAAAAATATGTTCCTAATTGTATTTTTTGCGGGTCTGATAAAGATTTAAGTCAATATAGAGATAAGCAAATTTGTAAAAAGTGTATTAATAAAATTTCTACAATAGAAGAAAAATAGTGTCGTAAAGACACTATTTTTTTAAAAATTTTTGATAAATTTCGTTTTTATTTGTATTTTTATCTTTCGCAATCTGTTTTATTATTTCCTTTTTATCCATTCCTTTTTTTTCATAATACAAATAATGTTCTTCTAAACTCATCTCTTCAAAATTATTTTTTTCTTTAACATTATTATTTAAATCTAAAATTATGACATATTCACCCTTTATCTCTTCAAACTTGGCGATTATTTCGCTTATGCTACCTCTTATAAAATTTTCGTGTATCTTAGTTATTTCTTTTGCTAATGTACAATTAACATCTCCTATGTTTTCTAATATATCATTTAATGTTTTTAATAATTTATGTGGTGCTTCATATAATATTATAGTTTTATTTTGTTTTGAAATTTCATTTAACTTATTTGTTCTTAATTTTTTATTCAATGGCAAAAATCCATAAAATATAAATTCCTTGGTATTTAATCCTGAACAAATTAATGCATTTACTAAAGCACATGCACCAGGTATAGGTATTATATTTATATTATTTTCTATTGCTCTTTTTACAATTTCTTCTCCCGGATCTGATATCCCGTGGAGTTCCTGCATCTGTAACTAATGCAATATTTTCTCCAGATTTTAATTTATATATTAATAAATCTGATTTTACTTCTTCATTATGTCTATGGTAACTAATTAATGGTTTTGTAATTGCATAATGGTTTAACAATTTTAATGTGTGTCTTGTATCTTCTGCTGCAATAATGTCCACTTCCGTTAGTATCTTTAATGCTCTTAATGTTATATCTTCTAAATTACCTATTGGTGTTGCGACTAAATATAATTTTCCACTCATTGTGTTACTCCTTAATTTTTATTATATATTTTTAATATTTCTTCTGTATATTTACCATCTTCTCTATAAATATATAATGGTTTGTCTATTTTTAAAAATTGTCCTCCGTTTTTTATTGCTTTTATTAATACTAAATTAGGCTCTTTGTTTTCATACGGATATACAAGTTTTATTTCTTTAGGCTCTATTTTATTATGTCGCATTTCGTATATTATGTCTACAAGTCTGTCCGGTCTATGAACCATATAAAGTGTTCCTTTGTCTTTTAACATTTTATAGCTTATATTTATAAAATCTGTTAATGTTGCTGTTACTTCATGTCTAGATATTATTTTTTTATCTTTTTCATTAATTTTTCCTGTGTTTAATTTTTTATATGGAGGATTTGTAACAATAAAATCAAAACTGTTCTTTTCAAATATATTATCTAATTCTTTTATATTTTTATTTATTATTTCAAATCTACTTTCTAACCCATTTAATTGAATACTTCTTTTTGCCATTTCTGCTACTTGTTCTTGTATCTCTATTCCATATATTTTACTGAGCTCTGTTTTTCCACATAAAAGTATGCCCAATATTCCTGTGCCTGTACCTAAATCTAATCCTACTGCTTCTTTTTTTATATCTTTTGCAAAATCAGAAAGTAATACACTATCTATACCAAAGCAAAATCCATCCTCTTGTTGTATTACTTTTAAACCTTTATATTCTAAATCGTCAATTCTTTCATTTTCTTTCAATTTCATTATTTTACACTTTCCTTTTGCTTTTCATTTTTTCTAGTACATGCTTATTATAGTAATGCAATAAATTACACCGATTTTGCTTCTTTACCCATTGTATTTTTTTGGAAGTAGATTTAATACTCTGCCCGCAAAATCTCCAAAATTTTGAGATTGTATTATTACTTTTCCTGGCCCTACTAATTTTGTTAAAAATAATCCTTCTCCACCTAAGAATATGTTTCCTAAACCTTTTACAGTTTCTATTTCATAACTTACTGTTGACTCAAATGCTACGACATTACCTGTATCTACTTTTAAAACTTCACCTGGTCCAAGGACTTTTTCTATTGGATCTCCATCTACTTCAATAAACAAAGTTCCACTGCCTATTGCTTTTTGCAAAATAAATCCTTCTCCTCCAAATAATCCTGCGCTGAATCGTTTTGTAAATGCTACTTTAGTTTCTACATTTTGCTCTGCACATAAGAAAGCACCTTTTTGTAATGTTATTCCTTGTGGTATTTGGCTTAAGTCAAGTGCTACTATACTTCCAGGAACTGTTGTAGCAAATGCCACAACAGCATCATCTTTTGTTGCTCTATAATTTGCCATAAATATTGATTCACCTGCAAAAGCTCTTCCTAAGCTTTTCATTATTCCTCCTCTTGCATTTGTATTCATTTCTATTCCTTCTGTCTGATAAGCCATTCCACCAGATTGAGTATACATACTTTCACCTTTTTTTAATGTTACTTCAACAACTGGTACAGTTTCTCCTACAATTTTGTAATTCATATATTTTCCCCCTTTTTTTTTATATTTTACATTATATATTAATTTTATTTTATTTTGCAATAGTATAAACATTTTATATCTATTAACATATTATATATTAAAATAAATTTCAAAAGAGGTTTTATATGTATAATAATAAAGATGAAAAAAAGAAAAAAATTAATTTTGCAGAAAAAAAAGAGAACACTATTTGTTCCCTTTTTGAAGTAGAAAAATTTTTACGTAGTGGTACCAGAATTTTAAATGGTATAAAACTATTTGATATATTAAAAAATTAATTTTGTTTAGTAAATAATATATCAAATTTCACCTTTCCATCTTTAAACTCTTTATTCTCTTCACCATCTATTAGTATTTTTATTTTATTTACCTCTGTTAATTCACACAATGTATTTACTATTGAATATATTGTAGTATTTTCTTCTTTTTCCCCTCCTTGGTGGTTTTCTATAAATTCTTTGGATACATCTAAATACAAAATATCATCTTTTAATTCAACCTTATTTATAACTGTTTCTTTTGGAATTGCTGATTCTAATTTGTTATTTCTTGGATCTTCAATAAGCATTTCTGTTAATGTCTTATATGGGTTATTTAACAATGTTTTGACATCTATTAATCTGCCTTCTGGCATTAGTTCTCCTGTTTCTTTATTCCTATAGTATAAGGAAATAATGGTCTGCCTCATTTGTTCATCTGTAATTTCTTCTTGTGGCTGATATTCTTTTTGAATTTCCCCTCCTTTTTTTTGCATAAAAAAATAAGCTACGATTGCTAAAATAATTGCAAGCAAAATAATTATTAATATTATTTTCTTTTTCACTTTTATCCCTCCTTTTTTAGCAATTTGAATTATTCATTTTGCTAAGTAATAATTTATTTATTAATAATTATTATAGACAAGTATTTTTTAGAACAAATTTTATTAAATAATCTCTCTTATTCTCTTTCTTTTTTCCAATATAATCATTTGACAAATTTCGCATTTACATATAGAATTATTAGTGTTGAAAGGAGCTACTTAATTATGATTAAAACTTTACATATAGGACTAGATGTTGGTTCTACAACTGTTAAAATAATTGTTATGGATGAAAATTTAAATACAATATATACAGATTATCAGAGACACTTCTCAGATACCAAAAATACTGTTTGCAGTGTATTAGAAAATTTAATTTCAATGTATCCTGACAGTGAATATACAATTGCGCTAACAGGTTCTGGAGCAATCAGTGCATCGAAATTTTTAGATTTGCCTTTTATTCAAGAGGTTGTTTCTTGTAAAAGAGCTGTTGAAAAATATATACCACAAACTGACGTTGTTATAGAGCTTGGCGGTGAAGATGCTAAAATTATTTACTTTGATAAATTTATAGAGCAACGTATGAATGGAACTTGCGCAGGTGGAACTGGTGCATTTATTGATCAAATGGCTAGTCTTTTAAATACAGATCCAGCGGGTTTAAATGAACTTGCTAAATTACATAAAATGATTTACCCTATTGCTTCTCGTTGCGGAGTTTTCGCTAAAACCGACATACAACCACTTTTAAATGAAGGCGCAGCAAAAGAAGATATTGCAGCTTCTATTTTTCAAGCAGTTGTTAACCAAACTATTAGTGGACTAGCTTGTGGTAGGCCAATTAGAGGAAATGTAGCATTTTTAGGAGGACCATTAAATTATTTATCTGAATTAAGAAATAGATTTATACAAACTTTAAATTTAAAAGATAATGAAATTATAATCCCTGATGAAGCTCATTTATTAGTTGCAAAAGGTGCTGCTTTGGATTCTCTTAATTCACATACAATAACTGTTGAAAAATTAAAAAGTAAAATTGATGTTTTAAAATCATCTCATGATGATACATCTAACCCTCTAAAACCTCTATTTTCTATTGATGCTGAATATGAAGAGTTTAAACAAAGACACTCAAAAGATAAAGTGAAAAAGGCTGATTTAAAAGAATTTAAAGGTAATTGTTTCCTAGGCATAGATGCTGGATCAACAACTACTAAATTAGTTGTAATATCTGAAGATGGAACTCTTCTTTATTCTTTATACGGAAGTAATGAGGGTAATCCACTTCAAAGTGTTATAAATATGTTAAAAAAATTATATTCAGAAAAACCTAAAGATGCCATTATAAGGTTTAGTGGAGTTACTGGATATGGGGAAAAACTAATTCAAACTGCACTTAATGTTGACTTAAATGAAATAGAAACAATTGCACATTTTACAGCTGCCCAAGAATTTATGCCTAATGTTACAAGTATTGTTGATATTGGCGGTCAAGATATGAAATATATAAAAATTAAAAATGGTGCCATTGACAACATTATGTTAAATGAAGCTTGTTCTTCTGGTTGCGGTTCTTTTATAGAAACATTTGCCAAAAGTTTAGGTCTTTCTATACAAGAATTTGTAAATAGTGCCTTAGAAGCAAGAAAACCTGTTGATTTGGGCTCTAGATGTACAGTTTTTATGAATTCAAAAATTAAACAAGCTCAAAAAGAAGGTTATAGTGTTGGAGATATTTCTGCAGGTCTTTCTTATTCCGTTATTAAAAATGCTATTCAAAAAGTTATGAAAGTTAGAGATGTAAAAAAACTTGGTGCACATATTGTTGTACAAGGTGGTACTTTTTATAATGATGCTGTTTTAAGAGCTTTTGAATTAATAGTTGGAAGAAATGTTGTGAGACCAGATATTGCTGGACTTATGGGTGCTTATGGTGTTGCTTTGCTTGCAAAGTCACAATATGAAAATAATATGGATATGGAATATATCTCTTATATTGCTAAGCCAGATGAGCTAGACAAGTTAAAAATAGATATATCCCATGTACGCTGTCAAGGTTGCGAAAATCACTGTTTACTTACAATAAACAAATTTAGTAATGGAACAAAATATATCTCTGGAAACCGTTGTGAAAAAGGGGCTGGAATTATTGATAAAACTTTAGACAGACCAAATTTAATGAAATACAAATTTGAAAGGACTTTTAATTATACACCATTAGAAGAAAAAGATGCTCCTAGAGGAACTATTGGAATTCCTAGAGTATTAAATATGTACGAGGATTATCCTTTTTGGTTTACTTTTCTTACGAACTTAGGATTTAGAGTTATACTTTCTGAGAAAAGTAATAGAAAAACATATGAAAAAGGTATGGAATCAATGCCTTCTGAATCTGTATGTTTCCCTGCTAAGCTTTCACACGGGCATATTATCGGATTAATTAATTCTGGAATAAAAACAATATTCTATCCTTGTGTTCCATATTCTAGAAAAGAATATGAAAAAGCTGATAATCATTATAACTGCCCTATTGTAATTTCCTATTCAGAGGTATTAAAAAATAATGTTGAAGAATTAAAAGAAAAAAATATTAAATTTTTAAACCCATTTTTACCTTTTGAACCACATAAATTAGCAGAAATAATTATGGAATTACCTGAGTTTAAAGAATATAATTTTACTAAAAAAGAACTTTTAGATGCTGCTAAAAAAGCTGAACTTGAATATCAACACTTTAAAGATGATATTCATAATAAAGGTAAAGAAACTCTACAGTTTATGAAAGAAAATAATTTGAAAGGAATCGTTTTAGCTGGTCGTCCATACCATGTAGATCCTGAAGTAAATCATGGTATTGATACTTTAATTACAAGTTTAGGGTTATGTGTTTTAACAGAAGATAGTATTTCAAACTTAACTGAGGCTAAACGTCCACTAAGAGTTGTTGATCAGTGGGTATTTCATGCTAGATTATATGCTGCAGCTGATTTTGTTGGTAAAAATGATAATTTAGAATTAGTACAGTTAAATTCTTTTGGATGTGGCGTTGATGCTGTAACAACAGATCAAGTAGAAGAAATCTTAACAAGTTATGGAAAAATGTATACATTAATTAAAATAGACGAAATCAACAATTTAGGTGCTATTAGAATACGTATTCGTTCTTTATTGGCTAGTATGAACAAACGTATGAAAAATAATAACACTTCAGAAAATTCAGGCAATTATGAAGTAAATAAAAAAATATTTACTAAAGATATGAAAAAAGATTATACCATATTAATGCCACAAATGGCTCCTATTCACTTTGAGTTTATAGAATCTGCAACACGAGATAGTGGATACAATGTTGAACTTCTAAGAGATTGTACACAACATACTGTAGAAACTGGTCTTAAATATGTTAATAATGATGCTTGTTATCCTTCTATATTGGTTACAGGTCAAATGATTGAGGCACTAGAATCTGGCAAATATGATTTAAATAGAACTGCTTTAATTATGTCTCAAACTGGTGGTGGTTGTAGAGCTACCAATTATATTGGATTTATAAGAAAAGCATTAAAAGATGCTGGATTTGAGAACGTTCCGGTTATTTCATTTAACGTAGTAGGTATGGAAAAAATGCCTGGATTTAAACTAACTATTCCACTAATAGAAAGATTAATAAAGAGTTGTATTTATGCAGATTTGTTACAAAAAATGCTTACTAAAAATAGAGCTTATGAAATAAATAAAGGTGAAACTCAAAAATTATTTGACTCTTGGATGGAAAAGTGTAAAAAATTAGTAAATAAATCTAGTATGAAACAATTTAAGCAAAGTATTTATGATATTGTAGATGATTTTGAAAAAATTGAACTTGATACTTCTATTGTAAAACCTAAAGTAGGTATAGTTGGAGAAGTTTTAATAAAATATCATCCTTTTGGAAATAATTTTGTTGCAGACAAATTAGAAGAAGAAGGTGCAGAGGTCATATTACCTGATTTTATGGGATTTGTCAAATTTATAGCTACACATAAAATTACATTTAATCAATTAATAAAGACAGATGCTGTAAAAGCTAAATTATTTAAAACCGCAATTAAGCTAATAGACCTTTTAGAAAAACCTGTTGTTTCTGCTTTAAAAAAGTCTAAAAAAGGATATTTACTACCTTGCAATATTTGGGAGCTAGAAGAAAAAGTAAATGATATTTTATCTATAGGAAATCAAACTGGTGAAGGTTGGTTTTTAACTGCTGAAATGATTGAATATATAGAGCATGGCATTCCTAATATTGTTTGTGTTCAACCTTTTGCTTGCCTTCCTAATCATGTAGTTGGCAAAGGCGTAATAAAGACAATTAGAAGCAAATTTCCAGAAGCAAATATTTCTCCTATAGATTATGATCCTGGTGCAAGTGAAGCAAATCAAACCAATAGAATTAAGTTACTTATGACTGTTGCAAAAGACAATCTAAAAAACCAACAAAATATAAATAAATCTACTTTGAAAGAAAATACTAATGTTGAAGAAAAAAATAAAATTTCCAATTAATTTTGGAAATTTTATTTTTTCTATTTTTCTAAAGTTATTTTTTTAATACTTTTTTATTTATATTTTTTAATTATTTTATTTAATTTATTTTTTTATTATTATTTTCTTTTTATTAAAATTAATTTTACTATTTTTATTTTTTATTTAATAATTAATTTTTAATTATTTCAATTTTTTAATTAATTATTTATTATTTTATTTAAATTATTTTTTGATTAATTATTTTTTTAATTTAATACAGAAAATAAATAATTATTTTTTTATTTTCTGCATCAATTAAATTTTAATTTTATTTATTAACAATTTTTTATCTTTTGTGGAAATATGGTCTACATTTTTCATTTTTTCTCTACAAACGTTTCTTAGATTTCTATTTCTAAAAATCTAACCTTTTTTTGCAATATGTAAACTTATGTATTTTATTTTCTTTTTTTATACTTATTATATTTTTCTGAACTCTATTATTTTAGGAGTTTTTTCATTTTTTGTATCTTCACTGAAGCTTCATTTCTTGGTATACATAACTTCATAAGTCTTGTTTTCAATATATATCCATGCCAAAATTTCACTTTTAAGCATTCCATATTATTTTTTTGTGTCATTTATTTTTTAGTATTATTTAATTTTATATTTTTCTTGTCTTTAATAATATTTATTTTATTCTTTATATATTTATATTTTTAAAATTATTTTTTTATTAAATAATTTATTTTTTATTTTTATTTAATCTTTATTATTTTATTTTCTAATTTATTAATTAATTTATTTTTTAATTAATTATTTTATTTAAGTTATTTTTTTATTTATTACAAAAAAAATATAAAGTAAACATTACTTTATATTTTGGCGGAGATTGAGGGATTTGAACCCTCGCGGCCCTTAACGAACCCTAACAGTTTAGCAAACTGTCCCCTTCAACCACTTGGGTAAATCTCCTAATAGTATTATGGAAGTTAGAAATAATTTATAATTAACTAACTTCCATATTTTTGGCGGAGAGGGTGGGATTCGAACCCACGGTAGGCTACAAACCTACGCCAATTTTCAAGACTGGTGCCATAAACCAACTCGACCACCTCTCCAATTAGTTGCTACTTAAAGCAACCTTTTATATATTAACATATTTCTATGTCCTTTGTCAATACTAAATTCAAGTAGTTTTTACTATTTTTTCTATTGTTTTATTAGTTCTAGCAACCTTTCTAGTTCTTCATTTGTTGAATACTGTATTGTAATTGTTCCACTTCTTTTTTTGGCATTTAGTTTTACCTTTGTACCAAAAAAATTCTGAAATGAATCTTCTATATCTCTATAAATTGCTTCATACTTAGGATCCTTCTTGCTTTTTGCTTCTTTTGCATTTTTTACTTTTCTTTCTATATCTCTAACAGTTTCACCATTTTCAATTATTCTTAATGCTGCTTTATATTGTTTTTCAACATCATCTATCGCCATTAAAGATCTACAATGACATTCTAGCAATTTTCCCTCTTCTGCTAATTTCATTATTCTAGGGTCTAAGTTTAATAATCTTACTGTATTTGTTAATGCACTCCTACTAATTCCAACTATATCTGCCAATTCTTGTTGAGTTAATCCATACTCATCTAACAATTGTCTAAATCCTCTTGCTTTATCAATTGGATTTAAATCCTCCCTTTGTATATTTTCAATCAAAGCTATCTCTCTATTTTTTCTATCATCATTATTCCTTACTATACATGGTATTTCTGTTAAACCTGCTAATTTAGATGCTCTCCATCTTCTTTCTCCTGCTACTATCATATAGTAATTGTCTTTTTTATTTACTATTATTGGTTGAATAACTCCATATCTTTTAATTGATTTTGCTAAATCTTCTAAACTTTCATTATCGAAACGTTTTCTTGGTTGTTCTTTATTTGGTTCTATTTCTATTATTTTAATATTCTGTACTACTTCTTCACCATCTTTTAATATTTTTTCCTCTTCTTCTTGAGTTAATGGTTTATCACTAAATAACGCATCTAATCCTTTCCCTAAGCCTGTTTTTTTTGCCATTTTTATCACTTTCCCTTCTTATTATTTTGCATGTTTTCCTTTTCCATCATTTTCATTTGCCTTTATTAATTCCTTTGCGAATTTCTCATAACTTTTTGCACCTTTTGACCTAGCATCATATATAGTAATAGGCATACCATAGCTTGGTGCCTCACTTAATTTTACGTTTCTTGGAATTACTGTTTTGTATACTTTGTCCTCAAAATACCTTTTAACTTCCTTCACAACTTGATTTGACAAATTTGTCCTAATGTCAAACATTGTCAATAAAGCTCCCTCTATTTCCAAATTTTTGTTTAAATGTTTTTTTACTAAGTCTATTGTATTCATAAGTTGTCCTAATCCCTCTAAAGCATAATACTCACACTGTACTGGGATTAATACGCTATCTGAAGCTGTAAAAGCATTCAAAGTAATTAAACCTAAAGAAGGAGGACAATCTATTATAATATAATCATATGTATTTTTCTTTGGATCAATTTTTTCCTTTAACCTATATTCCCTTCTTTCCATAGAAACAAGTTGAACTTCTGCTCCTGCTAAATTTATATTAGAAGCACATATATCTAAATTTTTAATTTTTGTTTTTTGTATTGCTTCATCTAATTCAATGTTATCAATTAATAAGTCATATACTGAAATTTCTACATCTTTATCAACGCCTACCCCACTTGTTGCATTCCCTTGTGGATCTGCGTCTATCATTAATACTTTTTTTCCTTTTTTAGCTAGAATAGTACTTAAATTTATTGCGGTTGTAGTCTTTCCTACTCCGCCTTTTTGATTTGCTACTGATATTATTTTTCCCAAATTAATTGCCTCCATCTATAATAAAAATTTAACATATTAATAATATAAAAATATTATTAATATGTCAATGCAAATTTTCAAAATATTTTATTTTTTTAATGAACTTTATTTATGCTACATATCCTTTATAATATTGGCTCTTTTACTGGAACTCCAGCCTTTCTTGGGTATTTTGCAGGAGTTTTCTCTACTTTTTCTACAATTATAATATTTCTGCTAATATCGCTCTTTGGAAGCATTATTGTATCTACTTTTGATATTTTTCCTCCTAATATTTTTAATGATTGTTGAGCTTGTTGTACTTCCTCCTCTATGTTCGAGCCTTTCATGCAAATACATTTTCCTCCTACTTTTACTAAAGGAAGCATATATTCTAACAAAACATTTAATTTTGCAACTGCTCTTGAAGTTGCTATATCATAATTTTCTCTGTATTGCTCATTTTTAGCAAATTCTTCCACTCTTGCATGTATAGCTTCAACATTATCAATTTTTAGATCTTCTTTGACTTGTAATAAAAATTTCACTCTCTTATTTAAAGAATCAAGTAATGTGAATTTATTTTCCTTGTTTACTATTGCTAAAGGCATCCCTGGAAAGCCAGCTCCTGTTCCTATATCTATTACTTTATTCTTCGTTTGTATATATTTGTTGATAGTTAAACTATCAACAAAATGCTTTAATATTATTTCATCTTCTTCTATAATTGCAGTTAGATTTATATTTTCATTCCATTCTAGCATTAGCTTCATATAATAATAAAATTGCTCACACATTTCATTATTTAAATTAACATTAATTGCCTCTGCCTGGCTTTTAATGTTTTCGTAAAAACTATGAATATCCATGTTATCAATGCTCCTTTATATACTAAACTTTTCCCTTCATTTGCTCTAAATATACTAATAGAACAGATACATCTGCTGGTGAAACCCCAGAAATTCTACTTGCTTGCCCTACAGATATTGGTTTTATTTTATTCATTTTTTGTCTTGCCTCTAATCTCATTCCTTTTATATCGTCATAATTTATAGTTTCAGGTATCTTTTTACTCTCTAATTTTTTAAACTTTTCTACCTGCTCCTCTTGTAATTTAATATAACCTTCATATTTTATTTGTATTTCAACTTCTTCTCTTATATCTTCTGTTAGTTCTGGCCTTTCTACATCTATTGGTTCTAGCATGTCATATGTTAACTCTGTTCTTTTCAATAAATCAGCTAATTTAACACCTGTATCTAGTAAAGATGAATTGTTTTGCTCTAATAACGTATTTACTTCTTTTGAAGGCTTAATTATTGTTCTCTTAATCCTTCCTATTTCTTTTTCTATAGACTCTTTTTTGTTGTTAAATTTTGAATACCTTTCTTCGCTTATTAAGCCTATCTTATAACCTATTGGAGTAAGTCTCAAGTCTGCATTGTCTTGTCTTAGTAATAATCTATATTCTGCCCTTGAAGTCATCATCCTATATGGCTCATTAGTTCCTTTTGTAACTATATCATCTATTAATACTCCTATGTATGCATCTGACCTTTTCAATATAAGTGGTTGCTCGCCTTTTATCTTTAAACTAGCATTAATTCCTGCAATTAAACCTTGTACCGCTGCCTCTTCATACCCCGAAGTCCCATTAATTTGCCCTGCAAAAAACATTCCATTAATTTTTTTGTGCTCTAATGATAACTTAAGTTCCATAGGGTTTATACAATCATATTCAATGGCATATGCTGGTCTTGTAAATTCAACATTTTCAAGTCCCGCTATTGTCCTATACATCTCTATTTGTACATCTTCTGGAAGTGAAGAGCTCATTCCTTGTACATACATTTCTTCTGTATTTTCTCCCATTGGCTCTATAAATATTTGATGTCTTTCTTTATCTGCAAATCTTACCACTTTATCTTCTATTGATGGACAGTATCTTGGTCCTGTTCCTTCCATTTTTCCTGAATATAATGGTGAACGATGTAAATTTTTCCTTATAACCTCATGTGTTTTTTCATTTGTATAAGTTAAATAGCATGGTAATTGTTTAATATCTTTGTCTATTTTATTTTCTAATGAAAATGCTTCTGGTTTATCATCTCCCTCTTGTATTTCCATTTTTGAAAAGTCAACACTTCTTCTATTAATTCTAGCTGGAGTTCCTGTTTTAAACCTAAATATCTCTATTCCTAGATTTTTCAAAACTTCTGCTAATTTTATTGAAGGAAATACACCATCTGGCCCACTTTCAAAATTTTCTTCTCCAATATGTATTCTTCCTCTTAAATATGTTCCTGTCGCTATTATAACACTATCGACATTATATATTGCACCTATATTTGTCTCTACATATTTTACTTTATCTTTTTCTATACCTATATCTACTATTTCAGCTTGCTTAAGAAATAAATTTTCCTGTTGTTCTAAAGTATGTTTCATTTCTACTTGGTATTTCTTTCTATCAGCTTGAGCTCTTAAAGAATATACAGCTGGTCCTTTTGATGTGTTTAACATTCTTATTTGTGTAAAAGCTTTATCTATATTTTTTCCCATCTCTCCTCCAAGGCAGTCTAACTCTCGAACCAAGTGTCCTTTGGAGCTTCCACCTATATGTGGATTACAAGGCATATTAGCTATTGCTTCTAATGTAGTTGAAAATAAAAGAGTCTTTAAACCCATCCTTGCTGCTGCTAAAGCTGCTTCACATCCGGCATGTCCTGCTCCTATAACTGCTATATCATATTTTCCTGCATTATATTTCATTTTTTTGCTCCTTTTTACTAAAATTATCCAGTTCTTCCGTTTTTTGTGAAACTGAAACACTGTTTTGTACAAACACTAATTTTATATTTTTCATTTATTTTTCTTATGATTTTTATTTGATTTTTCTATTTTTTGTCTTTTTGTCAGTTTTTCTTGTTTACTTTTTCACTAAATTCTTTTCAAAGCCTACTCTCGCAATTGTTTACTCATTAGTTAATATTTATTTTCCGAGACAAAACTTAGAAAAAATTTCGTTTATTATGTCTTCAGATACATTGTCTCCTGTTATTTTACTCAACTCTTCTAATATTTGTTTTACATATATTGCTATTATATCTATAGGCATTTTTGTTTCTATGGTTTCTATTGCTTTATTTACATTATCTATTGCAAGAATTATTTGGTTTTTATGTCTTACATTTGTTACTATTGCACCTTCACCATTTTCTATTTCGCTATTTTCGAACATTTCAGATATTGCATTATATAGCTTTTCTACATTTTCTTTTGTCTTAGTTGATATCTTTATTGTCTTTTTATTTAAAACAGCTATATTTTCATCCTCATCCATTTTTTTATCTTCTATATCTATTTTGTTTAATAATATAATCGCTTTTTTATTTTTAATTAATCCTATTATTTTTTTATCCTCTTCATCTAATTTTTTAGAATTATCGAATATTGCAATAATTAAATCTGCCTCTTGAGTTAAATCAATTGCTTTTTTTACTCCAATTTCTTCTATCATATCACTGGTATTTCTTATACCTGCAGTATCAATTATCTTTATTGGAATACCATTAATAGAAATATATTCTTCAATTGTATCTCTTGTTGTACCTTCTATTTCACTAACAATTGCTCTTTCTTCTTTCAATAGTAAATTTAAAAGCGAAGATTTGCCTGTATTTGGTTTTCCTATAATTACGGTCTTTACACCATCTCTTAATATTTTTCCATTTTCAAAACTCTTCTCCAGTTTTTCCAATTCTATTTTTACTTCTTCTAATCTCCTTCTTATACTTTTTTCCGTTACCTCTTCTATATCATACTCTGGATAGTCTATTGTAGCCTCTATATCTGCCATTACATCTAATAATTTCTTCTTTATTGCATTTATTTCTAAAGATAACCCACCATTTAATTGATTAAGTGATTCTTTTGCTTCTTTATCTGTTTTAGAATTTATTAAATCCATAACTGACTCTGCTTGTGCCAAATCAAGTCTTCCATTTAAAAAAGCTCTCTTTGTGAATTCTCCCGGCTCAGCTATTTTTGCACCATTTTTAATGCATTGTTCTAGTATTCTTCTTTCTACTACCATGCCTCCATGAGAATTAATTTCACACATATCCTCAGTAGTATAGCTTTTAGGCGATTTAAAATATGATACTAAAACCTCATCTATCTTTTCCCCTGTATCTTTGTTTATAATATACCCATATTTAATAGAATATCCTGGTATATCTTCTATTTTTTCTTTTCTTTTCGGTTCAAATATTTTTTCAAGTATACTAAAACATTCTTTTCCACTCATTCTTACTATTCCTATTCCTCCTGCTCCAGTAGCAGTTGATATAGCAACTATTGTATTCATTTTAATTTCTCCCTTTTAAAAAAGTCAAAGCTAGAAATAGTTTTTAAACTTAAATCTGAACTTTGACTTCTGATTTGTATTATTTATTTTTTGATATAACTATTTTTCTATAAGGCTCTTCTCCCTTACTAAAAGTTTTTACTTTATCATTATTTTGTAATCTACTATGAATTATTTTTCTTTCATATGCTGGCATTGGCTCTAAAGTTATTGTTCTTCCTGTTTTTAATACTGTTTTAGATACTTTATCTGCCAAGTCTTCTAATACTTTTTTTCTTTTTTCTCTGTAACCCGCTATATCTAATATTACTCTCACTTTGCCTGTTAATTCTTTATTTGATATAATAGTAATTATTGTTTGTAATGCATTTAGAGTTTCACCTCTATAACCAATTAATCTATTAGCATCCTTGCCCATCAGTTCTAAAACTATGTTATTCTCTTTTATTTCTATATTGTAATTTAAATCTTCAAATTTTTTTGAAAAATCATTCAAAAAAGTAATAATATTTTGTTTTGCCTGTTCTATCTGTTCTGGCTGAATTTCCATAATAGGTGCTTGTCTATTTTCTTTTAAAGTTAATTCTACTTTTACAATTCTTGGAGCTAAGATACTAAAAAAACTTCTTTTTTCTGTGTTTTCAAGAACTTTTACATTAACTTTGTCCTTTGACACTTTTAACTCTTTTAAACCATTTTCTATTGCTTCTGCGGTTGTCTTTCCTTCTGCTATAATACTATTGTTCATTTCTGTTTTCCTCCTTTTGGTTAATAAATCTATCTATTATTAGTCTCTCAACTATCATTAACACATTGCTTATAAGCCAATATAAAGCTAAGCCTAGAGGTGCTATTATAGCTATCATTACAGACATTATAGGCATCATATATGTCATATTATTATTCATTTGTTGCATCATTTCCATCTCATCCGGCTGTTTTTCTTTATCTTCTGTTTCTGCCTTTTTCAACTCATTTATATCTTTGTCCTTATTGTTAGAATTCATTTTAGTTGTTATCTTTATAGAAATTACTGAAGAAATAACGTATAATATAGGTATTATATATACTCTAAAATCGTCTAAACTTTGAGTTGGTACTTTGCTTAAATCTAATCCTAAAAAATTCATATTTATATATACTTCTGGATCCTCTGCTGCTTTTTTATTTATTATAGCTATTTCTGTATAAGAAGAATTTACTCCTTCTTCTTTTAACTCTTGCGAGTATTTTTCTATTATTTCTGGATTTATTTTTTTCATATATGTTAATGGCTTACTTACAAGCCAGAACACTGATAAAATTATTATTATTTGTAATATTCCACTAAGACATCCACTAAAAGGACTCATTTTTTCTCTTTTATATAAGTCTATAGTTTCCTGATTTAACTTTTCTGGATTTGATTTGTATTTAGTTTGAATTTCTTTCATTTCTTTCTGTAATTTCGCATTTTTTTTCAAAGATTTCTGTTGCTTTATTGTTATTGGTATTAATATTATTCTAAGCAAAACAGAAAAAATAATTATAGCTACTCCATAATTGTTAAATTGCTCATATAAAAAATTTAGTATGTAACCAAAAATTTCCGAAATAAAACCCATATATTTCCTTCCTTACTTTAAAGGGTCATATCCACCTTTTGAAAATGGATTACACTTTAATATTCTAATTATTCCTAAAAATATTCCTTTTAAGGAACCATATTTTTCTATTGCTTGTCTTGTATATTCTGAACAAGTAGGATAATATTTGCAATTAATTCCAAAAGAACTAAATATTGGTGACACTTTTTTCTTATAAAAAAGTATTAATTTTACAAATATAATTTTCATTATATTAATCCTGCCCTATCAAATATATTTTCCATATCTTTTTTTATAGTATAGAAGTCTACTTTACTAACATCTATTCGTTTATTCCATAAGAATACGATATTGTTTCCCTTCTTTATTTTATTTTCAAAAAACCTATAATTTTCTTTTATTTTTCTTTTTATAGTATTCCTTTTGACTGCATTACATAGTTTAGAACTAATTGCTATTCCTATTAAGTTTTCATTTAGCTTATTTTGAGAAATATAAATAAGAATTTGCTCTCCTGCATACATTTTGCCTTTTGTTAGCACTTTTTTAAATTCATAATTCTTTCTCAAAGTTTTCTTTTTTTTCATAAAATCACTCAAATTCTTTTATACAATTTCAAAAAGGTCACCTATACGTGACCTTTTCTCTTACGCACTTATTTTTTTTCTTCCTTTTGCACGTCTTGCTTTTAATATTTTTCTTCCTGATTTTGTTTTCATTCTTTTCATAAAGCCATGTTCTTTTTGTTCTTGTCTCTTTTTAGGTTGAAATGTTCTCTTCATTTTTGCACCTCCTGCATATTATTTCTCTATCGTAATAGATATCTTTAACTTTATTTTCACAAGTGTTATAATTATATACTAAATAATGTAGTTCTGTCAATATTTAGTATAAATTTTTCCTATTTTTTAAAAGTTTTCCACATTTATTTATTTTTTGTATTGACTATTTTATTACATTTTTGATATGATAAAAAAACAGTAGGGCAACAAGACTTTTATAGATTTTTGTTTTTACTATTTTATATTAATAAATTTATTTACACACGAAGTTATCAACACTTGTGGATAACTTTGTGGATAACTGGAAGGATTGAAAAAAATGCATAGGGAAGAATTAGATGAATTTTTAGAAAAAACAAAAGAATTGTTAAAAGGTGAAGTTACAAAAATATCTTATGAGACATGGATTAAAGATTTAGAGTTACAGAGTATGGAAAACAATACTATTGTTTTAATTGCACATACTCAATTTCAAAAAGATTCCATAATGTCTCGCTATTATGATTTATTTAAAAATACTTTTAAATATTTAACAAACAAAGAATGGGAAATTACTGTTGTTTTAAATGAAGATGGGGAAGGAGGAGAACAATCTTCTTCTGCACAACCTGAGCACTATACTCAAAATTTAAATTCTAACTTAAATCCTAAATATACTTTTGAAAGTTTTGTTGTTGGTAATAATAATAGATTTGCACATGCAGCAGCATTAGCTGTTGCCGAAGCTCCTGCAACATCATATAATCCTTTATTTTTATATGGTGGAGTTGGGTTAGGTAAAACTCATTTAATGCATGCTATTGCAAATGAAATATTAGTACATAATAAAAATACAAGTATTTTATATGTTACTTCTGAAAAATTTACTAATCAATTAATAAATGCAATTAAAGATAATAAAAATGAGCAATTTAGAAATAAGTATAGAAATATAGATGTACTATTAATAGATGATATTCAATTTATTGCTGGTAAGGAAAGAATTCAAGAAGAATTTTTCCATACTTTTAATGCACTTCATGAAAGTGGTAAACAAATAGTAATTTCTAGTGATAGACCTCCTAAAGATATTAACTTTTTAGAGGATAGATTAAAATCAAGATTCGAATGGGGTCTTATTGCAGATATATCAAACCCAGATTATGAAACTCGTTTAGCCATTTTAAGAAAAAAAGCACAATTAGACAATATAATTATTGATGATGATATATTATCTAATATTGCTAATAAAATAGATTCAAATATACGAGAATTAGAAGGAACTTTAAATAAGTTAATTGCAAAAGCTTCTTTAATAAATAGTCCTATAACAATGGAAATGGCTGAAAAAGCAATTAATGACGTTGTTACACAACAAGAAAAAATATTATCTATTGAATTAATCCAAGAGACTATCTCTAAATATTTCAATATTTCCGTTAATGATTTAAAGGGAATAAAGAGATCTGTTGATGTGACATTTCCTAGACAAATTGCAATGTATTTATGTAGAAATGTTGCTGGACAACCTTTAACAGTAATAGGGGCTAAGTTTGGGAAAAGAGATCATACAACAGTATTACATGCTTGTAATAAAATTGAGAATGAAGTAAAAGAAAATCCAAGTACAAAAAGAATTGTGGATAGTGTTAAAAACTTATTAATTTCTGACAAATAATTTAAAAATAAATATTATATTGATTTTTTAAAAATTTGTGTTTGAAAAATTTGTGTTTGGAAAAAAAATTGCTTTCTCTTCCTACGGAAACCATACATTAGATATACACATATTTGTGTTAATTGTTTGTATAAAATGTGTTAATATTTAACTTATCCATATTTAAAAAATTTAACTGTAGATAACTTTATTGTTTTTCCACTAAATTATTAACATTTAAATACTTAAGGAAATAATATATTAACACTGTTTTCCACACAATCCACATAACCTACTATTACTACTACTAAAAATATTTATATTATATTAAAATAAGGAGACGATGAAAATGAAAATGGTTTGTCAAAAGGATAATATCCTTAAAGCTATTAATTCCGTAACAAAAGCAGTTGCTAGCAAAACAACAATGCCTATATTAGAAGGAATTTTAATTCAAACAAATGATAATGATATAAAGTTTACAACATATGATTTAGAAATGGGGATAGAATATATTATTAATGAAGCCCAAATAATAGAACAAGGAGCTACTGTAGTAAATAGCATAATGTTTAGTGAAATTATTAGAAAACTACCAGATACAGAAATAAGCATTTCATTAGATAATAATAACTTATTAATTATTGAATGTGAAGGTTCTTTATATAAATTGGCAACTATGAATCCAGAAGAGTTTCCAGAACTTCCAAGGATAGATGTTGAAAATTCTATAGAACTAGAACAAAAAACATTAAAAGAAATGATTAGAAAAACAATATTTGCAGTAAGTACAGAAGAAAATAGACCAATTTTTACAGGTTGTTTATTTGAAATAAAAAATAATAGATTAAATGTTGTTGCTGTTGATGGATTTAGACTAGCTTGGAAAACAAAAATTTTAAAAGAACAGGTCAAAGATTTTGTAGCAGTAATTCCAGGTAGAACATTAAATGAAATAAATAAAATTTTATTAGATTCTTTTGATAATATAAAAATAGGTGTAAATAAAAACCAAGCACTTTTTGAGATGGAAAATTGTAAAATAGTAACAAGATTATTAGATGGAGAATTTTTAAATTATTCTAGTGTAATTCCAGAAAATTGGGAAACAAGAATAAGAGTAGACAGAAAAAATATTCAAGATTGCTTTGAGAGAATTAGCTTGATTTCTGCATCTGTAATAGAAAAAGAGAAGAAATATCCTGTAAAAGTCTGTGTAGATATAGGAAAAGTTATAATATCTTGTACAAATCAAACAGGTGATGCTAAGGAAGAAATTTATTGTGCAACAGAAGGACAAAATTTAGAAGCAGGATTTAATCCTAAATATTTTTTAGATGCTTTACGTACAATAGATGATCAAGAAATCTATATTGATTTTGGTACAAGCATTTCTCCATGTATTATAAGACCAGTAGATGAAGGTGATTATATTTATATGATTTTACCAATAAGAATGAAGGAATAATATGTATATAAACAAAATAAAGCTACAGAATTTTAGAAATTATAATGAACAAGAAATAAATTTAAATAAAAGTATAAATGTTTTTTATGGCGATAACGCACAAGGAAAAACTAATATCTTAGAAGCAATATTTTTGTGTACTTTCGGAAAGTCTTTTAGAACTAATAAAGAAAAGGAACTTATTAAATTAGGTAAAGACAATGCAAATGTAATAATAGAATATGAGAAAAAAGATAGAGATGGCAAAATTTCAATTTCTATTTCTGATAAAAAGCAAATATTAGTAAATGGTATAAAGATAAAAAAATTAAGTGAGTTATTGGGTAATATAAATATAGTTATATTTACACCAGATGATATAAATATTTTAAAAGGTGGACCTGCGTTAAGAAGAAGATTTTTAGATATGATGATAGGCCAATTAAAACCAAATTATGTATACACATTAAATATGTATATAAAAACTTTAGAGCAAAGGAATAATTATTTAAGACAAATAAAAGAAGAAAATAAGCCAGAAAATCTTTTAGATATATGGGATGAAAAATTAATTGAATATGCAGATATAATATATAAGTACAGAAAAGAATTTATAGATAAAATTAAAAAAAAGATAAACATAATACATAAAAAAATAACAGACGAAAAAGAAGAAATAAATATACAATATACTTCAAATTGCGAAAGCAAAGAAGTTTATTCAGAATTATTAAAGCAAAGAAGAAAACTAGATATTATTAAAGGATTTACTACAAAAGGAATTCACAGAGATGATTTTGAAATATACATAAATAATAAAGAATTAAGTATTTATGGTTCACAAGGACAAAATAGGACAGCAATTTTATCTTTAAAATTATCAGAGCTACAAGTAATTTATGATGAAATAGAAGAAGAACCTATTTTATTATTAGATGATTTTATGTCAGAACTAGATATAAATAGAAGAAAAAATTTTTTAAATAATATAAATAATACACAAGTAATAATAACTTGTGCAGAAAAGATAGAATTTTTAAAAGAAAATGTGGATTACTGCTTATATCAAGTTAAAGAGGGAGAGATAATTTAGTGTATTTACATATTGGAAAAGATAAATTAATTGATGATAATAATATAATAGCTATATTAAATATTGAAACTTTAAAGGAAAAAGAAAATATAGAAAATATTTGCAAAAATATGAATTTTAGTGATAATATAATAGATGTATCAGATGGAAATAAAAAATCATTAATTATTATAAAAGAAAAAAAACAAACAAAAGGATATATTTCAAACATATCAACAATTACATTAGAAAAAAGGACAAATAAAATTGGAGGTAAAAGATAATGGAAAAATTCGAGCATGAGTATGGAGCAGAACAGATACAAGTTTTAGAGGGATTAGAAGCTGTAAGAAAAAGACCTGGAATGTATATAGGAAGTGTTTCAGTAAGAGGTTTACATCATTTAGTATATGAAATAGTAGATAACTGTGTTGATGAAGCATTAGCAGGATATTGTACAGAAATAAATGTCAAAATAGAGCCAGGAAATGTAATAAGTGTACAAGACAATGGTAGAGGGATTCCAGTAGATATACATCCAAAAACAAAAATATCTGCTGCAGAAACTGTATATACTAAATTACATGCAGGCGGAAAATTCGGTGGTGACAGTGGTTATAAAGTCTCTGGAGGTTTGCATGGAGTTGGTGCATCTGTTGTAAATGCATTGTCAACTTGGGTAGAAGTTACTATTCAAAGAGATGGTGGAATTTTTCAAATGAAGTTTGAAAGAGGAAAGACTGTTGAACCACTAACAAGAATAGGAGATTCTAAGAAAACAGGAACAAAGGTTAGATTTTTAGCTGATGATACAATATTTGAAACATTAGAATATGAATATGAAGTATTAGAAAATAGATTTAGAGAAATGGCGTTTTTAACTAAAGGACTAAAAATAACTTTAGAAGATTTAAGAGAAGAAACACCGAAAAAAGCAGAATTTCATTATGAAGGTGGACTAAGCTCATTTGTAGAATTTTTAAACAAAAATAAGGAAAAATTGAATAGTAAGCCAATATATATAGAAAAAGATGGAGAAGTACCTGTTGAAATAGCAATACAATATACAACAGCATATTCAGAAAATATTTATTCATTTGTTAATAATATTAATACAATAGAAGGTGGAACACATTTAGAAGGATTTAAAAGAGCACTTACCAAAACTTTTAATGATTATGCAAAATCACATAATTTATTAAAAGATAAAGATGGAAATCTACAAGGAGAAGATATAAGAGAGGGAATAACAGCAGTTATTTCAGTTAAAGTAAAAGAGCCTCAATTTGAAGGACAAACTAAAACTAAGTTAGGAAATAGCAATGTTACAGGAATTGTACAAAGTGTTGTTAATGAAGAATTTGCAGCATATTTAGAAGAAAATCCAGCAGTTGCAAAAGCAATATTAGAAAAATGTATAAGTGCATCAAGGGCAAGGGAGGCAGCCAGAAAAGCTAGAGAACTAGTAAGAAGAAAAAATGCACTAGAAACATCTACTTTACCAGGTAAATTAGCAGATTGTAGTGAAAAAAATGCAGAAGATTGTGAGGTATACATAGTAGAGGGAGATTCAGCAGGAGGAAGTGCAAAGCAGGGAAGAGATAGAAAATTTCAAGCAATTCTACCTTTATGGGGAAAAATGCTTAATGTTGAAAAAGCAAGAGCTGATAAGATATATGGAAACGATAAGTTAAATCCTGTTATATTAGCAATTGGAGCAGGAATAGGGGCAGATTTTGATATTACAAAAATTAGATATGGGAAAGTAATAATTATGGCAGATGCCGATGTTGATGGTGCACATATTAGAACATTGCTTTTAACATTTTTCTTTAGATATATGAGACCATTAATAGAAAACGGAAATGTTTATTTAGCTCAACCACCACTATATAAATTATCTAAAAAAGGAATGCAAGACATTTATTGTTATACAGATGAAGATTTGGATAAATCTTTTAAAGAATTAGAAGAAAAAGGAATTGCAAGAGATCAAGTTAACATTCAAAGATACAAAGGTTTAGGAGAGATGAATCCAGAGCAATTATGGGAAACAACTATGAATCCTGAGACAAGAATATTAGTAAAAGTAAAATTAGAAGATGCAATTAAAGCAGATGAAATATTTACAATATTAATGGGAGATGACATTGGGCCAAGAAGGGAATTTATAGAAGCAAATGCAAAATATGTTAAAAACTTAGATGTATAATATATATAAAAATTAATAGCAGGTAATAAGATATATTACCTGCTATTATCGATAAAGCTAGTATTAATCTTCAGCTAAAACTAATATACCTAATTTCTAACCTAATATACATTACTGCATAAATAAGCTATTCACCAAATATATTAATCAGTTGCTCGACTATTAATGCACTCATAATAACTGTATTCATCCACATGGGACTAATAACAACCACTATTAAATACAAGAATAATCTTAACTTCGAATATATTATATATATTACAACCATATATAAAATTATAAAAGATATAAAAATATAGCTTACATACAAACAATATACTCTCATCGCCGACTTATAATAATCTAAAGTTATTAAACCATTATAAATCTTTGCTCGAATAATATAAAACTTATAAAATAAATCCTATATTACTCTTAGTCCAACTAATATTAACCTTATGATAATATTATGTACAGTAATATTTTTTTTATTCATAAAAATAAATAAAAAAATAATAAACATAAAACTAGAAAAATGTCGAAAAAAGCACTACGAAAAATGTTGACTAAGAATATATAATAATGTAAACTAATAATAGTTAAACTCTATTTAAAGTAAAATTAATTTGATTCTAAAATATTTACCTAAAATCTAAAAATTTAATAAATAAAGGAGGTTTATGAAAAAAAATAATTCTATTCAAGAATGGATACCTTTCGAAAAAATATTAGAAAATGGAATTATAAAATTAAAAGATAATTCATATATAAAAATAATAAAAATATATCCAATTAATTTTAATTTAAAATCAGAATTAGAGAAAGAGGCAATTTTAAATTCTTATAAAATTTTTTTAAAAACATGTGATTTTAATTTTCAAATTTTAATTCAAAGTAAAAAAGAAGATTTATCTAAACATATTTCCAATATAAATAATCAAAAAATAAATGAAAATAAAAATATACTAGAATACTCAAATAAATATATAGAATTCATAAAAACATTAAATCAAGAAAAAAAGTCATCATCAAAAAATTTTTATATTATTTTAAAATATAAAAATAATGATAAAGAATTAGAAGAAATAGAAGAATTAGCAACAGAAGATTTGAATGATAAATATTTTAAAATAAAAGATTGTTTAAGTCGATGTGGAAATATAATTTTAGATATAAATAATAAAAAAGAGTCAAAGAACATTTTATTTTCCTTTTTAAATTCCAGAAAATATCTAGATAATTAAAAAAATTAGGATGGTGAAGATAGTATTAATATAATAAATAAAATAAAAAGAATATTAAAAATAAAAGAAAAAAGAAAATTAACATTTTTAAAAGGTGCATACCACGACATAAAGGAAATCAGTCCAACATACATAAATTTAAGAAATCCAAAATATATAGAAATAGATGACATGTATTATTCTAGCATATTAATAACAAACTATTATAGAGAGCAAACAGATTTAATTTTAAAGACAATAATAGATACAAATATTAATCTAAATATTTCTATTTTTTGCGAAAAGCAAGATACATATAAAACTATAAAGGATTTAACTTATCATATTGGAAATGTAGGTGTAGATTTAAAAATAAATAATCAAAATAGACAAGATATAGATATTGCAGCTTTTACATATAATGATGCGAAATATATAAGAAAAGAATTACAAGTAAACAATGAAAGTTTATATTTTTTATATATTTATATAACAACTTTTTCTACAAATTTAAGAGAACTAGATTATTTTGTAAATAAGTTGGAAGGGCTTTTGCAAAGTAAAGGAATGCAAACAAGAAAAGCATATTTTAGGCAAGAACAAGCATATTTATCTGTTCTACCAATAATGAAAAATGATATTGATTTAAAAAATATTTCAAGAAGAAATATATTAACAAGTGGATTAGTATCTACATATCCATTTATCTCATCCGCGATATTTGATGAAGATGGAATTTTTATAGGAACCAATATTTATAACAATTCTTTAGTATTTGTGGATAGATATGACTCAACTAAATATAAAAATGCAAATATTTGCATTTTTGGTACAAGTGGTGCAGGTAAATCTTTTTATACTAAATTATTAATTTTACGATATAGATTATTAGGAATAGAACAATATATTATAGATCCAGATAGAGAATATGGGGAATTGTGTCAAAATTTAAATGGAACTTTGATAAAGATGGGACCAGGTTCAAACACTTTTATAAATATTTTTGATATAAGAGAGAATAGTTTAGAAGATGGAGAAACAGGATATTTGGCTAACAAAATTAGTAAATTAATAGGATTTTTTAATCTGATTTTTGGCGATATAAACGAAGAAGAAAAGGCAATACTAGAAGAAAAATTAATAGAACTTTATAGAAGAAAGGGTATAACTTTTGATGATAATTCTTTACATAAGATAGAAAAAAACAAAATAAATATAAAACCTTGCTTTAAAGAGACGTTTGACATGCCACTATTAGAAGATTTATGTAATCTATTAGAAGAGGATGAGAAAACAAAAATATTTAAAATAAAATTAATTCCATTTGTAAAGGGTTCTTTAAGTTTTTTTAATAATTACACAAATTTAAAAATGGACGATAAATTAGTGGTTGCAGATATTTATGAAATGGGAGAAGAAAATTTAAAGTATGCAATGTATGTATTTATAGATTATTTCTGGGATAGGATAAAAAAAGATAGAAATGTAAAAAAAGCAATATATTTAGATGAAATCTGGAGATTAATAGGTGTTACATCTAACAAAGAAGTAGCAAGCTTTATATATAAAATATTTAAAACAATAAGAAAATTTGGAGGTAGTAGTGTAGCAATAACACAAGATATATCAGATTTATTTAGTTTAGATGAAGGAATATATGGAAAAAGTATTTTAAATAATTCCGAAATTAAAACATTTTTTGCTCTTGAAGAAGAAAATATTTTATTATTAAGCAAATATACAAATCTGTCTGAAAAAGAAAAAATAGAAATAAAATCTCTAAAAAGAGGAGAATGTTTAATGTTTGTTGGCAATGAACATATTTTAACTAGAATAGATGCTGCACAATTCGAAAAAAATATAATTGAAAAAAGGAATGATGTAAATAATGAAAAAAATAATAACAGCATTAGCAAATCCAATATTAAATAATGAACTAAAAAAACAAAAAGATTTTATTGTAATAGGAAATGATATTCAATATCAAGATGGAGTAAAAGAAGTACTAGAGAAAGAGAAGAATATAGATTTTTTAATATTGAGTGAAATATTACCTGGAGAAAATAAAATAGAAAAATTAATAGAAGACATAAAAGAAATGAATCCTAATATTAATATAATAATTATTTTAGAAAATAAAAAAGAAGAGTTGGAAAAATATTTATACTCTAAAAGTATTTACTATATTTTATATAATAAAACAGAAATTACAGAAATAATTAATGTAATAAAAAATAAAAAAGAAGATGAAAGTGAGAAAATAAAACAAGAATTAAATGAATTAAAACAAATTATAATAAATCAAAATAATAAAGAAATAAATAATAAAAGAAATAAAATAATAAGAAAAATAAAAGGCAAAAAAAATAATAAAATAAATAATTTAAAAAAAGAAATAATTTGTATTTTAGGAAGTAGTGGAGTAGGTAAAAGTATTTTTGCAGTAAATTTAGCAAAATCTCTAATCTATTCAAAACAAAAGATTTTAATAATAGATTTTGATATATTAAATAATTCATTACATACAATTTTAGGAGTAAAAAAATATTCAGAAAAAATATCTAAAAAAATTAAAGAAAATAATTTAATTAAAGAAAAAATAAATTTAAAAGAATTAATAATTAAAATAAATAAAAAAATAGATTTAATATCTGGAATTAATTTATTATTTGATTCTAAATATAAAATTAGCAATTTAAAAATTAATAAAATTATTCAAGAACTTAAACAATATTATGATGTAATAATAATAGATACATCTTCAGTATGTTTTTTAGATTATACAAAAGAAATAATAAAAATAAGTAATATAAATATTTTTATATTAGAGCCTAATATATTAGAAATAAAAAAATCAAAAAAATTATTAGATATATATACTAATGAATGGGAAATAAATAAAAGTAAGATAAATATTTTATTTAATAAAGTTAATAAAAATTCAATAGATATAAATTTACTAAAATATATATTTGGAGGTTATAATATTTTGGGGAAAATAAATATAAATGAGAAATATAATTTAATAATAAACAACAATGCCAAAAAAATAAATAAAGAAATAAAAAAAGAATATATAAATATTATAAAAAAAATATTAATAATAAAAGATAAAAAAAATTATATAAAAATAATAAAAAATAAAATATTAGAAAGGACTAGAAAAGAAGATGAATAATTTAGAATTAAGTACAAATATAGGAAAAGGAAAAAATTTAGAAAATAGGCAAAATAATTTTTTAGAAACCACTTTAGGTAAAACAATTAATTCAGCAATAGATATTGGATTAAGATGGGTTTTACCAGACTTAATAGAAAATGAATTTATAGAAGTAAAAGATAGTTTAATAAAAGGAGGATTAAAAGAAGGGATAAACAAAGCAATAAATTCAGCAATAAATTTAGGAAAAAGTGCTCTTGGAATATTTACAGGAAATTTTGAAAATTTATCTCAAGCTCAATCTGCTATAAAAAGCGGAGGCATTATAGATGGTGTTTCTACAGCATTGGATGTGGTATTAGGGAAAGTAACAAAAAAAGGATTGATACCTTATAATGTTTCTAATTTGATAAGAAAAGGAAAAGATGTTATTTTAGATAATGTTTCTAAGAATATAGAAAATAATTTTACAAGCCAAATAAATAATTTAGATAAATTATCTAAATATGAAAATAATTGGAGAGAATATTACAAAGATAAAGACTTTAAAGGAATGGAAAAAGAATATGAAAAAATAAAAGAAAAATTAAAAGAATTAATGCCCTTAGAAGAAACATTAAAACAGGCAAGGCAAATAGAAAATATACACAAAATTATAAAAAATAATGGAGGAGATTTTAATTTAACACCAGAACAGTTAGAATTAAGTAAAATATTAGTCTAATAACTATTAAATAAGAGTTTTTTCTGCGTTTTTCTTGCATAATTTTTTTTGTTTTAGTATAATTATAAAAGACAAAACATCAGAAAGGAATGGTAAAAAAATGGAATCACGTGACGGAAATATTATAGAAAGAGATATAGAAACAGAGATGAAAACGTCATACATAGATTATGCGATGAGTGTTATTGTATCTCGTGCTTTGCCAGATGTAAGAGATGGTTTGAAACCTGTTCATAGAAGAATTTTGTATGCTATGTATGAAGACGGGATAACATCAGACAAGCCATACAGAAAATGTGCTAATACAGTAGGATCAGTTTTAGGAAGATATCATCCACATGGAGATGCTTCTGTTTATGATGCAATGGTAAGAATGGCACAAGATTTTTCTTTAAGATATAGATTAATTGATGGACATGGAAACTTTGGTTCAATAGATGGTGATGGAGCAGCTGCGATGAGGTATACAGAAGCAAGAATGGCAAAAATAGCAGAGACAATGCTGACAGATATAGAAAAAAATACAGTAGATTTTATGCCAAACTATGATGACAGGTTACAAGAACCAACTGTACTTCCATCAAAAATACCAACACTATTAATTAATGGTTCTTCTGGAATTGCCGTAGGAATGGCAACAAATATACCACCACACAATTTAACAGAAGTAATAAATGGAATTATAAAAATAATTGACGAAGATAATGTAACAGATGAAGAATTATTATCGATAATTAAAGGTCCAGATTTTCCAACAGAAGGTATAATTTTGGGAAGAGAAGGAATAAAAGAAGCATATTTAACAGGAAAAGGTAAAATTACAGTAAGAGCAGAAGCTGAAATTGAAGAAATGAGTAATAATAAACAAAGAATAATTGTTAATTCTTTACCATATCAAGTAAATAAGGCAAAATTAGTTGAAAATATTGCAGCACTAGTTAGAGAAAAAAGAATTGAAGGAATTTCAGATTTGCGTGATGAATCAGACAGAATAGATAGAGTTAGAATTGTAATAGAACTAAAAAGAGATGCAAACGCTCAAGTAGTATTAAATCAATTATATAAAAATACACAAATGCAAGATACTTTTGGAATTATAATGCTTGCATTAGTAAATGGAGAACCAAAAATATTAACATTAAGACAATGTTTGGAATATTACATAGAACACAGAAAAACTGTTATTTTACGTAGAACACAATTTGATTTAGATAAAGCATTAGCAAGAGCTCATATATTAGAAGGATTAAAAATAGCATTAGATAATATAGATGAAGTAATAAATATTATAAGGAATTCTTATGATGATGCTAAAGAAAGATTAATGGAAAGATTTGGACTTTCTGATATACAAGCACAAGCAATATTGGATATGAGATTAAAAACGTTATCTGGTTTGCAAAGAGAAAAAATAGATGAAGAATATAATGAATTAATGAAATTAATTGCATATTATAGAGAGGTTTTAAGTAGTGAAAGATTAGTTTTTGATATAATTAAGCAAGAATTAATAGAAATAAAAGAAAAATTTGGTGATGAAAGAAAAACAAAAATAGTAGCAGCAGAAGGTGACCTTGATGTAGAAGATTTAATAAAAGAAGAACAAAGCGTTATTACTTTAACTCATTTCGGGTATATAAAAAGAATGCCAGTAGACACATATAAGAGCCAAAAAAGAGGAGGAAAAGGAATAACTGGAATAGCAACTAGAGAAGAAGACTTTGTAAAACAAATATTTACAGCTTCAACACATGACTTAATATTATTCTTCAGCAATAAAGGAAAATTATATAGATTAAAAGGATATGAAATTCCAGAAGCAGGAAGAACTGCAAAAGGAACAGCAATTGTAAATTTATTAAGCTTAGATCCAGGTGAAAAAATATCTGCTGTTATACCTATTAATAATTTTTCTGAAGGAAAATATCTGTTGATGGGAACAAAAAGCGGATTAATAAAGAAAACAGCACTTACAGAATATAATTCAGCAAGAAAGACGGGATTATTAGCAATTACATTAAAAGATGATGATGAATTAATAGATGTAAGATTAACAGATGGAGAAGATAATGTAGTATTAGTAACTAAAAAAGGTATGAGTATTACTTTTGATGAAAAGGATGTTAGACCTGTCGGCAGAACAGCGCAAGGAGTAATAGGAATAAGACTTGATGAAGAAGATAGTGTAATAGGAATGGAATCAATAGTTTCAGGTATAAAAGGAACTCTTCTTGCTATAACAGAGAATGGATTTGGAAAGAGAACAGAGCTAGATGAATATAGAGTGCAAAATAGAGGTGGAAGAGGAGTAATTACATATAAAATAACACCTAAAACAGGAGACATAGTAGGAATAAGAATTGCAACAGATGAAGAAGATGTTATGCTTATAACAGACAATGGAACAGTAATTAGGTTAAATGTTAAAGATATAAGTATTTTAGGAAGGGCAACACAAGGTGTTACTTTAATGAGAACAAATGAGGGAAAAGTAGTAAGTATAGAAAAAATATCTGCTGATGAAGGTGAATAATGAGTAATAAAATAATAGAAGAGAAAAAAGAGCGTTTAAATATATTAATAGAAAATCTCGAACAAATACAATTACTAGCTGATACTTTGGCAGACAATGAAATTCCGGAGGAAACAGAAAAGAACAGGCTTGCTCAAATCTATGGAAATTTTATAAAAAATGAATCAATATTTAATATTTTATTATCTATAGATGATCCGAATTGTCCAGAAATGTATTTTGAATATGTTGGAAGATGTATAGAGGAAAGATTAGATAAGTGTAAAGCTAATTCGCTAGCAACTAGAGCAAGACCACAGATACAACAAATAGTACAAGATAGGAGTACATCTTTAGCACAGAAGAAAGAATTACTTGAAAAAATAATAGAAGAAATTATGAAATCAGGTAAAAGGATTAAAGAAAGAGACTATTTAGAAAAAGCCGTATTTTCAGAAGCTAGTGGTATGGATACTAAACTTATTCAAATATTGTATGGAGAAGGAGCAGGAAAATGTGGAACTCCATATAATGATAAGAAGTCCGAAGATTATGAACGATAAAAAGAATGCTTTTATATAATAAAAAATCTGTGATCATTCACAGATTTTTTTAAATCTTATATCATCTCCAAAAAAATAACATATATTATAATTACCAACAATTCTTGATACAATTCTTTCATCATAAGTATTATACAAGTTTTGCAAGCTTAAGTTAGTTGAAATTATGGTTTTAGTAATATTTTTTTGATTTAATAATCGTGTATTAATAATATTAAATAATTCGGTAAATTTCATATTATTAACGCATTCAGTACCTAAGTCATCTATTATTAATAAGTCTACAGTTAATATATTTTCTAAAATGTTAGAATTAGTATTTTTACCAAATCTGTAATCAATAATTGTATCTAACATAACTGGAGCAGTTTGATATAATACAGTTTTATTTTTTTTAATTAATTCATTAGCAATGCAACTTGAAATAAAAGTTTTTCCTAGACCAGTATTTCCAGTAAACAATAAATTTTTTTCTTCAGGGTTTTCAAAATTATTAATAAATTTAAAACAAATATCTTTTATCAATTTAATATTTTCTCTAGGAGAAATATTTGATTTATATTTTTTTTCATCTACAACATTAGAATAAAATAAATCATTAAAATTATTAAAATTCTGGTTTTTAATATTATAAATATTTGATTTATTATATTCTAAATCAAATATTTTTTGTTTTAAGCAACTACACATAATAGAATGAGAATTTTGCATTACATATCCGGTATCATTACATAGCTTACATTCATAATTAGGTAAAATATAACTTTCATCTTTTCCAATTGAGTTTAATATAAGTATTTTTTCTTTTTTTAAGATGTTAATATTTTTTTCTAAATTTTTTAAGAGTTCAGAATCATTTTTATTTATTAAAGATTTGGCAGTGGAAATGGCTAGAGCATTTAACTTATCATCAATTTCTTGCAATTTAGGGTTTTGAATATATAGCTCTTTTTTCCTCTGCTCAGCAAGCTTAATTGCTCTTATTCTTTTGTTTTCATATTCTGTTAAAAGATTTTTTAGAGTGGTATTACTCATTGTTTCACATCCTTATGCTTCTTGTTTTTTCTTAACATTTGCGTATAAATTGTTTAAATTATCATAAGATCTTTGCTCATATTTGTTATAGCCAGCAGTTTTTTCTAAATTCTGTACATTTTTATTTTTTTCTTTCATTTCTAATAAGAATTTTTGTATTTCTTCTGTAGTCGTAAATCCTCTGTCGTGCCAATCACTTAACAATTTATCTAAATAATCAAAGCTTGGATTTGCCTTAGAAGTAGTGCGTTTTAAAGCAATTTCTATAATATCTAAATTATATTTAAAGTCTATTACCCATTTTTCAACATAAGCATATTCATATTGAGACAAATTTCTTTTTAAACTCAATTTTTTAGAAATAGTATTAGCAATTAAATTTAATTTCTCTTGTTTTTCGTAATACATGTCCAAATCTGTAAATGTTCTAATATTATTTTTTGCCCACGCTTCTGCTACTGTTTGAATGTAGTTTCTATGAAGAGCAGATTTATCAAAGCAGTAGCCAAATAAAGCAATCATAACTTCTTCATCAAAATTATATTTTTTAAACCACAATTCAATATCTGGATACCAAGAAGTAGGCATTAATCCAGAAAAATATTTATTATTTATACATTCTATAGCCTGAGCTCTTTTTTGACCTTCAGCAGATTTTTTTAATTCTTCTGCAGACAAAGAGGTTTTTGGCTTATAAATTTTATATAATTCTATCTCTTGTAGATTATTTATAATATATCCAGTATTTTTTTTAGTAATAGCACCAATATCCTCCCAATATTTTAAGGCATCTTGAATAACCTTCAAAGGAAGTACTAATTTTTTAGATAAATCATTTATTTTCACATCTTTTTCATATTTAGATAAAAATAATAAATACAAATATACTTTTACAAAATCACCATTTGCCTGTGAAAGATACTCAGAAAAAAATATATCTGGTATTTCTGTCTTAGAAAATAAAGGTGATATTTCCGCATCTTCTAGTTTCATAATATTAGTTACCTCCCAATGTTCATTTGTCAAATTATATCATTTTATAAATATTTTTACAATAAACAATGGAGTAAAATATTATTTAAATAAATAAAGTTTATTTTTTATAAAAAATTTGATTACATACTTAAACACATAAATAATGTTTTCATTATTAATTCCGACAAAAGTAAACAAAAGAAGAGGAAAGCATAAAATAATAATTATACATATTTTTACGCTTAGGTTGTTAAACAAAGAATTTGATATTATAAAAATAAAACCATCCCAAATAATATTTAATATTAAAGAATTATAATCTATAAAGCCAAACAATTTACTATTAAAGTTATAGTTTTGTGGAAAAATAAAATTCATTACATCCTCCTATGATTAAAAAAATTAGAAGAAATTCCAAAATTATTTGATACTTCTGTAGAAATACCTCCAACCAATTGGCGTATATATGAATTTATATGAACTAAAGCATATATACATCCTAAATAAGTCAATTTTGATAAGGTATTAGAATTAAAGTTAATAGAAAAGATAAGTAATAATATTAAAGCAATAAATGATTGCATTATTAATAAAGAAAAAAGACATCTAATCCAAGATTTAAAAAACCAGCTTGTAGAATTATTTAAAAGAGTGAGCAATGAAAATGGGGTTAATAAGACAAATAGTTTTACCAATATGTATCGCAAAGCATATGAAAAAATTAAATTAAATAAGCTTATAGTAATAAAGGCTTTAGAAATGCCATCAAAAGAAAAAATGTTAAAATTAGTACTTGTGGAATAAATATCAATATTTAATTTTTCTATTAATTTAGCAAAAGAAATGGAAGAGTCAAAAATATATTGACCCAATTCTTGAATGGAAGAAGAAAATAAATAATTTATATTTAAAAATTGTTCACATATAAAATATGAAGAATTAATGCAAATTCCTAAGATAAGTAATTTTAGAATAAAATGACGTGGTGATTCAATGGGTTGGCTGGTGTAACTGGAATATGCAAGTTTTACCGCATAGTATATAACAAATGCAATTAATAAAGAATTAGCTATTAACAAAAGTCCATTGTTAGAGTAAGTTCCAAATATTTTTTCAAAGAAAGGAACTTTTAATATATTTGTATCTATAAAAACTAATTCATCTAATACTTCATAGAGCGTCGTATCTATAGAGGTTAGCAAGTTATTTAAAAGATTATTTATAGTTTCAAAAATTATGTAAGAAATATTTTGCTGTTCCATAGAATTCACCTATACAATAAGAGTTTTTATAGCAGATAATATTAAATCAATTGCTAGTATAAATCCATATGAAAAAAGAGAACTTCTAATTAATTTTTTTGCTATCCTTATTCTTTCTTCATCTCCGAAACTAAACTTCTTCATAAAAACACCAGTGCCAACAGCCACAGCAGCTGCAGGAGTTGCTAACTTCATAAACCAGCTCTCAACTTTTTCAAAAGCTTCATTTAATTTTGTAACAATTTTAGGTGTAGAATCAAAAAAACAATATGTAAAATTAAAAATGCTAAATAATACAATAAAAATAAATAAAATAAAAATAATTTTTTTAATAAATATTTTCATTAAAATCCTCCTTATATAAAAAATATGGTAATAATTTTACTTTTTGTGGTTTTATAATTTTATTGCCATCAGATAGGAAACATAAAGATGTAAAATTTTCAAGTTCTTGAGTAAAAAACTTTGTATCATATATAAAATCTGTTTGAATACTTGTACTTAAAGTTTCAGAAATATTAGAATTTTTGGAGTTTAAAGAGTTAGTTAAGTAGCTAAAAACAGTTTTTTGAGCATTTTCAGAGATTGAGTGAGTGGATTTTTCCTTATCTTCTTTACCAATTTGTTTTTGTATATCTTCTATTGTAAAAATATCATCTGTCCTGAACCATAATTTATTTATTAAATTTTGAACAATCATTTTAACTGTAGCCTGATTGTTTAAAGTATTTAAAATTGACGTATAGCTTTGAGTAGCAACAATATTAATACATTTAGCTTCTCTACTTTGAGAGAAAAAATTACTATCTGTTTCTGTACAATATTCATGATATTCATCAGAAATAAAAGCAACACTTCTTTTAGAAGTTTCAAAGTTGTTTGCCAATCTCATCATAACTTCAGTTTGAAAATCTAATTTTAAATATGCAGAAATTATTTTAGAAAGTATTGTGTATTCACTAATATTCATATTTAAAACAACTATTTTGCCATTATTTATTACTTCATCGAAGCCTAAGAAATTCAATTCATCTTTAGGGGGAGAGAAAGTTTTTAATACATCATATTCAGAGACAAAGCTATTCGTAATACGAGTAATTTCAGATTTTAAAATAGAAAGAGTTCTTGAATCTAAATTTAAAAATTCTTTTTCAAAAAAATTGATGGAAGAGAGTAAATCATAAGTTTCTGCATATGTAAAACAATTATTAATAAATTTTTGCCTTAAAATTTCTATCTTTTCTTTATAATAATTATTAACCGTAATTATTTTATGTAATTCATCAAAGGTAACATAATAGTCATTATATAGCCTGCATAATTTTATAGCTTCACTTAAAATTTGCTCAGCTTTATCTATCCAAAAAGATTCTGTATTATTTTTGGAGAATAATAAAAGTATAGTTTTTAGCCTATGAGCTAAGACAGAAGGTTTTAAATTTGGCTTATGTAAAGGATTATATTTAAAATTACCATTTAATTCTATAGTGATTAAATCTTCTTCACGATTATATATATGACAAAATTCTTTTACCTTATTACAATAATTACCTTTAACATCTAAAATAAGCATTCCTATTTTCTCGGTTTCACTATTTGATTTGTAAGAAATTAATTGTTCAGTAAAAGGATACATAGCACTACTTGTTTTTCCAGTACCAATTGTTCCTGTTACTAAAATATTTTGATATAATGCTTTTTCTGGTAGATATATTTTTTCATTTGTATAAACATTTTTGCCAATAAAAAGAGAAAGCTGATTATGTGAAAAGTGAGTTGTTTGGATAGAACTTTTTTTAAGTTTTTTAGGTTTATCAAATGGTTTAATAAATAATAAAAAAATAGAATTTGAAATTATAAAAGAAGAAAAAATATACGAAAATATAAAGGCAATTTTTATATATTTCCAGAGTAAAGGTTGTTCAATACAAATATCAAATGGATGCAAACCATAATTAATAATAATTGAATTAGATGTGAAAATGGGATAAAAAATTTTGAAACCAAAGCAACACAAGGTAAAAGATAAAAGTAAAATAAAAATAAAACGTTTAATAAAAGTTTCACCTCCATTATTTAATTTTAATATTTAATTTTGAGCCTTGCAAATTGTGGAAAACATTGATATCAAAGAAATTGTAAATTGAATAGAAAACAATAAAAAGATTAAAAATGAAAAGAATAAAAAAGTAATCAATTAATTTAAATATAAATTACCACCTCCTAATTTTTACCATAATACAACATTTTTAAAAATTTGTCTATACTTTTTTTTAAAAAAGTATATTGATATTTACATTTTTTTTTGTTATACTAGACAAGTACAATAAAAATAAAAGAAAGAGTGAGAAATTTGAAAACAAAAGAAATAAATGAAGTAAAAAATAAAAAGAAAAAAAGAGGTATAGGTAAAAAAATTATTCTTGTTATATTATTTATCATATTATTGGCAGGAGCAATTTTAGGATATAAAGTGTATAAAAATGGTGGAGGAGCAAAAGGACTTTTAATGACAGCAATGGGGCATGATAAAGATACAATATTGACTTTGGATAAAATATATTGCTTGATATTAGGAAAAAGCCAAAATTTAACAGATACTTTAATATTAGCTTCATATGACCCAAAGGATCAGTCAGCAGCGTTACTTTCTATTCCAAGAGATACCTTTATAGGAGATTATAAATCAAGTGCTACATCATGGGACAAGATAAATGCTGTTTATCAAACAGAAAATGGACCTCAAAAGCTTATGAAATATGTAACAGATATTACAGGCATAAATGTAAAATATTATTTAATGGTAGATACAGAAGCTTTAAAAGTATTAGTCGACGAAATAGGTGGAGTTACATTTAATGTACCGATAGATATGGATTATGATGATAGTAGCCAGGATTTATACATACACCTAAAAGCTGGAGAACAATTGCTAGATGGTGATAAAGCAGAGCAAGTTGTAAGATTTAGGCATAATAATGATGGAAGTACATATCCAAGTGAATATGGACAAGAAGATATTGGAAGGATGAAAACACAAAGGGAATTCTTAAAAACTTTAGCAAAGAAATTATTAAGTTGGAATAGTGTTACAAAGATTAATAATTTATTAGATATTGCTGAGCAATATGTTGAAACAAATTTGGATTTTAAAGCAGTAAAAGATTATATACCATATGCAGTTGAATTTAACATAAACAATTTAAAAACTGCAGTTTTACCAGGAGTACCAGAATTTGCAAATGTGGTATGGATATATAGCAGTGACAAAGAAGAAACAAAAAAAGTGGTAAATAAATTATTTTTCAATATAAATGAAGAAGAATCTGAAGTAAGTGATGAAGAAAAAGAGGAAATAAAAATAGAATTACTTAATGGAATAGGAAACGAGGAAAGATTTGATGAGGTCTCAGACACATTGAAGAGAATGGGATACAATATTAAGAGTACAGAGAGTACTTCTAAAACTTCTAAAACGACAATAATAAATAGAAATAATGCACCAGAAAATATTACAGAGGATATAAAAAATGTATTGAAAATCGGAAACATATTACAAGGGGATTCTTCGAACAATATTGATATAACTATTATAGTAGGAGAAGATATTTTAAAGAAGTTAGAAGATTAAACTTCTAACTTCTTTTTAAAACAATAATTATAATAAAGATTACAAACAATAAAATTGATATTCTTAAGAATATTGGCATAAAGTCAATTATTTCTACATCATTTCCAGCAATTAAATCAGATGAGTAAATCTTTTCATCTACAGTATAAGAAATTTCACCAATGACACTTCCCTTTTTTATAGGAGCAATTAAATTTTCTTTTAATTTTATTTCAGAAGTTAAATTTTCCGTATTAAAATTATTATTCAAAAATATATTAATATCATCTTTTACTAAAATATCAAGATTTTTTGTATCTTTAGTACCACCATGAATTGAAATTTGATTAATTAAAGAATTGGATTTTACGATGCTTTTAAAAGAATAATTATTAAACCCATATTCAAAAAGTGTTTTACAATCTAAATATTTCGGTATAGAATTTCCAATATTGTCATCTGCACCCAAAATAATAGCAATTAGTTCTAAATCATCTTTTTTAGCAGTAGCAATAATACAATCTTTAGCAGGATTTGTATAACCTGTTTTCAATCCTGTTGCATATTCATAATAGTAATCATCTGGAGAATGATGTGATAATAGCAGGTTTGTGTTATAGAAAATTCTGTCTTCACTATTATATTTATTTGTCTTAGGTAAATTGTATTTTGTAGTATTTGCAATATCTTTTATAGTTTGAAATTGCATAGCATATTTTGTAATAATAGAAAGATCATAAGCTGTAGAATAGTGATTATCATCATGTATGCCACTCGGATTTTTAAAATTGGTGTTTTTACAACCTAATTCTTTGGCTTTTTGATTCATCATATTAGCAAAATTTTCAATTGTACCACCAACGTGTTCCGCCAATACATTTGCAGCATCATTTGCTGATGGAATTAATAATACATGTAATAGTTGTTCTATAGTTAAATTTTCTCCTTTTTTTAAATAAGCAGAAGAATAGCCAGCTGGAACAATATCAATAGCGCTTGAATTAACAGTAGCAATATCAGATAAATTACAATTCTCCATTACTAATATAGCTGTCATAAGTTTAGTAGTACTTGCAGGATACACTTTTTTATGTATATCTTTTTCATATAAAATTTTACCAGTGGAACTTTCCATGAGTAAACATACTGGAGAGTATGTATTAATTTCACTGGCATTACTAAAATTACATACTATCATAATATTAAAAATTATTAATAAAATACAAAATACTTTTTTTATATGTTTCATAAAATCTCCTCTAATATAAATATATATTAAGTATTTTAAAAATTCAATAGTAAAATAAAAGAAAAAGAAAGGAAAGATTTATTTGGAAAAATTAAAAAATAATAAAAAAATAATAATTATTATAGGAGTAATAATTCTAATAATAATTTCGATATATGTTTTAAAAAAAATAGATGAATATAATTATGAAGAGAATAATTACGAAGAATATTTTGCAGAAGAAGAAAATATTATAAAAGAAGAGGCAAAAAAAGTAATTGCTGTGCATATAATAGGAGAGATAAATAAACCAGGAATAGTAGAACTAGAAGAGGGTGCAAGAGTAATTGATGCAATTAAAAAGGCAGGAGGTACTACGGAAAAGGCAGATTTAGCACAAATAAATTTAGCTTATATACTAAAAGATGGACAAAAAATATATATACCAAACACAGAAGATAATGATAAAAAAATAGAGTATAATACAGCAAATATTGAAAATAATATAAAGGAAGAAAAAATAAATATAAATACAGCAGATGAGGATGAATTACAAAGGTTACCAGGAGTAGGTGCATCCACAGCAGCAAAAATAATTAAGTATAGAGAGGAAAATGGAAGTTTTCGAAGAATAGAAGATATACAAAATGTTAAAGGAATAGGTGAAGCAAAATATAACGACCTTAAAGAACAAATAGAAGTTTAATGAAGTATTAGAATAACTATTAACAATGGAATAGTAATATATTAAAATTAAAAGATAAAAATTGTTTAAATGTATTGACAAAAGACAATAATGGAGTTATACTAAGTAAGCAAACAACAAATCGCGGGGTGGAGCAGTTGGCAGCTCGTCGGGCTCATAACCCGAAGGTCGATAGTTCGAGTCTATCCCCCGCAACCAAGAATTTAACTAGAGTCGCAAGAGATTGCAGACTCTTATTTTTTTGACTTTGTCGTAATTTTGTCGTAAATGGGGACAGCTTGGGGACAGGAGCTTTTATAAAGCTCATAAAATAGCATAAATCCTCATTTACAATCTTAAAAAAAGCAATTTTTGAACTTATTGAAATCAAGAGTTTTAGCTGATAAGTATATTAGTTTTTATCTACTAATAAATTCTGCAAGACTATACCTGCACTTCTATTGAGAGAAGCAAGTGGATGCACATAGAAATTAAATGTTGTACTAATTTGTGCATGACCTAATCTTGCAGCTACAACTGCTACATCAACATTTTGTGAAATAAGTAGAGTAGCGTTTGTATGCCTAATACCATGAAAATTCAAATAAGGTAGTCCTATCTTCTGAACAAATTTAACAAACCATTTGCTTACTGTATCAGGATGCATAGGTTTGCCATTATCTTGTATAAATAACCTATTAGATTCTTCCCAGAATTCACCACAAAGGTCTTTTTGACCATCATACCATATTTTATATTCCTCTAGTATTTCAATGACAGAATCAGGTATAGAAATATGTCTAAAAGAACTAGGTGTTTTAGGTGGTTTTGTATAAACTCCCGTACTTGCTAAATATTGACTTGATTTGTTTACAGTTATTTCTTTGTTCTTGAAATCAATATTTTCCCAGTCAAGTCCCATTAATTCACCTAATCTGACTCCAGTAAATACTGTAAGAATAATAGCAACCTTATACTTCATTTCATTTTCTTCAAGTTCATTTAATCCTTTTAGAAGAACTTTACATTGTTCATCATCATAGAATCTACGTTGAGCTTTTGGTGCTCTTGGTGGTTGAACTCTTTCAGCAGGATTATAAGGTATAAGTTGCCAATATACAGCTTTGTGTAGCATTGCACTTATCAATCTATGATGTTCTAGAATAGTTTTCTTAGATAATGGTTTTAAAGTGCGTTCACCATTATTTTTAGCAAGTCTTTTTATTTGTGTATCCTGTTCTAGCATATCATATAATTTCATAAGATCTGTAGGTTTGATTTTTTCTAAAGTAAAAGAACCTAAGTAAGGAAGAATTCTGCTTTCTAACATTCCAACATATCTGTTATAAGTGGATGGTGCTAAATCTTTTGTACCATAGTTTACTTGCCAAATATGATAGAATTCTTCAAAAGTTACTGGCTTTCCTTCAGGTACTAATCCACGATTAGCTTCTGTAACAAACTCTGCAAGTGCAATTTCAGCATCTTTACGAGTTCCATGGATAGTTTTTGTTCTTCTTGCTCTAGATCCATCAAGATTTTTACCAGTAGATACTACTAACCTATAAGTATTTTCACCTCTTTTTTCAATACTCCCAGCCATTGCCTTTTTCACCTCCTTTCAGGCATAACCATGGGTGAGAGTTTCATATTTAATTGTGATTATTATATATCAAAATTTTAATGATTACTAGTGGATTTAACTTATTTTTCAAGTGTTACAAAGATTACAATAAGACTCATAAAATAACTTATATGGAACAACAAAAAACTAGATAAAATGTAATATAAAAGTTAAGAAAATAAAAAAATTGACAAGAACAAACAAAATTTCTGTAAATATCTTGACAAAAGAAAAAAGAAAATATATAATCTAGATGGCTAAATCAAAGAAAATATATTTCCTTTTCTAATTACAAAATATTCTTTTGTACTTTTATCTAATTTGAAATATAGCATTAGAATCCAATTTTGTAAATAGATTTAGGAAAATGTAATATAAAATTAATATTACTGAAATATTTTTGTAACATTTAGACTATTTACTAAAGATTGGAGGAAATGTACAATGGCAAAATCAAAATTGATAGTTACTAAAGAGACAAAAACAGGCAGAAATGTGCAATTTCAGGATACAAGAAATAATAGGATAATGTCTGACAAAGAATTAATTAGTAGACTAAAAACAGGTAATTCATCTTATAATGAAGATTACTGTGTTAAGCATGATAAAAATCGCAAAGAATATGTGTCTTCAAAACCAGATGGAAATGAAAAAAATAATTTAGGATAATAAGAAAGGAAGAGCTTCATAATTTAAATGAGGTTTTTCCTTTGTTTTTTTGAAAGGAGAAACTAATGAGAGGAAAAGAATTAACTGAACAACAAAAATTAATTTTAATGGGACTTTGTGGAGGAAAATGTGAATTTAGAGGATGTAATGATTCTGTGATAGAAGATATGCTAACTGGAGATAGAAGTAATTTTTCAAATTATGCTCATATAATAGCTTCTAGTGAAAAAGGGCCAAGAGGAGATAAAGAGTTATCAAAAATACTAAGTAATGATGAAAACAATGTAATGGTTTTATGTAGAAAGCATCATAAAGAAGTAGATGATAACCCTGAAAAGTATACAATTGATTTTTTAAAGGAAATGAAAAGTGAGCACGAAAATTATATAAAAGATTTAATGAAAATAAAAAAAGAAAGTACTGTCATTGGAATAAAATATACATTTAACATCTCTGATAGAGTTCCTAAAATAAATGACGATGATGTTAGAAAGTGTGCATTTAGACAAAATTATTATTGTAATGGAAATATAATTAATTTGTCAGATAACAAATCTGATGAAAGAGATAATGAAGATTTGTATAAGTTTGAGATGGAAAATATAGAACGTAATTTTCTTCAGGTAGTAAAACCACTGTTAAAAAAAGAAATAGTGCCAAAAATTTTTTTATGCGCAATTGCTCCCCAACCATTATTGATATATTTGGGAACATTGTTTTCCGATATATCAGATGTAAGTGTTCAACAATTACAACGAGAGCCTAAACAAGAGTGGTATTTAAGTGATAAAAAAGATGAAAAATTTGATGTAAGTATTATTATTCCCAAAAAGAAATATTCTAAAGTAGCATTAAACATCTCAATAACTGCAGATATATCTGAAGATAGAATACGCGCCATTGTAGGAGATGAGTGCGATATTATTAAATTAGAAAGCAATATACATAGTAATGACATTATTAAATGCAAAAATCAATTAGAAATGTATAAAAGTAGGATTAGAGAAATATATGAATATATTAAGGACAAATATGGAAGAAATTGTGAAATAAGTGTATTTCCTGCTATGCCAATATCTATTGCAATAGAAACAGGTAGGTGTTGGATGAAGAAAGCACATCCAAGTTTAGTTATATATGACGAAAAGAAAGGGTTTAAAAAAGCTTTAGAAATAAAATATGAAGGAGAAGAAGAATAATGGAAAGAAAGCAAAATATAGATGCTATGTATAGAAAAATAGCGACAGAAATAGAAATAAGTGAAACACAAGCAGAAAAAGCAAAGGAAAGTTACGAAGCAGTAGGGAATTATTTAAATAATAATATTAAACAATATGATGTAAGAATATTTCCTCAAGGTTCATTCATGCTAGGAACAGTAATAAAACCAATTTCTGATAAAGATGAATATGATATTGATCTTGTAGCTACAATAGATAATAAATTTACGAGTGCTAAAGACCTAAAAAATATTGTAGGAGATGTCCTGAAAACAAGTGATAGATATTCTGAAAAAGTTGAAGAAGGAAAAAGATGTTGGACAATTCAATATTCAGAAAGTGCAAATTACCATATGGATATTTTACCAACTATGAAGAGTGATACATATTTTCAAAATAAGAAACTTATAATGACACACAAAGAAGATGAAAACTCAGATTACGAATTTAGACAAACAAATCCTGAAGCATATTATGATTGGTTTGTAAAAAGGATGGAAGAAGAAAAGAAGAAATTAACAGAAGAATATGCAATTAGAAACAAAATAGAAATAGTTGAAGTTCCTGAATATAAGATTAAGACAACTTTACAAATAGCTATAGAAATATTAAAAAGATATAGAGATATAAAGTTTAAAGATACACCAGATATAAAACCAATTTCTATTATATTAACAACACTAATGGCGAGGATTTATACAGGAAAAGAAAATGTATATGAACTGATTGAAAAATTTTCTAAAGAGTATGTTTTATATTTAGAAAAAGATGAAAATGGTAATGTTTTAATACAAAACCCTGTTAATGAAAATGAAAATTTCGCAGATAAATGGCCAAGTAATCCAGAAAGAAAAGAAGCTTTCTTTAAATTTATGGATGACTTAAAATATGACTTAGTTACAAATAAAGTATTACTAGAAGGAAATATAAGAGAACAGGCTGATGCATATAAAAAGTTATTTGGCGAAAATATGGTAAATAAGGTATATGAAAATATAGCACAAAAAACTAGAGAAGAAAGAGAAAAATCAAATATGTACCTTAAAGAAAATGGAAATTTAACAACGGAAAAGACAAATATAACTGTAAGGAATCACAATTTTTATGGCAAATAAAAAATTTCCAAAAAATAAACCAATAACGATTCCTATTCAGAAATATAATATAAGGAGAGAATTTAAAAATATTATATTAAGAGAATACAATGGAATAGGTTTAAAAATGTTGTTAAATATACAGCCAACAGAATTTTCAAAAAAATACAAAGTTTTATTGCAGTATGATTCTGTTCAAAAAAGACCACAAGTGTATATAGATATAAAACAGTTAGAAATAAAAGACAAGGAAAAAATTCCACATAAATATGGGATAAAAATAATAAATGGAAGAGAATACGTTAATTTATGTTTATACTATCCATGTGAGTGGAATTCTACTATGAATATAAGTGATACAATTATTCCTTGGATAAGTGAATGGTTATATTATTTTGAATTTTGGTGTATAACAGGAGAATGGCATGGAGGAGGAAAACATCCTACAAAAAAAGATATTAAAGAAAACGACAAGAATTGAATCTTGTCGTTTATTTATTTTTTGCTCTACTTTTATAAACATTAGCCTTATTCTTGCATTGAGGAGTATCATATTCAGCTTTAGGATTAACAGCAAGAAAAGCTTTATTGCAAAACTTACATATCTTTAATAGATTAATATCTTTAGCTACTGTTTTAGCAAAGTAATAATCAATATATTGCTTTAAACAAGTAATTTGAAATTCAACATATAAAGTTTCTTTTCTAGATAAAGTCATTTTAATATTGTTAATTTCAAATTGTTTTAATAACTCATCTATATTGTAATTATCTTCATTAGAAATATTATTTAATAAACTATATAAATATTTAGCATATTGAATAAACATATCTAAAGGTTCACAATATAAATTTGATCCTACTAATAATTTATTTACATCAGACAAAATGTATTTCTCCATTGCAGGAGTTTCTGCTAATTTAGTTACTTCATTAATTAATTCTTTAATCTGACTATCATCACAAGTAGGGAAGAATAATTTAAAATATTTCTTTCTATCCACTACTGTTGTTAAATCAGAATTTCCAATATAGTTATATTCTTTTAAAACAATTTTATCATCTAAGCAAAAGTATTTATTTAAAGGTAAATCATTTATTAATCCTAATGTAGAATATTTATTTACAAAGTCTAAAACATTTTTTTCTATATCAGTTTCATGATAAAAAGCTAATTTACCAATATTTAATAAATCTATCAAAATAGATTCTTCAAAGTCTTTTTCTATATCAATTAATGGAGCACCACTAGAGTGCTTTTTATTTATACTATCTGGAACTATATATTTAGTTTTGCCTATTTCTTTAACTTCATATTTAGCAAATTTAAAAATATTTTTTCCTTCAAATGCACTAAAATTAAGGCTCATACGAATACCTCCTAAAAAATTATAAAAAGATTACAGTAAGCCCTTGACAAACATAATAGATTACTGGTATACTTTTACCAGAGTAAGCGATTATTACATAAAATCAATTACATAAGTAAAAACCAGTCAGGACTTGACTTTTAAGTAAAATTACAGCGTAAAACAAGTAATTGATTACTTACAATAATAGCTTACCACACAAAAGATAAGTTGTCAACAAAGAAGATAAAATTTCAAAAGAAAGGAGGAATGTATATGGAATTTCAGGAAGTCAAAAGAATAACTCTAACAATGAGAGAAGCAGCAGACTATTTAGGAATATCATATTGGTTAATTAATCAATTGGTTAAGAAAAAACAAATACCATATTCAAAAGTGGGCGGCAAGTTCTTATTTAGAGTAAAAGCACTGGATGAATATCTATGTGAAAAAGAACGAGCTTCAGTAAGATAGCAAAGGAGGAAGAAAAATGGTTGAAGTTCATTGGTTTAAGATACAGGCAGATATATTTGACAATGAAAAAATTAAAAAATTACTTAATAGTAGGGATGGGGACACCTATTGTAGAGTATGGTTTCAACTATTAGCATTAGCTGCAAAGTGTAATGCACATGGAGCAGTTCTACTTGGTGAGAATATTCCAATAACAATAGATGATCTTGCAAGAATTATGAACAAAACAGTAAACAAACTTACAACGATCATTCAACAACTAGTGAATCTTCACATGATATTCGTAGAAGATGGAACAATCTATATTAAAAATTGGGATGTTTACCAAAATCTTGATAAGCTCGAAAAAATCAAGGAAGACAACAGGAAAAGACAGCAAAGATTTAGAGATAAACAAATGATAAATAACGTTACTGTAACGTTAGATAACGCAGAAGATAAGAATAGAGAAGAAAAGATTAGAATAGAAAATGATAGTGGTTTTAAAGACTAAAAAAGCAATTTTTAATTATGAAAGGAGAAATTTATATGATAAGTACAAGAACAATTAAAAGAGAAAAATGTAAATTCTGTGGAAAGGAATTAGAACAAAAGACAATGAGTTTTATAGTAGGAGATAGAGAGTTCGTTCTATCAGGAGAACCTGTAAGATGTGACTGCATGAAAGCAAAGATATATTGGAAAAAGGTTGATGATAGAAGAGCTGCAATAGAATATAAAAGGGAGTATAACAGAAAGATGATGCTAAGAAAGAGATATTACTTAAATAGCAAAATGAACAAAAGATTAATGGAATATAATTTTGAAAATTATATGACTAATAATGACAATAGAATGGCTTATGAAAAGTCAAAAAGGTATGCAGAGAATTTTGTAAAAGGTGATAATAAAGGAAGCTTATTTATAACTGGAGGAGTTGGAACAGGAAAAACGCATTTAGCAGCTAGTATTGCAAATTACTTAATAGAAAATGAAATACCAGTTATATTTGGAACACTAATAACTTTACTAAATGATATAAAGGATACTTACAAAATTGATGGCAATTGTGAGAGTGATGTTATTGAAAAATATTCAAAGATTCCATTGTTAATAATTGATGATTTGGGTAAAGAAAGACCTAGTGAATGGACATTAGAAAAGCTATTTACAATAATAAATAATAGATACGAAAACAATTTACCAATAATAATTACAACAAATTATAACAAGGAAAAGTTAAGAAAAAGACTTTTATGTAATAACAATGAAGAAATTGTTGACTCAATAATTTCAAGACTTTATGAAATGTGTAGAGGAATAATCATCTTTGGAAAAGACAAAAGAAAAGAGTTAGTATAAGCCGCAAAACTAAATACTAACCCAAATGTTTATAAATATATTTTAATATAAAATTTAAGAAAAGTAAATAAAAAGGAGGAAAGTTATGGATATAACTTATAAAAAAGTAGGAGATTATTATTATCCTGAATTGGAATTACCAAAAAAATATAAGGATTTTAGATTAGATAAATATGGAAGGTTAAGACTTAATTATTTAAAGGAAAATAAGCATATACAATATGAAATTATGAAGTGTGAAGATACTTTAATAGATCATTTAAAAGAAGTACAAGAGTTAGCTAATAAAAGATACAAACAGCTTATGGAAGAGTTCAAAAAGAGAGAAATGATTACTGAAGAATTAAAACAAAAAGACCAAATGAAGTGGGTAGGACTAATGAATAATATAAGCAATTGTGTAGAAGAAATTGTACTAAAAGAATGCATTTATGATGATTAAATTTAAGGAATAATGCCTGAATTTTTGAAAAGAATTTGGGCAGTTCCTTCCATATTTTAGTTATAAGTTATGTATCAGCAAGCAATGAATTTCTGTAGCTCGAAATTCAAAATGGGGAAATTCCCCAAGCCCCTTTTTATTTTTAGAAAGGAGAAAATTATGGCTACAACAAAAATATGGAAAGTAGAAAAAAGATTAGATCATGTGATGGACTATACAACAAATGAAGAAAAAACAAAAAATGATTATTTAGAAAATGGAGTAGATGATTATGATAGCATAAGACAAGTAATGATGTATGCAACTAATGCAGATAAAACAGAAAAACAATTTTATACAACAGGTATAAATTGTGATGTCGATTCAGCAGTAGAAGAAATGAGAAATGCAAAAGATTTCTGGCACAAAACAGATGGCATATTAGCATTTCATGCAGAGCAATCTTTTAAAGAAAACGAAGTGACACCAGAAATTGCTCATGAAATTGGAGTAAGACTTGCAGAAGAAATGTGGGGAGATAGATTTCAAGTAGTAGTATCTACTCACTTAAATACTAAACATCTTCATAATCATTTTGTTATTAATTCAGTTTCATTTAAGGATGGATATAAGTATTATAGTAATTTTGAAAATACAGCATTATTAAGAAAAACATCAGATGAACTTTGTGAGGAATATGGTTTAAGTGTATTAGAAGAAAAGAAATGTAAATCTGGAATAAACTTTGAAAACTTCTATAAAAAGCATATACAAGAAAGTGATTATCATAAAGAAGTTAAAGAAGATTTAGATTATGCAATTAAGAATTCTTATACTACAAAAGACTTTCACAGAATATTAGAGTCAATGGGATATCATTACTACTATAGAGCTGGAAAATTATCTGTAAGGAGAGAACCTTATAAAAGAAATATAAGAGTTGAAAGAGCATTTGGAGAAGAATATTCTGTTGATAATATAACAAAAAGAATACTTCAAAATGATTATGTTTGAAGACCAGATATAGTTCCTTATAGAGTTATGAAAGCAAAGTTTTATTCGTCTAAAAGTAGCATAAAGAAAAAATATAAGCCTAAAGGAATAATTGCATTATATTACTATTATAAGTTTTTATTAGGCTTTCATAAAAAGAATAATATAGAGTACAAGCTAACACCAGAAATGCAAAAAGAAGTAAAGAAAATGGAATTTTATTCAGAACAGATTAGATTTATGTGTAAATATAAATTAGAAACAACGGATGCAGTAGATGAGTTAAAAAATCAGAAACTTAGAGAAAAACAAGTAATTCTTAATAAAAGGAATAAGTTATATTATCACAGAAACAAGTGCAACAATGAGGAAGATAAAGATGCTATTACTAAAGATATTATTCTTGTTACAGATATGCTTAAGAAGGTAAAGAAAGAAATAAAACTTTGTGATGTAATTTATAATAATGTTCCAAAAATGAAACAGCAGATTAGAGAAGTGGAGGATAAGGAACAGGAAAAAGAACCAAAACAAAAGAAAAAAACAAGAAGTTACGAATTATAATATGTAACAAAATTGTAAAAATACTGTAATGGTATTGAAAAAAAGAGCTTTTTAATGTATAATGAGTTCGTCCTATAAAAGAAGTTATAGGAGATTTGTATTACAGCAATGTCAAGTACTAATTTAATATTTATATTGACAGTTATGTCAACTTCAATATTACATAGTATTTGTATTGCATAGATTATGAATAAGTCAAGTAATGATGATGATTTGTTCATATATCTAACCTCCACTATATTATACCATATTATTTCTTGGTTGTGGAGAATAGCAGGTAGCATAGCAATGTGTTAGGAACAATTCAGATCTGCCAATCTTATAAGGATTCCTGCGTTCCGATTGGTAGGTCTTGAAGAAGGAGAAAAAATGAAAAAAAGAAAAATTTACAAAATAAAAAGCTATACTCATTTTGATACAAGGAAAGTTGAATATTGGAAATATATTAATAATATAAGAAATCCAAAATGGGTGGAAAGACATGCTTTCTACCCATTTATTCATTATCAAGAGGAAAAGAAAAAGTTTGATGGGAAGGAACTTATAATTAAATCACCAAGAGATATTAGATATTCAGCTCATATTGATAGATATATTTATGAGTACTATAATAGTATACTGTCAAAAAAATATAACAATTACGCAAAACAAATGGGATTTAATCAAGCATCAATAGCATATAGAACAAATCTTAATAAGAGCAATATTCATTTTTCAAGAGATGTTTTTAAGTATCTAAATAATAAGGAAAATGCATTTATAATAGTATCAGATTTTAGTAGCTTTTTTGATAAACTAGATCATAAATATTTAAAAGAAAGATTAAAGGAATTACTAAATGTGGAAACACTATCAAAAGATTTTTATAGAGTGTTTAAAAGTGTGACTAATTATTCTTATATTGAGTATGATGATATATTAAAAGAGTTGGGATTGACGCATAAGGCATTAACTAAGTTACGTAAAGAAAGATTATTTGATATTCAAGAATTTAGAAAATTCAAAAAAGAAAAAATTCATACTAATAAAGAAGATTTTGGAATGGTTCAAGGTTCAGCAATTAGTGCAGTAATGTCGAATATTTACATGATAAAGTTTGATAAACTAGTAAATGATTTAATTACTTCTAATAATGGAATATATAGAAGATATTCAGACGATATTATTATAATTATTCCAAGTCTAGCTAATGGCATGGAAATATTTAGTAAAGTAATGCAAATTAAAGATAATGTTCCAAGATTAGAATTAAGTCCAGATAAAACAAAGTGCTTTATTAAAAAAGGGAATATTATTAGTAGTGTTGACTTGAAAACAAAGAAAGTTATTAAAGATGAAACAATTATTGATTATCTTGGTTTTTCCTATGATGGCAAATGTGTAAAGATTAGAGAAAAAACTGTATCTAAGTATTATAGGAAAATGTATTCAAGAATAAAAACAATAAATAAATGGACTGTAAAAACTGGAAACAATATTGGTAGAAAAAAATTATATAAACAATATTCATATCTAGGAAAGAAAACTAAGGATGTGAAAAAAGGCAATTTTCTAACATATGTAGATAGATCACAAAAAGAATATGGTGATTTAGGAAAGATGGATGAACAAGTAAAAAAGAGTTGGAAGAATATGAGTAAAAGATTAGTAAAAGTTAAAAAATAAACTGAGAAAATAGAAGTAGAAATACTTCTATTTTTTTATGCAAAATTACTACAAAATATTGCAATAAATTAATTCTTATGATATATAATATATAAGCTTATAGTTTATATAAAGAAAGGAGAAAAAATGAGTAAGTTTAAAACTTTTTTAAGCACTGAATTTAATAAAAAAAATATAAGTCAAAATAAATTTGCTCAAAAATTAGGTATTTCTTCTTTCTATTTAGGACAACTATTAAAAGGAGAAAAAAGCCCACCTGATAGAGAGCTACAGACAAAGATACTTAATGAACTGGATTTGAGTAAACAAAAGAAGAATAAATATTATGATTTAATAGCAAAAGAAAAAAATGATATACCAACAGATATATATCAATATATTTTAAATAATCCAGATAAATGGGATGAAATAAGAAAAGAAATAGAAAGGAAGAATGAAAGATGAGCACAAACATACAAGCAAAAGCAAATTTAATATGGGAAGTAGCAACAAAATTAGTGGGAGTATATAAACCACATGAATATGGTAAAGTAATATTACCGATGACAGTTCTTAAGAGATTTGATGATATCTTAAAACCAACTAAAGAAGCAGTATTAAAGAAATATGAAGAAGTTAAAAATTTTGAAGTTAAGGAAATGTTTCTAACAGAAGCTTCTGGATATAGTTTTTATAATACAAGTAAATATGATTTTGAAAAACTGTTATCAGATCCAGATAATATAGAAAGTAACTTTAAGAATTACTTAAGCGGATTTTCAGATAATGTTCAAGATATTTTAAGTAACTTTAAATTTGAAAATGAAGTTAAAACAATGGCTGATAATAGGTTACTATATGTAGTTATTGAAGAATTTAATACTAAAAAGGCATATATGGGACTTGATGAAGTTAAAACTGAAGATATGGGATATATTTTTGAAGAACTAGTTAGAAAGTTTTCTGAAAGCTATGATGAAGAAGCAGGAGCTCATTTTACGGCAAGAGATATTATTTATTTAATGACCGATTTATTAGTTGCAGAAGAAAGAGATATTTTAATAAATGATAATAAAGTTAAAACAATATATGATATGGCAATGGGTACTTCTCAAATGTTAGCATGTATGACGGATAGATTACATCAATTAAATAAAAATGTTAAAGTAGATTGTTATGGTCAGGAATTAAATCCTGAAACTTATGCTATTGCAAAAGCAGATATGCTTATAAAAGGCGGAGATGCTGACAATTTTAAACAGGGAGATACTTTAAGTGAAGATCAATTTAAAGGGTATACTTTTGACTATATAATTTCTAATCCACCATTCGGAATAGATTGGAAAAAGCAAAAAAATGCAGTAGAATCAGAAGCTGAAAAAGGATATGACGGGAGATTTGGACCAGGCTTACCACCAATTGGAGACGGACAATTACTATTTTTATTAAATGGAGTAAAGAAGTTAAAAGATGATGGTAAAATGGCTATTATACAAGGAAGTTCTTCCTTAGATAACGGAGAGCCAGAAAGTGGAATATCAAACATTAGAAAATATCTAATTGAATCTGATTATGTTGAAGCAATAGTTAAATTACCAATGGATTTATTTTATAATACCCCAATTTCTACCTGTATATGGATAATTACAAAAAACAAGTCAGAATATAGGAAAGGTAAAATTCAATTAATTGATGCACAAAACTGTTTTATAAAACGTAGAAAAAATATAGGAGATAAAAAAGTAAATTTAACTAATGAATGTATTTCTTTAATAGTTAAAGCATATGGTGAAAACAAAAATAAAGAATATGATAATAATGAGTTATTTGTTGAATCAAAGATTTTTCCAAATCATGCTTTTCAATATTATAAGGTGAAAATAGAAACACCATTAACTGATGAGAATGGTAATATTGCTTATAAGAAAAACAAAATGGAAATTGACAAAAATAAAAGTGAAACAGAAATAATATATGCTAATACAGAAAATGAGTGCCAAGAATATTTTGACAAAGAATTAAAAAAGTTCAATCCAAATTCTTGGATTGATTTCAAGAAAACAAAAAAGGGTTACGGAATTCCTTTTACAAAATTATTTTACCATGAAACAGATATGATTCAATTTAAAGATAATGAAGAAGAACTTTTAAATATTATTAATGAGAATCATAAAAAGCTAATTAGTTTAGTTCAAAGCACTCCAGAAAATAATAACAAAAAGATGAAAGAATCACAAGTGTCATGGATTGGCGAAGTCCCTTTTGATTGGGAAATTCATAAAGTAAAGAATCATTATTATAAACAAAAAGAAGTAGTTGGCAAAAAAGTTGATGAATTTGAAAGATTAGCATTAACTTTAAAAGGAGTAATCAAAAGAAGTAAAGATGATGCTGATGGATTGCAACCATCTGATTTTGAAGGATACCAAATATTAAGAAAAGATGACTTGGTATTTAAAATGATAGATTTACAAAATATTAGTACTAGCAGAGTAGGATTATCGCCCTATGACGGAATTGTTTCACCTGCATATATAAGACTGACTTCAAAAAGTGGAATTCCCCAATATGCTTACTATTATTTTTTAAGTATGTATTATAATAATATTTTTAACAAATCAGGAAGTGATGGTATAAGAAGCTCAATTAGTGCTGATGATATGTTGAATTTTGCTATACCTGTGCCTTCAAAACAAGAACAAGTAAAGATATCAAATTATTTAGAGAAAAAAACTGCTCAGGTAGATGAATTAATAGAAAAACAAGAAAATTTAATTAATGAATTAAAAGAATATAAAAAAGCACTTATTTATGAAGTAACATCAGGAAAAAGAATTCCAAAAGATAAGGAGTGATTAGTTATGGAAGAAAATGAAAGAAGATTTGAACAAGATATAGAAACATATCTTTTATCACAAGATGGAGGATATATTAAAGGAGATCCACAAGATTTTGATAGAGAATGTGCATTAAATAAAAAAGATTTATTTACTTTTATTGAGAATACACAAAAGAATGAATGGGATAAATTTAAGAGAGCATTTCCTGATGACTACGAAGCAAGATTTATAAAGAGATTTAATGATGAGGTGGTAACAAGAGGAATAATTGATGTTATAAGAAATGGTATCAAATATACAGGGGCAGGAACATTCAAATTTAAGTTAGCTTATTTCATGCCAGAAACAAACTTGAATCCAGAAGATATGGATTTATATAATAAAAATATATTAAATGAAACAAGACAACTAAAATATTCTACTCAAAATGAAAATTCTGTAGATATTGTTTTATTATTAAATGGAATTCCAGTTGTTGCTTTAGAACTTAAAAATCAGATAACTGGACAAAATTCAGAAAATGCACAAAAGCAATTTATGTATGATAGAGATCCTAGAGAATTAATCTTTAGATTTAATAGTAGGATAATAGTTTATTTTGCAGTAGATCATTATGATGTAAAATATACAACTAAACTTGCTGGAAAGAATACATATTATTTACCATTTAATCAAGGTTCAAATGGAGCTGGCAATGTTGGAGGAGCAGGAAATCCAACAAATGAAAATGGTTACACAACAGATTATCTATGGAAGAACGTATTAAAGAAAGATTCATTAATGGAAATACTTCATAAATTTGTACATTTGCAAGTAAAAGAAGAAATAGAACATAAAAATGGAAAAGAAATAAAGAAGGAAAAACAAAATATAATATTCCCAAGATTTCACCAATTAGATGTTGTTAGAAAACTAATATGGAATGTTAGAGATTGTGGAGTAGGACATAATTATTTAATTCAACATAGTGCGGGTTCAGGAAAATCAAATAGTATAGCTTGGCTTGCACATAGATTATCAGGATTACACGATAGGAATAATAATGCAGTATTTAATTCTATAATCGTCGTAACAGATAGAAAAGTATTAGATAAACAATTACAAGAAACTATATACCAATTTGAACATCAAAAGGGTGTTGTAGTAAAAATAGATGATGAGAAAACATCGAAAGATTTAAAAGAAGCAATAGATGACGGAAAAAGAATAATTATAACTACACTTCAAAAATTCCCTGTAATATATAAGGAAGTTGATGATGTTAGTGGTAAAAAATTCGCAGTTATAGTTGATGAAGCACATTCAAGTCAAACAGGTAATTCTGCTAAAAAACTTAAAATCGCTTTAGCAGATAGAGATGAAGCATTAAAGAAATATGCAGAGATGGAAGCACAGGAAGAAGAAAATGAAAAGGATTATGAAGATAAATTAGTTGAGGAGTTGGCAACGCATGGACATCAAGATAATATTTCATTCTTTGCCTTTACTGCTACACCTAAAGCTAAAACTTTAGAGCTGTTTGGAACAAAACAAGAAAATGGTACATTTATGCCTTATCATGTTTATAGTATGAGACAAGCTATAGAAGAAGGATTTATATTAGATGTTCTAGCAAACTATATGACATACAAAACCATTTATCAAATTGCAAAGAAAACTCCAGATAATCCAGAAGTACCAGAAAATTATGCAACAAGAATTATAAAGAAATTTGAGAGTCTACACGAAATAAATATTTCACAAAAGACACAAATTATTGTAGAACAATTTAGAAATGTAACAAAAAACAAAATTAATGGCAAAGGTAAAGCAATGTTAGTAACTGCTTCAAGACTACATGCAGTAAGATATTTCTTTGAAATGAAAAGATATATTCAAGAAAAGGGATATGACGATTTAGACGTTTTAGTAGCTTTTTCTGGGGAAGTTAAAGATGGAGATGAAACATTTACTGAAAGCAATATGAATAAAACTAAAAGTGGTAGAAAAATATCTGAATCACAAACCAAAGAATACTTCCATGGAGATGAATTTAATGTATTAGTTGTTGCAGAAAAATATCAAACAGGATTTGACGAACCTTTATTACATACAATGTTTGTAGATAAAAAGTTAAAAGGTATAAAAGCAGTACAAACTTTATCAAGATTAAATAGAACATATAATGGAAAAGATGATACATTAGTAATAGACTTTGTAAATGAAGCATCAGACATACAAGAAGCATTTAAACCATTTTATGATGTGACTGTATTAGAACATGAAACAGATCCAAATGTTATATATGATAAATTAAATATGATAAAAAGATATGGATTGATATATGATGAAAACATTGAAAAATTCTGTAAGATATATTTAAAAGATGGAAAGCAAAATGAAAATGACTTTGGAAGATTAACAAGTTGTGTAAAAGAAACTGTAGATTTATATAATAAATTAGATATAGAAGATAGAGAAAGCTTTAGAAAGCAAGTTATAAGTTTTAATAAATTCTATTCATATATAACTCAAATAACATTTTTAGGTGATGAAGAACTTCATAAAACATATATGTATTTAAGGTATGTAGAAAAGTTATTACCTAAAAATAAAATAGAAGCTATTGATTTAGAAGGAAAGCTTAAACTTACATTCTATAATTTAAAGCAAACTTTTAATGGAAGTGTTTCGTTAAGAAAAACAGATGAATCAGAAGGATTAATTCAACCTCAAGGATCTGGAATACCAATTGCTATTCTACCAGAACAAAGATATTTAGAAGAAATTATAAAGAAAGTTAACGATTTATATGCAGGGCAATTTACAGAAGCAGATAACTTACTTGTAAGAAATATAATGGACATTATTATTAGAGATGAAGAAGTAAAAAAATCAGCTAAAGCAAATAATGAAGATATGTTTGTTAAATCAGTATTTCCTAAAGTATTTAGTGAAAAAACAAGTAAAGCATATAAAGAGAGTGCAACTTCGTATAAAAAACTGTTTGAAAGTAAAGAGTTTTATAATGCTATAATGAAATCATTAGGAAATGTAATTTATAGAATTTTAAATAGTGATGATACAATTAGATATAGTGAGGCAAATGAAGAAGATTTAAATACAGAATTAAAAGTTGCAGAAGATAGCGAAGAATATAAAACAGAGAAAAAAAAAGGAAAAAATTAGAATTAAAATATCAATAATAAGTGAGGTGGATAATAAAAATGGAAAAAAACTTCGTAGATGAAATGATAAATAATAGAAGAAAATATCCTATTATGTCAGGAAATAGTGACTTAATGGTAGAGGCTATTATAAATGGTGAATACAAAAGTGATTTTGCATTGATGCCACCAAGTGTTGTTCAAAAAAACATGGACAGATTGAATAATTACAAATTTATAGATATTGTTATACAAATACCAAGCCCATTTAGGGGAACAGGAATAGACTTTTATATTATTCATTTTAAAAAAGATAAACCTAAAAAGTTGTTAACAGGAATTTTTCGTGGATTAGTATGTGAAAGAGAATATAAACGTTCGGCATTAGATTGGGAAACAAGCCTACAATTAACAGGAAACTTTACAGAAGATTTTACAGATTTGGTTAATAATGTAATGCTTTTTTTAGAAAATAAGGATATAAAAAGAGAAGACTTAGATATTAATAATTATAAAGAGTTTGATACAAACTATTTAAATCCATTATATTATACGAAACAGGCAATAAAAATTAGAAATGAATTAAAAGATCAAGACTATGTATTATTAAATGAGGTGGCAGATATAATATCAACTCCTACAGATAAAGATATAGAAGCTAAATATATTGATTCTAAGAAATTTTCATATCCATTAGTATATAGTAGTTTGGAAAAAACAAAAATAAAAAAAGCAACAAATATAATAAAAGGAGATATTATATGCCTTTTAATAGGCGATGTTCCAAAATTTTATTTATATAATGAAGATTATAAGGATATTTACATTAAAACTGGTAACTATTGTATATTAAGATGTAAAGAAGAAAAATATAGATCATATTTAGTAAATTATTTAAATGATGAAAAAGCTAGACTTTACTTTGCAACAGTAAAAAAAGGGTGTTATATTCCTAATTTATCAAAGAATGATTTAATGAGATTAAAAGTTATTATACCAACACAAGAAATGTTAGAAATAGCAGAAAAAACACAAGAATATACTATGAATCAAAAGAAATTATCACCATTTGAAGTAAACGAACTTATTAGATCAAGTTATAGCTATCAAGTAAAAAATGAATCTCAAAAAATGATAAATCATGATTTGGTTTCTAAAATGTCTACACTAAAAATAGAAGCACTTAAAAAGATTATTAATGCTGATTTAGACGAAGTCAATATTTGTTTTGAAAATGGAGCATATAAATCTGCAATAATACTATGTGGATCAATATTGGAAGCTGTGCTTTTAGATTGGCTTTCAGAGTATGAAAACACAGATGAAGTATCAGATATAGGTGTAGATAGAAACGGTAGAGATATGGGGTTGGCTAAAATAATTGCGAGATTAAGAGAAATTATAAAACCAGAATGGTATGAATCTAAAAAGGCTCATGAAATTAGAGAAACAAGAAATATGGTACATCCAAAAGAATGTATTAGAAATAACAAAAAGGTAACAGTTGAAGAATGTGAGAAAATAATAGAAGATCTAAAAGAAATATTAGAATCTAAAGAAAAAAGGCATAATTAAAATCAAAGTATCATGTAAAAAGGAGATAGGATCAATTGAAAAAAATAGATGAGCAATTTGTTGTAAATAAAGTTATTGATTTTATGATAAATAAAGAAAATGGTAATTGGCATGAAGAAAAAGTAGAAAAAAGTGAACTACATAAGCATGGTGTTGATATAAAATTAGTAGGTGGAAAAAGAAATAGTGAATATTTTTATATTGAATGCAAGGGAAAGTCTTATGCAAAATCAGCAAAATCAATAAATAGAGAAGGATGGCTTAATGCATTAGGGCAAATAATAACAAGAATGGATGTAAAAAGATATTCAATATCGAAAGAAGATGGCAGAATATCAGGCATAAACCATGCGTATAAATACGGATTAGGCTTATATTGGGAATCAGCTCAAGTTGCTTTAAGGAGAATACCGAAAGAAGTTGCGGAAGTATTATGTTTGCATATTTTTTCAGTGAATGATGAAGGTATAGTAAAGTACTTTACACCAAGTATGTTTGGAAAAGAATATAATAAAGAAATTTTTTAAAGTGCAACTTTAAAACCCTAAAGTGCAATTTTTGCACTTTAGGGTTTTATCATTATTCAAAGCATCCCATTACTAGCTGAGAGCCATCTACAAAACCATTCCTATAATATTTCTCATTCCAGTAGCAAAGATAGTCCATAAAATTCTTATCAAGTTGATCTAATTGTTTTTGAACATATTTCTTATTTTGTTTTGGTACATTATTCAAAATCTTTTCAGCTAATTCATCAAAATATATACAATATTTTTTATCTTGAGGAGTCATATTGCAGAATGCAGTTTCCTCTCTAAATTCTAACCATTCCTTAATAATATCATCATTAACTTCTCTAAAATTATTCATAAATAAACCTCCAAATTATTTAAAATTCAAAATGTCCCCAATTTGCAAATGTATATTTGAACATCTTGTGCGACAAGAGTTTCAAAATCTTGGGGACAGAAAGGGGACAAAAGCCCACAAAAATGCCCTAAAATCGCACAAGAGTTCAGTAAAAGAAAAGTGCTATAAACACCTATATTTCAATAAAAACTAAACATTTCAATAAACTTCAAAAATGGCTAATTGAATTCTCATAACCCGAAGGTCGTAGGTTCAAGTCCTACCCCGCAACCAATAAGATTAAGGGTTCTAGCATTTAACTAGAACTCGATTTTTATGTTTTGACATAAATTTGACGTAATTGACGTAAAAATTTAAAACAAGTTTTGTAAAATTCCACCTGCTTTTTTAATTTTTGAGCAAAATTGTCACACTTTGGTCACAATGAGAGAGAGACTAGACTAAGTTAAACGGTTTTTAACAGAAAATGTATTTAAATAATTCACAGGAAGTGGTATAATTGTGGAAAACGAGGTGGGATTATATGGAAAGTATTCAAAAATACTATGATAATACTCAATCAGATAAACCAAGAAATAATGTTGAATATTTTATTAATGAGATACAATGTAATTCAGGTAATGCAATTGAATTAGGGTGTGGAGCAGGAAATGATACAGTTTATTTAATTAAAAATAACTGGAATGTATTAGCAATAGATAGAGAAGATGTAAAAGAAAGAATTGCTAAGAGATTAACCAAAGAAGAATTAGCAAAATTTAAATTTCAAAAGCAAAATTTTGAAACTCTTAAATTGGAAGAGAATAATTTAATTGTTGCAAATTATAGCCTTTCATTCTGCAATAAAAATAAATTTAGCAAATTATGGAATAAAATAAATGATAGTATTTTTACTAATCGGATATTTTGTTGGTAACTTCTTTGGCGAAAATGATAGTTGGAACGAGACTAAACCGCAAATGACCTTCTTGACAAAAGAGCAAGCAATGGAATTATTTGAAAATTTTGAAATAATAAGATTTAAAGAAATTGAAAAAGATGATTTAACAGGACTTGGAAAGATGAAACATTGGCATATATTTGATGTAATAGCCAAAAAAGTAGATATTATATAAATTATTTTTATAGGAGAAGATGGGATGTTAGATAAAGATGGAAATGTAAAAGAAAATTAACTATACAAAATATTTTTTACCGATATAATAATATAAAAAATAATTAATGGAGTTGTTGAAGATGAAAGATACTATAATTTATTTAATTAGACATGCTGAAACTGTTGATGAGAATGGAATTAGAAATACAAATGAAGATTCTCAAATGATTAATGAAAAAGAAATATTGTCTGTACACGGGGAAGAGCAATCTAGAAGATTAAGCGAAAATATTGAATTAAATAATATTGATGTTATTTGGTCAAGTATTTATACGAGAGCGAAAGCAACTGCAAAATATATTGCTAATGTCAATAATTTACCTATTAATTTAGATAGCAATCTAAGCGAAAGAAAACTAGGAAATTTAAAAGAATTAGGAGAATTTATGAAGGATAAAAACACAAGAGATCCTTCTCAAGAACAATTATTAGATAGGAAATTTAAAACTTCTGATGGAGAGAGTGCAGAAGATACAAAACAAAGAATGACTAAATTCTTCGATAGAATTCTGAAAGAATATGAAGGAAAGAAGATTGCAGTTGTAAGTCATCGGAGGTTCAATAAAATTTTTCTTGTTAAATTGGTGTGAAGTAAATGAAGATGTTAAATTAGTATATAATAATACAGTCTTAGATATAACGTCGCCTTGTTTATTAAAAATGACTTTTAGAAAAAATGAATTAGTAAATTTAGAACAAATAAAATAATGAAATAGGCAAATAGTAGAAACAAATTATAATTTATAGATTAGTTTGAATGTACTGAATCCCAATGCTGTAACAATGATATTAAAAAATGGAACTGCTATATCATTATCACAAAGCCTAATTAAGCATGCAGAAAGAGGACGCAACTCTAAAGATATACAAGATAATATATTTATAAATGACCATTTATGTTCTACATCATCAATGGCAACAGTTATTGTGCTGGGAAGAAATTTCAACGGCTATCAGGAATGGAAGAATAAAACGGAGTAAAATTAAAAGATTTAATAAATTAATTTAAATTCTATTATGGAAATAATTATATAAAAATAAACATTAAGATGGTGTCAATTATAAAAGAATAATTGAACAAATTGGCAAACTATGCTATACTAATATTGTAGTATTTCAATTCGACCATTCGCGTGATACTACCAGGGAAAATGATAGTTTAAAAACTTGAATAATAGAAAATGTTGAGAACCTTTTTCTATGAATGGCAAAATTTAACCATAGCAAAATTATGGTTGTTTTTGCTTTGTTCGTAGAAGGGAGGTTCTTTTTGTATATACAACCAAATAAAAAAATAAAGGAGAATGTAGAATGCAAGAAAACGAATTAAATTATTATGAAAAAATAGGAAACTGGGATTTTAGTCAAATAAAGTGCAAAACTGAAAATTTAACTAATTGGAATTATTGGGATAAAATTAAAGAAAATACGAATGAAAAATCTTTATGCTTAGATTTAGGAACAGGTGGAGGAGAAAAAGTATTAAAGAATTATCCAGAGGTAGGAATGTTAATTGCTACAGATTTTTCAGAAGAAATGATAAAAACAGCAAAAGAAAATGCTAAGAGATATCCAAATAAAAGAGTAAAGTTTACAAAAATGAACAATCTAGAAATGAATTTTCCAAAGGAGACTTTTGATTTAATATCAGCAAGACACACAATTATAAATGCAAAACAGATTTATAATTGTTTAGCAAAAGGTGGAACTGTTGTTATAAGAGGAGTAGACAAAAGAGATTGTTGGGAAATAAAAGAATTGTTTGGAAGAGGTCAAGCATATAATGATGAAATTACAATATCAGAAAAGGATTATCAAGATTTAGTTGAAGCGGGATTTAAAAATGTTGAGAAAGTAAAGATATTACAAAATGAATACTATGAAACAGAAGATGATTTAAAGGCACTATTATTAAAAACACCAATATTAGATGATTTTTCAGAAATAAAGGATGAAGAGTTTGAACACAGAACCATAGTTGAAAAAGATTTATTTGATGAATATGTAAAAAGATATAAAACAGAAAAAGGAATATTATTAAAAAGAGTTTTATATGGAATAACAGCTAAAAAGTAGAAAAAGACCACAACTTTTAAAATAGTTGCCAAAATGCTCCGTACCTATTGGCAGTTTTAGTACGGCTACTTATTTTCTAAAAAATATTGCTGTGATAACAACTTTATTGCTAATTTATCGGAAAAAGAAGATAAATATATAGGCACAAGCTACAAAATAACAGTGCACAGGGACTTTAAATGCATATGTCAAATAAATAATTGCTAATTATTATGCTTTATGGTAATATAATAATTGAAAAGAGGTGGAAAATTGAAAAAGGTGATAAAAGTTGGAATAATAATTATAATTATTATAGTATTAATAATATTATTAATAAATTTTTACGTAAAAAATTCTACCAAAAATCAAATAATAGAAAAGGGCGATTACTCAACATTAAAAAATATTGATTGCATTATTATATTAGGTGCAGGGATTTGGGGAGACAAGCCAAGTCCAATGCTAGAAGATAGACTTAAAGAGGGAATTTTATTATACAACAATGAAGTCTCAGATAAAATTATAATGAGTGGAGACCATGGAAGAGAAGAATATGATGAAGTAAACACAATGAAAAAATATGCAATTGAAAATGGTATACCATCAGAAAATATTTTTATGGACCATGCAGGTTTTTCGTCATATGAAAGTATTTACAGAGCAAAAGAAATATTTAATGCAAAAAAAGTAGTAATAGTAACACAAAAATATCACTTATATAGAGCACTATATATAGCAAATCAATTAGGATTAGAAGCATATGGAGTAGGGGCAGATCCAAGGCAATATGTGGGTGCAATTTATAGAGAGGCTAGAGAAATCTTAGCAAGAAATAAAGACTTTATAAAATGTATATTTAAGCCAGAGCCAACTTATTTAGGGGACACAATTCCAGTAAGCGGAAATGGAGATATAACAAATGATAAATAATAAAGTTAATCAACTGTTGTAATAATTTTAATATTTATAGGAGGTTTTTATTATGAAAAATGTGGATGTAGTTTTAGGAACATTTTATGGAGATGAGGGTAAAGGAAAAATAATTGATTATTTATCAACAAAAGCAGATTATACTGTAAGATGTACAGGTGGAAACAATGCAGGTCATACTATAAATGTAAACGGAAAAAAATATGCATTTCATTTAATTCCTTCAGGAATACTAAATAAAAACACAAAAGCAATAATAGGTAACGGTGTTGTTATAGACCCGAAAGTATTAATAGAAGAAATTAATAATTTAGAAGATGAAGGAATCAGTACAAGCAATTTATATATAAGTGATAAAGCACACATAATAATGCCATATCATATAAAAATGGATGAGTTGCAAGAGGAGCTTAGGAATAATAAAATAGGAACAACCAAAAGAGGTATTGGTCCAGCATATTGTGATAAATTTGAAAGATGTGGAATAAGAGTGATGGACTTTATATCAGACAGATTTGCCACAATTGCAAGAGAAAACATAGAAAGAAAAAATGAAATATTTAAGCTATATGGAAAAGAAACACTAAATGCAGATAAAATAATTGCAGAATATATTGAACTTTCAAAAAAATTAAAACCATATGTAACAGATACAGTTTATATGATACATAAGGCTATTGAACAGGATAAAAAAATAGTATGTGAAGGAGCACAAGCTACACTTTTAGACATAGACTTTGGAAGTTATCCATTTGTAACATCTTCTAATCCAAGTATAGGTGGAATTTGTACTGGAAGCGGAATTGGAGCAAAATATATTGGAAATGTTTATGGAGTTCTTAAAGGATATTCTTCTAGAGTAGGAGAAGGTCCATATATAACAGAACAGGCTAATGAAATAGGAGATTTAATAAGAGAATTAGGGCATGAATACGGAACAACGACAAAAAGACCACGTAGATGTGGTTGGCTAGATGCAGTTGCTCTAAAATATGCTGTTATACTTAACGGAATTACAGCACTTGCTATAAATCATGTTGACACAATCGGAAAAATGGATAAAATAAAACTTTGTGTAGCATACAAAAAAGGAAATAATATAGATATGAAATTTTCTTGCGATGAAGAATATTTGCAGGATATCGAACCTGTATATGAGGAGTTTGAAGGTAATTTTGGAGATATAAGTAATATAAAAAGAAGAGAAGATTTGCCAGAAAATGCAAAAAAATATTTAAATAGAATAGAAGAATTAGTAGGAGTGCCAATTAAATTTATAGGAACAGGAGCAGGAAGAGATAATATGATAATAGGAGAGTAGATAAAATGAATCTAGAAACATTAGAGGCAATTTCGCCAATTGATGGGAGATATAGGTACGAAACAAAAGAAATAAGTGGATATTTTAGTGCATATTCACTTATAAAATATAGAGTTTTAGTTGAAATCAAATGGTTAGAGAAAATATTGTTAAGTGGGAAATTATAATGCATATATGGTGGCATACCCAGATATCGATTGGGTAAAATTTACAAAAGAATTTATTTTAAAATTAGAGATAAAAGAAAAAGATAAAAAGATATTACTTAATCCAACACCAGAAAATTATATAGGTATAGCAAACAAATTAATATTAGAGACATATGAAGATATAGAAGAAACTGTATGCCTGATATTGAAAATATTAACAGCACAAAATCTGAAATTGCTTATAAAATAATAAAGTGATAAAATAATATAGGAGGGAATTTTATGGAAAAAGCAGATATTTCCGTGATTGTGGGAGAGCATTTATTAAACTATAGAGTATCAGCAATAATAAAAAAAGAGAATAAAGTATTAGTACATCATTCTATTGGATCAGAACATTTTACTTTACCAGGAGGCAGAGTGAAAGAGGGAGAAAGTAGTATAGAGGCATTACAACGAGAAATAAAAGAAGAAATGGATTTTGAAACAGAATATGTAAGACCAGTATCTTTAATAGAAAACTTCTTCATAATGAAAGGAAAGGAATACCATGAACTATTAATGACGCATGAATTAAAATTCAAAAATGAAGAAATATATGCCAAAGAAAAATATGAACCAGTAGAACCAGAAAAACAGGGGAAACTAGAGTTCTTATGGATAGATATAAAAGATATAGATAATATAAATGTTGTTCCAGAAGCCATGAAAAATGTAATAAAGGAAAACGATCATTTTGTACATATAATTAATGATGAAGTGCACCCAAAATGTTAGAAAAAACTAACATTTTGAGGTGTATTTTTTCGCGATAATTCGAAAACGAGTTTTAATAATTCACAGCAAGTGATATAATTGTGGAAAATTATAGAAAAGATGGAGGTTTAATAATGGGAGAACTATGGGATATTTATGATAAAAACAAAAAGAAAACAGGCAGGACAGCAGAAAGAGGAGTATATCAACTTAAAGAAGGGGAGTATCATATTGTAGTAACTGGAATTATAATAAATTCTAAAAATGAAATATTAATTAGCAAAAGAGCAGAAAACAAAAAATTTGGTGGAATGTGGGAATGTAATGGTGGCTCAATACTGACAGGTGAGACAAGCTTGGAAGGAATAATAAGAGAATTAAAAGAAGAACTAGGAATCGAGTTTTCAAAAAAAGAAGCAATATTTTTAAAAGAAGTTAGGAGGGACAAAATACCACCGAATTTTAAAGATTTATGGTTGTTTAAAAGAGATGTAAAAGATGAAGAAATAACATTTCCAGATGGAGAAACAACAGATTTTATGTGGGTGACCATAGATAAATTTATAGAGATGTATAACAACGAAGAAATTGTTCCCACTGTGGACTTTGGAAGAGAAGAATATGAGGAAGCACTAAAATTGCCATAATACTATTTAAATAATTCATATTACATGTTATAATTAAAAATATATTACATAAAATAGTGAATATGAAAAGGAAAAATAAAAAGGAAGGTCTATAAAGTGGCACAAATACATGATAATATAAATGAAGAAAAATACAAAGATAAAATAAAAACAGAAAAATGCTTTTTATATCAGTTTTTAAAAATAATATATTCAACATTATTAAAAATATTATTTAGACCACAAATAATAGGAAAGGAAAATATTCCCCCAAAAGGAGCACTAATATTTGCAGGAAATCATAGACATGCAATAGATCCAACTGTAGTAATGATGTCAACTGATAGAATAGTTCATTATATGGCAAAAGAAGAATTGTTTAAAGGACTTCATGGTAAAATATTTAATAAAATTGGACTTATTAAAGTTTATAGAGGAAAGCCAAATTATAAAGCTATAGAAGAAGCAGAAAAAATATTAAATAACGGTGGAACAATTGGGATTTTTCCAGAGGGAACAAGAAATAAAACACAAAATAATTTACTAGAATTTAGAAAAGGAGCTGTAAGAATAGCTAAAAGTACAAATACTCCAATTTTGCCATTTGCAATAAAAGGAGAATATAAATTATTTAGAAAAAGTATAACTCTTGAATTTGGAAATCCAATTGATGTAAATAAAATGGAAATAGAAGAAGGTAATGAATATTTAAGAAATGAAGTATTAAAATTATATAGAAAGTAGGAAAAAATGAAGTATATATTTATAGTTAATGAAACAGCAGGAAGAGGAAAATATAAAAAAATATTACCTAATATAGAGATAGAATGTAAAAAGAGGCAAATCAATTATGAAATAAGATATATAACAAAAGACTTAAGTAGCGAAGATATTGCTAGAGAGTATAAAAACGAAGAAAATATAATTTATGTTGTAGGTGGAGATGGAACAATAACAAAAACATTACCAGGAATTGTCGGAACAAAAAATAAACTAGGAATTATACCATCAGGTTCTGGAAATGACACATATAGAACAGTAAAGATATTGCCAAAAGGAGAAAATTTAATAGATTTAGGTAGAATTAATGACACTTATTTTATAAATGTTGCATGTACAGGAATAGATGCAGAAGTTGCAAATAATGTAGATAAGTTAAGAAATACCATTATTCCAACCAGTCAATTATATAATGCAAGTATTATTTATACATTTATAAAATTTAAATTTAAAAAAGTGCATTTCAAAACCGCAATAAAAACAATTGAGGAACAATACAGTGTTTTGAGTATTTGTAATGGAGCATATTATGGTGGAGGTTTTAATATTGCACCAAAGTCTCAACTTTCTGATGGATTGTTAGACATTTATTATATTGAAAAAATGAATAGACTTAGAATGATACCACTATTATTAAAACTAAAAAAAGGAAAGCACGAAGGAAAACACAAAGTTCATAAATTTAGAACAAATCATATAGAGCTTCTATTTGAAGAACCTGTTACTTTTAATATTGATGGAGATATGCTAACATCAGATAGATTTAATATTGATGTTTTACCCCAAGCTATTACAGTATATAATGATAATGATTTTGTAGAAAGTATTATGAAAAGAAAATAAAAAAATATAATTTTAGCTGTAAAAATAATTTACAGCTAATTTTTATTTGCATAAAAAGGATAATTCATATCTCAAGCTTAAAATTCCTTCCAACCATTTATATTAGCTCTTTTAATAGCTCCCATCACATTAGCTCTAACAGTAGGAATATCTTTCACCAATTTAGCAATTAATTCTTTTATAGATTCTCTTTTAGAAATACCATCCATAGGGCAAACTTTTGGCATAACTTCTATACTTTGTCTTTTTACGAATTTGCGTACTTCTTTTTCAGGAATATAAATCATAGGCCTAATTAAAGTTATTTTCGACCTGTCCATATAACTTGTAGGAGCAAAAGTAGACAAATTCCCAGCATATAATAAATTTAAGAAAAAGGTTTCTAAAACATCATCTTCATTATGACCTAACGCAATTTTATTACAATTATTAGCAATAGCAACTGAATTTAAAATACCTCTACGTAAATTTGCACATAAAGAACAAGGATTTTTTTCTTTTCTAATATCAAAAACAATTTCTTTTATATGACTTTTTTCCTCTACATACTGAACACCTATTTTATTACATGTATCTCTTAAAAAATCTGAATTAAAAAACTCAAATCCAGGATTAACACTTATTGCAATTACTTCAAATTTTTTAGGATAAAACCTTTGCAATGCTTTTAAACCCATAAGTAAAGTAATAGAATCTTTACCACCGGAAAGTCCGACAGCAATTTTATCTCCATCTTCAATCATATTATAATTTTCAATAGCTTTTCTCATATAACTTAACATTCTTTGCATAATATCACCTAAAATATTATAGCACAGTGAAAGAGAAAATGTAAACTGAAATACTTGTCAAATTCAAATAAAAGGTGTAAAATAATTACATATGTGTTTGTAGCTCAGTTGGATAGAGCGCTCCCCTCCTAAGGGAGAGGTCGGGGGTTCGATTCCCTTCAAGCACACCAATTAGGGACAGTCCCTAATTGTCCCATTTGCACATTTTGGGACACCCTTTAGCAAGTTTTAGTAATAAAACTTGTTTTTTTTAATATATATCATTAGGTGATTTTGTATGGAAAAGGGTTATTTAAATTATGTAATAAAAAAAGGAGATACATTATATTCAATAGCCAAAATGTTTGGAATAGATATTAGTTATATATTATTTGCAAATCCAAATATAAATGCAAATAATTTACAAATTGGTTCAAATATAATAGTGCCTTTTGAGAATGTTGTACCTACAGATATGGCTTATACATATGAGCTGATGCAAATGAATATTACGACATTAAAAAAAGTATATCCATTTTTAGTTGTTGGAAATATAGGGAAGAGTGTACTTGAAAAAAGTATTCCATATATAAAGATAGGAAATGGATATAAAGAGGTAATGTATTCGGCTTCAATTCATGCTAATGAATGGATTACAGCAGTTTTATTGATGAAATTCATAGAAAACTTTTGTAGAGCTTTTGTACAAAATTCTAATATATATGAACATAATGCAAGAGATGTATTTAGTCAGGTTTCAATATATATAGTACCAATGGTAAATCCAGATGGAGTGGATTTAGTAACTGGAGCAATAAACAAAAATTCTCAAGAATATAGGAATTTTAAAAAGATATCTAATAATTTTCCTGAAATTTCATTTCCAGATGGATGGAAAGCAAATGCAAATGGGGTAGATTTGAATTTACAGTTTCCTGCCGGTTGGGAAGAAGCTCGTAGAATTAAATTCGCACAAGGCTTTACTTCGCCTGCTCCTAGAGATTTCGTCGGTTATGGTCCACTTACTGAACCTGAAAGTTTAGCTTTATATAATTTTACTTTGGAACACAATTTTAATTTGATACTTGCATACCATACACAAGGCAAAGAAATTTATTGGCAATTTCAAGATTATGCACCACAAGCAGCTTATTATATTGGTCAAGAATTTGCTAAAGTTAGTGGTTATACTTTAGCTAATGTTCCCTATGAATCAAGTTTTGCTGGTTACAAAGATTGGTTTTTACAACAGTATAGAAGGCCTGGTTATACTATTGAAGCTGGAATTGGAGAAAGTCCGTTACCACTTTCTCAATTTAATCAAATTTATAATGATAATCTCGGTATAATAATATTAGGAGCAGTTTTATAACTGCTCCTAATATTATTATAATTCTTTATATAATTTATTAGTCAATTCAATTAATTCTCCTAAATTATTCCTATATTTATCCTGAATTTTTTTCATTGTTTTGTATGCCATATTAAAATCATCTTTAGATATATCTCTATTATTAAGTGCTTCTTTCAATTCATCTTCATCAAGAACAACTTCTTTTCCATTTGATTTTATGACTAAATCCAGATATAAATCATAAATATATGGAACTCCATTTTCTACTCCGTTTGTTTTTATCATATCAAAGTACCATTCGATTAAATTATTATTATCATCAAACATTGCTGTAATAGCATACTTTTCATTGTCAGGATATATTTCTAACCATTCATAATTTTCATCTAAAATGCAATCTTCTAATTCATCATCTTTTACAATCCATGGCTTCTTGACATTTTTCATCTTTACTAAGCAAATATATCCATTAAAATATTTTTCCTCAACTCTTTTTATGTAATACTCATTTATTCCCTCTTTTACAGCATTAGCAAATCGTTTTTTCATTACAATATTTCCCCAATATAAATTATATAATTTTATCTTTTAATTTTATTTGTAGTTGTTTTGTCAAATTCTTTATCTCTTATAATCGTTTGTGAAATTTTTTTGTAAATAGGAAGAGGAGAGCAAACAGCTGAAATATCTTTCTTCAAAGTAGCATCTACATTTTCAATTTGTAATTCTTTAATTTTATCTTCACTTAAAAATACTTCTGCTAATAAACCTGTTTCAGCACCTTTCTCATTCTTTATACCTCTAACTACTACCTCTAAGACATATGGAATTCTCATAATATAATTTTCAATTTCTTCTGGAAATACATTTTTACCATTTTCTAAAACAATAAGATTTTTCTTTCTTCCAGTGATTAATAATTGACCTTTTTCATTCATTCTGCCATAATCCCCAGTTTTAAACCAACCATTTTGTAAAACTTCTTTAGTAAGTTTCTCATTTTTGTAATAACCAAGCATTACAGTATCGCCTTTTACACAGATTTCTCCATCTCCTTCAGGAGTAACATTCTCAAACTTAAGTTCTACACAAGGAAGAGGGATACCAACAGTTGCGCAATCATTGAAGTAATCTCTGTTTGCAGAAACAAGAGGTGAACACTCTGTAATACCATACCCATTGATTAAATTTATTCCAATGCTATCAAAAAATTTTCCTAATTCTGGTCTAATAGGAGCACCACCAGTTACTATTTTAACAAGATTTCCGCCAAAAGCCTCATGAATAGACTTAAATAATTTTTTCCTTAAATCTATGCCGAAAATTCTAAGAAAATTACTTAATTTAATCATAAGTTTTAGAGCAAAAGTTTTTTTACCTTCCTCGGCATTAGCCCATATTTTCTTGTAAAATAATTCTACAAAAGCAGGTACTAAATATATATAATCAGGTTTATACAATTGCAAATTTTTAAGAACAGCTTTTAGGCTATCATTTATACAAATACAAGAATGATGATGAAGTGCAACTAAAATCCCAGCAACAGCCTCATAAGTATGATGATAAGGTAAAACAGATAAACAAGAATCATATACTGTTGATACTTGCAAGCCATAATAAACAAGACTTACTAAATTGTGTTCACTAAGCATAACACCTTTAGCCATTCCAGTAGTACCAGAAGTATAGACAAGAAGTCTTAGTTCATTAGGGTCACCTTCTATTGAACTATAAGAAGTATCACCATTTTTATAAAGCTTTCTTCCACTTTCAACAAAATCTTTATATGAAAGAATATTATTAGAAGATTTTGTGTTTGAAAAGCCTATAAAATATTTTATTTTAGGTAGTTTTTCGTGTATTTCATTTATACAGTTACTGAACTTTTCAGAATAAAACAAAACTTCACTATCACTATTTTCTAAGACATTTATAATATCTTTTAATGGAAGTTCTTTGTCTATTGGAACAATAACTCCATTACTCTTTAAGACAGATAAATAAACAGTAAGCCAATTGTAACTATTTTCCCCTATAACAGCTATATGTGCAGAAGTCATCTTAATAGAAGAAAGCGCTGTCCCTAAGCTGTAAACATCATCCTTAAATTCGTTATAAGTAACTTCCTTAACTTGCTTATCTTCCTTATACTTAAAAGCAATTTTATTGCCAGCGTCAGAAACGGCGAATTCTAATAACTGCTTTATACTATCAACTTTTTTTACTTTATAATATTCATAATTTTTCTTATAATTTTTCACTATAGCCTCCTATAATTTAAAGTAAACCACATAATCTGGTTTTCAAAACCATTATATATTATGAGGTAAAAGGTGTCAACATCTATTTAAAAAAATTGTTGGATTGACCAAAGTTAAATATTGTGATATCATTATCTTGTAAATTTTCGAAAGGAGAAAAATAAGATGAAGGTAGAAGCAGAAGAACTAATAAATTATCATTGCCCACGATGGAATGAATTACCAGAAATAGAGTTATATATAGATCAAGTAATTTGTGTATTGCAAAGTAATTTATCTATTTTCTCAAAAGAAGAAAATTCACCAGTAATAACACCTAATATGATAAATAACTATGTAAAACAAGAAGTTTTAAAACCACCTGTGAAAAAGAAATATAACAAAACACATCTTGCATACTTATTTGTCATATGTATTTTGAAAAGATTAATGAGCATATCTGAAATAAACGAATCTATAAAATCAATGCAAAAAACATATTCTGTTGAAGATGGATATAATGTATTTTGTGAAGAATTAGAGAAGGCATTAAAAAATGCATTTAACCCAGAGATAGAAACGCCTCCTATGTTCACAGAGAGCGATACTAGAGAATATGCGACACTAAAAGCAATAGTTGCAGCCTTTGCTGATTGTATTTTGGTAGATAGACTTATATTATTAAGAAAATAAAATATTAAAGAAATGATGTGGCGGGTTATCAAGGACACCCGCCTATATAATTATTTTATATTCTCATTTACAACATTGTTTTCAGTTGCATTCACATAAATGTTTTCAACAACAGGTTTGTTAAACAATTTAGGTAAAAAAACAATACCTAAAAATATAACTACCATAAAAATAATAAGTAATGCAGTAATTAAAATTCTATTGTTCATTATTTATCTCCTTTTATTAATCAACGTCACTTTTCCATAAGCCGTGTTTATTACAATATGCATAAATTGTAGAGCCAGGAATGTATGGAAATCTAACTTCTGGACTTTGTTCTGGAAATAATTGTATCATAATTTCTTTATTTTCTTTTACCAAGCTAATCCATTCAATAAAATGCTCTTTTTCCATAACATGGTTGACTTTTACTAAAATTTCATCTTCTACCTTCTCATAAGTAGGAACATGTTTTTCTATAGCAGCATCTACTGAATTAGGAAGTAGAATTTGCATTTCTTCTCCACAACATTTTATTCCACAATTATTACAAGTACAATCTTTTAAAACTTTAACTATTGCACCACAAGACATACATTTTTTTATAATAAGATTATTTTTCATAAAATTTTCCTCCTCTAAGGAATTATATCACTTTTTAATATGATTGCATAGTGGTTTTAGAATTAAAAAAATATATTTGTATATAATATATAAAAAAACTTGAAAACAAAATTATAATAATGATATAATTTGAAAAAAAGAAGGGAGCAGAATATGACAGATATAAAAGAATTAAAAGATAAATTGTTTTATAATAGAGAAAATGCTTGGGAAAGTAAAGAAGATGAACAATTGCAAGATGTTTTTGCTTATGCAGACGGGTATATACGCTTTTTAAATAAATCAAAAACAGAAAGAGAAATCATAGAAAGTTCTGAAGAAATAGCAAAAGCAAATGGATTTAAAAGTATATGTGAATATGAAACTTTAAATCCAGGAGACAAAGTATATTATATTAACAGAGAAAAAAGCATGTACTTAGCGATAATAGGAAAAGAAAATATAGAAAAAGGAATAAATATAGTAGGAGCTCATGCGGATTCACCAAGATTAGATTTAAAACCAAACCCGCTATATGAAGACGGAGAATTTGCATATTTTAAAACACATTATTATGGTGGAATAAAGAAATATCAATGGACTGCAATTCCACTTAGCATACATGGAGTTATAGTTAAAACAAATGGAGAAAAAATTCGTGTTAATATAGGTGAAGATGAAAAAGATCCTGTATTTACAATAACAGATTTATTGCCACATTTGGCACAAGAACAAATGGAAAAGAAAATGAAAGAGGGAATTTCAGGAGAAGACTTAAATGTATTAATTGGAAGTATACCATATAAAGCAGATACTACGGAAAAAGTTAAATTAAATATTTTAAATATTTTAAACAAAAAATATGGAATTACGGAAATAGATTTCTTAAGTTCAGAACTAGAAATAGTACCAGCAATGAGATGCAGAACAATGGGATTTGACGAAAGCATGGTTGCTGGTTATGGCCAAGATGATAAAGTTTGTGTATATACATCATTAACTGCTCTAGTTGATATGAAAGAAATACCAGAAAAAACCTCAGTATGTATTATTGCTGACAAAGAAGAAATAGGAAGCATGGGTAATACAGGAATGGAATCACATGCATTTGATAATTTTATTGCCGAAATATTAAATAAATTGGGAGTAAATAGACCTAATTTATTAGAAAAGATATTTTGTAATTCAAAAATGTTATCAGCAGATGTGGATGCTGGGTTAGACCCTATATATGCAAATGTTTCAGAGAGAAATAATGCGTCATATTTAGGAAGAGGAATTGGAATTAACAAATATACAGGAAGCAGAGGAAAAGCTGGAGCGTCAGACGCAAATGCAGAATTTGTGGCAGAAGTAAGAAATATATTTGAAAAAGAAAATATAAAATATCAAATATCAGAATTGGGAAAGGTAGATACAGGCGGAGGTGGAACAATAGCATATATACTAGCCAATAAAGGAATAGATGTAATAGATTGCGGTGTGCCAGTATTATCAATGCATTCACCTTACGAGGTAACAAGCAAAATAGATATATATGAAGCATATAGAGCATATAAAGCGTTTTGGACAAATTAAGTATAAATTTTAGACTGTCGACATTTTCTCGACAGTCTTTTATATGTATAAAATAGATTACTTTAAAATATCTCTTTAATATTTTTCATAAATATAATATCTTCTATTATATCTATAACTGAATATATTATCATCATTATTCCGATTGTAACGATGATTGCCCCAGAGTTTACAGTAATATATAAACCACATAAGAACATTATAATTGATAATAGTAAACTACAAATCCAGATAGTTGTGTTTAAAGCTTTTAATTTAGTAGATAAATTCATTCTAATAAAAGAACTATATATAATCCATAATCCAATTATTATTCTAAAAATAGAACCAATTGTTGAACTGAAAAATATGGTAATAATTCCTATAATGCAAGCGACTAAACCATAAGCCAAGTCATAATCATAAAAATTATATCTACCTTTAGATACAAAATAATTAATTATTTTGTAAATTCCAGTTAATATAAATATGGTTCCTAATAAGAAGGTAATAAATTTTAGTGTACCTTCAGGTTTACAAATTAATATTATTCCCAACAATGCAAAAATTAATGATTCAATTATTGAAACCCATCTACTTTTTTTAAAAAGTTTTTCAATATACTCCATATAGTTTTTCCTCCTTTTATTTATTATATAAATATATATTATACACATAAAGATGAATTTTTTGTGAACAAATGGTATTTTTTCATTCATAGAAAAAAATAAACAAAAGTTATGTGGATGAGTAATTATTTGAAAATTGCTTGCTTGTATGTTATTATATTTATTAGAGAAATAGTAATTTGTCGCTATGATGTATTATAGAGTGAAAGGTCAAAGTGATGCTATATGAAGAAGAATAAGAAAATAATAATTGGAATTATAATTATAGCAATAATTATAGTTATTGGGATTGTTGTTGCATATAAGTTAATTGAAAATAGGGTTACAAATAGAGAAGATTTTAAATTCAATGTTGAGAATATTAGTTCCACCCCTGTTGACACAGTAAATAAAGGAAAAAATAAAGATATTATAGAATGGAATGAGATAACAGAAGATGGTGTTAATGAAGAGTTATTATTTCAAAATGTGGATACAAAGAATTTAGAAAAAATTGCTACACTATTGCAATCATTAAGTGCAGAAATTGCCCAAAAAGAACAAAATGATATTGATTTTTATTTAAGTGCGGGATGGTATAAATATACATTAGATAGTCAACAATTCAGGGAAGTTATAAATATGGGAAATGATGCTATAAAACCATTATACTTAATCATATATAAAAGTTCTAATCAGGGAGCTTATGAGTATATTTGTGCAATGGCATTATCAAAGCTAGTTGATTTTGATAATGTAACATATTCTTGGTCTACATCAAAACAATTTCTAGAAAAATTTAATCAAAAAATTATAAGTAATAGAGAAAGATAAATTACAATTTATAGTGTAGGTACATACAATAAAAAACATTACCAGTTTTTGTACTAGTAATGTTTTTCTATTATCTCTTATACAGGGTTCGTATAAGACTGTTTTGGTGAGCCAGGAGGGATTCGAACCCCCGACCCCAGGCTTAGAAGGCCTGTGCTCTATCCAACTGAGCTACTAACCCAAATACCATAACAATAATTATAATACCACGAGATTTAATAAATGTCAATAAAAATTTTAAAATTCAGTTATGGTTTTTGTATTTATATGAAAACTATTGAAAAAAAACAAAAAAACTGATATAAAATATATAATGAAATTATTAAAAATAGGAGCACATATGAAAAATAATATTATAGAGTTTCAATCTAAAGAGATGGAAGAAAAGAAGAAAATAAATAAAAAAAAGTTAATTATAACAATTATAGCTGTAGTTATATTATTAATTGTAATTATTTCTACAATAATATATTGCTTTAATAAACCTTTTAGAAATTTTTTAGATGTGTATTTATTTAGAAAAAATATAGCAGGTGGAGATGCGACAGTAATAGATATAGGCTATGAAGCTAATGTTAACATTATAGAAAATTATAAATATATAAGTATATTGTCAGAAAACAAGTTGAAACAATATAGTCCTTCTGGAAAAATAGAAAGTGAATTAGAGGTAAAAATAAATAATCCAATATATAGCGCAAATGGAAGATATTTAGCAATAGGAGAAAAAGATAGTAATAAAATTTATTTAATTTGCGAGAACAACATATTATGGGAGAAAGAAATAGAAGGAAATATTTCAAAAATAAATGTTAATCCAAATGGATATGTAAGCATAATATTAAAAGGAACCACTCATAAATCTGTTATTGCAACATATGAGCCAAAAGGGAAAGAGTTGTTTAAAACATATCTGTCAACAACAAATGCAATTGATTCTTGTATATCAAAAGACAATAAATATTTAAGTTTTGCAGAAGTAAATACAACAGGAACAGTAATACAGTCTAATATAAAAGTAATATCAATAGAAAAAGCAAAGCAAGAGCCAGCAGAGGCAATTATATATACATATGCTGCAAATTCTAATGATTTAGTTACAAATATAAAATATCAAGATAAAAACAAATTGATTTGTATGTATGACAGTTCTATACATATGATATACAATGAAATTGACGAAAATATTATGCAATTAGATGAAAATGCAAAAAAAGCAGATATAGAATTAGAAAATTATATCATAAAGGCAACAGAGCAGTCTTCGGGATTATTTAGTGCTGATACTAATATAGAAATAAAAAATATAACAAGTGGTAAATCTATTATATATACTATAGAAGGAGTGGCAAAGTCTATATATTGTAGAGGCGAAACAATAGCTATAAATATAGGTTCAGAAGTAGAATTTATTCATACCAATGGCTGGCTAATTAAAAGATATAAATCATTACAAGAAATAAAAGATGTTGTGCTATGTGAAGGAGCAGCAGCAATTGTATATAGAGATAAGATAGAAATAGTAAATTTATAGAAAGGAGAAAATATATGTTAATTGTAGACTTAGTGATAGTAGCAATAATTTTGCTATGTGTGGGGTTAGGTTATAAAAGAGGTTTAACAGGATGCCTGTTAAAAATAATATCTTTTATATTAGCTATAATAGTAGCATGTATATTATTTAAACCAGTTTCAATTCTAATAATAAATAATACTCAAATAGATGAAAATTTGGAGAATTCAATTAGAAGTGTTATAATAAAGCAAGAAGAGGAAAAAAACGAAGTAGAAAAGACAGAAGAAGATACTACAATGCCAACAGTTGTGCAAGAGTATATAAATGAAACATTGGAAGATGCAACAAATGATGTAAAAAATAAAGTAGCAGATACAACCGCAAATAAAGTAGCTACTCTAATTATAAATGCAGGAGTTTGGATAACAATATTTATAATAGCGAAAATTTTATTATTAGTAATAAAATTAATAACAAAATGGATAACAAAGTTACCAGTAATAAAACAATTTGATAAATTGGGTGGTATAATTTATGGACTATTAGAAGCATTGATAATAATCTATATAATTCTTGCAATTATATCTTTCTTATCTCCAATGTTACCAAATAGTATACTTATATTAAGCATAAAGAAGTCTTTTATAGGAAGTTTTATGTATAATAGTAATTTGTTACTAAAAATAATTTTTTAAATAAAAAGAAGGGAAGGAAAAATATGAAATTTAACAAGGACACAAAAATAGGAGAAATAATGGAGGTAGCTCCAGAAAAGGCAGAAATATTATTAAGTATAGGAATGCATTGCTTAGGTTGCCCAGCTTCACAAGCTGAGACGATTGAAGAAGCATGTGATGTGCATGGAGTTAACGTGGATGAACTATTAGAAAAACTAAATGCATAAAAATTTACAAAAAAACACAAAATTTATAAATATGTATTGACAAATTTAAAAAAATAAGTTAAAATTAAGCTTGTGTTAGCCCGAAAGGCGCACAGCTTAAAATCTGGGTCATTAGCTCAGGTGGTAGAGCACTTGACTTTTAATCAAGTTGTCCGCGGTTCGAGTCCGCGATGGCTCACCAAACTAGGATTTAAGCTTTAACTTAAATCCTAGAGAACTTTTAAAGGCCCCGTGGTCAAGCGGTTAAGACATCGCCCTTTCACGGCGGAGACATGGGTTCGATTCCCGTCGGGGTCACCAATTGAATATGCCACTTTAGCTCAGCTGGTAGAGCAACTGACTTGTAATCAGTAGGTCGTCCGTTCAAATCGGACAAGTGGCTCCAATACTTAAAGTTAGACTTGTTATAAACTTGTCTAGCTTTTTGTTTTATAAGGAGAAACATGGTAATTATCAAAATAATAAAGAGGAAAATCTTATATTGTTATGCCCTAATTGCCATTCTTTAACTAGTACGTATAAAGGAGCTAATAAAAATTTTGGAAGGAAGGATAGAAGAAAGTATGCAAAGTAAAGTGGTAATAGTTACTGGAGCTTCAAGAGGGATAGGTGCTAATATAGTAAAAACATTAGCAAAAAAAGGATACAATGTCATTTTAAACTATAATACATCAGAAAAAGAAGCAATAACTGTAAAACAAGAGTTAGAAAAAAAAGGAATAGAAATTGAAATATTTAAAGCAGATGTTTCTAAAAGGCAAGAGGCAAAAAAGTTAATTGAATTTGCATTAGAAAAATTCAAACAAATAGACGTTTTAGTAAATAATGCAGGTATATCGCAAATAAAACTATTTACAGAAATAACAGACGAAGATTGGGCGAGGATGATTAATACAAACTTAAATTCAGTATTTTATTGTACGCAAGAGGCATTACCAAATATGATTAATAACAAAAGTGGGTGTATTATAAATATTTCTTCAATATGGGGAATAACAGGAGCATCTTGCGAAGTACATTATTCGGTTTCTAAAGCTGCGATAGATGGATTGACAAAATCATTAGCAAAAGAATTAGGTCCATCAAATATAAGGGTAAATTCAGTAGCACCAGGATTTATAGATACAGATATAAATAAAAACATATCAGAACAAGCAAGAAAGGAATTTATAGAACAGATACCAATGGAAAAGATAGGACAAACAGAAGATATATCTAAATGTGTAGAATGGTTAATAGAGGATAATTATACAACAGGTCAAGTAATTTCTATAAATGGTGGAATAGTAATATAAAAGACAATCAAAAAAACTGACACCAATGTCAGTTTTTTATTTTATATAAATTAATGCTCTATTCTTCTATTTTTCTTTTATAATTTCCAGAAATTAATTTTGGCAAATAAGTAATTACTTTATAAATAGTAAGCTTTATTTTTTTGCTCCATATATATGTTTTCCTTAGTCTTCTACTTTCTGCAATATTATTATTTTTATCTTGGACAACTAAAGCTAATTCGACTTTTTCAATAGGAAATACATAATTAGCATTGTTATTATTATCCCATTCATTTTTAGAATTTCTAAAACAGAAATTTAAAGTATCGCCTGATAATAAGTCTATTTCAGCTTGAAATCCTAATTCGGTTTTTTCCATTTTAACTTCATTAACATTGTTCCAGTTTGGACCAAATCCGTAATGAATATAAACCTCCTCAGAATTGCCTTGGAAAAGAACACCAACATATGAGATTTTAACTTTAGTGTTTTCAACTAATTTATCTGTATTAAAAAAAACATTTTTTACTAATTCCATTTTTATATCTCCCTCATTCATCTCTTGTTTATATTACAAACTAAATTATATTATTAAATAAAATATTATTCAAGTATTTTCTACAAAAAATATAAAAAAATTAATTTTTTTTGATACCTACAACCTTACCTATAATATTAAATTCATCATATTCCGAAAAATTTATCGATTTATAGTCCTTGTTATCTGATTTTAAAATTAATCTATCTGCTCTAACTACAAATTTTCGTACATAAATTTGACCTCTAATTTGAACTATAGCTAGATCATTACTGCTTAATGGAGCATTTAATTCAACAAAAAGATAATCTCCTTTTTTTATTTTTGGTTCCATAGAACTATCTGGCATTTTTACAGCGACTGCTGCAGTGGAAGCACTAGAAGGACATTCTATAAAATCAGCTATATTTTCAAAAGCTAGAACTCTATTATATGTCATGTGTCTAAAAATTTTATAATAATCCTGTTCATCATATGTGGCTTTATCATACATAAACATAAAAGTTTGATAAGGAACATCTAAAGCTTTACAAATACTTTTTAAAGCTCTGTGGCTAGGAATACGTTCACCTTTTTCAATGTGAGTAAGATGACCAATATCAATTTTAGTAAGTTTAGAAAGTTGTGTTTTAGACATATTTTTTTCTTTTCTTGCTTTAGCAATCATATCACCAATCATTATAAATCACTCTTTTTACCATTTTTTTTCATTATATAAAAAATATATATAAAAGTCCAGAAAAAATAACAATTTTTACTAAATAAAGTATATTGTAAAAAAATAATTTATATGGTAATATATGTTTAAGATAAAGTATAAATATATACTAAAGCAAATAAAAAAATAAAGGGGTACAATATGGAAGAACATGGAGATAAAGCAATAAAAATAGAAGAAAATAAAACCATAGTAGAAGAAATAAATAACGAAAATGAAATACTAAAAAATATAGAGGAAGGCTATGAAGAAAAAGGAACAAAAGAGACAAGAAAATCAAGACGAGAGAAGGCAAAAGAAAGTAAAAGAAAAGCAACAATTGCTATAATGATAACATTAATAATATGTTCTCTAATAATATTTTCTATAATATTTGCATTACTAAATATAAAAAATACGAATATTTTATCAGGCATATCAATATTAAATATAGATGTTTCTGAAATGTCAAAAGAAGAAGCTTTACAAAAAGTAAATGATATAATAAATGAAAAATTAACAAGTGATATTACAATAAAACACGGAAGTTATGAAACAGTAGTAAATACAAGCCAATTTGGGATAAAATTTAATATAGATAAAGCTGTCAACAAAGCTTACAATATTGGAAAAGCAGATAATATTGTAGTAAATAATTATAAAATTTTATTAACTAAACTGTTCAAAACAAATATTGAACCAGAATTAATTATTGATGAGGAAGTTTTACAAAATAAAATAAAAGAAATATCAGCTAAGTTGCCAAATGCAGTAGTAGAAAACAGCTATTATATAGAAGGAAAAAAACTTATAATAGTAAGAGGAAAAAGAGGAAATAAAGTAGAGAGCGAAAAATTTAAAAATATATTGTATGCTCAAATTAAAGACATAAATAAAAAAGAGAATATCATAGAATTACCTGTGCAAGAGGCTGATCCAGAACCTATAAACTTAGAAAAAATAAGAAAAGAGATATACAAAGAACCTAAAGATACATATATAGAGGAAAATCCATTTAAAGTATATACACATGTAAATGGTGTGGACTTTGATATGTCTATGGAAGAAGCGGAAAAAATTATTGAAGAAAACAAGCAAGAATATGAAATACCATTAAAAATAACTATACCTAAAAAAACATTAGCTGATCTAGGAGAAAAAGCATTTCCAGATCAATTATCTACATATACAACAAGATATAATGCAGGTAATTATAATAGAAGTAATAATTTAGAATTAGCTGCAAAAGCAATTAATGGAACTATACTTATGCCAGGCGAAACATTTTCATATAATCAAACGGTTGGTGAAAGAACAATTAGTGCTGGATATAAAGCAGCAGGTGCATATGCAGGAGGAAAGGTTGTACAAGATGTCGGTGGGGGGATATGTCAAATATCTTCTACATTATATAATGCAGTATTATTGGCAAATTTAGAAGTCACAGATAGAAGTAACCACTGTTTTGAAACTTCTTATGTGGCAGCAGGTAGAGATGCAACAGTTAATTGGGGAACAGTAGATTTTCAATTTAAAAATAATAGGAACTATCCAATAAAAATAGAGACTGTAGCTAAAGATGGGATTACAACAGCACAAATATATGGAATCAAAGAAAAAACAGAATATGAGGTAATAATTCAATCAAAAATAACTTCATATATATATCGTACTACAAAATATAAAAATGATGCAACATTAGAAGAGGGAAAAGAAATTGTTGAAGAAAGTGGATTTGATGGATGCAATAGCGAAACATATAAAATATTAAAGCTAAATGGAAAAGTAATATCACAAACATTAGTATCAAGAGACACATATGATCCTATGGACAGAATCGTAATAAGAGGAACAAAAAAGATAGCAAAACCAGAAGTTATAGTTCCCGTAAATAGTGGAGAAGAAGAGAAGGATAAACCTCAAGAAACAGATATAAACTCAGAAGAAAGTGATATAAATCAAGAAAGCGTAACTTAAATTATTGTGTTTATCTTGACAAATTTAAAACACAGCATTATAATAATAATTGTTTTAAATTTGTCAAGAAAAATATGCGCCATTAGCTCAGTTGGTAGAGCAGCAGACTCTTAATCTGATGGTCGGAGGTTCGACTCCTCTATGGCGCACCAAAGGAGTAGTAAAAAACTATTCCTTTTTTTCAGTTCCTAAGATAAAAAATATGAAAATATTGATAAAATACTTGACAATACAGGACGAGCATTTTATTACTACATATAGTTTTATATAAGGAAGTAAGATTGTGGAAGAGAAATTAAAGAAGAATTATTAGAAAGAATAGTTAATAATTACAATGGACTAACAAAAAAATAGGTCCATGAAATTTTCTTAAAAAAATACTGAATAATTAAATTAAGTAGCCATAATCTTTTATTTATACTGGAGGTAATATAAATGGAGATATTGCTATTTATCTATTGTAAAATACAAAGTTTTATGGTACAGTGTGTCAAAGGGCAGAGTCTCTGACACTAACATAAATTTGTGCCAAAATTCCCCGTCCCCTTTGGCACCATTAATTGAAGAATATATTAAAAAAGTTAGGAGCTAGGATGTTAGAAAAAGAAAAATTTATGCTAGAAGCATTAAAACAAGCTAAAAAAGCATATAACAAAGAAGAAATACCAGTAGGGGCTATAATAGTAAGAGATGGAAAAATTATAGCAAGAGCATACAATAGAAAAGAGGAAAAAAAAGATACAACACAACATGCAGAAATTATAGCTATAAAAAAAGCAAGTAAAAAATTGAATGCTTGGAGATTGCAAGATTGTGAAATGTATGTTACACTAGAACCATGTGCAATGTGTGCAGGAGCATTAATACAAGCCCGAATTAAAAAGGTATATATAGGTACAATGGATAAAAAGACAGGTGCTTGTGGTTCAGTTCTAAATTTATTAGGTGATTATACATTTAACCATAAAGTAGAAATAGAAACAGGAATAGTGCAAGAAAAATGTGAAAAAATTTTAAAGGATTTTTTTAAAAATTTAAGAAATAAAAAGTAAATATTGTGGAGTGGTATCGAAGTGGTCATAACGAGGCTGATTCGAAATCAGTTAGTCTGCGAAAACAGGCACGTGGGTTCGAATCCCACCCACTCCGCCAAATTTTTCATGCGAGGAGGATACATGGAAACAGATAAAAAAAAGCAAACTATAAAATTCTATTTGGCTGTAACTGTATTAATTTTAATATTAATAGTAATTGCAATTATAATGATAAAATATGAAGTAGAAGGGGAACAAAATATGCCTTTTAAATTATCTAAAATTATAATTGTTAGTACAGCAGAAGGTGTGGAGCAGGAAAAAACAAATAAAAAATGGAATTTTAATATATTTCAAAACAATGATATATACTTTTATATAGACAAAAATGAGGAATTTAAAACTGAGAAACAAATGTATATAGAGAGTATTAGCATAGAAAACATTAGAATTGTAAAAGCACCAAAAATAGGAGAAGTAATAACATATATGCCAAATAGCTCAGAAGGAAGGTTATATGATTATTCAGAAGATTATATTGTAGATGAAAGATTAAAATATAAAGGTGGAGCACGTAGCAATTCAAAAATATTAGAAATAGGAAACCAAGGTGGAAATGCAACAATAAGATTTAGCAATACAAATATAGGAAAGTACGAATCTGATGAAGATGAACAAATTATACATGATGGTACATTAATTAAAAAAATAGAAAAAACTACAGACGATATTAAATTTACAGTTGCATTTGATTTCATAATAACAATAAATAAAAACAAATATAAAGCAGAGATAACATTAGAATTGCCATGCGGAGATATTGCCGAAGAAGGAACTGTAAACTTTGAAAAAACAGATATGAAAGATATTATTTTTAAAAGGGAAAAATAATATAAAATATTAAATGGAAAGAAGGAATAATATGTATAGGATATTAGCAATTAATCCAGGTTCAACATCTACCAAAATAGCACTTTTTGACGATGAAAAGATGGTTTTTAAGGAAAACTTAACACATGAGGCAGACAAGTTAGCACAATTTAAAGAAATATCAGAGCAACTACCATATAGAACAGAGATGGTAATTGAAGCACTAAACAAAAATAACATACCTCTAGAAACGATAGATGCATTTTCTGGAAGAGGAGGAGGACTTGTATCAGTAGCTGGAGGAACATATGAGATAAATGATATATTATTACATCATGCACAAATAGGCTATACAATGAAACATGCATCTGTATTAGGAGCACAAATAGCATATAATTTAGCAAAAATAAATAATAAAAAAGCATATGTTGTAAATCCTGTAACTGTAGATGAAAAACAAGAAATATCAAGAGTTACTGGAATAAAAGGAATATACAATCAAAGTATATTCCATGCGTTAAATCAAAAAGAAGTAGCACATCAATATGCTAATAGCATAGGAAAAAAATATGATGAATTAAATTTAATTGTAGCACATTTAGGTGGCGGAATTTCTGTTGGAGCACATAAAAATGGAAAAATTATAGAGGTAAACAATGCTTTAAACGGAGATGGGCCATTTGCACCAACAAGAAGTGGAAAAGTTCCTGCAACAGATTTAATAGAAATGTGCTTTTCAGGTAAATATAGTGAAGAAGAACTTAAAGAACTAATTACTAAAAAAGGAGGACTAGTATCACATTTAGGAACAAGTGACGCAAGAGATGTAGTAAAAATGATAGCAGAAGGAAATGAATATGCAAAATTAGTTTATGATGCAATGATCTATCAGGTAGCAAAGGAAATAGGAGCACAAAGTGTGGTACTAAAAGGAAAAGTAGATGCCATAATACTAACAGGTGGAATGGCATATGATGAATATTTTATAAAAACATTAAAAGAGTATATATCTTTTATAGGAAAAGTTGTAATTATTCCAGGAGAAGAAGAAATGCAAGCTCTATCAAATGGGGTATTAAGAGTATTAAATGGAGAAGAAAAAGCACAAGAGTATACAGGAGTACCAGTAAAATAGAAATTTGTCAAAAAATAAGAAAAATGTAAAGTAAATAACTATTTTTGTCGAAGGTATTGCAAAATAAAATAAAAAATATAAAATTGACAGAGGATAGAGGTTAAAAGCTTTTTAACACTAACCTCTGTTTTTTCTTCAAATAATTTAATTCTAAATAAAAATCAAAAAGAGGTAAAAAATGTTATCAATAGTAAAAAGTATGGCACTATATGGTTTAGATGGGTGTCTTATTAACGTGCAAGTTGATGTTTCTAAAGGTATGCCACGGATGGGAGACAGTGGGATTGCCAGATACAAGTATAAGAGAATCAAAAGAAAGAGTAAGAACAGCAATAAAAAATTCTGGGTTTGAATTAAGAAGTAGTAAAATTATTGTAAATTTAGCACCTGCGGAAATAAAAAAAGAAGGTCCATATTTTGATTTGCCAATAGCAGTAGGAATATTGCTAAGTATGGAAACAATAAAACCACAAAAAGTAGAAGATACGATATTTATAGGAGAGCTATCATTAGATGGTAAACTTATGAAGGTAAATGGAATTTTACCATTATGCATAGAAGCTAAAAAACTAAATATTAAAAGAATAATACTTCCAAAAGAGAATGTAAAAGAAGCAACAATTGTAAAAGGAATAGAAGTAATAGGCATAAATGATTTAAAAGAAATCGTAATGTATTTAAATGAAGAAATAGAAATAATAGAGGAGAAGATAGATGCAGAAATTATATTAAATGAAAATAATAAATATTCATTTGACTTTTCAGATGTAAAAGGGCAGGAAAATGTAAAAAGAGCTTTAGAAATAGCGGCTGCTGGAGGACACAATGTGCTTTTAATACGGTTCTCCAGGGTCTGGCAAAACTATGCTTGCAAGAAGAATACCATCAATATTACCAGATTTAACTTTTGAAGAAGCTTTAGAAATAACAAAGATACATAGTATAAGTGGGAAGCTGACACAAAAATGTCCATTAATAACAACAAGACCCTTTAGGGCTCCGCATCATACAATTTCGCCAATTTCATTAATAGGTGGAGGAAAAATCCCAAAACCAGGAGAAATAAGTTTGGCACATTATGGAATATTGTTTTTAGATGAACTGCCAGAATTTAATAAGAATACTTTAGAAGTGTTAAGAGCGCCGTTAGAAGACAATATTGTTACAATAAGTAGAGTAAATGCCACATTAACATATCCATGTGATTTTATGTTTGTTGCTTCTATGAACCCATGCCCTTGCGGATTTTATGGCGCATCAGACAAAGAATGTAACTGCAGTGAACAAGCCATAAATAAGTATATGGGAAGAATAAGTGGTCCATTATTAGATAGAATAGATATTCAAATAGAAGTTACACCTGTAAAATATGAAAAATTACAGGTTGAAAATAATGAAATAGAAACATCTGAAGAAATAAAAGCCAGAGTTAATAGTGCAAGAAAAATACAATTAGAAAGATATAAAGATGATAAAATTTATTCAAATTCACAACTGACTCCTAAATTAGTAGAAAAATATTGTAAATTAGATTCAGAAAGTAAAAAAATATTACAGTATGCATTTGACAAGCTACATTTAAGTGCAAGAGCACATGTAAGAATATTAAAAGTAGCAAGAACAATAGCAGATTTGTCAGAAAAGGAAAACATTCAAAAAGAACACATAGCAGAAGCAATACAATATAGGAATTTAGACAAAAAATATTGGAAAAATTAATCTATTTATTAAATTTGTATTAGTTTGAATCTTTGATAATCCGCAAGAAAAAATAAATAATATATGGAGTGATAAATATTAAAATAATTAAAAAGATAGATAAAGAATATCCGCAAAGATTATTAAAAACAAAAAAATCACCAGAAAAGTTATATGTAGAAGGTGATTATAGTTTATTAAACAAAAATTCAATAGCAATAGTAGGTTCTCGAAATTGTACGGAATATGGTAGAAAACATGCATTCAAATTTGCAGAAGAGCTTTCTAAAAACAATATTTGTATAGTAAGTGGCTTAGCCGTAGGAATAGATGCAGCTGCACACTTGGGGTCTATGTCTGAAATTGGAAGAACAATAGCAGTAATAGGATGTGGATTTAATAATATATATCCAGAAGAAAATATAGAATTATATAATCAAATATTAGAAAATGGAGGATGTATAGTTAGCGAATATGAGCCGGGTAGAAAGGCCGATTTGAATACATTTCCTAAAAGAAACCGAATTATTAGTGGAATATCTATGGGCACTTTGGTAGTAGAAGCGGAATACAGAAGTGGAAGTAGCATAACAGCAAAATATACCATAGAAGAACAAAAAATGTTGTTTTGTATACCAAGTAACATTGATAGCAAACAAGGAGTGGGAACAAATAGATTAATAAAACAAGGTGCCTTATTGGTAACATCTGCAGAAGATATCTTAGATATGTATGTTTTATATGAAGATATCCCAGAAAAAAATGAAATACCAAAAGAGTATGAAGAAATATACAATTATATAAAGAAAACACCAACAGACTTAAATGAAATAAGTAGAAAGACGGGTTTAAGTATATCCAAAACTAGTAGCTTATTATCATTAATGGAGATAGAAGGATATATCAAAAGCTTAGCTGGAAATAAATTTGTAAAAATACAGGGGGAATAATGTATATAAAACAAAGAATAGGAATAATAGGAGAAGAAATTGCATCAAACTATTTGAAAAGTATAAGTTACGAAATATTAGATAGGAATTTTAACTGTAAACAAGGAGAAATCGATATAATAGCAAAAGACAAAGAAGAATATGTATTTGTGGAAGTAAAAACAAGAACAAATAAAGAATATGGCGAACCAGTTGACGCAGTAAATGAAATAAAGAAAAAGCACTTACAAAAGGCAATAGAATATTACATATATATAAATAAATTAGAAAATGAATACATAAGAATAGATATAATAGAAGTATATATAGCAGACAAAAACTATATACATCACATAAAAAACACAATTTTTCCCAATTAGAGATAGCTTTGAATTGGGAAGAGTGCTCAATTTGGATACTCATTAAGAAAGTTTTCTAATACCCTCTATGTGCAGAAATCTAATTTTCTGATAATTGTAATCATTTAAGTTTTTATAATAAGCATCAAAAGTATGTGTTGCAATCCAAATATTTGATAATACTTTATCTACAACGAATAAACTATGAGCAAAATTGTCTCCATCAAAACTTAATTGTATGATGTCACCTTGTTCTATATCTTCTTTAGAGCAAACATTACCATAAGGACCAATTCCACTGTTTTTTGTTAAAAAATTAAATAAGTATTCAACACCTGTCCATGAAGGACTTTTTTTATTTGCAGAATAATAATACCAACCAAAAGTTTCAGCATGATTCATTACTTTAGAACCTTCATATATGCATTGTGATACAAAATTAGTACAATCTCCTCCAATATTATCATAATTATAATATTTAGGGTTTCGCTTTAAAGCCCAAGTTCTAGCATAATTTAAAGCATTAATTCTATCATATTTTGAATTAATCATATAATCACCTATAAAAAGATATGACAAAAGTAGAAAAATATTAACTATTAAAGGATATATCATTAAAATTTTTAAAAATAGTAGAGAACTCAATATAGTATATATTCTTGCCATAGTTATCTTAATTTGAATTGAAAAATAAATAGCCTATGTCAATGGAGCGAAATTGACTTTGAATACGAACACGAGTAATAAAAATGTAATAAAAATGTAACAAAACTGTAATAAAGCGTTAAAAGATAGAAAAATAAAGGATTTTTTAGAAAGAATAGTAAAAATAATGCTTACTAATATATGGAAAAAGTCTAGAGAAGGTAGTTAAATAAGGGAAAAGAAATAGATGTTACATAAGACTTAAACGTTTGACATTATAAAAAAGATAATATAATATAAGAATAAATTAGATAATCAGTAGAAAGAAAAACAAAGGAAAAATAATATAAAAACGAAAGAAATCCTCTGCAAAACAGAGTTAAATATATAAAAACTAATATATAAGGAGGAATAAAAATGCAAGTAATAAAAAGAGATGGCAAAATAGTAGATTTTGATAAATCTAAAATTAGAATAGCTATTGAAAAAGCTAATAAAGAAGTAAAGCCAAAAGAGAGAGCTTCTAAAGATGAAATTAATGAAATTATAAATTACATAGAGGAATTAGACAAAAAAAGAATTCTTGTAGAAGATATTCAAGACATTATAGAAGAACAATTAATGGCTTTTGGAAAATATTCATTAGCCAAAAAGTATATTACTTATCGTTATACTAGAGCCCTAGTAAGAAAGGCAAATACAACAGATCAATCAATAAAGGAATTAATAGAGGGTGAAAGTGAATATTGGAATAACGAAAATTCAAATAAGAATGCACAAGTAGTAACAACGCAAAGAGATTACTTAGCAGGAATTACCAGCACAGACATAACTAGAAGATTTTTGTTGCCAGAGGATGTTGTAAAAGCACATGATGAGGGAATTATTCATTTCCACGATGCAGATTATTTTGCTCAAAATGCATTAACAAATTGTGAGTTAATAAACTTAGAAGATATGTTACAAAATGGTACAATTATGAATGGTGTTATGATAGAAAAGCCACATAGATTTTTAACTGCAATGACAATTGCTACACAAATTATTTTAGGAGTTACATCTTCAACATATGGTGGGGCAACAGTATCTTTAACACATTTAGCTCCATTTGTAAGAAGCAGTTATGAAAGATATTATAAAAAATACCAACAAAGAGGTTTATCAGAAAAGCAATGTAAAGAATATGCTCAACAAGATACAAAAAAAGAAATAGAAGATGGGGTACAAACTTTTAATTATCAAGTTAATTCAATGACTAATACTAATGGACAAGCACCATTTTTGTCAGTTTGTATGTATTTAGGAGAAACAACAGAATACAAAAAAGAATTAGCAATGATAATAGAAGAATTTTTAAAGCAAAGAATAGAAGGATTTAAAAATGAAAAAGGGGTATACATTACACCAGCTTTCCCTAAATTGCTTTATGTATTGGAAGAAGATAATATTCACAAAGAAAGCCAATATTGGTATTTAACAGAACTTGCAGCAAAATGTACTGCTAAAAGACTAGTGCCAGACTATATTTCAGAGAAAAAAATGAAGGAATATAAAATAGATAAAAATGGAAATGGAAACTGTTATCCATGTATGGGATGTCGCTCTTTCTTAACACCATATGTTGATCCAGAAACTAATAAACCAAAATACTACGGAAGATTTAATCAGGGAGTTGTAACAATAAACTTAGTAGATGTAGCCTTATCATCAAATCAAGATGAGGATAAATTCTGGAAAATATATGAGGAAAGATTAGAATTATGTCATAAGGCATTAAGGATTAGATATGAAAGGTTAAGCAAAGTAACAAGTGATGTAGCACCAATTTTATGGCAACATGGAGCACTTGCAAGACTAAAAAAAGGTGAAAGTATTGACAAATTGTTGCACAATGGATATTCAACAATATCATTAGGTTATGCGGGATTATATGAATGTGTAAAATATATGACAGGGCATAGCCATACTGATAATGGAGTTGGAGAAGAATTTGCATTAAAAGTAATGCAAAAATTAAATGATAAATGTAAAGAATGGAAAGAAGCAGAACAAATAGATTATAGTGTATATGGAACTCCAATAGAATCTACAACTTATAAATTTGCAAAATGCCTAAAAAAGAGATTTGGAGTAGTAGAGGGTATTACGGACAGAGGATATATAACAAACTCTTATCATGTACCTGTATTTGAAGATATAGATGCCTTTTCAAAATTAAAATTAGAAAGTAAATTCCAAAAATTAAGTCCTGGTGGAGCAATATCTTATATAGAAACACCTAATTTACAAAACAATTTAGAGATTGTATTACAAGTCATTCAATTTATATATGATAATATTATGTATGCAGAATTAAACACAAAATCAGATTATTGCCAAAAATGTGGATTTGATGGGGAAATTCTAATAGATGATAATTTAGAATGGTATTGTCCAAATTGCGGAAATAGAGACCATAATACTTTAAATGTTGCAAGGAGAACTTGCGGATATATAGGAAGCCAATTCTGGAACAAAGGAAGAACACAAGAAATTAAGGAAAGAGTATTACATATTGATAACAAAGACGACGAATAATAGGTCAATAATAAAAGGATGATGGTAAAACTATGAAATATAACAAAATTAGAAAAATGGATATATCAGATGGACCAGGGGTAAGAGTATCTATATTCATGCAAGGATGTGCTTTTAACTGCAAAAATTGTTTTAATCCAGAGACACATGACTTTAATGGAGGAAAAGAATTTACTGATGATACTATAAATAGGGTAATGGAGCTTTGTGAAAATGAAAATGTAGAGGGATTATCAATTTTGGGAGGAGAACCAATGCACCCAAAGAATATAGAAGGAACTACAAAATTAGCAAAAACTTTTAAAGAAAAGTTCCCTAATAAGAATTTGTGGGCTTGGACAGGATTTCAATTTGATAAAGATTTAAAAGACAAAGAAGTTTTAAAATACATAGATGTCTTAGTAGATGGTCAATATGCAGATGAATTACACAATCCAACATTAAGCTGGAGAGGGTCAGAAAACCAAAGAGTAATTGATGTACAAAAAAGCTTAAAAAATGGTGAAGTGACAGTTTGGGAAGATGCTTCCTAACTGGCACTTTGCCTTTTTATTATATATTTAAATGGAGGTATAATATGAAAAATATTAAAATTTTTGCTTGTCCATCAGCAGAAGAATTCACAAAGGAGATTTGTAATTGCTTAGATTTACCAGTAGGAGAAATGGAATCTTATAAATTTAAAAACGACAACAATTTTGTACAATTTAAAGAAACAGTAAGAGAACAAGATGTTTATTTAATTCAAACAACACAGCCACCAGTAAATGAAAGAATAATGGAATTATTAATAGCAGTAGATGCAGCAAAACGTGCATCAGCCGGAAGAATAAATGTAGTACTTCCATATTATATTTATTCAAGATCTGATAAAAAAGATCAGCCACGAATACCAGTAACTGCAAGATTAATAGCGGAATTATTAGAGGCATCAGGTGTAAATAGAGTAATTACTTGTGATTTGCACAATCCAGCGATACAAGCATATTTTAATATACCTTGTGATAGAATAACAGGACAACATTTATTACAAGCTTACTTTGAAAGCAAAAACTTAAAAGACATAGTGGTTGTTGCAACAGATGCGGGAAGTTCAAAAAAGGCTTATAAATATTCGGAATATTTTAAATGCCCAATGGCATTAATAGATAAAAGAAGAAAAGGAAATGACGATAATGCAGAGGCAACCAATATAATAGGAGATGTAAAAGGGAAAGTAGCCCTTATATTTGATGATGAAGTAAGCACAGCAGGGACAATGGTAGAGGCAGCTAAAATACTAGAAACGCATGGCACGAAAGAGATATATGCTGCATGTACTCATGGTATTTTGTGTGGATCAGCAATAGAAAGAATAGAAAAATCTCCAATAAAAGAATTTGTAACAACAAATACAGTACCAATTCCAGAAGAAAAAAGAATAAAAAAAATGAAAATATTATCTATAGCTCCTCTTTTTGCAGAAACTATAAAAAGAGTAAATGAAGCCCAACCTCTAGGAGATTTATTCGAATTTGATAAATAGAAGTTAGAAACGAGAAAGAGCATGGAATGACTTCACATATTTTTAGGGCAAAACTATTTATTTCCTAAAAAGGTTATGATATAATAGTAACATAATTGTTTTGGGAGGACATAAAATGATTTTTAAAGATTATTACAAAATACTTGGATTAAGCACATCCAAAGCAACTAATGAAGAAATAAAACAAGCTTATAGAGAACAAGCAAAAAAGTATCACCCAGACATAAATTCAGACAATAAATTTTCAGAAGAGAGATTTAAAGATATAAATGAAGCATATAAAGTTTTATCTAATATGGCTTCCAGAAAAAAATATGATAGAATGTGGAATTCGCATATAGGGAAAAAACAAAAAAAATATGAAGAGAGCAAAAGGGAAAAAGGCTCAGCTTTTAGTGAATTTTTTAATATGTTTTTTGGAGAGAGTCAAAACCAAGTAGAACAGAAAAGCATAAAAAACAACAAGGTGCCAATAAAAGGAGAAAACATAGAAACAGAAATAAATGTTAATATAGAAGAAGCATTTTATGGTGCAGAAAAGAAAATATCACTTAGAACAGTAGAAGGAAAAATGAAAACTTTTGCAGTTGCAATTCCAGCAGGAATAAGAAATAGTGAAAAAGTAAGACTTTTGGGACAAGGTAAAGAAGGAAGCAATGGTGGTAAAAATGGAGATTTGTTTATAAAAATAAATATCCAAGATGGAAAAAAGTACAAATTAAAAGGCTTAGATATATATACAGATTTAAAAATTACACCATGGGAGGCTGCACTTGGCACAAGAATTTCAGTAGATTCAATTGATGAAACGCTTTCACTTTGTATACCACAAGGTACAGAAAGTGGAGAAAAAGTAAGAATTCCCAATAAAGGGTACAAAGACGGAAAAGGCGGAAGAGGAGACTTGATTGCAGAAGTAAAAATAATGATTCCTAAAAAGATGAGTGAAGAAGAAAAACAATTATTTGAGCAATTTAATAAAATATCAAAATATAATCCAAGAGAGGCTTAAGAATATATTGACATAATACAAGAACTGTAGTATAATGATAAATGAGTGATGTAACAAAAGAAAATAAGCCTATCAGTAGATTATAGGAAAGGAAGAAAAAAATGGATGCTATAAAAGGTAAATACTTTAGTATTACAGATCCACAAGGAGTAAATACAGTAATATATAAAGTAAACCAAACAGAAAAAGAAATTTCAGAAAATGCTCCTAAATTTACAGTAGAAAGATTAGATGTTGCAGAAGAATTAAGAGGAGATTTAAAGAAAAAAACATTTTTTGTTGAAGAACCAAAAGAAACCGAAAAATTAGTAATTTTATCTTTTGGTAAAGAAAAAGTTATAGTTAATATGGGAATTTTAGAAGGAGATAAATTAAGTATTTCTAAAAAACCTTTACCAATAAAATTTAACACTTTATATTCTGAAAAAGAAACAGAATATAGAGAATTTAAATATACACCAAACTTAAAAAGGCCAATATCAATAATCGATCCAGAAACAACAGAAGAAATTAAACCAGTTTTATATTTTGATAAAGAAACAAATGAGGTAAAAGGTAAATGCAAATTAAAACCATATAAATCATATTTTGCATTTGAAATAAGAGAAGACAAAAGTGATGTATAGGAGGTAAAGTAATGAGTACAAATGTACAAATTAATGTAGTTTCTGCAGACATGGAAAAGGATAGTCTTAAAATGAAAGGAGCAGGAATGCTTAAGGAACCAACAGGTGAGGAGCTTTCAGTCATACATGTAAAACCAGGAATAAAAAGAGATTCTAATATATATGGAGAAGACGGACAGTTAGTTGCTAAATTAAACGGAAGAGACGGAAGAGAAAAATAAAACCAAAGAAAAGGTGATTTGATATGGGATATAAATTAAATAAGGCATTAAAGAAAAGTAAAACAAGTTTAATTATTGCACTAGTACTATGGGTAATTATAACCATAGTACTAGTTTCGCCTATTTCATATGCTGTAGCTAGATCTATGATAAATAACAAATTTGATTTAAATCAATTTTTAACTGAAATAGGTCCAGCAATAACAAATATATCAACATTGGTAAAGGTTTTTTCAGAAGGACATGGACAAACTTTCTGGAAAACTTGGCAAATATTTTCAGTAATTTATTTAGCATTTGCAATAATAGGTATAATTAAAGCGAGACCAAAACACGAATATACAGATATTGAACACGGCTCTAGTGATTGGAGCGAAGGTGGAGAACAATATAAAGTTCTAAGTAAAAACAAAGGCATAATACTTGCACAAGATAATTATTTACCAATAGATAAAAGAGGAAACGTAAATGTTTTGGTAGTTGGACGGTTCTGGTTCTGGTAAATCAGCTTCATACTCTATACCTAATGCATATCAAATGTTAGGGTCATACATATTTACAGATCCAAAAGGTGAATTGTATGATAAAACAGCTGGATATTTACAAAAAAATGGATATGAAATAAAAGTGCTTAACCTAGTAAATCCAGCAAATAGTGATGGATATAATCCACTAATGCATATAGCTAGTGAAATAGATGTAGACGTTATTGCTAATACAATAGTAAAAGGACAACAAGCAGAAGGTAATAAGTCAGATCCATATTGGGATGATATGGCAGAAATGCTACTAAAAGCACTTATATACTATTTAATGGCAGTAAGACCAGAGGAAGAGCAAAACTTAGCAAGTTGTTCAGAATTGGTAAGAGCAGCAAATGCAAATGGAGGTAGTAACTTACTTACAGATTTAATAAATCAGTTACCATATGATCATCCAGCGAGAATGTACTATAAATCTATAGAAATTGCTCCTGAAAAAACATATGGCTCAATATTAAGTTCATTACAATCTAAATTAGGTAAATTTGATTCAAAAGAGATTGCAGAAGTAACTTCAACAGATACTATAAATTTTGAAACAATAGGAACAAGAAAAACAGCAGTATATGTAATATCTTCAGATACACACAAAGCATATGACTTTTTACTTACAATATTCTTTTCACAAATGATTCAACAATTATATGACTTTGCAGACAAAAATGGAGGAAGATTAAAAGTACCAGCATTTTTTATATTAGATGAGTTTGCGAATATTGGACAAATACCAGACTTTGATAAAAAAATATCAACAAGTAGAAGTAGGGGAATTTCATTTAGTGTTATATTGCAAAACTTGGATCAATTAGAAGCAGTTTATGAAAAATCTCATGAAACTATTATGGGTAACTGCGATACACATGTATTTTTAGGAAGTAACTCTTTTAAAACAGTAGAATATTTTTCTAAAGCATTAGGTGAAAAAACTATAACAAGAGATAATATATCGGTAAATAGAGATAAGATGATGAATAGACAAGGATATAGTAATTCAGATCAAATAATGGCAAGAGCTCTTATGACACCAGATGAATTAAGAAGAATGGATAATGATTTATGTATTATATATGAAAAAGGCTTAAAGCCAATAAAAGCTAAAAAATATTATTATTTTGAAACACCTATGATAAAAAAATTAAATGAATATAGGCTTAATCATCTAGAATTTGATGTTGGAAACAGAGGAGAATGGAGAAAATTTAATCCTAATAATCCATACGTAGCAGAAGAGGAAAATAAAGCAAAAGATTTAAAAGTAGATTCGTTAGATGACTTATTTGCAGACGATGCAAATCAAGATAACAATAAAAATAAAGAAGAAATAAAAACTGAAACAAAAACAGCAAAAACACAGAATATTGCAGATGCACCAATGTTACCAGATGATGAAGAATTTGCATATGATATTCAGAAAGAATTAGAAGCTAAATTTGATGAGTTATTTGGTACAGAAAATGTAGCAAACAAAACAAATTAAAATAAAAAAACTAAGAAAAGGTATTCTATAAAAAAGAATGCTTTTCTTATTGTATAGGAAAAATCTACTATTCTTATATTAACTTGACAAGTGAACAAATATACGGTACAATTGCTTTAAAAAAAGGAGGAAATATGAGATTTGTACACATTGCAGATATGCACTTTGATGCACCATTTGTAGTTTTAAATAGTAGAACTAATTTGGGTGAAATACGTAGAATGGAACAAAGAAAAGCACTAAAAAAAGTAATAAACTATATAAAAGAAAATAATATAAAGTATTTATTCATAGCAGGAGACTTGTATGAAAATGAACATATAAGGAAAACAACTATCGAATATATAAATAATTTATTTAAAGAAATTCCAAACACAAAAATATTCATTTCTCCTGGTAACCATGATCCATATTTAAACAATTCTTTTTATAATACATTTGCATGGACAAAAAATGTAATAATATTTTCACCTAATACGCAGATATATGAAGGAGAAGAAGTTGATGTTTATGGATTTGCATTTACAGATTTTTATTGTAAAGGTATGAAAATAAGCGAAATAAAAATAAAAAATAAAAATAAATTAAATATTCTATTACTACATGGAACAATAGATGGTTCAATTGAAAATGTACAATATAATCCTATGAAAAAAAGTGAATTAAAGCAATTAGGTTTTGATTATATTGCATTGGGACATATTCATAAATTAGATTATAATTCAGAAGAAAACCAAAGAATAGTATACCCAGGATCTACTATTTCATTAGGATTTGACGAATTAGGACAACATGGTATGATAGTGGGAAATATAGAAAAAGAAAAAGTAGAATTAGAATTTATACCAATAGATAATAAAGAATTAAAAGAAATAAGCGTAGATATCACAGAAATCAGTGACAAAGAAACACTAATAGAACAATTAAATAATTTACAATTAGAGGAAAATTGTTTATATAAAATTATATTAATAGGCAAAAGAAAATTTGAAATTAATATATATGATTTATATAAAATGAATTTAAATACAAATATTGTAAAAATAAAAGATAATACCAAACCAGATATCAATGTAGAAGCATTATCTAAAGAAAATAATTTAAAAGGTTTATTTGTAAAGGAAATATTACAAGAAATAGAAAAAGGAGAAATAGATAAAAGTACTTTAGAAAATGTATTAGAAATAGGCTTAGATATTTTAGAAAAATAAAGGAGAAAAAATTTGAAAGTAGAAGAAATAAAAATAAATGCCTTTGGAACTTTAAAAAATAAAGAGATTAATTTAAGTGATAAAATAAACATTATTCACGGAAAAAACGAAAGTGGTAAGTCTACCCTATTAACATATATAAAAACTGCTTTTTATGGTATTTCTAGGAATAAAAATGGAAAAGAAATTTCAGATTATGATAAATATAAACCTTGGAGTGGGGAAGAATTTTCAGGGAAAATAAAATATACATTAGATAACGGTGAACAATTTGAAATTTTTAGAGATTTTAATAAAAAAAATCCCAAAATATATAATGCTAAACTTGAAGATGTAACAAACCAGTTTAATATAGACAAAAAAGAAGGGTCACAATTCTTCTTTGAACAAGTAGGCATAGATGAGAATATATTTACTTCAACAATAATGGCTGAACAGCTGGAGGTAAAATTAAGTGAGCAGAGACAAAATATATTAATACAAAAAATAGCCAATATAGCAGGTACAGGTAATTCTAATATGTCATATAATAAAGCCAAAGACAGATTAAATAAAAAACAACTAGATGAAGTCGGAACGGAAAGAACGCAAGGAAAGCCAATAAATATATTAAAAAATAAAATAAAAAATATAGAACAGATTTTAGGAAAGTTAAACCTGTATAAGGAAAATAAATCTATAATAGAACAAAACAAAATAAAATTAAAAAATAAAATACAAGAGCAAGAACAAAGAAAAGAACTAATTAAGCAAATAAGTGAATTAAATGGAAAAATTATAATAGAAACCGAAAAAGCTAATTATAAAAGAAACATAAAAGAAGAAAAAGAGAGTAGAATACAAGAATTAATAAATGAAAAAAATAAATTAATACAAGAAAATAAAAATAACAAGACAAATAATAAATTATTTATTATTATATTTCTTGTATTAATAAGTTTGTTAATTGCCAATATAGTGATAATCAAAAATAAATTTATTACATATACAACATTAATATTAGTAGGTGCAGAAATAGTAATATATTACTTAGCAAAGGCACAAAAAGAAAAGAGAAAAAAAGAGGTTATAAAAAATAATACAGATTTAATAAATACTAAAATAGAGCTTTTAGAAAAGGAAAAAGAAGTAATAGAAGAAGAAATTAAAACTGAAGAAAATGAGCTAAAAGCAGAAAAAGAGCATATAAAAAATAAATATAATATAGAACTATATGATATAGAAAATAGCAAAAATGATTTAGAACAAATAACAAATGAAATAAATGAAGGAAAAATAAAGTTAAATACTCTAGAAATAGAAGAAAAAGGAATATCAAGTCAGTTGGAAGAATTAATAACACTACAAGAGGAGCATGAAAATTTAAGTGAACAACTAAAAGAAATAGAACAAAAAAATTACGAAATCAATTTAGCAAAGGAATTTTTGGAAAAAGCATATGAAAAAATGAAAATTAATATTACTCCGAAATTTACAGAAAACCTATCACAAACTATAAAGAACATAACAAATGATAAATACAGTAAAGTAAATATTAATGATGAAAATGGATTAATTATAGAAATGCAAAATGGAGAATATGTATCAGCAGAAAAATTAAGCATAGGTACAATAGACCAATTATACTTATCCTTAAGAATGTCTATGGTAGAAGAAATTTCTAAAGAAAAAATGCCAATAATTCTAGATGAGGCTTTTGCATATTATGATGATGAAAGGCTAGAAAATATATTAAAATATTTAATAGAAAGATTTAATAATCATCAATTAATTATTTTTACATGTACAAATAGAGAAAAAGAAATATTAAATAAACTAAATTACAAATTTAATAATATAGAACTTTAATAGCAAAATACCACAATACCTTGAAAAAAGTATATATATAGTATATAATAAATAGGTCAAATTTATTAAGGAGAGATAAAAATGTTTCAAAAATTAGAGGACGTAGAAAAAAAATATGAGGACCTAACACAAAAAATAAGTGATCCAGAAATTATTAACAGACAAAGCGAATGGAAAATGATGATGAAGGAACATGCTGAATTAGAGCCAATAGTAGAAAAATATAGAGAATATAAAAAAACAGAAAAAAATATGCAAGATGCTAAAGAAATGATGAACGACCCTGAACTAAAAGAATTAGCAGAAATGGAAATGCTAGAAGCAAAAGAAAAATTACCACAAATAGAGGAAGAACTAAAAATATTATTAATACCTAAAGATCCAGACGATGATAAAAACGTAATATGTGAAATAAGAGGCGGTGCAGGAGGCGAGGAAGCAGCACTATTTGCAGGAACACTATATAGAATGTATTCAATGTATGCAGAAAGAAAACATTGGAAATTGGAAGTATTAAATGAGAACGAAACAGGCCTTGGAGGATATAAAGAAATATCATTTATGATTTCTGGAAAAGGAGTATATAGTAGATTAAAGTTTGAAAGTGGTGTACACAGAGTACAAAGAGTCCCAGACACAGAGGCTAGTGGAAGAATACATACATCAACTGCAACTGTTGCAGTATTACCAGAGGTAGAAGATGTAGATATAGAATTAAATCCTGCTGATATAAAAATGGAGGTATTTAGATCATCAGGTGCAGGAGGGCAACACGTAAATAAAACATCATCAGCAGTTAGATTAATTCATATACCAACAGGTATGGTAGCAGAATGTCAGACAGAAAGATCACAAGTACAAAATAGAGAATATGCAATGAGAATGTTACGCTCACGTTTATATGAAAAAGAAAAGCAGGAAAGAGATGCTAAACTAGCAAATGAAAGAAAAAGCCAAGTTGGAAGCGGAGATAGAAGCGAAAAAATAAGAACATACAACTATCCACAAGGACGTATTACGGACCATAGAATAGGACTTTCTATTTATCAAATGGAGGACTTCCTAAATGGAAATTTGGACGAAATGATAGATAACCTAATAGCAGCAGACAGAGCAGAAAAGTTAAAGGGATCTGAAGAATAAAAATGGAAAAAATGAATACAATTTAGTATTCATTTTTTCATTGTATATTAGACGTTAACTTTTAAAGAAAAGCCACATAGACTTTGTATACATTTTCTCAATGAAAGCAAAATTAAGATTGAAAAATGTAATTTTTTGTAGTATTATGTATGTATATATAAAGAAAGGGGGATTTGAAATGTATAGTGATTATGGAGCAAATACTTTATTAGCTACTTCAAAAGTAACATCTAGTGCTGTATGGATAATAATATCAGCAGTATTAGCTATAGTTGGAGGAATAGTATTATACTTTACATTTTTAAGTAAAAAAAATGAAAGGAAATTTACAGGATTTTTAGGATGGGTATATGATTTCTTAACATTTAAGAAAATGATAATTGAAAATATATTAAGAATATTATACTTAGTTGCTGCTTTATTTATTACTTTAAGTTCATTTGCATTAATATCAACAAGTTTCTTAAGCTTCCTATTAACATTAGTTATAGGAAATGTATTAGCTAGAGTTGGATATGAATTATTATTAATAACACTCGTTATTTGCAAAAACACAACAGAAATAAACAAAAAATTAGATAAAAAAGAAAATGAATAAAAAGTACAACAAAAAACATCTCTAAAAGAGATGTTTTTTGTTATGAAGGAAAATAAATTAATCAAAGATTTGGTATATATACATTCCTTTATATTCCTCAAAAATTCATTCAAAATTATTAATAAAAGTTTAGAAAACATTTTAGTCAAAATTTGATAGCTGGCTTGATTTTATACAAATAAACAATTATAATTTTTTATAAGAGTATAAGAGATTTGGTGACAAAAATAGGTAATAGTATAAAAAATAAAACTAAAAATGAACCAAAAAACAAAAGTAAAAGTCTTAATAATAGGAGGAAGAAAAATGTCAGATTTGGAAAAAGCCATAGATGGAGATAAAGAGGCATTTAGTAGAGTAATAATAAAGAACAAAGAAGCAATGTATAAAACAGCAATTATAATATTAAGAAACGAAGATGATGCTTATGATGCATTACAAAATGCATTAATAAAAATGTATAAAAACATAAGCAATTTAGAGAATAAAGAAGCTTTTAATGCTTGGAGTAGGAGAATAATTATAAATTGTTGTTATGACTTAATAAACAAAAACAAAAAGGTAATAGATATAACATCAAGATTAACTGAGAATTATGAAGAGACAACAGAGGATATATATGATTGTGAGGATACACTTGTACAAATTTTAGAGCAAATAAAACCAGAATTAAGGCTTACAGTAACATTATACTATTACAATGATTTATCTATTAAGGAAATTGCACAAGTATTACAAATACCAGAAGGAACAGTAAAATCAAGGCTGGCGGTAGCAAGAGAAAAATCATATGAGATTTTGATAAAAGAAAGGAGGGAGATAAATGATAAGTGATGAAGAAAAAGACTTATATATAAAATCTAAAATTAAAGATGGCAATATACCACCAAAGATTAATGATTTATTTGAAAATTCATTAAAAATAATTGAAGAAAAAGGGGAGAAAAATATGGAGGAAAATATTGAAAATAATAAGCAAGAACCAAAGAAAAAGAGAAAAGCTTTAAGAGCTATAATATCTATTGCAGCTTGTGCAGTAATAGCATTAAGTGGAGGAAATATATATGCAACAACTAAAGGATATGACAATGTGTTCTTTATGATAAAAGAATGGATAATGCAATCTACAGAAACAGATGATAAAGATAAAATATTATCAGATAGAGATATAACAATATCATATCAACCAATACAAATAACAGACAATATTTGTGTATTAATATCTAAAATGCAAATAAAAGATGGTAAAGCAAACATAGCATTATCTGTTAAAAGAAGTGATGTAGAAAATGATGATGGATTACCATTAAAATATAAAGTATATAATATGAAAAAAGACATTTTATGCGAGCAAACTAGCGAAGAAGATAGTACATCAAAGGTCGCAATTTATGAAGATAATTTAATTTTAGAAAACTATTCAGAACAAGATACTGTTCTAGATTTAGAAATATATAAATCAAATGGAGAATTAATAACCACATTATATATAGACTTAGAAAATAAGGAAATTAATGTTATAGGATCAGGAAAATATTTAGAACAAATTTCTGAGATAGAGCTTAAAAAATTCTTAGAGGAAATAACAGAACTACCTCCTGCAGGAAAAAAATATAATAAAGTAAACTGCATAGACATTCCTAACATATCATATAGCAATGGCAATTACACAGTAACATACACATATTGTTTCTTGGTAAGTGATTCATTGTTTGAAATAAAAGATATTAACAAAGTAGAGATATATCAAAATACAATAGTAATAAAATTAAAAGAAAATGAAGAAAGTCAAGAATTTGAAAAGGTATCTATTGGCGAGCCAATAATAATTCAAAAAGTAGAAATAGAAGAAGGAGGTATTACCGTAGTTTATGGAGATGTAAATTGTGATGGGATAGTAAATAATGACGATGTAGATTATTTATTAAAACATTTAGCAAATTGGCAAGGATATGAACTAACAGAGCAAGGATGGGTTAATGCAGATGTAAATATAAGTGGAAAAATAGATGCTACAGATGTTTTAATAATACAAAGACATTTAGCAAACTTGGAAGGATATGAAACATTGCCATATGTTGAAAAAGCAACATTATATGGAGACGCGAATTGCGATGGAGTGGTAAATAATGCAGATGTGGAATATATACAAAAATATGTACTACAGGTATATGAACTAACAGAACAAGGAAGACTAAATGCAGACGTAAATCTAGATGAAAAGGTAGATAGTATAGATGCTTTAATAATATTAAGACATTTAGAAAATATAGTAGGGTATGAAACATTACCATATGTTAAAGAAGAAACATTATATGGAGACGCGAATTGTGATGGCAAAGTAAATAATGAAGACATAGAATGTTTACAAAAATATATATTGCAAGGATATGAACTAACAGAACAAGGAAGAATAAATGCAGATGTAAATATAAGTGGAAAAATAGACGCGACAGATGTTTTAATAATACAAAGACATTTAGCAAATATAGAAGGATATGAAACATTGCCACATAAATAATAATAAAAAAATCTCTAAACTGATTTGAGTTTAGAGGTTTTTTGTGCTCAAAATTAGCAATTGCAAGGCATAAGAAGCAAAATGTTAACTAAAAGTGACAAAATTCCAATTAAAGTTGCTTGAAAATTATAGGATAAAATAGTAAAATAAAATCATAATAAATTGCCATACACAAAAAGCATAACATAAGTAAGGGAATGAATAAATTAATAAAATATATTTATGAATTATATGATTTATAAATATAAGAAGGAGTAAAAAATGAAATTTGAAGAAAAATTAATGAAATTAAGAAAGGAAAAAGGATGGTCACAAGAAGAGTTGGCCGAAAAACTTAATGTGACAAGACAAACAATATCAAAATGGGAATTAGGGCAAACTGTGCCAGATATGTATAACCTAACAAAAATTGCAGAGGTTTTTGGAACAACAGTTAGTGAATTATATTATGAAAAAGAAAACACAGAAGATGTAAATAATCTAACAGAAAAAGATAATAAAGGAACAAATAAAATAATTATAATAGTAATAGTAGCAATATTAGCAATTATACTTATATTAGTAGGCATAGGAGCAATGGTAAAAGGTAAAATATTTAATATATTTGGTAATATATTAGAAACGTCCAAAGAAAAGCAAAATTATGCATCTGGACTATTTAATGATGTATATGAGCAAGCTAATAATACAATTGGTAATATTATGCAACAAATGTTTAATTCTGACTTAGAACATTATTATGGAGAAGTAAGAGGAACATCTGTAAAGAATTTAATTGACGATATTGCGAAGTCAAATGGAGAAAATCCTAATAAAGTTATTACTTTAAAATATAATGATATAGAAACATCAAATACACAAGAAATTAGAAATGTAAAAGATAAAATAAATAGTGACAAAGTATATGAAGTTTCTTATGAATATGATGGAGAAGGATATATAAATAAAGCTATAATATCAAAAGAAAAGTTATCAGAAACAGCAATAAACTCATTTAACAGAACTTTTAAAAATTTATATTATGGAAGTAAAGATGGATTTTTTATGAGTCAATTTATAGACGAAGTTATAAAGTCAAATGAAGAAAATCCAGATCATATTATTACTGTAAATTATAATGGTGTAGAAACAAGTAATCCAAATGAACTTAGAAATATGAAAAAACAATTTGAAAATAGAACAACATATGAGATTTTTTATGAGTATGACGCAAATGGTCTTATAAACAAAGCTAATGTTACAAGATAGAAAGTTTCCTTAAAAATTGAAGGATAAAAAATAAAATATTGAAATTAATTAAAATTAAATTAGAATTGTTAAAAAAGTATGTATAAAAAATGTACATACTTTTTAATTGTATGGAAAAGAGCTTTATATGTTTTGGTAATTTTTATAATACTTTACCAATATATTAGTATAAAAACAATATAGAGGTGAAGAAAAAATGAATAATTTGCTAAAAACCACACTAATAGGATTATTTTTTGGAACGTTTGGAACTACAATAGGTGGAATAATTGGGGTAACTGTTAAGAATACATCTAAAAAGTTTTTAAGCTTTATACTAGCATTTGCATCAGGACTTATGATTTCAATAGTATGTTTTGACTTAATACCAGAAGCATTTAATTTAACAGGAATATTAAATGTGTTTATAGGAATAGTATTAGGAATAATCGTGATGATTATTTGTGATGTACTAGTAGATAGAAAATTTAATATAAAACATAAAAATAAGAATTCATTACTAAAAACAGGAATAATAGTAAGCATAGGCCTAGCACTGCATAATTTCCCAGAAGGATTAGCAATTGGATCTGGATTGGAGGCTTCAATAAAATTAGGTTTATCATTAGCAATAGCGATATGTTTCCATGATATACCAGAAGGAATATCAATGGCAGTACCTATGAAAAATGGAGGAATGAACTCTATAAAAGTTGTATTTTATGTAGTATTATCTGGAGTTACAACAGGAATAGGGGCATTTTTTGGAGCATTAGTAGGCTCTATATCACAAACAATAATAGCAATATGTTTAGCATTTGCAGCTGGTGCAATGATATATATAGTATCAGGAGAGTTAACTCCAGAATCAAATAAGCTATATAATGGAAGGATGACAGCAGTTGGTAACATTTGTGGATTATTATTGGGAATATTAGTATTAAATATTACTTAAAATGTTGAAAAACAAAAATAACAAATGGTATAATAGTGCTACTAAAGAAGAAAAGGAAAGTGATGAAATGTGAAGATAATGTTTGTATGTACAGGAAATACATGCAGAAGTGCTATGGCACATCATATGTTAGAAAAAATGGTAGAAGATAAAAAAGATATAGAAGTGTATTCTTGCGGAATATATGCAGATAGTGGAGAGCCCTCAACATATAATGCAATAGAAATAATGAAAGAATATGGCATAGACATTAAAAATCATAGAGCATCTAATATTAAAGAAACTAATATAGAACAAATGGATTTAATACTATGTGCAACAGTATCACACAAACAACTAGTATTAAATATGTATCCAGATTTAGTAGGAAAAGTATATACAATAAAAGAATATGTGGGTATAGGCAAAGAAGGACGAAACATGGATATAAAAGACCCATGGGGATGTAGTACCGAAGCATATAAACAATGTGCAGAAGAAATAAAGCAGTGCATGTCACTTTTGGGACGTTCCTTTTTGTGACATTTTGTCACTTCGGGGACACACCTTGTTAGAAATAAAAGAAAAATGAAATAGTAGCGAAGGAGAAAAAATGCAAGATTTAATAGAAGGATTAAATAACAAACAAAAAGAAGCAGTGCTAGCAACAGAAGGACCATGCCTAGTTATAGCAGGAGCTGGAAGCGGAAAAACTAAGGTTTTAACACATAAAATAGCATATTTGCTTTCAGAAAAAAATGTTAAGCCATGGAACATATTAGCAATTACGTTTACAAATAAAGCAGCAAATGAAATGAAACAAAGAGTAGAAAAATTAGTAGGGGAAGCATCACAAGAAATGTGGCTTGGAACCTTCCACTCTATTTGTGTGCGAATATTAAGAAGATTTATAGATAGAATAGGCTTTGATTCTACTTTTTTAATTTTCGATACAACAGATCAAAGAACTTTAATTAAAGAGTGCATTAAATCAATAGGATTGGATGACAAATTATTTACAGATAGGGGAGTTTTATCTGAAATAAGCAATGGAAAAAATGATATGTTAGAGCCAAAAGCATATCAAATAAAATATGCAGGTGATTTTAGAAAAGAAAAAATTGGTGAAGTATATGAATTATACCAAAAGAAGTTAAAAGAAAATAATGCACTAGATTTTGACGATATTATAAATTATACGATAAAAATATTAACGGAAAATCCAGATGTTTTAGAATATTATACAGAAAAATTTAAATACGTATTAGTAGATGAATATCAAGATACAAATAAGGCACAGTTTATGTTAGTATCTATATTAGCTTCAAAATACGGAAATATAACAGTTGTAGGCGATAACGACCAGTGCCTTATTGGAGAAACACCTATAATTACTAGCAGAGGGATAAAAAAAATACAAGATATTGAAAACGGCGAAAAAATAATATGTGCAGCAGGAAATGGAACGGTCACAGAAGGAGTAATTGAAGAGAAGTTAAAAAGAGAATATAAAGGGAAAGTAATAAAAGTAATAACAGAAAATGCACATAAAATAATAGGAACGGGCAATCATATAATATTTGCAAGATTAAAACCAAATTATAACCATTACTATGTATATTTGATGTATAAAATGGGAATGGGGTATAGAATAGGACAAACAAAAGGGGTAAGAGAGGATGAATGTGATAAAATATGGCTTTTAAGAGTATGTGACACCCTAGAAGAAGCAAGGTATTATGAAGCATATTACTCATATTATTATGGAATACCAATGCTTGTATTTCATGTTAACGGAAGAGAGCTACAATGGCAACAAAAAAGTATCGAGAAATTATATAATAATATAGACACAAGTAGTAGAGCTAAAAAATTAATGAGAGATATGGAAATATATGAAGAATATCCTTCTTTTGTACCACAAGCATCAATAAGAGGGGATACACAAAGAAAAATATTGAATATTGCATATTTTGCTGGTAAAGGAAAACGACAAGGACCACGTAGTCATAGAATATATATAAATTCGTCAGATGAGAAACTAAAAGATAAATTAGAAAAGGAAGGCTTTAATATACGAAAAGGTAAGGCTACAACATGGAGGATAGAGACAGAGCGAGCAAAATATAACGATGCATATAAGCTAGTTGAACATATAAAAACAATAGATGAAGATATTATAGTGTCTAATAAAATAAAACTTTTAGAAGGAGAATTTTTTCAATTTATGCCACTATCACATGTGAAGCCAAACATGGAAGTTGTTATATATGAAGATGGCATGCTAAAAAAAGATATAGTGAAAGATGTGACGATAGAACAATACGAGGGATATGTATATGACATAAATGTACCAGAATATAGACACTATTTTGCGGACGGAATATGTGTACATAATTGTATATATGGATTCAGAGGTTCGGATATTGCTAATATATTGAACTTTGAAAAAGATTTTCCAGGCAGTAAAATTGTAAAATTAGAGCAGAATTATAGATGCACAGGAAATATATTAAAAGCAGCAAATGCAGTTATAAAAAACAATGAAAACAAGTACGACAAAAAATTGTGGACAGAAAACGAAGAAGGAAAATTGCCTTGTATTTATAGAGCAGAAGATGAATATGATGAAGCCACATATATAGTGAAACAAATAAATAGGCTAAAAATGGAGGAATATTTAAAATTATCTGACTTTGTGGTCTTATATAGAATGAATTCACAATCAAGAGCAATAGAAGATATCTTTAGAAGAGAAAATATTCCATATAAAATTATAGGTGGACTAAAATTCTATGAAAGAAAAGAAATAAAAGATATAATTGCATACTTAAGATTAATATTCAATACATCAGATAATTTATCTTTAAAAAGAATAATAAATGAGCCCAAAAGAGGCATAGGAAAGACAAGCCTTGATAATGTACAAGAAATATCTGATAAAACTGGTACATCTATGTATGAAATAATAAAAAATGCAGAGCAATATGGGTTAAACAGAGTAAAGGCAAATAGCATTGAGTTTGTACAAGTAATAGAAGAATTAAGAAAACAAGTAAATGAAGTTTCTATATCTGAATTAATAAAACTAACACTAAATAAAACAGGATATGTGAAAGCACTAGAAAATGAAAACACAGTTGAAGCAGAGAGTAGAATACAAAACTTAGAGGAGTTTTTGACTGTAGCAATAGAATTTGAAGAGCAAATGGCAGAAAATACATTGGCAGAGTTTTTAGAGAGCATAAGCTTAACAAGTGATATAGATGACATGGAGGAGAGCGAAGACACCGTTACTTTAATGACACTACATAGTGCAAAAGGGCTAGAGTTCCCAGTAGTATTTTTAGTTGGAATGGAAGAGGGAATATTCCCAGGTTACAAATCTATTGGAGAGCTTAAAGAATTAGAAGAGGAGAGACGTCTATTTTATGTTGGAATAACAAGAGCAATGCAATTTCTATTTTTAACATGTGCCCAAAGAAGAACAATATTTGGTTCAACAAGTTATAATCAAATGTCAAGATTTCTGAAAGAAATACCAAAAGATTTATTAGATGGATATGATGAAATAGATAGCGACGGCAACAATTCTTTTAAAGATTCTAATTATGGATGGGAATATGGTACAAATTACGCTGGCAAGGTTAAAACATATAAATTTGACAATATAGAGAAAATGCCAGAGTCAAAAGTGGGAGCAGAAGCATTTCAATTTAGAACAGCAGAAAGTTTCTTAAATTCTTTAAATAACAAAGCCAAAGAAAAACAAGTAGATATAAGTAAATACAAAGAAGGGCAGAGAATATATCACAAAAAGTTTGGAGAAGGAACAATAGACAAAATAGAAGAAGAAGGAGAGGACTATAAATTAGATATAAACTTCGATAAAGTGGGGCATAAGAGATTAATGGCGAAATTTGCAGAACTAGAAATAATAGAATAAGAAAATTAAAAATGAATAATAAAATGTGTACAAAAAACATAATTTATTATTCATTTTTTAATTAATAAAGAAATGGTTTTAATAATATGTAAATTTAAGGACTGTCCCCAAAGTGACAAAATGTCACAAAAAGGAACGTCCCCAAAGTGACAATTATTGTTGTAATTCTGTTTTTACTGTTTGAATTTCTGTTACAGTTGCTGGCTGTGCTGGTTTATAATATCCTTTAGCTTGTGCTATCTTGAATAATTCATATTGAAAACTTTCATCATTGTTGCGTATTTGTTGTATAGTTTGTCTTAATTGCATATTTTCTGCTTCAGAAATAACACCTTGGTATGTTGTAAGTTCTGATTTTACCCCATTTAAAATATCATTTACCATTGTTTTTTCATCCATTTTTTTATTCCTCCTATCCATTTAAAAATGACATCAATTTTTGTTTAGTGTTTAATGCATCTTGAGCAGATTTAGTAAAAATTTGCTTAATTTGTGGGTCAACGGCTTGTGATGCATATGTGTTTAACTTTTGATAAGACGTTTCATGAGCACCTATGAGATGTCTTAAATTTTGTAGTTCTACTTGACTTAAATTTGGCATATTTATCCTCCTTCTATATAAGTAATATAAAATTATTATGAACAAAAAAATATAATTTATACAATAAGAATGCTAAAAAATGAAAGAAAAACAACTTTAAAATGAGAAAAATAAAGCAAAACTTTACGGAAATAAGATAAACGGAAAATTTAAGGTATAATAATTATTGAAAATAAAAGGAAAGTAGTATAAAATATTATAGAATAAAATGATAGGAGAGTGTTTATTATTAACATATTAAAGAACATTGCTGTATATTCAAGAAAAACTATAAAAATAATTATATTAATAGTTTTAGCTACTATTTTTATAGGAAGTATAGTGTTTTTTTACTATAAACCAACATATGCAGTAACACTAAATGGAGAATTTGTAGGCTATACAGAAAGTAAAAGCGAATTACAAAAAAAGATAAACCAATACATAAATGCAGATGATCAAGCAAATGTGGCATTCGTTCAAGTAGATCAAATGCCAGAGTATAGATTATGCCTTTTAAAAAAAGATATAACTTCTAATGATGAAGAAATTTATGCTAAAACTACAGAAAATGGAACTGCATATTATAAATATTATGCAATAACAGATGATAAAAGTGAAAAAGCCTATGTAGCAACTTTTAAAGAAGCAGAACAAGTCATAGAAGGTTTAAAAGAAAAAGATAGTGATAACAAAGAAAAAGTAGGAATTGTTGAAAAATATGAAACAGATTTAAAAGAGTTTACAGATGTAGAAAAGTGTATTGCAAATTTATATGTAGAACCACCACCACAAATAGTTTATGCAAGTACATCAGGATATGCATCTGGCAATTCTAATGCTAAAGTAGATATAGGTATAAATCTGATTAAGCCAATATCAGGAGTAATAACTTCAAGATTTGGACCAAGAGCGAGAAATAATCATGGAGGATTAGATATAGGTGCAGATGCTGGAACACCTATAAAAGCTGCTGCTTCGGGCACAGTAGTAACTTCTGGATGGTTGGATGACTATGGTTATATAGTAGTATTATCACATGGAAATGGAGTACAAACAGCATATGCACATTGCAGTCAATTATTAGTATCAACTGGTGAACAAGTATCTCAAGGAGAAGTAATTGCAAAAGTAGGTTCAACAGGTAGGTCAACAGGAAACCATTTACATTTTGAAGTAAGAGTAGATGGAATAAGATATGACCCACAAAATTATGTGTATTAAAACAATAAAAAGGATGTTAAATAAATTTTAACATCCTTTTATTATTGTATGTGAAAAGTTATTGCTGTATTGGGTTACTATTCTCATTTGCTAAGTGTTTATAAAATGCAATATTAGCAAATTCAATATAAGGCATTAACCAAAGCATACCTATTCCAAAAGTTAGAATCGCTAAAATTGCCCAACCAATAAAACTTAATTGTAATAGAAACAATTTACAACGGTTTCCTTTCATTAATTTCTTAGATTCATTAACAGCAACTATAGGAGTAATTTCAGGGTTTTCTATGGCAATTACGTTTGAAAAACTGTAGTAGTAAGTCTGAGTTGCAAGCCATATTATAGAGGCAATGTAAGCTATAATTGCAATTATTATTAAAGTCAAAAATGTGGTTTTGTTAGCAAGAAGAGTTGAGCTAAAAAACGTAGCAGTACCAATGCCTATAATAAGAAAAATAACAAGCATACACACAATAAATGGTATAATTAGCTTAATAAAAATGTTTAAAGCTATTTTCCAAGCCTTTACAAAGTTAGTAAAACCCAAAGTAAAGAAGTCAAAAGGATTTGTCTCTTTACCATTATAAAGGTTTACAAATGACATTAGAAGTCCAAAAGATATTGGAACATTTATAACAGTAACAGCAAGTGAAAAAGTTAATTTAAGTGAGTCAGGCAAACGATTTTGTATAATATTAATAATAAATGTTATAAACATATATGCAAGTGTTATACAAGCAGCTTTTCCCCACTTCCCAGACAATTTTTCGCGAGCTGTTGCTCTAAACTTAGATAAAATCATATAAAAATCTCCTTTCATTTTTGATAATATTATGATATATTAATTATATGCAAAAATCAAGTACTACATAGGGAAAAAAATCGAAAAATGTAAGTGAAAGGATAAATAGTAAATGAATAAAATTATAAAAAATATAGCAGAAGAATTAGGCATAAAAGAAGAACAAGTTAATAATACTGTAAAATTAATTGATGAGGGAAATACAATTCCCTTTATAGCACGTTATAGAAAGGAGGCAACAGGAGGGTTAAGTGATGAAATACTTAGAGATTTAGATGAAAGGCTAAAATATTTAAGAAATTTGGAAGAAAGAAAACAAGAAGTTATAAAATCAATAGATAGTCAAGGTAAACTTACTGATGAAATTGTAGAGGCTTTAGAAAATGCAAAAACACTTTCAGAAGTTGAAGATATCTATAGACCATATAAGCAAAAAAAGAAAACTAGAGCTACGGTAGCCAAAGCAAAAGGTTTAGATCCACTAGCGCAAATAATATTTGAACAACAAGATAAAAGAAATATAGAAGAAATAGCAAAAGAATTTGTAGATGAAGAAAAAGGTGTTTTGACTGTAGAAGAAGCAATTCAAGGAGCAAAAGATATAATTGCAGAAAATATATCAGACAATGCAAATTATAGAAAACAAATAAAAAGAATGTGCTACAAAGATGGAATAATAACTGTAAAAGGAGCAACAGACGAAAAATCTACATATGAAATGTACTATAATTTTAATGAAAAGGTAAATAGAATACCAAGCCATAGAATTTTAGCTATAAATCGTGGTGAAAAAGAGGAATACCTAAAGGTTAAAATAGAAAAACCAGAAGATTATATTTTAGAAATGATTAATAAAGATATTGTAAAAGGCGTTACACAATATACTAAAATTTTAGAAGAAACAATAGAAGATAGTTTTAAAAGATTAATAGAGCCATCTATAGAAAGAGAAATACGTTCTGATTTAACTGAAAAAGCAGAAACACAGGCTATAAAGGTATTTGGAAAAAATGCGAAACAATTATTATTAGCAGCTCCACTAAAAGGGTTAACAGTAATGGGATTTGACCCAGCATATAGAACAGGATGTAAAATTGCAGTAATAGACGAAACAGGTAAGTTGCTTGCAACAACAACTGTATATCCAACAGAGCCACAAAATGATGTAGAAGGTGCAAAAAAGGAATTAATAGCATTAATAAAAAAATATAATATTAATATTATAGCAATAGGAAATGGAACTGCTTCAAGAGAATCAGAAAATTTTGTATCAGAAATGATAAAAGAAATAGATGGAAATATACACTATGCTATAGTAAGTGAGGCAGGAGCATCAGTATACTCAGCTTCAAAACTTGCGACAGAAGAATATCCGGACATAAATGTATCATTAAGAGGGGCAATTTCAATAGCAAGAAGGTTACAAGACCCACTAGCAGAGCTTGTAAAAATAGATCCTAAATCAATAGGAGTAGGACAATATCAACATGATGTAGATCAAAAAAAATTATCAGAAAGCTTAACAGGTGTAGTAGAAGATGCAGTTAATAAAGTAGGTGTGGATGTAAATACTGCAACGCCATCATTATTATCTTATGTATCAGGAATTAATAAAACAATAGCAAATAATATAGTTAAATATAGAGATGAAAATGGAAAAATAAAGGAAAGAAAAGAACTATTAAAAATTCCAAAATTAGGGAAAGTAGCTTTTGAACAATGTGCAGGGTTTATGAGAGTATTTAATGGAAAAAATCCATTAGAAATAACAGCAGTTCATCCAGAAAGTTATGAAGTAGCTGAAAAGTTATTAAATAATATTGGATTTAAAAAGGAAAATCTATTAGATAAAGAAAAATTAATTATAATAAAAAATAAATTAGCAGAAATAAAAATAGAAGAAATGGCGAAACAATTAAATATAGGTGAAATAACTTTAAAAGATATAATACAAGAACTTTCAAAGCCAGGAAGGGATCCAAGGGAAGATATGCCAAAGCCAGTATTAAGAGCAGATGTATTAAAGTTTGAGGATTTAAAAGAAGGAATGGTATTAACAGGAACTGTAAGAAATGTAACAGATTTTGGAGCATTTGTAGATATAGGAGTAAAACATGATGGATTAGTACACATATCACAATTAAGTGACAGTTTTGTAAAAAATCCTTCAGATGTAGTATCAGTTGGAGATATAGTAAAAGTAAAAATAATAGGTATAGATGCAGAAAGACAAAAAGCACAATTATCAATGAAAATTTAGAAATTAAATGTTACATAGAAAAAAAGAAATTGTTATATAATAACAATTTCTTTTTTGTATTATTTATATTGTGCTTGAATTTTTTCAATTTCATTATAATTATTATTCAAAATATCTAGAAAAGTTTTAGCTATTTTAGGATCAAATTGTGTTCCAGCACATCTTTCTATTTCAGATTTAACTACCTCTAAAGGTAAGGCATTTCTATATGTTCTTTTAGATGTCATTGCGTCAAATGTATCTGCAACAGCAGCGATTCTAGCAAAATATGGAATATCTTCACCAGCTAATTGAGAAGGATATCCTTTTCCATCAAATCTTTCGTGATGGTGCTTTACAATAGGTATAATATCCTGAAATACTTTTGCATTACACAAGATGTGTGCACCAATAGAAGGGTGATTTTTGATTTCTGAGTATTCATCATCAGTAAGCTTAGACTCCTTAAGTAATATACTATCTGGAATGCCTATTTTACCAATATCATGAAATAATCCACCTATTTTTAAAGTGTTAATCTCAGAGTCGGATAAACCAAGATGTTTGCCAATTAAAACTGAGTATGCGGAAACTCTATCAGAATGACCTCTAGTGTATGGGTCTTTTGCTTCAACCGTAAATCTAAGAGTTTCTACCATATCTAAATATGCTTTTTCTAAACTATCATATGCATCAGATAATTCATCATTTATACGGTTTATTTCATTTAATTGCTCAACAGATTTTATAGCGGCTTCAACTAACAAAAGCAATTGATCAAATTTATCACTTTTTTCACAATAGCATTGAATATCTAATTTTCTTATTGTCTCTAAAGGAGGTGCTAAATCCTTATGACCAGTTAGTAATAAGATATATAATTCTTTATTGAACTTTCTAACTTCTTCTACAACCTTATCACCATGAATAGGTGTCATCATAAAGTCCAAAAGCATTAAGTCGAAATGCTCGTTTTTAACACGTTCAATGGCTTGAACGGGATCAGTAATTCCGACAAAATTATATCCATTTCTAATTAGTAGAACAGATAAAGAATCTAATACACCTTTATCATCATCAACTGCAATTATTTTATAACCTGTAGTGGTATTAGATTGAATGTGTTTTCTCATAATATCACCTCTGTACTAATACATAATATATTATAAAGTGGGGAAAAAATCAATAAAAAAGTAAAAAAAAATCAAAAAAACTGTAATAAAAGTAAAATTTTACTTACATTACAGTTTAAATTTAACTACTGTGGTAGAATTATATTAAATATTGTTCCTTTACCTTTTTCAGTTGAATATGTAATATCTCCATTAAAATGAGCACGAATATTTGAATATGACATAAATAAACCAATACCTGTTCCATCTTTACCTTTAGTTGTTATCATCTCTTTAAATAGTTTTTCTTGTACTTCTTCAGGAAGACCACCAGCATAATCTTTAATTGAAACAATAACATTATTTTTTTCTTGGGTAATAATTAAATCAATATCTTGGTTTGGCTTGCCGTTATATGCTTGAATAGCATTTGAAATCATGTTATTTACTACTTGAACTAAACCATTTATATTACCATGCAACACAAGTGATTTATCAACTTCAAGCTTTACATTTAAAGTAATTAAAGCTTTTTTCAATTCGTGTTTCATAAGAATATCTACTCTTTTAGTTAGTTCATCAACTGTAAAAGAATCTACTGTATCTTCAGATAATGCAACTGCTTGTCCTTTTACAGCAGTAATAATATCTGACATATATTCCAAATATGATTTTATTTTAGAAATCCAGTCTTTCATATCACTTGCAATTGCTAGATGATCTTCAACTGTTACATCTTTATCAACTATAGATTCTTCATATTCTTTAATTAAATCAGTAAGACCCTCTGTAGCACCCGAAATTGACATTATAGGAGATTTTAGGTTATGTGCAATACCTCCAATTAATTGACCTAATGATGCTAAACGTTCTCTTTCTACTAAGATGTCTTGATTATCTTTAAGAGCTTTCATATCTAATTTGTGTTGAGTTATATCTTTAAATAGTATTAATATACCCAAAGAAACATCTTTATTAAAAATTGAATTTATTTCTATTGTAAAATATTTATTCAAGTTTTTAAAATGCTGTTCAAATACTATAGTTTCAGTTGATTTTTTTACCGTATCTAAAGCTTTTTGTAATTTGTTAACATTCATTTCATACTTTTTATGAGTTTTCAAAAAATTTATTACATTTTGCCCTCTTATTTCACTAGCTGTTAGACCAAAGGTTTTTAAAAATGTGGCATTAAAGTCAGTTATTAAAAAGCTCTCATCTAATACAAGATAACTATCTGATATCCTATTTACAATAGTTTGTAAAGCTATTGGGGCAACCCCTAAAAAATTAAATTTAAATATAGCAAATGAAAAGCATAACATTGTAAAAGCAAAAGATATTGGAGTAATATATACTGTCATAGGTATAATTTTTAAAGTACCTAAAATGTTTGTTATTAAAGGAACACTTACACCTAATATAATTAATAATGATTGTTTAGAGAAAAAACCAGAGCTTGCAATAGTAGCCTTTAGCATGTATATAATACCAATAAAAAGTAAAACATAAGAATATATATTGTGAACAGTCATGTAAGGACCAGGGACTCCAAGAGAAATGTTAGTAGAATATATTATATAAAATAAATGATGAAAGTCATTGGTCCATAATATTATTAAGGATAAAATCGGGATTAATGTAAATAATAAATAATATTTATTAAATTTTAATTTGTTTTTACCCAATATTAATCCTGTAAGAAAAACGCAAACTGGTAGAAAGCAAGTTCCTATGTATATAAAGTTTTCAAAGTAGATAGCTGGTACACTGAATAAACTTGTAAAAATAGTCTGTAAGATTACCCCAAGACATATTATAAATACGCAAGTTAAATCTAAAATAAATATTACTCTTAATTGACTAAGATTTTTTTTATGGAAAGTATATATAATTAAAAATATTATATATATAAGAGAGATAACTAAGAGTATAAAAGGTAGTGTAAAAATTTTTGCCATTTGCATTCCTCCAAATTTTTAATTTATAAATTTTATCTTTTTAAAATAATTAATACATTTTACAATATAATTAATATCTATTGCATTCCATTCAAATCCAATCTTATTTAAATATTGAATTGTAAATGAAGCATCTAATTTTATTCTAGAAGTATATACAAGGTTTTTATGAGAGTCTAAATCTTGTACAATACCAGAAATTAAGTGTTTATTTTCATCATCAGCAAGTATTCCAGTTATAATGTAGGACATCATTTTGTTAGAAACAGGAAGCATTTCAATATTTAATGTGGATAATGCAGATTGAAAATCTGGTATTGATAATAACTTAGGGTTATAAATATGAAATACATTACAAGGACTATTATATTGTAATATCTTTACTATAGAATTTGCACATAAATCTACAGGAGTAAATTCTATAGAATGTGATAATGAATATTTTGGAAAAGCGCCAATTTCTATAAATGACTTTATTCTCCTAGCAAATGCATTATCATCAAAATTCTTTTGAAATACACCATCAGAATATCTATTTGTTACATTTCCTACTCTTAATATCTGAGCATCTAAACCATCTTCAATTGCCTCTAATACAAGAATTTCAGCTTTATATTTTGTAATAGCATAAATTCCTTTAATATTTTGCCCAACATATAAATCTTTTTCAGTAAAATTTTGAGAATTTGTTTCGCTAATATTTGAAGTCATAGTATCTTTCTCTCCAAAACCAGAAATACTAATTGTAGATATATGAATTAGCCTTTTATTGTTTTGCTTACAAAAATCCACTACATTTTTAGTACCAGTAACATTAATATCTTCAAATAATTTTTTTAATCCAAAGTGTTTAACTAGAGCACCAGCATTAACTACAACATTTATGTTTTGTGCTATTTCTTTATAATCAGCTTCTGATAATCCGATATTGGTTTTTACAATATCGCCAGCAATTACTTTTATTCTGCTTTCATATTTCTTTATATTATCTCCAAAATAAAATTTTAGTCTAGCCATAAGTCTATCTTTAGGAGATTCTCCGTCTTTAGGCCTAATTAAACAATATGATATACCAGTTTCTTGTTCTAGGAATGAATACAAAATATGAGCTCCCAAATATCCTGTAGCACCTATCAACAAAATATTTCCTACATTATATTTTTCAATCTTATTTAAATTATTAATATTATTTCTAGATAAAAGGTCATTTATCTGTGTATAGTCATAGTTACTCATAAAGTTTTCTACTGGACTTGGAAGTTTTTGCGAAAGCTGTCTGACTGTAGGATAATTAAATATATCAGCATATTCTAATTCTAGTCCATATTTTAAAGCTTCAATTTGCATATTTATTGCTAAAATAGAATCTCCACCAATATCAAAGAAATTATCATTAACATCAATATTATCAATTTTAAGTAAATTTTTCCATATTTGCAATAGTTTTTCTTCATTTGAATCTAATGTTGCAATATTTACATGAGGGGAGCTAACCATTTTATGAGTTTCAGGTAATGGTAGAGCTTTTCTATCTATTTTTCTATTTATTGTATATGGCATAGTTTCTAGTTTCATAACATATGTAGGTACCATATATTGAGGTAAGAATTTACGTAAAGTTTCTTTAACAGTAGTTTCACTAATATCAGTATCAGCAACATAATAAGCACATAAAAATTCTTGATTATCTAATACTATTTTATTAACTATAGCTGAAGTAACACCATCCATTTTTAAAATTTCATTTTCAATTTCACTTAATTCTATACGCAAGCCTCTTAATTTTACTTGATTATCTATTCTACCTAAACATTGAACTTTGCCATCAAATGTCCAGCGACCAATATCACCAGATTTATATATTTTGCCAGGACCGAAAGGATTTTTTAAAAATTTTTCTGCTGTCATTTCTGCTTTGCCAATATATCCATCTCCTACCTGAATACCACCTATATATATTTCACCAATTACGCCAATAGGCACTTGTTTCATATTTTTATCCAAGATATAAATTTGTGTATTTAGTATAGGGGGACCAATAGTTATTTCTTTCTCTCCATTTAAATTTTGAACATTTGAAAGTATAGTAATTTCACTAGGACCATATATATTATATATTGTTATATCATCTGCTAAAGCACGCAAATCTTGTACAAACTTTTCAGGTAATGGTTCTCCACCAAATACCATATTTTTTACTCTTGCCAATGCTGTATCTGGTTCTCTATTATCATAATTAATTTTCATTAAGCTTGGTGTTACAGTCATTACATCAACATCATATTTTTTGATTAGTGCATCTAAAAGTTTAGGATTTCTATGTTCTGCATTATTTGCCATAACAACTCGTAATCCGTGTGTTAGAGAAACAATTATCTCATAAACAAATATATCAAAAGGTGTAGAGGTTACAGAAGCAATAGCATGTTTATTTCCTTCTTTTAGATAATCTAATACTCTTGTCATAGCCTGAACCATATTAGACATACCAATTTGATTTAACATTACGCCCTTTGGTGTGCCGGTAGAACCAGAGGTATATATAATATATGATAAGTCCGTTTCTTTAACTTGTACATCTGGATTATGTGTGTTTTTACTATAAATTTTAGAATTGTCCAAATCTATTTCAATAGAGTTCTTAATTTGAGAAACTTTATCTTTTAATGATTTTTGGATTAATACACGCTCTATCTTACTATCATTAATGTAATATTCTGTTCTTTCTATAGGATATGTTGGATCAATATTTAAAAATGCAGCACCAGCTTTTAAAATTGCTATCATACATACAATAGTCTCTAATGAACGATTAGTCATAATTGCAACAATATCATTAGGTTTTACGCCTTTTTCAATTAAGTGATGAGCTAAACTATTAGCTTTTTCATTAAGTTCTTTGTAAGTTAAAAATTTATCATCACAGATAACAGCAATGTCATCTGCATGTAGAACAGCTTGTTCTTCAAATATTTTTGAAACAGGAGCTCTATTAATAGGACCATTAGTATCATTAAATTTGTTTAATAATAATTGTTCCTTAGGTGTTATTATATTAATATCATCAATTTTACAATTTGCATCATTTAATAATTGATCTAGTACAAACATATAATGGGCTATAAAACTATTAATAGTTTCCTCTTTAAATATATCTGTTCTATATTCAATATTAATATTATTACTTTGTGGCTCTATTTCTAATGTAATATTGAATTTTGCCGTATTTGTATTAACGGGAATTATTTTATAGTTTTTATTATTTTGTTGATTTTGATATGTTAAAACAATATCAAATAAAGGATTTTTTGAATTATCTACTGGAACTTGTAATTTTTTTACAAGTAAATCATAAGGGTATGATTGATTTTCCAAATCTTCGGCAACAATTTTCTTTAATTTTTGTAAAAAAGTATAGACAGTTTTATTTGTTGGAACTTTAGCCCTAATTGCAATATTATTTACAAACATTCCTATTATATCTTTAGTTTCTGGAATAGTTCTATTTGCTACAGGAGAGCCTATTACAATATCTGGTTGACCAGTGTATTTATATAAAGTTATAAACAGTGAAGTTAAAAACACAATATATGGTGATACTTGCATTTCTTTAGCAAAATTATTTACTTTATCGAAAAGAGTAGGTTCAATAGTATTATATATTTTATTTCCGATATACCCTCTGTTTGCAGGTAAGGTATAGTCATATGGTAGATTTAAAGATTCAAAATCAAAATTTTTAAATCTATTTAACCAATATTTCTCAGACTGTTTAATAGTATCACTCTTAAAAAACTCTTTTTCGTATACAGAGTAATCCTTATATTCTAAAGGTAATTTATTTAGAGAATGTTGGTTATATGCATTAAAGAAATCTCTTATTAGAATTTCTAAAGAAACACCATCCATAATTATATGATGTGAATCCAATAATAATAATGTTTTTTTGTTATCTATATAGCATAAAGAAACTCTTAATAGTGGAGCTTTTTCTAAATCAAAAGGTTTAGAAAAAGTTTTTAAAATATCATCAATATCTTTTTCTGTATTATAAGATATGTCAACATTAAAATCTACAGTATCTAGTATTTGTTGTTTTATTTCTTCTCCATCAGATACAAATATTGTTCTAAAGCTACTTTGGTTTTGAATAATTTTTTTGAATGCTTGTTCAACTTTTTTCTTATCTAATAAAGCATCTATTAATATTGCACCAGGAGCATTATATACTAAATTGTTATTACCTATTAATTTACAAGCATAATAGATTCGTCTTTGAGCTGAAGACATAGGCAAGCAATTAAGTTGTGTTTTAGGTATTGGCAAAATAGAAGAAGATTCAATGTTAAATGAAGTCCTATCATCAATAATTTTGCATATATATTTTATAGTATCCGCATCAAAAATCTCTTTAGCAGAAATTGTAACATGGAAATTTTCTTCAACAAAAGAAGTTAGACTTATAGCAAGCAAAGAATCTCCGCCTAATTCAAAGAAATTTTTATTCATATCAATTTTTTTTGAATCTAGTTTTAATAAATTTATTAAAAATGATTGAATGTTATTTTCAGTTTCTGTTGATGCATATTCAATATTAGTACGACAAGCATTAAACTGATCTAATTTTTTCATTAATCTATTTGTATCAAGCTTTCCGTTTCTATTTGAAGGAATTTCAGCTATTCTAATTATTTGAGATGGAATCATATAGTAAGGTAGAAAATTTTTTAAATAATTACGTAATTTGACCATATCTATATCATTATTGCTTATAACAAATGATATAATCTTTTTATCAGGTGATACTATAGTAACACAGTTTTTTATGTATTCCACATTTAATAACAAAGAGGTTATCTCTTCCAATTCTATTCTAAATCCATTAAGTTTTACCTGATTATCTTCTCTACCAACATATTGAATATTACCATTTGGTAAATAATATCCAATATCTCCAGTTTTGTAAACAAAATCATTGATGCTTTTAATAAACTTAAACTTTTCTTTAGTTTGTTCCGATGAATCTAAATATCCATCAGATAAGCAGTCACCAGATACGCAAATTTCACCGAGGAGTATTTAAGGGTTGTATGTTTTCATCTTTAGATAATATATATGCTTTACAATTTGCCATAGGTTGACCTATAGGAATGACAAATCTTTCAATGTCATTTATTTCATTATACATAGTAGAGATACAACATATTGTAGCTTCAGTTGGACCATATCCGTTATGTATCTTCATATTAGAATTTAGAAGTAAGAACTTATTTAATGTAATATTATATATACTTTGTACTCCTACTAATAGTTTGTTTAAAGACACAGCCTGTGAAACAGATAAATGTTCAGCTATAGTTTCTAAAATGGTAGGAGGAATAAATGCAAATGTTAAGTTATTTTGTATAATATATTCAGATATAGATTTAGGATTATAAATACTAGAATCATCTAGTAAATATAAGGAAGCACCACAAAGTAATGGTATAAAAATTTCTTGCATACATGCATCAAAAGATATATTAGCAATGCTTAAACATCTATCATTATTATTAATAGTGTTTTCAAATCTACTTTGAATTCCAAAAACATGATTTACTAAAGCTCTATTACTAATACTAACAGCCTTAGGTTTACCAGTAGTACCAGAGGTATATATTATATAAGCTAATTCTGAAGAGGCACCTTTAGGTAAAACAATTTGAAAATCAATATCTAAAAAATTAAAATCTTCAATATCTAATTTTCCTACAGAACTGGTAATGTTGTGTAGGAGTGAATGTTCAGTAATTATCATAGGTGACTTACTATTTTCAATCATATATGTAATCCTGCTTTGAGGATATTCAGAAGAAAGAGGTAAAATAATATTATTACTTTTTAGTATTCCCAATATTGATATAATATAGAATATGGATTTATGCATGTAGACTGCTACAAATGTATTCTTAATATTATTTTTTATCAAATATCTTGCTAGCTGATTAGCTTTTTCATTTAGTTCTTTATAAGTTAAAGATTTGCCCTCAAATACTACAGCAATATTATCAGGAACTTTATTTACTTGTTCTTCAAACAATTCAATAATAGTTTTATCTCTAGGGTAATCAGAAGCAGTATCATTAAATTCATACAATAATTGGTGCTTTTCTTTTTCAGTAACAATATCAATATCGTTAAGCAAAATATTATTGTTAGCTAATATTTGTTCTATAATATGACAAATACGAGCATGAATATCAGAAATATCCTTCTTAGAATATTTTGAGGTTTTGTAGTCATAAAGTATATTTAAACTGCCAGTATTATTATAATCAGTAACGTGAATTTGTAAATCATCGGCAGAATTTCCATTGAAAATCCAATGGGTTTCACAATCAATATCCTTGTTTTGAGTATCTGTAATTTGATAAGATAAGACTATATTATATAAATTAGGAACAGTTGAATCAACTTTTCTAATATCTTCTAATATGTTTTGATAAGGGTATTTTTGATGCCTTAACATAGACATACAATTTTGAGCAATAGTTTTAGAAAAATCAATAAAACTAGAATTATTTGGAATACTAATTCTTAATGGAATTGTACTAACAAACATACCGCTGGTTTGTTTGTCAGCAAAATTAAGCCTATTTAAGATAGGTGTGCCTATGACGAAATCATCCAAATTTGACACTCTACCAATATAAATTGAAAAAATAGATACTAAGAAATTATAAATAGAAATTCTATTGTCCTTACAAAAAATAGATATTTGTTCTATAACATCTCTAGAAATGTTATATGATTGTCTATCAGCAATAGATGATATCTTTGATGAGATTTTTTTAATACTACCTGGAATAGTAGCAGCTTCAGGAACTGTTTCATATACTGTGTCCCAATATTTTTTGTCATTTTCGCAAGCAGGACTAGATAAATAAGCTTGTTCTTTCTCTATAAAATCAGAATATGAGTATTTATATTGAATTGGGTTAGTCGAATTTGTTAAATTTAAATATTCTTGAACAATTTGCTTACAAAATAGGCCAACAGTCCAAGAGTCTGATATAATATGATGTATAATTAAAACTGTAGCTGCTGTGTTATCAGAAAATTTAAAAATTTTACAGTTAAAAAGGTTGTTGCTTTCAAATGCAAAAGGTGTTTGACACATTTGCTCTTCAATAGGGTATAATTGAGATAAACTATTAAGTTCAATAATCTCAGGAATATATTGTTCTTGAGAATCGGTGAAAAACTGAATGATATTTTCACCTTCAATTTTAAAGTTTAATTTAAAAATATCAACATTGGCAATAACATTTGCAACTGCTTGCTGAAGCACAGAAATATCCATAGGGCATTTAAAATAAACACTACCGCCAACATTATTTATAGAAGTACCACTGTAATATTTTTCAATATTCCAAATATTTTTCTGTGGATTTGTTAAGTTATAGACTTTTTTGTCCATAAGATTATCCCTCCATCGTTAAAATTTACTCCATTGTACAATAAAATACAAAAAAAGTAAAGTTATATATATTAAAAAGCAAAAATGGTGTATTTTCGACAAAAATTGACAAACATCTTTATTTGAAAAATTTTTAGCCTAAACTATTAAAATTATATATTAAAAAATGGAAAAAAGCAAGAAAATGTTGGAAAAATCTACCTAATTCAAAAAATATATAAATTAGAACAAAATATTGATTTTTTAAAAAAATATTATAAAATGTAATAGTAAACAATTATGAAAGTGGGGAGAAAAATGCTAAAGAAAGCATTCAAACATTTTTTAACAATAACAAAACATAAAATTTATGTATTTAAATTAAGTATTAAGGCAGGGATTCCAATAAGAGGATTTTTTCACGATTTCTCAAAATACTCTTTTACAGAATTTTGGGAATCAGCTAAATATTATACAGATGGGAAAAAAAGTCCAATAACAAATTGCAAGCAACAACAAGGATATTCAAAAGCTTGGTTGCACCACAAAGGAAGAAATAAGCATCACCATGAATATTGGTATGATTATGAAACTAAAGATGAGGTACCAGTTATACCATATAAATACACGGTAGAAATGATATGTGACCAACTTGCAGCAGGAATGACATACAATGGAAAAGACTGGGAAAAAGATACACAATTAAAATATTGGAGAAATATAGAAAATAGAAGAAAAATAAATCCGCAAATTGCCAATATGCTAGACGAAGTATATGTACAAGTAAGTCAAAAAGGAATAGATGAGGTCATAAATAAAAAGCATCTAAAAGAATTATACAAAAAATATTGTGAATAATAAAAAAGTCGGCAGTAAAGCCAACTTTTTTTATCTAAAAATATTTCATTCCAATTTTAATGGCATTATTAGCAATAATTAACTGACCGTTTTCAAGCAGTTTGCTGATAAACACTTTAGAATTATTAACAAATTTAGCAAATTCTATAATAGCAGAATTAAACTTTTGTATATCAGAATAATTAATATTAATATTGTCAAAAACAATATAATATTCTTCTTTATATAGATATAATAAAATATTTTGTGCTACTTTATAGCTTAAAGATAAATTATGATTTTCTAAAAATGTAATAAAATTACAGAAATCTTCAAAGGAGGCAAATTTATAAATAGCATATTTAGCATTTGTTTTGATATTTTTTCTCTTTGCAGAAATCTTTTTATGTATGTTTTTAGTTTCAGGAATTACTCTTGTAACTGTAACAATAAACTCTCCGTTCGCCATAGCTAAAGCTTCGATTCTTACTGGGCAGTCTTTTACTTCAAAACCGATTTCTTCTTCAGCCTCTTCCAAAATGTCTAAAAACAAATCCTGCTTTTCCAAAGAGTTAGACATAAAAGTATGAAAATCAATATTTTTATCTTTCAAATCTTGTGATGTTAAAATTATTCTTATTTTATTTTCACCGAGTTTTTCAAACTTCATTATATATCCTCCAAACATTATTACTACATATAATATTATAAATTTTAAAAATTGTGCTAATGTTTACTATAGCACAAAGTAAATAAAAATAAAAGGGTAAACAGTAAAATATTAGTATTTAAAATTATTATAGCATATATACAATTAAAGTTAAATGATAAAAAAATGGAAAAATTAAATTTTAAATTTTTAAAGTAAATGATATTGATCTTGTGAAAAATATTTGGTAAAATTTAACTATAGACACAAGTATTTTCAATAAAACTAGTGAATAAGTTTGTAAGAGCTGTTCAATACGATGGATATGGAAATACTGGAGTTATTAAAAAAACCTATGTCACCATTACAAAACAACCATATTGGGGACCATTAAATAATGGTACTGGAGCATGGGGATGGAACTATAGACTTATTGAGACAAAAAGTTACACATATACATCGTGGAATGGAAACGGAGGAATAAGCAACCCTAATTATAATGGGTATTGGAAGTACAACTTTAAATAAATAAGAAAGGTAAGAGACTCCTTAATTTAAGGAGTCTCTTAAAAATTGAATAATAATATTATTTTGCTCAAAATATTTATTAAAAAGATTATATTGCTTTTGATATTCCTCAGTAGATATCTCTTTAGAACTTATAAGTTCTCTTTGATATATTTGATTATTAACTAAATAGTCCTTAAATTTTTCAAAGGTATAAGTGCCATCAGTTTTTTTATTTAAACAATAAACATAATATTGCTGATTATCTATTGTTTCATACATATAATAAACAATATTATCAGGACTTTCAAATTTTAGTATTCTTTCGTCAGAATCATAGTAATAATTAATATTAAGAGATGATGAATAATTTATATATATTAAGTTACCGGTATTAAATAGAGGCATTGTAATTTGAAAATTAGATGGTCTAATATGTGAATCTAAACTAATATAGCCACAAAAGTCCAAATCTAACAAAGAAAAAATATTACTATAATTTATTTCTTTATCTAATGATTCATATAATATTTTACTAATAGGTTTATGATTATTATCTGAAACAATAACAGAAAAATATTTTTTATCATTAAATTCAAGTGGGGTTATATTATAATATGACTTTTCTGAATTAGATGTATCATTATTATAAGTAATGTTCGAAGTTATAATTGTACTGTCATCTTCATAATGAAAGTCATATTTGTATAAAATTGTACTATCTTTTGAAACTGCAATTAAATTTGATAATTCCAAAAATCTTTTAGCGTTGTCATATTTAATTTTAATATAATTACCATAATTATCTACAACTTCAGTTATTTTATTATCTTTATCAAAAGTATAATTTAAATTATATTCTTTTTCTTGAAATGAGCCATCTTCTAATTGAAATTTGTATTTATAATGAAGCAAATTTCCCAAATTATCAAATTGTTCTTCAAATATTTCATTAGGATTTCTAAATCTACCTTGTTCGTTTGTTGAATATAATGTAGTATTTTTATTATTATGCATAATACATACTATTAATGTAATCAATAATAGTATTATAATTACTGATATTATAATTAATTTATTTTTTTTCATAGGTGCCTCCTTATATGTAAATTATTATAGTGAAATTGTCATAAAGAGTCAATGCTAATATGGATAATAAATTTTTAAAAAAGATTAAACAATTTTGACGAATTAAAAAAGTAAAATAGTAAGTTCTAGTTACCGATTAAAAGCTATTTAAAATGGAAAATTTATTTTTATTTATTATAAATATTGAAAAAAAAACGTATAACGTATATAATACTATAGAACAAATGAAAAAAATGGGAGGAATGGAACAGTATATGGCAACTAAAAATAAAAATGTATGGATATTGCTATTATTTATATTATGTGGATTGGTATTAGGTGGATTTTTAGGAGAGCTTGCCTCAAAGGTGGACTTTTTGTGGTGGGTATCATATGGTGAAGAATTTGGACTATCAACACCAGTAACATTAGATTTAAATATTATAAAGCTTACAATAGGTTGTATGTTCAAAATAAATATATCATCTATTATAGGATTAATATTAGCAATATGTATATATAGAAAAGTTTAATTTATTCTAAAGTATTTAGCGGGGGCGGGAAGGACTATATTATGAAAATTAAAGAAATCCCCCAGTCGGAAAGACCTTATGAGAAGTTAGAAATGTATGGTGCACAAGCACTTTCTAATGCAGAGTTATTGGCTATAATAATAAAAAACGGAACAAAAGAAGAGAGCAGTGTTATGTTAGCACAAAAAATACTTTCTATGCAAAAAAGTACACAAGACAGTTTAAGATTTTTACAAGACATATCTATAAAAGAATTTATGAGTATAAAAGGGATTGGCAAGGTTAAAGCAATACAACTTTTAGCTGTATGCGAATTAACAAAAAGAATTTCAAGGCCAATTAAAAATTTTAATGTACAAATAAAATCTCCCCAAGATGTAGCAGATTTATTAATAAATGAATTGAAATATGAAAAAAGAGAAATAGTAAAAGTATTAATGCTTAATGCTAAAAATAATATATTAAAGATACAAGATATAGCTCTAGGTGGGACAAGTTTCGCTGTTTTTGAAATAAAAGATGTATTAAAAGAGGCAATAAAAATAGGAGCGCCAAAGATAATTTTAGTACATAACCATCCGAGCGGAGATCCAACGCCAAGTCATGATGATATAGAATTAACGCAAAAGCTAGAACAGGTATCAAAAATGTTAGAAATAGAACTACTAGATCATGTAGTAATAGGAGATGGAAAGTATAAAAGCATATTTTCAATGCTTAATAAAAATAAGGGTAATTTGAATTAGCCCAAGATGGAGGATTTATGAACTTTTTTAATTTTGTTTCAAAAGATATAGGAATTGATTTAGGAACAGCAAATATATTGGTAACACTGAAGGGGAAAGGAATAATATTAAATGAACCATCAGTAGTAGCAATAGATAGAAAAACAGGTGCAATACTTGCAACTGGTTATGAAGCAAAAGAAATGTTGCGGAAGAACACCTGGAGAAATAAAAGCTGTTAGACCAATGAAAGATGGTGTAATAGCAGATTTTACAGCAACGCAACTAATGCTAAAAAATATAATGCAAAAAATAGTCCAAAGACATAACTTAGGGAGACCAAGAGTTGTAGTAGGTGTACCATCTGGAATTACAGAAGTTGAAGAAAGAGCAGTAGAGGAATCTATATTACAAGCAGGAGCAAAAGAGGTTTATTTAATAGAAGAACCGATGGCAGCAGCTATAGGTGCTAATTTAGATGTGGCAGAGCCAAGTGGAAGCATAATTGTAGATATCGGAGGAGGAACTACAGAAGTTGCAGTCATTTCTCTAGGAGGTATTGTAGTAAGCAATTCACTAAGAATTGCAGGAGACGAATTAGATGAAGATATAGTAAATTATATAAAAAAAGAAATGAATTTAGCAATAGGGAATACTACAGCAGAACAAATAAAAGTAGAAATAGGTTGCGCTATGCCACTTATGACAGAAACTAGTATGCAGGTAAGTGGAAGAGACTTGGGTACAGGTTTACCTGAAACAGTAACAGTAACATCTACGCAAGTAGAAGAAGCAATGAGAGAATCTATAAACAAAATAATAGATATAGTAAAACAAACTTTAGAGCAAACTCCACCAGAGTTGGCATCAGATATAATGGAAAAGGGGATTGTATTAGCAGGAGGCGGAGCACTAATTAAAAATTTTGACAAATTATTGTCAATAAGAACAGAAATGCCAGTATATGTAACAGAAGATCCACTAGAATGTGTAGTTAAAGGTACAGGCAAAACAATAGAAGATTTAGAAAGACTGAAATCTGTTTTAATAAACTCTAGAAGAAAAAGATAAAGTGACTGGAGGACTTAAATGTATAAAAACAAAAAAGGTGGAATAGTTGGAATTATAATAACAATTATTATATTAATAATTATAGTTTCATTAACAAATGTGGAAATAAATAAAGTATCTAAAGTAGAAAACATTTTTAGTGCTGTAGTTATGCCAATACAAAATAGCCTAGTATATTTAAAAAACAAAATAAAAGGTAATGACAGTTTTTTTCAAAATATAGATAAATTAAAAGCAGAAAATGAAGAATTAAAACAAAAAAATAGTGAGTTAGAACAAAAATTAAGAGAATTTGAAATTGTTAAATCTGAGAATGAAACTCTAAAAGAATATGTCAATTTAAAAGAAAAATACAATAATTATGAAAGTATACCATCATATGTTATAAATAAGGAGATAAGTAATTTTGGAAGTACTATTATAATAAATGTTGGGAAAAAAGATGGAGTAGAACCTAATATGACAGTTATTTCAGACAAAGGATTAGTAGGTTATATTATATCAACAACTAATACTACGGCAAAAGTTCAAACGATAATAGATACTGCAACAGCAGTAAGTGCAACAATTACTACTTCAAGAGATAGTATTCTAGTAAGAGGCACACTTGATGCAAATTATACACTAAAAGCAACATATATACCAACAGATGCAAAACTTTTACAAGGAGATATTATAGAAACATCTGGAATTGGAGGAATATATCCAAAGGGAATTAAGATAGGAACAATTAAAGAAATAATTAATACAAAAAATATAACGGATAGATATGCAATAATAGAAACCGCAGTTGATTTTTCAAAATTGGAGACCGTTTTAGTAATAAAATAAAGGAGGATTACTTGAAAAAAATATTATCAATTATAGCTATAACAATAGTTTTTTTTGTAATATATTTTTTACAAATAAACTTATTTAACTGGTTTAATATATATGGAATTTCTCCAAATTTATTTATAATATTTATATTGTTTATAGGACTTTTTATAGGTAAAAAAATAGGATTTGCTTTTGGAATAATATTTGGATTATACATAGACATTATAAATGGAAAAATATTAGGACAAACAGCTATTATGCTAGGAATAGTTGGACTATTAGGCGAATATTTAGATAAAAGTTTTTCTAAAGAAAGTAGAATTACACTAATGCTTATGGTAGCAAGTACTACAATAATATATGAAATAGGTATATATTTAATAAGTATTATTAGCTTAGGAGTTAATATAGAAATATTATCTTTTATCAAAATATTGTTAATAGAGATTATATATAATACAATTATTACGATAATTATATATCCTTTAATACAAATGGCAGGAGTAGAATTGGAAAATACATTTAAACAGCAAAAAATAAGAAGCAGATATTTTTAAATAGAGGTTGGAGGTTAAGAAATAGAATATAAATATTAGACATATAACCACAAACATCTAACTTTTAGTATTCAATAAAGAAAGGAACAATGATGAATAATGATAATAGAAGCTCTAACTTAAGATATAATATTATTACCATCCTTGTATATATAGTTGGGATTGTCTTAATTGTTCAGCTTTTTAACTTACAAATAGTAAATGGTAAAGAATATAGGGAAACTTCCAATACAAGGTTAAGTAGAGAAACAGTAGTTAAAGCAGCTAGGGGGTCAATAAAAGACAGAACAGGTAATTTACTTGTAACAACGAAGATGGGATTTAATGTAGACTTATATAAAACAAAAATAGATACAGCAACATTAAATAAAACTATATTAAATACAATAAGAATATTGGAAAGCAATAAAGATAAATACATAAATAATTTACCAATAAAAGTAAATCCATTTGAATTTGAAAATCAAGATGAGGAAACACAAAAAAAATGGAAAAAAGGAAATGACATTAACGAAAATGCAACAGCAGAAGAATGTTTCTATTCCTTGAAAAAAGAATACAAAATAGAACAGGAAGATATTTCAGAAGCATACAAAATAATGGTGGTTAGATATGAAATAGCTAGAAATGGATATAGTAGCATAAGACCAGTAACTATAGCAAAAGATGTAAGTAGAGCAAGTGCTGTAAAATTAGGAGAACAAAGTATATATTTTCCAGGAATATCAGCAACTACTGAGCCACTAGTATCATATCCATCGGGTAGTTTGGCATCACACATATTAGGATATGTAGGTAATATAACACAAGCCGAATTGGATGGAAGAGAAGATACATATGGAATAAATGATGTAATAGGTAAAGTCGGAATACAATATGTGTTTGAGGAATACTTAAGGGGACAAAATGGAATAAAACAATTAGATATGTCTGTAGATGGAAATATAACAGACGAATATATAACAAAAGAAGCTGTTGCAGGTTCAGATGTAATATTAACAATAGATGCTAATTTACAAGCAACAACGGAAAAAGCTTTAGCAAACAATATTAAAAAAATTGCAAGTGGCGGATTTTCTAAAACAAGCGAAGCAAAAGCTGGAGCAGCAGTAGTTATGAATGTAAAAACTGGTGAAATATTGGCAATGGCAAGCTATCCAGATTATGAACCAGAGCTTTTTGTAAATGGAATTAGCCAGAAAAAGCTAGATGAATATAACAAAGGAGACAACATATTTAATAGGGCAATAAGTGGAGTTTATGCACCGGGTTCAACATTCAAAATGATTACGGCAATAGCAGGATTAGAGACAGGAGCAATAACACCAACAGAAAAAATAAATGATGTAGGAGTATACAAAAAAGCACATGAACCAGCATGCTGGATATGGAATAGCTATGGAATGACTCATGGCTGGTTAAATGTTACAGATGCAATAATACATTCATGTAATTATTTCTTTTATGAAGTAGGATATAGAGTAACAATAGATAATATAGCAAAATATGCAAAATATTATGGATTGGGGCAAAAAACAAATGTAGAGTTACCAATGGAGGAAAGTGGAGTTGTAGCAACAAGAGATAAAGCAAAAGAAAGAGGAGACGAGTGGCAAATAGGAGAGACTCTCTCGGCAGCAATAGGACAAAGCTATAATTCATATACACCAATACAAATGGCAAAATATATTAGTATGCTTGCAAATGGGGGAAAGCCAATAGATGTAACGATAGTAAAATCTGTAATAGATGTAAATGGAAATCAAATTCCAAAAGAAGAAATAACTAAATTTGTAAATGCAAAATTGGGACTAGAAAAACAAGAAAAAGAAGACCTAAATATAAAGAAAGAAAACTTAGAAGCAGTATTAAAAGGAATGAAGGGTGTTACAAGTGAAGAAGGAGGAACGGCATATAGTACCTTTGCTGATTTCAATATTGAGCTAGGAGGAAAAACAGGTTCAGCGCAAACAGACGTAAATGGAAAAGTAAATGGATGGTTTGTAGGATTTGCACCATATGATGAACCAGAAGTTGCAGTAGTAGTATTAGTAGAAAATGCAGGCTCAGGTTCGTATACAGCAGAGGTTGCTAGAGATATATTACAAGAATATTTCGGAATGAATATGGAAAAAGTAGAGGAGAATTTAACAGCATTACCAAGTTCAGAAATTCAAAATTAGAAAGGAATTGAAGTAAAAATGGGAGTAAAAGACTGTATTAATGTAACACTAAAGAAAAATGAAGTGACAATAAAAATAGACATAGGGGCAGAACACAAAAATGTAATAGCAAACCTTAAAAAGAAATTACCAGAATTAAAAAAACTATACAAAGAAGATAAAACACCAATATTAGTAAAAGGAAAAATATTGTCAACTCAGGAAAAAAGAGAAATAAAAGCATTAATACAAGATTCTATTGAAGTAGAAGTGAAATTTGAAGGAAGTAAAGCTCTGGGGTTATATGGAATACAGGAAACTTACTGTAGAGAAATATGCACATCAGAAACAAAGTTTCATAAAGGATCTCTAAGATCAGGACAAAAAATAGAGTTTGAAGGCAGTTTAGTAATTTTAGGAGATGTAAACGGAGGAGCAGAGGTTGTTGCAGGAGAAAATGTAGTTGTTCTAGGAACGCTTAGGGGACTAGCACATGCAGGGGCTAATGGCAACAAATCTGCAATAATAGCAGCCAACTCAATAGAAGCTTTACAGATAAGAATAGCAAATATAATTAAAGAAATAGAAAAAGATGAAAAGGACACACTAAAAACATATGCATATATTGGGCAAGAAGACAAAATAATCATGGAATAAGAAGTGTCAGGGGGTTCATCAGTGTCAGTGGGGACGGGGATTTTTGACAATGTTTTTGTCAAAAATCCTCGTCCCCACTGACAAACTCACTGTCAACTAACTCAAAAGTAGTAATATAAGTGCAATAAACAAATATTGGTCATCTACTTTTTCATTGTACAAAAAGAATAGTAATCCCATTAATAATACATCATCAGAATGTAACTTTAGTCCAAAAATTTCAAACAGCGTGTCATCACTTTTGTTCTCTACTTTTTTATCTTCTTTACACTTACTAGAATTATTTTTATTTGAAACAGTACTATTTTTAATAGAATTGTTACTATAACCTGTATATCCGTAGTAGTAAGAAGGGTATCTTCTTCTAAAAAAAGGATAAAAAGGATAATTATACATCATTTTTCTTGTCACCGCCTAAAGGGTTTATAGCTTCAAAAACTTTACCCATACTAAAAATTTTTATGTACTGGTCAACTTTAGATTTTCTACTTTCTCTTAAATATGGTTTTAAAGATTTTAAAAGATTAGCCCTAGGGTCATTTTTCTGTTTATTCATTGAATCTACAATATTTTTCATTTTCAAAATTGTATCAAAATCTATGCTAGAAGTGTCAGTATCAGAAGAGTTAGAATTTTGGCTATTAGAATTAGAAAAATTATTCATCATATTTTTAATATCATCAGGGAACTCATTATTTTTAAGCATACCACTTAACTTGCTCATAATATCTGACATATCATCACTCATTACACTCACACTCCTTAATTTACTATTCACCAAGACAATTGTTTATAATATGCAAAATAAATAGAAAACAATTATAATAATATAATACTAACTTTCAGTATTCTTTTTAATCTCGTTTATAATTGTTTCTTTATCTTTTGAATTCAAAATTTTACTTGCCTTTGCAAGACCTTCTTCTAGATCTTTTTTATCCATTTTAGACAAAATAGACATCAATTTAGCCATATCCATGTTATTATTCATAAAATCACCCCTATTAAATATATGATTTAAATACTATAATATTATATTCAGAAAATAAAAAAGTGTTACACTATGATATATTAGTCGTCAACTTGTTAGGGAAATAACATTTCTAACAATTCATGTGACGAAGGAGTGTCCCTAAAGTGACAAATTGTCACAAAAAGGAACGTCCCCAAAGTGACATTTGTAATATAAATTTAATATAAAGTTTCTAAAACAAAGTTCCGTAAATGAAGAGGCTAAAATGCAAAAGGACAGAGTGAAAAATATGTTGAAAAATAAATAAAAAATGCTAAAATAGATATAAATATTTAATAAAAGTAGAAATATAGTATTAATTATACATAAAGAGTTAAGAAAAAAGCATAAAAAGCTTGAAAAATAGACTGAATTTAGGTATAATAAAACTATAGTGTATTAATATGGGAAACCATAAATTATATAAAATTTAAATCTTTATTTAGGAGGTTTTTATGAAAAGGATTACAAAAAAAGTTTTAGCATCAATTCTTACATTTACAATCGCTTTTGCACAGCTATCGACATTAGGAATGTATGGAATAGCTTATGCAACTGAAATAAGAGATACTTCAACAAGTAACTCGAATGTAGAATTTGATGTTTATTTTGCAAATGAAGAACGTGAAATAGTATCAGATGTAAATGCAGAAGATATGATAATGTATCTAAATATTAAAGTAAAAGAAGCTGGCTATTTAAAAAATGGAATAGTTAGTTTTTCTAGTGCAAACTTTAATATAAAAGAAAACGTCGAAAACGAATACATACAAGAGACTAAGGAAGACAAAATATATTTAAAACAACTAGATACAAATTCAAATATATTAATAGAACTTCCTATAACTGCAAAAAAAGATAATATTATAGCAGTTAGCAATTTTACACAAGAAAGCAAGGTACAATTTAATGCAACATATGTAAATTCAAATGGAAAAGAAGTAGCAGTAGAAAAAGAACATACTGTTAAATTATTATGGAATGGAGAAGCAAAGATAGTTGCAGAAGCAACTGTTAATAAATATGTTCCATATAAATTGGGAGAAGAATATGGAATTGTTTTGCAATATAATATAAAAACAGGATTAGAAAATAACAACTTACCAATAAAAACTACAGAGTTAAAAGTAAAAATTCCACAAATAAATGAAAAAAATCCAACAAATATAAGAGTACTAGCTAATAATACAAAAGCAACAAATGGAAAAACAGATGGAATAGACTTCTTACAAGATAATTGGAACTATGATGCTGAAGAAAAAACAGTAAGTATAAAAGTAGAAAATATACCAACAGATGGAAATATTTCTTGGGCAAAAAAGTGTACAGATGAATATTTAGTAACATTTGTATATGAGGGTAAAGAAATATATGATTATGCAAATGCAACAGAAAAAATAGAGTTAAATGCAGACTTTGCAGTTAAAATAGAGGCATATAATAATGTGGAAACAATTAGAGAACAAGAATTTGCAGGAAAATTAGAAATTACAGAAAAGGTAAATGACATTGTAGACTTTAATTTAGTATGCACAAAAGAAATAAGCAAAGGATATATATATGCTAATTATGATGCAAAAGAAAAAATAGAAACACCTTATACTGTAAAATATACTGCAAACATAGCATATGCAGATTTAATTAATGTAATAGAGATTACACAAGAAAATGACAATTATAAAAATTCAGAAGCAGAATACAGCACAATTGTTTCTAACAAAAATGATGTTTATACAAAACAAATAAGCATCCCTGCAAATGTATTTGACAAAATATTAGGAACTGAAGGATATATAGATATATTAAATGAAGAAAAAGTAGCAACAATTAATAGCGAAAACTTAAAAGATAATGCCTATATACTAGACTGTTCAGCATTAGACATAAATAAGTTAAAATTAAAAACAAGTGCACCAATAACAGAAGGCACATTAGTTATATATGTAGAAAAAGCTGTAAAAGGACAAATAGGCTACAACAAAGAAGAAATGAAAGATTTTGAAGAAATAAGCACAAGTATATTAGGAAAAACAGAATTAGCAGAGCAAGAAAAACAAGGAACAATTAAATTAATAGAACCAGTATCAAAAGCAGAGTTAACAATTAGCAAACAAAACTTATCTACAGTAACAGTAAACGAAAATGTAGAAATAAGAACAATTTTAGATACATCAAGCATAAAAAATAGTTTATTTAAAAATCCAACAGTAAAATTAGTATTTCCAGAATATTTTACAAAAATAGAAGTGGCAGATGCAAAATTACTATTTGAAGATGAACTAAAATTAAAAGAAAATAAATGGTCAACTGAAAATGGAAAAAGAATATTAACTTTAACTTTTGAAGGAATACAAACAAAATATAGTTCAGAAGCAACAACAAAAGGGGCTACTATATCAATAGTAGCAGATATAACACTTAATACATTAACACCAGCTAAAAGCGATAAAATAGTAATGTATTATACAAATGAAAACACAAATTTATATGAACAAATAGAAAATGGGGTTGGAGTTTCAGAAGTAGGAATTAAATATATTGCACCAACAGGACTAGTAGCTGCCAGCGGAATTTCAAATTATGCAGAAGATGAAAAAGATATTTTATCAATATCAAATGAAAAACAAGTAGGAAAAATAGCAGTAGGAGCAGAAGCAAAAACAGCTACAATTAAAGGACTTATTATAAATAACAATAATAATAGTATTTCAAACACAGTAGTTTTAGGAAGACTACCATTTAAAGGAAATAAACAAATTGATACAACTACAGATTTAGAAACTACATTTGATGTGGAATTAAGAACTAAAATAACACTAACAGGAGTAGCAAAAGAAAATATAAAAATATATTACTCAGAAAATGGAGAAGCAACAAAAGACTTAGAAGAAGCAACAAATGCTTGGACATTAGAAATGGAAAATTTAGAAAAAGCTAAATCATATTTAATAGTATTAGAAAATACAGAGATAGATTCTGGAAAAACAGTAGAATTTACATATGATGTAGAAATTCCAGCAAACCTAGCTTATAATAACAATGCATACACTACATATAAAGTATATTACGATAATAACGAAGAATTAGGAACTTCAGCAGAAACTAAACTTTCATCATTAGTAGGGATATCAACAGGAGAAGGACCAAAACTAAAAGTAACATTAAGTTCAAATATGCCAGAAGGTTCAGAAGTTAGAGAAGGACAAATTGTAAGATTTACAGCAACAGTTGAAAATATTGGAGAAAAAACAGCAGAAGACGTAGTACTAAACATAGAAGCACCAGAAAACACAACACATGTGGAATATAATTTTCTATATAATGTTTTTGAGCCAGTAGTGGAAAAAACAAAGCAAATAAAATTAGGAAACATTGAATCAGGTAAAACTATACAAAAAACATATGAATTAAAAATAAATAAATTGGAAGAAATAGCAGAGCCTATAGAAATAACAAACAAAGTAAAAGTAGCAGGAACAACTTCTAATGAATATAAATTAAAAATTACAAAAGGATATTTACAAGTTGAAACATATACAGATTTACAAGAAGAACAATTTGTTAGAGTTGGAAGTGTAATTAAGTTTAAAACTAAAATAACAGCTGAACAAGATTTATCAAATGTTGTATTAAAATTGAATATACCAGTAGGAACCTCTCTTGTGGAAATCGAGGGTGAAGAAAATACACAAATTATAGAAAATGAATTAACATATAATCTAGGAGATTTATCAGCAGAAGAATTTAAATATGTAATATTTATATTAAAAGTAAATGATGTGACCGAGGCAATTAATGTATTACCAAAAGTTAGTGCAGATAATATACCAGAACATTATTCAAATATATTTACATATTATGGAGAAACAATAGAATTAGAAATAGAACAAAAAGCAAAAAAAGGGCAAAAACAAACTGTTAAAGAAGGAGAAAATATAGAATATATTGTTAGTATAAGTAATATAGGAAAAATAAATTCTTCTAACAATAATGTAGAAATACTAATTCCAGAAGGTATTAAACTAATAAATGCTACTTATAAATATAATGATAAAGAATATACAGAAGAGTCAACATATAAAAATAAATTAACAATACTAATAGATACACTTAAACCAGAAGAAAAAATTGATATTGAAGTTAAATTAGTAGCTAAAGAATTAAAGGAACAACAAGAAAAAGAAATAATAATAGAACCTGCAACATTAACAGCAACATCAGTTAATCAAATACAAGCTACAAATAAATTAAAATTTTATGTTCAACCTTCAATAGAAGAAAGAAGATATAAAATAACAGGTACAGCATGGCTAGATGAAAACAAAAATGGAATAAGAGAAGAAACAGAAACATTATTATCAAATATGCAAGTAATGTTAGTATATAAAGAAACAGGAGCAATAGTAACAGATACAGATACATATATGACAAAAAAAGTAACAACAGATGAAAATGGAAAATATGAATTCCTTAACTTAGAAAAAGGCGAATATTTAGTAGTATTTTTATATGATACAGAAAAATACATCATAACAGAATATAATACACAAGGTGTAGATGAAAGCATAAATTCAGATGCAATAGAGTTTGAAATGGAGCTAGAAGGGAAAATGCAAAAAGTGGCAATATCTGATGTTATAAAAGTAGAAGACACAAATATAAGAGATATAGACATAGGATTATGCATAGCAGAAAAATTTGACCTAAAATTAGATAAATATATAAATAAAATAACTTTAACAACACCTACAATAGGAACACAAGTATATAACAAAAATAACGAAAAACTATCAAAAGTAGAAGTATTAAACAAAAATGTAGGACAAAGTAGTTTTGTAGTAGAATATAAAATAGTTGTTACAAATGAAGGTAGTGCAGCAGGATATGTTAAAAAGGTAGTGGATTACTTACCAAAAGAAGCAAAATTTAATTCGGAATTAAATAAAGACTGGTTCTTAGCAAAAGACGGAAATGCATACAATTCTATTTTAGCAGATGTAAAACTAGAGCCGGGACAAAGTAAAGAATTAACTTTAATATTAAGTTATAATATAACAGAAAGCTTAATAGGAAGCATAATAAACAATAATGCAGAAATATACGAAAGTTATAATGAACAAGGACTACAAGATATAGACTCAAAAGCAGGAAATAAAATATCAACAGAAGATGATATATCAAATGCAGATATAGCAGTATCTATAGTAACAGGTAAAATAGTAGGCTATACAACACTTACACTATTTATATTAGGTTTATTAGGATTTGGTATATATGAGATAAAAAAACAAGTTTTGGATAAAAAAATATAAGAAGGGAGGTAGATAAAATGACGAAAAATAAATGGACAGTTAGACTAATATTATTAGTAACAATTATATTAGCAGGACTTATAATATTATTTAACATTAAAGTAAAAGAAAATAATATACATATAAGCAAACTAGGACTAGCAAATAATATTCTAGAAAGTGGAAATTTAGACTTCGATTGTGCAAATGGTTTTTGGATAGATGACGTGCAACAAAATCATGGAGATAAGCCACCTTTTACAATACCATATATAAATGGAAGTGAAATATATTGTATAGAACAAGGAAAAGATGAAGGCTATGATTATGTTTCATTGTTACCAAAAAGTAATAATAAATTTAACTTGGTTGATGCTGCTAGGCCAAGTCAGATAATAGTAACAGATTTATTTGATATACCATCTCCAATAGCAGGCAAAACTTATGAAATTAATATAGGAACCAATAATGCAAAAAAAGTAAAAAAATATTGGGACGACCACGCAGAATATGGATATGCTATACTAAGGAGAAGCAGAGGATATTTTTACTGTTCAGAAAATCACATATCAGTTTTAGAATCAAGTAATGATAAAGGAATGGGAGCGGCTGTAGCTTATCTTATTACAGCAAATCCATGTAATAAATGGACTGGAATAAAACAAATTGTTATGTGGTGGTTAGATTCAACATATGGAAAGGACGAGTGGGACAACTTCCTTAATACATTGAAACCAGAAAAAAGAACATATGCTAGAGAAAATAAAGAAGAGATAATAAAATTATATAAAGAAGCTATTTATTATAAAAAATTTTATGATAAGGTACTTGAGGCAACTGACTGGGATAATGATTCAGGATATGCAGATAATAGGACTGAAGAAGATTCATTAACTACTTCAATTACAACAATAAATAATATAGAATATATTAAATCTGGACCATATCAAATGGATTATGTGAAAGGTGATTATGGGACTAGTGTGCTAGATGAGCGAATGACTTTTGGTGGAATAAGCGATTTATATTTAGAAACAAGATCAAATACTCGTATGGATATAGAACTTATTGAGGTAGATGGAGAAATAAAACAGGTTAATACATTTCAACCTATTGAAAAACCAGGAGACCCAGAATCTGAAGATGAATATTATGTAGAGAGAGGCGGGGGAAAGTTATATCCAGTATCTGGTCAAGAATTTTATATTTTGGTACCAAAACAAGACTTGCAAGAAGATGGAATATTAAAGGCAAAATTTGAATGGATGAGAGCAGACGCAACCAAATGTACCAAAATAGGGTTTACTTATTTTATGGAAAAAGTGAATACTAAAACAGGTAAATTAACTGTAAGATTAGATGAGGCATTAATACAAGACATGGCAGAATATAAAGGTTTAAGAACATTGCGTTCTACATCTTTAGATCTAGGAACAGTTACACCACCTCCAGAAGAAGGAAGCTATGTAATTAATATTATTAAAGAAGATAATAATGGAAATCCTTTACCAGGTGCAACATTTAATGTGACAATAAATGGAGAATTACATGAAAATTTAGTTTCTGATGATAATGGAGTTATTTATTCAAATTCCCCATTAGTTAATAATGAAGAAGCAGACATATATGAAATAGAAGAAACTGGTACACCAAGTGGATATATTATGCTACAAAGAAGTATAAAATTTAAAGTTAATAAGCAATACAATAATAATACACATACTTGGGAGGCAATAGGTGTAACACTTATAGATCCAACGAACTTAGATGAAAATAAAGCACAAATAATTTGGAATAACAGTACACATACTGTAACTGTAATTATAAAAAATCTAAAGCCAACTACGCCTCCAAGTCCAGAGCTAGACACATATTATATAGAAGCACAGAAAGTAGACTTAGATGGAAATGGCTTAGCAGGGGCAGAATTTAATATAACTTGGCCAAACGGAGATGTTTCTAAAGCTATATCAGATAAAAAAGGAAATTTAGTCGTTCAAGGTGATGAGCCAGTATTAACTATTACATCAGAAGGTTTAGATCACTTTAAAATAGAAGAAACTTCTGCGCCAGAGGACTATAGTTTAATAAGTGGACCAATAGAGTTTGACGTAAAAAAAGAAAAAGCAGACTTTACCATAGGAGAGGAAGACGTTTATATAGTAACAGGAATAATAAATGTAATAGCACCTGATGGAGTACAAATAGAATGGGATGCTGAAGCAAATAAAGTAATAATTGTTATACCAAATATAAAACAATATAAAATAAATGCATTAAAAACAGATGTAGAAGGTGGAGCATTAACAGGAGCCAAATTTACAGTAGTAAAAAATAATGGAAAAGCAGAAGAATGTATATCAGATTCTAAAGGATATTTTATAAGAAATGAACTTGTAGAAGTAAATAACAATAATAAAGATAATTACAAAATAACTGAAATAGAAGCACCAGAAGGTTATAGAAAAATAGAGGGTGTAATAGAATTTAATGTTTTAAAAGAAAAATATACACCAATAGGAATAGAACCTGTATCGACTAACCCATACCCAGAAGGTGTAACTGTAGAATGGGATACAAGAACAAAAACAGTAATAATAATAGTAAAGGATGAGAAAGCTCAATTAATTACTATTGGTGGAAATGTTTGGGAAGATGCAAAAACAGGAAAAGCAAGTTTAGGAGATGGTATAAATAATACAAGTAATAGCGTAGACAAAAATTTAGCAAACATTAAAGTAAGCTTATATAGGCAAAATGGAGCACTGGCAACATTAACACCACCTGAAACAATAAATAATATTTACCACAAAATAAATCCTACTTTAACAGATGAAAATGGTAACTACAAATTTGAAGGAGTTGATTTATCTAAAGGTGAAAAATATTATGTAGTATTTGAATATGATGGTCAAGTATATATGCCAACAGAATATTTAACGAAAGGAATTAGTGGAGATACTATTCAAAATTATAATTCTGTTGAAGAAATGTTAAAAGATATAGAGGAATCTTCTATTAAAGAAAATAATAATACAGGTAAGACCCAAGGCAAAGAAACGAATACATGGTTTGATATATGGAAATCAAATTCAAAAGCAAGTGAATTTGAAACTAATATAGGAAAAGTGCCAATAGAAAGTAGAGAAGCATTTAACAGCAGATTTGCAGAAATAGGTTCTTCACCTAAAAACTATGTGACTAAGAATAACCTAAATATAAAACTTTACTTAACATATTCAGATGGAAAATACTATAATAAAACTTATACAAGATTAGAACTAATGGGATATACACTTAAACAAGTAGATGGACAACCAGAATATGTGCAAGATAAAGTTCAATTAGTAGATGGCTATAAATATAATAAATATGGTACATTAAATTATGATGAAAATGGAAGAATAACTAATGAATGGGCTGAAGGCTTGATTAGTACAAAGATAAAAGAGTTTATTAAAAATAACAATAAATATCCAAATAGCAAAGAATTGAAAGGCATTTATCAGCAAATAGCTGGTACAGATGCAGAAGTGTGGAAAAAATTACAATTTATAGAAGATTGCAAAATATCTGCAATAACAAAATCGCCATTTAATAATACAGGAATAGAGTATTATCCAACAGATAAAAATGATTATTTCGGAGAAGATTTATTAACAAACTATATTAATTTAGGTTTGTGGAGAAGACAAGAATTCAATGCTCAGTTAATAAAAGATGTAACAGCGATAGAGTATACAATAAATGGTAAAACGGAAACATATAAATATGATGGAAAGAAAACAGCATTAGAGAACATAAAATCATGTATGGATACTTATATAACAGCAAAAGATGATACAAATTTAGCTTGGATATATTCAACATCACAAGAAAACATAAATAAAAATAGAATAAATAATAATTATTATAATACAAAATATAATAGAGCAATCTATAACTCAGATTATGAGGCAAAAGCAGGTATAGGAGAAGAATTAGATATACAAATAAAATATAGGATAACTATAATTAATACTTCTCAAAGCATAGAAACGCAAATTAAAGAAATAGTAGATTATTATGATGATTCATTAACATTAAGAGAAGTTAAAATAAATGGAACCAATATTACATTAATACCAAGAACGAGTATATATGGCTCAATAACAGAAGCAGGCTTTAAAGGCTATAATAAGATTTATATTAGTGGAGATCTGTTAGAAAAACAAATTACTACAGGCGGAGAAATAAATATTGATTTAACATACAAAGTTAATGAAATGAGAATAGAGGACTTAGATAATTACTTAAATATTGGTGAAAAAACAAATATAGCAGAAATTAATGGGTATAAAACATATTATGCTGCCAATACATCAACTCCAAATAGACATGGAGAAATAATAGGAAATAACACTACAATAGCGGGATTAATTGATGTAAATTCAACACCAGGAAACTTAAGTACTACAGAAACAATTACAGATGGAGTATATAACTTTGAAGATGATAGTGATAAAATAACAGCAACATTAGAAATTAAACCAAATCCAGATAATCCTACAGAAAAAGCAAAGAGAACAATAAATGGATATGTATGGGAGGATTTAAAAGTCTCTGATGGATTAGGAAATGGCATAAGAGACGATAATGAAACAAAAATAAAAGGTGTAGATGTGGCATTGTGTGAAAAGATAAACTTAGCAACTAGTTCATATGAAAGTGATGAAAAATTACCACTATGGATAAGTCAATATAATCAACAACTAGAAGGATATAAATATATACCAGCTAAAACTTATAATGGTACATCATGGACATTAGCAGTAACAAAGACAGATGAAAATGGTTACTATGAATTTAAAGGATTTATACCAGGAGACTATTATGTAATATTTGGTTATGGATATTCTGATGAAACCTTATTACCTAAAAACAGTGAAACTACTAACATAATTGGAAAATCTGGCGAAAATAATAAATCATATAATGGACAAGATTATAAATCTACCATATTTGAAAATGGCATTAATACTAAGAACGATAGTTGGAGAGATGATTTAGGAACATATAGCTATAGTTTAGATGCAACATTAATTTCAGATGCAATAGATGATCTAGATAGAGTAGATAAGGTAAATAGTTATTCTAAAGAACAAACGAACCATATAGCAGAAGTATTAGTTTCTCCATACAATGTACCAAAATATCCAAGAAAATCTTATGATGCAGATGATATGAATTCATTATTAAATGAATTAAAAGATAGAACTTGGAAGGTAGCAAAAACACGTAAAATAGATGCTAAAGTAGAATATGCTTCTAACGGAACAACAGATGCCATAGGTAAAAAAGAAGAAACTAAAGAATGGACGTTACCAAACCTTGATTTAGGTTTAGTAGAAAGACCAAAAACACAATTAGAGATAACTAAAAATGTAAAAAATGTTAAAGTAACGTTATCAGATGGAAGTATAGTATTTGATGCTACTCAAACAGCAGAAGCAACAAAAGGTAATGAAATTAAAGATGTAATTTGGAAATCAAATAAATTTAATACTACAAAGGGCATAACACCTACATGGGGCTTTATACAACTATATTTAGATGAAGAATTAATGTATGGTGCAACAATACAAATTGAGTACAATATGAATATAACACAACCAATAAACGAAATTGACTATACCGGAGACAACTATTATGTGAAAGGTAAGAAAGATGGAGCTTTAGTAACTACTAATGCTACTGAAGTTATATGCTATATTCCAAACAAAATGCAATTTGATAAAACAATAAATGAAGATAAATGGAGCTTAATTGAAGATACTCAAAAGGAAATATTTGATAATGGATTAGTAAATATAAACTTAACAGACAAAGTAAATTCAATAGATACAAAGGTAAAAATAGAAGATGGTAATGTAGCAAATATAAGTAAAAATAACTTAACAGTATCACAATTAATTACAAAAGAAAGCGCACAAGGTGGATATGTAAGTGTGGTAGAGATAGTTAAAATACAAAACTCTGTTGGTAGAAGAATGGCAGAATATATTATTAATCCTAATGATAAGGAAGAAAAAACAATATATCCTATTGTAGGAAATCAAAATCCAACAGAAGCACCAGCAGAAATAGATTCAGCAAAAGGAGAAGATGTTGCAGTAATGCCACCATTTGGTGCAAGACATGTATATTATTACGTACTAGGTATTGTAGTAGCAGGAGTACTTGTAGTAGGAATAGTACTTATTAAGAAAAAAGTTCTTAAAAAATAAAAAAAGGCTATAAATTAAACTAAAGATAAAAAGAAAAAAGGATGAATTTTCGTCCTTTTTTCTTTACATTGTTGTGTTTTACTACATAATACGATAAAATTATAAATAGAAAATGTTTTATAAAAAAATAAAATAAAAAAAATCAGCACATAATGTAAAAAACTTTTTTGATTTATGTATCTAAAACGACAAAAAAATATTTTGTAAAGTATTAAAATAGAACATAATAAAAAAAGTGAAGGGTGGTAAAAATGTTTCAAAACATTTCAAAAGAAAGTGAACAAGAATTTAATGAGGAAATAAAAGTAAATAAAAAAGAAGAAGTAAAAGAGATATTTAAAAAATTATTTACAAAGCAAAACATTATCTTATATATTATAACCTTTATGGTATCTATGGTAAATATAAGTTCAGATAATGTAATGTTTTCTATTACACCATTTGGAATAGCTATAATTGCAGCAGCACTAAGCTCAAATATGCCAGTAGGAATAATGTATGCAATTTCTTTAATTTCTACATTTATTAAATTTGGACCTAATAGCTTGCTAACATACATATTAACAACACTAGTATTTTTTGTTACTATATTAATAAAAAGGCCTAAAATACAAGATGAAGTAAATGAACAAAAAAGACTTGGGATGCACTTATTTATATCTACTTTAATAGTACAAGTAGTGCCAATGTTTTTTAGAAGCTTTATATTATATGAATTGTTAACAGGAGTAATGCTTAGTATAAGTACATACATATTTTACAAAATATTCTCAAATTCTATAACAGTAATAAGAGAAGTGGGTATAAAAAAAGTATTTTCCATAGAAGAGGTTATAGGGACAAGCTTACTTTTAACCATAGCATTTATGGCATTAGGAGATACTGCGGTATTTGGATATAGTGTAAAAAACATATTAAGTATATTGCTAGTATTAATTTTAGGTTGGAAAAATGGAATATTAGTAGGAGCAACTTCTGGAATTACAATAGGTGTAGTTTTAGGTATAATAGGTAATAGTGAACCTATTATGATAGCATCATATGCAATTTCTGGAATGATAGCAGGCATATTTAACAAATTTGGAAAAATTGGAGTTATATTAGGTTTTATTATAGGCAATGTGTTATTAACCTATGTGGCAAATGGAAACACAGTACCTGTAATATTAATACAAGAAATTTTAATAGCTTCACTAGGTCTTTTAGCAATACCAAAAGGAGTACAAATTAATATAGAAGATTTAGTTAGTAAAACTAAAATGTTACCAGAAACAACTGGAAAAACATTAGAAGAAAACAAAGAAACAGTATATAAATTAACAAGTATGTCACAAACAATATCTGATATGGCTAAAAGCTATCAAGAAGCAGCAGCTACAATAGTTTCAGAAGAGGAGTTAAAAGAGCAAGAATTATCTAATGAAAAAATATTTATAGATGAATTAAGAATAAATTTAGAAGGCTTAGAAGAAAACATACTTTATGATGACATATACAATGATAAAGATATTTTGAAAGATATTTTTGAATACTTACTTAAAGAAGAAATTATGGTAGAAAGAGAGCTAGTAAAAATTTTTGCAAACCACAATAACTATATAGTAGGATTTGAAGAAAAAAACAAAAAAGTAGAAGAAGAAGTTTCTAAAATAACTAAAGTAATAAATTACTCATATAGAATAAGTAAAATGAATTTTATATGGAAAAAGAAAATGGATGAAAGCAAGAAAAATGTATCAAACCAATTAGAAGGAGTTTCAGAGGCAATATCTAATTTAGCAAATGAAATAAGTAAAAACCCAGATGAGTTTGAAGACAAGAAACAAGAAATATTAACATTACTAGAGCAAAAGGAAATAAAAATAAAAGATATAAGTATTAAAAAGCAAAAATCTGGAAGATTTATTGTAGATATATATGCAGATACTTGTGATAATCTGGATGGTACATCATGTGATATAAAGAAAATAGGAAAGATATTAAATAAAGTTTTTAATGATAAATTTATAATCCAAGATCAGCAATGCGGATTAAGGGAAAATAAGCAAAAATGTAAATTTACATACATTATGCAAGATAAATTGAATATACAAATAGGAGTGGCAAAAACAACAAAAGCAGATTCACCAGTTTCTGGAGACAGCAACTTACAAACTAAATTAGATGATGGAAAATACTTGTTAGCATTAAGTGACGGAATGGGTTCAGGTCCAGAAGCTAGAAAAAGCAGTAAAATTGCAATAAAGATGTTAGAAAGATTATTAGAAGCAGGATTTGATAAAGACATATCAATAAAACTAATAAACTCTACATTAATAGCAAATTTAGAAGATGATATGTATGCAACATTAGATATTGCAATATTAGACTTATTTAAAGGCAATTTAGAATTCATAAAAAATGGAGCATGCCCAACTTTTGTAAAAAGAAACAAAGAAATACAAATACTAAAATCTTTATCACTACCAACAGGAATAGTCGAAAATGCAGACTTAACAGTATATGATTATGACTTACAACCAGGAGACATACTAGTAATGTGCACAGACGGAATAATAGAATCAAACACAGAATACGTAAACAAAGAACTATGGGTAAAATACCTATTAGAAGACATACAAACAAACGATGCACAACAAATAGCAGACCTAATACTATCAGAAGCAATAGACAACAACTATGGCAAACAAAAAGACGACATGACAGTAATAGTAGCAAAAGTGTCACAATAGGGACGTTCCTTTTTGTGACAAAATGACACTTTGGGGACACACCTTGCTTTAATAAGAAGCTTGTGCATTTATAAAATAAATGTACTAAATTGGTTGTTAAATAATAAATAAAAATTTTATGCCAATGGAGACTGAAGAAGTGTGGTATTATTTTCCACACTTCATCTGCCTCCATTGGCAATTTTAATAAATTCTTAATATATATCTTACTTTTTTCTTAATAAAAATATGATATATTATCAACAAGTATGATATAATAAACAAAAAAGGATGGAGTTAAATGTATAATATATTAGTTTGTGATGATGATAAAGAAATAGTAAAGGCAATAGAAATTTACTTGCAAAAAGAAGGATATAAAATATATAAAGCATATGATGGAAAGGAAGCATTACAAATCGTCAATAAAGTACCAGATTTGCATTTGATAATATTAGATATAATGATGCCAGAGTTAGACGGAATTTCTGTAGCAAATATAATAAGAAAAGACAAAAAAGTTCCAATAATTATGCTTTCTGCAAAATCCGAAGATTATGATAAAATTTCAGGATTAAATAATGGAGCAGATGATTATATAACAAAGCCATTTAATCCATTAGAATTAATAGCAAGAGTAAATTCGCAGATAAGAAGATACACTTCATTAGGTTCAATAGCAGAAGAAAGTAATAAAAAAATTTATAAATCAGGAGATTTAATTATAAATGATGAAACAAAACAGGTAGAAGTAGAAGGAAGAGAAGTAAAACTTACTCCAACAGAATATAACATTCTTAAATTTTTAACGAAAAATAAAGGAATAGTTTATTCAATAGAACAAATATATGAGAATGTATGGGAAGAGCAATGTTTTGGAGCAGAAAATATAATTGCTGTACATATTAGGCATATAAGAGAAAAGATGGAAATAAACCCAAAAGAACCGAAATATTTAAAAGTTATATGGGGAATAGGATATAAAATAGAAAAGATGTAAAATAGGAGGTAAAAATGAAAAAAGAAAAAATATGTGTAAGCAATCTATGTAAAAATATTGCATATATATTAATTCCAATATTACTATTGATATTAGTAACATCAATAATAAGTGTTATATACATTAGAGAAAATACTGATATTAATTCTAAAACAGACAAAGAATTTTTTGATACTAAAGTATTTTCATCTTCATATATGTATTCAATAAATAAAGCGCTTGCAATTATAATGTCGAACAATTTACCTGACGAACAAGAATATGATTATATTGAAGGAAATTATTATAATTATGATATACAGAAAAATGTAGATATAAATAGAAAACAAGGTAATATATTTTATTGGCAAAAAAGTAGACAAGAAAACTTTATATTCTTAATAATTGATAATAATAAAAATATTGCATATACAAATTTAGAACATACTATGAATACAGATACTATAGCAGAAATAAAAAATGTTATTAATAAAAATAGAATTTATTGGAGTTATGAAAATAAAGATGTAAAAACAACTATAAAAAGATTAAGTATAGAAAATATAAAATATACAGCTGATTTTGAAGAAATTGAAAGCAATGATTATAGCATATATACAGCTCTAATAGATGATTTAATATATAGAGATGAATATTATACATCATCAATTTTAAATAATTGGGCATTACATACTCATAAAGTAGCTGTATATACCATACCAATAAGTGCAGTTTTATTATTAATGTTAATTCCAATTATTTTTAAAGGAATTGGAAAAAAGAAAGGAAAAGAAGGAATATATTTAAACTTCTTTGACAAAATACCATTTGAATTGGCAATAGGATTTTTAGCATGTTTATTTACAATAGGACTAATAATTGTAATAATTGTATGTAATTTAGAAGATGAAACAATAACAGCAACATTAATGCTAATAGGTTGTATTATTATGTATTATGCATGCATATTGGTATTAGAAACTTTAGTTAAAAGAATAAAAGCAAAAAGGTTTTGGAAAACAACACTGTTATATATGATAATACAAAAAATATCACATATATTTAAAAATTTTAATTTATTTATACAAACATTATTATTATATGGAATATTTGTACTTGTAAATATAGTATTATCAGGTCTTGCAAGAAACTGGGCAGGATTATTATGGCTATTTGCTTTTGATACATTTGCATTTTATATAATAACAAAGAAGGTAATACAATTTGATAAAATAAAAAAAGCAATAGCAGAAATTTATAATGGCAATACAAATATAAAATTAAATGAAAACGAAATGAAAGGAGTTTTAAAAACATTAGCAATTCAGATTAATGATATAGCCGGAGGATTATCAAATGCAATTAAAGAACAGTTAAAAAGTGAAAGATTAAAAACAGAGCTTATAACAAATGTATCACATGATATAAAAACACCACTTACTTCAATTATTAATTATGTTGATTTATTAAAAAAAGAAAAAATAGAAAATCCTAAAGTACAAGAATATTTAGTAATACTCGACAATAAATCACAAAGATTAAAAAAATTAACAGAAGATTTAGTAGAAGCTTCAAAAGCATCGTCAGGTGCAATAAAATTAAATATACAGAAAATAAGTATAAAAGAATTAATAAAACAAGTAACTGGCGAATTTGAAGACAGATTTAAAGCAAGAGGATTAGAAGAAATAATAACACTTCCATCAGAAAACATATATATACAAGCAGATAGCAGATATATGTACAGGGTTCTAGAAAACCTATATTCTAATATTTCTAAATATGCATTAGAAAATTCAAGAGTATATGTAGATGTAGCAGTAAAAGGAAATGAAGTAACAATTCAATTAAAAAACACCTCAAAAGATAAACTGAACATATCGGCAGATGAATTAATGCAAAGATTTGTTAGAGGTGAAACCTCAAGAAACACAGAAGGAAGCGGACTAGGACTTTCAATAGCAACAAGTTTAACAGAATTACAAGGAGGAAAATTCAGTCTATATTTAGATGGAGATTTATTTAAAGTAACTATAAATTTATCATTGGCACAATAGGGACGTTCCTTTTTGTGACAAAATGACACTTTGGGGACACTCCTTTTCAAAAAATCAATAAAAAAGTTTACTTTAAATAATTCATGTGTTATAATCTCAAATGATAAGAGGTGAAAAAATGAATCAAATTCTCTATGTAGGTGATAATAAAAATAATGGACCGGTAGCAGTAAAGAGTGTAATAAAGTTTTTTGCAATAGTAATAATAATATTTGGCATTATTTTAATAGGAGAAGGCACATATTCAATGTATAAAGGAATAGTAGCCAATAGTGGTAACAATATACCAACTGTATACATGAATAGAGTTAATGATACAGTAGTAATAAAAGCTGAAAACAATATAGAAATAGCCAAATTAATATATAGTTGGAATAAAGGAGAAGAAACAGTATTACTTCCCAATAATAAAGCTGTAGAAGAAGTTGTACTATTGCCAAACGAAAATAGTATATTAAATGTAACTATTGTAGACATTAAAGGCAAAGAAACAAAATTTATGCAACAATGGAATATTGAAGGAATAGATATAAAAAAACCAGAAATGGAAATAGCAACCGATGATAGTTCTAGAAAGATAACAATTATAGCAAGAGACGAAACACAAATAGATTATTTGATTTACAAGTGGAATAATGAAGCAGAAACAAGAGTAAATGGAACAGAAAGAAATAAATTAGAGATACAGAAAACTATAGATATGAAATTAGGAGAAAATAAATTAACTGTTACAGCTGTCGACAAAAATGGTAATACAAATACTTTAGAGAAAACTATAATTATTTCATCAAAACCAACAATAGCTGTAAAGCAAAGTAATAGTAAAATTCATATTGTAATAAATGATGAAGTCAGCATAAAAACAGTATCTATTAATATTAATGGTCAAGTATATGCAGGAGAATATGAAGCAAAAAAACAACTAAAATTAAATGTGCCATTAAAACAAGGAAATAATACTGTAAGTATAACGGTAACAAATGAATCTGGTTTAGAGCAAAAGGTAGTACGAGAATTTATATATAAACCATAAAAGGGGGAAAAACAATGATACAAGAAGTTTATTTAATAGATAATGACGATAAAATAAAAGATAAACTTGTAAAAATGTTTGAAAAAGAGGAAGATTACAAATTTAAGAAGGCTAAAACACATGAAATAGATACTGTGCTAAGAAACATTCCTGCATTAATAATAATTAACGAAGATAATATAGATGAAGACATAATAAAATTATGTAATGATATTAGAAATAATGAAGATAATAGTATAACCCCAATAATTGTAATTTCTTCAAATAGAGAAAAAGCTCATAGAATAGAAATATTAAAGGCCTGTGTTGAGCACTATATAATAGCCCCAATAGATGAAGAATATTTATATTATACCATAAAAAACGTAATAAGACTTTTATACACAAACAGAAGAGTAAGCCCACTAACAGGTTTGCCAGGTAATGTACAAATACAAGCAGAAATGAAGAAAAGATTATTAAATAAAGATAATTTTTCAATGATATATTTTGATTTAGATAATTTTAAAGCTTATAATGATATATATGGTTTTTTAAATGGAGATGAAATAATAAAATTTACAGCAAGAACGATAATAAAAAATATACATATGTCACCAAATGAAGACACATTTATAGGGCATATAGGAGGAGATGACTTTGTAGCAATAGTTGGAGGAACAGAATGTGAAAGTATATGCCAAAATATAGTTGCAGAATTTGATAAAGGAGTTACTAAATACTTTACAGACGAAGATATACAAAGAGGTTACTTAGAAGTACCAAATAGGAAAGGAATATTAGAACAATTTCCAATAACTACAATATCTGTAGGTGTGGTAGTAGTAGATGAAGGAAGATTCCATAATGTTCTAGAAATTGGAGAAACAGCAGCACAAGTAAAACATCTAGCAAAAGTGACTCCAGGTAGTACATATGTAATAGATAGAAGGAAAAAATAGAATAAAAAGATAAATACCTCATATATATAAGTGAGGTGTTTTTTTATGATAGTTTTAAGTAAAAAGAGAATATATATAATGCTAAGTATGATTATAGTGGCAACATTAGCATTTTCTTTTAAAATAGCAGATAAGAATAAAACAGTGCAAACTGTAGCTTTACCGGTTTCTAATAAAGTAATAGTACTAGATGCTGGACATCGGGAAACCAGATGAAGGGGCACAAAGTAGTACACGGTACAACAGAAGCCGAAACTAATTTAAAAATTGCCTTAAAAGTGCAGAACTTACTAGAACAATCCGGTGCAACTGTTATATTAACCCGTAGTGACGAAAATGCAATATATGATTTAGATAAATCAACATTAAGGGAAAAAAAGATTTCAGATATTCATAATAGAGTAAAAATAGGAAATGAATCATCAGCAGACATATTTGTATCTATACATCTAAATAAAATACCACAAGAACAATATTGGGGCTGGCAATGCTTTTATAGACAAAATGATGAACAAAGTACAAAATTGGCAAAAAGTTTGCAACAAAATTTAAATGATGCAATTGAAAAGGAAAATAAAAGAGTTGCAATGAAAATAGATAATGTATATATTATGAAACATGTGGAAATACCAATATCAATAGTAGAATGTGGTTTTTTGTCAAATAAAGAAGAAGAAAAAATGTTGTTAACAGATGAGTATCAAGACAAACTCGCTTGGGGAATATATAATGGTATAATGGATTATTTTCATGATACAAAAGAATAGAGGGGCGACGGGCGCCCCTCTCAGCGGTGAGGTAATGTTATTCTACAGATTCTAGTACTTTTCCCATTTTATCAACGAGTTCCTTGCTGAAGTACAAATCCTCAACAAGGATGGAGTCTTTTCCCCAATCTTCGAAGGCACCAATTAAACAAAACAGTTCATCTTCTGCCAAAGAAAAAGACTGCTCTAATGTAGAGTCGACTACAAACTCAGATGAGTTTGTTATGAGTTCATGCAACTCGTACAATTCATCAAGTATATCTCCAGGATGGCAATCAAGGAGACGGTCGATAGAGCCCTGTATCCTTTGTTGGGTTACAAGGACAAAGTTCCGAACGATGAGCCTAATGCTTTCATCAAGTGATGGCTGTGGTTTCATAATGACAATACCTCCATTTTATTTGCAATATAGGCGATTGCCTAATTACAAAATAATTGTATCACATTATGTCAAATGTGTCAATCAATGTGAATATTTTTTCCACTTTTGTAAAGAATATGTACAAAAGCATATTCTTTAAGGAGTGGAATTTTTAATGGAATATAGAATATTAAATATAAAAGGGGCATTATTAGATATACATCAATTAGAAGATTATTTAAGAAAAATAGCATCAGGTCATCTTTTAAAAGATAAGTCAGATAAAAACACATATCCTATTCCAAGACTAAATGAGAATTTTAAGTTTATCACAGAAGTGTATAAACTATTAAATGAACATATAAAATTAAAATTACCAATACATCCAGCTGGAGAATGGATATTGGATAACTTTTATATAATAGACGAAACTGTAAAAATGGTTACAAAAGAATTAACATTAAAAAAATATGTTAATTTTTTAGGTATGGCAAATGGACCATATGCAGGTTTTGCAAGGATATATGTATTAGCATCAGAAATAGTTGCATATACAGATGGAAGAATAAATAGTAAAAATTTAGAAATTTTGTTAAAAGCATATGAAGACAAAAAAACATTAAGTATGGATGAAATATGGAATATAAATTTATTTTTACAAATTGCTTTAATAGAAAATATAAGAGAAGTTTGCGAGAAAATATATTCTGCTCAGCTCCAAAAATATAAAGTAGAAAATATAATAGAGCGACTGGTGGAAAATAAAAGCAAAGATGAACTACAATTTAAACATATAGGAGAATATAAAACAAAAGTAATAGAGCAGGGAGAAATGAAGTATCCATTTATTGAATATATGTCATATAGATTAAAACAATATGGAAAAAAAGCATATCCTTTTTTAAATATATTAGAAGAACAAGTAAGTAAAATGGGAACAGAAATATCAGAGGTAATAAAAAAGGAGCATTTTGATATTGCTGTTAGAAAAGTAAGTGTAGGAAATAGTATTTTAAGTATAAAAAATATAAATAGAATAAATATGATAGAAATATTTGAGAAAATAAATGGCGTAGAAGATATATTAAAAAAGGACCCTGTGAATGTATATGATAAAATGGATTATAAAACCAAAATTTATTATAGAAATAAATTAAAGGAAATATCTAAAAAGACAAAAATATCAGAAATATACATTGCTAGAAAGTGCTTGGAATTAAGTAATAAGGAATATGAAAAGGCAAGGTTAGACATGAATAACAAAAAAGCACATATTGGATATTACTTAATATCAGAAGGAGAGCAAACTCTATTAGGGATACTGCAAAATAAAAAAATAGTAAGACAAACATATATGAAAAAGGCAAAAAATTATATATTAACACTTACTATTATTACTATAATTGTGTCTGCTTTTTTTGGGAGTTATATAAATGCACAAATAAAAAACATTTTGTTTAGTATTCTATTAAGCATTTTACTATTAATACCAGTAGAAACGATCATTACGCAAATAGCACAATATATATTAGGAAAAATTAAGAAAACAAAAATAATACCAAAATTAGATTATCGAAATGGTGTTCCGGAAGAAGCATCAACTTTTGTGGTAATTCCAACTATTATAAAAAATGGTAAAAGAGTAGAGGAACTAATGCATAAATTGGAAGTATATTATATAGCAAATAAAAGTGATAATATATATTTTGCATTACTTGGAGATTGTAGTACAAGCGGAAATGAAGAGGAGGGGTTTGACGAAGAGGTAATAAATGCAGGCAAAAAAATGGTAGAGATTTTAAACAAAAAGTATCCTGACGAAAAATTTACTAAATTTAATTTTATATATAGAAAAAGAGTATGGAATGAAAAAGAAGAAGCATATTTAGGATGGGAAAGAAAAAGAGGATTGCTAAATCAATTTAATGAATATATTTTAGGTAATATTAGTAATCCATTTAAAGCTAATACAATACAAAGCGTAGAAAATATACCAAACATAAAATATATTATAACACTTGATGCAGATACAGATTTAGTTTTAAATTCAGCAAAAGAATTAATAGGTGCTATGTCACATATTTTAAATAGACCAGAACTAAATAAAAGTGAAGATTTAGTAATATCTGGACATGCTTTATTACAACCACGAGTCGGAATAGATTTAATGTCGAGTACAAAAAGTTTATATACAAAAATATATGCAGGAGCAGGAGGAGTTGATGTATATGCAAATGCAATATCAGATATATATCAAGATAATTTTGAAGAAGGAATATTTACAGGGAAAGGAATATATGATTTAAAGGTATTTTCTAAAATATTAAATAATGAAATACCAGAAAATACGGTTCTGAGTCATGACTTATTAGAAGGGAGTTATCTAAGATGTGGTTTGGCAACAGACATTATGCTAATGGATGGATACCCTCTAGGATATAATAGTGCAAAATCTAGACTTCATAGATGGATTAGAGGAGACTGGCAAATTGTTTTATGGCTTAAGGGTAAAATAAAAAACAAAAGAGGAGAAATAAAAGATAATCCACTTAATATATTATCAAAATATAAAATTTTTGATAACTTAGTAAGAAGTTTATTAGAAGTTACAAGTATATTAACAATAATATACGCTTGTATATTAGACTATATATATAAAATAAAAATATGGCCAATAATTACAGTAGTATTAATTGCAATACTTGCTCCTACAATAATAGATGTAATTAATAAAATTATATTTAAAAAAGAAGGAGAAAAAAAACAAAAAACATTTAGTAAGATGATAACAGGAATAAAAGCAAGCTTATTAAGAGGAATATTAGCTTTAGCTACACTGCCAGATAGAGCATATATGTCTGCAAATGCTATTTGTAAAACTATTTATAGGATAAAAGTAAGTCAAAAACATATGCTAGAATGGGTAACGGCAGAAGAAGCGGAAAAAATGGCGAAAAGAGATGTAAAATCATATTATATAAATATGATGCCGAACGTTGTGTTTGGTATTTTAGGCATTTTGTATTTATCAATTAATGAGAACAATTTGTTAAACATTTTTTTTATATTTGCATTAACTATATTGTGGTTAGTAGCACCAGCTATTATGTGTTATATTAGCAAAGAAATTATAGTTAAGAACAAAATAGAATTATTAGTGGATAAAGACAAGCAATATATATTAGAAATGGGGAAAAGAACATGGCAATTTTTTAAAGATTATTTAGTAAAAGAAAATAATTACCTTCCACCAGACAATTATCAAGAAGACAGAAAGAATAAAGTAGTTAAAAGAACTTCATCAACCAATATAGGATTGGCATTATTGGCGGTGGTATCAAGTTATGACTTAGGATATGAAACTCTAAAAGATACATTAGAACTTATAAATAAAATGCTTGATACAATATGCAATTTACCCAAATGGAGTGGACATTTATATAATTGGTACAATATAGAAACATTAGAGCCACTAAAACCAAGGTATGTTTCATCTGTAGATAGTGGAAACTTTATTGGATATTTATATGTATTAAAACAATTTTTAATACAAAATGGACATGAAGATGGTAGAATAGATAAACTAATAGAAGAAACAGATTTTACTAAATTATATAACGAAAAAATGCAGTTATTTTCTGTAGGATTTAATATAGAAGAAAATATGCTTACAGATTCATATTACGACTTGCTAGCTTCAGAAGCTAGACAAACAAGTTTAGTGGCAATAGCTAAAAAGGATGTAGAATCAAAACATTGGTATAACTTAAGTAGAACATTAACAATACTAAATAACTATAAAGGTCTAATATCTTGGTCTGGTACTGCATTTGAATATTTAATGCCAAATATAAATATTCCTAAATATCCAGGTAGTTTATTAGATGAATCTTGTGCATTTTTAATAATGAGTCAAAAGGAATATAATAAAAGATTAAAAATTCCATGGGGAGTTTCAGAATCAGCTTTTAATTTAAAAGATTTAAATAATAACTATCAATATAAAGCGTTTGGAATACCTTGGCTGGGCTTAAAAAGAGGCCTTGCAGACGAAATTGTTGTTACACCATATGCCAGTATATTAGCAATTACAGAAGAACCTATAGAAGTAATAAAAAATTTAAAACAATTAGAAAAACTTGGAATGTACAACAAATATGGTTTCTATGAAGCAATAGATTATACACCAACTAGGCTAAGAAAAAATGAGACAAAAGCATTAGTAAAAACATATATGGCACATCACCAAGGACTAATACTTTTATCAATTAATAATTTAGTAAATAATAATATAATACAAAAACGATTTATACAAAATCCAGAAATAGAAGCAGTAGATATATTATTACAAGAAAGAATGCCAGATAATATAATAATAACAAAAGAGGAAAAAGAAAAAGTTGAAAAAATAAAATATATTGATTACGAAAATAATACTCAAAGAGAAATAACAAAGGTAAATAATGAGCTAAATAGCATAAATGTAATAGGAAATGACAGTTATACAATAGTAATGGATCAAAAGGGAAATGGATACAGTAAATATAATAATATTTTAGTAAATAGATATAAATATACAGATGATGAAGAACAAGGAATATTCTTCTTCTTTAAAAATATAAAGACAAAAAGAATATGGACTTCAAATTATATGAATTATTTGTCAAAAGCAGATAAATATGTAATGTATTTTACACCAGATATGAATAAAATAATTAGACAAGATGGAAATATAGAAACAATAACCAAAATATCTGTTGCACCAACAGAACCGGTGGAAATAAGAAGAGTAGAACTTATAAACCATGGATTAGAAGATGAAATAATAGAAGTAACATCATTTTTAGAACCATTGATATCAGAGAAGGAACAAGATTATGCCCATAGAGCATTTAATAAATTATTTTTAGAATATAAAATTTTAGATGACTCAAATACTATTTTAATAAGAAGAAAATCAAGAGATAAAAGCAAACTAGATATGTATCTAGGAGTGGATTTATATGCAGAAAATGAAACAATAGGAGAAACAGAAATAGAGTCTGATAAAGAAAAATTCTACGGAAGAGTATCAATAGGACTTCCAAAAACAGTAGAAAATTCTATACCATTGGGAAGAAATATTGGCTTAACAACAGAACCAATAATAGCAATAAAAAATACAATAATAATAAAGGCTAACGAAAAAGTAGTGTTTAACCTAATTATGTGTGTGTCAGAAAGCAAAGAAAAAGTAATAGAATTAACAAATAAATTTAAAAATTCAGAGACAATAAAAAGAAGTTTTGAACTAGCAAAAGTAAAAGTAGAGGCAGAGTCAAGATATTTAGATGTAAAGGGTAAGGAGATAGATTTATATCAAAAAATGTTGGGATATTTAATATTCCCTAATCCATTAAAGAAAATTATAAACAAAAATAAAAAACCTAATAGTGCATTTGCAAGTGAATTGTGGAAATACGGAATTTCAGGTGATTTGCCTATACTACTTGTTAAAATAGAAAATATTAGTGATATAGGAATACTAGAACAAGTAGTAAATGCTTATGAATATTTTAGAATAAAAAATATAAATCTAGATTTAGTTATTTTAAATGAAGAACAACATAGTTACGAAAATTATACAAAAGAAGGTATATTAAATATTATATTAAATAAAAATATAGGATATTTGCAAAATATAAAAGGTGGAATTTTTATACTAGATAATTTATCAAAAGAGGAAATAGAACTACTTGAATACAGAGCAAATTTAGTTTTAAAAACAAGTTTAGGGAAAATAGAAAGACAGATTGAGGACTTAGAAGAAGAATATTTAGAAAATGTAAATCAAATTGGAAACGAAAAAATACCACAAATAGCAGAAGAACAAGAGGTAATACGAAAAAAATTAGAGGATGAACAATTAAAATATTATAATGAATATGGTGGATTTTCATTAAATGGTAAAGAATATAATATTAGAGTAAACAAAGATAATAAATTACCAATTGTATGGAGCCATATTTTAGCTAATGAAAATTTTGGAACAGTGATTACAGAAAATATGGGCGGATACACATGGTACAAAAATAGCAGATTAAATAGGTTAACAGCATGGGCAAATAATCCTATGAGCGATATACCATCAGAAATAATATATTTGGAAGATATGGAGACTAAAAAGGTATGGTCTTTAGGGCAAAATCCTGCACCAGATAACAATGATTATTATATAACTTATGGATTTGGATATGCTAGTTATATGCATAAAAGTAATGGCATTATACAAAAGGCAAATGTATTTGTACCATGCAAAGATAATGTAAAAGTGAATTTAGTGAGATTAGAAAATATAGAACCTAGAAAGAGAAAAATAAAATTATTATATTATATAAAGCCTGTATTAGGTGAAGATGAAATAATATCAAACACATACCTAAACTTAGAATATAAAGAAGGTTCGAACTTATTATGTGTAAGAAATATTTCTAATGAAGATTGTAATAGTATTTTATATGTTTCAAGTAGTGAGAAAATAAATTCATATACAGGTAGCAAAGACTTTTTTATAGGAAATGGAACAATTGCGAATCCAGAGGGAATTCATAAATTAGAACTAGATGGGCAAAATTCTTTATGGAATAATGGAATTATAGCAATGGAATTTCAGGTAGAATTAGAAGCATTAGAAAGTAAAGAAATATCAATTATATTAGGTGCAGAGGAAAATATAATTAATTGCCAAGATAATGCTTATAAATATAGCAAAATTAGTAATGTAAGAGAAGAATATAATAATGTAAAAAAATATTGGGAGGATATAACAAATAAAGTTCAAGTAAAAACACCATTAGAATCAACTAATATTTTACTAAATGGATGGCTTATATATCAAACAATATCGTCAAGACTATTAGCACGAAGCGGATATTATCAATCTGGAGGAGCATTTGGATTTAGAGACCAATTACAAGATACAATAGCACTAAAATATATAAATCCTGATATAATGAAAAATCAAATAATAAAGCACAGTTCACATCAATTTATAGAAGGAGATGTAGAACACTGGTGGCATGAGGAGACTCGGAAGAGGAATAAGAACTAGATTTTCTGACGATTTGCTATGGTTGGTATATATTACAGAAGAATATATAAATTTTACAGGAAATTATGAAATATTAGATATTGAAACTAATTATTTACAAGGAGCAAGCTTAGAAGAAGGAACAGACGAAAAATATGATAAATATTTATCATCAGAAGAAAAAGGAACGATATATGAACATTGCAAAAAGGCAATAGAAAAATCATTAAACTTTGGAGAAAAAGGATTACCTAAAATCGGCTCAGGAGATTGGAATGATGGATTTAGTACAGTGGGAAACAAAGGAAAAGGAGAAAGCATATGGTTAGGCTTTTTCCTAAGTGATATACTAAAAAAGTTTATTCCAATTTGTCAATACAAAGGAGAAGAAAAACTGGCAAAAAAATATGAAGATATAATGAATCAACTAAAAAAATCGTTAAACACAAATGGATGGGACGGAAGATGGTTTAGAAGAGCATTTACAGACAATGGAGAAACTCTACGGAAGCTTGCAAAATGAAGAGTGTAAAATAGACAGTATTACACAAAGCTGGGCAGTAATATCGGGAGTAGGAGATAACGATAAAAAATATATATCAATGGAAAGCTTAGAAAATCATTTAATAGATAAAGAAAATGGTATTATTAAATTATTAGATCCACCATTTAATCAAAGTAGTTTAGAGCCGGGATATATAAAAGCATATCTACCAGGGACAAGAGAAAATGGAGGACAATACACACATGAGTGTTGTTGTTAGCACCAGTTTTTCATAAATATTGATACTCTTAAAAATACATATTGTTATTATTTTTGTATCAAAAGTATTTAAAAACACACCTTATTGATACAAAATCAGTGAAAAGAATAAAAAAATTATTGCATATACTAATTGATAATCTGCATATAAAATTGAAAAATATATGCAGAAAAGAATTAACTATATGCATATAATATTAGACAAAATCAAAAAAAAGCACAACAGATTACTAAAAATTCGCACAATAAATTTCTTAAAAAGTGCATATTAAAAGAATTAAAAAATGTATATCAAATTTCTTAAAAAATGTATATTAAAATCATTAAAAAATGTATATTGATATTGAAAATATATAGAATATATGGTAAAATATAGTTGTAAAGAAGGGAGCGGATGATATGTCTTTAAGAAAAGAAGAATATATAGATAGATTAGTTGACAAGAAAATAAAAGAATACTTGGAGATTTTTGGTGCAGTAAGTATTGAGGGACCAAAATGGTGTGGCAAAACATGGGCATCTTTAAATCATGCAAATAGCCAAGTACTTTTAGATAAGGATGATATTAAAGAAAAAGCAAAATTAAGTTTAGACTTGATTTTAGATGAAGAAAGACCAGAATTAATTGACGAATGGAACTTAATACCAGAGGTATGGGATGCTGTTAGAAGAAAATGTGACGAAACTACTAAAAAAGGAAACTATATTTTAACTTGTTCTACGAAATTAACAGATGAAGAACAAAAAGAAAAAATACATCATTCTGGTGCAGGAAGAATAGGTAAAATACAAATGCATACTATGAGTCTATATGAATCAGGAGATTCTACAGGAAAAGTGTCTATAGCAGACATGAAAAATGGTATTTTTAAAAATGGGTTAAATGATAAAATTACATTGCAAAAATTAGCAAATTTAATTATTCGTGGAGGATGGCCTTCAAATATTGAAACACCAGAAGACAGAATTGGAATAATACCTAGAAGTTATATTGATGCAATTTTAGATAAAGATATTAATGATGATAAAAAAAGAGATAAAAATAAAATGTCAATGTTGCTAAAAAGCTTAGCAAGAAATGAATCAACTATTGCTAACAAAAAGACATTATTAAAAGATATAGAACAATGTGGTAATGAAAAAGAGATTATAGAGAGTAGAATGACTATTGATGACTATTTAGATGTTTTAAATAGGCTTCATATAACAGAAAATCAAAATGCATACAGTGAAAACTATAGATCTCCAGATAGATTAGGCAAAGCTGTAAAAAGACATTTTACTGATCCATCACTTGCATGTAGTTGTTTAGAGTTAACAAGAGATAAATTAATAAATGATCCAAAAACATTTGGATTTATGTTTGAGGCATTAGTTGAAAGAGATTTAAGAATATATATGGATTATTTAGGAGGTAAATTATATCACTTTAGAGATAATGTTACTGGATTAGAAGCCGATTCAATATTAGAATTTAATGATGGAGAATATGCAGCAATAGAAGTAAAATTAGGATTCGGAGAAGTAAAAGAAGCAAAAGAAAGTTTAATGAATTTGTATAATAATATGACAAAAAAGCCTAAATTTATGTGTGTTATAGTTGGATTTACAGATGTTATAGCAAAAGACCCAGAAACAGGTATTTATATTGTACCAATTACAGCACTAAAACCATAGTAAATGAGGAGAAGTAGATGATATATTTCATAGCGGATACACATTTTAATTATAGGAATATAATTGAATATTGCAACAGACCATTTAAAGATACAAACGAAATGAACGAATATATTATACAAAAGTGGAATTCTGTTGTTAAAGAAAATGATATAGTTTATCATCTTGGAGATGTAGGATTTGGAACTACTGAAATGTTAAAAGAATTGGTTAGTAGATTAAACGGAACAAAAATATTATTACGAGGAAATCATGATTTTAAAAGAGGCGTTAATGGATGGAAAGAAGTAGGTTTTAGCGAAGTATATAAAAAACGAATAGAATTAGAAAATTTAGTATTAACGCATGCACCAATAGAGATAGTAGAAAAAGGGAAAATTAATGTTTTTGGACATATACATGATAAACCATTAGATGAAAGATTTAATAAAGATAACCATATATGTGTTTCTTGTGATGTTGTTGATTACATGCCACAGATGATAGAAGTTGGAAGAAAATAAAGGAGTAAATATGGGAGAATATAATGGAAAAATAAATGTATCAAAAGATTCAATGTTATTTGTAGTAAATAGTGTATTTAATCAAGGAATAAAGGAAAGTACAACGAAGGAAAATATATTAAAATTAATGCCAGCCATATATGAAAACGCAGATGATGAAGAAATAATAAAAATGTTACCATATAGAACCTATAAAGATTTAGAAAGATTAATCGACTATATAAAAACAAGTGATGATATAAAATCATTTTTCTATAAAAGAGAACACCCAGACATAAGATTTTTAGAAGAAGCAATGATTATAGTTATGAGAGCAAAGCATTTAGAATATAATTATTCACTTAATCCAGGTGTTATAGAAAAATTAACAAGATTATTTTCAGATGAAAATAAAAAAATAGCAGAGAGATATGGAAATATAGAAAATTTAACTGTAGGAATGTTATATGAATATGGAATAGTAGACTTTGATTTTTTAAGAAAACAGTTGTGTAAATATATGAATGAAATAATAACTGAGGAGGAACTACGAGACATATTCTTTACAAGAATGAATTTAAATAGATTTGTAAATGATTATAATATTAAGTGGACAAATACAAATGAAGTACAATATTTTGTTACATATTTAGATGAAGAATATTCACCAATTGATATAGGTGAAATTGCTGAAGAACAAAAAGCAAGAAAAATGAAATATAAACAATTTAGTAAGCAAGAGTTATTAAAAAGAGAAGAATATCTATATGACGAAAGAGCAAAGAAATTATACAAATTTCTAAAATCTAAAAATGACAATATATATGAATGGACATTTAAGAGACTATTAAAAAATAACGAATTAGGAATAGATATTTTAGGTGATTTATCTAATATGTGTATGTTTGCGGATGATATAGAATTAAAAAAATTTATGGATTTATTTACAGATTGGTACAATAATAGTCCTCAATATATGTTAGGTGGATATTCACCAATTGAGTTTAGAAAAACATTTAAATAAAAAGAAAAGGAGTAGAATATGGTTACAATATCTAAGATAATAGATGGATTAGAAATGGTAGATGATATGACTGATTGCTATTACAATCCAGAAAAAGATGAAATATTTTTATCGAACATAGGAGAGTATGAAGATTTGACCGAAGACGAAATTGATGAATTATTTGAAGCATCAATAATACTACCAACGCAACATGAAATAAATGAATATCAAATAATGGTTGATTTTATAGAAACAATAGATAATCTAGAAATAAAGAATAATTTACAAAGATTAATATATGGTAAAGGAGCATTCAGGAGATTCAAAGATTATTGTGTAGAAATGAATATAATTCAAGAGTGGTATAAATATAGAGATGAACAATATAAAGAAATAGCAATTGAATGGTGTAAGCAAAATGAATTGGAATATAAGTAAATATAAAAAATGTGAAACAGAACCATATAAAAACTATAAAAAAGTTTCACATTTGAGATAAACCTTAAGAGAAAAATCTTAGGGTTTATTTTTTTGCTCTAAATTTAATTTGATGCAAATAAAAAAGCCTAAAAATCGATTGTGAAGCTAATTAAAAATAAAGAAAGGAGAGTTATATGAGCAGACAAAAATTAAAGGGATTATGGATTCCAGCAGAAATTTTATTAAATAATGATTTATCATACAAAGAAAAAATAGTATTATCAATGGTTCTATATTTAAGTGATGATACAGGGAGCTGCTTTGCAAGTAATAAATATATAGCAAGTATTGTAAATGTAACCTCCGATAGAGTTTCAAAAATAGTAAGTTCACTAAAAGATAAGGGATATGTAGATGTTAATTTAAAATATAAAATTGATACCAAAGAAATTAAGGAGAGACAAATTATACCTATTGCAGAAAGGATTAATAGGTATAGTGAAAAATACCTAGAGGGTATAGGTAAAAACAACTATTCAGATAGTCCAAAAGAACTACACCCTATAGGTGAAAACGACGAAGATATAAGAAAATCTTATAATAAATTAAAAGATAAAGAAGATTTTCTTGTTACTGATGTCGAACACAAGGAACAAAGTCGCGTAATAATAAATAATATAAAAAATAAAAATAATTATAATAAGGAATTACAAATTAAAAAGAACAATAAAGCCAACTTTGAACAGCGAGATTATACTGGCTTTGACTTTACTAAATTATATGCAAATGCAGATGCTTTTTTATAATAACGACATTTGCAAAATGGGGTGTGGGGAAAATTTTTTCCCTGCCACAACTAACACTTTTTTGCGATAGCATAAAAAAGTGTTGTAGTTGTGTTACAAGACAAAAGAGAAAAGCAAAATTTTAGGAAGAATATGTCTTATTAGTAAGACCGCCAAAGAAGAATTTATTTAGAGGAGGTTGATAGAAAAATGAGTTATGCAATTATTAGAAACACAAAATACAAAAGAGAAAATTTAAAGGGAATATTTAGGCACAATGAAAGAAGAAATAAAAATTATTCAAATGAAAATATAGATAAAGAAAAATCATATTTAAACTATTCGTTAAAATCTCCACAATATAGTTATGAAAAGGAATTTGATAAAATAAGAGAAAAATATAATTTAAAAGGACAAATTAAAACAGTAAGTAATATAGCTTGTGAATATATAATAACATCAGATCATGATTATTTTGAAAGAATAGGAGAAGAAGAAACAAAAAGATTTTTTGAAATTGCATATAAATTTGTATCTGAATATAAAGAATTAGGAGAACAATATATAATGTCTGCAAAAGTGCATATGGACGAACAAACGCCTCATATGCATTTAGTATTTTTACCAGTAGTTCATACAACAGATAAAAAAGGAAATGCTATTGATAAATTGGCTTGTAGTGAATTTTGGAAAGCAAAAGATAGTTATAGACAATTACAAGATGCGTTCTATAACTATATGGTGCAAAACGGATTTGAATTACAACGAGGAATACCAAGGGAGGAAACAGGTAGAGAACATTATTCTGTTGAAGAATATAAGAAAATAACAAATTTTAAACAGACTAAAGAAATTTTGAATAATATGAAATTAGAATTACCAGATATTCCAGATATAACAGATATAAATATAAACAGATTATCAAAGAAAAGAGATGAAAAAATTATAGAAGAAATTATAAAACCAAAGGATAATGTAATTCAAAATTTATATCAAGATAATATGAATTTACATAGACAATTATCAAGACAAGCACAGGTTATAGAAGAGGCAGAAAAATATCAAAAAGAAAGAGATAGAATAATGACAGACAACGAAAAATTACATTGTGAAGTAGATAACATCAAAACAGAATATGATAAAAAAGAATTTGAATTGGAATGGAAATATACTAATAAAATCAATAAGTTAGAGAAAGAAAATAGATTTTTACACAAAGTAGTAGATAGATTTAAGGAAACTATTGATATATTTATAACTTGGATTTGTAAGAAATTTGATATGGGTGAAGAAAATAATTTAATTAGAGATTTTGAAAGAGAAAATAATATAATGCTAGATGCTGAAAAACAAATAAAACATGAAGAAAGAGAAAAAGATTTAAATTTTGAAAAGTTTACAAAATTTGCAAAATGCTAGAAAATGTGGTATTATAAATATAATAGCAGGTGCTATTGTTGAAACCGTAAAAAATTTACTTAGGAGGCAAGACAATGAAACGGTCAAAAAGAATTGTGCTTGAGGCACCAGATGGTTACACCTTTGGCGTTTCTGAGGAAGACAGTGGTGAACTGAAAATCAAACTCATTCCCACAGTCGCTACCGAGTACTCTGGAAACTATACCGATCCTCCCATTCCGGAAGGATGGGAATATGTCGAAGGAGATTGGAACAACGGATTTACGATCCAGGATTCTAAGGGAAACCAGTTTGTTTGGGTACCTGTTGATTTCTTGGATCCCAATGGAACCCTTGATGGTTCTAGTTGCTCCGAGAAGTTCGGCAGAAGAAATTATCAGGATGATGAATTCTCTGATGACGGATTCAACGAAGAATTGGAGGGAGAACTGCGCAAGCAGTGGCAGAGCGTGCAAAAGTATGGGGGGTTCTATATCTCCTGCTACAACATCTCCCGAAGTAAGACTGGCGAAGCCAAATCTGTCAAAGGAGCAATGCCTTGGACAAACATCAACTGGTTTGATGCCATGGAGGCTGCTAAAACCTTTGGAGATGGAGTCTCTGTTAAGAGCCATCTTCCCTATGGGGCAGAATATGACTCTGTGTTGGAATGGTTTATCAAATCGAAGGCAAGAACCACAGATGAGATTGCAAGCGACTCCACCCAATGGGGTAATTTTTGGAACACCAAGGATTCTCCCGGGAAGGTTGTTAAGACCGGAAGATGCAAAGAGTGGTCTACAAATGGCATCAACGATCTTGCAGGTAATGTCGATGAATGGACACAAGAGAAGAACAAAAGTTCGTATCGTGTTATCCGTGGTGGCGGTTACCACAATAGTGGAAACTTTTATCCTGTCGCCTATCGCAATTTCAGCAACCCTAATCTCAGCTATAGCTTCACTGGTTTCCGTGCCGCGCTTTTCCTTGCGTAGCACTGACCACTGACACAAGCACAAAAGGAAGGAGAGACTTTGAAATTTCAGAGTCTCTTCTTCTTTTTTTGAAAGGGGGATATATGAGATGGAGAAAAACAAAGATAACAGATTGGTAATAATAGTAAAAATAGAAAAGTATATTGAATATATGCTTACAATATTACTTAAACTTCCAAGAACAGAAAAATTTAGTATAGGAACAGAAGTAAAGACAAGTATGTATGAAATGCTAAAAAATATTCTTTTAGCAAGTAAAATAGATAAAAGTAAAAGACTACAAATCTATAATATCGTTGATAGTAATATATATTATCAAAGAATTTGTATAAGAATAATGTATAATCAAAAATGGATAGATGAAAAGAAATACAAACATAGCAACGAATTACTGGCTGAAATTGGAAAAATTTTAGGAGGACTTATTAAATCTCTAGAGGTGAAAAAATATGCCTAAAACAATTAAAAATATATATGATAATTCAATATCGTTTGAAAATCTACTAAAAGCACATAAAAAAAGCAAGATGTGGAAAAAGAGAAAAGAAAAAAATAATATTGTTTGAGTTAAAACTAGAACAAGAATTATTAGAATTAGAGAAACAATTAAAAACTGGTACATACAAACATGGTGGTTACACAAAATTTAAAATATATGAGCCAAAAGAAAGAATAATTATGGCATCAGAATATAAGGATAGAGTAGTACATCAATGGTATGTCGAAAAATTTATAAAGCCATACTTTGTACCACAATTTATTAGTACATCATATGCTGGAATAGAAGGAAGAGGAATGCATAAAGCATCTAAAGATGTTCAAAAAGCAATGAGAAGTGCAAAATCTAAATGGAAGAATTATTACATATTAAAAATGGATGTTACAAAGTATTTTCAAAATATAGATAAAAGAATACTTTGGGAAATATTAAAAAGAAAAATGAAGGATAAAAAGTTACTATGGTTAACTAGAGAAATTTTATTATCTACAGAAGGCATGGTAGGACTACCTTTAGGTAATTATACATCTCAAATGTTTGCTAATATATATTTAAATGAATTAGATCAGTATGTTAAACACATATTAAAATGCAAATATTATTACAGATATATGGATGATATTGTTATAATGTGCGAAAATAAAAAAATTGCAAAAGATATCTTAAATAATATAACTAAATTTTTAAAAGATAATTTAAAACTAACTTTAAACTCAAAAACAAGAATTTTTAAAGATATACAAGGAGTTAATTTTTGTGGTTATAAAATCAATGAGAAAAGGTTAAAAATAAGACATACAAGTAAATGCAGAATGAAAAGAAAATTAAAAAGATATACAGAACAATTAAAAGAGGGCAAAATAACATTACCTGAAATACAAAGAAGTATAGCAGGTTGGCTAGGCTATGTTAAACATGCAGATTCTTATAATCTAAGAAAAAGTATGTTTTATATAGAGGGATAGACTTTAAAAAGGCATTCGTATCGTGTTATCCGTGGTGGCAATTACAACAATAATGGAAACAATTATCCTGTCGCCTATCGCAATTACAACACCCCTAATAACAACTATAACAACACTGGTTTCCGTGCCACGCTCTAATATTAAATTAGATTATATATTTTAAGGAATATATACAATATTTGTATTAGATATTAAAGGAAGTTTATTCCTTCTTAAAAGGAAAGGTAGTAAATAAACGATAATGAAATTATTTAAATTATTGAAAATTTTTCATTTTTATGGTATATATATTTTGAGATATAATGAAGATATTAAAGAAAGTAAAGAACAAGAAGATGGTGAAAGATAATAAATATAAATTTGAGAAGAGCAAAACATTATATAATCTTTTTGAGAAATGCATTATATAAACAATATTTAGATGAAAATAAAATATAATAATATTATTGATTTTTAATTGTAGATTGGAGATAAAATGGATTTAGAAATAAAAAAACTAATAGATAATGGAACTATAATATTAGGAAAAATAATACAAGAAAATGGAATAGTTAGATTTGAAAGAGTTGATCCATCACAAATAGAAAGTATTCCAGAAGATGAAAGAGGATTTGCAACATCATCTATGGGAAGAGCTATCTTTACAATTGATAAAGATGGTTCAATTCATAACTTTAAAGGTGTTGATTCACATTTATCTACATCGGAGTTAGGTCCAATGGACTTGGTAAATGCAAGATCTATTGAATATGTTCCAAGAACAGATGGATATAAAGTTAGTGCAGTAGTTTTTAATGACAAAAAACCAGAAATTAGAATAAATGGAACATCCCCATTGGAAGATATAGAAATAGAGGGAGATATAAACAAAAAATTAGCAGAAATAGGAATAAAAGTACCTACTATTAGGTATATAAGAGAAATACCACATGATTTTAGTATAAAATATGGACTTCCAATAAAAGTAGATGGTAGTTTGGATGAATTTGAATCTGATTATGCAGTTGAAGATGATGAACGAAAAAAGAGATTAGAAGAAGTTTATGGCAGTAATTATTTGCAAGAGCTAGGAGAAAATCAAAGACCAGAAAGTATGAGAGAATATTTGCAAAGAATAGGCTTTTTATCATCTCCAGAGGTTCAAGCAAATATAGAATCATTGGGGTATTCGATGCAAGATTTTATTGAGGCAGTAGATAGCTCTTATTCAAGAGGTCAAAGATATGGTCAAGCAGAAAGAATTATGGGTAGTCCTTTTAGAATTTCAGATTTAGAAACTTGTATAGCTAATGGCAACAAAGAGCAATTACAAACTATAATGGACTTTACAGAAATACAAAATGGTAATTTTACAGAGCAATTAGCAGAAGTTTTTGGAAGAAATATAGCTACAATGATGAGCAATGGTTGGGAATGTGAAAACTTAATACATAAACAAGATTTTTCACTTACAGGGGAATTTTGTGATGATTCGTATTTTGATATATTTGAAAAACAAGCAGAAATGAAAGAAAAGTATAAAACAGAACCATACAAGGCAGATGCATTAATGGGGGAAATAAGACGAAAATATACAGGACAAGTTATGCATATTGCATCATGTATTAAAGTTGTTCAAAGTGCTATGTCGATGACAGGCAAAAGTCAAGAACAAATTGATAGCATATTAGAAACATTTGTAGGAAGTTTTGCTAATAATTTAGATTTACAAAAAATTGGACAGTTATTTCAAATTGATGAAAATTCTGTAGAAGAAACTTTTATGAGTGAATTTAGAGTAGGACAAAATTGGACAGAGAAAATGGCTGGGCAAGATCGAAAAGAAGGTTTAGTTATGGATGAGGCAATATATAATTCACATATTGGAAATGAAGAATTTTATGCTAAAGTTTCTGAAATGATTACTGAAAGAATAAGGGCTAGACAAATTCAAAAAGGTAAAGACGGATTTACAGATTGCATAGAAGATGATAAAACAAGGTTATCTTATATGCAAAATGCTACTAGAACAACTAGAAATAATGTATTAGGAGATGTTAATATAGAACATACTAATGATGAACAAAATTTAGAATAGAGGTTAAAAATGGTTAGTGTAAAAGATGCAAATGCAATGGCAGAAGTTATTTATTATTTAAAAGGAATAAGACAAGAAGATGTAGATAAAATACCTAAAAAATTCATACAATTTCTTAATGAAAATGCTTCAAAAGAATATATATGCAATTTCGATTATAAGAAACCTTTAAAAGAACTAAATATCCTTGATGAAACAAGAGGTATTATAGGAATGATATGCTATAATTATTGGTGTGTTACAGAACAACAAAAGGAACTATATTTAAAAAGGTTAAGTCAAAACGAGCAACAATACCAAGAAATTTTACACGAAAAATACAATCCTGATAATTTATTTAAAAATTGTAAGCAAGAATCTGTAGAAGAAACACAACATATTGCGAATGAGGTTGCTATGGTCGAATATAAAGAATCAGTATTTAAAAGATTTATCAATAAAATAAAGGGTATATTTCATTTAGGATAAGGAGCAATTTAAGGAATGAAAAAGATAATAGATTTAATTGCACCATCAGGTGCAAAAAAAGATGAAAAGTTAATAAATTACATAAGAAAAAAACATATAAAAAATAATTTAATTACTAATATATGCTTTATATATGGTCAAGAAAATGAATATAAAAACCATTTTCAACCTTCTGCTAACGAATTAAGAAAGTTGGTTTTTGAAATAAACCATAAAAATACGATATACTTTCTAGCTTCCTTCTTTTTTGATTTAGATAGAGAAAATTATCTTAAACTGATGGAAGATATGTGCAAAAACGATATTCAAGTTTTTAAAACAGATCAGAAAAAAGAACATATTACAGATAATACTAATTGGCTTGATAAGTATTGTAATTTTATTACATTGGAAGATATAGAAAATGAATGATATCATTAGAAATGACAAGCTATAAGTAAATTATAATTGTATGTTTATAGTATTTTTTGTATGTAACAATATGTAACGATATTTTAGGCATAGGGTTATAATAATGTAAAAATTAGAAAGGTTTAAAATATATAATGGAAAAAATATTTAATCCAGTACAGAGTTATTTAGATGAAATAAATAAAATTGAGATTCCCAATGATGAAAAAAATATATTAGACTTTTTAGGTTCTTTAGATAGTAATTTACAAAAAAGTTATTTAAGCTTTATACTATCGCAAAGCCATATATTTGACAGCATGACAGTTATATTAGATACTTATACTCATAAAGATTTTTACAATAAAGCAGGTTATAGTGATAGGACAGGAAAAGTTGTACCTAAATTAGATAAAGATGGTAGAGTTTATTATGAAGAATATACTTCTTCTGATTCCACTGATAAAGTTTGCAAAACAATTTTAAAATCTTTACAAGGTGACAATAAATCAGCATGGGAAAAATTCGTAGAATATGTAAAAAGCGTTTATGAACCTAGTAAAATGGATATATGTAATAATCCTCAATTGAGTCAATTGAATCAAGATGTTATAGAAGATTTTGTATTATTGAGTAGTGAAATGATAGAAAATGATCGTCTAAGAGATGAAATTAGTGGACTAAAGAATAAACCTGTAAGACAAGATAAAGGATTTATAAATAGAATGAAAGGATTCTTTTTACAAAGAAAAAGAGATAAGGAAATAAGCAGAAAAGAATCTATTTTACAAGATGACAGCAATTTCTCTGAAAAGGCTCTTGCTTTAATTGAAAAGTATAAAGGAAATAAAAATGTATCTAATGTGATGAGAAATCAGCTTGAATTTGCAGAAGGTCTTATTAAAGCAGGTTTACCAAAAGAAACTTTTATGAATGTATTAAATGGATTAGGTCGTTGCACGGAATCTTCTTCATATTGTAATTATAGAATTTTTAATATGTTAAAGCAGTTATCAATTAATGCTACAATAGCTAAAGAATTATATTCGCCAGAAATTTTATATGCCAAAAGCTTTCAAGATATGACTAAAAATATAAGGAAATTGCTTGCAAAAAGCGATTTGAAAGAAAATTCACCAATTACAACAGAATATAGAACTAAACCTTTAAGAAATGCATTATTAGCTAGTGAAGATATATCAAATGTTCTAAAAGGGAAGGATTTATCTCAAAAAGAAATTCAAGCTAAGATGGTTGAATATGATGAAGAGTTTAAGAATATTTTAGAAGAAGAAAATGCCGAAACTTATATAAAACGTTGTACAGATTTAATGATGAAATTCGTCTCAACTCATCCATTTGATGATGGTAATGGAAGAACTTCTAGAATGTTACTGCAAGCAATGCTTGCAAGAAGAGGCATAATATTTCCATCTAATATAGATAATTATTTTGAAAGACAATCTGGAACAGATTATTCTATTATGGAAGATAGTTGTTTAAGAACGGAAGATTATACACAAATGGAAAATTATATAGTAGAAAGGGCAATAATATTTAATAATGGTGAATTAGTATTAAATGATGAACCATTGACTTTTGAATATGAAGATAGACAAAGTACTGTAGAACAATTGCAATCAAGATAAAATTTATAATTGTATAAATAATTATTACAATTTCCAACAATAAAAAAATATATAAAAACCTGTGTAAATGTAAATTTATACAGGTTTTTATAAGGAACAACTAAGTATTCTTTGTACTATTGATCCATTTTTCAAATTCTTTTGGGGTAATTTCTTTATTTAGATATTTTTGTTTCATTATAGCTCCATCTTTTTTATATTTTTCAAATCTAGCAATGGCAGTATCTGTTCCATAATGAGAAACAGAACTTGCAAGAGACATATAGCGTTTTCTATATTTATCTAGAAGTTTATCTTCTTTTAGAGATTTTTTATAGGCTAATTCTTTTCCAATTTGCCTACAAGTTTTGCCTGTATTTTCATATTCTACATTACAATATTTAGTTTCTTTTAAATTTGATGGGACAAAGTAATATCCACAATTTTGGCATTGTCTTATAGTATTATGATTATCAGACATAAATTCTTTAAACATAAGAGCTATTATTGCTAAAATATCTTTGCTTTCAAAATAGTATGGAATATTATATTTGCTAATATCTATGTTTTCAAAAAGTAAACCAAAAGTTTCAAATTGTATATTTAATTTTTCCATAAATCCATTTATTTCAGTTTCATTATATTTCATTGATTTATCTTCATAATATTTTTTTTCTTCTTGTATTATATTTTGTATATCTTCTTGAGTTAGTTCTAATGAATCATCATATCGCATAAAGAAGTTGGTATCATATGGTAATTTTAGATTTTTTAATAAAGTATATTTAAGATATAAAAATTCTTCTTTATATTCTTTTACAATTCTATCAAGTTCTTTATTAAATTCAGAAAATGAAAGTTTTAAATGTGTTGATGAGTCTTGATTTGCCTTCTTAATTTTAGGATATTTTCTATAATATAAGTTTTCAAAACAAAACCAAAAAACAAAAGATCTGCAATCTTCATCATCTTCAAAATCTGTATTTAAAAATATGAGTAGAAAAGAACCTATTGCATCAATCATATGCTCAGTGTTATATGATGAAAAAAATATTTTTTTACTTTTATCATAATACATATGTTTAAAAACAAAAAGCTCTAGTCCTAAATTCTTGTCAAAAGCCAGTTTAAAACTCGATTTTAACACCTCCACATCAAACAACCTAAAATTAATAAAAAATTTTTTGAGATTGTACAGTGTGAATTTCAAAAATTCACAATTATAATGTATACAACACTTGATTGACATAATTTTACTACAAAAAGTAGAAAAAGTCAAAAAATGGAAATGAACATTGAAAATTGAATAGTAGTTGCAAGCACAAATAATGATACTTTCGTCTGGCTAACGTGATGTAAAGGGGCGATTCTCTAAAAAGAGGAATGAGGGCAAATCTCATATGGGAGCTAATCCACTTGTAACAGTATAAAAAACTAAAATTTGGAAAAAATAAAACAAAAGGAGTGAGGCTATTGGAAGAAAAAAAGAAATATAAGAAAAAGAATGAATTTAAGATAAATGTATTTTTTAATGAAAAAGGAGAGGCATTGGAGAAAGTTGTAGAAAGAGCCTTTGGAAATTATTGCTTAAAAACAGTTAAAAAATAAAATGAAACAATGGTATTTGATGAGATAATATGGTATAATGAAAATCAAGAGTATCAATATTATCTCATATATTTTTATAGCAAAAAGGAGGTAGAAGTGAGCTATACAATAATGAATAATATTGATTATAAAGTCGGTATATATATTAGGCTTTCAAGAGAAGATGAAGAAAAAGAAAAGTATCAAGAAAGTGAAAGTATTGGAAACCAAAGAACTTTGCTAATGCAATATATTAGACAAAACAAATTGAATTTTATTTCAGAATATGTTGATGACGGAGTTTCAGGTACAAGTTTTGATAGACCTGCATTTAATAGAATGATTGCAGATATTGAATCAGGCAAAATCAATATGATTATTACAAAAGATTTATCAAGACTTGGAAGAAATTATGTGCAATCAGGATTATATATTGAAAATTATTTTCCAGAACATGAAGTTAGATTTGTTGCAATATTAGACAATATAGATACGGCTTTCGATAATTCAAATAACGATATAGCACCGTTTAAATCAATATTAAATGAAATGTATGCTAAAGATACATCAAAGAAAATAAACAGTGTATTACAAGCAAAAAGAAATAATGGAGAATATTTAGGAACAGCACCTTATGGCTATAAAAAAGATCCAGAAAACAAATACCATTTAATTATAGATGAGGAAGCAGCAAATGTTGTAAAACTGATATATGAAAAATATTTAGCAGGTTTTGGTACAATGCAAATTGCAGATTACTTAAGTAAAAAGAAAATTCCAATTCCATCAGATTATAATAAAAGAAAAAGAGGTACAAAATCTCTAACTTATGGATTGTGGCAACAATCTACTGTAAGATTTATTCTTTCAAACGAAATTTATACAGGAACAGTAATACAAGGGAAAAGAAAAAAGGTAAGTTTTAAATCTAAAAAGTTTATTAATTTACCAGAGGAAGATTGGGTTAAGGTAGAAAATATGCATGAGGCAATAATAAGTAAAGAGGATTTTGAAAGAGCAAAAAAAGTAATAGATGCAACAAAAGGTTCAAGAGTAGTTCAAAATGATTATTTATTTAAGGGATTACTTAGATGTTATGATTGTAAAGGATATATTGGAATAAGAAGTCCAGATAAAAACGGAAATATTTATGGCAGATGTCAGAGATATGGAAGATTTGGAAAGTTTGATGTATGTTCTCCACATAATTTTAATTATCAAGTTTTTGAAGAGCAAATGCTAGAAGTTTTAAAAGAAGTTTGCAAAGAATATACAAATAAAAAGAAACTAGAAGAAATTGCAAAACAAACTAAAACAAGTGGGGCAAAAGAGTTTGATATAAATAAACAAATTGAGTTATTTAAACAAACAATAGAAAAAGAAACTAGAAAACTTGAAGTAATGTATGATGACAGATTAGCAGGAATAATTTCTCTTGATGAATATATGAAAAATGCAAAAAGAATAAAAGAAATTGTAAAAGGTTATGAAGAAAATATTAAAGATTTAGAAAAAGAATTAGCAGGAGAAAATACAAAAAATAAAGAAACAAAATTAGATAATTTAATAGAAGAGTTTCTTGAAATGGAGAAACCAACAAAAGAGATAATTAGAGAGTTTATAGAAAAAATAGAGATTCATAGTGACAAGCAAGTTGATATATATTTCAACTTTAAACCACTACAAGATTTAAATAATAATTTTATATGTGCTAAGAAGAAATATGAGATTAAAACAGCATAGAGGATATATTGTTTTTGCTCGAATAAGAAACGAGTATTGCTAGGCGGATGAGGGAGTCATCGACGCAGGCGTACATAGGTACGTTGAGGAGAGACGACTGAAATCCAACAACGCAAGACGAAGTTTATTATTAGAGCTAGTAAAAATGTCCACAACTGCAACATACACATGCAGCAGTATGGGTAATAATTGCAGAAGCACTATTAGGATTTGGAGATAAGGCAGGGGAACTATTTAGAATGATAAACCCTATAGAACACGCCAGAACCAAAGAAGCAGCTAACAAATATAAAGTAGAGCCATATGTAATAGCAGCAGATGTATATGGACAGGCTAATTTAGCTGGACGAGGAGGTTGGACTTGGTATACAGGCTCAAGCAGCTGGTTTTATGAAGCAGGATTAAGATATATATTAGGATTAAAAATAGAAAAAGAAGAACTAACGATACAACCTTGTATTCCAAATGACTGGGAAGATTACAGCATAAAATACAAACATGGAAAGAGTATATATAATATAAAAGTAACAAAAAAAGGAGTAAACAGCTTTAAATTAAACGGTAAAGAAATAGAAGAGAAAAAAATAAAATTATCACCAAATGGTGGAGTATATCAGCTAGATGTAACAATCTAGCTTTTGTCACTTTGGGGACGTTCCTTTTTGTGACAAATTGTCACTCGGGGGACAGACCTTAGCATATCAAGGTGTGTCCCTAAAATGACAAATTGTCACAAAAAGGAACGTCCCCAAAGTGACAAAATTTTAAAAAATTTTAAAAAAGTACTTGCATTTTATAAAAAGATGTATTAAAATCTAATTGAAGTGGAGAGAAGTGGTAAAAAGTGGTTTGAAATGTGTGGGAGGTGAAACAAAGTGCTTATAGGTGAATATGAACATTCTCTAGATGTAAAGGGCAGATTGATACTACCTGCTAAAATAAGAGAAGACATGGGAGATAAGTTTATAGTAACCAAAGGATTAGATGGGTGCTTGTTTGGTTTCTCTCAAAACGAATGGACAAACTTCGAAGAAAAGTTAAAAACACTTCCACTTACAAATAAAAATGCAAGAGATTTCGTAAGATTTTTCCTTTCAGGTGCAACAGAATGTGAAATCGATAAACAAGGCAGATTTTTAATAGCAGGAAATTTAAGAGAATATGCGAACTTAGAAAAAGATGCAATAATTATTGGTGTTGGCACAAGAATTGAAATTTGGAATAGAGAAAAATGGAAATCTTATAATAGTGACGAAAACATTTCTGCTGATGAAATTGCAGAAAATATGACTATGTTGGGTATATAAATTGCAAAAGTTTATATAAAGCACACTAAAGATAAATAATTGAAATACAAAAGAAGAAAAAACAAGGTACAAAAGATAAATAAAACTAAAGATAAAATTTTACAAAGGATAAAGCAAAGCAAATTTACACAAAAGATAAAATATAAAAAACAAAAGATAAAAAAATTAAATTATCACAAAAGAAAAAAATATTAGAATACAAAAGAGAAATAACAAAAGAAAAGAGTTCTAAAAACAAAAGATAAAATTATCAAAATACAAAAGTAAAAAGTACAAAAGACAAATTAATATTTGTACATAGGATAAAAAAGTAATATACAAATGAAAAACATTTGTAAAATATAGACCATACTAAAGAGAAAATGAAATACTAAAGAAAAAACTAAAAATAAAACAGACAGTTGGTATTTTAGTTAAAATACCAACTATTCTCATATAAAATGAAAGCAGGGGTCTATTAATCATGGATTTTAAACATAAGCCGGTACTACTTGAAGAGTGTATAGAAGCATTAAATATAAAGCCAGATGGCATATATGTTGACGGCACTCTTGGTGGTGGAGGACATAGCAAAAGAATATTAGAAAGTTTATCTAGTAAAGGTATGCTAATAGGAATTGATAGAGATGTTGATGCTTTAAAAGCAGCAAAAGAAAACTTAAGCTTATATTCAAATGTTAAGTATGTTCATTCAAATCATGATGAGATAAAAGAAATATTAGAAAACCTGAAAATAGAAAAAGTTGATGGAATATTATTAGATTTAGGTGTTTCTTCATATCAACTTGATGAAAAATCAAGAGGCTTTAGTTATTTGGGAAATAGTATTTTGGATATGAGAATGGATAATACGCAAGAATTAGATGCTAAAACAGTGGTTAATACTTATTCTGAAGAAGAATTATCTAGAATTATATATGAATATGGTGAAGAAAGATTTTCAAGAATTATAGCAAAAAATATATGTGAACAAAGGAAAAATAAAGAAATAGAAACAACAGAGGAATTAGTAAATATTATAGTAAAATCGATACCTCTATCAAAACAAAAGGAAGGACATCCTGCTAAAAGAACATTTCAAGCAATAAGAATAGAAGTGAATAATGAAATAAAACCATTATATAATTGTATAGGAAATTGTATAGACGTTTTAAAAAATAATGGCAGATTAGCAGTTATAACATTTCACTCTTTGGAAGATAGAGCTGTCAAAAATGCATTTATAGAAGCAGAGGGAGTTTGTAAATGTCCAAAAGATTTACCTTATTGTGTATGTGGGGCTGAGTCCAAAGGAAAAATAATAACAAAAAAACCAATACTTCCAACAGAAAATGAACAGAATGAAAATTCTAGAGCTAAAAGTGCTAAATTAAGAGTTTTTGAGAAAAAAATATAAATAATAATTGGCAAAAAGGTAGGTGAGAATATGCCAAATAGTAGGTATAGTGGGTATCAATATGAAACTAGTCCACGAAAAATAAAACCAGAATATGAACCACAGCAGAAAAAGAAGAATAGTAATAAAACAGGAAATAATAATAAAAACAAAACAAGTACGGCAAAAAAGAAAACAACCAGTGCAAATACAAAAAGAAAAAAACATGTGAATTCACAGGTAAAAGTGGTATCTTATGTTCTATTAGGCTTTGTAATACTATTGGCAATAAGTTATAGAAACTCACTTATTACAGAAAGTTTTAATAAAAAAGAGCAGTTAAAAAGTGATTTAGCTGTAATAGAAAAAGAAAATCAGCAATTGGAAGTTAATATACAAAATAGTTTAAATTTAAGCAATATAGAAAAAGCAGCAAAAGAAAATTCTGGAATGAAGAAATTAGACGCAACACAAAAACACTATGTTAATCTTCCTAAAAAAGATTATGTAGAACCGGCAAGTGAGCAAATAATAATAGAGGAAGAAAAAAATTGGTTTGAAAAAATAATAGAGGTATTAACAGAAAAAATATTTTAAAGAAATTACTATATAAAAGTTATAGTAATTTTTTTATGCCTTTATGTCTTATTTTAGATTGTATTTGAATAATATTATTATAATTACAATGAATAGAAAGGATTATGATAATGGGAAATAAGAGAAAAATTAAAAAAAGGCAAATTAAAATATGGAAAAACGAAAAAATAGATATAAAAAAATTAGAAAAAAAGGCAAAGAAAGAAAAGAGAAAAAAATATAAAAAAGAAATCAAAGAAATAAAGATAAAGGCAGAGGAAAAAGTAAGCGATTTAAATAGAAAAAAGAGAATGAGAAATGCTATATTGATATATACAATGATTTTTGGAGCATTGATATTTAGAATTGGATGGTTGCAATTTATTATGGGAGCAGAACTGCATTCTATGGCATATATCCAACAAACATTAGACAGAAGTGTAAATCCCAGAAGAGGAACAATATATGATGCAACAGGAGAAAATATTTTAGCAATATCAAGTACTGTAGAAACAGTAACAGTAAATCCTACAAATATATCAAAAGAGAATAAAGAAAAGGTGGCAAAAGCATTATCTGATATATTTAACTTGGATTATGATAGTACTTTAAAAAGAGTAAGCAAAAGGAGTTCTATAGAAACTATTGTAAAAAAAGTCAATAAAGAAAAAGCAGATGAGCTGAGAACATGGCTAGTAGATAATAATATAACAGCTGGAATAAACATAGATGAAGACACAAAAAGATACTATCCTAATAATAGTCTTGCATCACAAGTAATAGGATTTTGTGGCTCAGATAATCAAGGTTTAGACGGAATAGAAGTTATATATGAAAAAGAGTTAAAGGGTGAAAAGGGCAAGATAAATAAGGTAATAGATGCTAAAGGAGGAGAAATATCTAAAGAAGGGGAAAACTATGTAGAAGCAGTTGATGGAAATGATTTAGTATTAAGTATAGATGCTATAGTGCAAGGAATTGCAGAAAAATATTTAACAGAAGCTTGTATAGATAATAAATGTACGGACGGTGGAAATATAATAATAATGAATCCACAAACAGGAGACATACTTGCAATGGCAGGTTATCCAAACTACAATTTAAATCAACCATATGAACCAAATACAGAAGAATTAAAATCTAGTTGGAGTACACTATCACAAGGGGATAAAACAAAAGCTTTGCAACAAATGTGGAGAAATAAAGCTGTATCAGATACATATGAGCCAGGCTCTACATTTAAACTTATTACAACATCAGCAGCTTTGGAAGAAGGATTAGCAAGTGTAGATAAAGAAGGAGAGTTTTGCTGCACTGGTGGAATAGAAATAGCAGGTGTTAGAATAAAGTGCTGGAGATATTATAGACCTCATGGTTCAGAATCACTAAGGCAAGCATTAATGAATTCGTGCAATCCGGTATTTATAGGACTGGGGCAAAGAATAGGTGTAAGTAAGTACTATACTTATTTAAATAAATTTGGATTGTTAAAAAGAACAGGTATAGACTTACCTGGAGAAGCAGGAAGTATATTTTTAAAAGAAGAAAAAGTAGGACCAGTAGAACTTGCAACTATTGCATTCGGACAAAGATTTGAAATAACACCTCTACAATTAATAACAGCAGTATCAAGTATTGCAAATGGTGGAACATATGTAAAACCTAGGATAGTTAAAAAAATAATAAATAGTCAAACAGGAGAAGTAACAGATATACCTGTAGAAAAGCAAGAAAGAGTAATATCAGAAGAAACGGCTAAAAATGTGTTGAGTATGATGCAGTCTGTAGTGGAAGAAGGAACAGGAAGAAATGCACAAGTAGAAGGATATAACATAGGTGGAAAAACAGGAACTTCAGAGGATGGTGTAAATACAAATAAGTACGTAACTTCATTTATGGGAGTAGGACCAACAACAAACCCAGAGGTTGTAATACTTGTGACTTTATATAATCCAACAGGAGAGGGTGGACACCAAGGAGGTGCGTGGGTAGTTTTAACAACACACCATAAAACTATTGAAAAATCAACAATAATATAAACTATCTACAGCCACTGGTAAAGTGGCTGGGAGGGACTTGTGTAGAAATATACAAGTCCTTTTTTCTATTTATATTTACAAAAGATTTTAAAAGTTTGTACTTTTTGTATGTGTCGATGACATTTATGTAGTAAAAGGGTTAATTTAGGCATAAAATTTTGGAAGAAATAATAAACTTAAACATAAAATCCTCTAAAGGAGAATATGGTTTGAAAAATCAAGATAAGATAATTAAATTTTTAAATGAAAGTGAAAATCCATATATATTAAAAGTTGAAGATATGGTTGTAGAATTTCAATATTCAGATGTTAAAAAAACTTTTAATGAATGCATAAAAAATATTTTAAAACAAAAAAAGAAAATGGGGTGACAATCTACAAAGGTCACGTTACAATTAATGTGAAAATATATAAAACAAATCAAAAACAAGTAGTACAAGGCAATCAAGCTAAAAATCCGCAGACGTACTTTTGTACTTCGAGGACATTTTTAGTGAAGATTAACGTAGTAATATGAAGTTTTTCATTTGTTTTAAAGGAAAGGAGGTAAAAACATTAATGGCAAGAAAGTCAAAATATTTTTCTAATGAAAACGTAGTAAATAAAAAAATATGGTCTGTTGCACTATATATAAGACTTTCACAAGAGGATAGCGACAATGGCACAGAAAAGCAAGAAAGTAATAGTGTAACAAGCCAAAAGACATTATTAAACGAATTCACCGACACACATGATGATTTGATAGTGTATGATACTTATATAGATGACGGATTTACAGGAACAGATTTTAATAGACCATCATTTCAGAGGCTATTAGAAGATATGAGAAATGGAAATATTAATTGTGTAATTGTAAAGGATTTATCAAGACTTGGAAGAAACTATATAGAAGTAGGAAATTATATAGAGCAAGTTTTTCCATTATTTAATATAAGATTTATTGCCATTAATGATTCAGTAGATAGTTTTAAAAATCCATCAAGCACAAATACAATTTTAGTGCCATTTAAAAATTTGATAAATGATGAGTATGCACGAGATACATCAATTAAAATAAGGACATCATTGAATGGAAAAAAGAAAAAGGGAGAGTTTATAGGGGCTTTTCCATCTTATGGTTATATTAGAGATCCAAAAGATAAGCACAAGTTAATAATAGACGAGGTAGCAGCAGAAATAGTGAAAAAAATATTTCATTGGAATGTTAATGAAGGGTTAGGAAAGATAGCAATATGCCATAGATTAAATGATTTAGGTATTTTAAATCCTACAGGACATAAGAAATTAGAATTAGGACAAAATTATAACAACTATGGAATAAAAGATAATACATATACTTGGACACCATCTACAATAAGGAATGTTTTGAAAAATGAAGTGTATATAGGTAACACAGTACAAGGAAAGAGGAGGGCTAAAAGCTATAAAATACATAAAATAGAAAATGTTCCTGAAGAAGAATGGGTTAGAGTAGAAAATACTCATGAGCCAATAATTGATAGAGAAACATTTGAAAAGGCACAAGAATTAAGTAGAAAAGACGTAAAAGTATCTCAAAAAACAAATGAATTATCAATATGGGCAGGTTTTTTAAAATGTGCAGATTGTGGGAGGGCAATGAATAAGAAAAGTAGCACAAATAAGGGGGGAAACAAATATGAATATTATATCTGTAGTACATATAAAAAAAAATCTAATAAGTTATGTACTAAACATACCATAAAAGAAGAATGGCTAGAGAAAGCTGTTATGCAAGTTATTAATTTGCATATTGAATTGTTAATTGATACAGAAGAAATCGTACAACAGATAAATGAAAATAGTTTTCAAAATACTAAAAATGAAAACATTGCCAATGTGATAGTTACAAAACAAAATAAGATTCATCAAATATCAAATTTCAAAAGAACTCTTTATGAAGATTGGAAAAATGAAGATATAACAAGAGAAGAATATATAGAATATAAGCAAAAATATGAAAATGATATTGAAAGATTAAACCAAAATATTGAAAGACTAGAAATAGAGAAGAAAAAGTACGAATCTCAAAACAAAGACCAAAATGAATGGATAGAGAAATTTAGAGAGCAAAAAGGAATTACAGAACTTTCAAGAGATATAATAATTGAATTAATAGATTGTATATATGTAAAAGAGAACGGAAATATAGTCATAAAATTTAAGTTCGAAGATGAGTTTAAAAGAATATTGGAATATATAAAAAATAATAAACTATGTATAATTGAGGAAAAGTTAGGTTATAGATTGAAAAAAAATTAGGTTTGTGATATCATATTAGTTACCATAAAACAAAAAGGAGCAAAAATATGATTGGAATAAGTCAAAATACAAAATTAGAAATAGCTGTTGAAATTATGGCAGCTAAAATTGCTAAAACATCTAAAGAAGGATATACAATAAATGATGAAAAGATGCAGCAATTAATAAAAGAAAGAAATGAAATGTATATTGGAAATGAAGATATTATAAATAAGATAATAAAGGAATATGGTTCAGAAATAAAAAGAGATTATAATAATATATAAGGAGATATGATATGAAAGAAATTAAAACATTAGAAGAAATATGTTCTGAATATAAGCTTCCTGAAGATGAGCGCAATGAGATAGGAAATAAAATAAATGCAATTATGTTAAATGGAAAAGAACCTAGTGAACATCCAATTGCAATAATAAATATTGCTCCTCCTGGTTCTGGAAAAACAGGTTTGAATGGCTATGCATGTGCACAATTCAAAGATAATAATGTTGTTATTATTAATAGTGATGAATTAAAGCCATTTCATCCTCGAATAGATGAGTTAGCTAAAAAATACCCTCAATATTATACGAAAGTAACTAATCAAGAAAGTAATTTTTGGACAGATAATTTATTTGATGCTATAGTAGCTAATAATTATAATGTTATTTTTGAAGGAACAGGTAGAAACTTAAAGCTATTAAAAAACATGATGTATAAAATGCATGGGTACAAAATAATTGTAAGAGGAATGGCAGTTGATGAGATGAACTGTTTAATGTCAATAATTGAAAGATACGAAGGACAAGTTAAACAAAAAGGTTGGGGAAGACTAGTGGCGTTAGATCACTTTTATAAAGCTTATGAAGAGATGTTAGACAATATACAGGCAATAGAACAATCAGAAATGGCAGACATTGTTGAAGTTTATACAAGAGGAGAGATTCCAAGTAAGCCCATAAGACTGTATAATAGTAGAAACAGAGAATTTCAAGATGTCAGAGCAGCTGTAATTGTTGGAAGACAAAGAGATAGAAAAAGCGCAGAACAGTATTATGAAAGAAGCTTTAGTAGAAGACAAGTAATAACAAAATATTTTACCGAAGAGAGTGAAATATTAGATAGGATAATAGAAATCTACAAGAGACAAGAGTGGATAGAAATATAAATTAGTGTGAGGGGTTTTTATATGGATAAAGAAAGAACAATAAAAAAAGTTGTTGAGAAAGTCGAAAGAGCTTCGACTACTTTTGAAAAAGCAAATACGGAGTTGAAAAGAAAATATTTAAAATGGAATATAGAAGTATTTAATATAATTGCTGCTTCGGTAAGTGTAAGTAGAGGATCATTTGGAACCGGATATCCGTTTTATGTATTGGATAAAGACTTAAATGGAGATATACCAATTATTTCAGAGCAAATTAGGTATAACAGACAATTATTAAGAGATGGTGAAATTGTTCAAAAATCAATATGGCAATGCGAGTCTTGTCTAAAGAGAAATTACGAAATAATGCCGGATTTAAAAATAATCTGCAAACCATGCCCAAATATGATAGATTCATTAAAACCAAGAAAAATTATAAATAGATTACCTGATTTAGATATGTGGCTAGTATGCGAAGATGGAAAAGTGGAAGAAGCTCAAACTGAGCTAGGGGCATTGTTAGAAAAATATAATATGCGTACATCAGATGTTGCACCATTACAATCTTTAAGTGATGTTGTAGAAATTGCAACAAATTTAAAAGATGGCACATTTCCAAAAATATTCTTGCCAATAGATGCACATATTATGGAACAATCAAAATTAGAAGAATTAATATCACAAGTACCAGATGAATTAAGATTGACAAAATTAGAAGGAAGAAAACCATATTTACCAATTAGACCAAAATCACTTAGAAAAAAATGGCAATATGATGATGAAGCATATAATTTTATTTATGATTATCTTTCAGCATTTACAGCTTTTAATTTTACACAAGAAATGGAAGATACATTACAAAAAAGTAGAATAAGAGTAGTGCAAGAGCATACCCCAGAAGAATTATTTGAATTTCTTATGCAATCAGCAACTCCAGCAAACTTTAGAAGATTTCAAGAACATAAGTTAGAAGAAATTTTTTATAATAGAGTAACAAGCTGGAGTGATCTAGCAAAGAAGCAAAAAGAAGATTTGGAAGAGGAACTAATGCCTGAATTTTAAGAAGGAGAAAGATAGAATGCAAAAAAGAATAGATTTACATATTCATACAATAGTCTCAGATGGTATGTTAACACCTAAAGAAGTAATAGATGAAGCTCATAGAAACGGTGTATCTATAATTGCAATAGCAGATCATGATACTGTGGATGCATATAATGATGAATTATTTGAGTATGCAAAAAGTAAAAACATAAAGTTAATTAATGCAGTAGAAATTTCTACTAAAACAAAAAAAGCAGGAGTACATGTATTAGGATATAATCTGGATTTAGATAATGAAGAATTCAAAGAAAGATTAAAAAAAGTTAGAAATGCAAGACATAATTATTTACGTGATGTAGCTAAAAAACTAGAAGAACTAGAATATTATATAAATGTAGAAGAATTAGATAAGATAGAAGCTGTTACAAAAGCCCATATAGCATTAAATACAATAGAAAATCCAAAGAACAAAGAAAAATTATTAGTAGAATTTGGACATATTCCAAGTAAAGGTGAATTTATAGAAACTATTATGAATGAAAATTGTCCTGCATATGTAAAAAAAGAGAGTTTAACTCCAAAAGAAGCAGCAGAAATAATAAGAGCTGCAAAAGGAAAAGTTGTTTTAGCACATCCTGTGGCATATGTGCACGAAGATAATTTCACAGAAGAAGATATTTTAGCTATTGTTAATGATATGAAACCAGATGGTTTAGAAGCAAATTATTTATATGTAGATAGATATAATAAAAAAATTGATGAAATAAAACAGTGGAATGAATTTGCAAAAAAAAATAATTTATTTGTAACAGCTGGTTCAGATTTTCATAATAAAGATGGACTTAGACCAGAAATTGGTTTTGTAAATACAGAATTTGTTTTATCAGAAGATGTTATAGACAAGATTATTGAAAATTTGGAAAAATAATATCATAATGTCATCAAAAAATACAAGAGTGAGCAAGACACAGAAAAGTTGTTTAAATATTTGTGTTGCTATAATTACCCAAGGAGGTGCTGTCGCAGCACCTATTGGTGGAAAAGTTTTAGCAGAAGTATTACCATATTTGGAAGCACAAAAAGATAATATAAAAGAAGAAAATATAAAAAAAGATATAGAAGTACCAAATATAGAAGGACTTACAATAGATGAGGCAAAGAAAAGATTAAAAGAAGTAAATTTAAATATATCAATAGAAGATATGGAAGAAAAAGAAGGTACAGAAATAATAACACAACAATTACCTAAAGCTGGAATAAAAGTAAAAGAAGGAGTAGCCATAATTGCTTATAACTAATCTATATATACATATAATAAAAAGTATGGTATAATTTGTAAAAAAAATTTGAAGGAAGGTTAGTAATATGATACATAGAATGAAGTTAAATGAAAGCCCGTTTGAGAGAATAAAAGATGGAACAAAAACTATAGAATTTCGATTGTATGATGAAAAAAGAAGACAAATAAAGATTGGGGACCAAATAGAGTTTTCAAAATTGCCAGAGTTGCAAGAAACAATATTAGTAGATGTATTAGAATTATACATAGAACCAACATTTGAAAAGTTATTTAAAAAATTATATACAGATGAAGAAGATATAAAAAGAAAAACAACTGCTATGTACCAATATTATTCACCAGAAAATGAGAAGGAATATGGCGTAGTAGGAATAAAAATATCACTACATAGTACTGGATTTAGATACACATATAATAAACTAGTACGAGATAAAATACCTGAAAATATAGATAGTGAACCAGGAAGGAAAAGCAAATATAGAATTCTTGATGATAAAGAGTACTTAACAGAACTAAATAAAAAGGTTATAGAAGAAGCTAATGAGTTTATAGAAGAAAATAGTATTGAAGAACTTGGAGATTTAATGGAAGTTATAAATGCTATAATGAAATTAAAAGGTTATAAAATGGAAGAAGTATATAAAATTATGAAGGTAAAAGAAGAAAAGAAAGGTGCTTTCTATAATAAAATTTATTTAGAGTATGTTGACGAAGAAAAAAGAAACTTAGACGAAGAAAAAGAATTGAATAAAGAATTTAGAAAGTGATACAGTACTTATGAATAAAAATGTAAGATTTGAGGTATTTTATGGATAATAAAAAATATTTAGAGAAAACTCTAGAAGTAAAAATTGATAGACCTTTTGGAAGCAAACATCCGAAACATGGATTTATATATCCAGTAAATTATGGATATGTTCCGAATACAATAAGTGGTGATGGCGAGGAATTAGATTGTTATGTCCTTGGAGTTTTTGAACCTTTGGAAACTTTTAGAGGAAAATGTATTGCTATTATACATAGGTTGGATGATAATGATGATAAATTAATTATAGTTCCAGAAAATAAATCTTTTTCAAATCAAGAAATAAGAGCTCTAACAGAGTTTCAAGAAAGATTTTTCAAAAGTGAGATAATAAGAGACTCAAATTATTTAGAGTTCAACAAGAGTATTCCTGAACTTTCAGTTACTAATTTAGAAAATAGCCTGAAGTTTTATAAAACTATAGGTTTTAAAATTGAATATGATAGACCAGAAAATAAATTTGTGTTCATTTCATTAGGAAAAATACAATTTATGTTACAAGAAATTTCTAATAATGATAAATGGAATGTTATGGAACTTACTTATCCATTTGGAAATGGTATTAATTTTCAATTAGAAGTGGATAATGTTAATGAAATATATAAAGAATTAAAAGAGAATAATTACAAAATTACTTTTGAAATTGAAGAAAATTGGTATAGACAAGGAAATAGACTATTAGGAAATAAAGAATTTTTGATACAAGATCCAGATGGATATTTATTAAGATTTTTTGAGGATTTGGGAGAAAAGTAAATAATTATAAATTTTGACACATCAAGTAATAAATTCAACTATTCGCGTGATATTACCATAGAAATAAATAATTCTTGAAATAAGAAAATGTGAAAATATAAATAGAGAAGGTATAGAAAAAATTAAAATATATAACAAGCAAGAACTTCGTAATTGAAGTTCTTGCTTATTCAATTATACCGCAAGCAATTTTGCTTCCAGAATTGCCACTGGGTTGAGTTGTAAAATCATCTGGAGAATCATGAATAATAACAACTTTACCTAATATATCTTTTATTTTAAATTTATTTATTAAAACAGTCATATGTGCATAACCATTATTTTCAATTAGTGGTGGTAAATCCCCCATATGAAAAGGATGAGGACAGTTTGTAGGATTTAAATGTGTTTTTGCATTTGCAAATTCGTCGCTTATAGTCCCACTACAAGAACTGCCTTCATGAATATGAAATCCAAAAAATCTACCGGTACAACTGTCAGATGATTGAGGTAATCCATTTACTTTAGCAGTAACCAAGACACCATTTTTTACTTCTCTAAAAGTAACAGCACCATTTATTTTAGGATATTTTTTTCATCCCTTTATATTTGCTTTAGCAATATTAAAAATATTTGTAAACATATTATACATCTCCAATTATTATTTATATTAATATAATATTCAAAGAAAATTGAAATGTTAAATAAGTTGTAGCTATAAAATAGATTGTGTAATGAAAAAAGCAAATAAAAATTGCTAGAATTTAAAGAAACAATATTAGCATATATGTTAGAAAATGGAAAAATGTTTATTTGATAAAAAAGTATTGAAAAAGAACATTAATATATGATAAACTTTTAACAAAAAAAGGAAGAATAAAATGAATTATAATATAACAAACAAAATAGAATATATAGGAGTTAATGATAAAACATTAGATTTATTTGAAAGTCAATATAATCTTCCAAATGGGGTATCATATAATTCATATATACTTAAAGATAAAAAAACAGTAGTAATGGATACAGTCGACAAAAGAGTGACAAATGAATGGCTGGAAAATATAGAAACAACTTTAAATAAAAAAAATATAGATTATTTAGTAATTTCACATTTAGAGCCAGATCATTCTGCTAATATACAATTATTAGCACAGAAATATCCAGAGATGAAAATCATACTAAATCAAAAAGCCGAAAGCATGATGAAGCAATTTTTTGATTTAGATTTATCTAATAGATATGTTATAGTAAAAGAAGGAGATATTATAGATACAGGAGAACATAAATTACAATTTTTTATGGCTCCTATGGTACATTGGCCAGAAGTAATGGTAACATATGAACAAACAGAAAAGATTTTGTTTAGTGCAGATGGATTTGGTAAGTTTGGAACTTTAGATACTGAGGAAGATTGGATAAATGAAGCAAGAAGATATTACTTTAATATTGTAGGAAAATATGGCACACAAGTTCAACAGTTGCTAAAAAAAGTTGTGGGGTTAGACATTAAAATGATATGCCCATTACATGGACCAATTCTTAAGGAAAATTTGAATTATTATATAAATAAATATGATACATGGAGTAGCTATAAACCAGAAGATGAAGGCATATTAGTAGCATATAATTCTATTCATGGAAACACCAGAAAAGCTGTAGAAGAATTAGAAAAAATGCTAAAAGAAAATGGTGTGAAAAAAGTAGTAGTAAGTGATTTATCAAGAAATGATATGTCAGAAACAATAGCAAATGCATTTAGATATGATAAATTAATTATTGCTTCTCCAACATATGATACAGGATTATTTCCATCAACAGAAAAATTTTTAAGAAACTTAAAACATAAAAATTATCAAAATAGAAGAATAGGAATAATAGAAAATGGATCATGGGCACCAATGGCAGCCAAATGTATGAATGATATAATAAAAGAAATGAAAAATATAGAAACATGCAATACAACAGTTACAATAAAAACAAGAATGAATGATGAATCAAAGAAAAAAATGAAAGAACTTGTTAAAGAACTTTTAAATAAATAGGAGGTGAAAAATTATGAAATATGAATGTACAGTTTGTGGATATATATATGATGAAGCTGTAGAAGGAGTAAAATTTGAAGATTTACCAGAAGACTGGGTATGTCCACTATGCGGAGTAGGAAAAGAAATGTTTCAAAAAGTAGAAGAATAATAAAAAAGAACTTCACATTGAAGTTCTTTTTTAATGTGAAAGTTTCGCTAAGCATTGCACAGAAAAATGCAATACAAATATTAGTAAGTAAGTTGAGCAGATAAAACATATAACAAATAAATACAGAATTTTAAAAAAATTATAAAAAATCTATACAAAAATAAAATTTCATTATATAATGACAATGAAAAAATATATAAATAAGGAGAAATTTATGAAATTAAAATCTATATTAGCTGGATTGGAGAATTTAAAAGCTAAAGGAGAAATAGAATTAGATATACCTAACATAGAAAATGATTCCAGAAAAGTGCAACCAGGAGATATGTTTATTGCAATAAAAGGTTTTAAAAATGACGGAACTGAATATATAAAAGACGCAATTGCAAATGGAGCAAGAGTTATACTTGCTCCAGATGATACAGATAAAGAAATAATAAAACAAATACCAGAAGGAGTTACAATCATACTACATCCAGATACCAGATATGCTTTAGCAATATGTTCTTGTAACTTTTACGAAAATCCTTCTAGCAAGTTTAAATTAGTAGGAGTAACAGGTACAAAAGGTAAAACTACAACTACATATATGATGAGGGAAATACTAAAAAAACAAGGAATAAAAACAGGTTTAGTAGGAACAATAGCAATATACAGTGGAGATAAAAAACTAAAAGATAGTGATAGGACAACACCAGAAAGTTTAGAGCTACAAAGAATGTTTGCACAAATGGCTGAAGATGGATGCGAGGTTGTTATTATGGAAGTATCTTCTCAAAGTTTAAAACTTTCTAGAGTTGCAGGCTGTAATTTTGATATAGGAGTATTTACAAACTTTTCAGAAGACCATATAAGCCCAAAAGAGCATCCAGATATGGAGGATTATTTAAACTCAAAACTAAAATTATTTAATATATGTAAAAAAGCTTTTGTAAATGTAGATAATATTTATGCTTCTAGAATTTTAAATTCAATAAAAAACTGTGACGTAAAAACATATGGCATAGACAATGCAGCAGATTTATTAGCTAGAGATATTACAATAACCAATTCATATGTTGACTTTATGGTAAAGTTAGAAACAAGAAATGAAAGAGTAAAGGTAGGTATACCAGGCAGATTCAGTGTTTATAATGCTTTAGCAGCAATAAGCGTTTGTAAAAAGTTAGGATGCAGTTCAGAAAACATTAAAAAAGCATTAGAAGAAGTGAGAGTTCCAGGTAGAAGCGAGCTTGTGGACAATAAAAAAGGTTTAACAATAATGATAGATTATGCACATTCACCAGAAAGCTTACAAAACATCTTATATGCAGTAAAAAGTTATACAAGAGGAAGAGTAATTTCTGTATTTGGGTGTGGAGGAGATAGAGATACCACCAAAAGGGCTATAATGGGAGAAATATCAGGAAAAGCGGCAGATTACACTATAATAACATCAGATAATCCTCGTACAGAAAATCCAGAAGAAATAGTGAAACAAGTAGAAGAAGGAATAAAAAGAACAAAAGGAAAATATGTATGTATAGTAGATAGAAAAAAAGCTATAGAACATGCAATAAAAATGGCAAATAAAAATGACATAATAGTTTTAGCAGGCAAGGGACATGAACCATATCAAGAAATAAATGGAGAAAAAAATCCTTTTGATGAAAGAATTATAGTAAAAGATATAATAAACAAAATGTAAGGAGATAATTATGCAATACCAAATAAAAATATTATTATTGTCATTTGCAATTACAGTAATTTCATCTTTTATAATAATACCAATATTAAGAAAATTAAAAGTAGGTCAAATGGAACGAGCAGAAGGACCAGAATCTCATTTGGGAAAACAAGGTACACCAACAATGGGTGGAATAATAATGATTCTTGTAATTATGCTACTAACAAGTTTTATGTGTTATGATTATATTAAAGATGAACAAGCAGAGGTAGCACAAAACATAATACCAATAGCAGGTTTAGCAGTAGGTTTCGGATTAGTTGGTTTCATAGATGACTTTAAAAAATTAGTTTTAAAAAATACAAAAGGATTAAAACCAGTTTATAAAATAATTGGATTATTAATATTTTCAGTTGCATTTGTATTATACATAACACAAATATTAAACATAGGTACAGAAATATACATACCATTTTTTAAAACTTATATAACATTACCAATATGGTTATATATACCATTTGGAATACTAGTATTACTAGCAACTTCTAATGCAATTAATCTTACAGACGGAATTGATGGATTAGCAACAAGTGTAACGGCAATTATTTTAACTTGTTTAACAGTAATAGGAATTATATTTGATATAAAAGAGATAGTAGTGTTTGGAAGTATTGTAATAGGAACTTGTTTAGGATTTTTATTATTTAACTTAAATCCAGCAAAAATATTTATGGGAGATACAGGTTCACTAATGCTAGGAGGAGCTGTTGCAGGCATGGCATTATATCTAAAAATGCCGCTATTATTATTGATAATAGCCTTAGTACCAGTAATAGAAACTATATCCGTAATAATCCAAGTAAGATATTTTAAAAAAACGGGAAATAGAATTTTTAAAATGACACCAATACACCACCATTTTGAACTATCTGGATGGAATGAAAATAAAATAGTATCAGTATTTAGTATTATAACTTTAGCTTTATGCATAATAGGTTTAATAGCAATATAATCATAAGAAAGGAGAAATCTAATGACAAAAAACAAAAAGACAGTTCCAAACTTTATAAATAATCAATTTGATTTTATACTTTTTGTAATAATTATTATATTGCTATCATTAGGAATAGTTATGGTATTATCAGCATCTGCACCATCTGCTATTGCTGAATCTGGAAATAGTTATTCATATGTTATACAACAACTAAAAGCAGCAATATTGGGAATAATACTAATGCTAATAATATCAAAAATAGATTATAGACTTTATAAAAAGTTTTATAAAGCAATATATTGGATATCAGTATTAATATTGCTACTAGTTTTAATCCCGGGCTTAGGATTAAGCTCTAATGGAGCAACTAGGTGGATAGACTTAAAGTTTATACAATTTCAACCATCAGAGCTTACAAAAATAGGTTTAATAGTTTTTTATGCCGGATATCTTGCAGACCATAAATCAGAACTAAAAAGTTTTTGGAAAGGTTTTGTAAAGCCATTAATATATATATTACCACCAATAGCAATTTTATACTTTGTACAAAATCACTTAAGTGCTTCAGTAGTTATAGGTGCAGTAACTTGTGTAATGATGATTATGGCAGGTTGCAGATTATTATATTTTGTAATTGCAGGATTAATAGGGGCTCTTGTAATGACAGTGGGAATAATAGCTTTACAAGCTACAGGAAAAGGTGGATTCCGTATAAAAAGAATTATGTCATTTATGGATCCTTGGGCAGATGCAACAGAGGTAGGATGGCAAGCAGTACAAGGACTATATGCAATTGGCTCAGGGGGACTTTTTGGAGTAGGATTAGGAGAAAGCAAACAGAAATATTTGTACATACCAGAACCACACAATGATTTTATATTTTCCATTTTAGCAGAAGAATTAGGATTTGTAGGATGTGTAATAGTAATTTTATTATTTGCAATATTTATATGGAGAGGAATTTTAATAGCAATAAAATCTCCAGATATGTTTGGAAGTTTATTAGCAACAGGTATAACTACATTAATAGGAGTGCAAGTAATTATAAATATTGGTGTTGTTACGTCATCAATACCAAATACAGGAATGCCATTACCATTTTTTAGCTACGGAGGAACAGCATTATTAATTTTATTATGCTCGTGTGGTGTATTACTAAATATTTCGAGAGCAGGTTCAAAGGTATAGGAGGCGACTAGCAGTCACCAGAATAAATATAACGAGGAGGGAAAAGATGAGAGTAATCATTGCAGCAGCTGGTACAGGTGGACACATAAACCCAGGAATTGCAATTGCTAATAAAATAAAGAAAGAACAACCAGAATCACAAATAATTTTTATAGGAACTAATAGAGGCTTAGAAAACGATTTAGTACCAAGAGCTGGGTATGAACTAAAAACAATAGATGCATATGGTTTTGATAGAAAAATTTCATTAGATAATATAAAAAGAACATACAAAACATTCAGATCAATAGGTGAAGCAAAAAAAATAATAGAGGAATTTAAACCAGATGTAGTTATAGGTACAGGTGGATATATTTGTATTCCGGTTATACTTGCTGCAAAGTCGAAAAAAATACCAACAGCATTACATGAAAGTAATGCTTTCCCGGGAATAGCAGTAAAAATATTATCTAAAAAAGTAGATGTGGTATTAGTAGGATTTGAAGATGTTGTAAAAAGATTACCAAAGGCAAAAAAGATTGTTGTAACAGGTACTCCAACCAAATTAAAAAAAGTATATTTAACAGAAGAAGAGAAAAGAAAAATATCGAAAGATTTAGGGTTTAATGATTATGAACCTAAAGTATTAGTTTTTGGTGGAAGCCAGGGAGCACAAAGCATAAATGATAGTATGATTGAAATTATATGCGAAAAGAAAAATAAAGAATATCAAATTGTATGGGCAGCTGGACCAACACAATATGATGGCATTAAAGAAAGATTAAGTAATAAAGGAATAAATATAAACAATATACCAAATGTTAAGATAGTGCCATATATATACAACATGCAAGAATTAATGAATTATGTAGATTTAGTAGTATCAAGGAGTGGGGCAATGACAATAACAGAAGTAGCACTACTAAACAAACCTGCAATTTTTATCCCATTTCCATATGCAACTGAGAACCATCAAGAATATAATGCCAGAGTGCTAGAAAATGTATGTGCTGCCAAAATTATTTTAGATAAAAATTTAACTGGCAGTTCATTAGACCAAAATATATATAGTATAATTTCAAATCCTGAATTATTAAAAAAGATGGGACAAAATACGACAAAAGTATCAGTAAATTATGTCGAAGAAAAAATATATGAAGAAATAATTAAAATATTAAAACAATAATTGTCGAAAAACATAAAATTCGAACGAACTAAAATGCTTGCACTTCTAAAGTAAATGATATATAGTTACATTAATAATTAACAAAGGAAGGTATATGTTATGAATAGCATAAGAGAATTTTATGGAGAGACAACTATTGATGAAAAAGATTCAGAAGAATTAAATTTAGGAGAAAAAATAAAATTAGAATACTACAAGACAATAAGCAAATTATTCATCAATGAAGGCAAAGAAACATATGGAATAGGCATAGTAAAAAAATGTAGAAACAATGGAAAAGAAAAATTTGAAAGCAGAGAAATAAACAACATATTAGTTGAAGAAAAACAAACAGAAAAATTATTAAAGATTTTAGTGGATAATAAAGTAACACCAATAGCACTAGATGATGTATTAACAGACTTAATAAAAGTACAATAAAAAGTCGATTATTTCGACCTTTTATTGTACTTTTATTAATACAGAGTTATATATATACCTAAATTTTTAATTTTTTTATAATTACAATTTCATTTTTTAATTTATCAATAACTCCTTTTCTAGTAATTACAGCTTGCCTATACTCATTTAAAACTTGAAGAAAATTATCAAAATTTTCACCGTCTTGGAATAATAACCTAATTCCCTCTTTGTAATAATTCTGCTGTTTTTCTTTTGTTGCTTTAAGCATTTTAATACTATAGCTTTCCATTAGTTCCAATCTTTTAATTTGTGATTCTAAGTATTTAATATAATCTACTATACAAGAAATTTCATAGTTAATATCATCAATAACAACCTTGAATAACACTTTTAAAATTTTTCCGTTTATTTTGCCCATTTTTTTATTTTGATTTAATTGATCTAAAGCGATAATTACTGGGTCAGGTCTAGCATCTTTTATTAAGTCACGTAAGGTTTCAGAAATATTTATGTGTGTAGTATATCTCCTTTTCGTAACAATAGCATCATATTCATCTGCAACTCTAATGATTTGAGCACAATAAGGTATATTTTCTTTAGTAATACCATTTGGATAACCAGTACCATTTAATGCTTCGTGATGATATAATGCTCCCATGGCATAAGGCCTTAGTTCTAAATCTTTTATACACATTTCATATCCTAAAGTTGTATGAGTTTTCATTATTTCATATTCTTCAGGTGTCAATTGATCAGGCTTGTTTAAAATACTTAGTGGAATAAAGATTTTACCTATATCATGCAAATATGCACAAATTGTACAAAAAACAGTATAACTATTTTTACAATTTAAATATTGGCAAATTCTACAAACAAGGTTAGCAACATTTTCACTATGACGTTTAGTAAAAAAGTCAAGATTACCTAAAACATTTAGCTGATATCTCATTGTTTTATCTAAATTATACGATTTTAATGCTGTGGGACTATAAAAATCGATTTTTGGATCTTTCATACTGAGTCATCCTTTCTGAAAATGTGAAAATATTAATATTTTACACACATTTTTCATTGGTAAATTATAAAACTATAATACTACATTTATTATTTTTTATCAAGAAAAATGTATTTATTTTTTGCATAAAGTATTATATAATTAAAAAAATTAAAGTTGGGAAAAGAGGAATAGTATGTCAGAAGTTTTAATAAAAAATGGCAGAGTTTTAATTATAAAAAATAATGATGTAATAATAGAAGAAAGAGATATTTTAATAGAAAATGATAAAATAAAAAAAATTGACAAAAACATAGAAAACGGTGAGGCTTATATAATTAATGCAAAAAATAAAGTTATAATGCCTGGATTAATAAATGCACACTCACATGTACCAATGAGCATTTTTAGAGAAACAACAGAAGGGTGTAGTTTATATGAATGGTTAAATAAAAAAATATGGCCAAAGGAAAATGAACTAACAGAACAAGATATATATTGGGCAAGTATGTTATCATTTATGGAAATGATAAGAACAGGCTGTACTTGCATAAATGACCAATATTTCATGTCTGCGCAAATAAGAAAAGCAGCTGAAGAAAGCAAAATAAGATTAGTACTTACAAGAACAATTACATCAACATCAGGTGAAGAAGGAACAGATAAAAGAATAGAAGAGTTTGAAAAATTATACGAAACAAGAAATAAAGAAGATGACTTAATAACATATACAGTAGCACCACATAGCTTTTATACCTGTTCAGATGAATGTTTAGAAAAAGTTTCTAAATTAGCTTTAAAATATAATTTACCAGTACATGTTCACTTTCTAGAAAGCATAGATGAAATAGAAGATATAAAAAAGCAACATGGTCAAGAAGCAATATATGTTCTACAAAAATATTTTGCTAAAACACATACCATATTAGCGCATGGAGTCAAATTAAATGACAAAGATATTGAAATATTAAAAACAATGGATTGTAGTATAGTTCATAATCCTATATCTAATTTAAGGTTAGGGTGTAAAATTGCAGATACTACAAAATATTTAAAGCAAGGACTAAATGTTGCTTTAGGTACAGATGGACAAGGTTCAGGCAGTAATTTAGATATGTTTGATGCTATGAGAACAGCTTGTTTAATACAAGGTGGAATACACGAAAATGAGGAAAGAATAACTGCAAAAGATGTTATAAAAATGGCAACAATAAATGGAGCTAAAGCTTTAAAATTGGAAGATAAAGTAGGAAATTTGGAAGAAGGCAAACAAGCAGATATAATAATAGTAGATACAGAAGAAAAGCTAGACAATATAAAAATGATACCAAATTTAAACCAAATTGCAAACTTAGTATATAACACAAGTGGACTAAATGTGGAAACAACAATAGTAAATGGAGAAATCCTAATGGAAAACAAGCAAATAAAACATATAGATGTGGACAACATAATAAGAAATGTAAATAAAATGAATAATTGAAATTCATTTACCAAAAAACGTGAAAATACTGGACTTTTACGGCATTTTGTGGTATAATTATAGTATAAATGGGTTAAAATAAAATTAATTTTGGAGGTACTTAAAAATGTTTAACGAAGAAGTATTTAAATTTGATATAGATAATATAAAAAATGATTTAGCAATAGAAGGAATGGAAATAACAAATGCAGATGTAGACATGTATAGAAGATTTGCAAATGATGAATTAAATATGCCACAATTAATAGAAATAATAAAAAATCAAAGTTTATAAAATTAAAATTACACAAAAAACTGCCAATAAACAAAAGGCAGTTTTTAATTGTAAAAAGTGTAGAAAGGAAAAATTATGAGAGACATATATGAAACCTATAACTCTAAATATTGCTATCCAGGAACCACTGTATTAAAAAATAAATTAAACATAATGAACATAGAAAAATTGCAAACATATGAAGCAAAAATCACAGCAGCAAAATCTTTAGGATTAAGAAAAAAAGGAATAACAGGAGATTTTGATGTAAAACATATTAAGCAAATTCATAAATATTTATTTGAAGATATATATCCATTTGCTGGGGAATTTAGAACAGAAAATATAGCAAAAGGGGAATTTAGATTTGCACAAAGTGAATATATAGAGCCAGAATTAGAAAATCTATTAAATAAATTAAAAAAGGAAAATTATTTAGAAGGTTTAGATAAAAAAGAGTTAGCAATTAAATTAGCCTACTATTTAGCAGAGTTAAACGTGTTGCATCCATTTAGAGAAGGAAATGGAAGAACAAATAGGGAATTTATAAGACAATTAGCATTAAAAAATGGCTATCAGTTAGACTTAAAAAAAGCCAAAGCAGAGGAAATATTAGAAGCGAGCATAGAATCAATAGTAGACACAAAAAAATTAGAAGAAATAATCTATGAATGCCTACAATTAGGGACTGCTCCAAATTGTCCTTAGTGACAATTTGGGCTGTCCCTAATTGGGAATATTTTCTATTTCTTGCATGGTTAATCCTGTTGCTTTAGCTATTGTTTCTTTGCTTATTTTTAACTCTAACATTTTCTTTGCAACCTCTAGTTTACCTTTTTCCAGTCCTTTAGCGTAAATCGCTTTTTCGTCCATTATTGCTTTTAGTCGTAAATCTGCTATTCTTTGCATTCTTTCGTCTTCACTTAAACTATCAAGTTTTTCTGTTGCCTCTTTTATTTCTTTGTTTTCTCCCATCTTTTCAGTCACCCTTTCCGATTTTGGATTTTCCAAAAAATATAACCAATCTAATAGTTTATCTTTTTCCTTTTCTCTTCCCTTTATTTTTGGTAACTCTATAATATCAATTTCTAACTTATCTGTCAATATTTTACCTCCTGTTTTATTATCCATTATTTTCCATACACTATGATAATCCATTTCTTTTAAATTCTTTACTTCAAAATCTGTTATTAATATTACAATTGTTTTTTCAAGTAACGAATAATCTTCTCCTATTTTTATTTGTCTTGTATACAACCTACTCCAATAATATAGTATTCTTTCTATTATATTGCTTTGATCAATTAATTGCATTTCTATATTGCATTTTTCCTTTCCATCAAGCTCTGCTAGTATGTCTAATACTCCTAATTTGTCGTCTTTAAATTCTCTTCTTAATATCGGGTTCTTACTTAAATCTATACTTTCTATTTTTCTTTTTAATATTGTTTCTAAAAAACCTTTTGTTATTCTTTCGTTTCCTATTTCACCAAATAATGCTTGAAATACTACATCTAATTTAGGCGATAATGTTTTTGTTTCTTTGTTTTTTTCCATAAAATGTTCCTTTCATTGTTAACTATTGCTTAAACAGTTTCTTAAAGTAGAACATTCACCTCCTATCATTAGATTTTATTTTCTTATTTTTTGGATTTTAATTAGATTTTAAATTTTAGAATTAAATTATTTAAAATTTGTGTTGATTTTTGAATAAATAACTTTTTAGATTTTAATATATTTTTATAAGTTATTAGCTAATTGGTCTTCACTATTCAAGCAATGTAATTATATATAATCATAATTTACAATTTTTGTCAACTCATTTTTGTTATGTTTAAATGGTAATATTTCAGGGCTGTCCCCAATTGGGCAAATGGGATAATTGGGGACTGTCCCTAAATGAGGAATCGTAGGGGCGATTTTAATCGCCCGCCAAAATGGGGCAAAAAAAAGAGGGTGCAGTGCACCCTCCAACGAAAGATTCTCAGAAGACACCGCTACCGCGGTGAAAACTACAATGATTTACCTTCGAACGATTTGGAAAAAGTCCTTTTCCTCTATGATTCGAAAATCATAGAGGTTGAGAGATTTATCAACCGAATCATCTCTTAAATCGAGAGAAATACCAAGGGATGAATTCTTGGCAATTTTTCTCTTACCATGTACCCACATGGTAATTAATTTTCTTACCAATTTTTCATTATGTTTCTTTTCCCACAATGAGAGATTCTTCTCTCTTTTCTCCTCTTTTTTGTCATATTTTTCCAAAATTTTTTGCACGTCCATAAGTGTTTCCTTTCGGTTTATAAATTACTCCTAGCTATTGCTAGTGTACCTTTATTATACCACATACTTCACATAAAGTCAAGATTATGTAAAATTTATAAAAAATATTGCGTTATTTTTAAAAATGGGATATAATTAGTTATTAAATTAAGGGGATAGTGAATAAGCATGCCTAATAAAGAAACTCATAGAGCATTTAACCAGTTGTTAAATACTTTTTTAGAAATTAATAATAAAGAGGAAGAATTGGCACAAGATGGTACTAGTGGTATAAAATTAGTACCTATATTTTTGTATAATGATACAGACAAAAAGCTAAAGGTAGAATTTAAAATTGGAAACGAACAATTAACTAAGATTAATAATCTTCCAGATTTTTTTGAAAGAATGCTTAATAGAGAAAAATATAAATATAACAATGTGCTAGAGTTTATACATGAGGAAAATGCTTTTGAAGAGCAAAGTAGGCCTTTGCTAAAATTTCTATTAAAATATGCAGAAATAATTAAATATGCAAATGATGTAAATAATAACTATGCACATTATGGAAGAAACTTTAATGTGAATAATGTTGTATTATCAAATACAGGTTTAGATGAACTATTTGAAATATTAAAAGGAAAAACAGTAGAATTTGAAACAAAAACAGGAGAAAGAAAAATTCAACTTATAGATGAACCAATAGATATAAAATTTATATTAGAAAAATCAGATGAAAATACATATTGTTTAACACCTAATATAGATGTGTATGGGTATGATATATTTTATGGGAAAAATTATTCTTATTTTTTGATCGATAATAAGATGCACAAATGTTTACCAAAAGTGGAAAATAGGAACCTAGAATTGCTAGAAGTGTATAAAAAAAATTATACTCAATCAATAATATTTAACGAAAATAATTTAAGAAATTTTTTTGCAATTGTTGTACCAAAAATAAAAGATAATTTTGAAATAAAAAATATAGACAAAGAACAAATAGAAAAATACATGCCTAAAGATTTGTATGTAAAAATATATTTGGATTATAACGAAAAAGGTTATATAATAGCAGATGTTAAATTCTGTTATGGAAATGTGGAATTTAATCCAATAAAAAACGTAAATTTGGAAATAACAAGAAACGCTATACAGGAAAATGAAGTACTTGATACATTTGTACAAACAGGTTTTATGCTTGATAGTGCAAACGCAAGATTAGTATTAGTAAATGATGAAAAAATATATAATTTTTTATCAAAGGAAATAGAAGATTATATGAAAAAATTTGAGGTGTTGGTTGCAGAAAACTTCAAGAAAAAGGACATAAAAAAAATAAAAATAAAATCAATAGGAGTAAAAATAGAAAACAATTTATTAGACATAAACTTGGAAGATTTTAAATTTAATATTTACGAAATAAAAGATATTATAAATAAATATAAACTAAAAAGAAAATTTTATAAATTAAAAGATGGAACCTATATATCATTAGAAAAAAATAACAGTTTGGATTTTTTGGAAAATGTAGTAGATAATATAGAAATAGATTATGTAAATTCAGAGGGGGGTACAATAAAACTTCCTATATACAGAGCAATGTACCTAGAAAAATTATTTAAAGAAATGAACAATACTAATATTCAAAAAAATGAATATTATAAAAAAATGATTAGTGAAATAGAAGATAGACATATAGATATAAATACAAAAATTCCTAAAAAATTAAATACTGAATTAAGAACATACCAAAAAATAGGCTATAAGTGGCTTAAAACATTAGAACAGTATAAAATGGGTGGCATATTAGCAGATGATATGGGCTTAGGCAAAACTGTACAAGTTTTGACAGTTATACTTTCATATATACAAGAGAATAAAGAAAAAGCGAAAAACTCAATAATAGTATGTCCAAGCTCACTAACATTAAATTGGTATAATGAGATACAAAAATTCACACCAACAATAAAGACATTAGTGATAAGTGGAGATTATTTAGAAAGAAAAAGAAAAATAGAAACTATCAACAATTATCAAATAGTAATAACCTCATATGATTCTTTAAAAAGAGACATAGATTTATATACACAATATAATTTTAAATATATTGTAGCAGATGAAGCACAATACATAAAAAATAATAATACTAAAAATTCAAAAGCTGTAAAATTAATTAATGCAGAAACAAAATTTGCATTAACAGGTACACCTATAGAAAATTCACTTTCAGAACTATGGTCAATATTTGATTTTATAATGCCAGGGTATTTATATAAATACAAGAAGTTTAAAGAATTATATGAAATACCTATTATAAAAAATCAAGATGAAGAAAAAATGAATAAATTAAAAAAGCAAATAGAACCATTTATTTTAAGAAGAACCAAAAGCGAAGTATTAACAGAGCTTCCAGATAAAACAGTAACAATATTAAGTAATGAGATGAAAGAGGAACAATATTCAATATATATGTCTTATATGGCACAAGCAAGAGATGAAATAATGTATCAAATAGATATGAAAGGATTTGAAAAAAGTCAAATAAAAATATTATCACTTTTAATGAGATTAAGACAAATTTGTTGCCATCCAAAATTGTTTTTAAGCGAATATACAGGCGAAAGCAGTAAATTAAATCAATGTATAGAAATAATACAAGATGCGGTTTTGGGAGAACACAAAATTTTACTATTTTCAAGTTATACGTCTATGTTTGAAATAATAGAAGAGCAATTAAAAAAATTGAAAATTAATTATTTAAAACTAACAGGACAAACAAAAGTAGGAGAAAGAATAAAATTAGTAGATGAATTTAACACAAATAAAGACATAAAATTATTTTTAATTTCTTTAAAAGCAGGTGGAACAGGATTAAATCTAACGGGAGCAGATATGGTAATTCATTATGACCCATGGTGGAATTTGTCAGCAGAAAACCAAGCAACAGACAGAACTTATAGGATAGGACAAAAGAAAAATGTACAAGTATATAAATTAATTACAAAAAATTCAATAGAGGAAAAAATATATGAATTACAGCAGAAAAAAGCAAAATTAATAGATAATATGCTATCAACAGATGCAACCTTTATAAGCAAATTATCGAAAGACGACATAATGGCATTGTTTGAATAATAAAGGACAAACATTTTATAGAGAGTGTGAATAAAGAAGTAGTAATCTAAAAGGTGGACTCTTTTTTACCGAAAATTAGCTTTATATATTGACAAATATGTTAAATATAAGGTATAATAAAACACATATGGTGATAGGAAAATAACCATGAGCGTTAATTTAGATTGGAAAAGTTACTTTTTCTTAATCCCACACGTAAAAGTGTAATTACTGAAGGGAGGGATATATATATGTCAGAGGTTAAAGTTAATAATGGAAATATAGAAGATGCCCTAAAGAGATTTAAAAGACAATGTGCAAGGAATGGAGTATTACAAGAAGTAAGAAAAAGAGAGCATTATGAAAAGCCAAGCGTTAAAAGAAAGAAAAAATCAGAGGCAGCTAGAAAAAGAAAATTTTAATTTAAGTGAAGGAGGTTGAAAGTATAATAAGCTTTTGACCTCTTTATGTTTTAATACGATAAAAAGCAATTTTTATAGAGTTATTAAAAGATAAAGGAGGAGTGTAAATGTTAAAAGAAAAATTATTGGAAGATTTGAAAGAGTCTATGAAGGAAAAAAATGTAATTAGAAAAAATGTAGTTCAAATGGTAAGAGCAGCAATTTTACAAATAGAAAAAGACAAAAAAATAGAAGTTAGTGACAGCCAAATAGTAGAAATAATAGCAAAAGAAGCCAAAAAAAGAAAAGATGCATTAGAGGATTACCAAAAAAGTGGAAGAGAAGATTTAATAGAGCAAATGAACCAAGAAATAAAAATACTAAATGAATATTTACCAAAACAATTAACAGAAGAAGAATTAACTCAAAAAATGCAAGAAATAATAACCGAATTAGGTGCAACTTCTATAAAAGATATAGGAGCTGTAATGAAAAAGGCAAAAGAAACAATAGGAGCGGCAGCAAATGGAAAGGCAATTAACGAAGTAGCTAAAAAAATATTAAATAATTGCTAAATAAAAACCATATGAACTATACCAAAAAAAGTAGAGTTCATATGGTTTTTTAATAAATTATTAATATTAAACTTGTATAATTATTCTAAAGTATATTATAATAATATAAGAAAAATTTAAGAGAGGAATGGTGTAATATGAATTATAATAAGCAAGAAGTAAAAGAAGGAATAACTTTACACCAAATAGACACAAAAAACTTTAAAACAAATTTATATGCTATATTTTTAGCAACTCCAATAACGAGAGAAAATGTAACAAGAGATGCTTTAATATCAGCAGTATTAAGAAGGGGAACAAATAAAATAAAATCACAAGAATTAATAAGTCAAGAATTGGAGGCTATGTATGGGGCAACTTTTGACTGTGGTATAGAGAAAACAGGAGACAACCATATTTTTAAATTTTATGTAGAAGCATTAAGTGATGAATTTTTACCAACAGAAGAAAATTTGGCGAAAAAAAGCTTAGAAATATTATTAGACATAGTGTTTAATCCATTGATAGAAAATAACGGTTTTAAGGCAGAATATGTGGAAGGTGAGAAGAAAAACATAAAACAAATAATAGAATCTAAAATAGATAACAAAGGACAATATTCGTTAGATAAATGTATAGAAGAAACATTCAAAGGAGAACCTTATGGTTTATATAAATATGGATATGTAGAAGATTTGGAAAAAATAACACCACAAGATTTATATAAGTATTACAAAAAAATGATATCAGAATGTAAAATTGATATATTTTGTTCAGGAATATTAAAAAATGTAGAAAAAATTATAAAAGAAAATGAAAATATTAAAAATCTGGAAGCAAGAAAAGCAAATTATGTAATAGATAAAAAACATGTAAATAACAATAAAGCAGTAAATTATATTCAAGAAAGCATGCAAGTGTCACAAGGTAAATTAGTAATAAGCTTAAATATAGATAGCAACATACCAAATTTAGCATATATTGCATCTATTTACAATGCTATTTTAGGTGGAGGAGCAAATTCTAGATTATTTCAAAATGTAAGGGAAAAGGAAAGCTTGGCATATACTGCAGGATCAAATTATTTGAAACAAAAAAATGTAATATTTATAAGATGTGGAATTGAAATAGAAAACTATGAAAAAGCTTTAGAAACAATAAAAGTTCAAATAGAGAATTTGAAAAAAGGAGAGATAACAGAAGAAGACATAGAAAACGCTAAAAAATTAATAATAGCATCTGTAAAAAGTATAACTTCAGAACAAGATACAGAAATAACATATTACTATGGGCAAGAACTATCAGGAACATTTACAACAATAACTGATTATGAGAATAAAGTAAACTCAGTAACAAAAGAGCAAATTGTAGAAATAGCAAATAGTGTAAGCACTAATACAATATATTTTCTTAAAGATTAACAAATAAGGGCTTACTTTGTGCCCACTATAAAATAAAAATCACCTATAATTATATTGTAATATTGGCTTGTGTGATGTAGAGCCGAAAAGGAGAATAAATGAAAATTATTGAAAGTTTAAAGATTAAAGAAAAAGCTTATGTGGAAACTCTAGAAAATGGACTAAAAATAATAATAGTACCTAAAAAAAATACAAATAAAAAATATATAATATGGGGCGTACATTTTGGATCTATAGACAATCACTTTATAATGCCCGGTACAGGAGAAGAAGTATATATACCAGATGGAGTAGCACACTTTTTAGAACATAAAATGTTTGAACAGCAAAATGGAACTAATAGTTTAGATACTTTAATGGCATTAGGATTAGATGCAAATGCATATACAACAAATGACCATACCGCATATTTGTTTGAGTGTACAGATAATTTTTACGAGGGATTAGATGAACTTATGGATTATCTTCAGAATCCATATTTTACAGACGAAAACGTAGAAAAAGAAAAGGGAATAATAGGTCAAGAGATAAAAATGTATGAAGATGACCCAGGATGGCAACTATATATGAATGCATTAGATTGTATGTATAAAGATAATCCTATAAAAATAGATATAGCAGGAACAGTAGAATCAATTTCAAAAATAACACCAGAAATATTATATAAATGTTACAATACATTCTACAATCCTGCAAATATGACAATGGTAGTATGTGGAGACTTTGAACCAGAAAAATTATTAGAGGAAATAAAAAGAAGACTTGTAAAAAGAGAAAGTCAGGGAGAAATAAAAAGGATATATCCAAAAGCAGAAAATGAAATAAATATGCCATATAAAGAAAAGAAAATGGAGGTAAGTACGCCAGCTTTTGTAATTGGATATAAAGATATGCAAAATATAGACTATAGTGCAAAAACAGCAACAAAGAGACATATAGCGATAGAAATATTGTTAAATATGATTATAGGCAAAAGTTCTAATTTATATAAAGAATTATATGAAAAAGGAATAATATTAGCAGAGCCAAGTATGGACTATGAGTTTACAAAGCAATATGCACATGTTATAATATCTGGGCAATCAAATACCCCAGAAGAAATACAAAAAAGAATAAAAGAAACAGTAATGAAATTCAAAGAACAAGGAATAGAAGAACAGCACTTTGATAGAATAAGAAAAAAAGTGTATGGAGACTATGTAGTAGAATACAATAGCGTTGGAGATATAGCCAGAATGTTTTTAGCAGACAATATGAAAGAAATAAATAGCTTTGATTATATAGAAGAATATGAAACCGTAACAAAGCAATATGTAGAAGAAATATTAAAAGATGTATTTAAAGAAGAAAATATGGTATTGTCAATAATAAAATAGTAAACAACTATGGGACAGAGAATTAGTTATCAAAAAAATATATTTATACTCTAGAAAAGGAATGAAAAAAATGAATATAGTAAAATTTCCATTATTAAATTTAGAATTAGAAATATCGGAAGTTGCAATAAATATATTTGGATTAGGAATAAAGTGGTATGCTATAATAATAGTTTTTTGTATTATTTTGGCACTAATATGGTGTAAATTTAAGTCAAAGAAATATGATATAGACTTTGATGAGATATTAAATTTATTTATTATATTAATACCAACTGTAATAATTTGTGCAAGGCTTTATTATGTGATATTTAATTTAGATTATTATTTAAAATATCCAATAGAAATATTAAACATTCGAGCTGGAGGACTTGCTATTTATGGAGGTATAATAGGAGGAATAATAGCAAGTTACATATATTGCAGAATAAGAAAAATTAATGTACTGAATTTATTAGATTGTATAGCTCCTATATTAGCACTTTCACAAGGTATAGGAAGATGGGGAAATTTCATTAATTCAGAAGCATATGGAACAGAAACAAATTTGCCTTGGAAAATGGGAATAGTTGAAAATGGAGTAGAAAAATTTGTACATCCTACGTTTTTATATGAATCTATAGGTACAGTAATTATATTTATAATATTAACAATATTGCAGAACAAAAGTAAATTTGAAGGACAAATAGCATACACGTATTTAGCTCTATATTCTCTTTTTAGGTTTTTTATAGAAGGTTTAAGAGCAGATAGTTTAATGTTATTTAATTTTAGAATATCTCAAATTTTGTCACTAATAATTTTTGTATTATCAGTAGGAATTATAATAGAATCTATAAGTAAAAGTAAACGTATGTCGAAAAACGAAGAAGAATAGCAAAAAAAGTCACTCGAAAAATAACTAAAAGCCCGAAAAATCAACAAAAACAGTTGACTAAGATGTAAAAATATGGTATTTTAGATATATACAAAAGAAAAAATAGAAAAAGGGAGAGTGATTGTATGTTAAATGAAGAAATTTGTAAATTAAGAGAAGAGTTAAATAACAGCATTACATCCGGAAAAGATTATAAAGAGATATACGAAATAAGTATAGAGCTGGATAGATTAATAGCTTTATATTATAGAAAAAATATAAAGGGTAAAAAGCAAAAGAAGAAAAAATTATGTAAAAAAATATTTAATTTTGTTATAGCATAAAGATGTGAGAAACAAAAAAGTCCCAGCTAAACAGGGGCTTTTTTTAATGAAATAATTAAAACTATTTTATTATGCCAATAGGGACGGGGAATTTTGGCACAAAAATATTTTAATTTAACAAAAAG
>OMGY01000004.1_pt1 | contig 237485 bp, 227 predicted proteins | sample 1674461 | NCBI WGS metagenome assembly OMGY01 (sample SAMN05578579, study PRJEB25193) | human gut metagenome | biome: Human Microbiome; feature: human-associated habitat; material: feces | host: Homo sapiens | place: USA:Birmingham | reverse complement strand
ATTACGACACTGAAAGCGGATTGTATTACATAAACGGAAGATATTACAGCCCCGAAACAAAAAGATACGTCGACTCAGGCAACCCCGAAACGGCGCTTGCAAACGCAGCGACAATATACGGCCTGAACCTTCAAAACTCGACCTTGACAAACCCCGTAAACGAATTGTATAATGAATATACAATCGAAACGCAAACGGCGTTGACCTACGCCCCTCCCGAGCTAAACAAGTGGCAGGCATTCTGGCGAAGCGACTGGGGCAAATTGTTGGCAATAGGAATAATAGTAGCGGCAACGATTCTGGCAATAATGTGCCCGGCATTTGTACCGTATTATCTGTCTGCGGCAATCGGAACGAGTATATCGTTGTTGTCAGGCGGTATAATAGCGGGATTTAAAAGCGGTGGAAATTTCTGGAAAGGTTTTGCCGATTACATAAGCGAAGAGTGGGCGTCCGCATTTGCAATAAGCATGACCACTTGCAATGGTGTCATTCGGCATAAGCAAAGCAGCACAGGCGATAAAGAGAGTAGCTCCGAAATGTTTCAAAGCAGGGACGCTTGTAGCATGTTTAGACCAAGCGGGAAAAGAAACGCTTAAACCGATAGAAGAAATAGAAGTCGGAGACAAGGTGCTTGCCTATGACGAAGAAACAGGCGAGCAGGGCTACAAAGAGGTAGTGCGTCTTTTCCGCAACAAAACCCAAGAGTGGCATCATGTTTTTGTTAATGGCGAAGAAATTGTTTGCACTGCGGAACATCCTTTTTATGTAGACGGAAAAGGCTTTGTGCCTGCAAAGGAACTGAAAGAACGAGACAATCTTCTTCTCAGTGACGGCAGCAAAGTTGAAATAGAATCTTTAAAAACTGAACACGTTGAAATCCCTGAAACCACCTATAACTTTGAAGTAAAGGATTTCCATACTTACTATGTTTCTCATAGCAATGTGTTGGTTCATAATAAGTGTTGGGAATGGGGAAAAGGAAGTTTTGATTCCGTAGAGGAGTCATTAATTAAACATGCTAAAAAACATAACGCAAGTTTAGGTTTGGAACCGAATGATGTATCCGGGTATTTTGAGAAAGCAAAAAAATTTGCTGATACGGTGGTACAAAGAGGTGTGAAAGCTAGTAAATATGTAGATGGTGCTACATCGAATATTCGTAGATATAAATATCTAGGAAAGTATATTGATATGGATAAAGTTAACAAGATAATTGTTTCTTTTGGTTTTATTACTTGAGGTGTAAAATGTTACATGATTTCTTTTTAGCTAAAAAAAATGAATTTACTGACCCTGAAAAAGAATTTAATAAGTTATATGATGAAAACAAAAAAAACAAGAACATTATTTATATTGATGATGAAATAGTTTTAAATAATCCCTTGTTTTTAAAAGGATTTAAAAGTTTTAAATGTTATTTTAAAAATTTAAGTGAGGGACTTGATTATTATGGAATAACTATATTGCCTACTGAATCGTTAGAAAAATTTATTAAAAATATAGAACAAGTAAAATGTAAGCCCAAATATAAAGAACAATTAAAAGAATTAATTGAATTGTGTAGAAAAGCAATAGAAGAAGACAAATATGTTGTTCATTTTGGGATATAGGATAAAAAATAGATTTGCAAATGCAAATCTATTTTTTTAATTAATTTGACAAACTAAGACTTTAATTTTTATACTAAATAAATAAAATAATACGCTACTAGAAGCCCAAGAGCGGCATCATGTTTTTGTTAATGGCGAAGAAATTGTTTGCACTGCGGAACATCCTTTTTATGTAGACGGAAAAGGCTTTGTGCCTGCAAATGAACTGAAAGAAAGAGACAATCTGCTTATCAGTGACGGCAGCAAAGTTGAAATAGAATCTTTAAAAACTGAACACGTTGAAACCCCCGAAACCACCTACAACTTCGAAGTAAAAGATTTCCATACTTACTATGTTTTTCATAGTAATGTGCTGGTTCATAATAGATGTAATGTCCAAGAATTGCATATACTTTTAAACCAACTTTGCTTACGGGATGATATAAGATGATTGGAAATATTCATATTTTCTTTGTATAGGAGATTTAAAAATGAAAATAGAGTTTGAAATTAACGAAGATGAGTTTGAGTATATTTGGGAAAATAATGCATCTATAACGATAACTCAACCTAGTAATAAGTTACTCGAAATCGAAGCAAATAAGGAAGGCTTAATATCGTTAGCAAAGATTTTATTTAGCATTGCTTACACAAAAGAACTTCCGCCAGAAATTCATTTGTGGGGCGAAACCGGAAAAGGGAAATCATATAGCTATGGAGATTTAGATGAAGGGTCATTAGATTTATCTATTGTAAGAATTAAAAAAGAAGGCAGAAAAAACAAAATATCAAGTTTTTAATTAGAATAACTAAAAAGAGATTTGCTAAGCAAATCTCTTTTACTTTAATTTAATTGACAAAAGACAATTAAAGTTCTATATTGTTTACATTAGCTTAAAAGTTTTCCTAAGCTAAACAAGTGACAGGCGTTTTGGCGAAGCGACTGGGGCAAAGCGACAGCGGCGCTGTTGCTGTTCGTAGCCACGGTATTGACCTTAGAGTTTTCGCTGGCATTTCCGATAGCGGCGGGCGCAATATGGGCGGGCTACGGAATGACGTTCGGCTTGACGGCAGTGTCGTTGGGTGTAGGAGCGGCGATAGCCGGTTATCGCAGTTCGCGGCAGGGAAAAGGCTTCTGGAACGGATTTGGCGAATATATCCACGACAACTGGGCGCAGGAAGCGGCAATAACATCCGCGCTTTACATAGTATCCATAGGTATCAGCCTTACCAAATACGCGATTGCAAATGCCGTAAGCAAATCTGGAAATAGTAAAGCATTTAATGAAGCGATAGAAATTTCTAAAAATGCCGCAATTGAAAGAGCAAAAACATTAAAAAGTTTAACGGGGAAAAAACCTACTATGACTGCCGCTGCTTTAGATATAAAAACAGGTCAAATTTATTTTGGCGATAGTGGAGTTGTTTCAGAAAATATAAATGTTATACTTATTGAACAAATGCCAAAAACAAGCATGACAAATTGGGCAGTTGCTAATTGTGCTGAATTTAATGCTGTCAATAATGCTTTAAATGCGGGTGCGCGCATTAATAATCTTGTTGTGACAACTGTTAGAGTAAAAACATTAGCAATGGAACGGATGTGTGCTAATTGTTCCATATCATTGAAAGGTGTTTTATTTACAGTTAGCGGTTAATGATGATGAAATTTTCAGAAGATACGAAGAAATATTTAAAAAAATACGGTTGGTCAGAAAGCAGAAAAATAGATACGTTGAAGTATGAAAAAAAATATCAAGAAGAGGGGTATCTTATTTTTGATAAAGCGCTTGAAGTTTTGAGCAATTTCGGAGATTTGCGATTTTCGATTCCTGAAAAACCTATTGGAACTACTACGTTGCATTTCGATGTCATTAAGACCGTTGAAGATAACTTTAAAGAAAATGTAGAATTTTATGAAAGTAAAATCGGAGAAGCATTGTTGCCTATCGGAGAAGCATATCGGGATTATTTTATGATAATGCTTTCTGAATCAGGAAAGATGTATGGGGCGTTTGATTTTACCCTAAGAAAAGAAGGAGATACATTTGAAGAAGGAATCGAAGCGTTAATATATGATTTAGAAACTCCGGAAATAAAATGAAACAACTTTAAAGTAAAAGAGATTTGCTTGGGCAAATCTCTTTTACTTTAATTTAATTGACAAACGACAATTAAAGTTCTATATTGTTTACGTTAGCTTAAAAGTTTTCCTAAGCTAAACAAGTGGCAGGCGTTCTGGCGTATTTAATTATACTCAAAAAGCATTAGACTTTGCTGCAAGGAATTCGTCTTTATTTAAATACACATATAGTTATAAATACAAAAATGCAAGGTGGTATCTTAATTATTGTGAAATCTTAGGTGGTTATTTTAATAGCAGTGGTAAAATAGTATCATTTTGGTGGTTTTAAATGAAAGCATATTTAAAGAATGAAATAAGCGGAACAGATTTTATTGAATTGCAAAAGGGAAAATACAAAAATTTGCACTTTAAGGAGGATTCGATTTATTTTTATGAAAAAGACTTTATTGTTTTTGAGTTAATCTTTTCAAAATTTAATTCCAATTATCGCCCGTTTAGATACAGCAATTTCAATAAACGTATGATTGCAATGATTTTGGAAGAGTTAGGCATATTTTTAAATAAATTACATGAAACTGACGATATAATTAATGTTTTAAAAGACATGAAATATAATATTGATGATTTAAGCAGTCTTAATATACATGAAATAAGTTCTTTAAATATTGACGAACTGTCTTTGACAGTAAAAAAATTGAGCCATTGGCTGAATGAAGTTTTACAAAAAGAAAGATTTTTTTCGGTCTTGGGTTTATAAAGTAAAAGAGATTTGCTTGGGCAAATCTCTTTTACTTTAATTTAATTGACAAACGACAATTTAAGTTCTATATCGGCTGCCTTATGATTGACTAATTTTTAAAAAAGCAGTACAATAAACTATATTAATATTTTGGGGGTGATTTTCATGAGAAAAAGACTAGCATTTTTGTTGGTATTGTTGATTGTTTTTCTGCTTTCAGGTTGTTCAACTATTCCATTAGAAAAGAAAGAACTAGAAGAATATAAAAATATTGCAATTCAAGAGCTCAATATATATTTGGAAACTAAATTAACAAATAATTTTTACGATGACGTGGGACATAATAATTTGGTTTCCATAGTTGAAAATGGTATTGTTAAAATAACAAAATGCAGAGAAAAAACGGCAATAGATTTAATCAAATCCGAGGCACAAAGAGATATGGATTTTGTTGAAGCAATGGAAGAAATCACTTCTATAAGTTTTTTTGCACTGCAAGAAGTGTATGATGCCGGAGAAGTTTCTCAAGAAGATTTAATTACTATGGCTTATCTGGTTGGTCAAAATGAATCACTTTCTGTATCGTCTTTATCTATGCAGATAATGCAGCGAATCAAGCAAGAATATAGTTATTTAAATAATATTAAACTTGAAAATCTAAATTTAGAATATTTTGGTAACTATAATGGTTACTATGCAGTGATAATGTATGATATTACAACCGGCGTTGCAGCAGTTGTAACAAAAGTTGAGATTGGAGATGTGCTTTTTTATTATCCGACTACAGGCATAGAAATTATAATGTGCAAGATAAATTGACAAGGATAAGATATGAAAATTTATCAACCATTTACTTGTTGCAGAAAATATCATCTCACACATTATCAAGATTTTTATTTATTGACATTGGCATTAGCGATGTTGTTTCGTTTGGTGTTGCTAAGGCTCGTCTCTGTGAAATAGGAGTAATCCGCCGACAGTTCTGAAGTCGCTCTTGTAAAGGTGACGACAATATACGAATTTAATCTCCAAAACTCGACCTTGACAAATCTCTTTCATGAGGTTATAATAAATACACGATTGTTGCGCAACTTTGGTATTTTGGGATATAACAAAAATAAACGGTGCAGTGCCCTCGTGGTGGGTATGGTTGTATCGGATTTGTAAATTATAAGCGTAGTAAGTGTGTGTTTAATGTCGGGAGTGCAATGGCTTGGAACAGCACTGCTTGTCGGTGGAAGAATAGGCTGATAAAAAATTATTTGGTTCGAAAATCGGTGGCGGATTAAGTAACGTTTTAAATAACGTTGACTATTTTATATAAGTATTGTACATAATTTTTTAAACAACAAGAGATTTGCTTAGCATATAATATAATATAATAATTTTTACGGGGGTGAATTTTCATGAGAAAAAGACTAGCGTTTTTGTTGGTATTGTTGATTGTTTTTCTGCTTTCAGGCTGTTCGACTATTCCCTTAGAAAAGCAAAAGCTTGAAGAATATAAATACGTTGCAATTCAAGAGCTCAATATATATTTGGAAACTAAATTGGCAAATAATTTTTACGATGACGCGGGGCATAATAATTTGGTTTCCATAGTTGAAAATGGTATTGCTGAAATACAAAACGCAGAGAAAAAAACGGCAATAGATTTAATCAAGTCCGAGGCGCAAAGAGACATGGATTTTGTTGGAACTATGAAAATTGAAGGTGAGGTCCGTGGGGCGGGGGCTTTTTACAGTATATCAACAGTATATCAAATGAAAGGGTTGTCTAAACATGATTTGATGTCTATTATATTTTTTAAAGACGGAATAGTTTGGTTGGGGGATTCTTATGATTCAACGACTTGGCGCGATAGTCATTTCGCACCGCAACATGGTTGTCCTGATTTAAGTGACGAAATATCAAATGATATAAGAAGGAATTTTTTTGAATTAAATAAAGAAATATTTTATGATTCTAACGGCAATGCATTGGGCAACTATGAAAATTTATCTATAAATTATTATGGATATTACAATGGCTATTTTGCTGTTGAATTAGATTGTTCATTTATCTCGTATGGAACTAGTATAGAATACTTAATTTTAGATGAAATAATAATACAATATACCGGGCCCTATTTATTATTATTTAAATATGAATAAAAAATTAAAGGAGTACTAGATATGAATAAGACGGCTTTTAGAGGTAGGTTTGTTTCAATTTTGATAATACTGTTATTTGCGTTTATTATTGCAGTATTTATCTATAACAAGAATCCTTTGATGGCAGAAGCAAATGTAATAACTACTGATAATTATAAAATTCGCAGTTCGACATCTATAGAAGATGAATATTCAGAAGATAATGTTATTATTGTTTTACAGGAAACGCATAGTCAATATTCTGGCATATCTTCAGACCTTTTGACTAAATTGGAAAATGTTGGTATTGCCGCGGTAAGCGAGTTAACTGCTCTTCCATATGAATACATCACTGGAAACGGATTAATTGATGAAAATGCTGCTCCAAGTCTTGCGCAATACTATAATGAAAATCCATTTCATCAAATATTAAAAGCAACTCTTAAGGAAAGCGGAAAAGAAAAAGTTTTAAATATTATTTCTGTTATCGATAATTTTCCGGAAGTTCTTTATGTTGGACCGGATATGATAGTGAATAGTGATGCTCTTAGTAATGATGCGTATTTAGCACTTCAATGGTCAGTTACAGGAACAAATAATATTGATTTAATTAATGCTTGGAATTTAACGACTGGAAATAGTGATATCAGAGTTGGCGTTATTGATAGTGGGATTGCTAATCATAGCGACCTGAATGTTAATGTTGTTGAAGGATATGATTTTTATAATAATAACAGTATCACTTCTGATGTGGACGGTGGACATGGAACTCACGTTGCGGGAATAATAGGTGCTGTTGCTAACAACGGAATTGGTGTAACTGGAGTCTCTCCGAATGTATCATTAGTTCCTTTGCAAACGGCATATGACACATCAGGAAGTGGCACTCACCATATTTCTGAATTAATCGAGGCGATTAACTACGCAACAAATAAATGGGGTACTCAGGAGCAGATTTCAGTATTGAATTATAGCATTTCAGGATTTGGTACAAGTCTAAGTATTGCTTTAGCTGCACGTAATTTTCCTGGTTTATTTGTGTGGTCTGCAGGCAATAACAATCAGAATGTTGATATGCTTGCAGATATAGAACAGTTCAAAGCTGATAATATTATTTCCGTTGGTAATTTACTTAGTAATGATACACGGGCTAGTTCGTCTTCTTATGGTAAATACGTTAGTATTTACGCGCCAGGTGGAAACATATTAAGTACCTATCCTTCCGAATTGTGTGCTTTAGGAAATTGTAACAGTAATCATTATTCTAACGGTTATCATTACATGTCAGGCACGTCGATGGCTGCTCCCCATGTGACGGGTGTTGCTGCGCTATTGTTATCACTTGACCCTACTTTAACGGGCAGTGAGCTGAAATCAATAATAATCAATAGCGCCGACAATATAAAAATAGACAAAGGCGTTGTAAAAAAGTTAAATGCGTATGAAGCTGTAAAACAAGTTGGATATACTACAGACATATTTAATACGACTATTTTATCGGACGATGAAATTAAAATTGACGGTTTAAATGTTAATTATGAAGGTGTTTTGAGGATACCGACAATAATTGCCAACAGAAAAGTGACTCAAATTAATTCTGAAGCTTTTTCTCAACAAGAGCGGATTACTGAGATTGTAATTCCGTCTACTGTTGAATCTATTGGAAATGCAGCGTTTTTTAATTGTTCAGGATTGAAAAAAGTCACTTTTGAGGGTTATAGCAATTTAAATTATATTAACGGCTATGCTTTTCAACAATGCTATAATTTGGAAAGTTTAACGATTCCAAGCACTGTAACCAACGTTTCATCCGGGATACTTTCATTTGGGGAGAGATTAACAGTATACACCGATTTAGACAGAGACCCGTCTACTTGGGACAATTATTGGAATTATTCGGATTGGATTAGTATCGAACGTCCTGTAATATGGGGTTGCGAATTATCGGCAGATAAATCATATGTCGTTTCGTTTACTAAAACATCAGCGAGTATTACCAAACCTAATGCCGTAAACGGTATATCTGCCCCTTCCCGTGAAGGATATGTTTTTGGCGGCTGGTATAAAAACGATGATTTTACAGGAACTGCAATTGCGGCCGAAAATATTGCAACAGCAGAGAATAATGTCACCTATTATGCTAAATGGATACCGGATTGCGATGTTGTTTTTGATTTTGACGGCGGAGCAAGTACGAATTATGTAATAAGTATTCCTAATGGCGTTAAGATTGACGAACCTATTGAACAGCCGAATAAGGCAGGATATGTTTTTAAGTATTGGGCTTTGTCTACGAATTTAAATCAAGAGTACAATTGGAACACCGAAATTACAAATAATATTGTGATTGAAGCCGTATGGCAGGAAATCGGAAACAATTATGTTGTAACGTTTGATTTAAACGGAGGGGTCGGGGCGTTTAATACTCAAGTGTTGGTTGCAAACGGTTCGACGGTAAGCAGACCTACTTCCCCGAGCAAGGTTGGATATACGTTTGCAGGGTGGGCGCCGGAAGGACAAGCTTCTTATTATAATTTCAGCACTCCGGTGACGTCAGATATAACGTTAGTGGCTGTTTGGCGGACGACGCAAATATGTACAATTACATTTAATTTAAATGGAGGTTACGGAGATTTCCCTGACATAACGATTAATCGGCTTGAAAAAATAGAAGAACCGTCAGCAAAGCCTGCTAAGGCAGGAAATCATTTCAAATATTGGGCCTTATCGACTGATTTGACTAAAGAGTATAATTGGAATAACCTTGTCAGCGAAAATATAACTCTGATTGCTGTTTGGGAAAATTTTAATCGAGTTGTAAGTTTCAATTCTAATGGGGGAACTGCGGCTCCTGGAACTATTATTCTCAATGTGGGTGATTGTGTAAGTGATTTTGAAAAAATGTTAAACGAAAATCAGCCCGAGAGAACAGGTTATACGTTTGAGTTTTGGGCGACTTCTCCTACTTCAAACGTGGCATATAATTTGGATTTGCCCGTTACAAACAATTTGACGCTGTATGCAATTTGGAGAATCAACACTTATACTGTATCTTTCAATCTTGACGGAGGTTCAGGTTCGTTTCCCAATAAAACAATCAATTACGGTTCAACTGTAAGTAAACCTGCCGCTACTCCGACAAAAGACGGATTCACCTTCAAGTATTGGGCTTTATCGGGACAAACAACGGAATATAATTTCAGCACTCCGGTGACGTCCGATATTACGCTTGTGGCGATTTGGGAACAGGATAGTTGTGTGGCGGAGGGAACCTTAATCACTCTTGCCGACGGAAGTCAAGTGCCTGTCGAAAATCTAACAGGCGGAGAAATGTTGCTTGTTTGGAATCTTTATACAGGCTCGTTTGATATTGCGCCCATATTGGTAATAGACAGCGATGCGTTGAAACAGTATGAAGTAATAAAGCTGACTTTTTCGGACGGAACAACAGTTGATGTTATATCCGAACACGGCTTTTTTGACGTTGATTTAAACAAATATGTATATTTGGATAAGTATGCGGAGGAATATATAGGGCATAGGTTTCTTAAACAAAATGAAAACGGAATGGTGCAAGTAACTCTTGTGGATGTTGCCATAACTTTGGAAAATGTCGCAGCATATAGTCCTGTAACATACGGTCATCTCTGTTATTATGTCAATGGAATGCTTTCAATTCCCGGCGGAATAAACGGATTGTTTAATATTTTTGAAGTGGACGCCGAAACGATGAAGTTTGATGCCGAGGCAATGGAAGCAGACGTTGAAATATACGGGCTGTATACATATGAAGAACTTAATTCTATCGTACCCATGCAGGAGATAATGTTTGACGCGGTAAACGGACAGTATCTCAAGGTCGCGATAGGAAAGGGTATTATCACGATTGAGCAAATAAGTGAACTTGTTGAAAGGTACGGTAGGTTGTTCGAGCAAGTCGCTGCCTGACAAAAGTATATAAAAAACATCGCAGTGGTTCTGTGACGATTTGGCAGGTTCAAACAAAAAATTTGTATTTATGTCAATCAAAGAGATTTGCTTTGCAAATCTCTTTTGTTTTGTGCCGGAGAATTTTTTTGAAAATTGACTTGCAATTTATCGGTTCACAGTTTAACAAAAAAGCCAAACAAACCTTTAAGGCAGTTTGGCGGTGGTGTACCCGACAGGAGTCGAACCTGCAACCGATGGCGTCGGAGGCCATTACTCTATCCGATTGAGCTACGGGTACGTATTTTCGGTCGGCTGTTTCCTTGTTTTAACTCGGATTGCGGACACGTTACATTATAGCAAAGCTCGGTCAAATTGTAAAACGATTGAAACCGTTGCGGCGGGCAAAATAATCTTAAAATCGAGAGACGGCGATGCCGCTTTGTCTTTGAGCTCAAATTTTCTTCAATTTTATCCGGGTATGCTTGTCCGACGGTTTGACAAGAAAGAGCTTTTGCATTAAAATAAACCCTATGGCGAAAACGGTTGTCGTCGGAATGAGCGGAGGCGTCGACAGCTCTGTGGCGGCTCTTTTGCTCAAACGGCAGGGCTACAATACAATAGGGCTTTTCATGAAAAACTGGGAGGAAACCGATATGAACGGCTGCTGCACGGCGGAGAGTGATTTCGAGGACGTGCGGCGGGTGTGCGACAGAATCGGCATTCCTTACTTTACCGTCAATTTTTCGCGTCAGTATTACGACAGGGTTTTCGCTTATTTTCTCGACGAATATTCACGCGGACGCACACCCAATCCCGACGTATTGTGCAACAGGGAAATCAAATTCGGTCCCTTTCTCGACAAGGCGAAGGAAATCGGGGCTGATTTTATCGCTACCGGACATTACTGCGGCATTTCCCACGTGGACGGCGTTCACAGGCTGCTCAAAGCTGCCGACTCGGGCAAGGACCAGACCTATTTCCTCAACAATCTTTCGCAGAAACAGCTTGCGGACGTTTTGTTTCCGTTAGGCAGTCTCGATAAAAAAGAAGTGAGGCAAATTGCTCAAACCGAAGGACTGTCAACGGCGGAAAAAAAGGATTCGACGGGCATTTGTTTTATCGGAGAACGAAATTTCCGCAGGTTTTTGGCGGAATACCTGCCGGGCAAAGCGGGAGATATCGTGGATTTGAGCGGCAGAGTCGTGGGACGCCACGACGGTCTTATGTATTACACGCTTGGACAGCGGCGCGGGCTGGGGCTCGGCGGCACGAGGGAAAGTCAAAACAGGTGGTTTGTAGCGGACAAGGACTTAAAAAACAACAGACTTGTGGTAAGTCACGGCGACGAAAGCGTGCTCATGAGCGACGCTCTCGAATCCGACGAAATAAACTGGATTCCTTTTCCGCCGAAAGAAGAAAAATTCGAGTGCGCGGCAAAATTCCGTTACCGTCAGCCCGAGCAGCGCGTAACGGTGGAAAGGACGGGTTCGGGCGCGCGCGTGCTTTTTCATTCTCCGCAGCGGGCGGTCACGCCGGGGCAGTACGTCGTGTTCTACAATGAAAAGGAGTGTCTCGGAGGCGGAGTTATCGAGCGCGTATACAAAAGAAAAGACGGTATTTTAACGCCTATGTAGGCAACAATAAAACAAAGGGGAGCAGTTGAACGGTTTGACTAAGCAAAAGAAAGGATACGGGAACAGAGTGTGGGAGGTGGACCTCCTGCGCGGTATTCTCATACTTTTCGTCGTTTTCGACCACGTTATGTTCGATATCGGAGCCATGTTTGCCGACAGCTTTTCCACGCCGCTCGGCATACGTATTTCCGATTGGGCGGCGGGTTACGTATTCGAATCAAGCGCCTTCGGGCGCTGGCGCAGCGTGACTCACGACTTTTTCATCGGCTCTTTTGTCATTTTGTCGGGAGTATCCGTTTCCTTTTCCAAAAACAATGCGCTGCGCGGGCTTAAAATGTCCGTATGGGCGGTGGGATTGTCGGTAGCCATGCTGTTTTACGGCGAAATTACGCAGGACAACAGCGTTTGGATGAATTTCAACGTGCTTCACGTGCTGGCTTTGAGCATTTTGCTATGGTCGCTTCTCGATTGGTTAAAAACAGACGGAGACTGGATTTTTCTGATTGCGGTTTTAGCCATAGCCGTCGGCAGCTATTTCAATTTGGAAAACGAAATTAACCTTGTCGCTTCGCAGGGGCAAAAGCAATGGACGCGCGACCTTGTTTTCTGGCTGGTCAACAACAACCGCGTATCCAAGCTGTCTCCCGGCGATTATCTGCCCTTTCTGCCTTATTTCGGTTGGTTTCTGGCGGGCGCTCTCGCGGGACGCGCGATATACAAGTCTCCGCGCAGTATTATGGGCTATGAGGCGACGCCGTGCGTCAGACCCTTCTGCTTTTGCGGAAGGCATTCGCTGTTTATTTATTTTGCGAGTCAGGTTCTGGCAGTGGGACTGCTTTATCTTATTGTAGAGGTATGGGGCTGGCTTTAACGCTTGCCGCCCTCAGTTAAAGGAAAAATGTACAGGCATCTTTTTGAAAGCCAAAAAAACAACAGAAAAAAACCCGCCCTGCATTTTGTCGGGCGCGATATAACCTACGGTCAGCTCTTCAACGAAGTGGAGGCGCTGTGCTGCGCGTTCAGAAAATACGGCTGCAAAAAGGGCGACATCGTGACCATCGCGTTGCCCAACATTCCTTCCGCGGTGACTTTGTTTTACGCGGTGAACAAGCTGGGCATGACCGCAAATCTCGTCCACCCGCTTCTGCCTGCGGAGCAGATTATACGTTACGCTACGGAAACAAAGAGCAAGTTTCTTTTCGTGTTCGACAAGCTGGCGGACGGATACATTTCCAAACTGCTGGATTGTCCCGTGCCCATTAGGATTTGTCAGGCTCAGGATTACATCACGTCGTTTGAAAGAGTGTTTTACAATCTCTTTACCTGGCGGGACAGAAGAAATCTGAGAAAAAACCGCACCGATTATCTCAAATTCAAATATTTCCGACACGAGGGCGCGCGGCTGTCAAAGTACATGATAAACAGATTCGCGGGCGGGGACGACGATGTAGCCGCTATTATGCACAGCGGCGGCACAAGCGCGGAGCCGAAAAGCATAATGCTTACCAACGCCAATTTCAACTCGGTCGCCGTCAACACCAAACGCGCAATCGTGGGAGAAAAGGCGCGGGAGAAAGACGCTATGGCTATGGTGCTGCCCATGTTTCACGCATTCGGGCTGGGCGTGTGCGTGCACACCGTGCTTAGCGGGGGCGTCAAAAGCACGCTTATTCCGCGTTACGCACCGGAAAGAATCGTGCACTATCTCAAACAGGGGCACATTACCATGATTTCGGGCGTCCCTACCATGTACCGCGGGCTTGTGGACAAAAAGGAATTCAATTGCCGCAGTCTCAAAAATCTGCGATTCGCTTTCTGCGGCGGCGATATGCTGACCGACGAGCTGAAAAGGGATTTCGATTCCGTCATGGCAAAGAGGGGAAGCAGCTGCGTTTTGGACAACGGGTTCGGACTAACTGAGGTTACGGGCGTGTTTTCCGTCAACAAAGCGGGCGCCCGCAGAGAAGGCTCCTGCGGCAAGCCCATAGGAGAGGATTATCTCATAGAAGCCTTCGACGACGACGGCAACATGCTTGAAAGGGGCGGCAGCGGCGAGCTGTGCATAAGTTCTCCCACGGTCATGAAGGGTTATCTTAACGATACGGAGGCTACGGAAAAAACTTTTCTTGATTACGACGGCAAAAGATGGCTGAAAACGGGAGATTTGGGTTTTGTCGATAAGGACGGATTTATTTTTATTCAGCAAAGACTCAAACGCATAATCAAGGTTTCGGGCGTGCCCGTGTTTCCCGCCGAGATTGAACGGCTTGTCAATACGCTAAAAGACGTGGACGAGTGCTGTGCCGTAGGAATAGAGCACAAGCTCAAAGGCAAAGTAATCAAGCTGTACGTAAAGTCGTCCGCCGAGCCGACAAAGCTTAAAAAGACGGTCAAGGAGTTTTGCCGTCAGAAGCTTGACAAATGGTCCTGCCCGAAAGCCGTAGAGGTGCTGCCGGAGCTGCCCAAAACTCTTATGGCAAAGACAGATTATCGCCTGTTGGAGCGCAACGGCATGAAAAAATTCGTGCAGGAAGAAACGGACAATGATGTAAAAACGAAAAAATAATGTAAAATTTTTTCAATAAAGCGTTTACTTTCATTAAAATTTGTTGTATACTGCAAATACAGCGGCGGAACGTCGTCGCGGCGGATAAATGCTTTTTTGTCTTTGGGTGTTCTTAAAAACATAAATGTGGTATCCGAAAATATTTAAAGGAGGTCCATGTTTATGCAAGATATAGAACTCAAATGCAGAGACTGCGGCGAAACGTTTACTTTTACTGCCGGAGAGCAGGAGTTTTATCAGCAGAAAGGCTTTACAAATCAACCCACAAGATGTCCCGAATGCCGCAAAGCCAGAAAAGCTCAAAGAAACAATTTCAATTCAGACAGTCATTGAAAAAAAGCGTCCCTTTCGGGACGCTTTTAAAATTACTTTTATTCCACGACTACGATAATTTCGGTGGAAATATTGGCGTACAGCCTGACTGAAAGGGGATACTCTCCCGTTTCCTTTATCGGAGCTTTCAGCTCGATGTCCTTTTTGTCGATTTTTTCGCCCGCCGAAAGCAACGCTTCCGCAATTTCCTTTGCGGTTATGCTGCCGAAAATCTTGCCCTGCTCGCCGTGTCTTGCCTTCAAAACTATTTTTCTACCTTTGAGCTGCGCGGCTTTTTCAATCGCGGCAAGACGCTCCTGCTCCTTGTGGTAAGCAAGGGTTTTGTTTTTGATTTCCACGCTGTTTATTACGTCCGCGGTGGCGGGGCTTGCAAGATTTTTCTTAAAAAGAAAATTCTGCGCGTAACCGTCGCTTACGTTTATTATTTCGCCTTTTTTGCCCTGTCCCTTGACGTCTTCAAGCAAATAAACCTTCATGCCGCTTGTCTCCTTTTATTTTTCTCAAATTATTTTAACTCAAACCGAATAAAAAGTAAAGCGTTGACCAACACTAAAAGAGGTAAAAGAAAGGAGGATTTTGATTATGAACGATCAAAAAATCAAGTGCAAGGTCAAGGCTTGCAAGTACAATTCTCAAGGCTGCAACTGCGATTTGGAATCAATCACCGTTGTACCCGAAAGCGATTGCCCTACGGCTCATTTCTGCGGCGATTACTGCAAAAAAGAGAATTACTGAAATTTTACCTGAAAGGGCGGAGATACTCCGCCCTTTTTACTTGACAAAAAGCTTGCGCGGCTTTAAGATAGAGTTACAAAAAACCAATACAAAAGTTGAGGTGTGACAATGATAAATATGACGCACGGCACGGTCAAGATTTTCGCGGGAAACGGATGTCCCGACCTTGCCAAAGCTATTGCCGACAGGCTGGAATTGCCCTTGGGACAGCTTGAAGCCACTCGCTTTTCCGACGGAGAAATTTGCGTAAACATCAAGGAAACGGTGCGCGGCTGCGACGTTTTCGTGGTTCAGTCCACAAGCACTCCCGTAAACGACAATCTTATGGAGCTGCTCGTTATGATTGACGCTTTCAAACGCGCGTCCTGCAACAAGCTGACGGTGGTTATGCCTTATTTCGGCTATGCGAGACAGGACAGGAAAGCGCGCGCGAGAGACCCGATAACCGCCAAGCTGGTCGCCAACCTTCTTGAAAAGGCGGGAGCCGACAGAGTGCTCACAATGGATTTGCACAGCACTCAGCTTCAAGGCTTTTTCGATATACCAGTCGACAACCTGCTGGGGATGCCCGTTCTTGCGAAATATTTTCTTAAAAACGGCTTCAAAAACGACGATTTGGTGATTGTATCTCCCGATGTGGGCAGCGTGACGCGCAGCCGTTCCATGGCGGCGAAATTCAACGCTCCTTTGGCAATCATCGACAAGCGTCGTCCCAAAGCCAACGTCATGGAGGTCATGAACATCATCGGCGACGTAAAGGACAAGGTGTGCCTTATGCTTGACGACATGATAGACACGGCGGGCACAATCACGCAGGGGGCAAAGGCTCTTTCGGACGCGGGCGCAAGAGAGGTTTACGCCTGCTGTTCCCACGGAGTTTTCAGCGGTCCGGCAATGCAGCGCATACAGGACAGCCCCTTGAAAAAGGTGGTCATACTCAACACTATTCAGCAGCCTCAGGACAAGCTCATCGACAAAATCGAAGAGGTTTCCGTTGCGGAAATTTTTGCCGAGGCAATCGAAAGGATTTATTCCTACATATCCGTTTCTACTTTGTTTGAATGATTTCAGGCTTTTTGCGGCGCCCCTCAAAAGAGGGGCGTTTTTTTGTTTTTCCGAAATTTTAACCTTGTCAAAAATGTAATTTAAGTAGCCGCCTGTTCATAAAATTCATTATGAACAAAAAAAATATCGCAAAGAGGGCAGCAGTAATTTTGCTGTGCGCGTTTATGCTTGCCGCGCCCTTTGTCGTGCTCGGCAACCTGCCGCGCTCCGACCTGTTTGTAGCCGGCGCAAGATTCGAGGGCATACTGGAATTGTGGCATATCGAAAGCTTCGAGGGAGGAGTTGGCAGCAGAGCGGGATGGCTTAAAAAACGCAGCACGGCTTTTGAAAAACAGAACAAGGGCTGCCTAGTCAACGTCACCGTCCTGACTCCGGAGCAGGCGCAGGAAAAGCTTAACAACGGGGAGAGATTCGATTTGGCGAGTTTTTCCGCAGGAGCGGGCTTTGAGCTGCTGCCTTATCTGTCGCCGTACGGCGGAGACGTCTCCTGCGTGCGCGGAGATTATCTGAGGGGCGGTCAACTCAACGGCAAGGTTTACGCGCTGCCGTATATGGCGGGAGGATACGCGTTGGCGGCTATGAGCAAAAATCTTGCGGGTTTTGAAAACAAAAATCTTGCGGAAAATATATTCGGCATGGGATTTGAAAAAAAGGTGGGGAAAAAGACGGTAAGCCTCGCTTCCGTAGCCTGCGGCTACGGCGGCTTCAATCAGCCCTGCATGGCGCTTGCGCTCAACACAACTCAGAGCAGGCGGAACGACCTGCTTGACGAGGGCTTGACTCAGTACGAGGCTTACGAAAAATTTCTTACCGGCAACAACCACACCGTACTTCTGGGCACGCAGCGCGACATATACAGACTGACGAACAGAATAGAGCAAGGGCGGCTGGGAGAATGCGTTTTTGAGCCTCTCGGCGGTTTTACCGACCTCGTTCAGTATATCGCCGTGGGCGACACCGAAGCGAAAAAAGCCGTGTTCGCCGAAAAATTCGCCTGTTTTCTGACGCAGGAGCAGTCGCAGCAAAAGTTGACGGAGGTGAGAATGTTTACCGTCAACGCGCAAAGCATTTATTCGGACGGAGCCATGTCTGCGTTGGAGCAGGCGCTTTCTTCCGTCAGGACGATAAACGCCTTCACCGACCCGTCCATTCTGTCCGCTCTGCGTTCCGAAACGCTCAAATCGCTTGAAACGGGGGAGAAAAAAAACCTTGAAAGGTATCTGTGCTGAATTTGTCAATAAATTTCACTTTAAAAATTACCGACCTCAATCGTTTGTAAATCTATCGGTTTTGGTGTAAAATAAGGAGAACCTTAAATGCGCGAATTTTTCCTGAATTCGGGAATTTATTTTGAAGAAAACGTACCGCTCAAAAAACTCACAACCTTCGGAACGGGAGGTCCCGCGAGGTACGTTGTTCAGCCCAAGGACGAGCGCGAAATAAGCGCCGTTCTGACTTACTTGAAGCAAAACGACGTTCCTTATTTCTGTTTGGGAGGAGGCAGCAACGTGCTGGCGTCGGACGACGGTTTTTCGGGCGTGGTGATTGTTGTCGGGCGTTTTATGTCTCAGATATTTTTTGAAAACGGCTTGCTTGTTGCGCAGGCGGGAGCCAAGGCATGTCAGGTGGCGCATTTCGCCTGCATCAACGGACTTTCGGGTGCGGAGTTTCTTGCGGGAATCCCCGCGTGTATGGGCGGAGCGGCGTATATGAACGCCGGCTGCTTTGACAGGGAGATGTCCGACGTCGTTGCGGGAGTTAAGGCTGCGGACGAAAACGGAGAAAAGGAATTCGGTCACGCGAGGTGCGGCTTTGCGTACAGAAAATCTGTCTTTCAGTCAAACGGAATGATTGTCACCCGCGTTTTGTTGGCTCTCAAACCGGAAGAACCGGAAAAAATAAGGGCGGCGATGAAGGAAATTTTGGAAAAAAAGAAGCTAACCCAACCATTGGAATATCCGAGCGCGGGCAGCATATTCCGCGCCGAGGGCGGCGCGCCCGCGGGACTTTTAATCGACAGGGCGGGTTTAAAGGGGCTGCGCGCGGGAGGGGCGGAAATTTCTCTCAAGCATGCAAACTTCATTGTGAACAAGGGCGGAGCAACCGCAAAAGACATACTCGAGCTTATGGACGCGGCGGGCAGCGCGGTCAAGCGCAAGTTCGGCGTTGTGCTGAGGCCTGAAATAAAATATCTTGGAGACACCGATGATATCGGGAGATTATCATATTCATTCACGTTATAGCGGACTATGCCACGGAAAGAATACTCTAAGCGAGCTGCGCGACGCCGCGACGCGAAAGGGGCTTAAAGAAATAGGAATAGCCGACCACGGCTTGAAGCATCTCTTTTTCGGCACTGACGCCAAAAGGCTTTTGAAGGCGCGCCGAGAGGCGGACGCTTTGAACGCGGAGCAGGGCGCGCGCGTTCTGCTCGGATTGGAGGCAAATCTGATTTCGGAGGACGGCTTGATTGACTGCGGCGACCTTTCAACGTTGGATTTTGTCGCAATGGGCTATCACAAGCTGGTCGCGGCGCCCTCCGCGGAGCAGGCGAGGCATTTTACGCTTCCCGCGCTGTTTCGCTCCGAGTCCCAAAAAGACGCGTTTACTCGGGCTTATATAAAGGCGATTAAGCGTTATCCGTTGAGCTTTGTCACACATCCGGGCAGGGACATTTGCCTGAACGTGTTAGAGATTGCAAAAGCCATGTCCGACTACGGAGTTCTGTTCGAGTTAAACGGCAAAAGGGTGGACGTGTCGGACGGGGAGCTGTGCGACGTCGTTGCAAAAACCGAGGTGAAATTTATCGTCAACAGCGACGCGCACCGCGCCGAAAAGGTAGGCGAGGTTTCCGTCCCGATGGAAACGGCGGGGAGAGTAGGCTTGCCCTTGGAGCGCATAGTGAATCTGGACAAGCCCGCAATTTTAAGAAAACCGTTTGAAGAGGAGACAAAAGAGTGACTTTTTCTCAGAACGTAAAGGGAGAAATCCTCGGCAGGCTTTCAGATTCTCTGCCGTGCTGCCGTCTTGCCTGTCTTTCGGCGCTGCTGCGCGGGGCGGGCAGCCTGGAAATCAGGTCGGGCAGTCTGGGCTGTTCGCTTACGTCGGAAAACAAAAGACTGCTTGAATTTGCCGGAGAAATCGTATATTCGCTTTACGGACTCAAAACCGAAATAAGGCGCGAGGAGACGAAAATCAAGGGCAACAGCCTGTGGTCGGTTTTCATTGCGGAGGAAAAGACGCTTTCCGACTGCGGACTTGCGTCGCTGTCAATGGAGGGCTATCTCAAAATCAACGAGGGTATAGACAAATACATCGTAGAGCAGGACTGCTGCAAAAACAGCTACGTCGCCGCGCTGTTTGCCGCCTGCGGCTCCGTAGCGTTCAGTCCCTTGAAGACTCTCGACCAAAGGGGTGGTAACAGGTTCGGCTATCATTTTGAGTTTTCGCTTACCTCCCGCCGTGCCGCAGACGACCTCGTGTGTCTTTTGGAGGAAAAGGGCTTCCGTTTTAAAATAGCGGAGCGGAAAAACGTCTGGGCGGTTTACATCAAGGACAGCGCGTCAATATGCGATATGCTTGCCTATATGGGGGCGGACAAAGCCGTGCTGACGCTCAACAATCTGCTTATCGAGCGGGAAATCAGAAACAACGCCAACCGTCAGAAAAACTGCATTACCGCCAACATAGACAAATCGGTAGACGCGAGCGAAAAGCACATTGCCGCGATAAACAAAATCCGCGCCCGCGAGGGAATGTTCGACAGGCTTGCGCCGCATCTGAAAGAAATAGCGGCGGCGCGGGTGGAAAATCCGTTTTCCACGCTTGACGAGCTTGCGGACAAGCTCGGGCTTACAAAAAGCTGCGTAAACCACAGACTGCGCAAGATAACCGAAATAGCTTCGCGTCTGCCTTGACGGCAGGACTAAACTTATTTTATACAGAAGGTAAAAAATGTCGGAAAAACCGTTTGTACATTTGCATCTGCACACAGAATACAGTCTTTTGGACGGCGCGACGCGTATAGACACGCTGTTCGACGCCTGCAAGGAAAAAAATATGCCCGCCGTAGCCATAACCGACCACGGGAATATGTACGGCGCCTATCACTTTTATTGTCTGGCAAAGAAAAAGGGAATAAAGCCCATTATCGGCTGCGAGTTTTATATGGCGGACGACCTGACCGTCAAAAGCGGAGACGTAAAGCGGGAGTTCAACCATCTCGTGCTTATTGCCAAAAACAATACGGGCTACAAAAATCTCGTCAAGCTCAATTCCATAGGCTTTGTCGACGGTTATTATTACAAGCCGCGCATAGACTTCAAGACTCTGAGCCAACACAGCGAGGGGCTTATCTGTCTGTCCGCCTGTATTGCGGGGCAGCTTCCCCGTCTGCTGCGCGACGGCATGTGGGAGGAAGCGAGGAAGCTTGTCAGGCAGTACAAGGAGCTGTTCGGGGAAGATTATTACATAGAATTGCAGGACCACGGAATAGCGGACGAAATTTACGTCATGCCGAAGCTGATTAAGATAGCCGAAGAGTTCGGCGTGGAGCTTGTGGCTACAAACGACGTGCATTATCTTAAAGAGTCCGACGCCGAAATGCAGGATATTCTGCTTTGCGTACAGACGGGCAAGTTTTTCGACGACCCCGGTCGGATGCGCTTTGAAGGCACGCAGTTTTATCTCAAAGATTACGACGAAATGGCGGAAAAATTTTCCTATGTGCCGCAGGCTTTGGAAAACACGCTTAAAATCGCCGAAAAGTGCAACGTGAGCATAGAGAAAAAGCCCTTGCTGCCTCCTTACAAGCCGGACAACGGCATGACGCCTTACGAATTTTTGAAGGACCTTTTGGAAAAGGGGCTGAAAAGACGCTACAAAGAAATTACGCCGGAAATAAGGCAGAGAGCCGACTATGAGCTGGAAGTGGTGTCGAAAATGGGATTTGTGGAGTATTACCTCATTGTGTGGGACTTCATAAACTACGCGCACGAGCACGGAATACCCGTCGGTCCCGGACGGGGCAGCGGAGCCGGCAGCATAATTGCTTACGCCATAGGTATAACTCAGGTGGAGCCGCTGCGTTACGGACTCATTTTCGAGCGGTTTTTAAATCCCGAAAGAGTCAGCATGCCGGACTTCGACATAGATTTTTGCATGGACAGGCGCGGAGAGGTTATCGACTACGTCATAGAAAAGTACACAAAGCCCCGCGTGGCTCAGATTGTCACGTTCGGCAGGATGAAAGCCAAAAACGCCGTCAAGGACGTATGCCGCGTGCTGCGCGTGCCATACGCCGAGGGAGACAAAATAACCAAGCTTATTCCGCTCAACGCAACGCTCAAAAACGCTTTCGGTCTGGACGGCAAAAACGAGGGCGTGCCTGAGCTCATGGAAATTTACAAGGATTATTCCATGAAAAGGGTGATTGATTTGGCAATCGCATTGGAAGATATGCCGCGTCAGACGGGAATGCACGCCGCAGGCGTGGTTATATGCCGCGAGGATTTAAGCGACAACGTGCCCTTGCAGCGCAGCGGCGACGACATCACCACTCAGTACAACATGAAGGAGGTGGAGGAGCTCGGTCTGCTCAAAATGGACTTTTTGGGACTGAGAACTCTCACCGATATCGACAAGACGATAAAAATAGTCAAGGAAACCACGGGAGAGGAATTCGATTTCGAGGATTGCCAATATGACGACCCCAACGTGTTCGAGCTTATTGCTTCGGGAAACACCGACGCAGTGTTTCAGCTGGAAAGCGGGGGAATGAAGCGGGTGATGAAAGACCTCAAACCGGACTGTCTTGAAGACATAATAGCGGGAATTTCCCTCTATCGTCCCGGGCCCATGCAGTTTATTCCCGACTATATCAAGGGCAAACGCGATCCCAAATCGGTGCATTACGCGCACCCTATGCTGGAACCGATACTCGGCGTAACAAACGGCTGCATGGTCTATCAGGAGCAGGTCATGCAAATCTGCCGTTCTCTTGCGGGCTATTCCTACGGACAGGCGGACGAGGTCAGGCGCGCGATGGGCAAAAAGAAAATGGACGTCATGGCTTTGCACCGCAACTATTTCATCAACGGAAAGGTCAACGACAACGGCGAGGTCGAAATAGAAGGCGCCGTCAGGCGCGGCGTGCCCAAGGAAACGGCAGAGCTGCTTTTCGACCAAATGTACGCTTTCGCCCAATATGCGTTCAACAAAAGCCACGCCGCGGCTTACGCTTACGTATCCTATCAGACGGCTTATTGCAAGCGTTATCATCCCGTGGAGTATCTTGCGGCAGTGCTGAACAACCGCATAACCAACATAGACGACATAAAAAAATATATCGCTTACGGAAAGGAGAACAACATAGATTTTCTGCCTCCGGACATCAACAAGTCGGGAGTGAGCTTCACCGTGGAAAACGGGAAAATACGTTTCGCGCTTGCCGCAATCAAAAATATCGGCTCCGGCAGCATGGAAAAAATCGTTGAGGAAAGAAAAACCCACGGAGATTTCGTAAGTTTGGAGGACTTTCTGAAAAGAGTGGAAAGTCAGTATCTCAACAAGCGGCTTGTGGAAAATCTGATTAAATCGGGTGCATTCGATTGCTTCAAAGTTTCGCGCGCGCAGATGGTTTCCGTTTTCGAGCCGTTGATGGAAATGGTTTACGCCGACAAAAAGAAGAAGGAAAGCGGACAGTTCAGTATGTTCGACCTTGTGGAAAACGCCGCGCCCGCAGTCGTCGCGCTGCCCAAAAGCAATATAAAGGAGTTTCCCAACAAGCTGAAACTTTCCTATGAAAAAGAAGTGCTGGGGCTTTACGTTTCGGGCAACCCTCTGGACGAATACAGAGAAAAACTCAAAGCGTTTACTTTCAACACGGGTATGGTGACGTTTTCCGAGGACGACGACGATTTTGAAAGCAGTCAGAAGCAGAGCGACTGGGAAGGTAAGGAGGTCAGCCTTGCGGGCGTGCTGGAGGAGCTGAAAAAAATCGCCACGCGAAGCGGCAAAACCATGGCGGTCGGCAGGCTTGAGGATTTGCACGGCAGCATCGAGCTTACTTTTTCGCCCTGGTATTACGAAAAAATCATCAAGGACAAGGTGGAGCAGGACAGCGTTGTGACCGTGACGGGAAAAATCAGTTTTCGTCAGGACAAGGCTTCGCTCCTTGTGGACAAGCTTGAAGTGTGGAGCGAGCAGAAAATGGCGGAAACGGATAAAAACGCCGTTTCGGAAAAGCTTTATCTTAAAATGCCCTTTAAGGACAACGAGCTTTACGCCAAGCTGTCGGCTGTTCTAAAGGAATACGCGGGAGACATACCGGTAATTCTGGTTATTGACGGCGACAGGCTGGGTATGCCTTACAAGGTGCGGAAAAACAACGGGTTGATTTACGAGCTGTCCGACGTGCTGGGAGAAGATAACGTCAGATTCGTTGACGTAAAGCCGAAATGAAGCAGGGCGACACAATAGAAATCGTGATTGAGAGCATAGGCGGCGGAGGAGAAGGTCTGGCGCGCTGCGGCGGACATACCGTCGTCGTGCCCTTTGCCCTGACGGGAGAAAAGGCTGCCGCAAAGGTCGTTCACGTAAAACGGGACGGCACGGTGTTCGCTTCCCTAAAAAACATAGAAAAACCGTCGGCAGACAGGGTGAACCCTCCATGTCCCTTTTTCGGAGAGTGCGGCGGGTGTCACCTCATGCACATGAGCTACCCCGCTCAGCTGAATTTCAAACGCCGTCTTGTCGCCGAAAATCTGAAAAAAATAGGCGGCTTGGACGTCGAGGTTATGGAAACGGAGCCGTCGGAAAACGTCACGGGCTATCGCAACAAGGTTCAGCAACCGCTGGGCTTTGACGGCAAAGAGGCGTTTACGGGATTTTTCAGAACGGGTACGCACGACATAGTGCGTGTTAAGCGCTGTCTATTGCAGCGGCGGGAGGCACGGCAGGCGGCGGAAATTTTCTGCGATTTCGCAAACCGCCGCAAAATATCGGTTTACGACGAAAAAACGGGCAAGGGGCTTTTGAGGCATTTTCTCGCGCGTTACGAAAACGGACAGCTGCTTGCAACAGTCGTTGTGAACGGAAGCTCGCTTCCCCGCTGGGAGGAGCTTTACCGCGCGTTGACGGAGGTTTATCCAAAGACGGGGCTTTTTCTCAACGAAAATCGCAAAAGAAGCAATGTCATTCTCGGCGAAAAAACCGTTTTTTTGAAGGGCATAAGTCAAATCGATTCAGTCATGTGCGGAGTAAAATTCTGTTTGCAGCCCGACAGCTTTTTTCAGGTCAATACGTCCGTTGCGGAAAAAATCTACCGCAAGGTAAAGGAGCTTGCCGTTTGCCGCGAAACGGACGCGCTGATAGAGTGTTTTTCGGGCGTGGGAGTGCTTTCCGCAATGCTTGCGGATGATTCTTACGACAGCTACGGCATAGAAATCGTGCGTTCCGCCTGGCAGGATGCGGAAAAAATCAGGCGAACAAACAATCTTGAAAGACTTACAAACATCTGCGGAGACGTGAACAGGGAGCTGCCCTTGCTTGCGGAGCGTTACGCGGGGAAAAACGTGACCGTGGTGGTAGACCCTCCGCGAAAGGGATTGGATGAAAAAACGCGGCGTACCTTGATTGAATTAAATCCCCGCACGCTGATTTACGTTTCCTGCGACAGCGCGACCTTGGCCCGCGACGCGGCTCATTTCGTTTCCGCGGGTTTTTCTCTCGACCTTGTCCGCCCTTACGATATGTTCCCCAACACCAAACACGTCGAGACATTAGTCCTCCTTTCCAAAAAAATTCACGACTGTCAAATTGGTATTTTGAAGTAAAACAAATTTTAAGACATTAACCGCGCGAGGGGAATAAAAATATTCGGAGAGACGGCTGCGGAGGAAAATTTGAATTTATTTTAATCCGCAAAGGAGCTTTAAAGTGAAAGTCGAAGTAGTGGATTACAGACCTGAGTGGGCTGAAATGTACGCGGCTGAGGCGGAAAAAATAAGGGCGGTGTTGGGGGAAAACCTTATTGAAATCCACCACATCGGCAGCACAGCCGTAAAAGGTCTCAAAGCAAAGCCGATAATCGATATTTTGGCGGTTGTTTCGGATTTGGTCTCTTTGGACGGCAAAAATTCCGAATTCGAGAAAGCGGGCTACGAATGTATGGGTGAATTCGGAATAAGGGGAAGGCGTTATTTCAGAAAGGGGGAGGAAATACGCACGCATCAGATTCATGCGTTCGGCGCGCTTAGCGCATACGACATCGAAAGACATCTCGCTGTCAGAGATTATCTCAGAGCGCACGACCGCGCCGCCGAAAGCTACGGAAAGCTCAAAGAAAAGCTTGCTGTTCTTTATCCCGACGACATAGAGGGCTATTGCGACGGAAAAGACGCTTTTGTCAAAGCTCTCGAAAAAACGGCGTTGGATTGGTACAGAAAAAATATAGAGGATAGAAAAATATGGAAAGAGAAATAAGGGTATATGCGACGGGCACGCACCGCGCCCTGCCGGATTGTATACGCGCTACCGTCAGGCTTGCCGGACTTAAAGATACTTACGAAGCCGCCGCGGAGGAATTTAAAGACAGCTTTGAGTTTTTGTTGAAGGAGACAAAACAATTCGTTTTCAAAACTGCGGATTTTTCAATCAACACGCATTACGCGGACGAGCGCGACGGCAACAACGTATGGAGAAAAAAATTTGCGGGATTTATGTTTTCCCACACGCTTGTCTGCGAGTTTCCTTTCGATACCTCCGCGCTTGGCGCGTTTGTATTTACGTTGGGGCGCTGTAAGTGCGTGGACAGCTTCGGTTTCGATTACGCCGTAACGGACGAAGACGGAGCCTATGACGCCGCAGCCGCCGACGCGGTCAAAAAAGCGGTCAAAAAGGCAAATGTTTTGGCGGCGGCCGCAGGCGTAAAGCTCGGCGATATTGCGTCGATTAGTTTCAACGCCTCTCCAAGAAACATATTTTCGCCGCGTATGTGCAAAACGAACGACCGCGCGGCGGTCATGACGGCGTCCGTCGACGTTGCTCCGCGGGAGTTGAGCTTTTCCGAATCGGTGGAAATGGTTTGGGAGCTTAAATAAAAGCGCGTAAAAAGGCTCAACCTATTAGGTTGAGCCTTGAATTTTTATACCGAAAAAAACCGAATTTATCTTTCGGCTTTGTTGAGAGTCCTCATGCAACGCGTGCAGATGTAATCGTTTATTTCCTTACCGTCTATTTCAAGCTTGACCTTTTTGAGATTCGCGTTGTAAGTTCTCGGTGTTTTTCTGTTGGAGTGACTTACCAGATTGCCGGACATTTTCGCCTTGCCGCACACCACACAAACTTTGGACATAATTAAGCACCTCCTCATATCAGAGTGTCGTTTTCAACCTGTTTATATTAGCACCGATTTAAAAAAAAAGCAACCGTTTTTAAACAAATTTTTCTTGTGGCGGCGGATTTTTTCGTTCAGTTATGAAAAATGTTCAAGTTTATTCGGGAAATTCCGCCTAAACAGTTGTAAACTTGCTCATAATATTGTAAAATAAAACGGTCGAATTAAAATTCGCGGAGGGAAAAATGTCACTGCGCACCAAAAACACTTACGGGGAAATCACAATAACCGACGAAGCCGTCGCCAATGTGGCGGGCAGGCTTGCGTTGGATTGTTACGGCGTGGTGGACAAAGTTCCGCGCAAATTTTCCGACGCTTTGGCGGACCTGTTCAGACGCAGCAGCTGGGGCAGGGGCGTAAAGGTGGTCACGAAAGAAAATCGTATTTATGTTGACATCTATGTTGTTTTTCGTTTCGGTCTGTCCATTTCCGCCGTTGCGGAGTCGCTCAAAAGCACAATCAAATACGGTCTGGAAGAGTTTTCGGGCATGGTTGTGGACAGCGTCAACGTACACGTCGTAGGCGTCGAATTGTAAATAAAATATCGAACCGCTTTTGACGTCGGTTTTAGGAGTATATATGGCAGCAGCACGCTTGGCGCCGGACAAATCCGTTTCGGCGGTTGTGTTGAGAAAAATGTTGGTTGCGGGCAGTAAAATGCTCGAAGTAAATAAAGAATCGGTAAACGCTCTCAACGTGTTCCCCGTCCCCGACGGCGACACGGGCACGAATATGTCTCTGACAATGATTTCCGCAATGAAGGAAGTCTGCAAAAACACCACCAACACCATGGAGGCGCTTTGTCAGGATTTGACCAAGGGAGCTTTGAGGGGCGCGAGAGGCAACTCGGGCGTCATTTTGTCTCAGATATTGAAGGGCTTTGCCAATGTGGTTTCTCCGCAGGAGGAGCTTGACATAAAGAATTTCGCGCGGGCGCTCAAATCGGGAGTGGAGCTTGCTTACAGCGCGGTAGCCAAGCCCAAGGAAGGCACGATGCTTACGGTTATCAGAGTTATGACCGAGCACGCGCTGGAAATTTCCAAAAAGCCGTTGACCTACGACAATTTCCTCAGCGCGCTTATAGAAAAGGGGGAGGAAATCCTTGCTCAGACTCCGGAAATGCTGGACGTGCTGAAAAAGGCGGGCGTGGTCGACTCCGGCGGCTACGGGATAATAATGATTTTCAAGGGTATGCTCAAAGGCTACCGCAACGAGGAAATAGAGGGCGCCGAAGACTATGTGCCCACACCCGTTTCCCTTAATCTTGCGTCCGGCTCCAACAAGCTGGTCGAGGATATTCAAATCGATTACGAAAATCTCGACGATATTGAGTTTGCCTACTGCACCGAGTTTTTTATAATAAACCTTAAAAAGAAAACTACCGTCAGCGACATCGACAAGCTGCGCGAAAAACTCAACAACATAGGCGACAGCACGCTTGTCATAGGCGATTTGTCCCTTGTCAAGGTGCACGTGCACACCAACAATCCCGGCACGGCGCTTTCTTACGCCTTGCAGCTGGGAGAGGTGGACAAAATAAAAATAGAAAATATGCTGGAACAGAACCGCGAGCTGAAAGCCAAGTACGAGGCGGAGCGCAAGAATATCGGCATACTTACCATTTGTTCCGGCGAAGGAATGGCGTCCATATTCAAGGACTTGGGAGTGGACAGAGTAGTCGAAGGCGGTCAGACCATGAACCCGAGCGCCGAGGACATCGCGCTTGCGGTCAATAAAATAAACGCCGAAAACGTCATTATCCTGCCCAACAACAAAAACATAATTTTGGCCGCCGAGCAGTCGCGCTCGTTGGTTAAGAAAAAGACCGTGTACGTAGTGCAAAGCACGAATATACCGCAGGGCTTGTCCGCCACGCTTGCTTTCAACACGGAAATCAACATAGCCGAAAATATAGAAAACATGAACGAGGCGCTTTCCACCGTCAAATCGGGTTCGGTCACGTTTGCGGTACGCACCTCCAAAATCGACGACGTCGAGGTCAAGGAGGGAGATGTAATCGGTCTGTTTGAAAGCAAAATCGCAGCCGTCGGTTCTTCTCCCGAAGCGGTGACAAACGAGCTGATTGACAAAATGATTGACGAGGACGACGAAATCATGACGCTTTATTACGGAGAGGACGTAACCGCCGAACAGGCGGAGGCTTTCTGCGAGGAGCTTGCCGAAAGGTATCCCGATTTCGAGGTGAGCGTACACTGCGGCGGTCAATCGCTGTACTATTATCTGATATCAATAGAATAACAAGAACATATAAAAACCCCCTTTGCAGAACGCAAAGGGGGTTTAATATCAGTTTTGTTTTTCAGGGGCGAAGCTCGTTGCTGACGAATGTGAAGGCTACGGCTCCCGGACCTACGTGACAGCCGATAGTGGGACCCATTATGCGAATCTCCGGCTCTATACCGTACTGCTTTTTTATTTCCTCGGCAAAAATCTTTGCTCCGTCGAGGTCGCCCGTGTGCACAACGGTAGGGTAGGCGTCCTCCGCGAAGGTAAATTTCTTTATGTTTGACAAAATGTATTTCAGCGCTCTCTTTTTGCCGCCGGAAATTTTCTGAATTACGCGCAGCTTGCCTTCCCTGTCAAAGTCCAGCATGATTTTGAGTTTTATCAGCGTGCCTATTGCCGCCGCGGTTCCGCCTATTCTTCCGCCGCGCTTTAAGTGATACAAATCGTCCACAACGACGAAATGCTGAATTTTGTGTTTTTTGTCCTCCACAAAATCGACTGCCTCTTGAAGAGTTTTGCCTTCGTCGCGCAGCTTTACCGCCATTTTTACGAGCATACCCTGACATACCGTCGTGGTGTGGCTTTCTATCGGCACGAGATTGAAATCGGGATATTTTTCTTTGACCATTTCCGCCGCCTGAACGGCGTTGTCGCGCGTATTTGCAAGCTGATACGATATAGTAAAGTGAATGATGTTGCGATGTCCCGCTTCCGCGAGCTTTTCAAAATATTCCCTGTGTATTTCGGTGTTGTTTTTGGAAGTAAATATGTTAAGCGCGGGATTTTTCAGCATTTCAAAAAAATTGACGTACTCGTCGTATGTTTGAAAATTGTCCTGCATAAATCTCGTTTCGCCGTTTTCTTCTATGGTGATGGTGAGGGGCAGATAACCTATGCCCATTTTTTCTATTTCGTTGGCGTATAAATCGCACGTACTGTCGGTTGATACGAAAAAATTTGTCATCCAAGATATTCTCCTTTTCATATAATAACATACGGCGGCTTTTTTTTCAATAAATTGATACAAATCTCTTGATTTTTTCTATTGTTTTTGTTAATATGTTTAAGCTGACAATTCGCGGGAGTGGCTCAGTGGTAGAGCGTTGCCTTGCCAAGGCAAATGTCGCGGGTCCGAATCCCGTCTCCCGCTCCAAGTAAAGGCGCCATAGCCAAGTGGTAAGGCACAGGTCTGCAAAACCTCTACTCCCCAGTTCAAGTCTGGGTGGCGCCTCCAAGAGCAAAGTCCTTGACTGCAAGGACTTTTTGTTTTATCTTGGTTTTTAATCCGCGTCGGCAATTGACAAACGTCTTTGCGCGTGATATACTATTTCGGTAAATTTGTGCCGGTATGGCGGAACAGGCAGACGCAAGGGACTTAAAATCCCTCGATGGCAACATCGTATCGGTTCGACCCCGATTACCGGCACCAAAAATAAACCCGATTTTGCGGTCGGTATTTTTGACTTGCAGGCTGAGGATATTTTCAATATAAAGCATATAAAGAGATTTGCGGGGCAAGTCTCTTTTTTGTTTAAAGCATTGACGATATAGAAAAAGATTATTACACCGTAGATATTGCTGATAAAAACAGTATGTGCAGGATTGCGTACATGAAAACGATTATGTGGATATAGAAAAAATAGATAAAAACAACGCTCGCCATTAGTATTATAAAAATTATTTTTTTAATGAAAAAAATCGGGAAGACATTTTTAAAAAAATCGTAAACGAAATTGATTTGATTTTCAGTTCATTAAATATTATTTACTTAACTGAATTTAACAGTTACAGATTTTCGTTTCAAGCTTATGTGAACAAAATCGGAATTTCAAGCCGTTGGATTAAGTGAAATATAGCGATTTTATAAAAATTATGTTTTATAAATAAATTTATGTTGACAAATAGAAAACTTGGAATTAAAATATTGGAAAACAAAAGATTGATTACTGCAAAGAGGAGTATGATTGGGATAGCATCGACGACGTTAAAATAAAAGGAGGGAAATTATTATGAATTGCAGAGTTTTTAGCGCAATGTGAATTTGTTTTGCATTGCGCTTTTTTATATGCTTTGAGTATAGAACAACTTGCGGCAAGCAATGAATTTTGCCTTTGTGCGGCAAGAAAGAAATTGAAAGAAAAGAAACTTAAAATCGGTTGTGTTGGTTTAATCGGTTTGTCCCGTGTCAGGGAACATACTTTAAAAAACGGAGGTAAAAAAAATGAAGAAAAGAGTGATTTTTATTGTTGTGACAGCTTTGCTTTGCTGTCTGCTTGTTGCGTGCGGTTCGAAGACGCGGCTTCAAGCGCCCCAAAACATAAGGCAGAACGGTCCTTTTCTGATTTGGGACGAGGTGAAAAATGCCGAAGGGTACATAGTGTTGGCAGACAACGAGGAGTACGTGACTGCCGAGCCTTCCTGCAATCTCTCGTTTCTGGGCGGGGAGACCGTTTACGTCGTAAAGATAAAGGCAGTGGGCGACGGCGAAAATTTTGCCGACTCCGATTGGTCTGAATTCGGCTTCAATGAAATTTTTAAATACACGTTGCTTGCCGACGGAAGCGGCTATGAGGTAAATCTGAGCGTTTCTTCTGTCGAGCTGCAAGACAGAAAAGTAGTCGTACCGTCAACTTACGAAAATTTGCCCGTCACGCGTATTGCCGACAAAATGTTTTACAAATGCGCAAGTCTGACGGAGGTCGTGCTGCCGAATACGCTTAAAGAAATCGGAGCAAATGCGTTCTACAACTGCGATGCATTGGAAAGCATAGACCTGCCTTCAAGCGTGACGGCAATCGGTTCGAGTGCGTTCAGCGGCTGCTCGTCGCTTAAAAAATTAGTTGTTCCTACGGGCATAGAACAGATTGAAAACCTTACGTTTGAGGGCTGCACAAGTCTGACGGAGATTGTGCTGCCGAATACGCTTAAAGAAATCGGGAAGATGGCGTTCATCAACTGCAAGGCTTTGACAAGCATAGAGCTGCCCGCAAGCGTGACGGCAATCGGTTTGGGGGCGTTCAGGTGGTGCGCGCTAAAAAAAATAGTCGTTCCTACGGGCATAGAACAGATTGAAAACCTTACGTTTGAGGGCTGCGCAAGTCTGACGGAGGTTGTGCTGCCGAATACGCTTGAAGCAATAGGCGCCAGTTCATTCTGGAATTGCAGCGCGTTGGAAAGCATAGAGCTGCCTGAAAGCTTGACGGCGATCGGTACGGGTGCGTTCAGAGAATGCGTCGCGCTTAAAAAAATAGTCGTTCCGTCCGGCGTCGAGTGCATTGCCGAAAAAATGTTTTACGAATGCGCAAGTCTGACGGAGGTCGCGCTGCCGAGTACGCTTAAAGAAATCGGAGCAAATGCGTTCTACAACTGCGATGCATTGGAAAGCATAGAGCTGCCTGAAAGCGTGACGGCAATCGGTTCGGGTGCGTTCAGAGAATGCGTCGCACTTAAAAAAATAGTCGTTTCGTCCGGCGTCGAGTGCATTGCCGAAGAAATGTTTTACGAATGCGCAAGTCTGACGGAGATTGTGCTGCCGAATACGCTTAAAGAGATCGGAGTAGATGCGTTCTACAACTGCAAGGCTTTGACAAGCATAGAGCTGCCTGAAAGCGTGACGGCAATCGGTCCAAGTGCGTTTATGCACTGCTCTTCGCTTAAAAAGATAGTCGTTCCTACGGGCATAGAGCGGATTGAAAGCAATATGTTTAACGACTGCACGAGTCTGACGGAGGTCGTGCTGCCAAGCATGCTTAAAGAAATCAGGGGAATGGCGTTCTTCGGATGCATTGCATTGGAAAACATAGAGTTGCCTGCAAGCGTGACGGCGATCGGTTCGATTGCGTTTGGCGGCTGCTCTTCTCTTAAAAAAATAGTCGTTCCTACGGGCGTAGAGCGGATTGAAGGCTCTACGTTTGTGGGCTGCTCGAATCTGACGGAGGTCGTGCTGCCAAGTACGCTTAAAGAAATCATGGGAATGGCGTTCCGCAAGTGCGAGGCGTTGAAAACGGTGGTTTTGCCGTCGTCGCTTGAAGATATAGGCAAAGACGCATTCTATATGTGTCCGCTCGAAAGCGTTTTCTTCGACGGCACGGAAGCGGAGTTTCTTTCCGTTTCCGTTGCAGAGGGAAACGACAGCATTCTCAGTGCGGCAGTATATTTTTATTCGGAAACCGAGCCGACGGAAAATCCTCAAAAATTTTGGCGTTTTAGCGGGGGAAAGCCCTTGCCTTGGGCGTGACCGACGCGCTTTTACACCTTTAAAAGCAGTCCCGTCAAAGACTTGGTTTTGCGGGGTAAAAAATTAAAAAAGGAGTTGATGCTTATGAGAGCGGTCAAGCAATGAATTTGCATTTGTACAACAGAAACCAAATTAAAAATACTAAAAAATAAAAAAGGAGACTTATATGAAAAAGTTTAATTTTAAAATTTTATCCGTTTTTCTGGCAATAGCAATTGTTGTGTCGGGAGCGGTAGTCGTCGTAGCCTCTCCGAGAGAAGAAGTAAACGCCCTGTCGCCGAATTATGACGGCAGCGACGTCTACTATTTTTGCGATTTATATCCCACTTTGACTTATGAAAACTTTTCCAATACGTTCAGCGCATCTATTTATCACGACGTGCGTTGGATAAGTGACTCTGAATTTTATAGGGATATAGAAGAACACTACTTTTTTACACTAAACAACCGAGTCGTTATTATCGATATAAAAACATTTATACCGGAAACCGGTATTTTGTCTGAGTTGTTTTCACACTTTAAAGAAAACAATTGCGTGACGGGATTTGTTACGAGTTATTCCGAAAGCGATTTCCCCGACACCTATTTTCTCGATTGTGTGGATATCTTTGTGGAAAATGCTCCCAGCGACAAGATGGACGTCTACTTTTCAGCGGCTTTCGAGGATTTGGAAACAAACGGGGAGCTGTCCGATACGGTTTACCTGTTGGATAGAAGCGTTCTCAACGTGTATTTTATCGAAAACCGTGACTTTGGAGCATTGTGCGCTACATCCCGTTATTTGAATAAATTTATTTTCGATTTGTTGTATTTTGTGTCAAGTACCGAATATGAAATTTACGATTATCAGAATGCACTTGACGAATGGAATATAACAATACTTGTCTATGTCGGAAACAATCAATTTGTTGACTTGACGACGTGGGAGAGATATACATTTTCCAGTACGCAGGAAATTTTGGAAGAATACGAAAAGGAGTATATCTGTTCGTTTGGTTTCGACATGTTCGATGAGGAGTTTTATTGGTTTTTGTATAACAACGGTGTGGACTTAAACTATTTGTTCGGGGTCAATCCATTGGACTATGACTACAACGGACTTGATTTGAGATTAAATAATTTCGATTATTCCGACGAAGCGGAGCTTTACCTTGTCGAAGCGCTGAAAGATTGGCTTTCGGTAATTTAAAAGCTCTGCTTTGGCGGCAGTTCACGGAACAGGAGGAATACAATTCCGACCCCGGCAGGAAATCGTTTTCCGACGCGAGCATATATTTTTATTCGGAACAAAAACCCGTTTCGGAGGGAAATTTTTGGCGTTACTCGGACGGAGTCGCCGTTGTCCGGTGATTTTTGTCGCGGTTTAGACAAATTTACCGCTTTGCATAAACGCAAGGCGGTTTTGTTTTTTATCGGGAGCACAATCGGGCTTTTAAAAGAATATTATTTAATAAGCCAATTACGGAGGTCATGATGGATAATATTTTCGGAACGGACGGTATCAGGGGAGTGTTCGGCGCGGAATTGAACTGCGGGAGCGCTTATCTTTTGGGGGCGGCGCTGTGCGGAGCGGACGGAGACTCTCCCGTCGTAGTCGTGGGCAGGGATACGCGTCCGTCCGGGGAGGAGCTTATGCGGGCGCTTGCAAAAGGCGTGCACGACAACGGCGGTTACGTCATCAACATAGGAATCCTGCCCACCAACGCCGTTGCTTACTTTACGCGGAAAATGGGGTGCGACTTCGGCGTTATGATTTCCGCAAGTCACAATCCGCCCGAATACAACGGCTTGAAGGTGTTTGACCGCTACGGCGTAAAGCTGTGCGAAAAAAAGCAGAGGGAGATTTCCGCTTTTATGGAGGAGAGAGAGGTGTCGGACGCCGAGGGCGCGGATGTGTGCGCCTTTGACAGCGCGGGAAAGCTGTATTGCGACTACATAGAAAACCTGATTATGCCCGACCTCAAAGGGCTTAAAATTTCTCTCGACTGTTGCTACGGGAGCTGCTACGACGTGGCGTCCTCCGTGTTTGCAAAGACGGGCGCCGCGCTGCACGTTTACTGCGGCTTCAACCGCGGAGAGCTGATAAACAAAGACTGCGGAGCCACCCACACCGAGTTTCTCGAAAAAATGATGAGGAGCAACGGCTGCGAGCTGGGCTTTGCCTTTGACGGCGACTGCGACAGAGTTGCCGTTTTGGAGCGCGGGCGGACGCTTGACAACGACAGACTTCTTTTTGCGCTGGCAAAATATATGTCCGAAAATGGAATGCTCAGAAAGGATATGGTAGTGGGCACTGTGCTCACCAACCGCGGCGTGGAAATGGCGCTCAACGGGCTGAATCTCAGGCTTTTGCGAAGCGACGTGGGGGACGCCAACGTATTTCATCTCATGAGCAAAAAGGGCGTTAATCTCGGCGGGGAGCGCAGCGGGCATTTTCTGCTTAGCGACTTTGCGACGGGCAGCGACGCGCTTTTGAACGCGCTGTTTTTCGCAAAAATATACAGGGAAAAGGGAAGCTTGTTCGACTATACCGCGGGTTACAAAAACGTGCCCTGCCGCGAAAAGAGCATAAACGTAACTCCGCAGCAGCTCAAAAGCATGAAAAACAGCAGTTATTTTGAAAAGGTGGCGGGCGAGGTGCGGGCGCTTTTCGGCGGAGTCAAGCTGGTGCTCAGGGCAAGCGGCACCGAGCCTAAGGTCAGGATTTACATCGAAGGAGAGGACGCGGGAGAGATTGAGGAGGCGATGAGGCACACAGCGTGGCAAATTTCCGATTTCGTCTGAAAGCGTTTGCGTTTTGAAATGGTTTGTAATATAATAAATCTCAATATGGACAAGAAGCGACGCAACAAAATCAGCTTCGTCACCACGCTGTTCGGATTGATTGCAAACGCCTTGCTTTGCGCGGGTAAATTTGCGGTGGGGCTTTTGTGCGGCAACATTGCCGTCACTGCCGACGCGGTAAACAATCTTTCCGACGCGGGCAACAATGTTGTCACGCTGATAGCAATCAAGGTGGCGGGCAAGCCTGCGGACAAGGAGCACCCCTTCGGACATGAAAGGGTAGAATACATTTCCGCGTTGGTCGTCGCTTTTATTATACTTTTTTTGGGCGTGGAGCTGGCGGTGTCTTCCGTTGAAAAGATAATACTCAATTTCAAAGAGCCATATCTGCCCGAATTTGACGCGTGGCTGGTTTACGTTTTGTCGTTTTCCGTTGTCGTCAAGGTCGTCATGTTTTTCGTTTACAGGACAAACGGCAAAAAAGCGCAGTCTCCCGTGCTCAAAGCAATGGCGTTGGACAGCATTATGGACGTTGCCGCCACCGCCGCCGTGCTTGCGGCGATTCTTATCGGCAGATTGGCGAGCGTCAATCTTGACGGGTACATGGGACTTGCCGTATCCGTTCTGATATTTGTCGGCGGGATAAAGATAGCAAAGGATACCGTGAGCGGTTTAATCGGGGTTGCACCCGACAAAAAGCTCATTGCCGAGCTGGAAGCCGAAATCGCGGCTTACGACGGCGTACTCGGCGTCCACGACCTTTTGGTGCACAGCTACGGACCTTACAATACATTCGTCACGGTGCACGCCGAGGTGGACGCAAAAGCCGATATGCTTGCCGCGCACGAGCGGATAGACCGAATAGAAAGAGATTTTCTCGAAACACGAAACATACATCTGTTGGTTCATCTTGACCCCACCGAAAAGGACAATCCCGAAATCGAGGCGGTTTTGCCGTCGATAAAGGAAGTTTTGTCGTCCGTTGCCGACGGTCTTAATTTCCATGACGTGCGACTTGTCAGGCAGGGCGGCGCGGAAAAAATATTTTTCGATATGGTTGCGCCTTTCGAGCTGGAAAAGTCGGATGAAGAGCTTAAAAATCTTGCCGAAAGCCGCCTTTTTGAAAAAACAGGCATGAGCTTTTCGGTTACGGTTGACAGAGAGTGATTGCAAAAGGAGAAACGATTTGAGCAAAGCAGACGAAATTTTTATCCGAAACGTAAGAGAAATTTTAAACGAAGGCTATTCCGACCAAAACCTCGACGTTCGCCCGCGCTGGAAGGACGGGACTCCCGCGCACACAATAAAAAAGTTTGGTATCGTCAACCGTTACGACCTGAGAGACGAGTTTCCGATAATCACTTTGAGGCGCACCTTTTTCAAGACCTGCATAGACGAAATGCTTTGGATTTGGCAGAAAAAATCCAATAACATACGCGACCTGAACAGCGGCGTATGGGACAGCTGGGCGGACGAAACGGGCAGCATAGGCAAGGCTTACGGCTATCAGCTTGCGTTGAAGCACAGCTATCCCGAGGGAGAGTTCGACCAAGTGGACAAGCTTTTGTATGATTTGAAGCACAGCCCGCAATCGAGACGTATGATTGCCAATATGTACAATCACGCGGACCTTAGCCAAATGAGGCTTTATCCCTGCGCCTATTCCTTTACTTTAAATACGAGCGGAAATGTGCTCAACGGCATACTCAATCAGCGCTCGCAGGATATGCTGGTCGCAAACAACTGGAACGTGGTGCAATACGCCGTGCTGCTCAATATGTTCGCGCAGGCGTCGGGGCTTGTCGCCGGCGAGCTTGTGCACGTGATTGCCGACGCGCATATTTACGACAGGCACATTCCGTTGATTGAAAAAATGCTCGAACAGCCTGTTTACGACGCGCCTGAATTTGTCATGGACAAGAGCGTAAAGGATTTTTACGCATTCAATACGACGCATTTCAAACTTGAAAATTACAGATACAACGATTTTGAAGTCAAACCGGAGGTGGCTGTCTGATGAACGCAATCGTAGTCGTAGACAAAAAATGGGGCATAGGCAAAAACAACGATTTGCTGTTCAAGCTGCCTGAGGACATGAAATATTTCAGACAGAAGACTTTGAACAAAATCGTCGTCATGGGCAGCAACACGCTGAAATCCTTTCCCGACGGGAAACCGCTGAAAAACCGCACAAACGCGGTGCTTTTTCCCGGAGGCGAAAAACGGGACGACTGTATCGTGGCGGACAGTCTCGAAGAGCTAAGACAAGTGTTGACAAGCTTCCCCGAAGATGATATATTTATCATAGGGGGAGCGATGATGTACAAAACCATGCTCCCTTTTTGCAAGCGCGTTTACGTGACCAAGGTGGACGCGGACGGACAGGCGTCGGTGTTTTTCCCCGACCTTGACAGGCTCGGTTGGACGCTTTCGGAGAGGGTTGCGAAAAAACGCGACGGAGAGTACGAGTTGGAGTTTGTGGTTTATTCCAATCCGTCGCCGCAAAAATTTTGACAAAACGGATATTTCGCCGCAGCGCGGCTGAGATAAATCTTGAAAGGAGGTTAAGTAAATGAGAAAAAGCCTTGAAAAAGTGTTCGATATCATCGGCGAAATACTTGCCGTGCTTGCTTTGATACTTTACGTGTTTCTTGCAATCAACGCGCAGTTCATGTTTTTGCCCGACGGTGTTTTGAACGTGCTTATGGTAATTCAGCAGTATTCGTTCATAATCGTGACATTAGTCGTAGGTTTTGAAGCTATGATAAAGCGCAATCTGTTGTTCAGAATTATATTCTACGTCATCGTTGCGGCAGTGGTTATACTTCAGTTCTTCCCCGGCACATGGGATAACCTCATGGGTTATGTGGGCGCGATGGCGCTGTAAAAAGCATATTGAAAACGTCCGCTTTAAAGCGGACGTTTTGTTTTGTTGATTTTCAAATGCAAGAAAATAAAATGAAATTATTTTTTTACTTTTGTGCCGCAATTTCCGCAGAAAACTCCGTAGGTTTCCGTGCGGCAGTTCGGGCAAATCAGAATTTCCGTCATTTCGTTTGAGCAGCGCGGGCACGTCGAATAAATGGATTCCGTTCTGAAACCGCAGTGTCTGCAATACAGAAGGCGTTTTTTAGGCGCGGGAGGTTGGCTCGGAGAGAGGGCGGGGGCTGCGGCGGATAAGCTTTCTTCCCGTTCGTCCGACGCCTTTTCGCCGCCGTCCGCTTCCGTCGCGGCGTTGTCGCTCTGCGCAGTCTGCGCTTGCGCCTCCTCGGACTGCTCCGTGTTTGTTTCCGTTTCCGCAGCGTTGCCCGTCTCTGTGACAGGCGTTGTTGAACTTTCCTTTGCGGAATTTTTTTTGAGTACAAAGTTTAAAAACAGTGCAAGCAGCAGCGCCGCAGTGAACACCGGCGAAGCGTAATATAACGATTTCAGCGTAAGCGCCGCTGCATTCTGCGCCGCCGCCGAATTTAAAACGTCGCTCATGGGAAGCACGGCGAGATAACCCGTTTGAAGCAGCAGTATACATATAGAAGCAGTGAGCCACAGCGCGCGGCTGAGCCTGTTTTTAGAGGTGAGCATAACAATCGCAGCCGCGGCGGTGAGAACGCCCAGCGCCGTTTCTGTTATTTCCGAAAGCTTGTTTGCGTTCAGTTGGCTTGAAAAGACTGCGGCAACGACGCGCATTGCCGCCGCGAGCGCCAGCAGCGAGAGTCCGACGACCGCCCGTTTGTTTTTGGAAATGAAGCAGGTCATGACGGCGAGAACTGCGGCAACGCCCCAGAGCGCCGCTACTATCAAATCCGGAATATCCGAAACTCCCAATGATTGCGTCAACAACAGCATAAAAGCGCCTCCGCTTAAATAATACAACTTTTTGCCTCTTTATGCAATGAAAAGAGAGAAAAAAAGTTCAATCGGACGTCGTGCTTACGGAAAGCTCCGCGTGTTCTTCGTCGCCGCTGCCGTCGTCGGACATTTCACCGCGTTTTTTGAAAACTTTTCGATAGCACCTCAACGCTATGGGAGCAAAGATGACGAGTGAAAGCGTTTCCGCTATCGGATAGGCATAGAAAAGCCCGCTCATTTGGAAGAAATAGTCCAGAAGATATGCCATGGGAATCAGGAAAATCAGCTGTCTCGACATACTGAGGAACATGGAGAACAATCCGATGTTGAGCGATTGGAACGTCGTGACGAGCAATATGCCCAGCGAAGCCGGCAAAAAGCACCAGCTTATGCACCTGAAAGCGTAAATAGTGTCCTCCCTGAGCGACGGAGTAGTCTCAAAAATATCCACAATGAGACCGGGACAAATTTGGAATAGCAAAAGTCCTACCGCCATAATGGCTACCGAAGTAATCAGAGACCTTTTCCAACAGTCGTTGTATCGCGCTCGGTCGTTTGCGCCGAGATTGTAGCTGAGAATGGGCAGTGTGCCCTGCATCAGACCGAATACCGGCATAAAGACAAAGCTTTGAGTGGAGAAATAAATGGTCAGAACCCTTATTCCGTTGGGATACGCTTTGAGTATGCTGTTGAGTATAATGGTGGTGAACGAGCCGAGCGCGTTTAGTATGAACGTGGGCAGACCTATGCGGAATATGTTCCACACTGTGTTCCATTTTAATTTCATTTTGGCGAGGTTTATGCTCACGTCCTGCTTTTTTACGATAAACACGAGAATAACGTACGCGCAGGCAACAAATTGTCCGATGATTGTGGCAATCGCCGCGCCCGCAACGCCCATGTTGAGACATTTCATGCCCCAGAATTCGTCGAAAATGAAAATAGGGTCGAGTATGATATTGACTATTGCGCCGAGCGCCTGACTTACCATAGGCGCTTTCATGTTTCCCGTAGCTTGAAGCAGCTTTTGCGCGACAATGCTGACTACGGAAAAAACGGACAGTCCGAGCATATAAATAAGGTACTCGTTGCCCATATCTATCATTTCCGCGTCTTCCGTAAACAGCTTCATAAAGGGGACGGACACGGTAAAGGCGAGCGCCACAAACAGCAGCGAGCCGATAATGGAAAGAAAAACGGCGGTGCGCGCGACATTGTCCGCGCCTTCGCGGTCGCCCTCGCCGAGCTTTCTCGATATGAATACGTTTGCGCCCACGCCTATTCCCAGCGCGAGCGAAATCTTTATCATCACCATAGGGAAAGAAATGCCCACCGCCTCGAACGCGACCTGACTGTACTGCGACAAAAACATACTGTCCACGATTGTGTAAAGCGCGTCGATAAACATGGATATGATGGCGGGAAGCGACATATTAAGCAGCAGCCTTCCCATGGGCATACTGCGCATTTTTGCCGATTGTAAAGTATCGTTTTTCTCTTGCATGATTTCACCTGACAAAAAGATTAAAGTTTAACCAAACTATTTTAACAGATTCGCGGCAAAAAGCAAGCGTAAAAGGTGCGCAAAAAAGGAAAAATTTGCGCAATCCTCCGACTGCCCGCAAAAGAAAAACGGCGCGTCGCGCCGTTTTTCTTTTATATTGATTTAAAGGAAAATAGCGAGGAAAATACCTGCCGCGACGGCAGAGCCTATGACGCCCGCCACGTTGGGGCCCATTGCGTGCATGAGCAGATGATTGTCGGGGTCGTATTTTCTTCCCACCGTATGGGACACTCTCGCCGCCATAGGCACGGCGGATACGCCCGCCGAACCGATAAGAGGATTGATTTTGCCTTTGGTAAGCCAGCACATGAGCTTTCCGAACAGAACGCCGCCGACGGTGGAAAAGCAGAAAGCGAACAGTCCCAGACCGATGATGAGCAGCGTGTTGAGGGACAAAAAGTTTTCCGCAGTTGCGGTCGCTCCTACCGAGATGCCGAGCAAAAGGGTGACTATGTTCATGAGAGCGTTCTGCGCCGTGTCGGAAAGTCTTTCGGTGACGCCGCACTCCTTAAACAGGTTGCCGAGCATGAGGCAGCCGAGCAGAGGCGCGACGGAGGGGAGCAAAAGCGCGGTGATGATTGTCACCATAATGGGGAAAATGATTTTTGCTGCCTTGGAAACGTTTTTGGGCGGCTCCATGCGAATCAGCTTTTCCTTTTTGGTGGTGAGCATCTTCATCAGCGGCGGCTGAATCAAAGGAATCAGCGCCATGTAGGAATAAGCCGCGACCGCAATCGGTCCGAGCAGGTGGGGCGCCAGCTGATTGGTTACGTAAATAGCCGTAGGTCCGTCGGCGCCGCCGATAATGGCAATAGCCGCAGATTCGTTGCCGGTAAAGAAGCACACCGCAATCAGGAACGCGCAGTAAATTCCGAGCTGTGCCGCCGCTCCGAGCAGCATTGATTTGGGGTTGGCGAGCAGGGGACCGAAGTCGGTCATCGCGCCCACTCCGAGAAAAATCAGACAGGGATAAACGCTTGTCTTGACGCCTATGTAAAGTATGTCCAGCAGACCGCCGTTTTGCAGCACGTCCATATAATCGGGCTTGGAGTTGTCAAACCACATTTCGGGGTGGTAAATGCCCGTGCCGGGCAGATTTGTCAGCAGCATACCGAAGGCTATGCCGACAAGAAGCAGCGGCTCGAATTTTTTGACAATACCAAGATAAAGCAAAACGCAGGCGATTAAAATCATGACTGCCTGTTTCCAGTCCATTGTGGCAAAGCCGGAGCTGCCGAACAGGTTGCTTAAAAAATCTCCTATGTTCATGTCGCTCCTTTCAGGCAAGCTCGTAAATGGGAGTGCCTTGCTCTACCTTTGAACCCTTCTGCACGTAAAACGCCGTTACGGTTCCGTCCTTGCTTGCCGAAATTTCGTTTTCCATTTTCATGGCTTCGATAGTGAGAACGACGTCGCCGCGCTTGACCTTGGCGCCGACGCTTACTTTGAGTTCCATAACGACGCCGGGCAGAGGGGACTCCACCGCGTTTGCGCCCTTTGTCACCGTAGCGGTAACGGCGTCCGCAGGCGCGGGGGCTGCGGGCTGAGCCTGAGCCGGCAAAGCGGGAGCGGGAGCCGATATGGCGTCATATTCTTTAAGAAGAGAGGCAACGCCTTTTTCCACCTCTACCTCGTAGATTTTTCCGTTTAATTTGACGTTATATTTCATGTCAGTCCTTGTTCTCCTTTTTTTCTTTTATGGAAACGAATTTCAGCTCGTTGAGCGGAGTTTCAAGCTCGTCCGCGACAATAGCCATAATCATGGCGGCTTCCTTGTCGGGCACGTCGAAGAGCTTTACGCTGCCGCACGAGCCGGGAGCGGGGGTTGAGTCCTCCTGCGGTTTGCCCGCGGGCTGCTTTTTGAGCGCTTTCTTTGTAAGATAGTTGAGCAGAGCGATTAAAAGCGCCATGACGGCAAGCACGACAATTATGAGCACAAAGCCTATGACGGAGTAAAGCGCCGCTTCGCCGAAAGTAAGCTCGACGTCGGCAAAAGATAAAAGATTCAGCATTTTCCGTTCTCCTTATTCCGTCACCGCTTCGATGGTGTAGGAAACGACGTTTTCTTCCTTTTTGCGCCTTTCCTCGAAGAATTTTTCCGCTACCTGAGGGAAAGCGATGTAGCTCAAAACGTCCTCGTCGCTTTTCGCCGTGCCGGAAAGCTCCTTTTTGGTTTTTTCAAATGAGGGCTTCAAAGTGTCAGCAAAACGGCATTCGATGGGTTTTTCGTCTCCCAACGCCTTTTTGACAAGCTCGGGGTTGACCTTGCCGGGCGCGCGGCCGTATTCTCCGTGCAGATAAGCCTTGACCTCTTTGCCTATGCTTTTGTAGCGTTCGCCGAGCAGCACGTTCTGCGTCGCCTGCACGCCTACCATCTGACTCATGGGCGTGACCAGCGGGGGATATCCGAGGTCCTCTCTCACGCGGGGAATTTCCTCCAACACCTGATTGAGTCTGTCGAGTGCGTTCTGCTGTTTGAGCTGCGAAAACAGGTTGGACAGCATTCCTCCCGGCACCTTGTAATTGAGCGCGTCGGTGTCCGTGACCATAGCTAGCGGCATAAGAGTGCCGTCTGCTATGTAATCGTTGCGTATGGGCTTGAAAAAGTCGTTTACCTTTTTCATTACGTCGGCGTCGGCAACGCAGTCGTAGCCCAATTCTCTCAGAGCGTAAACAAGCGTTTCCGTCGCAGGCTGCGACGTGCCTCCCGAAAAAGCCGACGATGCGGTATCGATGACGTCCGCGCCCGCTTCGATGCCTTTAAGATATGTGATGAAGGCAAGGCCCGTGGTGCAGTGCGTGTGCAGAACGACGGGCAGACCGACCTTTTCTTTAAGCGCTTTGACCAGGTCGTAACACTCCTGCGGTCCCATGACGCCCGCCATGTCCTTGATGCATATTGTGGACACGCCCATTTCCTTCATTTCGGAGGCGACGCCGACAAAATTGTCAAGGGTGTGGACGGGGCTCGTGGTGTAGGAAATGGCTCCGCTTGCGATTGCTCCCGCCTTGACGGTTTCTTCGACCGCAACCTTAATATTCCTTGTGTCGTTGAGCGCGTCGAAAATACGGATTATGTCTATGCCGTTTTCCACACTCTTTTTGACGAACATTTTTACCACGTCGTCGGGATAATGACGGTAGCCCAAAAGGTTTTGTCCCCTAAGCAGCATTTGCAACTTGGTGTTTTTGACCTTTTTGCGGATTTTTCTCAATCTTTCCCAAGGGTCCTCGTTTAAAAACCTCAGACATGAGTCAAAGGTTGCTCCGCCCCAGCACTCTATCGAATAATAGCCCGCTTTGTCCATTTCTTCGAGTATGCCGTCGAATTTGTCGTAGGGCAGCCGTGTCGCGATGAGGGACTGATTCGCATCTCTCAAAACGGTTTCAGTGAATTGAACTTTTTGTGCCTTCATTTAACGAATTTCCTTTTTTATATTTTTTACGGCTTATGCCCGACTAGGCTCGAATTGAAAAAGTGTAGGCATAAACTATAATTATAGCGAATTAAGGTTGAAATTTTTTATAAATATGAATTTTATTCATATTTTTGCCTTTCTTTCAAGGGCAAAAGCTGCAAAAAACATGAATAAAATTCAGGTTTTGCGCCTTGAAAGGGCATAAAGCAGCTCAAAGCCAATCTCAACCAATATTATTTTAACAAATAAAAATTCAATGTCAACGGAAATGTATAGCTTACTCAAAAGAAATTTTTTTGTATGCGGTTATAACTAAAATTTATCGACTTTGAAAGCGCGGCGTTTGGCTTTTCCGTGTCGGCGGGCATAGTATAAAGAGGGAGGATATATGAACGAGAACGTCTGGCAGGCGCTGCTCTTTTCCGCGATAGCCGGACTTTCTACCGGTATAGGCAGCTTGATAGCGTTGTTTGCCAAAAAAAGCAACAAAACCTTTTTGTCTGTCAGCTTGGGATTTTCCGCGGGGGTTATGATATACGTCTGCTTTGCGGAGCTGTTTAAAAATTCTCAGGAAATGCTCGCCGCAAGCTTCGGACAGGTAAAGGGTGCGATTTTTTCGACTGTTTCGCTGTTTTGCGGCATTGCGGCAGTCATGCTGATAGAGGGGCTTTTGCCCGAAAAGGAAAAAAAGGAGTTTGGCGGGGAGGTTTGCGACGAGGAGAAAAAACGCAAGCGGCTGCTCAGGTCGGGGATATTTACGGCGCTTACCATTGCCGTGCACAATCTTCCGGAGGGGCTTGCAACCTTTGTTTCCGCGCTTGACAATCCCAAGCTTGCCGTGCCGGTGGTTGCTGCCGTAGCCATACACAACATTCCGGAGGGAATCGCAGTGTCCACGCCCGTGTTTTTTGCGACGGGAAGCAGGAGCAAGGCTTTCTGGTACTCTTTTCTGTCGGGACTTGCCGAGCCGCTGGGGGCGATTGCGGGTTATCTGATGCTTATGCCCATTCTCAACGAAACGGTGTTCGGCGTTCTGTACGGAGCGGTTGCGGGAATCATGCTTTACATAGCGCTTGCGGAGCTTTTGCCGTCGGCACACGAGCAGTCGCCGAAAAAGTTTGCGGTAAACGCGGGGCTTGTGGCGGGTATGCTGATAATGGCGATAAGCCTGATTTTGTTTATGTAAATGCAACAAAAAAACGCGCGGGAGCCGCGCGTTTTGTTTTTAAATTTATTTTTTTAAATTATGTTGATTTGGCAGGCGCGCATGGCTTCTATGGCGTTTCTGTGCCGCTCGGGAGTGACTCCCGCGCAGCAGCTTTCCACGACGTTTATTTCCGCTTCGGGTAAAAACGCTTTTAGCAAAAGCGCGTTTGAAATCACGCAGATGTCTGTGCAGACGCCTACGAGGTCTATGCAGTCGAATTGATTGTCAAGCGCGTACTGCGCAAGCAGCAGACTGCCGAAAGTGTATTTGTCGAATACGTTTTGGACATAATCCGACAGAGCTTCGGCGATTTGCCAACCCTTTGTGTTTTTGACGCAATGGGGCACGGGCAGTTTTCGCCCCTCCTGAGTCTGCGCATAGTTTTCGTCGTGAGTGTCGCGGGTGAAAACTATTTCGGCGCCCTGTTCGTCCGCGCGTTTTACGTACTCCGCGACTGCCGGCAAAATTTTTTCCGTATCCGAGTTTGAAAGCGCGCCGCAGATGAAATCGTTTTGCATATCTATGACTGCCACCAATTTTTTCATGCTTTTTCTCCCGCAACAGGATAGCACAAATTCGGAAATTTGTCTATTTTTAAAATTATGCGTTTCAAAGATTTAACATTTTTTGCGGGAGTGTGCTATAATCAAAACTAATTTTCAAGAGCAACGGAGATTATTATGCGAATATTTAAAAAACTCAAAGTACAGTCTGTCGTCGTTTCATTGCTTTATCTTGTTCTCGGCATTTGTCTGCTTGCCGTGCCCGACGCCGCGAAACGTACCGTTTGTTATTTTGCGGGAGCCATGCTCATTGTCAGCGGTTTGGTGCAGATAATAAATTATTTTTTGTATTCGGTGGTTCGTTTCGGTTTTCTGTGGGGAATCATCGACGTTTTCGCGGGTATTTTTATTGTCAGCTCGGCGGATATATTCGCACAGACGGAAATTTTCGCTCTGCTTTTCGGCATTCTGTTGGTCGGGAAAAGCATTTTCGAGTTTCAGACGGCTGCGGACATGAAGAGGTTCGGCGTAAAATTCTGGTGGGCGGAAACGGCGTACGCGGCGCTGCTTCTTGTCTTGGGAGTGGTGCTGCTGTTCGACCCCTTCGGAGCCGAAAGGGCGTTGTTTGTTTATCTCGGCGTGTGTTCTCTGCTTAACGGTATTTTGGGCTTTGCGGTTAACTTTTTTGTTTCCGGAAAGATTAAAAAGGTAAAACATACGGTGGTGCGGGAGCTGGACAGCGACCAATTTGAATTGAGAGACGCGCCGGAGGAGTCCGACGGCGATTGACGGGGCGACGACGGGCTTGAATAAAGCTGTCTATTATTGTTTAAAATGTGTGTTATACGCGCAGGCGGCGGGCGTTGGAGAAGCAAAACGCAAAAAGAGGAAGCTCTTTGCGCCGCCTGTTGGCCGTCAAACACGTTTTTTTCAGGCGGAAAATATTGAGTTAAGCAAATTTCGTCAAATTGTTTGCTTTTAAACTCGGCAGCCCGCGCCGCAGCGTTGACAAAACAGCGTCGTTCTGTTAAAATAAACGCACGCCGAGCAATATGCGGTAACGGTGTTGCATATCAAAAAGTAAAGTTTGGTTCCGCAGTCGTTTAAATCGAAAAATTGCGCAGCTTTTTTGAAATTAAAATTACGGAGGCATATCGAAGCGGTCACAACGAGGCGGTCTTGAAATGCGTTTGAAATCAAGCAGTCTAAACTCGCTACTCGTTTCTACAACGGAAACGGAACTTCGGCAGATTTGCTCCGCAAGCGATTGATTTTACCCTGTATCTTGTGGTAAAATATCTACTGTCAAAGCGGTCGATTTGCAAGTCAGTTTTCTACAAACCTTTTGCGAACGCCGTAAATTCTACAAACTTTTCTACAAATTGCAAATCAAGCGGCCAAAACTTGTAGAAACGCAAAACTGAATAAAAAATTGCCGATTTTTTCGGCAACTTTAACACGGAAGGTTGGCAGAGAGGTCGATGGCACCAGTCTTGAAAACTGGAGACCTGCAAGGGTCCGGGGGTTCGAATCCCTCACCTTCCGCCAAAGCCCTGCATTTTTCAGGGCTTTTTATTTTTTTGAATTTCAATTAGTCCACTTGCAACAAAACTATGTTCAAAAAGAAAAGATGGTATGTTTTTTGCTATGATTTCATTCTTTCTGCGTTCACCATAGATCTCCTAGAAATATAAGACTGGTATAGATTATCCGCATTTCCCGTCATCGAAAACAATGCAAAATCTAACTTACTTGATTGTTCAAAAATATCCAAAAATTCTTTTGTTTGTAATAAATCCAAGCAACACATTTTATGATTATTATTCAAATAAAGACTGCCCAAAGGGCTAGCGTCTTCAATTAAGAATCCCATATAAATATTTTTGAAATCTTTTTTTAACTCTTTCTGCATTTCAGTTTTATAATCATCGATTTTGTCATAATGCGATATAAACTGTGCTAGAAAATTTTCGACATAGTAGATACCTTTCTTTTTTACATCTTCATCTAAAACTGCAAAATCTCCATCTTTAACAAGTTTCTTCTTAAATTCCTGTTCACTTTTAGCTGCAACTTTATGTTGTTCGCTTCCTTTTTTTGTGGTTCTTGTATTATCGAACTGAAAATGCTCAAGTAAAAGCATATCGCTCTCAATGACTGCATAAGCATCAGGTCGCCTTAGAGTTTCTTTAAGTTGAGAGAAGAACTGCTTGTACTTATGAATCGAGGGTATGTCTTCTTCCAAGCAATTAACACCTTGCGGACAAATTGTCATACAAGAAATAGTTCTTTCAAAATCTGTCATATACTTACCTTATATTTGATTTTATAAATTATACCATATAATAGGTTTTTTAACAAGGTTTACATCTCCATATCCTTTGACTTATCGCGGCGCTTTTGCAGGCGTTCCTGAAAGTCGAGGTATTCAAAGTATTCGTCGAGCGTCTCCAAACCGAGCCGCGACATTTCTTCTTTCGCTTTTTTGAAAACAGATAAATCGTCGGCATCATCGGGCGCGGTATCTTGCGAAACTTCTGCCGCCGCGTTTTCCTCAACGGGTTCGCCGTACTCATCCAACACCTCAAAAGTCTGCAAATGGTTTTCGTTTGCAGGCTTTTCTATTTCCGCCGTCGAAAATATTTTCCGCATAGTCTCTATCGTATCGGGCGCAGTTTGCCTTTTAAGCATTGTATTTCCCGCGAGAATGTCCGAAAGCGTATCGGCAATGCCGAGCTTTGACGAAAAATTCAAATGGCTGTAAATGTCCGCCGTGGTGGAGAAGGTGCTATGTCCGAGCCATTCCTGTACCGCCTTCATGCTGACGCCGCTTGCGATCAGAATACTTGCGCAGCTGTGCCGCAATTCGTGAAAACGAATGACGGGAAGATTGTTCCGCACAAGAAATGATTTGAAATGCGTCGTCAGGGTGTCGGGGCGGATAAGTTTACCCACTTCATCCACACAAACATAATCTCGGTACTGCCGATTATAGTATTGTCCGTATTTTTCGGCGCGCTCTTGCTGCTCTCTTTTCAAATTGAGCAGAATATCTTTTACGGCGGGCAACAGCGGCAAAGTACGCATGCTCGATTGATTTTTCATTTTATCTTTCGTAACTAAAACTCTCTTTCCGTCCACTTCGCATTGCACTACGGCATGGTCAAGCGTTATCGTATCATTTTCAAAATTGATCGCGCTCCAACGCAAACCGCACACTTCGCTTCTCCGCAGGCCGTATATGGCGGTCAGCTTATAAATGTATTCGTAAGGATCGCCTTGCAATTTCTGAAAGAGCGTCAGCATTTGTTCTGCCGTATAAAATTTAGCTTTGAACTTCGGGGACTTTGGCCGCTCCACTTTATCGGCGGGGTTGGTCAGGATATAATCGCTCCGATATGCTACTTCCAAAGCTCTGTGCAAAACGGTATGGCAATGATGAGCCTCTTGTACGCTTTTTCCGTTCTGCTGCATATAGGTATAAAATTCTTGAATGTCTTTGGGTTTCAAGTCTTTTAACCGAGTGCGCTTTTCCGCAAAATAAGCGGCAATGTATTCGACTCTGTGTTTATAGACCGAATATGTAGTTACCTGTATATTCGTCTTTGCGATCTGCAGCCATTCATAGAGATAATCCGAAAAGAGCGGACTATCATTCGAGGAAACATCTTCCTGTTGTTCGGCACTTAGTGCCGAACTTTTTTGCGATTGCTGTGAATTTGCTCCGAGCGTTCCGTTTGCAAATTTTGCTTCGATTGTCCGCAGCATATCCAATGCGGCGCGCTTGTTGTTTTTTTCGTCTAACCCCGTAGCAACCCATTTTTGTTTACTCTTACTACTTTCGTCCTGATAGGAGATGACGACATAATATTTTCCGTTTTTTACTACGAGCCGCCCCTTCATTACGCCGCCTCCTTGCAAATACCGCAGACAAACTCGATCACATTGACCTTTGCGATGATATATTTCCGTCCGACTCGTTTTGCCGGAATAGCGCCGCTTCGCAAAAGGCGATATGCAAGCGATTGCCCGATCTGCAACATTTCCATCAACTGTTCGACGCTCACCACGTCGGGATATTCTTTGAACATTCAACCCTCCAAATCATATTTTATAACGCTGCCGCCGTAAGTTCGTATCCGCGCTTAAATTCGCTTATAAGTGACTTGGAATATACCTTTGATTCCCGACCGCCGCGCGCAGAATACGGCTTAAAACGGCAATTTTACAAACCATAAATTTCACTCTTCAAAAGACGGAAGCGGGTATCCCGCCTTCCCGTGAGATGTAAGTGTGACTCAGTTTGAGTCTCACTTCTTATCCTGTTCCACAAAATAGGTCTTTTTGCTTCATTTTCGTTCGATTTGACTTCACCCCTCAACAAGCCCAAATTATCCGTCATCCGATTTATGAGATTGCCGCTTGCGGCTGCCCGTATAAACGATAATATTTCCGTTTTGTCGGTGCAGCGAATTATAACTCGGCGTCCGTCTAATCTGTCCGAATACTTCCAAAACGGAGAGGTCGCTCTGTATTGTCCGCTCGCTCACGCCGAACTCTCTCGCTATAACCGCCACGGTAAACCGCCGCCCGCTCCGCCTGCGGATAAACCGCAAAAGCGCTTCCCGCCGTTCGTCTTTCTTGCTCACTTGATTACCGCCTATGACAATATTTCGGGACATACAAAAAATCAGCCCGATAACGGACTGACTTTTCAATCTCTATTCAGTTTTGAGAAAAGTCCCTTCATAATATAGCCATAAGGGGCGCAAAAAATCGTACCCCCTATAAAACAGAGCCGAAAATTGCTTCCAACAGTTTAACTTCTTTCTCGTTTGCTAATCTGTATTCTTGTAAATTTGCTTCCGCTTTTTTGATAAGTTTACGGACTGCGCCTTCGGTTACGTTCAAATATCTTGCAATCTCTGTTTTCTGAATATGCAAATATTTATGCCGAAAGTACGCATCTGCTTGCCGAAAGGTAAGTAATGAAAAGATTTCAATTTTCTTATCGTCCAAAACTTGTCTGCGGAATCGTTCTTCTCGCCATTCTGATTTTTCTTGTTCTTCCTTATCGAGAACATCCAAAATATCGGTATCGTCAGCAGAGAAGTCATAGCCGTTTTCCATAAGTAAATTTAAGGAAACATGCCGACGTGTTTCTTTGCGTTCTACTTTCTTTTCATACTTTTCCAACTGCGCGAATGCCGCCGCAACTTCGTCGGAAACTTCGATTTCTTCCGTATGTCCGTCGGCAAATTTATATATAATGAGTGGCATATACTTACCTATTTTTTGAATTTTCTTTTCTGTATAGTTATTATATAGTGCTATAGTTATTATATAGTGCTTATTGTGATTCCGTACTGACGCAAACGCAATTCCCCATTCAATATAGAAACTTAAATTTCACATTTGCAGACTCCAAACGCTTTTTGGTTACGGTCCGGCAAATGTTGCTTTCACGGTTGTTAACGAGAATAAAGCTGCGAGTCCCGCAATCTTCGTCATTGAGCGATTTGACTGCCTGTCCGAGCGTACCGCTTCCAGCAAAAAAATCCATGATAATCGAACTTTTATCGGTCGTTGCCCGAATCAATTCTTTGATAAGCTTTACGGGTTTTGGAGTAGAAAAATATTCACGCTTACCGAAGATATCTGCAATTTCATCTTTGGCGGATGAAGTCGTTCCGAAACAGTCGAAGTCGTCAGGGAACGGAACATCCGTCTCTTTCCATACGCCATTGTCCAAATACGGCTGTCGTATATTTTTCAGGATGCTTGCCGAGCTCTTTTTGCAAACGATAATATATTCATAATCTGTTTGAACTTTATTCGGATTAAGAACTACGCGGTTTTGATCAAACAGCGGGTTTTTCTTTTTCCACCGATAAAGGGAAACCATTTCTGCTCCGAATATTTTTTTACATAGTAACATTAAATTAGCTACTTCGCCTTCATCAATATTGATGACCATAAAGCCTTTTTCTGAAAGGATCGGATATGCTTTTTGCAGCCGTTCATACATATATCCGAGATAACCGTTTTCAAAAGCGACATCCTGATATCCGATATAATCAATGTTGGAATTGTATGGCGGATCGATGAGAATCGCGTCGATCATTCCACGGTAATGCTTTTGCATCGCCGCAAGAGTATAGATATTATCCGATTCGATTAAATAATTCTCCGGAGTTTCCCGAACCTTAATCTTTGGACTCGCATTTGAAAAAGCGTTGTTATCGATGATTGTATCCTTGCCGACCGAAATTTCATTCAGACTACAACAATATGCAAAAGCCCATTCGCCGATGTATGTTATAAGATCCGAGCAATACACTTTTTGAAGTGCCGTACAGTTCGTAAAACAAGATTTATTGATAACGTTGACATTATGGAGATGAATTGCCGTCATTTTGTCACAACCTGAAAAAGCACCGCGCTCCAATGTGATGACCGAATCCGACAAATACACTTCGCCCGTTGCTTTCCATGCGGGGTAGCAAATCAACTTAGAACCATCATGATTGTATAACACGTCGTCTTTCACCATAAAGCAAGGTGAATTGCTCTCAAAACAGATGTTTGAACAGCCTACAAACGGATTATATCCAATATCTTCAAGAGTTTTCGGAAATACGATTGTTCGTATCCCTTTACAATTCCAAAAAGAATTACGATTGATCGTTTTTACGCCTTCCGGTATGATAAGACATTCTGCTTTGATTTTATTCAAAACGCCTACAACGGCTGTATTATAACGGTTGTAGATCACATCATCTTTCACGTTGTAAGCAGAAGAAGCGCAGATCAGTTCCAACTTGGAGCAGCCGGAAAAAGGATTGTTCTCCATTTTGAGAAGGGACGCTGGGAGCGTGATCCTTTCAAATCTGTCACAAAGATAAAATGCGTGCTTCCCGATGATTTTAACTCCCTCGGGGATTTTTAATTCCGCTTCGTTGCCTATAATAGAGCAGTAAATGATACTGTCTTTTTCTCGATTATACAAAATGCCGTTTTCATAAACAAAAAACGGGGACTGATTTTTCAATTTAAGGTGAGGGCATCCCGCAAACGGATTATTTCCCATGAAGCGCACATTCTTTGGAATATTGATCGTTTGAAGATTACGGCAGTTATAAAACGTATCGCCGCCTAAATTTACGACTGTATCGGGTATGACTACTTCCTCAATGAATTGATTGTCCCAAAAAGCCGATGATTCTATTTCTTCCGTTCCGTCAGGGATCACAACAGCTTTCTCTTTACCGGTATATTTCATCAGTCGATTTTCGCAATAAATAAAATCTTGTGATGAAAATTGATTGCACTTTCGAACAGAGAAATGGAAGGTATCATACTCTTCAAATGCACCGTAATCAAAGTTTTTGCCGGCGAAGCGTATTTTTGACTGATATTCCAAAACGCCGCTGACCAATCTTGATTTGTACGCGATCTCTCTGTCCGTCACGGGATAGTCCATTGCATCGTCCCATACATGACAATAAACAGTAAAATTACGGAATTGTACTCGCGCCCCTGCGACATGAATATCGTTTTGCGTGTATCCGAGTGAAAAAAGTCTGTCAAGGAGTTCTAACACGACAAAACTTTCATGCGTATTCAAAGACAATTCTGTCTTATCGGTAAACACCGTTTGCTTTTCCGCATCGATTTCCACACATGTACCGTTTTTATACTCTTTTCGGTATAAATCGGGTGCGTATTCATAAAACCGCATCGCCCAATACAGAGCCGTGTATTTCATGTTTTTACTGAGGCGTAAATCACTTAATGACGTCATATCGTTTCCCATATGTTTAATATTTTATCTACAACTTCGTCAGGCGTTAAATCGCTTGTATCTATAACGACATATGGCAGAGCAAATTTTTCACAGAAAAAAATCATCCGCTCGCTAACTGCTTTCGTTTTAACCGCTTTTTGAATATCGCTGTCATTCGGATCACGTGATTTCAATCGCTCTATCACCGTTTGCTCGTTCCCAGTCAAAATGACGGTCAAACGAGGCCTTCCAAGTTTTTTAAGCAGAAGTTCATACACATCTTCGTTCGTTTCTGTTCCGCTCCATGCATAATTGGATGCAAGATGGCGATCGGTGATAATGTTTTGATCCTTGTACATTTCATAGAGATAAAGACTCCCGAGCCCATAAAAAAGTGCAGTAAAATCTCTGTTCGGATTCCTGTTTACCTGATCGCGTATTCTGATATATTCCTCAAAACTTTCCTCTGTTTTATCAAACAGCAGGTGAAGAGGTTTTTCTACAAAGAAAAAACCCAGCCGCTTTGCAAGCAACTTGCAGGTCGTCGATTTTCCGATCCCGTCCATTCCTTCGATCGATAAGTGTACCATCTGTTTTCTCCGTTAATTTGCCTTCCTCGTTTTCGCCTCATGCTTTTTGCCGGATGTGAAGTAATCTTGTATCTCAAGGTATCCGCTCACGCGGCGGATACGCGTAATATGTGAGCTGTTGCAGACGGGGCACACATCGAATGTTCCGCTTGTACCACATTCTGCGCAAACGTCTTTGGGATAGTTAAAACCAAGATAATGTACGCCCGCATTGATTGCGATTTCTACAAGTTCGTCAAGCCCCTGCGGATTTCCGATTGGTGCCTCTGCAAGTTCGACATAGCTAATACATCCGCCGTTGCAGTAGGCATGGAATTTCCCTTCTTTTTCGATTTTTTCCCAAGCCGGAATTTTACTGTCCACTTCAACGTGAAAAGAGTTCGTATAAAATCCTTTTTTGAAAATGTCCGACTTGAATTTTGTTTGATCAATTTCGACGAACCTTCCGCTGATAAGTTCGCCGCTTGTCGCTAAAAGTGAAAAATTCAGGTTATATTTTTCTGCTTGCTTGTCGGTATATCCGCGCATAAAAGAAAGCATATTGAGCGCAGCATTATAGATTTTCTCGTTGTCCCAAAATTTTCCACCGAAAATGACGTCGAGCATCTCGCTTAATCCTATGAATCCGATAGACAGCGTGCCGTGCTTAAAAACTTCAGAAAGCCCTGTTATATTGATATTTCCGCACAGAAGGTCGTATTGTTTCAAAGTGGGGAACAAATCTATGTCCTGCATACACGTCTTGTGAAAGCGGTCGAGCAAAATTTCCGTAACTGTATCCGCAATAGAGAGCCATTTTTCTTTACATTTCTCAAATAACTCGTCTGATGGTAAGTCAGGATGATCTTTAACAGTTTCAAAAGCGAGGCGCGGCAGGTTAATCGTGATATTATCGATATTGCTTCTTCCGATAGCACCCGATTTACCGAATCTGTCTGTAACGACGCGAGTTCTGCATCCCATAACGGACAACAGCTCGGGAGATGTATCTTTATCCATTTCACAGTCGCAAAGCAAGTATGTCGGGATCATCTTTTTGCCCGTACACTCTAACGCTTTCAAGAGCAAATCATAGTTTCTGTCTTGCGGATTGCGATTAATGCCTTTTGCAACCTTAAAGATAATATTTGGTTTATAAATGAGTTCGCCTGCTTTGTAAAATTCATCTATTAGAGTGAAAGCTAAAAATCTTGCGAAATCATTTTCGGCAAGCCCGATATTGAATGAAATATAATAGCTTGTCTGTCCCATCCGTGTATGCGTATTGTTGCACCAAATGATAAGATCACGGATCGCGGCGCAAAATATTTCTTTGTTGTTTTTATAATCGACGTTCAAAGTTGTAAAAATACTCGCGAAGTCGTTATCGAAATTGGCAAGAGCCATGCCGCCGCTCTGCTCATTGCCGACTCGTTCAAATAATTCTTTTAAGAAGTCAAAGACACCGAGAATTGCTTTAACACTTGAAAGTCCGGCAAAATCCGAATAAGGGAATGCCTTTAGAATGTCAAATGTCAGACAATTATACGTTAATCCGTAAGCATCGAGATCATGGATATGAATGTATCCTTCGCGGTGTAGCTTAGCCCATTTTTCGTCAAGAGAATTCAGAACAGATTCTTTCACTGCCTTTTCTCCGATATTATAGATACTGCCGACATAGCTTTTTCTGTTAGCGGCATTGTCATTTTTATTCTGAAGTTGCATGACTGATCTCCGTAAAAACTTGATTGATAGACCCGACAAATGGAGTAGTTGTCGTTTTTAGTTCTTCTATATAGGGCCCATATTTCAAATAGTGTATTTTATCAAGGATCTTTGGGGGGACTTCGCTTATGTCGTGCCCGGTATATAGGCAAATATCGAAGTCGTATAAGAGAGTAATAAGTTCATAGACGGCGTCTGCTTGCATTAAAGGCTCTCCGCCGGAAATAGTAAGTTCTTTATTAAAGCAACTTTTCCGCAATGTGTCCGCAAGTTCTGCAACTGTAATCCGAATCCCTTTGGCAATATCCCAAGTTTCTTTATTGTGGCAACCCTTACAATGCAGATCACAGCCCTGCAAGAACAGTACTGTTCTGTACCCAGTACCGTCGCAAAGAGACGGATTCTTCATGATCGAATTGATGTAAATTATTTGTGATGAATTATTTTGTTTCACTGTATCAAATCCCCCCCTCAGATTATTTTAATCAAATCGTCGCTTTCGTTGATTTGCAGAAGCTGCATATAGAATTCCACTAAGCGATGCGGTAACGCAACATTTAGTAACCGTATCGGTTGTTCCCGTCCGAGCAAAGATATAACGATATCTCCACGGCGAAGCGTTGTATCATCTGCAACGGAAACCGATTTGATTTTTTCTATCGGAAGATAAATAACGTTGCTGGCTTTTTGATATGTCTGAATGATCAGATGCGTATTATTTATTTCACCGATCTTGATGCCGTAGGGCGCTTTGTATGCTTTTGCAAAGAATATAAGATGGATAATTGCCGTTGGCGTCACAATAAATGAAAGAATGCCAAATATCGCCCCGATTATATATAGTGGAGTAATTGATAGGCTAAATCCGACAGAAAACAGTACAACTGAAATTAGCAAAATTGAAAGGATGGCGATCCAAATCGAAAATTTGATATAATCCTTTTTCCCCAATCGGTACTGATATATATCGTAGCGTATTTTGGTGTTGATCGTTTTCTTTAAGCCCGAAGTAACTTGGTGGAGAACGCTTTGCAGTATCTCTGTATCGTTCAAATCGACCGATTCATTCAAAAGCACATCGAACGACACGTCTAAAACCCTTGCTATATCTCGGATATTGTCAAGCTTCGGCTCAAATTTGCCATTTTCCCAATCGGATACAGTCTGTCTACTCACGCCATCGGTGGTCTCTGAAAGAGAATAACCGAACTCTTCCTGCGATAGTCCGCGTGCTTTTCTTAATATCCTTATTTTTTCAGATAACTTCATTGTTTTGCCTGTCCTTTTTACAAAATCAGCCGCTGACGTAATCGCGCTTCTTATATCAGCGGGAACAATTTATCCTTTGTCGTAATAACTTTACACTATTTTGTCTAAGAAAGCCACCGAGTGCAGCATGGAATTTTGTCAGGTACGACCCGACATCAAGTATATTATAGCAAAAAAGCATGTTTTAGACAAGAGTACTTTTATGCTATTTCAAACATGCATCGTTTGTTCTTTTAAATAAATCAATTCTTGAAGAGTTTTGGGCATGAAGCCAATTACATCTGCCCCGCAATTGAGATGTCGCGGAAGGGATGGTATGATTTTCGTAGCTATATCTCGCGGATTATTGTGTATATGACCAAATACATGATAGCCGTTGTAAATTGAATTTTCATAACTTAAAAGAGGATAATGACAGAGTGTTACACTATGTACGCCGTCCTTAATCGTACAGATTGTTGCCGTGGACTCAAAGTACTGTAGCGCCTGCTCACTAAGACAGGCATCATGATTGCCCAAAATAAGTATTTTTTGACCATTTAATTGTTTCAGCGTTTTAATGGCTGTTTGATTATTTATGGCGAAATCGCCTACTACATATACTACATCGGTGCCTCCGACTTTCTTATTCCACAGCGAGATCATCGTATCATCCATATCATTAACAGAATGGAACGGACGCTTGGCTAAACGCATAACTCTTTCATCCCCGAAATGACTATCTGAAATATAGTATATCATTTCAATTCTCCTAAGCAAAGATATTGTTATCACCCCCCCCCGTAGAATCAATAGGTTTATCATTCCAAGAGTTATCGGTTAAAGCCGATGAATAATACTCTTGTATTTTTCTTTCTTGATCGATATTGTGAAGGCGCGTAATTTGTTGTCTATACATCATGTATTCTTTTGTTCTTTTATATTTCTTTTCGATAAAAACGGGCATATAATGAACACGAGATTCAAAATTTTCGATTTGCCGTTGTTGTTGTATGTTGTTGCAATGGAGATATGCATCGAGATTATTAGCATCTTTTAATTTCAAGTAACTATCAAAAGAAATTTCCCAAACATTTAAAATTGCTTTTTTATAGTGATGCTTTACACGTGGATAAGAGCGTACCTTTTCTGCTGCTTCTTTTCCGTTTATGGCTATAACCGGAAAGCTGATCGGGATATATTTTCCTTTGCCGACATGACCGCACATAGCTTGAACTTCAAAATATTTTTTCATAGATGTTCCTCCTGAACTTGTGCCTATATTATAGCAAAGTTTAGATATAAAATTAATTCTATTTCAATACTTTTTTTGTTTCCATTATTACGTTTTTATTGATTATTATCCTAATTTATGTTACCATAGAGGAAACAACATATAAAGGAACTCAACTATGGCTATTTATGACCCAATCAATTTAAGCGAACATATCAACTTGAATATCACTCATCTTGCACAAAAAGTATTGGATAGCGATCGGTTAATTTTTGGTGCAGTCCAAGGGAAAGGTTTGTCATTTGGTACGCTTGTGAACACCATTATATCTTCTTACGATAATGATTTTCCGTTGACGGAATCTTTAATAAAGAAAAAAGATTATCAGTCGTATATAAAAATGCGCCTAAGCAGAACTGCTATAGACGCATTGATTGATTATCCTGAAAATAAATATCCGTTTGGAGGGAAATATACTGTTACCCAATTTATAAAATGTATGATAGAAAGTTATGCGCGAACAAGCTTTCTTGAAAGAGAGAAGCTCATTTTGAAAAAGGCTGTTATTGAGCCTATTGAAAATGCTATTCATAGAAACAAAGCTATAAAAATCAATTTCGCAGGCACTGACATCGAAATATCCCCATACAAAATAGTACCATCAAAAGAAGGAACATTTCAATATTTAGTTGGGACTGTAAATGGTGAATGGAGGTCTTATCGGCTTTCAAGAATCAATTTTTTAAAAACAAAAGGTAAGGCGATCCTGCCGGCTACTGATATGGTAGATGAAATTCTTACTGAATTTGGTGCAACCTTTTTTGGAGAACCGTTAATCGACATAAAAATTCGATTCACCGCAAAGGGACTCTTGCGTTATGAGTATTCGGTAATACATCGTCCTGTCCACACGAGAATTGAAAGTGATGTAAAAAGCGATAGTGATATTTATATATTCCATTGTTCTGAAAAACAGGCGCTATATTTTTTCTTCAGTTTTGCAAATGATGTAGAAATTTTGGAGCCTTTATCGTTAAGGCAACGATTCATTGATTTGTATCGGCGCGGCTATGAACAGTATTAAACATATAGTGTACCCAAAAATATTTTTCGACAATGGCATCCGTCATTCCCATTTTAGCAACCGTATTATGGAAGATCGATTTTCTGTCGTGCTTTGATTTTTGCAATATTTCTCATTTTTCACCTTTGCAATAATTTTAGTCTTTGTACAATTTATCTAGCTTATCTTCGTCTTTCCGCTTTAATTTTTCCATTCGATCCAGTTATTTTTTGAACCTCAAAGAACAATTCGCTTATACCGCTCGGCATTATTCATCTACAAAATCTCTACAAAAAGCAGTTAAAAATGCACTGAAAATTAAAAGCGCTAACGAATGCGAAACAATACCAAAACATAGCAAAAAGCCCGAATTATCGAATAGAAGAGCGGTCAAAACGCTGATTTTCCGACAATTCGGGCTGCTAAACAGCAATAACAAACGAAAGACAACAAACGCGGAATAAAACTTGAAAACCGTTTGCCCGCAAGGGCACGGGGGTTCGAATCCCTCTGCCTCCGCCAAAAACAAAGGAAAGGGCGCAAAGTTGCGTCCTTTCTCTATGTTTTTCGCGGCGCGTCAGTTTTAATTTAATCGGGTATTCGCCGCAGCGGCCATTACTTTTTTATATTTATATAATTATATTGCAAACGCTTGATCTGTTTTCTTTTTTATGTTATAATATCATTGCAGAAGCGAAATTATGGAAATAAATAAAGTTTACAATGACGATATAATGAATATATTGAAAGCTTTGCCGGACAATGCCATTGATATGATTTATAGCGATCCGGATTATAACGTCGGCATGAAGTATAACGGCAAATCATATACAAAATCTTTTGCCGAATACATTGATTGGTACATAGAGTTGGCAAAAGAATCATTGAGAGTTTTGAAGCCTGACGGCAATATGTTTTTTATAAATTATCCTAAACAAAACTCATATTTAAGGGTAAAATTTTTAGACGAACATTGTTATAGTGTTTTTGATTACGTTTGGGTTTACAATACCAATGTGGGGCACTCGCCGAAGAAATTCACCACCGCCCACAGAAGCATATTACACTGCACAAAATCAAAAGAAAACAAATGGTATAAAGAACAAGTGGCGGAGCCCTATAAAAACCCTACGGATAAGCGTATAAAACAAAATATAGCCAACGGAAGTTGCGGCAGAATGCCTTACTCGTGGCTATATTACGATTTGGTCAAAAACGTTTCAAAAGATAAAACAATGCACTCTTGTCAAATTCCCAAAAAGCTAGTCGAAAAACTGATTTTGGCGAGCACACGACCGAATGACACAATTTTAATTCATTTTGGCGGTTCCGGCGGTGAAATTATTCAGGCAAAAGAATTGGGCAGAAATTTCATTAGCGCGGAACTTGACTCAAAATACGTTGATTTAATCAATGACAGATTAAACAATAACGGGCAAATCGGCGAACAATTTAAATTGAAATTCAACAAGCAATCAGAGCTGTAAAAAAGGATTTAACAGCTCTGCCAATTTCTTATTCGACAACGGGTGAACGCCTCTTGTTCTTGAAAAGGTTTGAGCAACATTTATGACGATAGAGAAATCGATGTTTGCTTTATCATCTTTATGCAACAAAACCTCGTCTACAAATTCTTGAAAAAGAATCGGGATGGAAATGCAACTCAAAATAGTGTTTATCCTGCCCATTTTCGGTTTTTTGACGACAAAATTCAAGCCGTCGTTATTGGCGTGGGTTTTCATTTCGTCGTTCCAACCCAAAATATCCATAAAATGAATAAACGCCAAGATATTCACATTTAAATTGTTATGAATTGCGTCTGTTTGAATTTCCTGTATTTCGTTTAACAGTTCAGTTGACGGCGAAAATCTCACTTTGCCTTGATTGTCGGTAAAATCGATTAAATATGCAACCCTGTACAAAATTGCGGAAAGTTTTATAATTGTCAAAACTTATTGCATTTCTCAATTTGCAAAGCAATTGCCAAATATCGGCAAATGAAAATTTAGTAAATAAATCTCCTACATTAGGGGACATATCGTTTAAATTCGGTTCTTTTCTGGAATATTCCTTGCCGGGCTTAAGAAAATAAACTTCATTTCCGTCCGGCAGAGTATCTACAACAAATTTAACAGGTTGACGGGGATTGTCAAATTTAATATCCAACGCTTCCTGAATCCTGTTTTTTCTTTTTTCAATAAGTTCTTTCGGACAACCTTTTACTACTTTTGTTATCATAGCCAATACCCTTTGTAAATTAAAAACATTATAACACAAAAAAACAATAAAACAAAACAAAAGAAGCATATGTAAAATTTATTCAAGGCGCTTATAGCGCATAGGGGAAGATTTTAAAATATTATTTATGGTTCAACCGTGAGTGGGAAAAGGCGGGAGCCTTTGAATAGAAATATTTTGTTGTAAATTGCGACGGAATGTGATATAATAATACAACGCTTTTCTCCGTCGGTGTGACCGTCGGAGTTAAGGCGCCGAAAAAATGAAAGCAATCAAAAAATATATCAAACGGAGTCAAACCGGCTCAAAAAAGGCGGCGCGTCTGATTTTGCGTGCGGAAAAGAAGCTTTCGCGCACTCTCGACGACGAGGCGTTGCGCGACCTTGCGCGTGAAGAGAGGAGAGTCAAGACGCGTTCCAAGGACGGGTTAAGCGCCGCGCAGGCGGAGGATTTCAAGCTCAAAAAGCGGATAACGGAAGCAGCGCGCGAGCAGTTTACCGATGCGGAGTGGGTAAAGCTCGACAATGCCGCTCTGATTTTTCCGTCCACGACGCGCGCGGACAAAAACAATCTGTTTCGCGTGAGCGTGCTACTCAAAGAAAAGGTGGAGCCTCTTATTCTGCAAAAGGCGCTCAATTTTCTTGTGCCGCGTTTCCCCGCGGTTACGAGCGCCGTCAAGCGAGGGTTTTTCTGGTATTATCTCGAACCGTCCACGCATCCGCTGACGGTTGAAAAGGATGTGGATTTTCCGTGCAGAAAAATTCCGCTCGATTCCCGTCATTCCAGCATACGCGTTTTGTTTTACGAAAACAGGATTTCCGTCGATTTTTTCCACGTTGCGACGGACGGCAACGGAGGGTTGACTTTTGTCAATTCTCTGCTTGCGTGTTATTTAAAGCTCAAATACGACGTTGAAGTAAAGGACAAAAACAATTGTCCCGATTTCAGAGACAAGCCCAAGCGCGAGGAAATGGTTGACAGTTTTTTGCAGATGGCGGATTTGAAAACGCCCAAAGCCGAAAAGGACGTCGTTGCTTATGCGGTCAAGGGGACAAGGCTCACGCCCTATTCCTCTTGCGTGATTATGGGAACAATGAGCGCGAAGAAGGTGGTGGAGGCGGCGCATTCCGCAGGCTGCACGGTAACGGAGCTTATAACCGCGTGTATCATCTGGGCGACGGAGCAGGACCGTATTTTTTACGGCTATTCCAAAAAGCTGCCGGTGGCTGTCAGCGTGCCCTGCAATCTCAAAAGATATTTTCCCAGTCCCACGCTGCGCAATTTTATCGCCGTTATGCCCGTTATCAACGACGGCTCGGTCGATTTTCAAGCGGTTCTCGACAACGTAAAAGCGCAGTTTGAAAAAAAGAACAACAAAGAATTTTTTATGGGCGTAATAAACTTCAACGTGAAAAGTCAGCTCAATCCTCTGATAAAAATGGCGCCGTTGGTAATCAAGGATTTGGCGCTCAGGTATGCAATCAGGCGTTTCGGAGACAGGGTGCGCACGTCCACCTTCTCCAATCTGGGCGTCGCCAAAGCGCCGCGCGAGTTTGAGGAGTTTGTAGAAAGGTACGAATTTTCGCTGGGACCTCAGGTCAGGGAAACCACGGGTTGGAGCGCCGTCACATACAAGGACAATTTCGTGCTTTGCGCGGCTCGCACGATAGTGGAAAGCAACATCGAAAGACTTGTTTTTTCCAAGCTGGCGGAGCTGGGGCTTGACGTCACTATAGAGACCAACTGCGAGGTGTGAGCGATAAAATGAAATATTGCGAATATTGCAAAGTGGACGTAAACGAAAATCTCGAAAACTGTCCTCTGTGCGGGAGTTATCTTTCGCGCAGAGAGGGTGCGGAGGACGGGTATTACGCCAAAAACATACAGCCTCTTGCCGTTTATCCCAAACTGGTTGCCAAAACGGAGGACAACAACAACTTTTTGCAGAAAAAGTTTTTGCTTATTCTCATATTTGTGGTGGCTGCCTGCGTTGCCATAAACCTGTTGATAGTCAGGGGCAGCCTTTGGTCGGCATACGTGGGTATAAGCGCGGTGGTGCTTTACGCCTGCGTCATAACCTCGATTTACAGGAGAAGCAGGCTCTATTCGATTTTGTTCGTAAGCGCGCTGTTCGTGTCGCTTTCCTTTGCGGGTTACGACATAGTGCACAGCGTCGAGCGTTACGGTACGCTCGAAGGATTCGGCGTGTCTTTGGAGTATATCATTCCGGCATTTTTGTTGGCGATGATAGTGGCGACGGACGCCTTGCTGTTTGTTCAGCGCACCAAGTACAAGTATTATTTCGTGTCGCTCGTTTTGACAAGCGTGATTGCCCTTGTGCCGCAGATTCTCATGTGGAGCGTGCCCGCATTTGGAAAATTTGCCGATTGGCTTACCTTTTCGTTGTTTTTCTTTTCCATACTCAACATTCTGATTCTGTCTACGGTTTTCTGGAAACGCTTCAAAAACGAAATAACGCGCAAATTCAATGCTTGAAAGGCGGGGCAAAAGCTCCCGCCTTTAATTTTTTTATTTCCAAAATTCAAGATACTTCAACAGCACGGCGAACGTCGCTATGTGCACCTCTTCGTCCGCTATTATGCACTCGACTGTTTCTATTATCGATTGGTTTGTAAGCTTGGCTATCGTGCGGCGATAATTCTGAATTGCGGCTTGCTCCGCTTTTATGTTGTCCAAAAGCATTTCTTTGAGATTGACGGCGTAGTTGACGTTGGCTCCCGTCCACCAACAATTGTCCGCTCCGATGACGGGATTTCCTCCGAGACGTGCTATTGTAGTGCCGAGAATATCGTGGTGGTGCATTTCGGTGATTGCGATTCTTTCGAGAACTTCGGCGACGTCCTCGTTGTATAGCCGCGTTATGTAATTTTGGTATATGTAAGTCATTATTGCGGTCGTTTCGCTGCCTTTTCCCGCGTAATCGGATTGCAGAACGGCGGCTTCCGCGGGATTGGGCGCGTTTATGACGATTTCGGGATAAACTCGCTCGCTTTTGGTTTTCAGCTCTTTTATATCCAAAATAAAATACCTCCTGTCCGAATATTTTATGCACCCTTCTCCGAATTTGTGAAAAGGACGCGAATATATCTGTTTGAAGGCGTATAATGTTGATTTTTAAGCGGCGGGAAATTATAATTGAAGCAAGGAGTGTACGATGAAAGACGTTTTCGACGTTATTATCGTGGGCGGCGGCGTGGTAGGCTGCGGCATTGCCCGCGAGCTGTCCCGTTTCCGTTTGAATATAATAGTGCTTGAACAGTTCAACGATGTGTCTGCCGGCACGAGCAAGGCAAATTCGGGCATAGTGCACGCAGGCTTCGACGCGGAGCCGGGTTCGTTGAAAGCAAAATACAATATCGAAGGGGCGGCGATGTTTCCCCGCCTTGCGAAAGAGCTTGACTTTCCTTACAGACAAAACGGCGCGATGGTGCTGTGCTTTGACGTCGGTGATTTGCCGCGACTGAAAAGGCTTTTGGAAAAAGGCATGAAAAACGGCGTTGAAGGACTGCGCATAATTGACGGCGACGAGGCAAGAAAAATAGAGCCGCATATCTCCCGGCGGGTGCTCGCCGCTCTTTATGCGCCGACGTCGGGTATAGTAAGCCCTTACGAGATGAACATCGCTTACGCGGAAAACGCTTACGCAAACGGCGTGCGTTTCGAGTTCGACTCGCGTGTGACTTTTATTTCACGCTCGGAAAATCTGTTTTCCGTTTCAACCGACGACGGAAGAAGCTTTGTCGGACGGACGGTCGTAAACTGCGCGGGCGTGTTCGCCGACGAAATCAACAACATGATTTGCGGGAAAAAGCTTGAAATAATCGCCCGCCGCGGCGAATATTCCCTGCTGGACAAGGAGTGCGGCTTTCTTACCGACACCACGCTGTTTCAGCTGCCGACGGACATGGGCAAGGGGATTCTGGTTGCTCCGACCACTCACGGCAACATTCTGGTGGGACCCACCGCGCATGACACGCGCGACAAGTGGAACGTAGACACCACCGAGGAGTGTCAGAACGAGCTTTTTGTAAAAGGCTCGATGTCCGTACCCGCTCTTGACAGACAATACGTAATCAAGCAGTATTGCGGACTGCGCGCGCACAGCGTTGCCAACGACTTTGAAATCGGTTGGAGCGACGTCGAAAACTTTTACAACGTCGCGGGAATCGAGTCTCCGGGGCTTAGCGCCGCGCCCGCCGTTGCGTTAAAGGTTGCTTCGGATTTGGCGGCGCGTTTAAATGCCCGAAAAAACGAGAGCTTTGCAGGCGAAAGAAAAGGGATTTTTCGTTACGCCGCGGCGACGGAGGAGGAGAGACGCAAAAAAGCGGAGGAAAATCCGCTTTACGGAAAAATCGTGTGCCGCTGCGAGTCGGTTACCGAGGGAGAAATAGTTGACAGCATAGTGCGTCCGCTGGGAGCGGTGGACCCAGACGGAGTAAAAAGACGCACGCGCGCGGGAATGGGGCGCTGTCAGAGCGATTTCTGCTTTTCGCGCGTAGCGGAAATTCTTTCGGAGAAACTGGGAATACCTGCGGAAAAATTGAGATTCAACGCCAACGCAAAAGCGGTAGCCGAGCACGCAAGGCGTATGAAAAAAGACGGAGAGGACAAATCTTGACGCGCAAAAATACGGAAAAGTTTTTTTGCGCCTGTCAGTCGCAGCTTGCGGCAAATTTTTAATTGGGAGGAAAACCGTTGGAGTATATTCTTGCGCTTGACCAAGGGACTACAAGCTCGCGCGCAATAGTTTTCGACAAATGCGGACGGATTGCAGGCATGGCGCAGCAGGAGTTCGCTCAGATTTATCCCTTTAACGGCTGGGTGGAGCACGACCCCAAGGATATATTGGGCAGTCAGATAGGCGTTATACCCGAAGCGTTGATAAGGGCGGGCGTATCGATTGACGAAATAAGCGCAATAGGCATAACCAATCAGCGCGAAACCGTTTTTGTCTGGGACAAAATTTCGGGAAAGCCGATTTGCAACGCGATAGTATGGCAGTGCAGGCGTACCGCACAGCTTTGCGAAAGGCTTAAATCCGACGGACTGTCCGATTTTATTTACGAAAAAACGGGACTCGTGCCCGACGCGTATTTTTCTGCCACCAAGCTGAAATGGATACTCGACAACGTGCGGGGGGCGCGCGACAGGGCGGAAAGGGGCGAGCTGTTGTTCGGTACGGTGGACACCTTTCTCATGTGGCATTTGAGCAAGGGAAAAATCTTTGCCACTGACTATACAAACGCTTCGCGCACCATGCTGTTCAATATTCATACCTTGACGTGGGACGACGAGCTTCTGAGGCTGTTCGGCGTTCCGCGCGTTATGCTGCCCGAGGTTTATCCGTCGGGACATGACTACGGCGTCACGGCAAAGTCTCTTCTCGGTGAGAGCGTGCCCGTCCTCAGCGTCGCGGGGGACCAACAGGCGGCGCTGTTCGGACATCTGTGCGTGGAAAGCGGAAGCCTGAAAAACACCTACGGCACGGGCTGCTTCGCTTTGGCAAACACGGGGGACAAGCCCGTAAGGTCGGCTCACGGACTGATAACGACGCTTGCCGCGGGCAGGGACGAAAAGCCGCAGTATGCGTTGGAAGGCAGCGTGTTTGTCGGCGGCGCGGTTGTCAAATGGCTGCGCGACGAGCTGAGAATGATAAAAAATGCGGAGGAAACGGAAGCGTACGCCCGACGCGTCCCCGACACGGGCGGGGTTTACGTCGTGCCCGCTTTTGTGGGGCTCGGCGCGCCTTATTGGGACTCCGACGCTCGCGGCACGGTTGTGGGGCTTACGCGCGGCACGACAAAGGAGCATTTTGTCCGCGCCTGCCTCGAAAGCATAGCTTACGAGGTGTGCGACATAATAGAGGCAATGGAAAAGGACATAGGAAAAAAAGTCGGGCTTGTGGCTGTGGACGGCGGAGCGAGCGCAAACGATTTTCTCATGCAATTTCAGTCCGACCTGCTCGACAAAAAAATCTGCCGCCCCTTTGTGACGGAAACCACCGCGCTTGGCGCGGCGTATCTTGCGGGACTTACCTGCGGCTTGTGGAGCGACGTTTCGGACATACGCCGCAGCGCAAACTGCGGCAGGGTGTTCGAGCCGGATATGCAAGACGAAAAAAGAAGCGCGCTGCTTGCGGGCTGGAGAAACGCCGTAAGAAAATCGAGACTATAAAAATTTGACATAACGGGAGAAAGTTAAAAAAACTTTCTCCCGTTTTTGTGTGTCGGAGTTTAGGAAAATCCGCTTTAAAAAATGGTAAAAAAATTTTTGTCCGCAGTGTATTTTTTGTCCGTAGGGGTATAATCGGAATATAATTTCATTTTAGGAGGGTACAATGAAAAAGAAAATAATAGCGCTTGTTTTGACGTTACTTTCGGCGCTTGCCGTCTTTGCCGCCTGCGGAAAGGGCAAAACGCTCGAATCCGTCGAGGTAACCGCGCAGCCGGACAAATCTCTTTACAAAATCGACGAAGCCTTTGTCCCGACGGGAGCGAGGCTTACGGCGACCTATACGGACAAATCCACAAAGGTCATAGAGGTGACGGAGGAAATGTGTTCGGAGGTTGACACTTCAACCGCAGGCTCGAAGCAGGTGACGGTAAGCTACACCGAAAAGGAAGTGACAAAAACGGCGACAATGACGGTGACGGTTGTCGGCGCGGAGATTTCGGGACAATCTATCGAGGTAATCGGTGCGGACAAAAATATGCTCACAGTGAAATTCAAGCTTACGCAGGAGCTTGAGCTTGACGCATGGGACGTGGCTGACGGAACGCAGGAGGAGCAATGGGCGGAAATAACCGCGCTTTACCGCGACGTTGCCACGGGCGCCGCAGAGCAGTCTGCCGCCGCCGCGAAAAAAATAGGCTCCGACGTGTTCGCCGTCTTTTACGGACTGACCGAAGACGGAGAAAAAATCCTGCTGACAAAGACGGAGGGCGCAAACCCCGTCATCAAAAACAAGGGCTGGTCGGGTTGGCTCAACACTTCGGACACGGAGCATTGGGAGCCAAACGGAGCCGATAAGATTTACGTCGGCGCGACAATCCCCGCCGAACAGGAATTTCAGACTTCCGTGAGCGGACTCGACGGATATTACAACTGGGCGCAAATCAAGGAAAGCGGCGCCGTCTACTGCGATTTGGTGGTGGTGCAGAGAGGGCATGTTTCCAAAACGACGCTTAAAGCAGAGCTTTAAAAAACAAAAAAGCACGGGCTTCCGTGCTTTTTTGTTGCGGATTTTGTTTCGTTATTTGAAATTTTTTGTCGAAAACCCATTAACAATTTATAAAATCACTTATTTTTCGGAAATAGGTATATTATGCAGAAGTGTAAAGAATTAAACAATGGAAATCACAAAAGCATTTTCTTTAAGAATAAACGAACTCATAGACGAAACCGGACTGAGTCTGGAAAATCTGAGCCGCGCCGCAGGCGTAAGCGTTTTTACATTGTTTCATCTCAAAGGGCAGAACAATCCCAAGCTTCCTTTCACCAAGGTGCTTTTAAAGCTTGCGGACTATTTCAAGTGCTCGCTGTCTTTTATGCTGGGACAGGAGGAATGCAATTCTCTGCCGTCGCCCAAAACCGAGCTGCCCGCATTTTCCGACAGACTCAGGGAATTGATAGAAGCCAAAGAACTCAAATTTTTTCTTATGAAAAAATCGGGGCTGAAAAAGGACTTTCCCTCCATGTACAACTGGCTCAGCGGCAAGTATATACCAAACGTCTACAATCTAGTGAGACTGGCAAAACTTCTCGACTGCTCGGTGGATTATCTTTTGGGCAGGGAATAATTTAAAAGAAAAACGTCGGGACTAACCCCGACGTTTTTGTTTAAGCGTATTTTTTTACTCGGCAAAATAATATGGAGTTTCAAACGATTATAAAAATTTTTTAAGTTTTTTATTTATAATACGGCATAGAAAAAATTTTTGTTATCGGTTGCAGTATTCGTCGAACAAATCATTAGGGGTGCAATCCAAAATATCGCACAGAGCTTTTAGGTTGTCGAACTTGATTGCCGTCGTCTGATTGTTTATTATGCGGTTGAAATTCTGATAGCTCAGCCCCATTTGTATATACAGCCAATATTTTGTTTTGCCTTTTTCTTTAAGAATATCGATAACTCTTAAACGCATTATATCATCTCCGCAGTATATAATGAGCAAATGATATATGTTTTAAACTCTTGACGTATAGACAATTACATTATATAATGTAAACATGAGGTGCATTATTATGGAAAAGAACGCCGGAAAATATTTAAGTATTTCTTTTGCGGTTTTGACATGCATTGCGTTAATCCTGTCTTTGAAAATAAGTTTGGTATATATCCGTGCCAAAAGCTATTACGGCAACGAAACTTATTTTGAAAATGGTTTTCATTTTTTAAAACGCGATATAATTACTCTTGCAAATGAATTGTTTTACGATGTGGGCGCGTCGTCTATCAAAATCATTTGTCTGCTATGTGTGGTTTTCGGCGCAATCGGAGTTGTTCTTTCTTTGTCGGGATTGCTGTGTTCCGTCAAGAACGCCAAGCTGCTTTGTACAATCGCCGTCTCGGTTGCGTTGGTATTTTCGCTGATTTATACGATTTTGGGAATAGTCTATGCCGAGGCAGTCGAGGTAATTATTTCGGAGGAAGAGTTAAGCGTTTCCGTTTCTACGTACTCATACTTTTCCTTTGTTGCGGTTTTGGTGGCGGGAGCGCTTTATTTCGTGACGGCTCCGAAAGCCGATAAAGTCGCGGAAAGTTTACAATCGCAAGTCTTGGAAGAAAAAGAGTTGAAAACCGTTGAAGTTTTGCTCAGATACAAGGAACTGTTTGACAAGGGAGTTATTACCGAACAGGAGTACGAAAACAAAAAAAGAGCGTTGCTTGGAGAAAGCAAAGAAAAAAGTTGAGGAAAAAAGCTCCGATAAATATCGGAGCTTTTTCTAAAAGAAAATACCGGACAAGGCAAAGGCGTAGTCCGGCTAAGTGGTGGGATTGAGTAGGCTCAGCAAGGAGCGAAGCGACGGAACAGCGAGAGGGGAATAACCCCGCGAGCGTCACAGAATTCGTCTCCAAACAATAAAACGAAAGACGGAGTCGCCCAAGACGCAGTTCGGAATTTTCTTTTTTCAAAAGAAAAGACCGGACAAGGCAAAGGCGTAGTCCGGCTAAGTGGTGGGATTGAGTAGGCTCGAACTACCGACCTCGCGCTTATCAGGCGCGTGCTCTAACCAACTGAGCTACAATCCCGTTATTTTGGTTGTGGTTTGGAGTGGTGGAGATGAGCGGAATCGAACCGCTGACCCCCTGCTTGCAAAGCAGGTGCTCTCCCAGCTGAGCTACACCCCCGAGGATTCCAAACGCTTGAATATAATAACATTTAGAGAGTTTGCTGTCAATCGTTTTCAACAATTTAATGAATTTTTTTGGCAGGTTATTTTACTGCAAAAACAAACCCCCGCGAAATTTCCGCGGGGGCGGGTTGTAGGTTTGTATTGATTTGTCGGTGCAACCGAAAGATTTTTCAGTCAATCAGCGCGATTGCCTCTATTTCAACCAACACGTTTTTGGGCAGGGTTTTGACGGCAACGCAGCTGCGCGCGGGTTTGCCCGTAAAATACTTGGCATACACTTCGTTGAAAGCCGCAAAGTCGCCCATATCGGCGAGGAAGCAGGTGGTTTTGACTACTTTTTCGAGATTTGTGCCTGCCGCTTCGAGTATGGCCTTTACATTGCGGCAGGATTGCTCCGTCTGCGCTTTGATATCCGCGGCGTCTACGTTGCCCGTGGCGGGATTGATGGGTATTTGTCCCGACGTGTAAATCAGACCGTTTGCGCACACCGCCTGAGAATAGGGACCTATTGCTCCAGGCGCGTCTTTGGTGCTTACGTAATTCAATTCTTTCATTTTTATGTCTCCTTTTTCTGCAAATTTTATTCAGCCGACGATGCGGAAGCCCTCGGCTTCCAGCGCGTGCTTTATTGTTTCGATATGCTCGAAATCCCTTGTTTCGAGGTCAAGCTTTATGTAACAGAAATTTATGTCAGCATCGGTGGAGGCGCGCTCGTGGAATGCGGAAATGACGTTTGCGCCGTGTTCGGCGAGCACTCTTGCCACTTCGCTGAACTGTCCCGGCTTATCCATGAGCCTGAGCGTAAGGCTGCAACGTCTGCCGCTGTTGATTAGACCGCGCGTTATGACGCGGCTGAGCTTGTTTACGTCGATGTTGCCGCCCGAAACTATGCAAACCACGTTTTTGTCTTTCAAAGGCAGCTTGTTGAACATTGCCGCCGCTACGGAAACGGCGCCCGCTCCTTCGGCAACCATTTTTTTGCGTTCCATGAGAGTTACTATTGCGGTGGCTATTTCGTCCTCGGAAACGGTAAATATGTCGTCCACATATTTTTTGGTCAGCTCGTAGGTCAGCGTGCCGGGGTGCTTGACGGCGATTCCGTCGGCAATGGTGTTGACCTCGTCAAGGGTTATCGGAGCGCCTTCCTTGACGGACCTGTACATACTCGGAGCGCCCTCCGCCTGAACGCCGTAAACCTTTATTTTGGATTTCAGGTTTTTTATGGTGTAGGCAATACCCGATATCAGTCCGCCGCCGCCGATAGGCACGACGATGGCGTCTACCTTCGGCATATCTTCTAGTATTTCCAATGCGACGGTGCCCTGTCCCGCAATAACGTCCTCGTCGTCGAAGGGGTGGACAAAAGTGTAGCCGTACTGTTCTTTCAGTTCGAGAGCCTTCTGATAAGCGTCGTCGTAAACGCCCTTGACGAGACACACGTCCGCGCCGTAGCCCTTTGTCGCCTGAATTTTGCTTATGGGAGCGCCCTCGGGCAGGCATATAAGGGACTTCACGCCGTGTTTCGTCGCCGCAAGCGCGACTCCCTGCGCGTGGTTGCCTGCGGAGCACGCTATGACGCCGCGTTTCTTTTCTTCCTCGGTCAGCTCGGAAATTTTGAAATACGCGCCGCGTACCTTGAAGGAGCCTGTGGATTGAATATTTTCCGTTTTGAGGAAAATATGATTGTCGCAAAAGATTTTGGAGGCGGGCAGAATATCCGTTTTGCCTGCAACCTCTTTCAAAACCTCGCTTGCCTTGTAGATTTTTTCCAAAGTCAGCATAATGAGTGTCTCCGTTTTTTTATTTTGTCTTCCGATTCTATTTTGCAACAAAAAGCGCGTTTTGTCAATGAAAAGGCGTCAGATTGTCAGTTATGGTTTAACGCGCCGCCGCAACCGAAAGCCTCAGACATTATATTCCGAAAATGCCGACTTTATTTCCCGCGCGCGACGGGACGGGCGTTTGACGTTTTATTTTGGCGGCGGAGCATTTGATATGTATGCTTTAAACCGCAACTTTTTGCCGAAAACGGGCGTTTGAGCGAGTGCGGCGGACAAAATAAGGGTGCGGAAATAAATTCCGCACCCGTAGTTTTTTAAGACAGACCGTTTCAGCCGTCCAGACTTGAAGCGATTTTTTTGGCGAGAGCCTTGATGTCGGCGAGTTGATTTTCTTTGAGAGCCGACTTGATTGTGACGACGTCTCCGATAAACTCCGTGTTTTTGCATTTAGACAATTTTTCCTTCATGAGCATACCCGCCGTAGACGCCCAGCTTCCGTTTTCAATCAGGGCAACCTTTCTGTTCTGCAAAGCGTGCTTTATCAGGTCGTCGATGAGTATATCCATATTTTCAAATATGCCCGCGTTGTAGGTGGAGGAGGCAAAGACCAAATGACTGCACCTGAACGCTTCCGCAACCAGATAAGAGGAGTGCTGTGCGGACACGTCGTAAACCTTTATGTTTTTGACTTCCAAATCCGCAAGGCATGAAGCAAGTATTTCCGCCGCCTCCTGCGTGTGTCCGTACACCGAACCGTAAAAAATCGTCACGGCGTTTTCTTCGGGAGTATAAGAGCTCCATTTGTCGTATTTGTCAACAAACCACGCTATATTTTCGCGCCATACGGGACCGTGCAGAGGACATACGGTTTTTACGGGCAGGGCTGCCGCTTTTTTGAGCAGCGCCTGAACGGGCGCGCCGTATTTTCCCACTATATTTGCGTAGTAACGCCGCGCCTCGGGAAGCTTTTCGCTCACAAAATTGATTTCGTCCGCAAACAGATTTCCGTCGAGCGCTCCGAACGTGCCGAAAGCGTCGGCGGAAAACAGCGTGCCGTCGGTTACGTCGAAGCTCACCATGACCTCAGGCCAATGAACCATGGGCGCGAAAACAAAACGGAATGAGTGGCGTCCCGTTTCCAACGTGTCCTGCTCGGTGACGGTTCTGACGTTGAGCGCCGCCTTTGCTCCGAAAAACTCCGCTATCATAGCTTGTGTTTTGGCGTTGCAAACGATTGTGACGTCGGGATAACGCAGCAAAAACTCGGCTATACAAGCCGCGTGGTCGGGCTCCATGTGGTGCACGACAAGGAAATCGGGGCTTTTGTCCTTTAAAAGAGCGGCGAGATTGTCGAAATATCTCGCGGAAATTTCTTTGTCCACCGTGTCGAAAACCACGATTTTTTCGTCGAGCAGCACATAAGAATTGTATGCGACTCCGTTTGTGAGCGGATAGACGTTTTCAAAAAGCGCAAGCCTGCGGTCGCTTCCGCCTATCCAATACAGGTCGGGACTGATTTGTTTGTAGCAATACATAGGCAATTCTCCTTAACGAAAAATTCTGTGTCTATTTTATCATGTTTGACGGCTTCGGGCAATCGTGCGGCGGGAAAAAACTCAAATGAATTTAAATTTGAAATATTTTATAATTATAAATTTATTTCACTTGCAACTTGTTTCATGCCAATCCTTCAAAGAAAAAATGTATATTTATCGAAAAATACTTGCCAACCGCAGTCAATTGTGCTATACTTGGACGAAAGTATTTTTCGTACTTTATTCATTTTGAGGTTACGGAGGAAAAAGACGTGACAAACCGACAATATACCGCCGGCGACATACAGGTGCTTGAAGGTCTCGACGCGGTGCGTATGCGTCCCGGTATGTACATAGGCACGACGGGCGTCAAGGGACTGCATCACATTTTGTGGGAAATAGTGGACAACGCGGTTGACGAGGCGGCAAACGGCTTCGCGGACAGGCTCAGCATAGTTTTGAACACGGACAACAGCGCCACGGTTTCGGACAACGGCAGAGGCATACCCGTCGATATCCACCCCCAGCTGAAAATCAGCGGCGTGGAGGTGGTTTACACGCAGCTGCACGCGGGCGGCAAGTTCAACAACGAAAATTACAGCTATTCGGGAGGGCTGCACGGCGTGGGCGCGTCCGTCACCAACGCGCTTTCAAAGTGGCTCAACGTAGAGGTATTCCGCAACGGCAAGAAATACGTTCAAAGCTTTCACAGCTTTTACGACGAGAAATCGGGAAAGGTCAAGAGCGGCGTTCCCGTAAAGCCTCTTGAGGAGACGGAGCGCGGCGAAAACGAGCAGGAGCACGGCACGCGCGTTACTTTTCTTCCCGACAAAGAGGTTTTCGGCAACGGAGCGTTCAATTTCGACACGATAAACAAGCGCGTCAAGGAGCTTGCGTTTCTCAACAAGGGAATCGAGTTTTCCATCACGGATTTGAGAACGGAAGGAGAGGACGGCGAGCCGTTGAGCGCGGTTTATCGCTACGAAGGCGGGCTTGCCGATTTCGTCAGATATCTTAACGAAAACAAGGCGGTGCTGCATTCGCCTATATGCTACTCCGCAAGCAACGACGTCATGATTATGGAGTTTGCCATTCAGCAGACCACGGGTTATTCGGAAAATATCTTTTCCTATGTCAACAACATTCCCACGCCGGAGGGAGGCACCCACGAGACGGGCTTCAAGGCGGCGATGACCAAGGTGTTCAACGACTACGCGCGGGAAAAGAAGTTTCTTAAAGAAAAGGACGACAATCTGATAGGCGAGGATTACCGCGAAGGAATGACCGCCGTTCTGTCCATAAAAATGAAGAACGTCCAATTCGAGGGACAGACGAAAACAAAGCTCGGAAACGTGGAGGCAAAAACCGCCTGCGACGCGCTGACGCAGCAGGGACTGACGGAGTTTTTGTCCTCCCATCCCGACACCGCGGAGGTAATCATACGCAAGGCGGTTTCCGCAGCCAAGGTTAGGGAAGCGGCGCGAAAGGCAAAGGAAATCGCCCGCACGAAGAACACTATTCAGAACGCCAATCTTGTAGGCAAGCTGTCAAGCTGCACTTCCCGGGATTATACCTCAAACGAGCTGTTCATCGTAGAGGGCGACAGCGCCGGAGGCTCGGCTAAGCAGGCGCGCAGCAGGAAATTTCAGGCTATTCTGCCGCTGCGCGGCAAGCCGCTCAACTCTGAAAAGAAGCGGGTGGATCAGGTGCTTGCCAACGAGGAAATAAGAACCATTATCTCCGCGCTGGACACGGGCATAGGAGAGGAATTCAATCTCGCCAATCTCAAATACGACAAGGTAATTATCCTGTCCGACGCCGACCAGGACGGGGCGCACATCAGGGCTATTCTGCTTACCTTTTTTTACAGGTATATGCGGGAGCTGCTTGCCGAGGGGCACGTGTATATCGGTATGCCGCCGCTTTACAAGGTCTGGAAAAAGGACAAAATACTTTACGCCTACGACGACAGCGAGCTTGCCGACTGCATAAACGAGGTTGGCAGGGGATACACGCTGCAAAGATACAAGGGCTTGGGAGAAATGAATCCCGAGCAGCTTTGGGAAACGACTCTCAATCCCGCAACGCGCACGCTTATGAGAATCACGGTGGACGACGCCGCCGAAGCCGAGCGGCTTATAACCACTCTTATGGGAGACACGGTGGAAGCGCGCAAGGCATACATTATCGAAAACGCCGATTTCAACAAGGAAAGGGACGAGGTTTTCGACGAGTATAATAAATAACGACGGGTGAATAATATGAAGCAACTTGAATTTTCGGTAAAGGAGACCTCCAAGCTGCCCGACGGCAGCACTCTGCTTACCAAAAACATGAGCGACATAATGCACGATTCTATGATGCCTTATGCCGAATACGTAATTATGGACAGAGCCATTCCGCGCGTGGAGGACGGTTTGAAGCCCGTACAGCGCAGGATTTTGTACTCCATGCACGAGCTGGGCTTAAAGCCCGACAGGCCTTACAGAAAAAGCGCGGCTGTTGTAGGCGACTGCCTTGCAAAATACCACCCGCACGGCGACACCTCCGTTTACGACGCTATGGTGCGTCTTGCGCAGAAGTTCAACATGAGAATGCCGCTCGTGGACGGACAGGGCAATTTCGGCTCTATGGACGGCGACAGCGCGGCGGCGATGCGTTACACCGAAGCGCGGCTTACGCCTCTTGCTCTCGAAATGCTGCGCGACCTTGACATGGATACGGTGCGCTGGTGCTGGAACTACGACGACAAGTTACAGGAGCCCGAAATGCTGCCCAGCCGTTTTCCCAATATTCTGGTCAACGGCAGCAGCGGTATCGCGGTGGGACTTGCGACAAACATACCGCCCCACAATCTCGGGGAAGTCATTGACGGCGTGGTTGCCTATATAGACAAAAAGAACATTTCCTTGAAGGAAATGATGAAAATCGTCAGAGGTCCCGATTTCCCCACAGGCGGCTACGTGGTTGCCGACGAGCTGGAACAGGCTTACGAGACGGGCAAGGGAAAAATCACCATGCGCGCCAAGGTGCATATCGAGGTATTGCCCAACGACAGAAAAAATCTTGTGATAACCGAGCTGCCTTATCAGGTAAACAAAGCCGATTTGCTGACGAAAATTCTTGCCTTGCGCGAGGACAAAAAGGATTTGCTTGCCGGTATTGCGGAAATAGTGGACGAGTCCGACAAGGAGGGCGTGCGCGCGGTTGTCAGAATAAAAAAGGATTACGACCCGAAAAAAATTCTGGATATACTTTTCAAGCACACAAACCTTCAATGCACCTACGGAATAAACATGGTGGCAATCGCGGACGGCAAGCCGCAGCAGATGGGGTTGCTTGACATCATTGCCTGCTACACCAACTATCAGCGCGACGTGGTTTACAACAGAACCAAATTTCAGCTCAAAAAAGCAAAAGAGCGCGCTCATATTCTGGAAGGACTGATAATAGCCATTAAGAATATCGACGAGGTGGTGGCGATTATCAAAAAATCGCAGTCCACGTCCGAAGCGCGGCAGAATCTGCGCAGCCGTTTCAATCTCACCGAGGTGCAGGCGGACGCCATTTTGGAGTTGAAGCTTGCAAGGCTGACCAAGCTTGAAATAACCAAGCTGGTCGAAGAGCTTGAAGACCTCAACAGACAAATCGAGGAGTTTCAGCGGCTGATAAACTCCAAGCAGGCGCTTATGGAGCAGGTCAAAAGCGAGCTTCTTGCAATAAAAAAGCAGTATCGCGACGCCAGGCGCACCGTTATCGTAAACAAAATCGAGGACGTGCGCGTGCCGAGCGAATCGGACGAAAAGGCTGTCGAAAGCTTTGTGGTGGGGTTGACTGCCGACGGTATGATAAAGTGCATTCCCGCCAAAAACTTCGCCCTTTCGGCAAAGGACGCAAACGACAAGCTGACTCAGGCAAATCTGCACACCGAGCTGTTCACCGCTCTGTCGACGAGCAAGGTTATGTTCTTTTCCGACAGGGGCAATTGTTATCAGACAACTGCCGACAAGCTGACGGAAACTAAATTCCGCGAAAACGGAATGCCCCTCAAAAAGTATTTCAGGGACTGCGAGGAGGGCGAAAAGCCCGTCAAGGTGTTTGTTCTCGGCGAAGCCTTGCCCAAAGGCAAGCTGTTGTTTTACACGGCGCAGGGGCTTGTCAAGCTGACCGATTGGAGCGAATACGAGCTTTTGAAAAGCGCGTTTCAGGCAATCAAGCTCAAAGAGGACGACGCGCTTGTCAAGGTGGAAACATTGGAAAAGGACAGCACGGTGCTTTATGTCACAAAAGGCGGTCTCTGCCTCAATTTCTCTCCCGACGAAATTCCCGAGCAGGGCAGAGTGGCGGGCGGCGTCAAGGGCATGATGATTGCTGACGACGACAGTCTCGTGTTCGCAGGACAAATTCACAGCGAGGGCGAGGTCGTCGTGGTGACGGACAAGTGTTTTTCCAAGCGCGTTCTTGCCGTGGATATAGACCTTATGACGCGTTACAGAAAGGGCGTGAAAATATGCGACATAAACGGACTCAACGGCAACGGCGTGTTTTGGGCGGGATATGTCACAAAGCCCTTTGACATTTTGTTTATGGACGCGGCGGGTATGCTTTTGCTCAACACCGAGGACATAAATATAGAAAACAGAACCACCAAGGGCAAGCCTCCCAAGCTGCGCAAAAAAGGGATGGCTTTGACCTTTGCCACAAGATTCGTGACTGCGGCGGCTATGGGCGAGGACGCCGACGCCGGCAAGTGACGGTGACGACGGCAGGCGAAGCCAAAAAGGATTTCATGAAATACAAAATCGACGAACAGTTCAGACCGCTTGACTTGTTGGGGCACAAGCCCTTAAACCGAGCAAAGCTTGCCGCAAGCAATATATTTCTCAAAAACTTTTTTACCCTTACAAAAAGGAAGGGCGGGATTGTTTACAGGCGTTACAGGCTTAAAAGCTTCGACGGCAAGCATTTCGACACGCACACCTTCGTGCCGCGCGAGCGTGCCGACGGCGTGACGCCATGCCTGATTTATTTTCACGGCGGGGCTTTCAACACGGAGTGCAGCATTCAGCATTTCGTGGTGCAGAGACTTGCGGAAAGGTTGGAATGCAAAATTGTGCTTCCCTTTTACAGACTTGCGCCGGCGTATCCCTTTCCCTTCGGTTTCGAGGACTGCTATTCCACGCTTCAATGGGTAGTCAGGCACGCAGAGGCGCTTAAAGTGGACAAAAACAGGATAGCGGTCATGGGCGACAGCGCGGGAGGCAATCTGTCCGCGGCGGTGTGCCTGAGAAACCGCGACGAAAATTTTTGCGAAATAAAATTTCAGTCGCTTATTTATCCCGTAACGGACGACTCGATGGACAGTCCGTCCATGAAAAAGTATGTGGACACTCCCTGCTTCAACGCCGTTTTGAACAAGGAGATGTGGGAGATGTATCTCAAAAACGGATATTGCGGCATGAAGGATTATGCCGTGCCCTTGAAGGCGGGTTCTCTTGAAAATCTGCCTCCCGCGCTTGTGGAGCTTGCGGAGTTCGACTGCCTGCACGATCAGGGCAAGGCTTTCGCCGAGGCTTTGGAGGCTGCGGGCAACGAGGTCACGCTTTTGGAAACAAAAGGCACTCCGCACGGCTACGACGGTATACTCAACAGCACCGTGGCAAAGCAGTGTATGGACGTGAGAGTCAGACTTTTGAGAAAAGCCTTCGGTATGGGCGAGGAAAAAACGGAAGAAATTTAATTAGGGAAAAACGGAGCGGAACACTCCGTTTTTTGTTTTTGGCAAAAAAAAGCATTAAAAAATTTTTTATAAATATGATTAAATAGGGTATGTCAACGGACGCTTCGCGCGTCTGCTCAATGTTCTCGAAAGTTCGTTAAAATACGACAAAATATTTCAAGAATATAGGTAGTTTTTTCGTTGCGCGGGTGTTATAATGGGAGGGTAGTTTTTTTGGATAAAAAGTTTCGTTTAAAGGATAAATTTAATTTCTCCAAGGTAAAAATACTGAAAATTTGCGCTTACACTTTGTGCCTGATTGCTTCCATAGCGCTTTTGGCAGGATTTAACTTTCAACCTTTTGCGGCAGCGGTAAACAGCAGAAAAATTCCCATTTATTGCGTGGACAGGAGCGACAACAAGGTCGCGATTACTTTCGACGCGGCATGGGGAGCGGACAAAACGCAGAAAATTCTGGACGTTTGTCATCGTTACGGCGTAAAAGCGACTTTTTTTCTTGTCGGATTCTGGATAGACAATTATCCCGATATGGTGAAAAAAATCGATGAAATGGGGCACACAATCGGCACGCACAGCGAGACGCATCCCAAAATGGGCAGTCTTTCCGCCGAAAAAATCACCCAAGAGCTGTCAAGCAGCATGAAAAAAATCACCGACCTGACGGGAAAAGAGGTCAAGCTTTTCCGCGCGCCCTTCGGAGATTACAGCAACAGGCTTTTGGAGGTTGCCGAAGGCATGGGGCTGTCCACAATTCAATGGGATGTGGATTCGTTGGATTGGAAGGGAATCAGCGCGGTTGAGCTTGCCAACAGAGTACAAAAGGCAAAAAGCGGCTCGATTATACTGTGTCACAACAACAGCGAGCATATAGTGGAGGCGCTTCCGATAATATTTGAGGCGTTGAAGGCGAAGGGACTTGAATTCGTCACCGTCGACAGCCTCATTTATTATAAGGATTTCTATATCGATCATGCAGGGAAGCAGATACTTAACGCTCCTGTTTCCTGAACTGATAAACAATTTGAAAAATTTTCAACACACATTAAGGAGGATTTCTTTTTATGTACGACAACACCAACGCCAGCCCGACAAACCGGGTGACGCTGACAGGGAGAATATCTAGCGAGCCGAGATATTCGCATGAAATTTACGGCGAGGCGTTTTACGAATTTTCGCTGGAAGTCAAACGACTGAGCGACATGGCGGACACGCTGCCCGTCGTGGTCAGCGAAAGACTGCTTCTTTGCTGCGAGGTCAAGGTGGGCAAAAACGTGACGGTTGTGGGGCAGCTTCGCAGCTACAACAAGCTTGTGGAGGACAAAAGCAGACTTATGCTTAATGTTTTTGTACGCGATATTTACGACGCGGACAGAGCTTCCACTCCCAACGCAATAGAGCTGCACGGCTTTTTGTGCAAGCCTCCCGTGTTCCGCACGACTCCCTTCAACCGCGAAATATGCGATATTCTTTTGGCTGTGAACCGCGCTTACAACAAGAGCGACTACATACCCGCAATCGCATGGGGACGCAACGCGAGGTTCGCCAAATATCTGTCGGTGGGCGAGGAGATTGAGATAACGGGCAGACTTCAAAGCAGGGAGTATCAGAAGAAAATTTCCGAGGAGGTTCTCGTTACAAAGGTGGCTTACGAGGTGTCGATAAGCAAAATCGACGTCATCGGCGCCGCGTTCAAGGCGGGCGACTTCAACCGCCGTTTCGACCCCACGGAGGCAAAGCACGCTTACGGCATGGAGTGCGGCGGCGTGGAAATAGGCGGCTGATAATATATTGGTTTGACAAATCCGGTCCGGACACAGCGTTATTTAACGTCTGTCCGGACTTTTTATAAAAACTATTGTCGTCTCTCATTGATTTGTGCTATTATTACGTCGGGTAAACAGTTATGGTTTATGTTTGTCATTACGATTCGCCGTTGGGCGGGATTACGCTTTCCTGCAACGGAGAGGCTTTGACGGGGCTTTGGTTTGACGGTCAAAAATATTTCGGAGATTCCCTTCCCGATTCGTATGAAGAAAAGTATTTGCCCGTTTTCGGACAGACAGTTCGCTGGCTGGATGTGTATTTCGGCGGCAAGGCTCCCGATTTTACGCCGCCGCTCTTTTTGGATACCACGCCTTTCCGCAAAATCGTTTGGGAAATAATGCTTACGATTCCTTTCGGCAAAACGATGACTTACGGAGAAATTGCCCGTGAAACAGCCAGGCGGATGGGCTTGCCGAGAATGTCCGCGCAGGCGGTGGGAGGCGCGGTAGGGCACAATTCCGTTTCGCTTGTGATACCGTGCCACAGAGTTGTGGGCGAAAACGGCAGCCTGACGGGATATGCGGGCGGAATCGAAAAGAAGATAAAGCTGCTGGAACTTGAAGGAGCGGATATGACAAGGTTTTTTGTGCCTGAGAAGGGGAGCGCGCTTTGATACGGCGTACAGACGGCATATAATTAAATTATCAACGCGAAATTTTCCGCCGTCTGCCGTTTGTCGCGTCAGACAAAAGAGCTGCCCGTTTAAGTTTTTTTATTTCTTTTAGGTAACACAATTTTGCTTATTTCCATATTGTGAATTGTAAGCCCAAACGGCTTTACCAAGATAATTGTCAGAGGAGGTAAAAAAATGTTCAACGGGTTGTTCGGCGGCGGTTGCCCCAACGAGGATGCAGGCGTAAACGGCTGCGGCGGCGGCTGCAACTGCACATGGATTATACTTATCGTTCTGTTTCTTTGCTGCTGCTGCGGCAAAAACAAGAGCTTCAGCCTGTGCGTAAATCCTTGCTGCCTGATTCTGATGCTTGCGCTGCTTTATTGCTGCGGCGGCATTCGTTTCGGCAAGGGCTGCATGTAAACATAGCCGAAAAGGCGGAGAAAACTCCGCCTTTTTTCTTTGGCGGCGGAAAATATGAATTTGTTTCGGGTTTTTTGCGAAAAATTGTTTTTGATTATTGTATTTTTTCTTTTTTGGTGGTAATATACTTTCAGGTCGTATCGGAGTGTCCGAGCGATACTATGTTTTATCTTTTTTGACAAAAAAGAAGTCTGCGACCCGAGCGGCGCAGAACGGAGAACAAAAATGGCAGACAGGTCCAAAAAATCCTTTTACGTGGCAATGTACGGCATTATGGCGGCGACAATCTTCGTCGCGATGTTCATCGACAAGGCGTTAAGTTCTTTTTTGCCTATATCGATGGCGGTGGTGGTGCTCATTGCTACATTTTCTTTTTGTCTGGTCATGAACGATTGGCTCATGGGCTTTGCGGCGGGAGCCGTGTTCGGGCTGGCGTCCTGGGTGAAGGCGATGATTTTCGGCGAGGCTATTGCAATCAACCCGCTGGTTTCGCTTGTTCCGCGACTGTTCGTAGGCATTTCGTGCTTTGCGGTGTACAGGCTGGCGCTGTGGCTGGTCAAAAAATGCACCAAGGAAGATAAATTTCTTTCCGCGACAAAGCAGCAAAGATGGTGGAGACAGACGGGAGCCATGACGGCGGGCATTTTCGTCGGACTTGTTGTAAACACCGTGCTTTTTTTGACTGCCACGAATCTGTGTAAAAGATTTCTCGGTCAGGAGTATACGGGACTTCTGGCAATAATCAAAACGGTGCTGTTTACCAATATTCTGCCCGAGTATCTCATTTCCCTTCTGGCGGTGCCTCAGATTGTGCTGGGCGTCAGACGCGGACTCAGACTGGGCATAGAAGCCGACAGGCAAAAGGAAAGGGTTGCGGAAACGCAAAAGAACGAAATACAGACGACTGCTTAAAACAATCGCAAACGGAGATACTTTATGATTATCGCCGCCGATATCGGCAACACCAACATCAAAATAGGATTGTTCGACAAAGACAGACTGGTAAAAAGCTGGCGTATTTCCACGGACGTGCACCGCACCTCCGACGAGCACGGCTCAATCTTGAAGCAGCTGTTTTTTGCCGCGGGCATAGACGCGGACAGCATTACGGGAGGGATTATCAGCAGCGTTATTCCCCAACTGAATTATACCATCATGCACATGATGGAATTTTATCTCGACGTCATTCCCATAGTGGTGGGCGCGGGCATAAAAACGGGGCTTAACGTAAAGTATGAAAATCCCAAGGAGCTTGGCAGCGACAGACTGATTAACTGCGTCGCCGCCGCTAAAAAATACGGCGCGCCCTTTGTGCTAATAGATTTCGGAACGGCGACCACCTTCAACGTGGTCAACGAAAAAAACGAGTTTGTGGGCGGCTGCATAACGGTAGGCATAAAGACGGCGGTCAAAGCGTTGGCAAACTCCACCGCAAGACTGCCCGAGGTGGAGCTGAAGCCTCCGCAAAAGGTCATCAACGCAAGCACCGTCAAAGCCATTCAGAGCGGCATAGTGTGCGGCATGGCGGGGCAGGTGGAATATATAATAAAGCGCATAAAAAAAGAAACGGGACTCCCCGATTTGAAGGTCATCGCCACGGGAGGCTTGAGCGAGCTTGTTCACGAGGTCAACGACTCTCTGTTCGACATCATGGACCGCGAGCTTTCCTTGGAGGGACTGAACATTCTTTACCACCTAAACAGCGGGGGAGCCTGAGTTTTTACGGAAACAGAACTATGGATTTCAAGCTTGTAAGCAAATACAAGCCTACGGGGGACCAACCGCAGGCAATAAAAAGCCTTTCCGAGGGTCTGGAAAACGGTCTGCGCACACAGGTGCTCAGGGGCGTCACCGGCAGCGGAAAGACTTTTACTATGGCGAATATTATTGCCGAAACAAACCGTCCCGCATTGGTGATTTGTCACAACAAGACGCTTGCCGCACAGCTGTGCAACGAATTCAGGGAGTTTTTCCCTTACAACAGGGTGGAGTTTTTCGTTTCCTATTACGATTATTATATGCCCGAGTCCTATATACCCTCGCGCGACCTTTACATCGAAAAGGAAATGAGCATAAACGACGAAATCGACAAGCTGCGTCACTCGGCAACCTGTTCGCTTTTCGAGAGGAGGGACACGCTTGTAGTCGCAAGCGTTTCCTGCATTTACGGTCTGGGCGCTCCGGGCGAGTATTATCAGATGAGCTTGTCTTTGCGTCCGGGCGACGTCGCAGACCGCGACGCGGTTGTCAAAAAGCTGGTTGAAATTCAATATCAGCGCAACGACATCGATTTTCACCGCGGCACTTTTCGGGTGCGGGGGGACGTGTTGGAAATTTTTCCCTCATACAGCTCCGACAAGTGCATAAGAGTAGAGTTCTTCGGCGACGAAATAGAAAAAATCAGCGAAATCGAGGCTGTCAGCGGAAGGACGCTTGCAACGCTTCTGCATTGCTTTATTTTCCCTGCGAGTCACTATGTGGTCAACGGCCTTACAATGGAAAAATCTATTGAAAACATAAGGCGGGATATGCTGGACGAAACCGCCGCGTTGGAAAAGCGGGGCAAGGCGATAGAGGCGTACCGTTTGAAGCAGCGCGCTTCTTACGACATAGAAATGCTCAAAGAAATGGGCTTTTGCAGCGGAATAGAAAACTATTCGCGCTATTTCGACGGCCGCAGCCCCGGTCAGCCGCCTTACACTCTTTTAGATTATTTCCCTGAGGATTTCATTACCTTTGTCGACGAAAGCCATATGACGCTGCCGCAGATACGCGGTATGTACAACGGAGACAGAGCGCGAAAGGAAAATCTCGTGAATTACGGCTTCCGCATGAAAAGCGCGTTTGACAACCGTCCGTTGACCTTCGGGGAGTTCGACGCAAGAGTAGGGCAGTTGATATGCGTTTCCGCCACGCCTGCCGAGTACGAGCTTTCCCGCGCGGACAACGTGGCGGAGCAAATCATCCGTCCGACGGGACTGCTCGACCCGAAAATCGAGCTTCATCCCGTCGAGGGGCAGATAGACCATCTGTTCGGAGAAATCGCAAAGACGGTGGAGCACGGCGGCAAGGTGCTGGTCACCACACTGACAAAGCGCATGGCTGAGTCGCTGACCGACTACATGACGCAGCGGGACGTGCGCGTCAGATATCTGCACAGCGACATAGATACTTTGGAAAGGGTGGACATAATAAGCGGACTCAAAAACGACGAGTTTGACGTGCTTGTGGGAATAAATCTGCTGCGCGAGGGACTTGACCTGCCTACGGTCGAGCTTGTGTGCATACTCGACGCGGACAAGGAGGGATTTTTGCGCAGCGAAAGCTCTCTGATTCAGACGGTTGGACGCGCGGCGAGAAACGACAGAGGTCGGGTTATTATGTACGCCGACGTCGTTACTGGAAGCATGCGCAGAGCTATTGACGAGACAAACAGGCGCAGAGCCATTCAGGACGACTACAACAAAAGGCACGGAATAGTGCCGAAAACCATCGTCCACGACGTAAAAAACACTCTTGAAATCACGAAAAAAGAAAACGCCGTCGGAGAAAAGGATATCAAGGCGGAGATAGAGAGACTGACCGCGTTGATGAAGGAGTACGCTTCCCGTCTGGATTTTGAAAGGGCGATAGAGCTGAGAGAGCAGGTCGCAAAGCTTGAAAAGCGTCTCAATGCGCTCAAAACCAAAAAAACGGGCAAAACAGGCTGATTCGGCAATTTATGAAAAACGAAATTATTATCAAAAACGCAAAGGAAAACAATCTGAAAGGCATAGACCTTACCATACCGCGCGACAAGCTGGTGCTGTTTACCGGCATATCGGGAAGCGGAAAAAGCAGTCTTGCCTTCGACACTATTTTCGCGGAGGGACAGCGCCGCTACATCGAAAGCCTGTCGGCTTACGCAAGGCAGTTTCTCGGTCAGATGGACAAGCCCGACGTGGAAAGCATCGAGGGACTTTCTCCCGCAATCTCCATAGACCAAAAAACCACATCGTCAAATCCCCGCAGCACGGTGGGCACTGTTACTGAAATTTACGACTATCTCCGTTTGCTGTACGCAAGGGTGGGCACGCCTTATTGCCCCAACTGCGGAAAGGAAATAAAGCGTCAAACGGTGGACCAAATTGCCGACAGGGTGGCAGGTCTCGGTCAGGGCGCGAAAATTCAAATCCTTGCCCCCGTTGTCAGGGGACGCAAGGGCGAGTTTCAGAAGCTTTTTGAAAGCCTTAAAAAGCAGGGCTTCGTGCGCGTCAACGTGGACGGAGAGCAGCGTTTGCTCGAAGAGGAAATAAAGCTCGAAAAGACCTACAAGCATACGATAAGCGTCGTTGTGGACAGACTGTCCGTCAAGGAGGATATGTCTCAAAGGCTTTACGACAGTCTGGAAACCGCGCTTAAATTGGCGGAGGGGCTTGTCGTTGTCAAGACGGAGGACTCGGAAACCATGTACTCCGAAAAGCTGTCCTGTCCCGACTGCGGCGTGACACTCGAGGAGTTGGAGCCGAGAATGTTCTCCTTCAACAGTCCGTTCGGGGCGTGCCCCGACTGCACGGGGCTGGGGTTCAAGCGGGAGTTTGAGCCCGACCTTGTCATACCCGACAAAACCAAGTCGCTTTCGGGCGGCGCGGTCAAGCTTATGGGGTTCAATCTGGACGGCGGAGTCATGCAGCTTTATTTCAAGGCATTGGCTAAGCGCTACGGCTTTGACCTTAACGCTCCGGTCAAAGAGCTTCCCGACGAAATCATGCGTATCCTGCTGTGGGGAAACGACGGAGAGCCGCTCTCGATAGAGTATCAGACGCGCAGCTTCGAGGGGCAGTACACAAAGCATTGGCACGGGCTTATCCCGACGTTGGAGCGTCGCTACAACGAGTCGACAAGCGACACGGTCAGACGGGAATACGAAAACTATATGGTGGACAGGGAGTGCCCGACCTGTCACGGAAAGAGACTCAAAAAGGAAGTGCTGTCGGTAAAAATCGGCGGCAAAAACATTTATGAGCTGACGCAGATGAGCGTCGGGGAGTGCGCCGCTTTCTTTGAAAATCTGCGCCTTGACGAAACAAAGACGCTCATCGCCCGCATGGTGTTGAAGGAAATAAACGCCCGTCTCAAATTTCTGAAAGACGTGGGGCTAGACTATCTTACGCTTGCGCGTTCTTCCGGCTCGCTTTCGGGAGGCGAGGCGCAGAGAATAAGGCTTGCCACGCAAATCGGCAGCGGGCTTGTGGGAGTGCTGTACATCCTTGACGAGCCGAGCATAGGGCTTCATCAGCGGGATAACGAAAAGCTCATCGACACCCTGCTGCATCTGAGAGATTTGGGGAACACTCTGATTGTCGTCGAGCACGACGAGGACACAATCCGCGCCGCCGATTTTGTCGTGGACGTGGGGCCGGGCGCGGGAGTGCACGGCGGAGAAATCGTCGCGACGGGCACACCGAGCGAAATTATGGCGTGCCCGCGCTCCGTTACCGGGCAATATCTGTCCGGCGCGAAAAAAATACCCGTACCCGAAACGCGTCGGGAGGGAACGGGCAAATTTCTCAGTATCAGGGGCGCGCGCAAAAACAATCTGAAAAATCTCGACGTGGACATACCCTTGGGCGTGCTCAACGTCGTTACGGGAGTTTCCGGCAGCGGCAAGAGCAGTTTGGTAAACGAAATTCTCAATCCTTATTTGTCGGAAAAGCTCAACGGCGCGCGTCATACGGCAGTGGAATGCGACTCGGTGGAAGGATTGGAGCATCTCGACAAGGTAATCAACATCGACCAAAGCCCGATAGGACGCACGCCGCGCAGCAATCCCGCGACCTATACGGGGATGTTTACGGCAATACGCGATTTGTTCGCTTCCACACCTGACGCCAAAGAACGTGGCTACAAGGCGGGACGTTTTTCCTTCAACGTGGCGGGCGGCAGATGCGAAAACTGCGCCGGCGACGGCATACTCAAAATAGAAATGAACTTTCTGCCCGACGTGTACGTTCCGTGCGAGGTGTGTCACGGCAACCGTTACAATCGCGAAACATTGCAGGTCAGGTACAAGGGCAAAAACATTGCCGACGTTCTGGATATGCGCGTTGAGGACGCGCTGGAATTTTTCGACAGCATTCCTGCAATAAAAAACAAGCTGCAAACGCTTTACGACGTCGGATTGGGATATATCAAGCTGGGACAGTCGGCGACCACTCTTTCGGGAGGCGAGGCGCAGAGAGTCAAGCTGTCCACCGAGCTTTCAAAACGAAGCACGGGCAAAACCGTCTATCTGCTGGACGAGCCGACCACGGGGCTGCATACGGCGGACGTGGAAAAGCTGATTAAGATTTTGCAGCGTCTGGTGGCGAGCGGCAACACGGTCATTGTCATAGAGCACAATCTCGATATAATAAAGGTTGCCGACAACGTCATAGATTTGGGACCAGAGGGGGGCAACGGCGGCGGCTCGCTCGTCGCGCAGGGCACGCCCGAACAAGTCGCAAACGTCAAAGGAAGCTATACGGGACGCTTTTTAAAGGCCGTTCTGGAGAAATAAATTTGTATTGCAAGCGGCAGGGCTGGACAAAGCGCTGCAAAGAACATAAATAAAGGAGACGAAGGTATGGACAAAAGTAAAAAACTTGTAGCTTATTTTTCATGCACGGGAACGACGGCGCGGGCGGCTTCGGCTCTCGCTGCCGCGGCAAATGCGGAGCTTTTTGAAATAAGACCCAAAAAGCCTTATTCTCCGTCCGATTGGATTGGACGTCGAAAAAAAGCCGCAGCAGCGTCGAAATGAGCGATGAAAGCTGCCGCCCCGAAATTGCCGAAAAAGCGGCGGGTATGGAAAATTACGACACGGTGTTTGTAGGTTTTCCCATTTGGTGGTACGTTGCGCCGAGAATAGTGGAGACCTTTCTCGAAAGCTATGATTTTGACGGGAAAACCGTCGTGCCGTTCTTCACGTCGGGCGGAAGCGGCGCCGGCAGGACGGATTCCGTCCTGCAACAAATATGTCCGTCCGCCCGTTGGAAGCCGAGCAAACGCCTTTCCGCAAACGTGTCGGAAGCCGAGCTTAAAGGCTGGCTGGATTCGCTTAACGTCTGAAAACAGATAGTTTCAGGCGGCGCGAATACAAAAAACGCGCGATTGGTTTTTCTGTTGCCCGGCAAAACAACAAAAGTCCCCGCCCCGCGAAACGCGGGCGGGGGCTTTGTTTTACAAAATGTGTCTCAATTTGGGCTCCGCCAAATGTCTGACGTACATTGCAAGTCGTTTTACTACTTCAAGCTGAACAAGACATGACTCGAAGTCTTTGTTTTCGACGTATCCTTTTGTTTCGGAAACTCGCAGATTCAGCTCGTAAACGTCGCTGTGCGGCAGGAAAAATTCGCATTTTTCTCTTACGTCGTACCACATACTGTCGTAAGCGTCGAATTTCTCCTGCGTCAGCTCTTCGTTTTTCGCAAGCTCGATGAGTTTATCCGTTTCCGCTATGAAGTCCTCGAAAATATTGTTTACGATGAGGGCTTCGGCAATGCCCGCGCCCACAAGGAAAATCAGCACGAGAATGGGTATAAGAATATTTTTCACAGCAATTTTTCCTCCTTACGCGTCAGGTCGAAGCTGAAAATAGGGCGGTTGTTGGGCTGTATGACCACGTGATTTGTTTCGTCGACGGTCATAAGCATTACGTTTTTGAGCTTTATTTTGTGCTTTTGCAAAAGAGCTTCGGCTTTGCTCCTGTCAACGCCGTGCTGTTTGAGGTCGTCCTCCGACCACTTGCCGTCGAAAATCAGCGGAATGGGCAGGCGTTGCTGTTGTTCCTCCAAATTTTTTTTGGGGATGACGGAAAGCTGTCCGTTTGTTTCCATAAGCGCGTACTGAATTTCCTCCACCGAAAAATAGCCTGCGCTGCGTATAGCCTGCATGAGGTCGCTTGTCTGCATATTGAGTTTTTTCAGCAGCTCCTTGTCGATACCGTTTTTGTTTATGACAAGCAGCGGCTTGCCGGATATGAGAGATTGCATTTTGCTGCTTTTCATTAGCAGAACGATAAATTGGTGCACGACGTAAAGCGTCAGTATGCACACTATGCCGTAGATTAAGGGTATGCTTCTGTCGCCCATGGGTATGCAGGCGATTTCGGATATTACCAGCGTAATGACAAGCTCGAACGGCTCCATCTCGCCTATCTGTCGTTTGCCCATGAGCCTTATTATCACAAGCAGAACGGCAAAAATGATTAGTCCTCTGAAAAATATCGTCAACATAATTTTATTTTGCGGATTGATGAAAAAAATATACGAAAACGGTTTACAAACGCGCGCGCTGCGTTTATAATGTCATCAGCAAAGTAGGGCACGCGCGTCAAGTGTCGGCGGATGGGAAGTCGCCGCCGGACGAAAGACGGCAGTCTGCGGTGCGTGTCCGCGTCCGTTGCGACATATTTTTTTCGCGCGTTTTTGTTGCGCCCGCAACTGTTTTCAGGCGGATTACCCGAGCGAAAAGGCTTTATCGTGCGGACCTTTCTGAAATTTTGGGAGGTCTTTTTCTTATGTCCAAAAAAACTTACTACATCACCTTTACCGCCGTTTTCGCGGCGCTGGGCATCGCCATGAATCTGCTGTCCTCGTTCATGCCGAGAGTGGACACCTTCGGGCGCATCAGTCTGGTTTACGCCTTCTGTTTTCTTACGGGGTGCGTTCTCGGTCCGTATCTGGGTGCGGGCGTCGCCGCGATTGCGGATTTTCTGCCGGCGATAATTTTCCCCGAAGGTCCGTGGATGCCGTTGATAACGCTGTCAAACGCCGTCATGGCTTTAATCGCGGGGCTGTTCTACAAGTATCTGCCCACAAAAAGCGTGGCGGTTAAAATTTCGCTTGCCGCGGTGGTGACCTTTGTCGTGTGCACTCTCGGTCTTACCACGCTGGGAGAAGCGCTGCTTTACGATATGGGCATGCAGGCTTACTACCCCACGACGACGGCGCTTGTCAACAGCGGGATGTCCGTCTACGTGGCGACACTGGTACGCAAAGCGGTTGTTCAGTGGTTCTGGCTGTTGCTTAACACGGTCGTTGCGATATTGATACTCAAATGTCCCGCGGTGGTCAGGTTTTTCCGCCGCAAGTCCGTCGACGCCAAAAACGCCGCCTGACAAATAAAAAACAAAAAAAGCGCAACAAAAAAACGGTCTCCTTTGTGGAGACCGTTGGTTTTTTCAGGCAATTTTTTTCGCCGTTTTGCGATAAACGAGCATAAGTATTATCGGAGGCACGCAGGTTGCGGCGGCGAGGATAAAGCTTGCGGAAAAACCGCCCGTCGCTTCCACAAGCAAGCCGCTGAGCCAATTGAAAACCACGGAGGAGAAGCCCAGCCCCAGCATGGCTATGCCGTAGTTGGTGCCGCTGAAACGCGCGCCGCTTATATCCGTAGTCATTGCGGGAAAGGTGGCGGAGGGGCCGCCGTAGGCAAAGGCGGTCAGGGCGATGACTGTCACGTAAAAAACGCCCTGCGCCCAAATCAGAGCGACGGCGCAGACTGCAGTGAGCGCCGCGAGAAAAATAATGGTGTTTGTGCGTCCGATTTTGTCCGAGGCGGTAGCCATGCCCAGACGTCCCGCGGCGTTGGCGATGCCCGTTATGCTTACGGCAAGCACGGCAATGCTTTCGGACAGGCCGCGTTCCATGCCGAGACTTTTGATGACGGGCACGACGATATTCCACGTCGCGTTGATAAAAAAGCAGCTCAAAGCTATGCACCAAAAGGGGAAAAGCCGCATCGTCCGCAGCGGAGTCAAACCTTCCGCAAGCTGCGCGGGTTTGTTTTGGTTTTCGACCGATTGGACGCGCGGCGGCAGTCTTACGAAGCAACACGCCGTCATTGTCGCCAAAAGGAACACTCCCGCAAGCGTCATGAAGGTGTGCGGCACTCCGAGTCTGTTTAGCAGCGTCTGCGCCACAGGACCGAACAGCACTGTGGACAAGCCGAAAGCGGATACGCTAAGCCCCGACGCGAAGCCTCTGTTGTCGGGAAACCACTTTTGCAGACAGCTCAACACGCAGCCGTAGGCAAAGCCGCACCCGAGTCCGCCGAGCCCGCTGTAAGTAAGGTAAATCAAAGCGACGGTTTTTTCCGTGAGAAGGGAGGTTAGAAAAATGCCCAGACAGAACATAAAGCATCCGACGAAGGAAATCAGGCGGGGATTGGTTTTGTCCTGCAAAAAGCCTCCTATGAGGTTTCCGAGAACAAAACCGAAAATCATAAAGGAGGACACCATGCTTGCGGAGCGCGCGTTCCAACCGAAGTGCTCCGTAACGGCGTTGTTGAAAACGCTCCACAGATAAAGTATGCCCACGCAAAGCTGTATCAGAAGGCAGGCGACGACAACTACGATTCTCATTGATTTTTCTTTTTTGCTCATAACTGAAAATTATAAACGGCGGCGGCGGAAAAAGCAATCTTTTGACGCGGGTTTTAAAAACGAAAAGAGGCGCATATACTTTCACTGACGGAGAAGATTTTTTTATGGCAGAAATATCCAAAAGGCACACGCTTGTAATCGACGGAAACAAAAAAGTAAGCATAAGCGGAGTGGAGAGCGTAAACAGCATTTTCGACAAAGAGGTGGAGGTCGCTTTGTCCGACCGTCGTCTTGTAATAAAGGGCTCGGGGCTCAACGCAAGCAAGCTTAACGTGGAGGAGGGGACTCTTTCCATTGAGGGAGAAGAAATAAGCTCCGTCAATTATTACGCAAATTCTCAGAAGCTGTCTTTGAAGCGGCTTTTCAAATAATGTTTAAGTCCGAGGGGCAGATTTACATATTCGCCGCTTTCGTATTCTGCGGCGTGGCGACGGGGCTGTGGCATTGGTTGAGTCATCTTTGCTGCCCCTGCGGCGCGAAAAAATGGAAAATCTTTGTGTGCGACGCCGTATTTGCGGCGGGCTTTGCCTTTCTGCTTTTCGCGTTTTTTTATTTCGTAAACGGAATTCAGCTGAGATGGTATTGTTTTTTGGGGCTTGGACTGGGATTTTTTGCCTACGCGAAAATTCTCGGCGAGCCGCTTGACTTTCTCAAAGCATGGATATATAATAAATGGGACAAAATAAAAGGAGTGTACAAATGCAGGAAAAAAGAAACACGAAAAAAATCCAGCTCGTGACGGTCATCGCCGTCGTGGTGCTGTTTATACTCATACTCGTGCTGGTCACTCTCGTGTCCCAAAAGGTGCAGATGAACGCAAAGAAAAAACGTCTCGTCGAGCAGCAGGACGCTCTTCAACAAATGATAGAAAACGGTTTGGAGGACTACGAATACCGTCAGTCCTTGGAGTATATAGAAAAATATGCGAGAGAAGAGCTAGGAATGATAGACGCAGGCGACACAATTTGGAAGCAGGCGGATTGATTTTCGCAAGGAATATCGTATGATTTTGTCGCTCCCCGTTCAATACGGGGGCGTTTTTTTAGGGCGTTGTACCAATAACCGAAGCGGAGAAATGGACGGATACTTTTACACTGTTGTTTTTCAAAAAAAGGAGGAGAAGCGGCTTAAAGGGCTTTTGACGTGGCTGGCGCTTTTCAGAGCGGCCTTCGTGTCGGCGGCAATATGGTTTGTCGTGGAAATGCTCCTCGATTTCGGACGCAACGGCAGGGCGCTTTGGGCGCTTGCCGTCTTTGTCGCGCTGTCCTTTGCCGCTCTGTGGATTGAAATCAGGCTTGACGTTCTGATAAAAAAGCTCAACGGGTTTTTCAGAAATTCGGAGGAGCCTGCTCTTGCGGCGTTTCACAGGGATATGGGCGAAACGCTTACGCGCACGGGAATTATCAAAAAATCCCGTTACGCCATACTTTTCGCCACGCTCGGCGTAATAACGATTCTTCTCGTGCTTTTGCTTTCGGGAGTTTTCCCCGATTATGTTGTATATTATATCAAAATTCTGACCTGCGCGTTCAGCGCGCTTTACGTTTTTTCGCTGTTGGTATTTACAACGCGCGTAAAAAGTCTGGAAAACGGTTTTTTAAAGCGCAACGAGGGCAGGGTGGTCAGACTTTCCTGCTTAAAGGGCTACACGAAGGGCAACGACGATTTCAAGGTAAAAAAACCGAGTCGTTTTCTGAGCTTTGTCGGAACCCTGTTTTTCGGCAGGGCTTACGCGAAAAGGACGCTTAAAATGCGCGTGTTCGACAACGCGTCAAAGATAAAGCCGCCCTATATCCTGCTTGTAAACCATCAGTCCGGCTTTGATTTCCTTGCGCTTCATCAGGCAATGTATCCCCGTTTGGTAAACGGCGTGATTGCCTACAATCAGATGTTGGGGCACAAAAATCTGTGGCTGAAAATGGGCATGATTCCCAAGCGTCAGTTCGACCTGAGCATAGGTTTTTTGCGTCAGGCAAAGAAAGTCGCCGAAAACAAAGGAATCATTGCTTTGTATCCCGAGGGCAAAATCACCTGCGACGGTCGTCGCGGAGAGATGAGCCCCGCGGTAGCCAAGCTGCTTAAACTTCTCGCTCTGCCCGTTGTCGTGTGCTGCATAAAGGGCTGTTACCTGTTCCGTCCAAAGTGGGCGTACAAAAAGCGCAAAAGCGGCGGCGTCGAGGTGCACATCAACCCGCTGTTTTCGACGGAGGAAATAAAAACTCTTTCGGTCGAAGAAATTTTCGACAAGGTGCTTAAAGCGTTTGAGCACGACGAATTTGAATGGCAAAAGCAAAACGGTATAAGGATAACCGAGCCTTTCAGGGCGGAGGGGCTTGACAGGATTCTTTACAAATGTCCGCACTGCAAAGAGGAGTTTGAAACGGGCAGTCTCGGCGACACGGTTTTCTGTTCTGCCTGCGGCAAGCAGTGGAAGCTGTCCGAAACGGGGCGGCTTGCCGCAGCCGACGGCGAGACGGAGTACGAAAGCATACCCGATTGGTACGACTTTCAGCGAAAAAGCGCAAGAGAGGCGGTGGAGGACGGTTATCTCAATTCAGAGAGGTGCACGGCTTACGCCTTGCCCGACCTCAAAGGCTGGAAGCTGTTGGGAGAAGGCAGTCTTATGTTCGACGGCGACACGCTTACCTATTACAGCGACGACGGCGACCATATAGAGTTTGACGCAAGACCGCTTTACACAGTGCCTTACGGTTTTTCGGACGGGCTGCTGCTTGCCAAGGACAATGTGACGTATTCTTTCGTGTTCGAGGATATGCGTCAGGCGACAAAGCTTAATCTGCTTATAGAAGAGAGCTACAAAAAAAGAAACGAAAACAGGCAATAAAAAATCCCCTCTTAAAAAAGGGGATTTTTTTACATATTTACTTCGGGAAAGGACTTGTGCCGCGAAAGAAATTCGCTGTCAATCGAATATTTTTTCTTGGCTTCCAAAATCGCTTCGGACATTTTTTCAAGACCTTCTGCCGAAACCTGCGGCGCTGCTCCCGACGAGAGCGGACCGAGCTTGTTGAGATAGAGGACAGCCTTGCGCAAAGTTTCCGCAAAATCGTATGCCTCCTCGCGTGTAAAAGAACAGGATATACGCTCCTGCATTATCGCGGCGCAGACCAAGGAATTTTCGTTGAGAATTTCTTTGCCCTTGTCCGTCATTTTAAGCATTATGCGCGCTTTTTCGTTGTCGTAAAATTTTTCAAAATAACCGTTTTTTATCAGTCCGTTCAGGTATTTGTTCAGATTTTTGTATTGAATGCCGACAGCTTGCGCCGCGTCCTTCAAGGAAACGGCTTCGTCGCACGGCAACAGCGTGAAAAATCTCGATTCGGTGCGTTTGATTTTTCCGTATTCCAAACCGAGCTTTTGTTTTATATCAATGAGATAATCGATTACGTTCACGCGATAATGCGTCGACATCAGGTCGCCGTACATGCCGATTAGCAGCGTGGGAAGAAAGTCTGTTTTTTCCATATTCAATATATTAAAGCAATTGTCCGTCGTTTTAAAATGCTTGCCGGAAAAAAATTGATAAAATTTATGTCAAATATTTGTTGACGGCAAGATTTTGCTATGATATAATATGTATCGTACAATTACGATAAATCGTAAGAGTAAGGCAATTTTAAAGCAAAGGAGGCAAAAGAATTGAAAAAAATTTTTAGAACGGTACTGATAAGCATGGCGGTGTTGCTTATGGCAATGTTGAGTTTGGCGTCATGCGGGAAGAGGACTTACAGCGTGACGTTCAAGAGCGGAACGGAAACGGTGGCGGTAGCGGAGACGGACAAGGAGGGGAGAGTATACCCGGCATACGCGGAATGCGCGGAGGGAGTGCGGTTTGTCGGTTGGTACGAAAGCGAGGAGTCTACAACTCCGTTTGACTTTGAAAAAGAAATAACCTCCGACAAAACGCTGTACGCGCGGTTTGCGTCGTTGACTTACGAAGTGAAGTACGACGCAGGGTGCGAGGGGTTGAAGGCGCCCGTGCAGGAGAGCGTCAATCATGACGGGACGTTCACCGTCAAGGCTGCGCCCGAGAGAGTGGGCTACGAGTTCAAGGGATGGACGGACGGCAGCGGGCTTTACTTCGACGGCGACGTATACGTTGCAGACGGCGGCACAATCACTCTTGTCGCCACTTGGGAGTACAGACAGGTAGAAGTAAAATTCGTAGGTTACGACGGCGAAATAGTCAAAAAAGCGCCTTACGGTTCGGACGTGCTGCCGCCGGAGGATTTTGAGCTTCCGCACCAGTTGTTTTGCTATCGTTTGTCCGACTGGGAGGGCGACGGCGATATGACCGAAGTGACGGAAAACCTTACCTTCAACGCCGTTTACGAATATGCTCCTACGGCGGAAGAAAATTTTGAATTTACTTTAAACGACGACAAGCGGAGTTACAGCGTTGCAATCAAAGCAGGCTCCGTAAGTTTTCCCGAGGGATTGGCTATTCCTTGCGAGCACGACGGATTGCCCGTGACAAAAGTCGGCGACTGCGCTTGGCTTGAAGTAAACGGCGACGTTTACGTGCCGTCGTCGGTCAGGGAGCTGCTTGCAGGCGCCTTCGCGGGGCTTTCGGGAGCGTGGCGAATAATTGCGGCGGAGGGATTGGAAACGATAAACAACAACTCTTTCGCTTATATTACCGATACGGACATACTGCTTCCCGCTTCCCTTGCCGAAATGAACGGAAAGCCTTTTTACGATACCTCATTGTCATTGATAAGCTTTGCCGAGGGCGGCGCAAATTTCAAAATAGAAAATGACGGTTTGTATTCCGCAGACGGAAAAACTCTTTTTTTTGCGGACAGTTCCGTCGTTACGTTCACCGTTCCGCGGACGGTCGAGCGTCTTGCAGACGGATTGTTTGCCGACTTTCAGTCGCTGCAATCGGTTGTAGTCGATGCGGACTTGGAGACGCTGCCTTCAAGCACGTTTTATCAGTGCGGCTCTCTTACAACCGTAGTATTCAACGGCGTTGTTAAAAAAGTGCTCGGTTTCAGAGAAAGCGAGAATATAACCGGCAACGAAAACGACGTCTATACCGATGCAAACAATTTCGGTGCGTTTTTCAACTGCCGCTCTCTCAAATCGATTGTGTTCAAGGACGGTCTCGAATACATAGGCGACGGCGTTTTTACCACATTCGGAAGCGCTCTTGAAGAAATAAGCATACCCGCGTCGGTCAAAGAGATACATCCTTTCGCTTTTTCCGAAGCAAACTTTTATTCAGGCGGACTTAAAAAGATAACGGTTTTCGGCGACACGACAAATTCGAGATATTATTCCGACGCCGATTCCGCCTTAATCGAGCGGAACGAAAACGGCGACAGGCTGCTTTTGTTTGCCAACGGCTCGCCGCTTACCGAGTATGTCGTGCCTGCGTCCGTTAAAGAGCTTGGCAGAAACTGTTTTTTCAGAAACGCCAACTTAGTCAAAGTAACCTTGCCGTCCGACATAACCGAGCTGCCTTACGGCTGTTTTGCGGCGTGTCTTTCGCTCAAAGAAATCGTTCTTCCCGCTGCGTTGAGAAATGCGTCCTGCGACTCGGCGGACGGAGCGACGAACGGTTTTGTGGGCGGTTTGCAGCCTTCGGGCAAAAGCGGCGTGTTCGGCGGCTGCGAGTCGCTGGAAACGATTAATCTCGGCGATACCGCGCTTGAATACGTTCACGAGGGTATGTTTTCGTATTGCTCCAAGCTTAAAAGCGTCACTCTTCCCGCGACCGTCAGGGGAGTGGGAGCTTACGCTTTTGAAGGCTGTCCCGTAGAGGCTTACGCTTTGAGCGGAGAAAGCGAGTTTCTTTCCGTCGAGGAGGGCGTGCTTTACGACAAAGGAAAAACTCTGCTGATTGCTTACCCGCAAGGCAGAGAGGAGCAAGCCTTTACCGTGCCGGCAAGCGTTGCGGAGATTGCAGTCGGCGCATTTGCCGACAGTCTGCTCGAAACGGTAGAGTTTGGCGACGGCGTGGCGGTAATCGGAGAAGGAGCTTTTTCCTTTATGTCCGCGCTTAAACGTCTCACGGCGGGCAGCGGAGTTGAAAAAATCGGAGAAGGAGCGTTTTTCAACTATTATTACGGCGGCGACGAAACGGATACGGAGGATAATGCAAACGACGTCCGATTTGTATTCGGCGGTAGCGCTCCCGTATTCGACGGTACGGAGTTTTTTCCTCAAAACGCAACGATAAAGGTGCCGACGGAGCATTTTGCGGGCTGGTACGCCAAGCTGTTTCCTTTCGGGCACTCCGTGCTGCTCGACAAAACGGGCGTGCCCGAGACGACGTTTGTGCTTGTCGGCGCGGACGGAAAAAGGGAGGAGCTTAAAGCGTTGGCAATAGACGTTATGCCTCTGCCCGACGGCGGCGCGTCGGGGAAATATTTTACCGGCTGGTTTTTTAAGGATGGAAGCGTAGACGGCGACTGGGGAACGGAGGCGGCGTTTCCTTTGGTAGGCGACGGCATTGAGACAACCGTTACCGTTTATTCAAGGTGGTCGGACGAGGCGCGGGAGGACGGAAGCTGCAAGGAATTTGCTTTCATTCTTACGGACGAAGCCAAAACTTTTACGCTCTCAAACGGCGTTTACGTTTTCAGATACGACTATAAAAAAACTGAGTTCGGCTTCCTGTCGTTGCAGTGTTCGCTCGAAGCGCTTGACTTCGCCTATATCTTTTCGGTAGAGGATACGACGGGCAAAACGTATCATCCAAACGGAATTTTCGTCAACAGCCCGACGACGTTGTATTTCACTGTCGTTTTTTCCGATATGGAACAGACTTGCGATTGGGAGTTTTTTATCTCGCAATGAAATGTCGCGCTCAAACAAAAGTCGGGGTTTACCATAGGGAATTTTTACCACAGTGAAAGAAGTATAGCGCACTGTACCTTGCGAGCAAGGCAGTGCGCTAATTTATTTTACTTTCTAAATCATTTATTATATAATTACAGTAAGGTAAAAAGTAACTTAGTAAAGAGGTATTATTGATATGGTATGTCCTTATTGTAAGAAAAAAATGTCTGACGGTTATATTCCTGCAATTCAAAGTGCTTTAATGTGGATTCCCGACAATGAGAAAGTGCCGCTATTTGTTTTTAGTAAAGCAAAAGGAGGCGTAAATTTAACAAAAGTTCCGTTTTTTAAAAGGCAAAAGGCAAAATCTTATTATTGTGGCAACTGCAAAATTGTTATTACTCCGGTAGCTGAAGATTATTAAGACAAAGTTAGAAAATGAAAAATAATTTAATGATTGGGAGACAAATTTTAATTCATTGAGTAAGAATAAAAAGAGCGGAGATTTCAAAAATCTCCGCTCTTTTTTTTATGTCTTTAAGAATTGCGCTTTTACCCATGCTTTGTGTTTTAATATTTGTCCGTGTAAGGCTGGTCGGAAAAGCCTTGTGTTTTGAGCTTGGCAGTCATTTTGTCGAGACGGGTTTTATATCATGCGAAAAAATGCCCTGTCAAGCGCGGGCGAAAGGCGAAAACAGGCAACAAAAAACCCCCGACTTCGGGGGCAAAAAAGGGGGAGGGGAATTTAATTTTCAAACAAAGGTCTGCGGCTTGCGAGAATGTCGTTTTCCGGGTCAAGGCTGAAAATGCCTTTTTTCAAAATCGGCACCACGTGTTGGTCAATCATGTGGTCGATTTCTTCGTCGGACAGGTCGGGCTTAATCATGGTGCGAAGGGCAAGGAAGCTGTTTATTCCCATAAACAGATAGGCTGCCGAGTCCACGTCCACGTAGTCGGCCAGCTCCTGTCTGTCGTAGGACAAAGAGCGGATATAGCTTGCGCCGAAAGAGCGGTAGTAATCCACGAAAAGGCTTTTGTCTACCGTCAGGCTTCCCCACAGGATTTCAAACATATCGTGATTTGCCGCGCCGTATTTGACAAACGCCCGCAAACCTTCCTTTTCCTTTTCAAGACGTGTGGTGCAGTTCTTTTTGAGCAGCGCTTCGTTTATTGTATCCTTGATTTCGCGCTGTACGTCCTCCATCAGGCAGCGGTAGAGGGCTGTTTTGTCGTCGAAGTAAATATAAAACGTGCCGACGGCGGTATTGCTCTCGCGGCAAATGTCGGTTATGGACGTCTGATAAAAACCGTTCTTGGAAAAAAGCTTGCGCGCGGCTTTCAGAATCTTGTCCATTTTGCTTTTGCCGAGCTTTGTTTTGGGTTGTGTTACGCCTTTGATTTCGGAATTGTTCATGTTTTAAAACCTTAATTTTTTGCTTTGAAAACACTTTTTTGTTTTTGCCGTGTATATAATAATACTTCCCGTTCAAAAAAGCAAGCGATTTGTGAATCTTTTTCATATTCAAAACAAAAAGTTCTTTAATCGGTTTCGGGCAGGCGAATAAAAATGAAAAAATCACCGTGCCGTTATTTTTTAAACGGTTGACTTTGCCTGACGGCGAGGCTATAATTAAATCGATAAAAAAATATCGATTTAATCTTATCGATAAGCCGTGTATTTAAAAAAACAGGGGATTTTTTCAAAGAAAACGGGCAATAATTAACAAATCCATGCGTTTTCATTTTTAAAATCCGCTCGCCCCGTTGACAACGGTTGGTTGTTGGGCTAAAATATACGCGTAAATATGAGGATTGTTCATAAATGAAATCGTTTCATATTTGCGGTTTTTAAGAGCAATATATTTAAAAGGAGATAAATATGAATTACTCGGAAATCAAAATCGGTCAAAAGGCATCGGTCACCAAGACCTTCAAGGACGAGGACGTAAGAAAATTCGCCGAAGTCAGCATGGACGTCAACCCGATTCATCTGGACGACGAATACGCGAAAAAGACCGTTTTCGGTCAACGCATCGTGCACGGCATTTTGACGTGCGGACTTATTTCCGCAGTGCTTGCCAACAAGCTTCCCGGAGAGGGAACTATTTATCTGGGGCAGGAAGTGAGATTTACGTCGCCCGTGCTTTTGGGAGACACAATCACCGCCGAGGTGGAAGTCGCGGAGATGAGAGACGACAAACACATCATCAAGCTCAACACCGTCTGCAAAAATCAGGACGGCAAGGTGGTTGTCTCCGGCGTCGCGACCGTAAAACACGACTAATCTGAACAGGAGTATCGTTTAGAAATGGACAAGGTTTTTAAATACGAGTTATTCAACAAGATGATAAGGGATTTCGCGGTCAACGAGGTCAAGCCTTTGGCTCACGAGGTTGACGAGCAGGAGCGTTTCCCTTACGAAACCGTCGAAAAGATGGCAAAGCTCGGACTCATGGGCATAATCGTACCCAAAGAGTACGGCGGCATGGGCGGAGATTACAAAATGTATATCAAAGCCGTGGAGGAGCTTTCCAAGGTCTGCGCCACGACGGGCGTTATACTTTCCGCGCACACCTCGCTGTGCATTGCTCCGATTATGGAGTACGGCAACGAAGAACAAAAGAAAAAATATCTGCCTAAGCTTGCGTCGGGAGAGTGGCTTGGCGCTTTCGGTCTGACAGAGCCGAACGCGGGCACGGACGCCAACAATCAGACAACCACTGCGGTGAAAGAAGGCGACCACTGGGTGCTCAACGGCAGCAAAATATTCATAACCAACGCCGGTCCCGCCAACGTATATTTCGTCATAGCGGTCACGGGACGCAATCCCAAGGGCGTGGAGTGCGCCGCGTTTATAGTGGAAAAGGGCTTCCCCGGATTTTCCGTGGGCAAGAAAGAGCTGAAAATGGGTATACGCGGCTCGTCCACCTGCGAGCTTATATTTGAAAACTGCATAGTTCCCGAAGCCAATCTGGTTGGCAAAATCGGCGAAGGCGTCAAAATGGCGCTCAAAACTCTGGACGGCGGCAGAGTGGGCATTTCCGCTCAGGCGCTCGGCATAGCCGAGGGCGCGTTGGAAGCCACCGTCGCATACGTCAAGGAAAGAAAGCAGTTCAACAAGCCTATTTCGGCATTCCAAAACACTCAGTTCTGCCTTGCCGACCTGTACACCAAGATAAACGCCGCGTCTTTGCTGGTTGAACGCGCAACCGAAGCCAAGCAGAACAAGTCGCCCATGCTGGGTATGTACGCCGCGCAGGCAAAGCTGTTTGCCGCGGAGACGGCAATGGAGGTCACGACCAAGTGCGTGCAGCTCCACGGCGGCTACGGCTATACGAGAGAGTATCCCGTCGAGAGAATGATGCGCGACGCCAAAATCACCGAGATTTACGAAGGCACAAGCGAAGTTCAGCGCATGGTTATTTCCGGCGCGCTGCTCAAAAAATAGGAGATAGGCAGAAATGAGAATTTTAGTTTGCATGAAACAGGTTCCGGATACGACGGACATAAAGATAGACCCCAAAACCAACACCCTCAAAAGAGACGGCGTGCCTTCCATTATGAACCCCGACGACAAAACCGCTCTCGAAGTGGCTTTGCGCTTGAAGGACGAGTACGGCGCGGAAATAGCGGTCATCTCCATGGGGCCTCCTCAGGCGGAAATCATGCTCAGAGAGGCTCTCGCCATGGGCGCCGACGAGGCTTACCTTATGACGGACAGGGCGTTTGCGGGTTCCGACACTCTTGCGACCTCCACAATCATCGCCGCCGGCATCAAAAAAGTGGGCTGCGACTTTGTTATCGGCGGACGTCAGGCAATCGACGGCGACACGGCTCAGGTGGGACCTCAGATTGCCGAGCATCTCGGATGGCCTCAGATAACCTACGCCGTAGAACTCAAAAAGGACGACAAGGACGTGTTTACCGTCAAGCGTCAGTTTGAGGACAGATATCAGATGCTCAAAGTAAAGGCTCCTTTCGTGGTTACCGTTCTTTCACAGATGGCGACTCCGAGATATATGCACGTAAAGGGCATTGTCGAGCAGGAAGAAAAACAAATCAACATCATCAATTTTGCCGACCTCGACCTCGACGTCAACAACATAGGTCTTGCGGGCTCTCCCACTAAGGTCAAGACCACGTTTACTAAACAGTTTGACAGCAACAAAGAGGTCGTGGAGCTGCCCGTTGAAGAGGCCGCTAAGCTTATCGCCGAAAAATTGGCTGAAAAGCATTTCATCTGAGGTCGGGAGGAATTTAAAATGGCTAAAAATATTTTCGTTGTTTGCGAACAGAGAGATAACAAAATCCAAAACGTAAGCCTTGAGCTTTTGGGCGTCGCCAATGAGCTTGCCGCAGTCACTAAGGAAAAAGTTTGCGCGGTTGTTTTGGGCGACAAAATCAAGGAAGCGGCGAAAGAGCTTGCAGGCTACGGCGCGGATATCATATACGTGGTGGAGGACAAAGAACTTAAATATTATCTGACGGAGCAGTATTCGCAGGCGGTGTATCAGGTTCTCAAAACCTATGAGCCGAACATTGTTCTTTACGGCGCGACGAGTATCGGTCGCGACCTCGCTCCCAGACTTTCGGCACGTCTGAGGACGGGACTCACCGCCGACTGCACAAAGCTCGAAGCGGACGAGCAGGGCAATCTTTACATGACGCGTCCCGCTTTCGGCGGCAATCTGTTCGCCACCATAGTGTGCCCCGACCATCGTCCTCAAATGTCCACCGTCAGAGGCGGCGTTATGAAAAAACGCGAATTCGACGCGGGCAGAAAGGCGGAAATGGTGGAAGTCAAAATAAATTGGGACAAATCCCGCTTTGCGGTTTCCGTTGTGGAAGAAGTGCTTGCCGAGAAATCCGCGGAGAGCATAGACGACGCTAAATTCCTTGTTTCCTGCGGAAGAGGCGTCAAAAACAATCTCGAAAAGGTCGCCGCCTTTGCCAAGAGCATCGGAGCCACGACAAGCTCCAGCCGCGCGTTGGTGGACTCGGGACTCATGCCTTCCGAAAAGCAGGTCGGTCAGACGGGTAAAACCGTGCGTCCGCAGGTGTATATGGCTTTGGGTATTTCGGGCGCGGTACAGCACCTTGCGGGTATGGAGGAGTCCGAATTTATCGTTGCAATAAACAAGGACAAGGACGCTCCCATTTTCAAGGTCGCGCATCTCGGAGTGGTGGCGGACGCCAACGCGATTCTGCCTTATCTTGAAAAGGAAATCAAAAAACTCGCGAAATAATGGCTTTTGCAGCCGCCGATTAAGCATTTTGTATTAAAAGGCGGCTGTTTTGCTAAATTTCGATGTTTTCAGGGGAATAATGTTAATAAATTTGTCAAATACTATTGACATTTTTCCAAATAATGGTAAAATTTGGATATGAAACATATTCACAAGTGAATCGGTTTCATATCCTTTGATTAAAAACAAGGAGATGGAAACAAATGTGTGACAAAAAAGTTTTTGTAGTCGCCGCCAAGCGTTCCGCCATAGGCAGTATGTTGGGTTCGCTTGCCAACACTCATCCCGCCGACCTTGGTGGAGCAGTGGTCAGGGCTTTGCTTGAAAGCGCCAAGGTTGCTCCGGAAGCCGTAGACGAGGTTATCGTAGGCAACATACTACCTGCCGGAAACGGACAGGGCATAGGCCGTCAGGTCGCAATCAAGGGAGGTATTCCCATCGAAACGCCCGCTTACGCCGTCAATATGGTGTGCGGCAGCGGCATGAAGGCCGTTATCAACGCCGTTGCGGAAATCAAGGCGGGCATGGCGAATCTCATTGTCGCGGGCGGCGTCGAATGCATGAGTTCGGCTCCTTACCTTATTCCCAAAAACGCCCGTCAGGGTATAAAAATGGGCGACTTCAAGGTTACCGACCACATGGTTTTTGACGCTTTGACGGATGCGTACAGCAAGGTTCACATGGGTATTACGGCGGAAAACATAGCCGAAAAATACGGGATTTCCCGTCAGGCTCAGGACGAGTTCGCTTACGCCTCGCAGACCAAGGCAATCAAGGCGGTTGACAGCGGCGCGTTCAAGGACGAAATCGTTCCCGTTACGGTAAAGGTCGGCAAGGAAGAAAAGGTTTTCGACACCGACGAATATCCCAACAGAAACACCAATCCCGAAAAGCTTGCCAAGCTGCGTCCCGCATTCAAGCCGGACGGAACGGTGACCGCGGGCAACGCCAGCGGCATAAACGACAGCGCCAGCTTCACCTTGATAGCAAGCGAGGAGGCTGTCAAAAAATTCGCACTCACGCCTATGGCGGAAATTATCGCGGTAGGTCAGGGCGGCGTAGACCCTCAGTTCATGGGACTCGGTCCCGTGCCGGCGATTTTGCAGGCGCTTAAAAACAGCGGACTCAAACTCAGCCAGATGGAGGTCTTGGAGCTTAACGAAGCGTTTGCCGCGCAGTCCTTGGGCGTCATACACGAGCTGTCGCAGAAGTGCGACTTAAAGAAAGAGGAGATACTCGCGCGCTGCAACCCCAACGGCGGCGCCATCGCGCTCGGACACCCTGTCGGAGCCAGCGGAAACAGAATTATCGTAACACTGCTGCACGAAATGATAAAGGCGGGCAACAAGCTCGGTCTCGCAAGCCTGTGCATAGGCGGCGGAATGGGCACCGCGGTCATACTCAAAAGAGACTGATTGAAAAAAAACAAAGTCGAAAATAAAAAATTTATTCAGAGGTGTATATTATGAGACTTAACGGAAAAGTTGCCGTTGTTACCGGCGGCGCAAAAGGACTCGGCGGCGAAATGTGCCAGCTGTTTGCAAAAGAAGGCGCGAAGGTTGTGGCTGTGGATATGATGCCTTTGACCTATGAAAACGCCAATGTGGAGTTCTACAAGCTCAACGTCACCAGCTCCGAAGACTGCAAGGAGTTTTACGACTACGTTATCAAAAAATACGGCAAGGTTGACGTATTGGTAAACAACGCGGGCATCACCAGAGACGCCATGACGCGCAAAATGACCGACGAAATGTGGAACGCGGTTATTTCCGTCAACCTTACGGGCGTGTTCAATCTGACTCGTCTTATCGGACCTCAGATGGAAGAAATCGGCGGCGGCAGTATAATCAACATTTCCTCCGTCGTAGGCGAATTCGGCAATATCGGACAGGCCAACTACTCCGCGACCAAGGCGGGCGTTATCGGTCTCACCAAGACATGGGCAAAGGAATTTGCCAGAAAGGGCGTGCCCGTGAGAGTAAACGCAATCGCTCCCGGCTATATCATGACGGACATGATGAAAACCGTGCCCGAGGATTTGCTCAAAAAGTTTGCGGGACAGACCATGCTCGGCAGACTCGGTCAGCCCATAGAAATAGCCAACGCCGCGCTGTTCCTCGCTTCGGACGAAGCGTCTTACGTGACGGGACATCTTTTGAGCGTAAACGGCGGAATGAGATTGTAAACCGACGAAATTCGGTCTCGGTATTTTTACTAAAGCAAGGCAATTCTCTCCCCAAACGGGAGAGAATTGCCTGTCGGTATTTCGGTTGTTCTTTCGGACGACCTTTTGCAGGGCTTGCCGCGTGTGATATCGCTTGTTTTTGTCAATAATATAATGCGGTATTGCGACGGAAGCGACCTTTCGGGGGATTATTTTCGGAAATTAAAGGAGTAAAAGATTATGATTGACGTAGGAATTGTCGGCGTAGGGACGTATCTTCCCGAAAAAACCATGAAAGCGGCGGAAATTGCCGGACTCACCAACGGAGTATGGAGCGAGGACGCCGTTATAAACAAACTCGGAATAAAACAGAGATATTTGCCCGGTCCCGATGACGGAACTCAGGAAATGGGAGCCAAGGCGGCTTTGAAATGCTTGGAAAACACCGGCGTCGACCCCAAAGAAATAGACGTTATTCTGTGTATCGGCGAGGAGTGGAAGGAATATCCTCTCACCACGTCCGCCTGCTATATTCAGGACAGAATAGGCGCGACAAACGCGTGGGGTATAGACGTGCAGAATCGTTGCTGCACCTGCGTGTCCGCGATGAAAATCGCCGCGGATATGTTGAGAGCCGACGACGAAATAAATACCATTATGATTTGCGGCGGTTACCGCAACGGCGACTTCGTGGATTTTACGGATAAAAATATGTCCATGATGTACAACCTTTCCGCAGGCGGCGGCGCAATCATACTGAAAAAGAATTACGGAAAAAATTTGCTGCTGGGCAGCAAAATCATGTCCGACGGCAGCCTTGCGAGAACGGCGGGCGTCGAAATCGGCGGTATAGCTCATCCTTTCACAAAAGACAACATCGAAGAGGGATACAAGTCGTTGAGACTTCTCGAACCGCAGAAGATGAAGGACAGACTCAACGAGGTGTCCATGCCCAATTGGTATCACTGCATAGACGAAAGCTTGAGACAGGCGGGAATGACGAGAAAGGACATCGGATATCTTGACGTCCTGCACATGAAACGCAGCGGCCACAAGGGAATGCTTGCTGAATTGGGACTTACCGAGGAGCAGAGCATTTATCTCGAAGATTACGGTCACGTAGGACAAATAGACCAGATTTTGTCGTTGGAGCTTGCTTTGAAAGCCGGCAAAGTCAAGGACGGCACGGTAGTGTGCATGATAGCCGCCGGTATCGGTTACGTCTGGTCGGCAAACATCATCAAGTGGGGTAACAAATGAATTTTTTACAAGTCATTGTAAATAGTCTGCCGCAGATGGCGATTTACTCTCTGGCGACAATAGGTATCGTTCTGATTTTCAGAACAACGGGTACCACAAACTTCGCGCAGGGGCTTATCGCCACCTTGGGTACGTTTATGACGACGCAGATGGCATTGTATGCGGGGCTTCCGCTCTGGCTGGGGTTGATTATCGGTATGGCGGTGGCGTTTTTGATGGGCATATTCATGGACGTCGTGCTGATTCGCAACGCGCGTAAAATAAATGCGTCGGGCAAACAGATGATAACCATGGGTATGCTGCTCATACTCTCGTACGTGATTCCCGTTATATTCAAGAATATAACTTCCAACGGCAATCTCGGAAATGTGTTCGAGTCGGGACCTTTGACCTTTAAATTGTTCGGCGTCACTCTCACAATCGCGCGCAATTACGTTTACGTAATCATACTTGCAATCCTGCTTTTGGCGGTGGTGTTTATCTGTCTCAAATTCACCAAATGGGGACTGGGCGTCAGGGCTACCGCTTCCAACGAGGTGGTTTCGCAGATGCTCGGCATAAACACCAAAGTGATTACGGCTTTCAGTTGGGCAATTTCCGGCGCGCTGGCGACAATCGCGGGCGTGTTTCAGGCGGGCGGCGTCGCGCTCAACGTGACGATTATGAGCAACGTGCAGGTGTTCGGCTTCCTTGCCTGCGTATTGGGAGGCTTTAACAGCTTTTTCGCACCGATCATCGGTACGATAATCATACCTTTGCTCTACAACATATTCGGCTCGCTTCCCATTCAAAATGCGGGAATGTGGCAAACGGCAATGACGTTTATTGTCGTTATGATACTAATCCTGGTATTCCCCAACGGTATATTGGGCAAGAAAACTATAAAGAAGGTGTAATTATGTTAGGATATCATTTGAAAAAGAATGTTAAACCGATAGTAAAGCATCCGTTTTTCGCCTTCATAGTTTTCGGATTGGTATTGATTCTGCTCCAAATTTTAAGCTGGACTGCGGGATTTCCCAAGTCGTCGGCAATGAGCGGAATTGCGACGGTGCTTATCTATTCGATAGTGGGCTTCGGTTTTACGTATCTGTTGGGATACGCGGGGTTGGCGTCGCTCGGCACGGCGGGCTTTACGGGGCTGGGAGCATATATAGTCGGATATTTTCTGCGTGAAACGGGCGTTCCCTACATCGTGAGCATTCTCGTCGTGCTTGCCGTGTCCATTATTCTGGGCGTTGCCGTAGGATTTATTTCCCTTCGTATAGAGGGTATATTCCTTGCAATCGTTACTCTCGGTCTTTCGGAAATACTTTACCAGATTTTTACCAACTGGATCGATTTTACGGGAGGTCCGAACGGCAGCTCGGCTTCCATACCGATTTTTCAGAAATGGCTTGGACTCAGTACGACGACGTCAAAAAGAGCGATGTTTATCGTATTGGTTGTTGTAGTGGTTTTTCTCATGATAATCACCTTCAACCTGTGCAAAAGCAGCACGGGACGCGCCATGCTCGCCATGAAAAACAGCACGTCGGCGGCGCAGGCGATGGGCATAAGTTTGCTCAGATACAGACTGCTCGCTTTCGTTCTCTCGACGGTATATGCAGGTATCGGCGGCATTATGTTCATGAGTTATCTGGGATACGCTTCGCCCACAAACTGGACGCTTATGTTCTCCCTCAATCTGCTTGCCGCAGTCATTATAGGCGGCACTCGCAGCCTGTGGGGAACGATTGTCGGCTGCTTTATCGTATTCGGACTGACTCCGATTTTCTTCCAGGATATTGCGTTTTTGAGAGATAATTCGTGGTTCATGTACGCGTTGATAGGCGTGTTGATTATTCTTATAATCATGTTCTATCAGGGCGGCTTGGTTCAGCTTGTCAGAGATATAATAAACGGCATAAAGAAGGCGCGCGCAAAGAGGAGACTCTACAGATATGGAGAAGAAGAATAATCAAATGGTCGACAAAGAAAAGGAGCTTAAAAACGTTGCTCCCGACACCGACGTTGCTCCCGATGTGACGGACGCTTCCTCTTTTCAGGGAGAACCTTCCCATCCTTCGTCCAACCGTCAACAGATGCGGTTGATTAACAGGATAGATTATTACAAATGGAAAATCAACCTTTTGACCGAGTTGATTTCCGTGGAAAGAGAAAATCTTGAAAAGAGTCGGGATAACAGAACCGGCGCCTTCAAAGAAAGGCAGAGGAGAAAAATTTTCCCGTTAAAACTCAAAGCGTCCGATGTCGACGAGGCGGTAGAAGAGCTGTACGGTCGGGATATAGAAAAATTCGACAAGCGGCAAAAGCTGAATTTCAGAGAATACAGACAGAATCTGCGCAGAGCGGAAGGTCTGCTCAATACCGACGGCACGCTCAAGCGTTTCGAGCTTGATGCGGAAGGCAACGAAATTCCATTTGAAGCAAAGCTGTCGGCAGAGTCCCAAGAGCTGCTCAAAGCGTTTGAGGTTTCTCAAGCGGAACAGAGAGCGGCGTTTATAGAAGGGTTGAGAGTCAAGGCCGTAGCAGCCGTCGGCGAAGGGGCGGCAGACGCGGAGGATATTTACGAAGCGGCTCGATTAGAAGACGAGACTGCGTTGGAGTCTTTCGTCGCGGAAGAAAATTCAAGAATAGAAAAGCGTATGGAAAAATACGTCGAAGCGACGCAGTTCAAAATCAACCGCTACAACGAAAAGCTGCTTTCCATGCAGGAAAAGCTTGCCGAGCTTATGGCGGAAGAGGAAGCAAAATTCGGTGTGGAGCTGCCTGCCGACGTCATATTGCGGCTTGACCGTCTGACCATGGAGTTCGGCGGCTTGAAAGCGGTAAACAATTTGTCCTTCGACGTCAAAAAAGGCGAAATTTTCGGTCTTATAGGTCCCAACGGCGCGGGCAAAACAACGGTTTTCAACTGCATAACTCAATTTTACAAGCCTACCGGCGGATTGATTTATTACAGAAACCGCGAGGACAAAGTAATAGTTCTCAACAAATATCAGGTTCACGACGTAATAAAGACGGGTATAGTGAGGACGTTCCAGAACGTAGAGGTCATTTACGAGCTTTCAATACTCGACAATCTGCTCATTGCGGCGCATACGCAGTACAAAAGCAATATTTTCGCTCAGATGTTCAACACAAAGGGCGTAAGGCAGGAGGAGGCGGTCAACCGCAAAAAGGCTTTGAAGGTGCTGGAATACTGCGGTCTGCTGGACAAAAAGGATTTGCCTCCCGTCGGTTTGCCCTACGGCGTACTCAAAAGGATTGAGCTTGCGAGAACGCTTATGGCGGGTGCGTCTCTCATTATACTGGACGAGCCTGCGGCAGGTCTCAACGACAACGAAACAATCGAGCTTGCGCAAATGATAAGGCGCATCCGCGACGAATTCAACGTCACGATTTTTCTTGTGGAGCACGATATGGGACTTGTCATGGATATATGCGAGCACATCTGCGCGATTTCCTTCGGCAAAAAGCTGGCTTACGGCACGCCTCAGGAAATTCAGGCGAACCCCGTCGTTCAGGAGGCTTACCTCGGTACCAACGAAGTGAAAAAGGAGGCGCAAAATGGCTAAAATTCTCGAACTGCGCGACTTGTGCGTGAGCTACGGAGCTATTGACGCCTTGAAATCGGTCAATATAAGCGTCGAGGAGGGCAGCATCGTTGCATTGCTCGGTGCAAACGGCGCGGGCAAAACGACAACTCTCAGAACAATATCCGGCGTTGTCAAAGCCAAAAGCGGACAGGTTCTGCTCAAAGACGAGCCAATCACCAACAGAGTGCCTTACAAAATTGCCAGTCTCGGCGTAATTCAGTCCCCCGAAGGTCGCCTTATTCTCAACGGGCTGACTGTGGAGGAAAACTTGAAGGTCGGAGCATACGGCTTGAAAGGACAGGCAATACGGGTGAAGAAGCCTGACGGCAGTTACGAAACCGTCAAAATGAGCAAGTCGCAGCTGATCAAATACAACTTTGACAAGGTGTACAAGCTGTTTCCCATTTTGCAGGAGCGCAAAAAGCAGCAGGCGAACACGCTCAGCGGCGGAGAACAGCAGATGTTGGCAATCGGCAGAGCGCTCATGGCGTCCCCCAAGGTGCTTTTGCTTGACGAGCCGTCGCTCGGACTTGCACCTCTGATTATCCGCGATATATTTGAAATAATAAAGCAGATAAAGGAAGAGGGCAACACCATTCTTATCGTAGAGCAGAACGCTTATCAGACGCTCAAAATCGCGGACTACGCTTATGTTTTGGAGCTTGGCAAAATCAGTATGCAGGGTCCCGCAAACGAGCTGATTCACGACGAGCGCCTTGTTGAAGCATATCTTGGCGGCAAAAAGGATTAAGTCGCACAAAATCGGTATTTTTGTCCCGAAAGGGGCAATGATATAAAATAAAAATAAAAACGACTGATGGAAAGACATCAAAGGAGAAAAAGTAGATGAAAAAAGTTCTAAAATCAGTAGTCGCGGTAGTTTTGTGCCTGGCTATGGTTTTGTCTTTGGCAGCCTGCGGTCCCAAGTACACTAACGGTATTTCTACCGAAGAGTTTACCGACAAAAAGACCGGCGTAAGCTACAAAGGCAGAATCAAAATCGGCGCGGCGATAGCGCGCACGGGCGCTTACTCTTTGGTCGGTGAGCCTTACGGCGGATTCTATGATTTGTACGTAAGATACATCAACGAGGAGCTTGGCGGAGTTGCCAAAGGTACGGGCGAGGGCGCTTTGGGTTACAAGCTCGAAGCAACCACGTATGACGATCAGGGCGACGGCGCGCAAGGCAAGAACTATATCCAAAAGCTGGTCGAAGACGACGGCGTATTCGCGTTGGTCGGCAATCTCGGCACATGGAACATTGTTGCCGCTCAGGACTATATAGAGGAAAGCGGAGTCCCCAGCGTTTATTGGGGAACGGGTTCGTCCTATCAGTATTTCAACCCCGCAGAGGGAAATGAAAGATACACTTTCCCCGTGCAGCCCATTTACAACACCGAAGGCAGAATAATGTACCTGCGCGCTATGCAGCTTGCCTCTCTTGAAGGCTCCGGAGTTACGTCCGTCAGCAAAATCGGCGTTATCCACTCTTCTTCCGACGACGGCGCGAGCATCAAAGCCGGTATCGAAGAGCAGAGAAACATCAACATTCAGACCAATCCTGATCAGCCCGAGGTTATTTTTGCTCAGATTAATTCTACCACTGCAACCGAACTGGCCTCTCAGGTTCAGTTGGTAAAGGATTGCGACGTTGTTATCATTGCGGGCAACCAGACTTATTTCCAGGCGGCTTACACCGCAATGCAGACCGCTGACGTAAGAAAGCCCGTTATCACTTCTTACGTCAATATCGCTCCCGCGACCGTTCCCGATGAAGCGGTTGATGCCAATGCGTCCGATATTTACGGCGGAGCTTGGGTTATAATCGACGATTCCGCGGATGAGCGTCAGAAAGCCGACTTCACAAGATTCGTAGGTATATGCACTTGGGGCGTAGAAAAGGGAATTATCAGCCAGAGCATCGCAGATTCTTATATGATTTCTGCTTACGCAATGTCCTCCTTTATCGCTCTCGAAGTATTTATGGAAGGCATCAATAGACTTGCCGACAAGGAAATCACCAGAGAAGCGTTTCTCGAGGCTATGGAAAGCGCGCCTATCAATGTGCCTATTTCCGGCGGCGTAAATTATGCCAACGGTCAAAGAATCGGTTTGGACGGCATGAGCTTTGTTAAGTATGTCAGACCTACCGAGGCAGGTGCGGCAGCTTCCACGGGAACATTTGTGAATGTTATCGGAATGCAGTCTATCGACCAGATACTCGGCGAACTCGGCGACGCAGAATAATTCTGTCAGACAAAATGCAGTAAAAGGGGAGGGTTTCCTCCTCTTTTATTGCTAAATTCTTTAATTTAAAAGCTTTGATATAGTTGAACGTGAAGCCGCGTTTTTTGAGTATGCGGGCTTATCGGCAAGCGCGTCGATGCGTCCGCAAATTTAAAAAATTCGAGAGAGGTAAATTTATGTCGGAGTTTTTGTTCAAAGGAAAAAAAGTTTATTACGAGCTGCACGGGGAAGGGGAACCCATCCTTGTGCTTAACGGAATCATGATGTCTACGGAAAGCTGGAACGCCTTCAAGCCTTCTTTTTCCAAAGACAACCTTCTGATTCTTGTGGACTTTTTCGATCAGGGCAGAAGCGACAGGCTGGATTTCGAGTACAAACACGATTTGCAGGTGGATTTGCTCAAAGCTCTGCTCGAACACATAAAAATCGACAGGGTAAACGTGGTGGGCATTTCCTACGGCAGCGCAGTCGCGCTGCAATTCGTGCTGAAATATCCCCGATGCGTCAGACGGCTGTGTCTGTTCAACGGCGCGGCGCGTACAAGCAGCTGGCTTACGGAAATAGGCTGGGCGTGGAACGAAGCCGCAAAGCTCGGAAGCGGCAGAGATTATTATTACACGACAATCCCTCCCGTTTACTCCACGTATTTTTACGAAAGGCGTCTTGACTGGATGAAAAACCGCGCCAAAAAGCTTATTCCGTATTTTGACAGAAAGGACGTTCAGGAGAGCCTGATCAGACTGACAAACAGCTCCGAGGGCTACGACGTTTCCGATCGTCTGGGAGAAGTCGAGTGCCCTACGCTGATTGTGAACGCTACCGACGACGTTCTTATTCCGCTTGTGGAGCAGACAAGACTTCACGAGGGCATAAAAAACAGCGAAATGGTGATTATCCCCAAGTGCGGTCATGCGAGTATGTATGAAAAGCCCATGCTGTTTTCAAGCCTTGTGCTCGGTTGGATAAACGTCAAAGACGAGGATTACGAATCTATTTTCGCTTAAAAGGAGGGAATAGGAAATGGAAATTTACGACAAAAAGTTTGTGGAACTCGGCAACGGAGAAAAATACGCGTTCATCGAAACGGGTAAGGGCGCGCCGTTGCTGCTTATTCACGGCAACATGTCAAGCGGCGTGCATTTTTCGCCTATCTTGCCCGCCCTTGCCGAAAAATTTCATTGCTTCGCACCCGATTTGCGCGGCTTCGGCGACAGCAGCTACAACAAACCCTTCGGCAGCCTGAAAGAGCTTGCCGGGGACGTAAAGCTGTTTGCCGACAGAATGGGCTTGAAGGAGGCATACGTCATAGGTTGGTCCACCGGCGGCGGAGTGGCTTTGGAGCTTGCGGCTGCCGAGCCGCAATTTGTCAAAGCCGTTTTTTCCATTGAGGGAGCGAGCCACAAGGGATATCCCATATTCAAAAAAGACGAAAAGGGTATGCCGATAGTAGGCAGTCTTTATTCCTCTCCCGACGAAATGGGAGAAGACCCCGTTCAGGTCAAGCCCGTGAGTCTTGCCTTTGCCGCCAAAAACTTTCAGGCGACGGACGCGCTGTGGAAAGCCACCATATACGTTGTGAACAAGCCCTCTCAGAAGGACAACGAGATACTTATAAACGAGACCATGAAGCAGGTTTGTCTCAACGAGCTGGATTGGTCGCTTGCAAACATAAATATGTCAGACTCGCCCAATTTTTATCAGAAGGGCGACGACACAATTAAAAACGTCGTGTGCCCCTGCGCGTTCACAAGCGGAGAGCTGGACATGGTAGTTCCGCGCTACATGGTCATGGAAAACGTAAACGCGGTGAAAAACAGCAAGCTCTTGGCTTACGAAAAGTGCGGACATTCGCCGCTTGTCGATTGCCCCGACAGACTGATAAAGGACATAACGGAATTTTTTGCCTGACGGCGCAAAGGAGAAACGGAAGCTTCCGTTTCTCTTTTTTTCTTTGCTTTCGGGTGCCGTGCAATGACTTGATAAGCTGCGCGAATTATGCTAAAATATAAGAAGATTGTTTGAAGCGGGGTATTCCATGAAAACAGGTATTGTCGCTCCCTCCCGACAGGAGCTTGAACCTTTTTTGAAGCGTTGCGAAAACGTAGAGGCAACAAAGCGCAGCGGTTTTGAGTTTTTTACCGCCACGCTTTTCGACAAGGAGCTGGTTTGCGTCATCTGCGGCATATGCAAAACAAACGCCGCGTGCGCTACGCAGGCGCTTTTGGACGGCTTTGACGTAAGCCGTGTGTTTCTGCTGGGCGTGTGCGGAGCAATCAGTCCCTCCCTTAAAATAAAGGACACGATTGTGTGCACCTCTGTGGCTCATCACGACGTGGAGCAAAGTATTTTGACGCAAAACGAACCGCGCTTTGCTTCGGCTGCGTTTGAGTGCGACAAAACACTGCTCAACGCCGTGCAGAGGGCGGAGCTCAACGGGCTTCCTTACGGTGTGAAGCTCGTTTACGGAAAGGAGGTTACCGGCGAGTCGTTTGTGGACAGGGAGGGGCGCGAGCAAATCGTCGCGGCGCATTCCCCGTTGGGCGTCGACATGGAAACGGCGGCGGCGGCGCAGGTGTGCGCGCTCAACCGCGTGCCTTTTCTTGCGCTGCGCACCGTGACGGACACGCCTTTTGAAAGCGGTCTGGAAGTGTTCGGCAAAAATCTTGCAAGCGCTTCGGAAATATGCGCTTTGGCTCTGTATGAAACGCTGAAACAGCTGTGACGGAGTAGATATGCACAAGGTTGTTATTGCACCAGATTCGTTCAAGGGAGTTTTGAGCGCAAGAGAGGTGTGCGACATAATCAGCTATAAAATAAACAGGCATTATCCCTTTTGCCAAATTGTCAAAGTGCCTGTCGCGGACGGAGGAGAGGGAAGTATCGAGGCTTTTCTCTGCGCAAAAAACGGAAAAAAGATTTTTTGCGACGTCAAGGGCGCAAACGGCGAAACCTTAAACTGCTATTTCGGCATTTTTGAAAAAACCGCGGTGGTGGAAGTGGCTCAGGCGGTGGGGCTGAGTCTGCCTACGCGCGCGCCCGCGCTTTCGGGTACTACCTACGGCGTGGGACAGCTTATCGGTCAGGCTGTCAAAATGGGCGTGGAAAAAATACTTCTGTGTCTTGGAGGAACAAGCACCGTGGACGCGGGCTGCGGGATGGCTGCGGCTCTCGGCGCAAAGTTTTACGACAAGGAGTTTAGGGAATTTCTGCCTGTGGGCAAAAATCTGTGCGAAATCAGGTCGGTGGATTTTTCCGCGATGCGCCGCCTGTTGGGGCTTGTCAGAATCAATGTTTTGTACGACGTGGACTGCAAGCTGTGCGGTGACGAGGGGGCGGCGGCGGTGTTCGGTCCGCAAAAGGGACTTACGCCGTCCGAAATTTCCTTTGCGGACAAAAATCTTGCTCATTTTGCCGAAGTCGTAGGTCAGGCTTGCGGCTTTCGCCCCGAAGAAATCAAAGGCGGCGGCGCGGCGGGAGGTATGGGCGCGGGCGCAAAGGCGTTTTTCAACGCCGACATGAATCGGGGCATAGACGCCGTGCTGGAAACGATAAATTTCAATTCTCTCATACGAGACGCGGATTTGATTATTACGGGAGAGGGGCGGCTGGATTCGCAAAGCGTTTACGGCAAGGCGCTGAGCGGCGTTTGCCGCGCGGCAAAGAGGATGAACGTGCCCGTCGTGGACATCGTGGGCGAAGTGGGCGCCGTGGACAGAGAGCAGCTTTACAGATTCGGTCTTACCGCCGTTTTTGCGCTCAACAACGATATAAACTGCGGAAACGCCAAGGAAAAGAGTACGCTTGCCTTGTCTGCGCTTACAGACGAAATTCTCAACCTTTGGTCAATCGGTAACAGAGCGGACAACGCAAGGAGCTTTAACAAAATATGAAAAAAATCGCGGTGTTGACAAGCGGCGGAGACGCGCCGGGAATGAACGCCTGCATCAGGGCGGCGGTTCGTTTCGGGTTGTCAAAAAACATGGAGATGTACGGAGTCATGCGCGGGTACGAGGGGCTTTTAAAGGGCGACATATTCCGCATGTTCCGTCATTCCGTCACCGACATAATACAGCGCGGCGGCACGATTTTGAAAACCGCCCGCAGCGAAAGATTTTTCGATGAGGAAGGGCGCAAAGAGGCTCGGGACAGACTTGCCGCTCTCGGAATAGAGGGGCTTGTGGTCATCGGCGGCGACGGCAGCTTCAACGGCGCGGCAAAGCTCGCTTGCGAGACGGATATAAAGGTCGCCTGCATTCCCGGTACGATAGACAACGACTTGAATTACACCGACTATACGTTGGGCTTCGACACGGCGGTGAACACCGTGCTGAACGCGGTAAACAACATACGCGACACCATGTCCTCCCACGACCGCGCGTGTATCGTGGAGGTTATGGGACGCAGCTGCGGAGACATTGCCCTGTTTTCGGCAATCGGCGGCGGCGCGGACGCCGTTGTAACGCCCGAAAAAGGACTTGACCTTGACGCGCTTGCCGCACAGTTGAAACAGGGCGAAAAGCTCGGAAAGTCAAGCAACATAATTTTGCTTAGCGAGGGAGTGTGCTCCGCCCAGTCTCTCAAAGAACAGCTTGCCGCCGTCACGGACATGACTTTAAGGACGGTGACTCTCGGTCACGTTCAGAGAGGAGGCTCTCCTTCGTTGAGAGACAGACTGCTTGCCGCCCGTTTCGGAGTCAAAGCAATCGAGTGTCTCATTGCGGGAAAAAAGGCGGTTGCCGTGGGCGTAAGAAACGAAGAAATCGTGGCGGACGACCTGCAAAAGGCTCTCGCTTATCCTGCGGCGGACAGAAGCGAGCTGTTTAAAGTGTGCGAAATCCTCTGCCGATAGAACATGAAAGGACAAAACAAATGAAAAATCCGACATACATTGCCGATATGCTTTACAGATACGCCCGAAAGCGTCCTTTGAGACTGCATATGCCGGGACACAAGGGACGTATGGGCAAGGATATATTCGACTCCCGTTTGGATATAACGGAGCTGGGCTTTTCCGACGATTTGCGAAACTCGGGCGGGGCGATTCTCGAAAGCGAAAGGCTTTGCGCGAGGCTTTACAAAACCAAGCGCGCGCTGTACACGGTAGGCGGAGCGACGAGCGGCGTTCACGCGTTTGTAGCTGCTTCAAAGGGAAAAATTCTTACCGACTCCTCCTGCCACGTTTCGGTGGACAACGCCGCCGAAATTTTCGGAAAAACGCTTGTAAAGCTGGAAAAACCCAAATTTTCCGCACTGAGTTTGGATGATGTAAAGCGGGCGATAGACAACGACGGCGAAATAGGCACGGTGCTTTTGACGAGTCCCGACTATTTCGGTTTGTGCGCTCCTCTTGAAAAAATACGCGACTATCTTGCCGAAAAAAATATCATGTTTTTTGTGGACGGGGCGCACGGCGCGCATTTCGGTCTGGACGACGAACATCTGCCCGCTTGCCCCGCGAAATTTTGCGACGCGGCGGTGGTGTCCTGTCACAAGACGCTTCCCGCGCCTACCCAAACGGCGGCAATCCTGACAAACAGCGATATTTTGGCGGACGAGCTTAAAAAAAAGCTGAATATGCTCTGCACCACAAGTCCGAGTTACATTCTTCTTGCAGGGCTTGACAGAGCAATCGCCTATTGCGGCGAGCGTGCGCAAAAAAGGCTTGCAGAGCTTTACTATTGGCTGCTGGTGTTGAAATTCAGGCTTGCGCTTCTTGACGTGCCCGTGCTGGAAAACGACGACTTCACGCGAATAGTCATGGACATGAGCGTGTGGGGAGTATCGGGGAAAGCCGTCTTTGAATATCTGTGCAAAAAAAATATTTTCGCGGAAATGTACTGCGACGACAAGGTGGTGCTGTTGTTTTCCATGAAAAACGACAGATGGGACGTAAGGCGGGTAATAAACGCAATGTCGCGTCTGTCAAAAAACAAGCCCCCCAAGGAAAAAGCGACGGGTACGGGACCGTTTGAATATCCGACAAAAGAGCAAAATCAATTATGAACAAATTTGTTACATTCGAGGGCTGCGACGGCGTGGGAAAAACGGCGCAGCTCAAAAAGCTGAAAATTTACTGCGACGCCTTTAAGCCCGACGTCGTTTTTACGAGAGAGCCGGGCGGGAGCGCAGTGGCTGAAAAAATCAGGGGAGTCATACTGGACGCGGGCAACGCGGGCATGACGGATATGTGCGAAGCGTTTTTGTACGCCGCCGCGCGCGCCCAACACTTGAACGATATTGTGCTGCCCGCGCTCAAAGCGGGAAAAACCGTTTTCTGCGACAGGTATGTGGATTCTTCTCTGGCTTATCAGGGAGCGGGGCGCGGTTTGGGCATAGAGCGCGTGTGGCGTCTTAACCTGTTGGCGACGGACGGAGTTATGCCCGAATGCACCGTTTTTTTCGATTTGCCTCCCGACAAATGCTTTGAACGAAAGGGCGGCGCGGACTGCTCTGACAGAATCGAAACGGGCGGAAGGGATTTTCATATGAGAATTTACGACGGTTACAGAGAGCTTGCCGCGCGTTGGCCCGAAAGATTCGAGGTTGTGGACGCTTCGGGAACGATTGACGAAATTTTCTCCGACCTGACGGCACGTCTCAAAAAACGCGGAGTTTTGTAATGGACGGAGTGGTCATGGATTTTCTGCTTTCGGACGCCATTTTCGGCGAGCTTAGAAAGCAGTTCGGAGAGTCGCGCGCGGCGCACGCTTTTCTTTTGGAGTGTCCCGACGCTTATTTGCGGAGGGACGCGTTAAGACTTCTTTCGGCTTTTGCAGTCTGCCGCGACGGCGGCTGTCTTGTTTGCCCCGATTGCAGACGCGCGCTCAAAGGCGTGCACTGCGACGTAAAGTTTCTGCCCTTTGACGCGGAAAAGGGAAAAATCACCGTCGCGGACACGGACAAGCTGATTGAAGACGTGCCGCTCAGACCTCTTAACGCAAAGAACAAGGCTTATCTGTTGGACGCTTCTTTAAGCGCGGGACGGGAGGAGTGGCAGAACAAGCTTTTGAAAACATTGGAGGAGCCGCCTGAAAACACCTTTATTTTTATTGCGACGGCAAACGCGGAATCTCTTTTGCAGACGGTAAAAAGCCGTTGCGAAATTTTGCGAATAGGCGGCATGGAAAAAGAGAAAATTTTCGACGCGCTTTGCTCGCGCGGCATTGACGAAAAAACCGCGCGTTTTGCTTCGGGCATTTGCGGCGGGCAGCTTTCCAAGGCGGTTGCAGTTGCGGAAGACAAGAAATTCATCGATACCGCGCGTTTTGCAGTCGATTTTTTCGCAAGGCTTAAAAACACCAAAAAAACTCCGCCGTTTATTGCGGAGCTAAACAGGAGAAAGGACTCCGCCTTGCTTTTTTACGAAATGGCGGAGTTGATTATGAGGGACGCGGCGGCGATTTCCTGCGGTTTGGAAACCGCGTTGCCCGACGAGTTCAAGGAGCAGCTTGAAGTCATTGCCGCGGATTATTCGCCCGAAGCAGCCGCAAGCGCGGTCGGGCATATAGAATACGCCAAGCGCAGAACGGACAGCGGAGGAAACTTTGCGGTTGTCGCGGACGAGCTTGTTTTGAAAATATTGGAGGACAAATACAGATGCCGGAGATAATAGGCGTTAAATTCAGAACGGTGGGCAAGGTATATTATTTTGCTCCGAACGATATAGCTTTCGAGGTAGGCGACGGCGCGATAGTGGAGACGGCGCGCGGATTGGAATACGGCGACGTCGTGACTGCAAACAAGGAAGTCCCGCAAAGCGAAATCGTGGGTACGTTGAAGCCCGTCGTGCGCAAAGCAAACGCCAAGGACAAGGAAAAGCATTTAAAAAACGAAAAACGCAAGGCGGAGTGCATGGTCAAGGCACGGGAAAAGATAGAAGAGCGCAAGCTTGACATGAAGTTGAAAGATGTGGAGTTTACTTTCGACGGCAGCAAAATCATATTTTATTTTTCGTCGGAGTCGCGCGTGGATTTCAGAGAGCTTGTAAAGGACCTTGCGTCTATTTTCCACGCGAGAATAGAACTCAGACAAATAGGCATAAGGGACGAAACAAAAATGTTGGGAGGACTCGGTCCGTGCGGCAGAGCGTGCTGCTGCAATCAGTTTCTCAAGGATTTCGAGCGCGTGTCGATAAAAATGGCGAAAACTCAGGGGCTTTCGCTCAATCCCGCAAAAATCAGCGGTCTTTGCGGCAGACTCATGTGCTGTCTCAAATACGAAAACAATCATTATACGGAAACCGCAAGACTTATGCCCAAGGTGGGCAGCGAGGTGGTTACGCCCGACGGACGCGCCCGCGTTGAAAGCGTGAATCTGCTTAAAAAGAGCGTGCTTGTGAAAATCGTGAACGGCGACGCGGTGGAGTTCAAAACTTTCGACGTCGCCGACGTAAAGGCAAAAAAGACCATAGCCGAGGACGTGGACGACACGGTTGCCGACGAAGAAATTAAATCGATTTTGGATTGATTTTTGTTGACATTTGAAATGCTCGGCATTATAATATCCGTACAAAGTATTTTTACAAGGAGATACGTATTATGGCTTACAAAATCGGTTCTGAGTGCATTTCTTGCGGTAGCTGTCAGGCTACCTGCCCCGTCGGCGCAATCAGTCAGGGTGCGGATAAATTCGAGATAAATCCCGAAGTTTGCATCAGCTGCGGAGCGTGCGCCGCACAGTGCCCCGTGAGCGCAATCAGCGAGGAATAACACGGTTTTAAAGTCCGCCTAGTGGCGGACTTTTTTATTGCCTCAAAACAGCCGACGCGCTGTTGACCTGTCCTGCAAAAAAATGTTATAATCGATTTATGAACAATTTGAAGCCGGACGAAAGAATAGAGGATTTGCAGTACGGAGGGCTTAAAATAATACAGAGCGCGTCGGAGTACCGTTTTACGACCGACGCCGTTCTGCTTGCAAACTTCGTCAGAGGCGCCAAGGGCAAAACGGTGGTGGAGCTTGGCGCGGGCTGCGGAGTCATATCGGTGCTGATTTCAAAAAAGCAGCGTCCCGCAAGACTTGTCGCCGTGGAAATACAGCCTGTCATGTACGACCTTTTGGAACGCAACGTAAAGCTCAACGGACTTGACATAGAGACCGTTTGCGCGGATATGCGCGACGCCGAAAATTTTGTAAACGGCGCGGACATTGTCGTATGCAATCCTCCGTACCGCGCATTGAACAGCGGCGAGGGGCAAATCAAGGAAAGTATAAAAAACTGTCGGCACGAAACACTGATAGACCTTTTCGGAGCGGCGGGGGCTGCGTCGTCCGTTCTGAGGTTTAACGGAAGCTTTTTTCTCGTGCATCAGGCGGAGCGCTTTGCGGACGTGGCTTGCGCCTTGCGCGCCAACGGAATGGAGCTAAAAGAGGCGTGCCTGATTAAGTCATTTTCGGGACAAGTCCCCAAGCTCGCTCTGTTTAAAGCCGTCAAAGGAGGTAAGGTGGGGTTAAAATGGCTTCCCGACCTTGTGGTGTTTGACGAGAACGGCGGCTACACGCCCACCGTCAGACGCTTGTACGCAATGGACGAACAGTAAGGAGGAAATTTTTTTGGTTTATTTCGTAGCGACGCCTATCGGAAATCTCGGGGAAATAACGTCCCGAGCGACGGAGGTTTTGAAGTCTGCGGACGTGGTTTACTGCGAGGACACGCGCCGCAGCGCTCTTTTGTTGAAGCATATAGGCTCGTCGGCTCCGACAAGGAGCTACCACAAATTCAACGAGGAGCAGCGCTTAAAAGAAATTTTGCAAGCGGCGCGCGAAGGAAAGAACATTGCGATTGTTTCCGACGCGGGTATGCCGTGCGTTTCCGACCCGGGACGCGTTTTGGTAAACGCTCTGATTGAAGACGGCTTAAAGTATACCGTCGTCAGCGGAGCAAGCGCGTTTCTCAACGCTTTTGTTTTGAGCGGCTTTGCCGCGCCTTTTACCTTTGTCGGTTTTCTGCCCGAAAAAAAAGTTGACAGAGAAAGACTTATGCAAAGAGTTGCGTCCTTGTCCGCAATGATTTTTTACGCGGCGCCTCACGACGTCAACGAAAATCTCGGTTATCTGTACGAAAGGTTGGGAGACAGGAGAGTTGCGGTAATAAAAGAAATAAGCAAAATTCACGAAAAAGTGACTTTTTTCAATCTGTCCGAAGCGCGCGTCGAGGAGCCTCGCGGCGAATACGTGTTGGTGACGGACGGCGCAAATGAGGAAAACGCGCTCAACGGTTTAAGCGTGGAGGAGCACGTTTCGTTTTATGCGGACAAGGGCATGAGCAAAATGGAAGCAATCAAACAGACTGCAAGAGACAGGGGCACGAGCAAGAACGAAATCTACAAACTCTTTTTCAACAAAGACGAAAACAATTGAAACGCAAACTGCAACACGGTTCGACAAAGAAAGACACGGGAGAAAAACTGTGTTTTCAGTCTTTAAAAATCAAGGCTTGATTGCACTTGCAAAAATACAGGCGCTTTGATATAATTTAACAAATGTTGAAAACTCACGAAAGAATAGCGGTGCTGGACGACTTCAAAGGTTTCATGCTGTTCTTTTATATTTTTGTCCAGGTCATGACGCTGCCCAAGACGTTTGCCACGCCCGAATGGTTTGCGCACAGCAAAATCGGCGGACAAGCTTTGCCCTTCTTATCAATAAGCATAAGCGATTTCGGTCCCGCGCTTTTCTTTTTCGTCATAGGCATGGCTGCCGTCTGCGCTTTTGAAAACAGAGTAAAGAGGGACGGACTCAAAGCCGCGCGCAGGCACTATCTCTATCGCAACTTGGCGGTCGTGGGCATTGCCGCCGCTGCGCAGTTTGCGGGCAACGCCTTGTCAGGCTCCTCATACGACTGGAACGCGCTGTCGAGCGTGGGGTTTGTCGGCGTTTTGATGTATCCCTTTTTGAGAAAAGGAACCTGGTTTCGTCTTTCCTCCGCCTGCGTCCTGCTTGCGTGGTATCAGCTTTTCCGTAGCGAGCTGTTTGCCCTTTTGGGAGGAAACGAGGGAGGCATTGCCGCCTGCTTCGGTTATCTGGGGCTGACGCTGCTTGCTTCCGTGCTGTCCGATTTGCTGAAAAAGGAGCTTATGCTTTACGGCGCGGGAGTGGTTTGCCTGGGAGTCGCCGCTACTGTTGCGCATTTTGTTTTGCCTCCCGTTTTCAGAGAGTACAACGTGTCGTATGTTCTGATGTCTTTGTTTGTGATTTCGTTGCTGTTCTACGGCTTTGCGGTAGTCAATTCCTTTGTGAAAAAGAACATACCTTACGTCAACTCGGTGGGAAAAAGTTTGTTGTTCTTTTTTGTACTCACCTACGGGAGCACTTTCTTGTCAAGACAGCTAATCAAAGCGCCTCTGACGCTTGCCGGCTGCATAATACTTTCCTGCATTATTTTCACGGTTTATTGCTTTATTGCAGGAGAGCTTGAACGCAGGAATATAGTTATAAAATTGTAAAGGAGAAAAATTATGGAAGAAAAGCAAGTCGAGACTGTCGGAAACGACGCCGAATATGCGGACGGGACTCAAGTTCCCTTAGCAGCGCAGACGGAAGTCAAGGAAAACAAAATTGTCGCAATCGGGCGCAGCCGCGCGCTGGACAACGTGAGAGGATTTATTATTATCATGCTTGCGCTAAACAGCGTGTACGCCAAGCTTATGCCTGTTGCCAATCCTTTGGCATGGCTCGGACACGCAAACATAAACCCCTTCAACAGTATGCCGCAATACGGAATTTATCTTGCGGACTTCGGCGCGCCTATATTCATGCTGTCTATGGCGTTTGCCGCGGTGATAAGCTACAACAAAACGGTGTCGGCAGAGGGACGCGGGAAAGCAAACGGGAAATTTATGCGGCGTTATTTGGCGCTCATTGGCGTCGGATGCGCTTATGTTCTGATTTACAAATTCATAGAAATTTTTACCGGCGGCGACGGAATATACAGGGGCAATCTCAATGTCCTTATCATATACGGCTTTGCGGGACTCATTTCCATGATTTTTTTCCGTCTGAAAAAATATTGGCGGCTTGGTGCGGGCGTCGCGCTCATAATCGCGTTTCAATGTCTGCATTTCATCGACAAGGCAATGCATTACACCGTGAGCACGGAGTTCGGCGGTCTAATCGGTTCTGTCGGCTGGGCGGGATTTTTCCTTATCTGCACCTACTTCGGAGAAACCTATTTTTCCCGCGAGAGAAAGGAGTTTTATATAGCGGTCGGGGGAAGCGCGATTGTCGCAGCGCTCTTTGCGTTAGGCTTTTTCCTGACAAGGGACGGCGATATTCTGACCGACCTCGCGGCGCGTTTCTTTACGCTTAACCGTCTGATGTATTCTGCCTTTTATCTGTTCCTTACGCTTTTTACAAGTCTTGTGTGCTTCGCGTTCTTCGATTTGGTTTCCCGCGACAAAAAGATTATGTTTCTTACAGCGTGGGGGAGAAGTCCGCTTTTCTTCTATCTGTACGGATATGTGCTTTACCTTATTTGTTCGTTTTTGCCGAAAAGCTGGGTTATGTACGCGGTTTCCATTGTTTTCACTCTGGCGGCAATGATGGGCGGGGCTTATATTTTTGAAAAGAAAAATATCAAAATCAGTATCTGATTTTCAATTTTGCTTGTACAAAAAGCCGCACGAAATATTCGTGCGGCTTGTTTTTTTGCGCCTGCCTTAATCGTCAAAGACTCTTTTTGAGTATTTCGCGTATTTCGCTTTTGTCCAGAGTTTTGTAACCACCGTCCATAATCAGCACGCTGTCCGCAATATCGTTTATACTGCTTTCGGACGCGCCCAGCTCGGTTATGTTCATCACAAGCCCGATTTTTTTCATCCAGCTCTCCATTTTTTCCAAGCCTTCGAGAGCCGTCTGCTCGTCCGTCTTACCCTGCGGGTCGACGTTCCAGACGTTGACGGCGTATCTTCTGAATTTTTCGAGACCGTAAGGGAGAATATGGCGGTAGTAGGGCAGAGAGACCGCCGAAAGCGTCATGCCGTGCGCCGCGTCCGTGTGCGCGCCGACTGCCTGTCCGAGCATATGCACCTCCCAGTCGGTTGATTTTCCTTTCGCTACCAGTGTGTTAAGCGCCCAGGTCGCCGTCCACATAATGTTGCTGCGCGCCTCATAGTCCAGCGGGTTTTTCACCGCCGCTTCGGCGCTGTTTATCAGCGATTTCAAAAGACCTTCCATGATATAGTCCGACGTATTGTCGTCCGTCCCCGAAAAATACTGTTCGAGTATGTGGGACATGATGTCGTAAATGCCCGAAATCATCTGATAGCGGGGCACCGTCATGGTAAACTCCGGATTGAGCACGGAGAATTTGGGAAAAACATTTTCTCCGAAAACGTGACCTATTTTCAGCTTTTTCTCGCGGTTGGTGATGACCGAGCCGCCGTTCATCTCGCTGCCCGTGCCCGCCATGGTCAAAACGCATCCGACAGGCACTATGGGATTGTCAACGTCCTCGAATCTGTCGAAATATTTGTCCCACGCGTCCTCGTTGCAGAAAACCGATACGGACACCGCTTTGGCATAGTCGCACACCGAGCCGCCGCCCACCGCAAGCAGCAGGTCGGCTTTTGCCGCGCGCGCCTTCTCTACTCCGTCCCTGAGTTTTTCCGCCGTGGGATTGGGCATAACGCCGCCGTCCTCGAAAATTTCCTTGCCGTTGCGTTTGAGAATGTCAACCACTTTGTCGTAAATTCCGTTTTTCTTGATGGAACCGCCGCCGTAAATGAGCATAATGTTTTTGCCGTAACGCGGAAGCTCCTTGTTCAGTCCGTCGAGAGCATTTTTCCCGAAATACAGTTTGGTGGGATTGCAGTAAGTAAAGTTTCCAAGCATATTTTTTCACTCCTTTTGACGTTTTTTATCTGATAAAATCGGTTCTCGCGGTTTTTTCGTTCTGCGGAGCGTCCAAGCCCGCTTTTCTGCCCGCTTCTATACATTTGATGAGCCAAGCCATGTTTCTTGCGAGATTTCTCATGGTCTGCATGCCTTCTTCGTCCTTTTTCGTCTCTTCCGGTAAACTTCCGTGCACTATGTTCCAATAGGTGGAGGAGACTATCGGCATCTGCGAAATTGACGGATATTTGTTCAGCACGTCGAAAGACGCCGTCGTGCCTCCTCTGCGTGCGGAAGCGACTACCGCCGCGGGCTTGTGCTCGAAGCAACCGCGCGCCGCGTAAAACATTCTGTCCAGCACGGACAGAATGCGCCCGCTCGGATGCGCAAAGTAAACGGGCGTGCCGAAAATAAATCCGTCCGCAGTCTTTGCCTTTTCTATCCAATCATTTACGCAGTCGTTTTGAAACACGCAGCGGTTGGTCTTGGCGCAAACCCTGCACCCGATGCAATCCGCAACGGGCGCCGCTCCGATTTGCAGGATTTCCGTTTCTACGCCTTCTTCGTTTAAAATCCTCGCCGCTTCCGAAAGAGCGGTGAAGGTGCAGCCGTGTTCTCTGTTGCTGCCGTTGAAAAGCAATACTTTCATATTTTTCTCCTTGCATTGCCGAAAAAACAGCCGACAATTTTTACAGCTAAATTATACAGCCGAGTAAAATATCCTGTCAAATACCTTTTTTCTATGATTATCCAATACATTTTTTTATAACGCAAACAGCGGAGGGCTTTTGCCCTCCGCTGTTTGCGAAAAACGTCGAATTTCGACGCTGGCGGAGACGGTGTTAACAACACGAAAAAATTATGTATCCGAAAACATTACAAGCTCTTAATTGCATAAACAACTTTTTGTATAAACGTATCGTAATCGTTATAAATGACAGTATTCCCAAAATCAAAACTCAATGAGGAAATAGTCATATCAAAATCATTAAGCAAGTAATGATTTTCGTATTCTTGTTTATTTGAAATCTTTGCAATAGTATTTTTATCTTGAATATGAACAATAAATACAAGCGTTTTATTGGGTGAATGCAAATAAAAATCTATATTGTCATTCGATAATTTGATATATTTGTTTAAACTATACTCATTTATCCTTTCCCATTTTGATATTCCGCCGTCTTTATCAAAATAGGGTATTTTATCGGGAATTACAAAAATCTGGAAATAAGGAATTTTTGCGCAACGAATATTCGCTGTTTCGCCAAGCATATTTTCAAAGTAGTTGTTGGAATTTTGAGAGTAATTGCTCATTACATATTTGACGGCAATTCCTGCCACGGGCGTATTGTTCTCGGAAATAGTAATATCAACGGTTTTATCAACATAACGCCCGCTGATTTTATGTTCTTTTCCTTCCCTGAATCCTAACGAAAAAACGGAATATTTACTATCATTTAAACGCTCATTCAAATCTTCCGCAATTGCACCATGCAGTATGCCTAACTTTTTGTTGCTTCTTGCTCCCGTTTGTAAATATGTGAGAAAAGATTTTTTTAGAATTGTCAAAAATTGAGAATTATTCATTTCCAAAACCATTCCTTTGTGAGTATTTATATTCAAGATAGTTTTTTAAATCTTTTGACGAAAAAGTATAATAACCTCCGCTTTTATATTTGCCAAGCAACGACATGTAAGAAACAAAATCTTCACTATATAACATTTCTTTTAATTCGCTTTCCGTAGCTTCCGTTAAAATGTAAAGTCCGCTGTAAACTCCGACGCCTTTATCGCATTTTATCAGTCTTAAATCAGAATAGGTTTTAATTAAAGTATTGACAGCATATTTACACCGATAGACGTCGTTTATGCCTTGTGAACGCCCAAATCCATACCAATCGCTGTTTTTTTCTAAACTGCGTTTCAAAAGCAAATTCTTGTATGCTTCAAAATAGTTTTTAATATTTTTATTTGCAGTTAAAATTTCAAAAGGCACTAATTTACCTTTGGAATAAGGAAAAATACATTTATATTGTTTACCCGTTGATGCTTTGATTATCGGTATGGTAAATTCGTCAAAATCAAAGTTGCCGATAAAAAATCTGTCGGCAAGAGTGGCAAATCCGTTTTTTACAATGAAATTATCTTTTATTGGTTTATATTTTAAAATGTTTTTTAATTCTGCTAATTTCTTTTTATCTGCGAAATAAAAATTATCGCAAATGCAATAATCTTCTGCGTCTAATGTATCTACATAGTAAGGGAAATTATTTTTATCTTCAAACTGATAATATTCTGTCGTATGTTGTTGACGGTTGTATTTCAAAATTGTAATTGCGGTATAGGTTGTTGCGGCAAACGCCTGAAAATGTTTTAAATCAACTATTTTATCAAGCAAATTATTACTTACTAAATGTAACCGCATATTTTTGCCGGCAAGACTATTGAAGAATGAACTCGGTGTAATATACCCCAAAACTCCGTTTTCATTAAGCATTTTCAGTCCGATTTCATAAAATACGATGTATAAATCAGTCATACCGTTTTGAGCAAAAGAAAATTTTTTAATATTGTTAAATGAATTACCCAAATTATGGACTCTGACGTAAGGCGGATTGCCTATCACATAGTCCATTTTGCCGTTATATTTATCAACTGTCAAAGTATCGGCGCAATTTATGTCCCACTCAATATTTTGCAAATTGTAAATATTGACTGCGTTATTCAAATTTTCGATACATTTTTTTGCTTCGGTTGCGTTTATTTCAATTCCGTGGATATATTTGACTAATTCTTTTGAAAGCGTTTGTAAATCTGCGCTGATTTTTAAATATTCAACGCAATATCTCTTTACAACAACAACTAAAAATGCGCCGTCACCGCAGCTATTGTCAATGACGTGTTTTTTTAATATTTTTTGCCCGTGATAACTTGATAAATCAAGGACATTATTGACAATGAACTCAGGCGTATAGAAACGTCCGTTAAGTTTTTCGGTTGAAATTGCTAAGGATTTCATATTTATTAATTATATCATTTTTTAAATTTTTTTCAACTATGTAATGTAATTCGAGTAAATAAAAAAGAACGAGCAGGGTATTAGCCGTATCGTGCAATACGGGTAGCCCTGAAAGCATCGCTTTCAGGGGAAAGGAAAAACCGACACAAATTGCAAACAGCGGAGGGCTTTTGCCCTCCGCTGTTTGCGAAAAACGTCGAATTTCGACGCTGGCGGAGACGGTGGGATTCGAACCCACGTGCCGGTTGCCCGACAACACGATTTCGAGTCGCGCTCGTTATGACCTCTTCGATACGTCTCCGTAAATTTTAAAAATCCTTTATATTATACCCGACATTGATTTGTTTCGCAAGCGTTTGACCGAAAAAATTAAAATTGAGGAAAGTAGGGATAGCCGCAAAAAAGTGGAAGCTTTCTTGTGGGAGACGCGTTTATTTGAAAAATGCGCGCGCAAGCGGCAGCAAAAAGCTTTTTCTTGCGTAATTTTTGCCAATCAGAGGAATCAAGCGTTGCAGCGTCTGTTCGTTTTCCACAGTTTCGAGTATGCTGTCCTTGTTGCAGAGCTCGACAAGCTCCTGCGGCGGCGGGACGGGCTTTATGTGGGAGTTGAGCGGACAAACAAGCTGACAGATGTTGCAGCCTAGCAGTCTTCCGTTCCTTTTCAATGCCGCATTGTTTTCGGGAGTGTCGGCGTATTCCTCCTGAATTTGTCTTAAACATTTGTTTTTTATAAAGCCGTCGGGGACAAGCGCGTCCTGCGGGCAGGCGGCGACACACAGCCCGCAGCGGGTGCAAAGGGGGTGGGAAACGGTGGGAATCGAAGAAAAAAACTCCGTTTCGGCGCCATCGACGAACGCCGTCGCAACAAAGAAAAAGCTGCCGTATTCTTTCACGAAGCACAGACCGTTCATTCCGTAATCGGCAAGCCTGTATTTGTCGAGAAGTTGTTTTATGTCGGTGCGGCGGTAGCGTTTGGCGTCAAGTCCCTTAGCTTTCAGGCTTTGAAGCAGCTGCAAATTTTCAAAATATACTTTGTTGGACGTAATATAATAGCTGTCTATTTTGAGGCAGTCGGGAAACTCGGAATAATCGTAAGGAGAATAAGGCGCGAAATACATGATGAGCGCGCCGCCCTCAATCGGCAAAAGCGCGTAGCGTTTTATGCCGTGCAGGCGCATAACTTCCGAAACAATTTCATTCATGCCGTTATTTTACCACAAACGACGGCAATCGGCAAAAATTTTGACGCTGTTACTTTTAAACCTTTGAATTTATTTCGGAAATGTGTTAAAATAAACCTGTTTGAAAGACCCCCTTGCCAAAGGCTCGGCGGGTCGCTTTGGGTTATTTTCAAAAATCGGGAGGAAAACAAAATGTATCTTGTAGTCGGTTTGGGCAATCCCGACAGGCAGTACGCCGACACCTTTCACAACGTGGGCTTTCTCGTCGCCGACAGGCTTGCCCGATTGCTCGGCGCAAGCTTCGACAAGGGCGAGTGCAGGGCGATATGCGCCCACGCGCGCCTGTGCGGCGAAAAGGTGATTGTTGCAAAACCAATCACGTATATGAACCTGTCGGGAGAAAGTTTGAAAGAGCTGGTAAAAAAATATAAAATAGAGCGCGAAAAATGCGTTGTGGTTTACGACGATGCGGATATGCCTTTGGGCGCGATAAGACTGAGAAAAAGCGGCAGCGGAGGCAGCCACAACGGAATGAAAAACATTATCGAAAATATGCGCACCGAAGATATATTCAGAGTGCGCGTAGGCATAGGACGTCCGCAGAACGACAGAATGGAACTCAAAGATTACGTGTTGGGCAAAATAAACGACGGGCAGAGGACGCTTCTCGAACCGGCGCTTGAAAACGCCGCGCAGGCATTGAAAATGTTTGTGTCGGGCGCGGATGCGGACGCCGTTATGCGGACGTTCAACAAAAGGGAAAAGAAAACTCCCGTATCACAAACAGATGCTGAACAGACTGAATAAATTGTCGCGGTATCCCGCGTATAAAGAAATCCTCGATTGTCTGCGGAGCGGAAAGCGCACCGCGGCTTTCGGAGTCTGCAAATACGAAAAATTTTTTGTCGCGGGAGGTCTTGACGGCTTTCCCGTATATGTCGCGCCCGATTTCGTATCCGCGCAGGAAGCCTTGCGCTGTCTCAACGATTTGACGGGGGGCGGCTTCGTTTACATTCCTTACAACGAAGACACTCTTCTGTTCAGGCAGGGAACGGGGCGGCTGCGTATGGAAATCAACTCCGCTCTCGACAAAATTCTGTCGGGCGCGAGGGGCGCGGTGCTTGCAGCCGACGCTCTTGCGGCGCGCTATCCCGATAGGAATGCGTTTGAGAGAGGACGTCGCACGCTGAAAAAGGGAGATACTGTTTCCGTTTCTTTTCTTGCGCGGTTTCTTTCGGAAAACGGTTTCAGACGCGTTTCCGCGGTGGAAAAAGCGGGGGAGTTTTCGATAAGAGGGGATATTGCGGATATATTTACGCCCGATTACGATTCTCCCGTGCGGCTTGATTTTTTCGACGATGAAATCGAAAGCATAAAGCTTGTCGACAAAGAGACGTTCAGGTCGGGCGAGGAGCTTGACGGCGTTTCTTTATATCCGTTGTTTTCCGTGCCTAATGGCGAGGGGCAGAAGTCCGTCGCAAAGTCGCTTGTCGACTCCTCCGCGAAACAGAAGCTGTCCGCCGACGCGCGCGCAAGGCAGGGCGCGCTGCTTGACGAGATGCTGCCGTCGCTTGAAAACGGAACTGCGGACAACGGATGGCTCATGCCTTTTTTCCCTTGCTCCGACCTGTCGGAATTTCTGCCCCAAAACGCGGTCATGGTTTGGGACGAGCCGAAAATGCTTTCGGACAAACTCAACAGAACCTACGACGAGTTTTTTATGCGGATAGCCAATCTTTTGGCGGTCGGCGAAATTTTGCCCGAGCATACCGCGCAGCTTGTGCCGCGCGAAAAAGTTTTTGACAATTTTTTGTCTTTTTCACAGCTTGCGTTGATGAGTATTGCAAGTTCCGACACGTTTTTCAATCCGACAGCGGCTGTTTCTCTCAAATCCACGCCGCTGTTCAATTACAAATTCAACATACGTCAGCTCGGAGAGGATATAAAGCGGTGGAGGCTCAACGGCTACAAGGTCGGCGTTTTCTGCGACGACCTTGCGCGCGGGCAAAGGCTTGCCGAGGCGTTGGGCGAGGCGGACTGTCAGGTAACCGTTTCTTCAAAAGAGCCGGACGAGCTTGGCGAAAACACGGTTATAGCCGCGCGCCTTGCGAGAGGCTTTGTGAGCCACTCCAACAAAATCGCCCTTGTCGGCGGCGACGACGTATTTTCCAAGCCCGTCGGACAAAACGCCCGCAAACTTGCCAAAAAACGCGACAAGGTTTTTCTTTCGCTGGAAAAAGGCGACTACGCGGTTCACGAGGTGCACGGGATAGGTCTTTGCGACGGCGTTCACACTCTCACGGGCAGCTTCGGCACCAAGGATTTTATCAAGCTGCTTTTCCGCGACGGCGAAGCCGTTTACGTTCCGGTTGAAAATACGGATATGCTGAGCAAGTACGGCGGAGGGGAAAGCGCGCCTCGTTTGAGCCGTCTCGGCGGTGCGGAGTTTGAAAAGGTCAAAGCCAAAGTCAAAAGCAATCTTAAAGAAATGGCAATCGACCTTTTGAAGCTGTACGCGGCGCGCCGCAATTCGAGAGGCTTCGCATATAAAACAGACGAATATCTGGACGAGGAGTTTGCCGCCGCGTTCCCTTTCACGGAAACGGACGACCAACTCAAATGTATAGAGGAAATAGACGCCGATTTGAAAAGCACGCGCATTATGGACCGTCTTTTGGTGGGCGACGTGGGCTTCGGCAAAACGGAAGTTGCCATGCGCGCCGCTTTCAAGGTGGTTTCAAACGGATTTCAGGCGGCTTTTCTCGCACCCACGACAATACTTGCCGAGCAGCACTACAACACCCTCAAACAACGCATGGAGCATTTTGACGTAAAGGTGGCGTGTCTCAACCGTTTCAGAACCGCCGCCGAGCAGAAGAAAATAATAAAAGAACTGTCGGAGGGGAAAATAGACATAGCGGTGGGCACCCACAGGCTTTTAAGCAAGGACGTCAGGTTTAAAAATCTCGGACTTTTGGTGCTTGACGAGGAGCAGCGCTTCGGAGTGGAGGACAAGGAAAAGCTTAAAGTCATCAAAACGGGCGTGGACGTGCTTACCATGTCGGCAACTCCTATTCCGCGCACGCTGCATATGGCTCTGACGGGCATGCGCGACATAAGCACGATTGCCACGCCGCCCAAGGAGCGCGTTGCGGTGGAGTCTTACGTCACGGCGCAGTCCGACGCGCTGATAAGGGATATAATACTGCGCGAATTCAACAGGCAGGGGCAGGTTTTTCTCGTTTACAACAGGGTGGAAACGATAGACTTGTTCGCCGCGCGACTCAAAAATCTAGTGCCCGAGGTCAAGATTGCCGTCGCTCACGGTCAGATGAACGAGGTGGCGCTGGAAAACAATATTTACAAATTTTCCCGAGGGCTTTTCGACGTTCTGGTATGCTCGACGATTATTGAAAACGGCATAGATATGCCCAACGCCAATACTTTGGTCGTTTGCGACGCGGACAGGCTGGGGCTGAGTCAACTCTATCAGCTGCGCGGCCGCGTCGGGCGCGGAAGCCGTCTCGCCTTTGCTTATTTTTTGTACAGGGACGGCAAAATACTTTCCGAAACGGCTTACAAGCGGCTGTGCGGCATTGCCGAATACAGCGAGCTTGGCAGCGGCTTCAAAATCGCCATGAAGGACCTTGAAATACGCGGCGCGGGAAACGTGCTCGGCAGAGAGCAGCACGGGCATATGCAGAAGGTGGGCTACGATATGTACGTAAAACTGCTCAACGAGGCGGTAGGCGAAATCGAGGGCAGACCGGTGCAAAAGACGCTCAACACTACGGTCGAGGCGGACGCGGACGCGTATGTTCCCGACGACTATATCGACAAGGACAACAGAATGACGCTTTATCAGCGGCTTGCCGAGCTTACGGGCAAGGAGGAGGCGGACAGGCTTGCGGACGAGCTGAGGGAAATTTACGGAGAGCCGCCGCAGGAGGTTAAAAATCTGCTGGAAATAGCGTTAATCAAGAGACTTGCCTCCAAAGCCGGCTTTGAACGCGTCAGGGTGGACAAAAAAGGCGCGGAGCTGGATTTTGCCGACAAAAAGTATCTTGACAACCCCGCGCTGTTTGCCGAAATGGAGCGCCGCAAAAACACGTGCAGGCTGGACGCAAGCAAAAAATTGTCCGTACAAATCGGCTTCGACGGCAAAAACGCGTCCGCAAATCTGCACAGTCTTGAAAATTTCTTGCTGGCTTTGAGCTGAAATTGTTTTAATACACTTGCAAGAAACGAAAAAGTCCTGTATAATGTTTTGGTATATGGGGACATATACCTTTGCCAAAGGGTAAAAAAGAATTTCGGAGAACATGAAATGACTAAAAAAATTACTCGCTTATTCTGCATCGTTTTAGCGCTGGCGCTTGTCTGCACCTTTGTCGCGGGCTGCTCCATGTTTCAGACAAACGCCGACCGTTACAGAGAAAAGACCGCTTTTAAGGTAGGGGAGCAGACGGTTACCGTCGGAGCCCTCGAGGACTTTATTAACACGAACATGTCAAATTATCTCAATCAGGGCTACGACATTCAGTCCGTTTGGGACGCGCTCATGCCGCAGTTTATCATGAACTACGTGCTGGTGGACATGCTTAAAGAAGATTTGCCGTGGCCCAAGGTCACGCAGACGCATTCCGCCGCTTCCGATTATCCCGATTCGGAATTTCTGAAAAACGAGAACGACATGGAGTTCATCATGAAAACCGTCAAAAACTCGCTTTATCAGTCGCTGGATTCGCTTGTGGAAACGGAGCTTAACAACAAATACGAGCTGAACGCCGCGGAGGAGGAAGAAGAGCGCAAGGAAAACGTAATCCCCGAGGACGAGCTGAATCTGCCCTTGGGCGGGCTTACCCTCAACGACTATGACGACGACATCGAGGGGCTTGACGAGGATTTGGCAAAATACAGACCGGACGACGAGCTGACTGTTGACAGCATACTCAACGGCTACAAATTCGAAGATGAAAACGACCCTCTTTTGCTTGACGCTCTGGCAAAAGTAAACGACAGAATAGCGCGCAACGAGGACACTTCCGACGACGAAAAGGTCGCGTTTACCGCAAAGGAATACATGACGGCGCAGAAAGCGGCTTTCAATTCGCTTACGCGTTCCGTGGAACAAAATTATTACGGTTGGTCTTTGGCGCAATTTATCGATTATCAGATAAAGAGCACCGTTTTCAACCGTCTTGCTCAGGAGTACACCATGGTGTACTACGAGGGTATTGAAACCGAGGGGGAAGGTCAGCAGCTTATTCTTTCCAAACTTGTGGAGAAATACGAAAACCTTAAAGCCGCGCAGGAGGAGGATTTCAGACTCCATCCCACCAAGTTCGAAACCTTTGTTACTTCTCTTTCGGACACGAGCTTTATCTATACCGTGCCCGCGCAGTATGAAAACGAATATGCTTTCGTCAAAAATCTGCTCATATCTTTCAGCGACGAGCAGAAAGCCGTGTTGGAACATTACGGAAACGTATACGGAAAAAACAGCGAGACTTATCTTGCAAAGCGGGACGAGCTTGCGACTCAAATCAAAGCTACGGATTTTAAGAGCGAAAAGGACGAGGACGGAGAGTACGCCAAGCTCGAAAACATCTTTACCATATCGGAAGGAGAGGTTACTTTTGCAGACAGCGTGCTCAAAACGGCTCTCGAAGCCGTGAGCAAGCCGCAGGATTTTGCGGCGCTGATAGACCGTTACAACGAGGACCCCGGCGCGCAGGGCGCTACCTATGATTACGTGGTAAAGGTCAAGGAGCCCGACGCGGCAGGCACGCAGGACAGCTGGGTAGCCGAGTTTTCCGCCGCCTCGCGCGCGGCGATAGCCGAAGGTCAGGGGAGCTACAAAATCGCGGTGACCGATTACGGCGTGCACATAGTCTATTTCACCGATTACGTCAAGGCGGAAACTTTCGACTTTGCAAACGACAGATACACGCAGGGCACCGCCGCGTACAGATTTTTCAAAACCTATTACGACGCGGTCAAGGCTACGGTTTACAACGATATAATGCAGTCGCATTACGACAGCTATTTTGACCAAAACAAAATTTCGGTTGAAAACAAAAACATCAAAAATTTGCTAAAACAGCTTGGCGTGGAGCTGAAATGGCAGCTTTGAAAAACAAGGAGTCGCTTGACGGCTCCTTTCTTTTTAAAAATTTTTTTGACATACGCATAAAATTCTCAAACAGTCAAACACTAATTTTGCTGACAGAGATTCAGGAAAACAAGAGGTGTTTATGTCGCTTGGAATCACACGCAAAATCGACGAGCTTGGTCGCATCGTCGTGCCCAAGGAGCTTAGAAATACGATGAACCTCAAAGAGGGCAGTCTGATGGAAATCACTGCCAACGAGGACAGTATTGTTATGAAAAAGCTTTCTCCTTTGGACAGAGGCAGAGAGTTTGCCGCGCTGATTGCGGACACGCTTTCAAGGCAAACGGACGGAGCTATGGTTTTCGTCGTCAGCGACGACGAAATCGTTGCAAAATGCGGCAAAGGCAGCAGGGATTTGGACGAGATTCCCGAAGCGGTTAAACACCACATCGACAAGCACCGTTATTCGGGCGGCACCGTCGTTGCAGGCACGGGAGACAACGCCGCCGAGTTTGTCGTAACGCCCATTTCGGCGGACGGCGAGCTTTACGGACATCTTGTCACAACGCGGAATTTCTCTCTTTCGGGAGAGTTGAGTAAATTCGCGGCTGCTTTGTTTTCCACTTATCTCGGTTAGCGCTTTATGACGCGGGCGCTTTCGCGCCCGCGTAGGTTTCCCGAAGGGTTTGATTTGTTTTAAAATAGTCAATAATTAAAGTCGGTACATATATTGCGGGAGAATTTTTTGACAACTAAAGACGAGCTCTCTCAATATATTGACAAAACCTCTTCCCCGTCGGGGAAGAGGTTTTTTGATTTTTGTCAATCCGCGTTTTTTTCGTGCAAATACCGCAAAAAACTACATATACTAATCTTATGAAAAAGGGGACAAGAAGAAACAGTTTTCTGCTGGGTGCGGTGGTGCTTTCCGCAGGCGGTTTTATCGCCAAAATTCTGGGCGCGGTGTACCGCATACCGCTTACCAATATGCTGGGCAGCTACGGAATGGGGCTTTATCAGCTTGTATTTCCGATGTATTCTCTGGTGCTGACTTTAAGCGGAGTCGGTTTTTCCATGGCGGTAAGCAAAATGGTCGCCGCCCGCATGGAGCAGGAAAAAACAATTGAAGCAAAGCGCGTTTTTACGAGCGCGCTGATTATTCTTTTCATACTCGGGGTGCTCAACTCTCTTATGCTTTTGTTGGGAGGAGACCTGATTGCCAAAATTCAGGGCAACGCCAATCTGGGAGTTCTTTACAGACTGATAAGCCCTTCCGTACTGCTTGTGTGTCTTGTAAGCGCGTTCAAGGGATATTTTCAGGGCAAAATGAACATGGCGCCCACCGCGCTGTCGCAGATTTGCGAACAGGTAATAAAGCTTGCTGCGGGGCTTTACCTCGCGTATCTTTTCATGCCCGACATAGAAAAGGCGGTGGGAGGCGCTGTTTTTGCCATAACTTTGTCGGAGGGAGTAGCTCTGGCTGTTTTCGCCGTTATTTATTTTTTCGACGCGAGGAAAGAAAAAAAGGCGCTTCCTCTGAAAAAAACTGCGGAGCAGCCCTCGGATTACAAATCCCTGATGAAGGAGTTGACGTCCATTGCCCTTCCTCTGACTCTCGGCGGACTTATAATGCCCGTTTCTCAGCTTATCGACAGCGCGCTGGTGCTCAATCTCGTCAAAGCGGGCGACGCGACCACTCTTTACGGAATATGGAGCGGTCCCGTTCACTCTCTCCTCGGTATGCCCGTGGTGCTTGTCGGAGGAGTCGCTGCGGCGGTCCTGCCCGCAATCAGCAGAGCGCACGTGTCGGGAAACAAACCGCTTATGGACGCAAACATAAATTCGGCTCTTAAACTTACAAACGTAATCGCTCTTCCGTGCGTGCTGGGTTTCGCCTGTCTAAGCAGGCAGATTGTGCGGCTGCTTTATTCTTCTCTTCCGGAAACGGATTTGCGGCTTGCGGGCAGTCTGCTGGCTCTTTCTTCGGCGAGCATATTGTTTCTGGCGCTGTCAGGCACGTGCACGTCGATAATGCAGGGTACGGGAAAAATCTATTATCCTCTCATGTTTCTCGGAATTTCCTGTATCGTCAAAATCGCGCTGAATTTAATTTTGATGCCCTTAGAACAAATTAACATTTATGCGTTTGCAATTTCCACGACAATATGTTATCTTTTAAGTGCCGCTCTGGGACTGAGATTTATCACGCGCAGACAAAACGTCAAAATCGACGTGATGCAGACATTTTTCAAGCCGCTTGCGTGTACGCTTGCGATGACGGTGACGCTGCTGCTGTTTTCGGTTTTCGCGTCGGACTTTGTCAACACGACTTTGGGCACGGTGACAGCCATTCTTGCGGGCGGCACAGTATACGCCGCGATGATTGTGCTGCTTAAAGTTTTCGGAAGCGTGAACAAGGTTTACGGCAGGATAAAGGCGCGGCTTACCGGGAGAACAAATGAAAATTGAAGAAAATGCAGTTTTTTTAACGGTTCCTTGCGCGGACTTTTGCGAAAGTCCCGACAGATATTCAGGCTTCGACCTGAAAATCACGCCGCCCTTTGACGACAGGCTGGCGGAAGTCGCGGACAAGCTGTTCGGCAAAGCCGCAAACGTATTCGACGACGGCGGGCGGAAAATTTCCGTCGGGCAAGCCTCCGAAGCGACGCGGTGGATTTACATAAAGCAGCCCGTCTTTCTTGAAAAAAAGAGCTTTTCCTACAACGACGTGATTGAAATTTTGTCCGCGTTGCGCGGCGAAAACGGCTGTCCGTGGGACAAGGCGCAAACTCACGAAAGCATACGCTCCAACCTGATAGAGGAGGCCTACGAGCTTGTAGACGCCATAGACCAAGGCGACAAGGACAAAATCATAGAAGAAACGGGGGACGTTCTTTTGCAGGCAGTGTTTCACATGACGATTGCAAAGGAAGAAGGCGAATTCGATTTTTCAGATGTATATGACGCGCTGTGCAAAAAGCTGATAACAAGACATACGCACATTTTCGGCGAGGACAAGGCTCGAAGCAGCGAGGAAGCGCTTAAAAATTGGGAGAAAAACAAGCTGCGCGAAAAAAGCATAACCTCTGTGGCGCAGAATCTCAAAGAGGTGCCCAAGGGTATGCCGTCTTTGCTGCGCGCTTACAAGGTCGTCAAACGCGCCGCTAAGGGCGGGCTGATAAGTTCCGAACGAAATTCGGCGTTTGAAGAAGCCTTAAAAAAGCTGCGGGAAACCGCGGACGTCTGTTTTGAGGGAAAGGACGCCGAAAACCTTGCGGGCGAAACGCTTTTCAATTTGGTAAACCTGTTGCGTCTTGCGGATATAGAGCCGGAAGCCGCGCTTAACAAATTTACCGAAAAATTCGTCGAAAAAGCCGTGCAGGCAGAGGTAAGGACGCGCACGGAAAATGACTGAAAAAGGGATTGCAAAAATACTGCCCAACGACATGGTTTTAAGCCCGCTTGCGGGGTACACGGACGCAGGATTCAGGACGCTGGCAAAGGACTTCGGCTGCGGGCTTACCGTTACCGAAATGGTTTCGGCAAAGGGGCTTGCGATGAACAACCATGTTTCGCGCGACCTGCTGTACGCTGCCGAAAAGGGCGTCGTAGCCGCTCAGCTTTTCGGAGGGGAGCCTGACGCGTTTGTCGCGGCGTTGGAAAAAAAATGCTTCGACAGATTTGAAATCATCGACATAAACATGGGCTGTCCGCAGAAAAAGATTGTAGGCAACGGCGAGGGCTGCGCGCTCATGGCGGACGTAAAGCGCGCCGAGAAAATCATACTTGCGGTAAAAAAAAGCACGGACAAGCTTGTTACCGTCAAATTCCGCAAGGGCTTCGGCAACGAGAACACGGCGGTCGAGTTTGCGAAAATGTGCGAGGGAGCGGGCGCGGACGCGATAACCGTGCACGGCAGAACTTCTAACGAGATGTTTTCGGGACGCGCCGATTGGAGCGTAATCAAAGACGTCGTGTCGGCGGTTAAAATACCCGTATTCGCCAACGGAGACATTGCGTCGCGCGAGGATTATCTAAACGTCAAAGAAATGACGGGCTGCTTCGGAGTTTCGGTAGGGCGCGGCGCGATGGGCAAGCCCTATGTGTTTGCCGAAATTTCAGGCAACGATTTTTCCTTTGACCTCATGTCCGCGATAAAAAAGCATTTTGAAATTTTGCTTTCGTTTATGCCCGAAAGGCTATGCGTAAACGAAATGAAGAAACATATCTGTTGTTATCTCAAAGGCATAAAAGGCTCGCGCAAGGCAATGCCTTTGCTTCAAAGCGCGCGCACGGCGGAGGAAACGCTGCGGCTTGTTGACGAGTTTCTCTCTTTTGACGCGTCCTGCTGAATACGAAATTTGTTTTTGCGCATTGCCGCCATCGCGTTGTTTTCGATTGACAGAAAGCGTGAAAAAAGCTATTATATTACAGGTGAAAAATATTCATGTTTTTTCGGTTGACTTGTTTCGGGGCTGTTTGCGCGCTTTCCGAAAAATCGATTGACGCACGGAGGATAAATGGGCGTTTGGGAGTACGTTGAGGTTGCGATAGGCTTTCTCGCCGGTATCGGAACTTTGCTCGTGGGCATGAAAATGATGTCCGGAGGTATGGAAAGGGCGGCGGACAAGGGCTTGCGCAAGCTTTTTTCCAAGATGAGCGACAATCGGTTTGCGGGCGTGGGCGTGGGCTGCGCCGTCACCGCACTTGTGCAAAGCTCCTCGGCAACCACCGTTATGGTGGTCGGATTTGTCAACGCGGGAGTGATGACGCTTTTTCAGGCGACGTCCATAATCATGGGCGCCAACATAGGCACGACAGTCACGGCGCAAATCCTTGCGCTTCAATCCTTTTCCGTTACGGCGATTTTCACGTTGTTTGCCTTTGTGGGAGTCATGGTGCAGATGTTTGCCAAGAGCGACACGGCAAAAAACGTGGGCTTTATGCTGGCGGGACTCGGCATAACTTTTGTGGGGCTTGCGCTTATGTCCGACTCCATGTCGGAGCTTGCAAAGGAGCCCGTCATCGTCGATTTGCTCGAAAGGTTGACCAATCCCATTCTTCTTGCCTTAATCGGCGTGGCTCTCACCGCGGTAATCCAAAGCTCGGCGGCGGTGACCGCAATACTTATCGGCATGGTGGGCAACGGGATACTTGTCGGAGGCAGCGGCAACGGCATTTTGTTCGTAATCATGGGCACAAACGTCGGTACGTGCATGACCTCCATACTTTCTTCCATAGGAACCAACGCCAACGCCAAGCGCGCGGCGTTTATACACTTTATGTTCAATTTTATCGGCTCGGCGGTGTTCATCGTCATTTGTCTTTGCTGGGCTGATTTCAAAGCGGTCGTCATAGACAGCTGGATACCCAATCCGCAGCAGCAGATTGCCATGTTCCATACCTTGTTCAACGTCTTTACTACGGCTCTGCTTATACCTTTTTCGAGGTCGCTTGTCAAGCTTTCTCAGTTTGTCATACGCGAAAAGAAGAGTCCTGATGAATTTTCGGTAAAATACATAGACGAGCGCATACTCCAAACGCCTGCAATAGCTCTTGCGCAGCTGATAAAGGAAATGAGCTATATGCTTGAAGTGGCGCAGCGCGCTCTCGACAAGGCTATGGATAACTTTATAAACAGAACGGAGGACGAGGAGCCCGTAAGAAAGGATTTGAGAGAAATTAATTTTCTTTCGGGGAAAGTCACCGATTATCTGATAAGGCTGTCCGAGGAGGATATGTCGCACAACGACGAGCTGACGGTGTCTTCGCTTTACAAGGTGCTGAGTGACATTATGCGCGTGGCGGATTTTTCCAACAATATCATGCGTTATCTGAGGGTGGCGGTTGCAAACGAGCTTTACTTTTCCTCGGAGGGACTGAACGAAATTAAGGAAATGTATTCGCTTGTGGACGAGCTTTTCAAGGACGTGGATTATACCTTTGCCAACCGCACGACGCGTCTTTTGGCGAAAATCGAGGATACCGAGTCAAAGACGGACAAATTCAAGCTTCAACTTCAACAAAACCACTTGGACAGACTCAAAGGCGGAAACTGCAAGTCTGAAAGCAGCAGTCTTTACGTAAATCTTATCGGCAACATAGAGAGAGTAGCCGACCATCTCGTATATATAGCGCAAAGCGTCAAGGAGTGAAAAAATGAAAAAAAGCATAACCGACATAGCGTTAAAAGGCAAAAGATGTCTCGTGCGTGTAGATTTCAACGTACCTTTGGACAAAAACGGAAAGGTGAGCGACGACACAAGAATCACCGCCGCCCTGCCCACAATCGAATATCTGTCGAAAAACGGAGCTAAGGTCATACTCTGTTCGCATCTCGGACGCCCCAAGGGAGAGTTCAGGAAAGAATTTTCGCTTGCGCCGGTTGCCGTGAGACTGCAAGAGCTTCTCGGGCGAAAGGTGGTTTTTGCGACTGACGTCGCGGGAGAGGACACCGAGCGGAAAGTTGCGGAGATGAAGGACGGCGACGTGCTGCTCATGGAAAACCTGCGTTTTAAAAAAGAGGAGGAAGCCAACGAAACCGGATTTTGCAAGCGTCTTGCTTCTTTTGCGGACGTATACGTAAACGACGCTTTCGGCACGGCGCACCGCGCCCATGCCTCGACTGCGGGAGTCGCGGCATTTGTCAAGGATTCGGTCAGCGGTTTTCTCATGGAAAAGGAGCTTGAATTTCTCGGCAGAGCGCTCGAAAATCCCGAACACCCCTTTGTCGCCATACTCGGCGGAGCCAAAGTTTCGGACAAAATAGGCGTGATTGAAAATCTTATTGACAAGGTGGACGCGTTGCTTGTAGGGGGAGGCATGGCTTACACCTTTTTGAAATCCGAGGGGGTAAATACGGGCAGATCTCTCTGCGAGGACGGTCAGGTGCCTCTTGCGGCAAAGCTGTCGGAAAAAGCGCGGCAAAAGGGAGTGAAGCTTCTTCTGCCTGTCGACCATGTGGTAGCTTATTCCACGGACAAGGGCGAGCATTTCGTCAGCAGCGACATACCCGACGATATGATGGGGGTGGACATAGGTCCGAAAACAGCGGAATTGTTTGCAAAGGCTTTGTACGGCGCAAAAACCGTGGTTTGGAACGGTCCTATGGGCGTTTTTGAAAACCCCGACTATGCTGCGGGGACGTTTGCCGTTGCGCGCGCAGTTGCGGAAAGCGGCGCAACAAGCATAGTGGGCGGCGGGGACAGCGTGTCTGCCGTTTCCTTGTCGGGACTCAAAGACAGAATTACGCACGTGAGCACGGGCGGCGGCGCAAGCCTAGAATTTTTGGAGGGCAAGACCTTGCCAGGAGTAGCCTGTCTCGACGACAAAAAGGAATGAATATGAAAAACAAGATTATTGCCGGAAACTGGAAAATGAACAAAACTGCGGAGCAGGCGGAGGCTTTTTGCCGCGAGCTGCTCAAAAACGGCTCGGACTGCGGCAACAGGGTAATTATTTTCGTGCCTTACACCGACCTTTCTCTTTGCGCAAGGCTGTGCGAAAATTCCTTTGCGGCGGTAGGCGCGCAAAATGTTCATTGGGAAAACAGCGGCGCGTTTACGGGAGAAATTTCGGCGCAGATGCTGCGCGAGGCGGGCGCGGAGTATGTGCTGACGGGGCACAGCGAGCGCCGCGCTCTTTTCGGAGAAACGGACGAAACGGTGGCAAAAAGAACCGTCGTCGCTCTTAAAGAGGGCTTGAAGGTTGTTATGTGCGTCGGAGAAACTCTCGAACAGCGGGAGAGCGGACTGACCGAAAAAGTGCTGGAAAAGCAGCTGCGTGAAGGTTTGAAATATGTAGACGCAGATATGATGAGTGCAGTTTCCGTTGCATACGAGCCTGTCTGGGCAATAGGTACGGGAAAAACAGCGTCCGCCGAGCAGGCGCGTGACGCGATAGCCTGCCTGCGCGGTGTGCTGGGCGGAATTTTCGATGCCGCGACGGCGGAAAGCACATATATACTTTACGGCGGAAGCATGAATGAAAAAAACGCCTTCTCGCTGTTGTCCATGAAGGGTGTGGACGGCGGTCTGATCGGCGGAGCAAGTCTTGACGCCGAAAAATTCATTTCGATTATCAAAGCTTACGACAATACGGAAAGAAAAATATGACACGGAAAAAAACGATAGCATTAGTTATACTCGACGGTTTCGGCATGTCGGAAAAAACGGAAGGAAACGCGATTGCCGGCAACGCTCCGTTTTTCGACTTTCTGACCAAGCAATATCCTTTCTGCACGCTGTCGGCGAGCGGCGCCGACGTCGGGCTGCCGCGCGGACAAATGGGAAACAGCGAGGTCGGACATCTCAATATCGGCGCGGGCAGGGTTGTTTTTCAGGATTTACCGAGAATAAACAATTCCATAAACGACGGAAGCTTTTTTGAAAATTCGGAGCTGGTAAGCGCCTGCGAAAAGGCAAAATCGACAGGGAGCAGGCTGCATATAATGGGACTTGTGAGCGACGGCGGCGTGCACAGCTACATGTCGCATATTTACGCGCTGTTGGAGCTTGCGAAGCGCAAAGGCGTGCCGCAGGTGTATCTCCATTGCTATATGGACGGCAGGGACACGCCTCCCGACAGCGGATTGGGATTTGTCCGTGCTTTGAAGCGCAAAATGAAAGAAATCGGCATCGGGAAAATAGCTACCGTGTGCGGACGTTTTTACGCAATGGACAGGGACAACCGTTGGGAAAGGATTGAAAAAGCCTACGATATGCTTGTTTTGTCCAAGGGGGAACGCGCAACCGATGCGGAGGCGGCGCTTGAAGCCAGTTACGGCAAAGGCGTTTGCGATGAATTTGTGCTTCCGACGGTAATAACCGAAAACGACAAGCCCGTTGCCGCAATCGAGGACGGCGACGTGGTTATATTCTTCAATTATCGCTCGGACAGACCGAGAGAATTGACGAGAGCTTTTACCGAAGAGGGCTTCAACGCCTTTTCTCTCAAAGGAAAAGCGAGAAAAGTGACCTGGGTGACAATGACGCGCTACGACGAAGCGTTCAAAAACGTCCGCGTCGCTTTCAATCCTCTCGAGCTGCCGCAGACTTTGGGGCAGGTGCTTGCTCAAAACGGCAGAAAACAACTGCGCATTGCCGAAACGGAAAAATACGCCCACGTGACGTTTTTCTTCAACGGAGGAGTGGAGGAGCCCGACGAGGGAGAAAAAAGAGTGCTTATCGACTCTCCCAAAGTGGCAACCTACGATTTGCAGCCTGAGATGAGCGCGTTTGTCGTTTGCGACAGAGCCTTAAACGAGCTTGAAAAAAACGATTACGACGTGATGATATTGAACTTCGCGAACTGCGATATGGTGGGGCACACGGGCAATATCGAGGCGGCGGAGAAAGCTGTCAGGGTTGTGGACGAGTGTCTTCGCAAACTTACCGAGTATATTCTCGCGCGCGGAGGGGTGCTGCTGGTGACAGCCGACCACGGCAATGCCGAAATGATGAGGGACGCGGAAGGCAAGCCGCATACGGCGCACACGACCAATCGGGTGCCCTTCGTGCTTGTCGGAGTTGCCTACAAGGACAGACATTTGAGAAGGGACGGAAGTCTGTGCGACATAGCGCCGACGCTGCTTGAAGTGGCGGGCATAGAAAAGCCCGAACAGATGAGCGGCAGAACTCTGCTTGAAAAGTAAGCCGCATATTCAATTATTGCGGAAAATTACTTGCAAAATTTTTGGCTTTGTGCTATACTGCCAAAGCATTGTATTGGAGGTCAAGATGATTTCAACCTTGTTGGCGGCTTCTGCCGGACTTATTTTGGGCATCAGAATAACATTGATGGCGTTGATGCTTATCTGCGCCGTCTGTATAATAGTTTTCGTCATGCGTCAGCACGGCGAGGAGGACGGTCTTGGAGCAATCAGCGGTCAGACCGAAACGCAGGACAGCTTTTACGGCAAAAACAAGTCCAAGAGAAAGGAAAGCAGACTCAAGCTGTGGACCATGATTTGCGGCATAGTGATAGCCGTTTTGAGTATAGCTTGGTTTGTTGTGGAATTGCTGGTTTGACAACGTACCTGACGGCAGAGCTTGGTTTCTGCCGTTTTTTTATTGAAAAAGGAAAGTTCTTAAATGAAAATCGTTGCAACTAACAAAAAGGCTTTTCACGACTATTTCGTCATCGACAGCTTTGAAGCGGGAATCAACCTTGTAGGCTGCGAGGTCAAGTCTGTGAGAGCTGGAGAAGTAAACTTAAAGGACAGCTATGCCGTTATACGCGGCGGGCAGCTTGTGCTTGTTTCCGCATATATAAAAAATTACGACAAGGGCAGCTTTTCCAATGTGGACAGCCGCCGCGACAGAAGGCTGCTTATGCACAGGCAGGAAATTATGCGGCTGTTAGGCAAGGTTAAGGAAAAGGGCTTTTCGCTTGTGCCCCTTAAAATGTACCTTAACGGTTCGCTTGTAAAGGTGGAAATAGGTCTTGTAAAGGGCAAGCAGCTTTACGACAAGAAAAAGGCTATTGCCGAAAAGGATGCGGAAAGAGACAAACAGCGGCAGCTTGCCGATATGAAACGGTGAATTGACAGGAAACAAAAAAAATTTCAGAAAGTGCGTCAAAATCCTTTTCAACCCAATCAAAATTTGATAGAATATATAAGCGTCGTGCAAACGTCTCGCAAACGCTACTGTGGCTCAGTCGGTAGAGCAGCTGATTCGTAATCAGCAGGTCGCCGGTTCGAATCCGGCCAGTAGCTCCACGCCGAAACACGACGGATTTTGCAAATAAGACAGCGAAAGCTGTCTTATTTGCTTTTAATCTGTTTTTCTTTTATCAAAAGCTATTCGCGACTTTTTGAGAGTTTTTTGATGTTATTGTATCCTTTTCGGGCAGCAATGACAAACCTCGCGAACAATCTCGGGTAATAAAACGTGACCTGTAAACTTCAGGTCACGTTTTAATTTAAATTTTATTCAAATGGTTTGCTCGTTTTTTTTTACGCTAAATAAAGAAAGATAGGGTATACGGACAATTTTATTTGTCGGGCTTGTATTGCGTATCAAAGCCGCTGTTTGTGTCGGGACGCAGTGCGTTGGGGAAATAAATGTCGGTTTTTATGTCGTTGACGATTTTTTGCAGCCTTGAAGTAACATCGTAAGGGTTTTCTATATCCCAAAGCACCTGTGCCTGCGCGGAACCTGAAATATAGATGTCTCCGACGTGCAGCAGCTTGTCGACAAGTCCGACTTTCAGATTTACGTTTTGTATGTCGGCGTAAAAGACGTTGTTGACGTCTATACCGATTAAACCGCTTTTAATGATTATCCGACGGTCGGTAAAAATATACTCTATGTTTTTTTGTCTGCGTCCCGCGGTGACGACATTTGAAATCCAAATCCAGACGGGCAACAGATGAAACGCGAAAAAAACAACCAAGAACACAATGAGCGGCGCAGGCATACTTTTGAAAAGCTCAAAGCCAATCATCAGTCCTATGAAAGCGCCGTCGAAAACAATCCACAAAAGGGCGAAAGGCATCATTTTTAAAACCTGCGCCAATATATATGCGTTGCGTTTGGGCTTTTCGCGCAAGATAATTTGTTCGCCTGCCGAAAGCATATTTTCTACGGCGCAGACTTCGGAATTTTTTCCGAAATATTTTTCGTTGTATTTTGCCATATTTACTCCTGTCGGCTCTTAAATGAGTTTTGATTTGTATTTTTGCGTGCAGGCGCGGTAAGCTCTTGAAATACGTCTTTAATCAAAATTTTCGGGTGCTGTTCAAAACCGACGGAAACGACGTACGTCTTGTCAGTGATTGTTTTTGACGGTCATGTCGGCGGAGGAATCTTCTTCCTGAACGTCAAAGGAAAATTTTGCTGGCTGCGACGCGTTTAAAAGAGCAATTTTTTCCTCTGCCTTTTGAAAATATTTTTCATAGGCAATCTTCAAAAATTCGGGCATTTTGCCGCTGACGTCCTTTTGTTTGCCGTCAAAATCGTAAGCTCCGTTGACCTTCCAGCCGTTTAGCAGACCTATGCTGATTGCGTCGGCGGGGCAATAGAAGGAGCAGCGGGCGCACATGACGCATTTTCCGCCGAATTTAGGCTTGCCCTCCGACATGCCGATATTGCCGACGGGACAGTTTGCCGCGCATTTTCCGCAGCCCGTGCATTTGTCGCCTGCTTTGAAACGGAGTCCGTTTATTTTCATGGCGGGATGCTCTATGCGAAACAGCGCCGAGACTGTTCTGCCGAAAGGAAAGGATTTTAGAAAACTTTTTTTGCCGTCAAGGATTTCCTTTGCGTCTGCCGCGCACAGCCGTTTGGCAGAGTCCCACATCCTTGCCGCCATGCCGTCGGGGTGTCGGAAAATCATGTTGTAGGGCATGACGTAGTGATATTCGTTGGTCAGGAAATAACCCTTTTTTTCCAGCTTTGCGACAAGACTGCCCGAAGATATATTGTTTATCGCAAGCGGCTCTCCCGACGATTTTATTATGAAGTATTCCTTGTACGGCAGGTCGGGCAGCGCGGCGGCAAAGCGGTGCACCACATAGGGCGCGTTGAAAGCATGGATGGGATAAGCCAGTCCCGCCAAATCAAAGTCCTGCGGCGGGGGAAAGCGTAAAATCCCGTCCTTTTCGAGAATATGTATTTTGCAGCTTACGCCGCGGCTGAAAAACTCGTCGGCATAAGCTCGGGCTATTTTCAGGGTGTTGCCCGTCCCCGAAAAAACGTAAATGACCGCGTTTTTCATTTTTTCGGTCTCCGTCAATTATCTGTGGTGTTTTAAATTGATTTTTTTCGCAGTTTGAATGAAACGTCAAATTTTCCGCAAACTTAATATATCATACTTTTCGTCGAAATACAACATTTGTGACAAATTTAAAGCGTTTGATAACGCAAAACGTAAAAATTGCTTGCCAAACGGCGCGTGTTGTGCTATAATCATGCTCCCCAAAAGGGCTGCGGGGGTGTTTGAGATTCGCCCGTTGTGCAGGAAATTTGCCAAGCGCGTCGCAGTCGCCCGAGTCTGCGTAAAAACGGGCAAAAAAAATAAACGCTGAAAATAATTCAGTTTCCAACTACAAGTTGGCTTACGCCGCTTAATTTTCGCGGCTCGTCGCCCCTGTTCCCCGCACGGCAGGCAAGCGGCGCTATTTAGCGCGGGCAAGAGGACAGGCGAAATTGCGCGTCGGCTGTTCGCTTAAAAGCGCATTACCTTGTCGATAAGTCTGTTTGCGGACTTGCGGCAGGGGAAATCAAACCGCAAACTACACGCGTAGAAAGGCATTTGGCCGTACGGCGGTACAGGGGTGCAAGTCCCCTCACCTCCACCATAACAGGGGTATATGCACGCTTTTGACAGGTGTGCGTATTTTTTTGTTTCGTTCCGCCAAATCGCGGATAAGGGCGCAAGATGCGCCCTGTATCTTATTTCAAAAGCTTATTCGTCAGGTCTAAAATCGGCAGGGGAGCTACAAGTGTTTTGGTTTGCGGCAGATTTGTTTGAAACCTGATTTCGATACGCGAGTTATTCCTTACTGTTCTTCTTGACAAACATTTTGGAAAATTTGGTGCAACCTGAAAATTCGGACAACAAATGCGGAAATCCGAATTAAAAGCGCATTTTAAGACAGTTTGTTCGGGGAGCCGACGCTCAATCGCCGTTCAACAATTCGTCAATGCTGACGTTAAACAAATTGGCAAGCTTTCTAAGCATCGCGATGTTCGGCTCCGTGCGTCCCTGCTCCCAGTTTGCGTAACAGCTTTCTACCACGTGCAACTCGCTCGCAACCTGTTTTTGTGTCATAAAGCTGCTGTTTCTGTAATATTTGAGACTTTCGCAAAATTTTTTATCCATAGAAAATTTATGTCGCAAACTACACAAAATGTCTTGACGCTAGACAATTCATCTAGTATAATTTTAAAAAAACAGAGGTAAAGAGTACGAAATATTGTAGACATTGCGGCGCACAAGTGAGAGACGAGGCTATTTTTTGTCCGAGCTGCGGTTGTTCGACAGAGTCTCAGCCGACCGCAAAGAGCAATGAAACGAGTGAGGGGCTTAGAATCGCGACTAAGTTTTTTATGATACTGAGTTGCTGTCTTACCGTGGTTAGCCTTGTTGGGGGTGTTTGTGCCATGCTTGTTAATCTTGATCAGATAGAGGCTTGGCTTATTTATCTTGTTTGTGCCGGGTGGTTTCTTATTTCTCTTGTCTGGAAAATACCTATGACCGTGAGATATTGTAGGTCAACAGATAAATCAGGACTTTCCGTTGGTACGGGATTTAAAATTTGTTCGTTGTTGTTTGTCAGCATGATTGCGGGCATATTGATGCTTTGCGACAATGAAGCGTGATTTCAAACAACGCAAATACAAATAGTTGGATATTCGGAGTAGAAAAGAAAATTTCAAGGTGCATGCGTAGAATTGCCTGCACCTTTTTTTTAAGAAAAACGCGGTGTGTCGGTGCGTCTCTGCTTCCTTTTTGCGAAAACGGCTTTCTATTGTTTGGCTCGGTCGCCCCTGCTTTTGAGACATAAAACGGCGGCTGCGGCAATTTTTGAGAACTTCGCAAAAATTTAGATTGATATAAATTTGTCGAAAACCATACAAAATGTCTTGACGCTAGATAAAATATCTAGTATAATTTTCCCAAAAAGCTCAGGAGGTTACAAATGAAATATTGCAAGTATTGCGGCGCACAGATGAACGACGGCGACGCGGTATGTCCGAGCTGCGGTCGCGCTGCGGAAACACAGCCGACGCATTCGGCAAGGTACAATACGGGAACGCAAACCGCAGCCAAAGTGTTTATGATTATCAGCTGCGTGCTTTACGCGCTGTTGGGGATTATTATGATGACCGTCGCTTTTTGGGTGGGAATCATTTATTGGATTCCGCTTTGTTGGGTTGTGCCTATGACAGTTGTATACAACAATTCGATAAACGGCATGAGACCGCCCGTCGGGTTGGCTTTCAAAATTTGTGCGTTGCTGTTTGCCAGCCTGATTACGGGTATATTGATGCTTTGCGACAATAATAATTGATTTTGATTAGATATGCACTACAGTTTGAAAATTTCAACAAAAGAAATCTTTAAAAAAATATTTCGTTGATTTAATAGAAAAAAGACCGGATTTGACAATCCGGTCTTTTTGCGTATATGACTAAATCTCGTATTGTATGTTAAAAAAGAGTATTACTGTGAAAAGGCTATACAAAACACATAGTCCAATGCATAAAAAAGTAACGACGTGCCAATGCTGTTACACATAAGCCCGATTCCGCAATGAAATCGTCGTTACTTGAAGATATTTACTTGTTTATCGGTTTAGTGTCAATAAATTCGAGTAAGCTTATAAATTTTTTCTTCTTGTTCTTAATAACAAAAAATCCCTTAATGATTTAAAAAATTTGTTAAAAAACATTTGACACATTTACCGATAAATGCTAGAATAATCAAGCTGAATTTATATTCCTCCTTAGCTCAGTCGGTAGAGCATGCGGCTGTTAACCGCAGGGTCGTTGGTTCGAGTCCAACAGGGGGAGCCACAAAAGGAACTTAAGTTTGTCTCAACGATAAATTTAAGTTCTTTTTCATTTTTGGTCAAAATCTAGCGAAAAACTATGATTTTGGCTCTTTTTTTATGCAAAAAACTGGAAATTTTGCTATTTTAAGATGTAAAATTAGTTAAAAACTGTGAGGGATTATAGAGTTTATAACTAGGGAAAGAACTTTATAAAGTTGTAGAATGAGTGACTCGAACCAACAATATTTAATTGTGTGAGGTTAGAGAGTACTCCCAGCAATGGTTTTTCGAGTCCACAACGGGGAGTATGATTCACTACAACAAAAAGTCTATATAAATTATTTTCTTACAGGGGTACTAAACATCTTGAAAAAAATGATATGATGTGATATAATATGATTAATAACATAGAGTTGGAGTCAATATGGAATTTAAAGATAAGGTTTACCAAGCTAGAATGCAATTAAATTTAACACAAATGGAATTCGCAAAAGAATTGGGTTTTGGATTCGCTACAATTAGTAGGTGGGAAAATGGAGTAACAAGACCAACAAAACTTAAGGAATATGCCTTTAATCAGTTTTGTAAAGAGAAAAGTATTAATTTTGTAGAGGAGTCTAAATAATGAAAGTAATTAGTTTGTTTAGTGGCTGTGGCGGATTGGATTTGGGCTTTGAAAAAGCAGGCTTTGATGTTGCTGTTGCGAATGAATTTGACCCTACAATTTGGGAAACTTTTAAGGCGAATCATCCTTTAACAAAACTAATAGAGGGAGACATTCGTAAAATTAAAGAAGAAGATTTTCCTAATAAAATTGATGGGATAATTGGTGGTCCACCTTGTCAGTCTTGGTCAGAGGCAGGTTCATTACGAGGAATAGATGATTCACGCGGTAAATTGTTTTATGAATATATAAGAATATTAAAAAGTAAACAACCTAAATTTTTTCTTGCGGAAAATGTAAGTGGTATGTTAGCTAATAGACATTCGGAGGCTGTTAAAAACATAATACAAACATTTAAGGAATGTGGATATAATGTTTCGGTTACATTGGTAAATGCAAAAGACTATGGAGTAGCACAAGAAAGGAAAAGAGTTTTCTATATTGGATTTAGAAGTGATTTGAATATTGATTTTAACTTTCCAGAAGGTTCAACAAAAAAAGGTAACAAGTTGACATTGCGTGATGTTATTTGGGATTTGCAATTTACGGCTGTTCCTGCAGGAGAGAAGAATTATCATAACCCAGTAGCTATAAATAATAACGAGTATTTTACAGGTTCATATTCAACTATATTTATGAGTAGAAATCGTGTAAAGGATTGGGATGAGCAGGCTTTTACGGTTCAAGCATCGGGTAGACAGTGTCAAATTCACCCTCAGGCACCTAAAATGGAATTTATTTCTCAAAACAAAAGGGAATTCGTTAAGGGTAAAGAACATTTATATCGCCGTATGTCAATTAGGGAAGTTGCGAGAGTTCAAGGGTTTCCAGATTCCTTCAAGTTTATATATAAGAATACGGATGATGCTTATAAAATGATAGGAAATGCTGTACCAGTAAATCTTGCTTATGAGGTTGCTGTAGCAATAAAAGAAACTTTAGAAAAAGCATAGGAGAAAAATATGAGTGAACAAAGTAATAACCAAGGGCGTGCATATGAATACATTTGTGTGTTGACATTATGTGAAGAAATACAAAAGCTGAGACCTGCAATAGTTCAAATAAATAGCGCCTTAAATGCTAACGCTAATGCGTGGAATAGTCTTTCTCCAGTTCTTCAAAACATTTTAACAGAAAGTGCAAAAGCAACGGTTGGTACAATTTTTGACATGGAACCGATGCTACTTGAAGAAGGCGAAGATATGGTGGTGCTTACGTGTCAAACAGATAGCGAAGGAAAGGAGGGCGACGTTAGAGATATTGTAATTACTAGAAAAGACGCAAAATGGGAAATTGGTTTAAGTATAAAGCATAATCATTTTGCCGTAAAGCATAGTCGTTTAGGTAAGTCTTTAGATTTTGGTTCAAAATGGTTTGGTGTTCCTTGTTCTGCTGAATATTGGCAAGAAATAAAACCTATTTTTGATTATTTGACAGAGCAAAAATCATTTGATAAAAAATGGAGTGAATTACCATCAAAAGATTTACAAATCTATGTTCCTCTTTTAAGGGCATTTATTAAAGAAATTCAAAAGAGCAATAGCATTGATTCTGCTGTGCCACGCAAAATGGTGGAATATTTACTTGGCGAATTTGATTTTTATAAAGTTATAAGTATTGACAGCAAAAGAATTACACAAATTCAATCATATAATTTGCACGGAAAACTTAATCAACCAAGCCGTATAAATCAACCTAGAATTCAAATTCCAGTTGCTTCTTTGCCTACAAGAATTGTTAGTTTTGATTTTAAGCCTAATAGCACAAATACGGTAGAACTTTATATGGATGGGGGCTGGCAATCTAATTTCCGTATACATAACGCTTCTACTAAAGTAGAAACCAGTCTTAAATTTGACGTACAAATTGTCGGCATGCCAGCAACGATAATTTCAATAAATTGTTCGTGGAAATAATGATAAAAATAATTAAAGGATATTAATAATGGATTTTGAGCAATTAAACAATACTATAAAAAACTATTTGGATAACGATAAAACAAATAGTGCTATTATGCTTACTGGCGAATGGGGTTCTGGCAAAAGTTATTATATAAGGAATGAGTTGTTGCCATATATTGAAAAGGACGGCGATAAAAAATGTATTGTCGTTTCTTTATATGGAATAAGCGATATCGCCGAAATAAACAAGAACATATATCTTGAATTGCGAGCAAAGATGCTTAGTAAAAAATCCGAAAAAATATCTTCCGGGAAATTAATAGCTAAGACAATAGTTAAAGGGGTGACAAGTTTTTTTGGGGTTGATTTGAGTGTAAGTGAGAAAGACTTAAACAATCTATATAGTTCTGTTGACTTGACTGGTAAACTGATTGTTTTAGAAGATGTGGAGCGCAGTTCCATTGATATAAAAGAGATATTGGGATATGTTAACAGTTTGGTTGAGCAAGACGGCGTAAAAGTTCTATTAGTTGCAAACGAACAAGAAATTTATAAATATGAAGAAATAGTAGAAGAAAAAGACGGCAAGAAAAATATTAAAAAAGTGTTTTCGTCTGACACATTAGAATATTTAAAAATCAAAGAAAAAACCATTAATGATACCATTTATTTTATGGGTAATTATATTGAAACGATAGAAAATATAATGAGAAATTTTTCGAACAAATATTTTGATTTGATGATTGCCGATAAAAATATTTTAGGGTATTCTAATATCGCTGATGAGATTCGATATGCGATAATGACGATAGAAGTAAACTCATATAATTTCCGTTCATTTATTTTTGGATGTCAAAAAGTTGTGGATTTACTCAACGGCATTGATTTTGATTTGGACATAGATTTTGTAAGGGCATTATTTTTAGGGGTAATTATCTTCGCATTTAAGCATAAGAAAAATGTTTTTTTGTGTTGGGAGGATGATAAATCGATTACATCAACTACATTGGGGTCATATAAGTATCCTTTGTATAAAATTGCGTACGACTATGTTGTTTTTCAGCAAAAAGATAAAAAACTATTAGAGGCAAGCAATAGATATTTTATAGAACAGAGAGATGCATTATTAAAAAAGAATGCAGTATCGGAAGTTTTAAATGTAATTTATAATTATTATGAATTGAACGAGGAAGATGTTGTTTCTGCAGTAATTAGTACCTGCGATTTTCTAGAGAAAGACGATATTCCTTATAGTGAATATTTAAAATTATCCAATTATTTAATTTCCTTAAAATATGTAGTTGAGTGTTACGATTTGGTAGATAAATGTAAGAATTTTATGATTCAAAATATAAGGAAAGCGAGTATGCAAAACAAGATAAAGTTGTTGCATAATAGTGGAATCGAACTACATACAGAAGATGAACAAAAAGAATTTGCTGAATTTGAAAAGGAATTAAAAGATATTGCTGATTCTGATAATAGACAGTGGCAAGATTATAATTATACTGTTGAAGAATTTGATGAGTTTTATGGCAAAATTTCCAAACGGGAAGATAGATTTTTAAGCGACCGTGCTTTTATGCAGAAAATTGATGTTGATAAATTGTTGCAATTAATTCCATTGCTTGAAACTAGTCAAATATCAAAATTAAGAAGCGTTTTTTTAGGTAGATATGGATATGCTAATATTAATGAGTTCTTTATGTTAGAAAAGCCATATCTAGAACAATTAAAACAAGGATTAGAAGAGTTATTAAAACAAGGAGCGTTTGAAGATAAGATAAAAGCCAACCAAATTAAGTGGTTTATATCTAACTTGGAAAACTTTATTTTGAAGTTAAATAAATAATAGAATTAATGTTTAAATTTTTCTGACTTTTTGTATGTTTAACCCTTAAAAATGACAAAATATTTTGCAATATTATATATGAAAAAACCCAAAAAATGACCGTGTTTTTCTTAAACACGGTCATTTTCTTAAAGGTTTTCACGAAAATTATAGCAGTTTTGTTTACCGCAGTGTCGTCTCAAAACAACATTACGGCGTTTTTTCGGTTCGACTGCGGTTAAAGATAACGCGATGTAATTGATTAAGTTATTTGACATAACTCTAAAAATTTGTTAAAATAATCCATAAGCTTGAAATGAAAACTCAACTTTTGCCCTATAACAAAAAGAACGTCGCCGTTGCGGCGGAGGTAATAAAAAACGGCGGAATTGTCGCCTTTCCCACCGAAACCGTTTACGGTCTTGGGGCAAACGCATTCGACGCGCGCGCGGTTGACAAAATTTTTGCGGCGAAGGGGCGTCCCGGAGACAATCCGCTCATCGTGCACGTCTGCAAAAAAAGTCAGATAGAGGAGGTCGCCTGCGAAATCAGCGCCGACGCGAGGAAAATCATTGACAAGCTTTGGCCTGACAGCTTGACGATTGTGCTCAAAAAGCGCGACTCGCTCCCGCCCAACGTCACGGCTGGGCTTGACACCGTTGCGGTCAGGATGCCCGCAAGCCGCGAAGCGCGCGGTTTTATACGTGCGTGCGGCGTGCCTCTTGCCGCTCCTTCGGCAAACAAATCGGGGCGTCCGAGTCCGACGTCTGTTTTGCAGGTTGCGGAGGACATGGACGGCAGGCTGCCCGTCATTTTGTCGGGCAGAAATTGTCGCGTCGGGATAGAGTCGACGGTTTTGGATTTGACGGGAGAAGCGCCTGTCGTTCTGCGTCCCGGCATAGTTTCCGCCGCGTCGATAGAAAGGGTATTGTCTAAAAGGGTTGTTTATCTCAAAGAGGACGCGCCCTCGGCAAAGCTCAATTCGCCCGGACTTCGTTACAGACATTACGCGCCTTGCTGCGAAATGGCGCTCAATCTCGACGGAGACAGGGAAAAGATTTTTGCGCGTTACAGAGAAGCCGTGCAGGCTGGGAAAAATCCCGTTTTGCTGTGCGGTATGGAGCGGGAGGAAAATTTTGAGGACGCCGAGACGGTCTGTCTCGGAAGCACCGACGAGGAGTGCGCGCGCAATCTTTTCGGCGCGTTGAGAGCGCTTGAAAAAAAACACGACTGCATCATAGCCGTCTGGACGAGAAAAGGCGAGGTGGCAGACAGCGTTTTGAACCGTCTCAAAAGGTCGGCGGGCAACAACATTTTTTAATTTGTGAAAAAGGAAGTGATATAATATGACCATAGCATTAGCTTGCGACCATGCGGGTTACGCATTGAAAGAAGAAATCAAAACCCATCTTTTGCAAGAGGGGTACGAGTGCAAGGACTTCGGCACCTTCAGCGCCGAATCCTGCGACTACCCCGACTATGCTTACAAGGCAGCCAAGAGCGTGGCGTCGGGAGAATGCGAGCGCGGCGTGCTTGTATGCGGCACGGGTATAGGTATGAGCATAGTTGCCAACAAAGTCAAGGGCATACGCTGCGCCCTGTGCACCGAGGAGTTTTCCGCGAGGGCGACGAGACAGCACAACGATTCCAACGTGCTTGCTTTGGGAGCACGCGTAATCGACGCGCCCAAAGCCAAGCTGTTGACGGACATTTTTCTTACCACGGAGTTTGAGGGCGGACGCCACAGACGCCGTCTTGACAAAATTACGAGAATAGAAGAAAACGCCTGCGATTGAACGTCGCGGGTTTTTCTTAAAAATTTATCGTTTTATATTGAGGCAATCTCCGAAATGGTCTTGCAAATTGCCTGCGGTTGTGGTAAAATAATCAATAACGAAATTTGAGGCGGACAAGCCTTGAACGGAGGCAGAAATGGATGAGAAAAACGCAAACGGTGAAATAAACGCCAACGAATCGGTCAAACAGTTGTCGGACGGCAACGCTCAAAGCGTCGAGTCCGAGGCGGAGGCCCGCGAGTTTGACGTTGTCACGGAAAAGCCTGCGCAAAGGCAGGAAAAGAAAACGAAAAACGCGGCAAAGCGGCCGTCGGGAAAACAGCGGAGCGAAACAACGCAGGTTGTTACCAAAACCGCAGTCAGGACGCTGGTTGTACTTGTAGCCGCGCTGATTTTGATTTTCGCTTTTTATATTTTGGTTTTTCCCGCGTCGTCGGGCAGCTTTTGCTATACGGTGGGGATGAAAAACACCTCCGCATGGCTTGCGTCCCGCGCCGCAAAAAAGAGCGGCGAGGTGGACGACTATTACACTGCCTTTCTGCGCGCCGTTGACGCAAAGAATTGGTCGATAGTCGAGCGGTCGGGCAGGGCTTTGCTTGTGCCTGCCGAGGTGGACGGAACTAAATTCACATCTTCCGATTTTACGGATTTCTGCGACGAGCTTGACGACAACGAAATTTTGTCCGAGCGTGATTTCAGCACAAAGACCTACGTGCAGTACAATTATATTTACAGCATAGCTGTCAGGCTTGACGAGAACGACGAAAACATTTTCAATCTCGCAAAAAGCTATATCAACAGCGGCAGCAGCTATTATTATGCGGGCTACAATCCGCTCAAAGCCTATATAGACGCGGCGGTGAAAAACAAAAAACTCGAGCCGAACATGATTCTTGACGAATTTATGGATTATTATCAAAATTATTCGTGGCGCGACGAAATCGGCGGAGACCATGCCACCGCGCAGAGATATATGCGTCAGGACTTAAAACGGCTGGTCGAGGCGAGAATGGGCGAAAAGGATAAGCAGGGAAACATCACCGTCGTTTGGGAAGAAGGCAACGAAGTCCACGATTTTTGGAAGGATAAATTAAATTAAAATTACCTAATTTTCAGGAGAGCAAGATACAACATGGAAAAGATTGTTAAAGAAGGCTTGACCTTCGACGACGTTCTTATTATACCTCAGGCTTCGGATTTTCAGCCGAGTCAGGCTGATTTGTCGGTAAAGCTGTGCGACAAAATCAAACTCAACATTCCGTTGATGAGCGCGGCAATGGACACCGTCACCGAATACAAGCTTGCGATTGCCATGGCGCGCGAGGGCGGGCTGGGGCTTATTCACAAAAATATGTCGATAGACGAGCAGGCAAGTCAGGTTGACAAGGTAAAGAGAAGCGAGCACGGCGTGATTACCGACCCGTTTTCGCTGCATCCCGAAAATATGGTCACCGAGGCGTTGGAGCTTATGGCGCGCTACAAAATTTCGGGCGTTCCCATTGTGGACGACACGGACAGGCTTGTGGGCATACTCACAAACCGCGACCTGCGTTTTGAAACCAATTTCAATCAGCCGATAAACAATGTCATGACCAAAGAGAATCTCGTGACGGCGCCTGTGGGCACCACTCTCAAACAGGCTCAGGAAATACTCGGCAAACACCGTATCGAAAAGCTCCCGATAGTAGACAAAAACTTCAAGCTAAAAGGCTTGATTACAATCAAGGACATAGAAAAATCAATTCAGTATCCCAACTCCGCGAAAGACTCCAAGGGACGGCTTTTGGCGGGCGCCGCGGTAGGCATCGCAAAAGGAACGATGGAGCGCGTTGCCGCTCTGGTTGACGCGGGAGTCGACGTTGTTGCCATAGACACTGCCCACGGTCACTCCCGTTTCGTCGGTGAAATGGTGACTGCAATCAAAGAAAAATTTCCCGACCTGCCTGTGATTGCCGGCAACGTGGCTACGGCTGCGGCAACCGAGGCGCTCATCAAAGCGGGCGCTGACGTAGTCAAGGTAGGCATGGGACCCGGCTCCATATGCACGACGCGCGTTGTGGCGGGTATCGGCGTGCCGCAGATAACGGCCATTATGGATTGCGCCGAGGCGGCGGACAAGTTGGGCAAACGCATCATAGGCGACGGCGGCATCAAGTATTCCGGCGACATAGCCAAAGCCATTGCGGCAGGCGCAAGCGCCGTTATGATAGGCAGTCTGTTTGCGGGGACGCTCGAAAGCCCCGGCGCTATGGAAATTTTCCAAGGCAGAAGCTTCAAGGTCTATCGCGGCATGGGTTCGCTCGCGGCTATGGAGGCAGGCTCCAAGGACAGATATTTTCAGGAGTCGGCGACCAAGTTCGTGCCCGAGGGCGTCGAGGGCAGGGTTCCTTACAGGGGCGCTCTCGGAGAAATGGTGTTCCAACTCATGGGCGGTTTGAGAAGCGGCATGGGCTACGCGGGGCAGCAGACAATAGACGGTATGCGCAAAAACGCGCGGTTTACGCGGATAACCAACGCGGGTCTGATTGAAAGTCATCCTCACGACATTTCGATAACAAAAGAGTCGCCCAACTATTCTACCAAGATATAAAACGAAAAATATGGACAAAATATTAGTTATCGATTTCGGCGGTCAGTATATTCAACTGATAGCGCGCGCAGTCAGAGAACAGAATGTTTATTGCGAAATCATGCCTTGGCGCGCGGGTATGGACAAAATCAGGGCTTACGGAGCCAAGGGCATTATTTTAAGCGGCGGACCGCACAGTGTCTACGAGGAAAACGCGCCTCAGATTTCAGACGAAATTTTCAGTCTCGGAGTGCCCGTTCTCGGCATATGCTACGGCATGCAGTACATCGCGCACAGGCTCGGCGGCGTTGTGCGCACCGCGCCCGTCAGCGAATACGGAAAGCAGTATCTCAACGTGAATCAGTCCGAGCTGTTTTCTTCCGTCAAGCAGAACAGCGTCGTCTGGATGAGTCACTGCGACTACATAAGCGAAATTCCCGCAGGCTTCCGCAGGACGGCGACTACGCCTACCTGTCCTGTAGCAGCGTTGGAGTGCGTCGAAAAGAAAATTTACGGCGTACAGTTTCATCCCGAGGTCAATCATACGGAATACGGCAGGCAAATACTCAAAAACTTTTTGTATTCCGTTTGCAAAATCGAGGAACGCTGGTCGATAGGCAATTTTGTCACCGAAAGCGTGGAAAAAATCCGCAAAAGGGTCGGGGACGGAAAGGTGCTTTGCGCTTTGTCGGGCGGCGTGGACAGCGCGGTCGCGGCGGCGTTGGTTCAAAAGGCGGTCGGAGACCGCCTGACCTGCGTTTACGTTGATCACGGATTGATGCGGAAAAACGAAACGGAGGAAATTATCAGAGTTTTCCGCGACGAAAGGGGGTTCAATCTGATAGCGGTGGATGCGGGAGAGCATTTTCTTAACAAGCTGTCAGGCGTAACCGACCCCGAGCGCAAGAGAAAAATCATAGGCGAGGAGTTTATCCGGGTCTTTGAAAAGGAAGCTAAAAAAATAGGCGCGGTGGACTTTCTTGTGCAGGGCACCATATATCCCGACGTTATAGAAAGCGGCAGTCCTACGAGCGCGGTCATAAAGAGCCACCACAACGTGGGCGGTCTGCCGTCTGTCGTGGATTTCAAGGAAATACTCGAACCGTTGAGGGATTTGTTCAAGGACGAGGTGAGAAAGGTGGGCGTCGCATTGGGATTGCCCGACAGCATAGTTATGCGTCAGCCCTTCCCCGGTCCGGGACTTGCAATCAGGGTGCTTGGAGAAATAACTCCCGAAAAACTCGGTATTTTGCGCGAAGCCGACTACATTTTCCGCACCGAGCTTGAAAATGCGGGACTCAACCGCGACATATGGCAGTATTTCGTTGTTTTGACCAACGCCAAATCGGTGGGGGTTATGGGAGATTTCAGAACGTACAGCTACACTGTTGCGTTGCGGGCGGTGACAAGCGTGGACGGTATGACGGCGGATTGGGCGCGGATACCGTTTGACGTTTTGGAGCGCATATCCAACAAAATCGTCAACAATGTGGAGCACGTAAACAGAGTCGTCTACGACGTCACAAGCAAGCCTCCCGCGACAATCGAGTGGGAATAAAATCAAACGGCTCCGCATTTTTCAGGCGGAGCCTTTTTCGGACTTGAAATGAATTTTTTGGCATTTGATATCGAAGCGGCAAACGGTTACAAGCCTTACAGCATTTGCAGCGTGGGTTACGTTATCGCGGACGAGAGCTTCAATATTCTACACAAAGAAAATATTTGGATAAACCCCAAAACGAAATATAACCTGAACGGCACGCGCAAAAACGTCGGCATAGATTTGCATCTCGACAAAGACGTGATTGAGCATGCGCCTGCATTCGGGCAGGTTTACGGCAGACTCAAAGGTCTGTTGACGGACCCGACCGTGCGTGTGGTGGGGCACGCGGTGGAAAGCGACGTAAGTATGCTCAACAGCGCGTGCAGGCACAACAGACTTCCGTGCATCAATTTCGATTTTATCTGTTCGCAGCTGCTTTTCAAGCTTTATCGGGGCGACAAGGACGTGAGAGGGCTTGACAAAATCGCCGACGAGCTGGGGATAAGCTTTGCCCACCACGCCTCCGACGAGGACGCGCTTGCAAGCATGCTTACTTTAAAATATCTTTGCGAGGACAGCGGTCTTTCGGTAGAAGGTCTTTTGGAAAAATTCAACGTGCGTATCGGCAGCAACAGAAATTTCGTTGTAACGCGCACGGTTTCTCTGTCCGGACAAATAAGCAAAAAACGCGTTACTTTGGAGGCAATAAAAGCCATTTCCGAATATATACGTTCCAACAGACTGAGAAGCGCCCCCTGCGGCGCGCTTAAAGGGAAACTTGTCAGTCTTTCCCGCGCGTTGGAATGCTCGGGAGGCGAGGTTTTGCACAGCGTGATTAAAAAAATTTACGCCTGCGGCGGACAATATACCGCCAAGGTCAGCAAGGGCAGTATATATGTCAAAGAGGAGGGCGAGCCGTCCGAAACCGACGCCATGAGGGAGAAATATCTGTCGGAACTGCGCAAAAACGGCTTCGATTGCGAAATATTGAACGTAAAGGAATTTCTCGACAAATAAAATAAGCCTCCGTGCGAAACAGTGCGCACGGGGGCTTTTGCTATTAAAACTTTTTCAGATAACCCATTCGCCGTCCTCGAACAGAGCTACGACTTTGCCGTCGTAGCCTATACCTTCGACGTGCAAATCCTTTGTGCCTACCATGAAGTCGCAGTGCTCGATCGAGTCGTTTACGCCGAGCTTGTCAAGCTGCTCGACTGTCAGCTTGTCGCCGTTTTTGACGGTTGAGGGATAGCCCTTTCCGAGAGCAAGGTGGCAGCTGGCGTTTTCGTCGAAAAGGGTGTTGTAGAACAGAATGCCCAATTCGGAAATGGGGGAATGTTTGCCGATTAACGCGATTTCTCCGAGATAATGACTGCCCTCGTCCGTTTCCACGAGATTTTTAAGCGTTTCGTAGCCCTTTGCCGCGCCGAAGTTGCAAACGCGACCGTCCTTGAATTCGATGAAGAAATCGTCGATGACCGTTCCGTTTTCAACAAGAGGAAGCGCGCTTTTCACGATACCGTTTACCTTGTACTTGTGTGGAGCGGTGAAAACCTCTTCGGTGGGCATATTTGCGGTGAAGTTTATTCCGTCCAGCGCTTTTTCGCCTGCGCCCGTCCAGATGTGTCCCTCGGCAAGACCGACTTTTAGGTCGGTGCCTTTGGAGTTTGTCATGCGTATGTACTCGAAGTTGTGCTCGTTGAGGAATTTTGCTCTGTGTTCGAGTTTTTCGTTGTGTTCCTTCCATGCTTTGACGGGGTCTTTTTCGTTGAGGCGCATTGTCACCGCTATTGCGTCCCAAAGCTTGTCCACAGCCTGCTCGTCGGAGCAATTCGGGAAAATCTTTTTCGCCCAATTTACCGACGGTACGGGGACGATACACCAACGAACCGCGTTTGACATGGTGGCTTTTCTGAATTCTATGAATTTCTTGCTCGACGCCGTGGAATAAGCCTTGATTTTTCCCGCGTCGATTCCTTCGAAAATATCGGGGTCGTCCGAGGTTATGGAAATATGCGCGGCTTTTTGCGTCACGCCGTAAAGTTTTTGCGCGACCATCCATTCGGGAATGTCCACAAGCGTTTCCGTATCGGCGTGTTGGTATCTGATTTTGGAAAGCTTTTCGTCCTTCCAATAGACGAAAACGTCTTTGGCTCCGGCTTCAAAAGCGGTTTCGGCAATTATGCGGGCGAACTCGCCGCATTCTATGGGGGAGTTGATGATGAGAATCTGACCCTTTTGCAGGTTTACGCCTATTTCGACTGCCAGACGTGCGAATTGTTTTTGTTTTTCGTTGCTTAACATTTATATGCTCCTTGTTTTTATTTTTTAAAATTTCAATGCCTGAGAAATATAGCCTTCCAGCTCTTCCGTCTTGATTCGGATTTGCTCCATGCTGTCGCGCATTCTTACCGTCACGGTGTCGTCCTCCAAGGTCTGAAAATCCACCGTTATGCAAAAAGGCGTGCCTATTTCGTCCTGTCTGCGGTACCGTTTGCCGATGCTTCCCGTCTCGTCATAGTCCACGTTAAAGCTTTTTGCCAGCCTGTCGCAGATTTGCGCTGCGTTTTCTCCCAGCTTTTTTTGCAACGGCAGCACAGCCGCCTTGAAGGGGGCAAGCGCGGGGTGGAGTCTTAGCACGACGCGCGTTTCGTTGTTTTCAAGCGTTTCCTCGTCGTATGCGTTGGACAAAAAGGCGAGCACTACACGGTCGGCGCCCAAAGAAGGCTCTATGCAATAGGGCACGTATTTTTCGTTGCTCACGGGGTCGGTGTATTCCATGCTTTCGCCGCTTGCGTTCTGATGACACATGAGGTCGAAATCCGTTCTGTCGGCTATGCCCCACAGCTCGCCCCAACCGAAAGGAAACAAAAATTCAAAGTCGGTGGTTGCCTTGGAGTAGTGGGAAAGCTCTTCTTTTTTGTGCTCGCGCATTCTCAGTCTGTCGTCGGAAATCCCCAACGATTTGAGCCAATCGCGGCAGCGGTTTTTCCAGTATTCAAACCATTCGAGGTCTGTGCCCGGCTTGCAGAAAAATTCAAGCTCCATCTGCTCGAATTCCCTTATGCGGAAGATAAAGTTTCCGGGAGTAATTTCGTTGCGGAAGCTTTTGCCTATCTGTCCCACGCCGAAAGGTATTCTTTTGCGGGTGGTGCGGCAGATGTTTTTGAAGTTGACGAAAATACCCTGAGCCGTTTCCGGTCTGAGGTACAGCGTGTTGGCGCTGTCCTCGGTTACTCCCTGAAAGGTTTTGAACATCAGGTTGAACTGCCTTATTTTTGTGAAATCACGGCTGCCGCACACGGGGCAGGCAATTTCGTGTTCTTCGATAAAGCTTTCCATCTGCTCGTTTGACCAGCCTGCGATGTTTATTGAAAGCTTTTTTTTCGCGGCGTAGTTTTCGATAAGGTTATCCGCGCGGTGACGGCTTTTGCAGCTTTTGCAGTCCATCAGAGGGTCGTCGAATTTGCCGCCGAGATGTCCGCTCGCCCTCCAGGTTGCGGGATTCATGAGAATGGCGGAGTCAAGCCCCACGTTTGTGGGCGGCTCCTGCACGAATTTAAGCCACCATGCTCTTTTGATGTTGTTTTTAAGTTCGACTCCAAGCGGACCGTAGTCCCATGCGTTTGCAAGTCCTCCGTAAATTTCGCTGCCGGCATATACAAAGCCTCTGCCCTTGCAGAGATTGACCAGCTTGTCCATTGTTACCTTGCTGTCCATAAAAAAACCTCAAAAGAAATTTTATTACAATCTCGAAAAAAAGTCAATTGTAAACCCCGATTTAAAAAAATTTTAACTCTGCGCGCTTAAAAGGCAAAAAAAAACGCGTTCAAAAGGGTTGTTGCCCCGACCGCGTTTTTACGTTTTAAAATTCGAGAGGAATTTTTACTTCTCCCTGCGCGCTGTGGCACAGCGGACATTCCGTCCAGGCGGCTCTGCGCGTATCCTCGTGGCCGCACTCCGTGCATTTCCATTGAATTGCTTTTTCGCTGTTGTACAGCTTGTCCTTTTCGAGCTTGGCGTAAATCTGTTCGAGTACGAGATAGTGTGAGCGCTCCACCTCTGCAATCAGCTCGAAAGCCTGCGCGACATCGTGAAAGCCTTCATCCTTTGCCACCTGCGCGAAATCGGGATAAATTGTGGTTGCCTGATTGAGTTCGTCCTGCGCTACGGATTTTATTTCCTCATTGAGCGTTCCCGCTTTGAAGGGGTATCCGGCAGTGAACTCTATGTTGGGCACTCTCTCCGTGCCGTTGTCGGTAATAAAGTCATAAAAAACCTTGGCGTGCTTCATTTCGTTTGTCGCGTGCTCGGTGCATATCTGACCGACGTAGGCAAGTCCTTCCCGTTCCGCTTTGTCTTTGAGAAACTGATATCTTGCTCCGTCCTGACACTCTCCCGCAAACGCGCGCGCAAGATTTACGAAAGTTGTGGATTCCTTTAATTTCATGGTTTAAACCTCCGAAAAAAATTATGCACCTTTATGTTTGTCTTGATACGCAAAAAAAGAAATAATTTGTCATTTCCGCGGGAGAAAAGCAATAAACTTTTAATACTGAGGGACGGGAAAGGTTATGAAAGATTATATTGTGGAAAGGGTTTTGCAGTCGGCGGCATACGTAATTGCAAACAAAGCGACGGTGCGCGCCTGCGCTTTGAAATTCGATGTGTCCAAATCGACGGTTCACAAGGACCTTACGGAGCGATTGGACAAAATCGACGCCGACTTGCGCAAAAAGGTGAAAGCCGTGCTTGACGTCAATCTCAACGAGCGACACATCAGGGGCGGAACGGCTACCAAGGAAAAATACAAATCGGAAAACGCGCAATGAAAAAGGGGGAGTCCGTCAGTCGGGCTCCCCGTTGCTTTTATCGGCAATAAATTTTTCTTCCGCCTTGTCCCACAGGTTGTACCTTTCGGGATGCATGACTGCGGCGGTGATTCTGTCTTTTGCAAAGGGTATGTCCTCCTGAATCTTTTTCAAAAGCGTTTTCATATATTCTCTTTGCGTATGCTTGTCGGCGGGACAGGGATTGTGAACGACGGGCAGATTTTTGGCGTAAGCGGCAATATCTCTTTCGTCGATAAAAACCATAGGTCTGATTACCGCAATTCCCGTGCGGCTCATAAACGACTTGGGCGCAAAGGTATTGAGCCTGCCCTCAAAGCACATGGAAAGCAAAAAGGTTTCCACAACGTCGTCGGCATGATGTCCCAACGCAAGCTTGCCGAATCCCTTTTGTTTAAGAACGCCGTTGAGCGCGCCCCGTCTCATTTTGGAGCACAGGCTGCAAGGATTTGATTCCTTGCGGATTTCAAAAAGAATCTGCGCAATGTCGGTTTTTTCGACGGTGTAGTCCACGTCAAGCTGTTCGCAAAATTTGCGCACGGGCGCGTATGCGTCCGCTTCGAAGCCCATGTCTACGGTGACTGCGGCAAGTTCAAACCGCTGCGGCGAAAATCTTCGGTAAGCGTTGAGCAGCGCGAGCAGCACAAGACTGTCCTTGCCGCCCGAAACTCCGACGGCGATTTTGTCCCCGTCGTCGATTAAGGAAAATTGATTTACGGCGCGTCTGAAAGGCGCAAGCAGCGTTTGCAGTTCCATGTTTCAATAATATCAGAAAAATCGGTGCAGTTCAACTTTTTGCGGACAAAAAGCCGAGCTTGATTGATTTTCGCGCCGCGTTGGTGTATAATTAAAAATCAGGAGAAAAGCTATGAGGTTTTGGGGCAGAAAAAAAGAGGAGCTTCCCGAAAAGACGGCGCCAAAGCTCAGACACAGATACAAGGTCGGGCTTGCTTTAAGCGGAGGCGGCGCCAAAGGCATAGCTCACGTCGGCGTAATCAGAGCCTTCGAGGAAACGGGGCTTGATTTCGATTTTGTGGCGGGCACGAGCGTGGGCAGTCTTGTGGGAGCGGCTTACTGCGCGGGAATTTCATGGGAGAAAATGGCGGAGTTTTGCCGGTCGGTAAAAGAAAAGGAAATAAGAAACAGCCGCTCCGTTTTTTTTCCGTCCGAATCCCGCAACATAGAAAGATTGGCTTACAGGCTGCTCGGCGGCAAAAATTTCAACGAGCTGAAAACGCCCTTCGCCTGCAACGCCGTCAATTTGGCGACGGGCGAGGAAAGGATTTTTACGCGCGGCAATCTTGCCAAGGCAATCAGTGCGAGCTGCTCGGTTCCCGTCATTTTTTCGGGAGTTGACATAGAGGGCGAGCATTACGTGGACGGCGGCTTGCTCAACACGATACCCTCCGACATCGCGCGCGGTATGGGAGCAGATTACGTGGTGGCTGTCGACCTCAACCCGACGAGAGGAGAGGGCACTTCGTCGCGCCGTTTGCTCAGCGTATTTTGGGCTACGTTCAACATAGCTATGAAAAGCACCGCCTACAAGGGGATTATGAATACGGACGTCATGATAGAGCCTGACCTTAAAAGGTTCAAATCCACAAAATTGGAGGGCGTTGACGAAATGATAGAGGAAGGCTATCGCGCGGCGTTGGAGCAGATGCCGGTAATAAAGCTTATGCTCGGCGCAAAGTAAGACAAGGAGAAACTTATGGCTGAAAAGAAAAACGACAAAAAGACCACGCGGGTGGCGAAAAGCAAATCGGAGCAGAAAAAACAGCTTGCCGGCTTTGCGGTGGGAGCCGCCGCCGCAGGAGCCGCCGCAGCGGCTGCGGCAGGAAAAGGAAAGTCAAAAAAGAAAAAGAAAACCATTGCCGTTGTGGCGGTGATTCTTGTGCTTGCCGTCATCGCGTGCGGCGCGCTGTATTATTACGACATAACGCCCTTCAACTTCGAGCTCGGCAGCTCGTACGGCTTTAAATATTACAAAAACGCGGTAAAAAAGGTCGTTTCAACCGTTGACGGCGAGCTTATCGTGCACATGATAGACGTTCATCAGGGGGACAGTATTCTTTTGCAGCTGCCCGACGGCAAAAATATGCTTATCGACGGCGGCGACAAGGACAGCAAAATCGCAGCGCATATTATAAATTATCTATTCGATTACACCGATTTAAAGGACGAAAACGGCAAAATAACGCTTGATTACGTTATGCTTACGCATACCGACGCCGACCACTGCGGCAGTCTCGACAATGTAATCGCGCACGAGGACATCGACGTGAAAAACGTCTACCGTCCTATGGTTGTCGCCGAAAGCAAATATTTTTCAAACGACCCGTTGAAGGAGTATGCGGAGGAAATGAATTATGCGGTGGATACCGTCACCACTCAGGCTTACTCCGACTTTATGAACGCCGTGTACGGCGAGCCGACGCTTGAAAACGTCTATTACAATCTCGAAGGCATGACGATAGGCGGAGAGGACGCGGGATACATATTTTATTTTTACAATCCGTCGGTGGAAATGTACAAAACCATTAGCACGGCAAAGCAGAAAAACAACGTGTCGCCCATGATGCTTTTGGAGTTCAACGGCCGCAGAATTTTGCTTACCGGGGACAGCGACGAGGAGGCTGAGGACAATTTCATAGAAAACGTCAACAACCGTCTGTTCGACAACGATTTTGACGGAGACGTCGATGTGTTGAAGGTGGCGCATCACGGCGGCAGAGAGTCTACCAAGCAGGAGCTGCTTGATATGCTTATGCCCGAATACGCCATGATTTCCTGCGGTGAAAATTCTTACGGCCATCCCAGACCTGAAACTTTGGAAAAGCTTGCGGCAAAAAACACTCGGGTTTATTGCACTTACAGAAAATACTCGACGGGCGCGGAGGATTATCCTTACAGCTCGGATAAATTTGACGGAAACATCAGGATGAAAGTTGACTCGGAGGGAAATATCTCCTTTGATTTTGTCGCCGACCTTATAGAAAGCGCCAAGACAACAGCGTCATCAGGCAAAAGAGGCGAGCTTTTGCGCGCCGCGTTTATGGGACTGCGCCGCCGTTTTTACGCCTGAGCTATGCTTGTACTCAGCTTTGACGGCACGTCGCACGGAGCGGGATACTCCGCCGCGTTGAAAGGAGTGCCGCGCGGTTTTGAAATTTCCGTTGACAAAATCAAAAACGAATTGAGACGCCGCCGTGTCGGCGTGGGAAGAAGCGAAAGACAGCTTTCGGAAACGGACGAGATAATTTTTCTCAACGGGCTTGACAACGGGGTGACGACAGGCGCCGTATTGCGATTTTTCATACCCAACGCGGTTGAAGTTGCGTCCGACGGGACTAAACCTATCACGGCGATACGGAGCGGTCACGCCGATTTGGCGGGCTGCGTCAAATTGGGGCTTGAAAACGCCCGCCCCGTCTGCGAGGAGGCAAGCGCGAGAAATACCGTAGTCTATACTGCGGCGGGAGCGATATGCAGGCAAATCCTTGAAAAAAAAGGTTTAAGCTTTTTTTCCTACGCGGAGAAAATAGGCGGAGTCGAGACCTCTCAAACGGATTTCGACACGCAAAGTCTTTTGCAGTCCGAAAAGCGGCGCGTACGCTGTCCCGACCCTGCGGCTGCGCTCGCTATGGAAAAGGAAATAATTTCCGCCCGCGAAAGAGGGGAAACTTTGGGAGGCAGGGCGCGTGTGCTCTGTTTCGGGTTGCCGACGGGTACGGGCGAATTTAAGAGTCTTGAAAGGCGGCTGTCGGGCAGGCTGGTCGGACGGCTTGCCTCCATTCCCTCTGTCAAGGGAGTCTGGTTCGGAGACGGAGAAAACTATTTCCCCGACGAGCTTGCCGCAAAAGGGAATGAAATAATTTACGCCACAAATCGTTGCGGCGGCGTCGTCGGAGGCATGAGCAACGGCAGGGAAATCAGCGTAGCTTTGACCGTCAAGCCCGTTCCCACACGCAGAAAAAAATCGGAAACGATAGACATAGTTACCCGCAAAACGGTTGAGACGCATTTTGAACGCGCAGACGTTTGCGTGGTTGAAAGCGTCGGAGTAATCGCCGAAAATTTGCTTGCGTTTGAATTGCTCGATTGTATTCTGGAAGAAAACCGAGTAGTATTCCGCAGGTTTGACAAGAGCCTTTTCGACAGAGAAAACACGGTTTTCGCTACCGACGCGGTTGTGGCGGACAAGCTGGGACTTTATGGCGAAAATGTTTTTTGCTTTGAAAAGGGAGAACGCGCCAAGAGCTTTGAACAGGTGACGAAATTTCTGCAATTTTTGTCGGCGCGCGGCTGCGGCAAGGATACGCTTGTGGTTGCCGTCGGCGGCGGCTCGGTGGGGGATGCCGCAGGCTTCGCGGCGTCGGTGTTCTGTCGCGGCGTAAGGCTCGTGCAAGTTCCTACCACGCTTCTTTCGATGCTGGACAGCTCGGTTGGCGGCAAAACCGCCGTGGATTTTTGCGGAGTAAAAAACGCTGTGGGGACGGTTTATCCCGCCGAGACGACCTTGGTCGATTTTTCTCTTTTGGATTTTTTGCCGCGTTCCCTTGCGGACGAGGGCAGGGGAGAGCTGTTCAAGTACGCTTATCTTGACGAAAATATTTCTCGGCTGATTGACGAAAACGCGGATTTGAAGGTTCTTGTCGAGAGTTGTCTCAAATACAAGCAACGGATTGTTTCAATCGACGAGTCCGACCTGCTGCTCAGGCGAAAGCTGAATCTCGGACACACCTTGGGGCACGCTTTCGAGACGGCTTTCCGACTTCCTCACGGTCAGGCTGTCGCAAACGGATTGTTTTACGAAACTCAAATCGCCTGTTTTCTGAAAATTTGCAGCCCTGATTTCTGGAAAAAGAAAAGGGTAGTGTTGCAGCAAAACTTTGAAATAATTAAGGAGTTCGACGAAGAGCAGATTGTCGCTCTTTGTCAGTCGGACAAAAAAAATATATCCCGCAAAATTTCGCTTATGCTTCCCGACGGACGTTTCGGAGTGCGCGAAACTTTTTTGAACGCGGAAGAATTGAACGGACTTTTGAAAAGATGTTATTTGAACCGGGAAACTACAATTTCAATTCTCGTCTGAATTTCGGCGACAAATCGATAACCCACCGCGCGTTTATCTGCGGTGCGCTTGCCGAGGGGACGACCGAGATAGAAAACGCCTGCATTTGCAGAGACACGCTGTCGACGGCGGACTGTCTGAAAAAAATGGGGGCGGATTTTGTCTTTCGCGGAACGTCCGTTACCGTATACCCGCTCAAAGCTCTTCCCTCCCGAAACGAGCCTCTTGTGCTGGACTGCGGAAACAGCGGCACGACGGCGCGGCTGCTTGCGGGCGTCGCCGCGGGGCTTGGAATAAGAGCGGTGTTCAAAGGAGACGCTTCCTTGTCGCGACGGCCTATGGATAGGGTTATCCTGCCGTTGCGGGAAATGGGATTTGACATACGGAAAACCGACAACGCTCTTTTCGTGACGGGAGACAGCACTTGCGTGCGTGACGAAAGGGAATTGTCTTTTGAAACCTCATCCGCGCAGGTCAAGGGCGCGCTGTTGTTTGCCGCGCTTGTATCGGGCGGAACAATAAAAATAACGGAAAAAGTAAGGTCGCGCAACCACACCGAAATCATGTTAAGCCATCTGGGTGCGCGTATAAAAACGGACGGAAATGAAATCCGACTGGAAAAGAGCAGGATTAAAGGCGCAAAGTTAAAAATCCCCAACGACGTTTCCACCGCCGCATTTTTTATTGCCCACGGTTTGCTTGGAGACGGAGCGGTTTTGAACAATGTCGGCGTCAATCCCACGAGGACGGAATATATTTCGCTGCTTAAAGAAAGCGGCGCGAATATAGAAATCTCAAACGAAAAAAATGTCTGCGGAGAAGCGGCTGCCGATATTTCGGTAACAAGAAGCGCGTTGAAGCCTTTTATTTGCCGCAAGGAGCGGTCAAGGCTTTTGCTTGACGAAATACCCGCTCTCGCAGTTTTGGCGCTCACGGCAAAAGGCAGAAGCAAATTCGAGGGCGTCGGCGAGCTTGCCGCAAAGGAAAGCGACAGGCTTGCGGGCGTTTGCGGGCTTGCAAAAAGCTTGGGTGCGGACGCAGCAGTATGCGGCGACTGTCTTGAAATTTACGGAAAGGGGTATATCGAAGGAGGGCAGGCGGACACGCTGAATGACCACAGGCTCGAGTTGGCTGCGGCGACTGCGGGACTACACAGCAAAAGGGGCGTCGAAACGTCTTTCGGCTATGCCGACGTTTCCTGTCCCGATTTTCTGAAAATAATCGGAGCGGAAAAATTTCGACTGGGACTGTTGGGCGGCGATATAAGTTCAAGCAAATCTCCGCTGCTTTTTTCGTTGTTTTCGGATTATTTCTCCGTGCCGCTAAGCTACGAGCTGTTTGAAACGGACGCAGCCCGTTTTGACGACACTCTTAAAAAATTGAAAACCTATGCCGACGGATTCAACGTGACAATGCCTTACAAAAGTAGGCTAAGCTCCGACGGTATGCCCTCGAACACGGTGCTTAACAAATGCGGACGGTTTTTGCCCGCCGTTACGGACGGCGACGGAGTTGTTTTGTCGCTTGCGGCCCACAAAATCGATGTAGAGGGCAAAAAACTGCTGCTCATAGGAGCGGGCGGCAGCGCGGCAGCGGCGGCCCGCGCGCTTGCGGACAGAGGGGCGAAACTCTGTTTTGCAAACAGAACGCAGGAAAAAGCGCGTGAATCGGCGAGTCGCTTCGGAGGAAAAATTTACGAAAAAGGAGTTGTCTGCGACGGGATTCTTAGCTTTGTACCCGTATTCGACAGGCTGCTTTTCGCGGACGAAAAGGACGTCGCGGCGGCTGAATTTGTGCTGGACGCATATTATTTTCGCGATACGCGCCTCCTGCAATGCGCGCGAAAGTACGGAAAAATCGCAGTGGACGGATTGGATATGCTCTTTTTTCAGGCAATCAAAGCCTTCGAGATTTTTACGTCCGTCAAGGCGTCCGATGCCGACACGGAAGCGCTTTATGCGCTGTTCAGGAGTAAAATATGAAAATACTTGTTTTAAACGGAGTAAATCTCGGTCGCCTTGGAAAGCGTCAGCCTGAAATTTACGGCTTTGACACTCTGCGCGCTTTAAACAAAAGGTTAAAGCGTTACGCATCGGCAAAAAACATAACTCTGAAATTTTTTCAGACCGACAGCGAACCCGCTTTGCTCAAAAAAATTAACCGTGTTTCCTTAGACGCGATTATTTTGAACGCGGGGGCATGGTCGCATTATTCCTACGCGGTGCGCGACGCTGTGGCGGCTTGCTGCGTACCCGTCGTCGAGGTGCATTTGTCGGACATAACGGCGCGCGAGTCTTTCCGAAAAATCCGCGTGCTTGAAGGCGTCGTTGCTGCTGCGTTCTGGGGAGAGGGCTTGGGCAGCTACGAAAAAGCCGTTGATTTTCTTGCGGCGGAGGCAGTACGATGAAAAAAAATCTGGCGCTTATCGGAATGTCGGGCACGCTCAAATCCACAGTCGGGCGCAGGCTGGCGAAAAAATTGCAGTTGTTGTTTATAGACACTGACGATATGATTGAGTTTGAGACGGGCAGGAGCATTCCGGAAATTTTCGAGCTTGCCGGCGAGGACTATTTCCGCAGTCTCGAAAGAAAGCTGGTAGCGTCTCTTTCCGACTATGACGGCGCAGTTATTTCTACAGGCGGCGGAATCGGAGCAGACGACGAAAATATGAGAGCGCTTTCGGAGCACTGTACGGTAATCTGGCTTGACGCGACGCCACGCACAATTTTTTACAGACTCAAAAACACAAAGCGAACCAGACCTAAGCTTGAACCGTTCAGCCTCAAAAAGGTGGAGGAGCTTTGCCTGTTGCGCAAAGCGGATTACGCAAGACACGCCGATGTAAAAATCGACACGGATTTTTGCAATGCCTCTCGGGTGGCGCAAAAAATAACGGATTTTCTCGATTGCGGCGTCAAGTTGCAAAATAAATGACAAAAAACCCGCCTTGCGGAGCAAATCGCAAGGCGGGTTTGTTATTCTTTTTTCTTATTTTTTGTTTTTCCGTCGCTGTTGCTTATTTTGTTCAGGAGATATACCGCAAGCACGATAATACCCGTAACCAAAAAAATTCCCACCATACCGATACCCATTATCGAAAGAGATTTGAGTATATTGTCCGTTTTGACGTTTCGGAAAAAATATAAAATCGCGTAACCTATATTTACAAAAAATTCATGCATAAATCGTTGTCTCCTTTCAGCCAATCATGCCCTGCACAATGGAAAGTATTAGCCCTCCGGCAATCACGGACGCTATTTGTCCGGAAACGTTCACGCCTACGGAGTGCATAAGCAGGAAATTTGATTTATCCTCTTCAAGCGCCATTTTTTGCACGACTCGCGCCGACATGGGAAAAGCCGAAATCCCCGCCGCTCCTATCATGGGGTTTATTTTTTCTTTGCTGAAAATATTGAGCAGTTTTGCAAGCATCACGCCGCCTATTGTGTCTACGATAAACGCGATAAGTCCGAGCCCCATTATCAGCAGCGTATTGAATTGGAGAAATTCGGCTGCTTTCATTTTGGAGGCGACGGTTATTCCCAAAAACAGAGTAATTATGTTTGCAAGCACGTTCTGCGCCGTGTCCGAAAGCGAGTTGAGTACGCCGCACTCACGGATAAGGTTGCCGAACATGAGAAAACCAATCAGCGCCAGCGCATCGGGAGCAAACAGCGCGACAATCATCGTGACGATGATGGGGAAGAGGATTTTCGTAAGTTTGGAAACCTTTTTCCCCGAATAAGCCATTTTTATCTGTCTTTCCTTTTTGGTGGTGCACATTCTGATAACGGGCGGCTGCACGACGGGAACCAAAGCCATGTAGGAATATGCCGCTACCATGATTGCCGCCATATAATCGGATTTCAGCATGCCGGCGACATAAATGGAGGTAGGACCGTCTGCCGCTCCGATGATTGCAATGGACGCCGCGTCTTTAAGCTCGAAACCGAGCAGGCTTGCGGTAAACAGCGTAAAAAAGATTCCGAATTGCGCCGCCGCGCCGAAAAGCATAAGCTTTGGATTTGTCAACAGCGGTTCAAAATCAATCATTGCACCGATTCCGATAAACAACAGCAGGGGGAACAACTCGTGAGAGTCGATTCCGATTAAGAACAGAAAATCAATGACCGCCTGTACTCCCGTTCCTTCTTCCGCAATCGGCAGGTTCATCAATATGGCGCCGAAGCCCATAGGGAGCAGCAGCGCGGGCTCCATTTTTTTTGCAATTGCCAAATAAATAAGCAGGCCGCCTATGCACCACATTATGACGCCCGGCAGGGTGATATTGGTAAAATTTTGGAATAGTTGTCCCATAACTCATTTACTCACTTCAAAACAAGCAGCGGAGTGTTTGCTTCCACCGCGGAGCCTTTGTTTGTAAGAATACGCGCGACCACTCCGTCTTTTGCCGCAACGATTTCGTTTTCCATTTTCATAGCTTCCAGCACAAGCAGGACAGAGCCTTTTTTTACCGCGTCTCCGACGGATACGTTGATTTTGACTATCGTACCCGGCATAGGCGCTGCGACCGTGTCGCCTTCTGCGGGCGAGTCCGTTCCCGAGGGCGACGAAGTTTGTTCCCGACAGTCGACGCAAACGGATTGTTCAATCGATTCGGACGTATATACGCCGTCGTATTGGTCAATGGGCAGCGGCTCCGCAGTTTCCGCTTCCACCTCGTAAGTGCGTCCGTTTAAAGTAATAACGTATTTCATTTTTTCAATTCCCTGATAGATTTAAATCTCAGACAATTAAGCGGCACTCCCGCTTTGTCGGCGACGATTGCCATGAGCAGGGCGGCGGTTTTCGGCTCCACGTCGTGCAGCTTTATTTGTCCCGCCGAGCCGGGCGCGGTTTTGTCGGCTGCGGACAACGAGTCGGTTGAAACGGTTTTGTCGGCGTCTTCCCTTTTTTGCTTCCGTTTGATTTTTCTTACAATCAGAAAGACAATTAAAGCAAGCAGTAACAAAACCGCAACAAACGCCCCGTATCCCAAAATTGCGGATAAGGTGCGGTCGGCAGGGGGTATTTCGGAAAAAAGCATTGTTTTCATATCTTCTTTTTTTGTTTAAGTCTGACGGTTTTTGTCTGTTCAAATTCGACAAGGTTTCGTCAATGGAGGGAAAAAGCTTTTGTTCAAGAAATGTGTCCTACGGCGCAGTACCATAGGACACATCTAATATTATCTTATCCGTTGGCTTTTTTTCTGCGGGGCTTCCATTTTCTGATTAACAGAATAAGAATTGCGATAAGCATGAGCGTCGTCACGATGAGGGAGGACATGACTATCCAGTTGATAGGCTCTTTTTCCGTCGTGTCCGTGTTGCCGCTGTCATCTTCGACGGGATTTTGCAGCTCGTACAGATAGGTTCTGAATTCCTGAATGTTTTCAAAATTCAGTTCCTTTTCAAAGTCGATAAGATAGGTGCCTTCTTCAAGCAAATTGCCGTCGCTGTCGAGATAATACTTTTTGTTGAAGTTTTCGACCATGGTTTTGAGTTTGGCAAGCTCTTCGGTATCTTCCTCGTTCTTTACCTTTGCAGCCTGCTTTCTGACAAGCTCGAGGTCGTCGGTTTCCGCCGCTTCGAAATATCTGTAATCCAGACCGGAAACGTTGCCGAAAGAGGATGTTACGGTGAGCTGCTCCATAATAATGCTTTCCTTGTCAAAGTCGGACGAAGTAAGCACTGTTTCGACGTCGTCAAGAGGTTCGCCGTCCACGTCTTTGCCGAACAGTTTCATGTAGTCCTCCTCGGTAATGGTAGCGCAGTAAGCCTGATCGAAAAGGGCTATTCCCTGCACATACTGTTCTTCGGTCGCGTTTCTCGAACCGAGCCACAATTCGAGGTAAACAGTCTTGGCTTCGTTGCCCACGGCTATATAGAAGTAATATCTGACGTAGCCGTTGCCTTCTTCCTCGTTTTCCGCCGCGTAAGCCGTGCCGTCCATAGCTTTGTCGTAGCCCGAAAGCACGTTTCTGCCGTCCGTCAGATAGACGTAGGGGACGGCGTCTCCAATGCCTTTGGCAAGCACGCTTATTTTATAAAAAGTGTTTGCCGAAAGGGAAATTGACGCGGACTGAACGCCGGCGGAGGTTTTAACCTTGTTGTTTATCATGAGAACCGACCTTGCGTCGTCGTCTTTAAGCGGGAAGTCGTTTTCTCCTATGCCCAACTCTCCGAGCAAAGAGGAATTGTTTTTAAACAACAGACCTGTCTGAATGTCTCCGATGGCGTTGGGAGCAAGCGTGCCGTTGCCGCCGATAGCCGTGTTGCCCGAAACGTAAAGCGTCCAGTTTGCGGGTCTCACTACGGTTTCCAGTCCCGAATTGTTGAGCGGAATGTTGAAGGACGGGTTGCTTATCAGGTTGTCGGTATCGAAAGTCTGGTCGAGGTCCACAGTCTTGATGGTGGAGCTTGACGAGGTTCCGTTAAAGTCGCTCTGCTCGATTTCAAAGAGCGCAAGCTCGGCAATGTACAGCGTTCCCGAAGGAATAACTCCGCCCGCGGCGTAGTTTTTCATTCCAAGATAAATTTCAAGCGTCAACTCTATTGCCTGCGAGTTGGAGGGTTTGATGTAAAACTGATATTCCGTCCAACCGTTGAAGGTATCGTTTTCGATGTCTTCGTCGGTGTTGATTTTTTCAAAATAGGTTGTTTTGCTTGTCGCCGCGCTGTTGGTGTTGTCGAAAAGGTAAATATACGCGCCCGTATTTTTTGCGACGTTTTCCGTTCTCACCCATACGCTCAATCTGTAAGACTTGTTTATCGAAGGCGGATTGACGGTAAAGGAGGAGTAAGTGACGCCCGCCTTGGTATCCGAAACATTGGTTATTCTTGTTATGCTTCCGTTCTCGTCGTCGGCGAAGGGAAGAAATTCAAACTGCTGCTTGTATTCCTCGTAGGTCAAAAGGTCAACCGTGCCGAATTCGTTTTCGCGGGTGAGAGTCTGGTCTGACTCTTCCGCATCGGAGGAATCGAAGGTGTGACCGATGTAGAAGCCGTCCTCGTTTTCCGTCTTTTCCTCTGCGTTGTTGTTGAGGAAAGCGCCTTTGGAAATTTTTTCGCAGGAAATTTCACCGAAGAAAGCCGTGCCCATGGAGGGATTTTCGGCAAACTCCGTCTGTCCGAGTCCCAATTCAAAGTACAGTGTCTGGCTTGTGTTCTTTGCTCCTTCGATATAGAAGGAATATTGCTCCCATGCGCCCGCAGTGCTGATGTTTTCCATTCTCACGGCGTAGTAGTCGGAGGAAGCCTGGCTGTCGGAGGTCCTCAGCGCGACGTAGGCTCCGTGCCCCGTGATGGAGTCGGTTTTTACCCAAACGGAAACTTTCAGGTATTGGCTTGACGCAACGCTGAAAGAGGAGGAGAGCACGCTGGCCGCCGTTTCCTCGGCGTTGCTTATCATGAATATTCTGCTGTTTTCCGAATCGGCAACGGGATAACCTGGGTTAGTCGTGTTGTTCAAGCCCTTTTGTCCCAAATCGTAAACAACCTTGCCGTTCCACTCGTCCTCCTTTGTGTCCACAACGCCCATAAGGGTGTCGGAATCCACGACGGAGTCGCGTTTCGTCCAGCTTGTCGCCGTCAGAGGATATTGCAGATTCTGCGCGTCCGCGTAAGTGTACTTGAAATCGCTGTTTGAAATATCCAGCGACGACGAGGTATCGCCGTCCGGTCTCGTGGACTCGATGTTGGAGGGAATAACTTCCTTCCACAACGCGAGCACAAGCGAAACGACGATAACCGCAACCGCAACGATGGCTATGAGCGAAATAATCATAGCCTTTTTGCTTTTCAAGGACTTTGTTGCGGAGCCGGAAGAATTCGCCTGCTTGTAGCTGGCTGGCGTGTAGCGATTGTCGGATTGTTTTTTACTCATTTGATTCACCCTGTTCAGTAAAAAATTTTAAGCATAATACGGCATAGTAAACGCTATGCTCCGACTATTTTAATACAAACGGAGAAAAAAAGCAATAACATTTACTTGGTTTGTTAAATTTTTCTTAAATGGGTAAAATATTTTTGATTAAGGCTCGCTTGGAGAACGAAAATGAAAAATTGGCTCAGAATATTGCTGATTGTCCTTTCCGGCTGCGGAATAGGCTTTATAAACGGTTTTCTCGGAGGCGGAGGCGGCGTGCTGGTCGTCGCCGTTTTTCTCGCGCTTTACGCCCTGCCGCAGAAAAACGCCCACGCAACCGCGCTTCTAGTAATTCTTCCGATAAGCTTAATCAGCGCGCTTGTCTATCTGCTAAACGGCAGCGTTGATTGGGAATACACTCTTTTTGCGACAATCGGAGTTGTCGCGGGGGGAGCGGCGGGCGCGCTGCTGCTCAACAGGCTCAGCGGCAACGTCGTCAAGCTCATATTTTCCCTTTTGCTGCTCGCGTCGGGAGTGAGGATGTTTTTATGACAGTTTGGCTTATCGTATTCGGCTTTATATCGGGTATACTCGGCGGCATGGGCATGGGCGGCGGCACGCTTTTAATCCCTTTGCTCAATTTTCTCGATATAGAACAGCAGACAATTCAGGCAATCAACCTTATCAGCTTTTTGCCCATGGCGTGCGTAGCGCTCGGACTGCATTTCAAAAACAAGCTGGTAAAGCCCCGTCGTACCCTGTGGATGATAGCTCCCGCCTGCGCGTTTTGTATTCTGGGCGCGCTGCTTACCAAAAACACGTCTTCCGAGGTGTTGAAAATCTGCTTTGGCGTGTTTATGCTCCTGCTGGGCGTGTGGCAGTTGATTTTGTCCGTAAGACAGATGGTCAGGGAAAGAAAGACAGACAAGGAAAGTTCGCTTTTTTCCGATACGGAAAAATAAGCTTCAAGCCCCCGACGCGTGCGGGGGCTTTGTCGACAAGCCGTATTCGGCATGTACGGACAAGCGCGGTGTTCGGTAGGTCGGACAGAGGTGAAAAAATCGGCGAAAAAAGCGTTTTAACAATTTACATTTATTTTTTCATGTGTTATTATGAAACATATTCATAAGTGAAAGCGATAAACTAGCCGATTAGGATTAAAAGGGAGGCTTCAAGGTTTTGAGAAAACATACAAGAACTTTCAAAAAGGGGATACATTTTCCCGATATGAAATATCTCGCAAAAGACAAGCCTATCGAGCCGATGCCGCCGTCGGAGCATTATTTCGTGGCGTTGAGTCAGCACATAGGCGCGCCTGCCAAGCCCGTAGTGGAAGTTGGCGCGACCGTTGCGGCGGGCACTCTGATTGCCCGCGCAGACGGGATGATTTCCGCAAACGTATTTTCTCCCGTGAGCGGAACGGTAGCGGGAATAGAAACGAGAAAAAACAAGCAGGGCGCAAACGCTCCCTTTATCCATATAAAGAACGATTTTAAAAACCGCGAAGAATTTATGCCTCCCGCGGACGCCTCCGACGCCCGTGCGGTTAGGGAGCGCATAGGAGAAGCGGGCATAGTGGGACTTGGCGGCGCGGGGTTTCCTACTCTCGTCAAGCTCAGTCCCTCCAAACCCGTGGATATTTTGATAATCAACGCCGCCGAGTGCGAGCCTTATCTCACTTGCGATTACAGAGTTATGCTGGACAGAACGGAGGAATTTGTCAAGGGAGTAAAAATACTTTCAAGCTGTCTGGGCGTCGCGCGCACCGTGATAGGTATAGAAGAAAACAAAATGGAGGCGTATGAAAAGCTGCGCGCCTTCGACGGGTTTGAGCTGATTCTGCTTGAAAAGAAATATCCGCAGGGCGGAGAAAAGCAGCTGATTTACGCCTGCTGCGGCAGAGTGGTTCCCGCAAAGGCTCTTCCCATGGACGTCGGCGTCGTGGTGCAGAATGTCGCCACCGCGCTGGCGGTTTACGAAGCAGTGGAAAAGGGCAAGCCTCTTTACGAGCGTGTGGTTACCGTTAGCGGCAAGGGAGTTGCGGAGCCTAAAAACCTGCTTGTAAAAACGGGAACGCTTTTCGAGGAGGCGCTGGATTTCTGCGGCGGAATTTCCGAGGACACGCAAAAGCTGATTGCGGGCGGTCCCATGATGGGTACGTCTCTCTACGATGCGTCGGGCGTTTTCACAAAAACGGATTCGGGGCTTTTGGCGCTGACGGGAGAGGAGGCAAACGTCAGTCAGCCCTCCAATTGCATAAGCTGCGGCGCGTGCGCGAGAGCGTGCCCCATGAATCTTATGCCGATGTACATTGATTTTTACGCGCTGGCGGGCGATTTCAAAACCTCGGAGAAATACGGAACCAATCACTGCATAGAGTGCGGTTGCTGCGCCAACGTCTGTCCCGCAAAGCGTCCGCTCGTGCAAAGCATACGCTTAGCCAAGGCAAAGCTCAGGGAGAAGGCAAAATGAGAAAATTCGTTTATTCCGGTTCGCCCCACGTCACGGGGCGCAGGACGACAAAGGGAATAATGCTGGACGTCGTCATAGCGCTTTTGCCGGCGACGGTTGTCGGCTGCGTCTATTTCGGCTGGAAAGCGCTTCTCATCGTTGCGATAGCGGTGTTGACGGCCGTGCTGACGGAAGTGCTGTACCGCATGATTTTCAACAGAGAAACCTTTAAGGAAGCAGTCAAAATAGATTTTTCGAGCGTCGTCACGGGACTGCTTATCGGACTCAATCTGGGCGTGCAGGTGGCTTGGTACGTACCCGTTTTCGCTTCCGTTTTCGCAATCGCCGTTACCAAAATGCTTTTCGGCGGAACGGGAAGAAATCTTTTCAATCCGGCGATTGCAGGCAGAATTTTCGTATTCATCAGCTTTTTGTCCGTGATGACCAAGTTCGACACTCTGCCGGGCGGCGCGGAGCTTGTCGGGGCGACGCCTTTGGGAAACCTGCTTGCCGAGGGCAGCGCGGGCGTAAGCAATCTCGATTTGTTTTTGGGGCGCGGAGTCGCAGGCTGCATAGGCGAAACGTGCAAGGCTGCGTTGATTGCCGGCGGACTTTATCTCGTTGTAAGAAGGGTAATCAACGGACTGTATCCGTTGATTTACATTGCGGTTGCGGGGCTTTTCACCGTTGCGTTGAAGGGCAGCTTTTCGTATTTTCTGCCCACTATCCTGTCGGGAGGGCTTATGCTCGGCGCAATCTTCATGGCAACCGACTACGTAACCACCCCCAACACTTTCTGGGGCAACGTGCTTTACTTTGCCATGCTCGGCTTGCTTACGGCGGGACTGAGGCTTGCGGCGGAGATAGAGACCGTTTCCTTCTCCATTCTGATTATGAACATCATCTGTCCGTTAATCGACAGATATATAGTGCCCCGTCCCTTCGGAAAACGCAGGGAAAGAAAAACAAAGGAGGCAAAAGCATGAAAGGCAGAGAGTTTTTTTCAAGCGCGTCCTTCAAATCGATAGTAGTGCTGATTCTAATCGCCGTCGTGCTGGGAGGCGCGCTTAGTATACTCAACGATGTGCTCTACGTTTCGGCGGAGGAGGAAGTAAACCGCGCAATCAAAAAGATTTACGGCAGAGAAATCGGCTGGGAGGAAAAGGAGCTTGACGCCGAGTTTTCGTCAAACGACGACTACGGCGAAATAAATACCGTATATCTTTTGGAGGACGGAAATTATCTAGTTCAGTCGACGGGCGCGGACGGATACAAAAAGGGAACGGTCACGCTTTGGGTGGTGCTTTCCTTTGACGGCGGACAATTGAAGGGAATAGAAAAAATTTCCTACGCGGGCAACCAATCCCAAAGCCTTATGTCAAAATTCGGCGACGAGCAATACAAAAAATATCTTGAAGATTTCGACGGAGGGTACTTTGATTCCTCCGATTCGCGGTATATCGTGGGCGGAGCAACCTACACGTCGCACGCGATTACAAATTCGGTAAACATGGCGTTGTTTTACGCCGAAAACGCTTTGGGAGGAAATGCAGATGAGAGTTAAGGATATAGCTCTGGACGGCGTGGTTCGGCAGAATCCCACGTTCAGGCTGGTTCTGGGCACCTGTCCCACGCTTGCGCTTACTACAGCCGCCTTCAACGGCATAGGCATGGGGCTGTCGGTTACTTTCGTTCTTATATGCAGCAACGTGTTCGTTTCTCTTTTGCGGAAAATAATACCCGACAAGGTGCGTATTCCGGCTTTCGTCCTGATTATCGCCACATTCGTCACCGTCGTACAGATGGTTCTCAAAAAATTTATGCCGGATTTGTACGATTCGCTGGGAGTATTTCTGCCGCTTATTGTCGTCAACTGCATTATTCTCGCCCGCGCGGAGTCCTTTGCGAGTCACAACAAGGTGGGCTATTCGGCGCTTGACGGTCTGTTTATGGGACTCGGCTTTACCGCCGCGCTCACGCTTATGGGCGCGTTCAGGGAAATTCTCGGCAACGGCACCTTTTTCGGCATAAAGCTGTGGGATTTTCAAATAGCGTTTTTCAGCTCGGCGGCGGGAGCCTTTCTTACCTTCGGGCTGTTTATCCTAATATTCAACGTGATTTACAACGCCGCAAACAACAGGGCGAAGCACAAGCACGCCTTGCATGAGAACGGAAGCGCAACCGAAAAGAGCGCTCAGGAGGCATGATATGGCAATCGGCGCGTTGATAATCGGTGCTGTTTTCGTAAACAATCTTATATTGGTGCAGTTTCTCGGTATTTGTCCTTTTCTCGGCGTTTCCAAAAAGGTGGAGTCCGCGTTCGGCATGGGCATGGCGGTCATATTCGTCATGACGGTCTCCTCGCTCATTTCCTTCGCGCTCTATCAGTATGTTCTTGTGGCGCTCGGGTTGGAGTATCTGAAAACCATAGTTTTTATTTTCGTCATTGCAGGTCTGGTGCAAATCCTGGAAATGGTGCTTAAAAAATTCGCTCCCGCGCTTTACAGGTCGATGGGCGTTTATCTGCCGCTTATTACAACCAACTGCGCAATCCTCGGCGTTGCCGAGCTTAACATAATGGGAGGATACACCCTGCTCACCGCAACTCTCAACGGCTTATTTTCGGGGGTGGGCTTTACGCTTGCAATAGTATTGCTCGCGGGACTGCGCGAAAAGCTGGACAAGCTCCCCATAGCCAAGCCTCTCAAGGGCTTTCCGATAACGCTGATTACGGCTTGCTTTATGGCGATGGCGTTTTACGTTTTCAATTCCGTCACGCTCGGAGGTTGACATGGAATCGTTGATGTTGTTCAAGGATATAAATTGGAAAAGCTTCGGAATCGTAGTCGCGATTATGGCGGGCATAGCGATATTTTTCGCAATGCTGATAATAATAATTTCACGTTTTTGCGAAGTCAAGGGCGATCCGAGAGTTCCCGAAATCGTTTCACATCTGAGCGGAGCTAACTGCGGCGGCTGCGGACATCCCGGCTGCGAAGGGTTTGCGCGCGCGCTGGTTGAAGGCAAGGCAAGTCTTGACGATTGCGGTCAGACAACAAAAGCCAACAAAATAGAAATTTCCAACATACTCGGAATAAATTATTCCGGCGGAGAGGAGACCGTGGCGGTGGTGGCGTGCTGCGGAGGCATAGCCTGCGACGACAAATATTCCTATCAGGGTTACGGAAGCTGTATTTCGCAGCAGCTGCTTGCGGACGGCAGAAAAAAGTGCGAGGTGGGGTGCATGGGCGCAGGCAGCTGCGTGGACGTATGCCCCAATTTTGCCATTCAGGTTCACAAAGGGGTGGCGGCAGTAGACAAGGATTTGTGCATAAGCTGCGGGCTGTGCATACGTACCTGCCCCAAAAATCTTATAAAGCGCATACCCAAATCGGCAAAGGTTTACATTGCGTGTTCCTCTCAGAACAGGGGCAAGGACGTTATGGACGTGTGCAAGGCGGGCTGCATAAGCTGCGGTCTGTGCCAAAAGGTTTGCCCTCACGACGCAATACATCTTGTCAACAACGTGCCGATAATCGATTACGGCAAATGTACTGGATGCATGACCTGTCTTGAAAAGTGTCCTCGCAAGTGCATAAGAAAATGCTGATTGACAGGCGTTAAAAAATTGTTTTAAAGAAAAATGCCGTGTGAATATTTCAAAAAAGGTATTTACAGGGCATTTTTTTTATGCTATGATAAACGTGCAAACGAGAAAAATGCGGAACGGTGAAGAAAAATGATTGAAGCAAACAAAACTGTCGAAAGAATAGGTCTGATAGACCTCGGTTCAAATACGGCTCGTCTCGTCATATTCGACGTGCTTGAAGGCGGCTACTTTATGGTGGCGGACGAAATGGTGGAAGCGGTGCGTCTCGGAGAAACGGAGATAGACGGCTCGCTCAAACAGACGCGGGTTATGCAGGCAATAAACACGGTAAAGGTGTTCAAAAAGCTTTGCGCTGTGTTCCGCGTGGACAAAATTCTCGCCGTGGCGACAGCGGCGGTGCGTCGCGCGAAAAATCAACGCACCTTCCTCAACGAGATGTTCGGCTCTACGGGACTCAAATTCAAAGTGGTTTCCGAAGAGGAGGAGGCCAATCTCGTCTATCAGGGCGTGATAAATTCGATGGAAATCCCCAAGGGGCTGATTATGGAAATAGGCGGCTCCGGTACCAAATTCGTGTATTACAATCGCCGCAACATTCTGCATACGGAGGTATTTTCCTTCGGCGCCGCGACGCTTGCGGAAATGTTCGGAGGAGCGGACGTCGCTCCGGAGGAGACGGAACGCAAGGTCGCGGAGTTTTTCAGGCAGCAGCTCGAAACGGTCGATTGGCTGGACGAGCTTGACCCTGAAACTCAGTTTATAGGCGTGGGAGGCTCTTTCAGAAATCTTTCCGCGCTGGCTCGCCGTATGCGCAAGTATCCGCTCGACATGACGCACAATTACAATCTGCCCGTAACGGACCTTAACGCAATATGCGATATGCTGAGAACCGCAGACCCATCCAAAAAGAACAGGATAAAGGGCTTGACCTCTGTGCGCGCGGACGTTTTTCCCTGCGCTCTGACGGCGATAAAATGCGTTGCCGATACGTTGGGCTTTTCCAAAATAATCACATCCGCGTGCGGTTTGAGGGAGGGTATAATGTTCAATTACGCCGTGCCGCTTACGCTGGAAAAGCCGATAACCGACGTGCTCGGACACAGCATACTGACTTATCTGAATTATCTTGGCTGCAACGTGGCGCACGCCGAGCAGGTTTACAATCTGACGATACAGCTGTTCAAGCAGTTGAGAGTGCTGCACAAATTTCCCCGTATGTACGTGCGGGTGCTGCGAGTGGCGGCTCTGTTGAACGAGGTGGGCAAGACCTTCAAATATTACGACAATGCGCGACACGCCGCGTATATGATACTCAACTCCAACCTTTACGGCATTTCCCACAGGGACATAGTGCTTGCGGCTTATGTAACCGACGTATTCAACAAAAACGAGGCTCCGCTCACCGATTGGGACAAGTTCAGGGAAAAGGGTATAATAACCGACGAGGACGTGGAGGCAGTCAAAAAGTTGGCGGTGATTTTGGGGCTTGCGGTTGCTTTTGACAGAAGCAACGCGGGAGTTATCATGGAAATCAACTGCGACGTGTTGGGCGACAGCGTTATCATGAAAACGGAGGTCATAGGCGACACCACGTTGGAAATGCGGGACGCCAACAGATGCGTTACGGACTTCCGCAAAGTGTTCAAAAAAAATCTCGACATTATCTGAAAGAAGATGAAAACGGTGCTTGCGTCTGCCTCTCCACGCAGGAGAGAACTTTTGAAAAGCATACTTACGGATTTTTCCGTGCACCCTTTTTCGGGGGAGGAAAATCTGCCGCCCGACAAGCCCGCTCGGTATGTCAAATCGCTTGCCGCTTTGAAAGCCTGCGAGGTTGCGCGGCTTTTTCCCGACGCGACGGTTATCGGAGCGGATACGGTTGTCGTCTTCGGCGGCAGAATCATAGGCAAACCCAAGGACGAAAAGCAGGCTTTCGACATACTGAAAGAACTGTCGGGCAAGACGCACTCGGTTTACACGGGCGTGTGCGTCGTGCGCGGAGGAAAGAAAAAGGCGTTTGTGCGAAAAAGCAGGGTGCTGTTTTTTCCCCTTACGGACGAACGGATAAACTCTTATATCGCTACCGGTTCGCCTATGGACAAGGCGGGCGCTTACGGCATACAGGACAGCGGCTTTGTCAAAAAAATCCGCGGCAGCTATTCCAATGTTATGGGACTGCCTGTGGAAAAGCTGCGCAAAATACTTAAGAAAGAGGAACGAAATGGCTAAATACGAGCTGATTGCGGACATAGGAACCGATTTTGTCAATATGTCTTTGAAAAACGCGGATTTTGTTTTGCGGGAGCCTGCGCTGGTTTTGGCTGACGCACGCAACGAAAGCGATTTTCTTTCCGCGGGACTTGCCGCCAAAAGGGCAGCCGACTCGGAAAACTCGAAGCTTGTCTATCCTTTCGCCGAGGGCTGCGTCGCGGACAAAAAAGCCGCCGATTTTTTTCTGCGGAAGGCAATGGAAAAGCTTCTGCCGTCCACGGCGTTTCCCCCCAGAGTGGACGTTTGCTGTCTTGTGCCTGTCGGCTCGGGCAACGGCGAAAAAAAGGTTCTGGAAGAAATTTTCAACAATATAGGCGTCAAATCGGTCAGATTCAAAGAGTCAGTGCTTGCCGCCGCCGCAGCCTGCTTCAAGGAGTTTGACAAAAGAGCGGGAATTGTAGTGGACATAGGCTCCTCAGTGACCGACCTTGCGGCGGTGAGAGAGGACAAAATCGTTGCGGGCTGTTCTTTTTATATCGGAGGAGCGTATTATACGCAGCAAATTTCCGATTACGTTCTGAAAAAATACGGGCTGCAAATAACCTTTGCCGAGGCGGAAAAGCTCAAACTCAAATGCGCGGGACTTTATCCCAACGACGTTTCTTTCGGTACTGTGGCGGGACTCAACATAAACAAGGGCGCAGCGGAAGAAATAACTGTCACCGCGCGGGAAATTTACGACGTTTTGGCAGCTCTTACCGACAAGCTGTGTCAGGTTGTGACAAGCCTTTTGCTCACCGTTCCGCAGGAAACGAGCGCTTATTTCAAGGAAAGCCCGATTTTTCTCTGCGGCGGCGGCGCTCAGCTGTCGGGTATGGAAAAATATTTTTTCGACAAAATGAATATGGGCGTGCTTGTTCCGTCGGACAGCTTTCTCGCAGCGGTAAAGGGCGCCAAGCTCCTTTTGTGAATTGTATTTTTTGTTTTTCAACGCCTCTAAAAAGAGGCGTTTTTTTGCGGATTTTATTTTTATATAAATTTATTTGTCGAAAAACGCGAAAAAATTTGTCCGAAAACGTCTGATTTTGCGGCTTGCCTTCGGTATTGGCTCCTTTGATGTATAATTGAACGAAAGAGGTTTTGCTTATGGCAATAAAAATAGCCGTGCTCGGCGGCAAGGGAGGAGTTGGAAAAACCACGGTTACCGCCAATTTGAGCTACGCGTTGGCGGGCAAGTCGCTGAGGGTGGCGGCGGTCGATTCGGACACGGGGCTTAACTGTCTCAACAAAGCGTTTCGCCAGCCCAAGCCGTTGTTCTATTTGAACGACGTGCTGACGGGACGTTGCAGAATAAGGCAGGCGCTTTCACAGAGCGAAACGCGTCAGTCCTGTTATGTTTTGAGCTTGAAGGAAGACACGTCTCCTCCCGCGCAGAATATACGCGCGCTTTTTAATCAGATGGAGCAGATGTTCGATTATATTCTTGTGGATTGCCCTCCGGGGCGCGGTTCGGATACGGAAAGAGTATTCAAGTGCTGCGACCATGCGATAGTGGTGTTTACCCCGCATCCGAGCGCCGTCAAGGGAGCGGCAGCCGTCATAGAGTCCTTGAAGCCTTACGATTATCTCAAAATTTATTCCCTTCTCAATATGGTGCGCGGAGACCTTGTCAAAAGCGGCGTCATACCCACGCCCTTCGAGCTGTTCAATATGCTCAAAGCGTCGCCTCTGGGGCTGGTTCCCGAATCCGACGAAATAGGGTTTTCCCCTGTCGCCCAAAGCGAAATTTTCGATATAATCGCCAACAATCTGCACAACGGCAGAAGCGATATATTTGACTGCGTAAGGCAGTATTCCGGTTTTTGGGGCAAACTGAAAAGCAAAATGAAACGCAACGCATAATCGGTCGGGCGCGCTCATATATTATCCCAAAGAAATGTTTTTTCGGAGGTAAGGCACGATGTATGACGACGAAAGCGTGGCAAGGTACGATTGCGAGGCGACGGAAGAGGATTGGCTGGAAATAAGCTACACCAAAAGACACTATATAGACGACGAGGATGATTTTGCCGCGCCCGCTGCGGTTTTGCCGCACCGCATAAGAAAGAAAAAGAAAAGCGGCAGGCGTTCCGCAGGGAACGGCGAGGTCAGAAAATGGGTGTACCGCGCGGCGGCTCTTGCCGTCATGGCGGGGCTGTTGATTGCAATGCGCTTTGTGGACAGCGGTTTTGTGGGCGACGTCTTCAAAACGGCAAAGGAAACCTATACCACTTCTCTGATAAGCGCGTTTACAGCAAAAACCGATTCCGACACGATAAATATACCGATAAACTACAATGTGGAAAGCGTAACCGACGGAAACGTGGTCTTGGGAGGCGGCATGCTTTCGCTGAGTCTTACCGACGGCAAGGTGGAGGACATTACCGAAAACAGCGTGACAGTGCGCGTTTCGGACGACCTGTGCGTGGTTTACGGCAACCTGAGCGCCGTATTGGTTGCAAACGAGCAGAATCTGGCATATATGGACGTAATCGGAAAATACGAGGGCAGCACCACCGTCAACCTCTTGTACAAGGGCGAAAAAATCACCGACATAACGGCGGTTGACTACACGCTTACATGGCAGGTCTGAAATTCAGGATTTTAAAAAGCTTCTGGCTTCTGCTGGCATTTTCCCTGTTTATCAGGCAGGCGTATATCTTCGGACTTTACACATTGAGTGTGCTGATACATGAATCGGCACACTACTTTGTTGCCAAAAAATGCGGCTACAAGTGCAATTGTATAGCGGTTTCCGCCTTCGGCGCCGTCCTGTACGGCGAATTCGACAGCGTTGACAACCGAGACGGCGTCAAAATCGCGCTGGCGGGACCTGCGGCAAATGCGGTGTGCGCTTTGGTTTTCGTAGCGCTGTGGTGGATGTTTCCGGCGCTTTACGTTTTCAGTCAGCCCTTTGTCGCCGCAAACGTCTCGCTTTGCCTGATAAATCTGCTGCCCGCCTATCCGCTGGACGGCGGGCGCGTTTTCGTTTCTCTGCTTTCCGCGAAAACCGATTACGCGAAAGCGTTGAAGGTAAGCAAAATCCTTTCGGTGGCGCTGTCTGGCGCGCTGTTTTTTGTTTTTCTGTGTATGTGCTTTGCGGGCGTGCCCAATTTTTCTTTGGGATTGTTTGCGGTCTTCGTCCTGTCCGCCGGGCTGTCCGAAACAAAGGGCGAAATTTTCAGCAAGCAAATAGTTTTCGAGGTTTACAAAAAGAGATTGGACAGGGGAGTGGAAAAAAAGACGCTGGTGTTTTCGGAGGAGGCGACGCTTAAAAGCGTTGGCAAAAGAATGTCGCACCACTTTGTTTATCGGATAGAGGTGGTGGAGGCAAAGGACGGAGAGGTAAAAAAAGTCTTTTCTCACGCACAGTTCCTCAATCTTCTTTCCTCCCATGCGCTTGACACTCCGTTGAAAGAGTTGTTATAATCTTTTTTATGAAACTTTCGGAATCGATAAGCAAACCGGCAAGGTATACGGGCGGGGAGTACGGCGCGCCCGATACCTCGAAGCCCTTCGATACAAGCGTGTGTCTTTGCTTTCCCGACGTATATGAAGTAGGGATGAGCAATCTGGGCACACGCATACTTTATTTTCTCATGAACGGCCTTGACGGCGTCGTGTGCGAAAGATGCTATGCTCCGTGGACGGATTATGCCGATTTTCTAAGAGACGAGGGCAGTCCGCTTGTCAGTCTGGAAAACAAAAAGCCTTTTAAAGACTTCGATTTCGTCGGTTTTTCGCTTCAATACGAATTATCTTATTCCAATATGCTTCTTATGCTGGACCTTGCCGGCTTTCCGCTGCTTGCAAAGGACAGGGGAGACGAGTTTCCCATTGTCATCGCGGGCGGTCCCTGCACGGTCAATCCGGAGCCCGTGGCGGCGTTTGTCGATATTTTTATGCTGGGCGAGGGGGAAACGCCTTGGCCGCAGCTGCTCGAATTGTACAAGCTCAACAGAGGCATGAAAAAAAGAGATTTTCTGCGCCTTGCGGCGGATACTCTCGACTGTCTTTATCTTCCCGAGCGCGTAAACGTGCGCGTGGAAAAGGGCAGAACCGTTGACGTGCGCTATGAAAAAAAGGTAAAAAAACACAAGGAAAAGAATTTGGACGAGAGCTTTTTCCCCAAAACCGCGCTTGTGCCCAATCTTGAAATCGTCCACGACCGAGCCGTTGCCGAGCTGTTCCGCGGCTGCGCCAACGGGTGCAGATTTTGTCAGGCGGGCTTTATTTACCGCCCGGTCAGGGAGCGTTCTCCGGATACGGTTGTCGCTATTTGCCGTTCTTTGCTTTTGAGCACGGGCTACGACGAGCTTTCGCTCAACAGTCTTTCGACGGGCGATTACAGCGGATTGAAGGAGATTGTGACCCGACTCAAACCCTTTGTCAAAGAGCGCGGAGTAAAGCTAAGCCTGCCGAGTCTGAGAATGGACAGCTTCGACGGCGAGACGGCGGATACGGAGCGCAAAAGCTCTCTTACCTTCGCGCCCGAAGCGGGAACGCAGCGTCTGCGAGACGTTATAAACAAAAACATAACGGAGGAGAATATCTTTAACACTCTCGCTCAGGCGTTTGAAAGAGGGTATTCGTCGGTAAAATTTTATTTCATGCTCGGTCTGCCCACCGAAACGGACGAGGATGTGGAGGGCATAGTAAATCTGGCGGCTGCGGTGAAAAAGCTGTACAGGGAGCGCAGAACGTCGGGAAAGGAGCTGCGACTGAGCATTTCCGCGGCGACCTTTATTCCCAAGCCCTTTACGCCGTTCCAATGGGAGGGCTTTGCCCAAAGGGAGGACATAGAGCGCAAGCAAAGCTATCTCAAATCCCGTCTTAAAAAGCTGGGGGTGGGCTTTTCCTATCACGATTACGACACGTCTTTTATGGAAGCGCTGCTTGCGCGCGGAGGACGCGAAATGAGCGCGGTGCTTTTGGAAGCTTATCGCGGAGGAGCCCGCTTCGATTCTTGGGACGAGCATTTTGATTTCAAAATATACGACGCCGCGCTGAAAAAATGCGGAACAGACGTCGGCGCCGTCGTCGGCAAAAAATCCTTCGACGAAGTTCTGCCTTGGGATTTCGTAGACGTGGGTGTGGAAAAAAGTTATTTGAAAAGAGAAGCGGAAAGGGCTTACGCCGCAAAGACCACTCCGTCATGCCTTAAACAATGCAACGGCTGCGGACTGCAAAAGGAGGGATTGTGCAAATGATAGCAGTCAAATATGCCAAGCGTTATCCTTTGTCTATGATTTCTCAGTCCGATATGCTCAACGTAATAAAAAGAATTTTGACGCGGGCGGGCGTAAAGGTCGAATATTCGGCGGGCTTCAATCCGCATATGCTTCTGTATTTTTCGCCCGCGCTTTCGCTGGGCATAGAGAGCGAGTGCGAATACGTTTGCGCCGCCGCGGGATATGCGCCCGATTTGATAGAAAAACTCAATGACGCGGCTCCGTCTGGTTTCGAGTGCCTCAAAGTTTTTTCTTTGCCCTGTGAACCCAACCTTACCGCGAGGTCTTACGCCGCGCATTATGTGTTCAAAGCGCGCGGACTTGGAAAGCAGAAACTTTCTTCCATTGCGGGAAACCCCGATTTTACCGTCTTGTTCAAGGACAAGAACGGTGAAAAAGTCAAATCCGCCGGCGAAAAAATCTATATGCTCAAAGCTGTCGGCGATGACGCCGCGGAAGCCGTGCTTGCCTGCGGCAACGACAATCTGCGCGCCGACAGAGTGTTGAAGCAGCTGTGTGCGGATTTTTCTCTCGATTGGGACGCCGCAACGGTAACCAAAATCAGACTGCTGCTTGACGGAGCGGAGGACGCGGACGAATTTCTTTTGAAGCTGCAAAAAAACGCGGCCGCAGCTTGCAAAAATTGAAGAAAATGCGAAAGCCGAACAAAACTTGTCCGGCTTTTGTCGATTAAAGATAGTATTTCATGTCTTCGATTATCTGTTCGAGATATTCGATAACGTCGCGCGCAAGCGTCATGGTTTCGGGATTTATTTCGGGCGTATGCCTTAAAAGCTTGCCAAGCTCCACGATGCCGTTGGTGCTGCCCAAAATAATCATCTCTGCGGATTTCGACACCGAATCGTCCGCGAGCATTTTCATTTTTATGCTTGCTTTTGCGAAAAATTGTCCCGCGCCGAATTTTTCCTCCAAAGTGCTGCCGATTTTGTCCGCAAGCTCGTCGCAGCGCTTGGCAAATTCGGTGTAGCGTCCGACCTGCTGTTTTAAAATCTCCACAAACTTGTCGTTTTTCATGTTGGGTATGACCGTTTCCGTGGAGTGAATCGCCATAGTGACAACCTTTTTGAGCGAATTTAAAACCTTTATGGAATTGACGTAATTGGTATTTTCGCCGCTGCCGTTCCAATCGTAATTTACGTAATCCGTGTTTTTGACGCCGCCCGAGCGTTTATTCGTATCTGCCATCGTTTTCCACCTCGTTGAAAGAGTCGGTAGAGGGGATGCGCTTGGAGTTGTAAAACTCCTTCACCGAGCCGTTGTCGGGCGCCTTTTCCGAAGGCGTTTCGTAAGCCTCGTCAAGGTCCTGACTCAATTTGCTCGACGCGAGCACCTCTTTGTTGAGAAACACGGGCGTAACCGTGTCGCCGTACTGTTCGGTTTCGGGAAGAGCCTGAAACGTGCCCTTGTTGTTTTCGTGTCTCATGCCGTCCTTTGAGTCGGACACGTCGCGGGCGTTGTTTACGGACTGCGCAAACTGCTCCTGGTAGTCTGCCACGGGCTGGTTTTCCCCGTCCTTGTCGATGTAAGCGTCGCTGTAATTGAACCATTTGTTGCGCGCCGTTTCGGGGTGCGCGTTGTAATTGTTGCCGTGAATATCTTTTTCGGACATAATAATTCTCCTTTTTACGGTTTTTGTTTTTAGTATTTGCATCAAATTCAAAAACATACGGAAAAAAGCGGCAAAATATTTGACAAGCCGTCCGCCTTGTGATAAAGTATTCGGGAGCCGCTTAAGACGGGTTTTTTTTCAAGCGCATTTTTGCCGCCCGATTGCTTAGCGAGACTGGACAGAGGAGGTAAAACCATGTACGCAATTATCCTTACGGGCGGAAAGCAATACCGTGTCGAAAAGGACATGAGACTCACGGTGGAAAAGGTTTCCGCAGAGGTGGGCGAAAAGGTGAGCTTTAACGCGCTTATGTACGCCGACGACAAACAGACGCTTATCGGCGCGGACGCCGCCAAGGTCAAGGTCGAGACGGAAGTTGTGGAGCACGGAAAAGGCAGGAAGCTTACGATATTCACTTACAAAGCCAAGAAGAATATCCGCAAAAAGCAAGGTCACAGACAGCCCTTTACCACGCTTAAAGTAAACAGCATTACGGTCGGCTGAGATGACCGAAATAAAAGTCACAAAAAAGAACGGCTCCGTCGTCAGAGTGGTGTGCGACGGTCACACGGGTTACGGAGTCGAAGGCGAGGACATAGTTTGCGCCGCTTTGTCCAGCATAGTGCAGACGGCGCTGCTCGGACTGCTTGCGGTCGCCCGCGTCAACGTGGATTTTGTCAGAGACGACGGCGACGGACGTTTGGAATTTTCCGTTCCCGAGCTTGACGAGCGCATGAGACACGACGCCGACGTTATTCTGGACACTATGCTGTGCGGAGTTTCGGATTTGAGAGAGGCGTATTCGGACTTTATCGATTTGGAGGTCAACTGATGTTTATCAACATTCAATTGTTCGCCCACAAAAAGGGAATGGGCAGTTCAAAAAACGGCAGAGACAGCGAAAGCAAAAGATTGGGCGCCAAAAGAGCGGACGGTCAGGCTGTGCTTGCTGGCAATATACTCGTGCGTCAGCGCGGCACAAGGATTCATCCCGGCAACAACGTAGGCTTGGGCAAGGACGACACCTTGTTTGCATTGATTGACGGCGTAGTCAAATTTGAACGCAAGGGCAAAGAAATGAAACAGGTCAGCGTTTATCCCAACGACTGAGAAAACAGAGACATTAAGGGGCGGCTTAAACCGCTCCTTGTTTTTTAGGAGAAAAAGATGAAAGCGCAAAAGACGGAAAACGGAATAACCGTGTTGCAGGCCGATTGCTTCAACCCGCGGGATATATTGGAGTGCGGGCAGATTTTCAGGTTCGACAGGGACGGCGAGGGGAATTATCGCGTCTTTTCTCTCGACAAGTACGCCGAAATAAAAAAGACAAACGACGGATACTTCATATCGACGGACTCTCCCGATTATTTCTACGATTTTTTCGATTTGGACAGGGATTACGGCGTGATTTGCGAAAAGCTGTCCTCCTCTTACGACGTGATGAAGCGCGCTGTCGAATTCGGCAGAGGTATAAGAATACTCAGGCAAAATCTCGAAGAAATGATTTTTTCCTTCATCATTTCCGCCAACAACAACATAAAGCGCATACAGCTCATCATCGGCAGGATTTGCGAGGCGCTCGGAGAAAAAACGCCTTTCGGCTACGCTTTTCCGTCGGTGAAAAAATTGGCGGAAGTGAGCTCTCCCGATTTCTATTTCCGTCTCGGGGCGGGGTACCGCGCGCCTTATATTTACGAAACGGCAAATGCTTTGAAGGAAGGCTTTGAATTGGACAGGCTCAAAGAACTCGACTCTGTCAAAGCGCGCAAAGCGCTGCTTGATTTGAAAGGCGTAGGAGCAAAAGTAGCCGACTGCATAATGCTTTTCGGACTTAATCGTTTCGACGTGTTCCCCGTGGACACCTGGGTGAAAAAGGTTTACCACCGTTATTTCGAGACGGGCTTGAAGGACTCTGAGATTTCGACCTTTTTCGTGGATACCTTCGGCGATTTGTCGGGCTTTGCCCAACAATATCTTTTTTATTTCCTGCGAACTATGGACAAAGGCGGAAAAATGTAGTATAATACGCTTATTCGGAGGTGCATAATGCTTAAAGAATTGAATATCGCGCTGTTTGCGGACGCCGACAACTGCGGTTTGGAGTACAGTCATTTTGACAACACGCTTTTCCAGCTCAACGAGATGGGGAACGTCGTGTACGGAAAAATTTACGGCGTGTCCGACAGAAAACATAAGGAAATCATCAACGATATAAACAAATTCGGTTTTGATATGGCGCCGGTAATGAGAGTGAAAAAACGCGGCTCCAAAGTTTTCGACAACCGTATTTTAATCGACGTCATGGACGAGGTGCTTTCAAACGGCAATATCGACGCGGTATGCATCGTCGCCGCGCGCGCGGACATGGTGCCTCTTTACAGCAGACTGCACAAGCTGGGCGTTAAAATAGTGGCGTTGGACAATGTGGACGACGAAAGCCTTGCCTTTGTGGACGAGGTGCTTGACATAGGTCTTGTGGACGTAATCAAGCTTCCCAAGCCCGCGACTCACGCCGCAGCGCCTGAAACGAACGAAAAAACGGAGGAGACGGCTCCCGACGTGCAAAACGAAAACGTGCAAAACGAAGTTGAAACAAATGCCGCTCCCGCAGAGGTTGAAGACAACGGCTTGTCCGAAGCACAGAGCGCACAGTCGGTGGTTTCGGCAAAGCCCGACGAGGATGCGGAAATTCTTAAACAAATCGAGGAGGTCAAGGCGCAGCAAACGCCCGTTTCCAACGACGACGAGCAGCTTCTCGACGAAATCAAGAAGCTTCTTGAAGAATTTAATACGGAAAGCGATTGAGCAGCAAAGCTCGGCGGTCCTTAAGGGACCGCTTTTTGTTTGTTCCGCAAGTTAAAAAACGCTCTCCGCTTTCATATAATAGAACGAAAGCGCCGTATGGCGCGAAAAGGAGAGCAGGTGAGAAAATTCGACTCAGAGGTGGCTAAGATTCTCGATTTGGAATTGGCGGCGTTGGTCAATTCCTTCAAATACTCCGTTTACGGGGGGCATACCGTAGTCGTCGAGGGACACAGGGGACTCGTGAGCTTTTCCTCCGAAAAAATTATTTTCAGGTTGGGAAAAACCGAGCGCCTCGAAATAATCGGTGAAGAGATATCAATAAAACAGCTTACAAAAAATTTCACCGTCGTAACGGGAAAAATCAAGGGGGTTTCAAATGGCTGAAAAGAGCTCTTACGCTACATATCTTGTGGAGGGGCTGAATACCGAAAAAAACCTTAATTTTCTCTGCGGAAACGGTATTTGTCTGTACGAGGTAAAAAAAATCAACAAAAAACAATACTTTGTGACCGTCCCCTTCAAGGAACGCAAAAAGTTGATTGCTTTATTGAAAAATAGGTGCTATAATATAAAATTGATAAAAAGCGGCGGCTTTTTGGGATTTTTGGAAAAAATCAAAACGCGCTTCGTGCTAGCGACGCTTGTGTTCGCGGCTTTCTGCGGTCTGTTCGTCGCAAGCCGTTTCGTGTGGGACATAGAGGTGAACGGAGACGCGGACGCGGCGGCGGTGCTTGCCGTGCTCGAAGAAAAGGGCATAAAAAAGGGCTGTCCGCTGTCGCGGATAAACATAGACGAAACGGAAAATTTCCTTTCCTCGCGCATAGAAAGCAGTATGTATTGTCTGCTTGACGTCGAGGGCTGCCGCCTTTACGTCACGGTCATAGAAAGGGAATCCGCGCCTCCCGTCGTGGATTTGAATCAACCCGTGGATTTGGTTTCGGAGTACGACGGAGTACTCACAAGGCTGCTCACCGTTTCCGGTACGCCCGCGGTAAACGTGGGGGACAGGATAAGCAAGGGACAGGTAATAATCAGCGGCGTGCGCACCTACAACGACGGAACCACCGCTCCCGTGAGGGCGATGGGCGAGGCGTGGGCGACGGTCGAGTGCACGGGCGAGGCGGTTTTTTCCGAAACCAAAACCGTGCTTGAGGAAACGGGAGATTTTTATTATACGACGTATATAGGCTTGTGGGGCTACGATTCGATTCCCAAGGAAAAGAAAAAATACGAGTTCAGCAAATTCGAGGACGAAGTTTTCAGGCTTTTCCCGCTTGGTATCAGGGTGGTCAGGCGACGGGTGTCGGAGTTGAAGGAGAGGGCTGTTTCCGCGTCCTTAGAAGAAAGTCTGCCGGCATTGAGGGAGGAAGCGTTGAGCAATGCGCTAAAAAACGCGCCTTTCAAGCAATACGACAGAGTCGAATACGTTACGTTTAAGCGTGACAACAAAACGGTCGTAAGGGCAATAATATACGGCGACGTGAACATAATAGGTTTAAACGAAGGAGATAAAGAGTTTGGCAAAAAAGACGGCGAAAATTAACGCGGGCTCGGTTGACGCTTTGATAAAGCTGTTCGGCTCGTGCGACGAAAACATCAACATGATAAAGGACAAGCTCGACGTCGAGGTGGTGAACAACAAGGGAGAATTCTGTTTTTCGGGCGAAGAGGAAAACGTGGACGCCGCTCTCGAGGTGACGAAAAAATTGCTCAACTACATCGGCAAGGGCGAGGAAGCGGATATAGGCAGGGTGAGCTACATCTGCGACTGCGCTCTCGACGGTCGTCTTGACGAAATCGACCAGCTTTTGAACGACGTAGTGGCGGTTACCTTTCGCGGCAAGCTGATAAAAAGCAAGACCGTAGGACAGAAAAAATATGTGGACGCGATTAAAAAAAACACCGTGACAATCGGCGTCGGACCTGCGGGTACGGGCAAAACCTATCTTGCCGTGGCGCTTGCCGTGTCGGCGCTCAAAGAAAAAAAGGTGGATAAAATCATACTTACGCGTCCCGCCGTCGAGGCGGGAGAAAAACTCGGCTTTCTGCCAGGCGACCTTCAGGAAAAGGTAAATCCCTATCTGCGTCCCCTGTACGACGGATTGCAGGAGATGTTGGGGCTTGACAGCTATCAGAAGCTTATGGAAAAGGGAGTCATAGAGGTTGCGCCGCTGGCCTATATGCGGGGCAGGACGCTCAACAACGCTTTTATCATTCTCGACGAGGCGCAGAACACCACGCGCGAGCAGATGAAAATGTTTTTGACAAGACTTGGAGAAAACAGTATAATGGTTGTTACCGGCGACCTGACTCAGATTGACCTGCCCGAAGGCAAAAAGAGCGGGCTTAAAAATGCAGTGACGGTTCTTAAAGACGTAAAGGACATAGCAATCAGATTTTTGTCCGAAAAGGACGTCGTGCGTCATCCATTGGTGCAGGAGATAGTCAAGGCATACGAAAGAGCCGAAAAAAGGCAAGGAGTTTGATTTTTGAAGAACAGGCTGACAAAAAATCAGGCGATATTCTGTATGGCGGCGTATGTCGTTTTTTACGCGCTGCTTACGGCGTGCTGCCTGCTGCTTTTCGTAAGAAAATCCGATGAGGAATTTTTCGTCAAGCTGGGATATTTTATCGTGCTTGCGGTATTTCTCGGCGCGATTTTTCTGTACTTTTATTTTGCGGATATAGAAATTTTAAAGAGCAGACGCAAGTTGCTTGCGGTTATATGCGTTACATTCGTCTGTTTTCTGATTTCGATTTTTATTTCCAAGGTCAACGTATTTCTCTCTCCGTACGCCTTATGCGCGTTGGTTTTGACTTTGCTTCTGGGGCACAGAGTAGCGTTGTTCACGTCTTTGTTCACGGTCATCATATATTTCGTGTCCAATCTTATTTTTTCCGACTTGACCGGAGCTGAGCTTTACGGAGCGTTTTTCGAGGCCATTGTAACGATTATTTTGGCGGTTTTCGCGTCCGGCAGGCACATAAAGCGGATACATTACGTTTTTGTGGGCATCAGCATTTCAGTTGTCGCTGCGGCTACGGTCGGGCTTTCCTATCTGTTGTTTTACATTCCCGGATATTCGCCTCTCAAAATCGGCTTGGGAGCCGCTTACGCCGCGGGCAGCGGACTTTTAGACGTTATGCTCATGTTTCTGCTCGTGCCCGCCTTGGAAAGGCTGTTCAATCTGACTACCGATTTCAGGCTTGCGGAGCTTACAAGCACCAACAATCCGCTAATCAAGCGGCTTTTCAACGAGGCGCCCGGCACCTTCAACCACAGCCTTACGGTTGCAAACTATGTCGAGGCGTGCGCAATGGCAATCGGAGAGGATACCTTTCTTGCGCGTGCGGCGGCATATTTCCACGACATAGGCAAGCTGAAAAACCCCAATTATTACGTGGAAAATCAGACGGACGGTCACAACCCGCACGACGAAATTGCGCCCGAGCTGAGCGTTTCCTTGCTGAAAAAGCACATAATGTACGGAGTTATGCTTGCAAGGGAATACGGCTTGCCCAAGGAGCTTGAAAGCGCGATAACGGAGCATCACGGCTCGTTTCCCATGAAATTCTTTTATTACAAAGCGAGAAAAATTACGGAAGGCGAGCTTGACCTTAAAAATTATTCATACGACGGTCCCACCCCGACAAGCAAAATCAACGGAATGCTGATGATAGTGGACGCAAGCGAGGCGGCTTTGAGGTCGCTTAACGTAAACGACGCCTTGGCGGCGGAGCGTCTTGTAGACAACATAGTCAAAGAAAGGCTTGATTTGGGGCAATTCGACAACTGCGACCTGACGATGAACGAAATCAACATAGTAAAGCAGACCATAGTGACGACCTACGTCGGCATAAGGCACGAGCGGGTGAAGTATCCCGACGTCAAGCTGTCCGCACCGGAGGGCGAAAAATGAAAATTTATTTTTCGGGAGCGCGTATCGGCGAAAAAAAACTGTTGTCAAGGGTACTTCATTACGCGGTTGAAAATCTGCGTCAGCCGGAGCGGCTTTCGCTTTCGCTCTCTTTTCTCGACGAGGAAAAAATGCGCGCGCTCAACAAGGAAACGCGAGGCGCGGACAAGCCTACCGATGTTTTGAGTTTTCAGTATCTCGACTACATAAAGGCGGGAGAAAAGGTGGATTTGGACAGAAAGGAATATTTCGACGTCGTTTCGGGGCTTGTGGATTTGGGAGAAATATATATCTGCCGCAGCATTGCGCGACGGCAGGCAAAGGAGTATGGTCACAGCGTCAAAAGAGAAAAGGCGTTTCTTGCGCTTCACGGTCTTTTGCATCTGCTGGGCTACGACCATGACGGCGGCGAGGACGAAAGGGAAATGTTCGCAATTCAGGAAAATTTCCTTGACGCGCTCGGTTTGAAAAGGAGTTGAGATGAAAAGCGGTTACATAGCAATCGTGGGCAAGGCAAACGCCGGCAAATCCACGCTGTTAAACAGCCTTGTCGGGCAGAAAATATCCATAGTCAGTCCTAAGCCGCAGACCACGCGCGACAATATTACGGGCATATATACGGAGAGCGACTGTCAGATGATTTTCGTGGATACTCCGGGCGCTCTCAGACCGTCCAACAGACTTGGCGACTACATGGTAAAAAACATAGAGGCGGCGACTGTGGACGTTGATTGCGTCTTGCTTGCGCTGGACGGTCACGACGGAATAGACGAAAGCGAGCTGGCTTTGGCGGAAAAATATTCCGCCCTTGACGCGCCGCTGGTGGTTGCCGTCACCAAAACCGACATCACGCAGCCGGAAAAACTTTTTCCCGAGCTTGAAAAACTCAACTCTTTTCCCAAAATCAGGGAAGTCTTTGCGGTGAGCGCAAAAAAGAACAGAGGCGTGGACGAGTTGAGAAACGGTTTGAAAAAATATCTCGGCGACGAAATCATGTATTTTGCCGAGGACGAGGTGACGGACAGACCTCTGCGTTTTCTCGTGTGCGAGACTCTGCGGGAAAAAATTCTGCTTTGCTGCGAAAGCGAGGTGCCGCACGGCGTGGGCATTGTGCTCAACAAAATGGAGTTTGACGAACAGAAGCGCGTTTGGTTCATAGACCAAAACATAATTGTGGAAAAACAGTCCCACAAACCGATTATTTTGGGCAAAAACGGCGCCATGCTCAAAAGCATAGCCACCCATGCGCGCGCAAGCATGGAAAAGCTTTTGGGGGACAGGGTTTTTTTGGAGCTGTGGATAAAGGTCAAGCCTAATTGGCGGGACAATCCGTATATGCTCAATGAAATAGGTTACGACAAAAGCTCCGTTTGAAAGGGTGTGCCCCAAAAATTTTTTAATATACGTCGCCGTTTTCGTATATTTAATTTGCACGCAACTCAAACTAAAAACGGAGGCTTGTTTTATGCGTGAAAAGGAGCTTTTGTGGGAGATGTTCGTAAAAACGGGAAACCCGTCTTATTATTCTTTGTACAGAAAATTGAGCACCGATGATAGAGAAAATTAAAGCTCTTGTGTTGAGAGCGGCGGATTTTAAGGAAAACGACAAGCTGTTGCTGCTCTACTGCGGCGAATACGGCAAAATCACGGCAAGCATACGCGGCGTAAAAAAGCCCGGCGCCAAGCTGAAATTCGCGGCGGAGCCGTTTTGTTTCGGGGAATTCATGCTTTCGGTCAAAGACGGACGCTACGCCGTGACCAACTGTACGGAAATCGAAAGCTTTTTTTCTTTGCGCGGCGACGTTGTTACATATTGCTGCGCGGGCTGCGTCGTCGAGCAGCTTGCCAATACGGGACAGGAAAATCAGTCGGAGCCGCAGCTTTTGTTGCTTGCGTTGAAGACGCTCAAAGCGTTGGAGGAAAAAAACGCGACTTCCAAGACAATTCTGATAAAATTCCTGCTTGAAAGCATGAAGACGGCGGGGTTCGGTCTTTCCTTCGACAAATGCAGCATGTGCGGCAGCCGCACCTTTGACAGAATGTATCTTAATCTGGATATAGGAGGCGCCGTATGCCCGCTGTGCAAACACGACTGCTCCTCCCGCGAGCTTGACGCAAGAGTTTTCAATTGTCTGCGCACGTTAGATTTGCAGCCCTTTGAGAGACTTTCCGCTCTGAGATTCGACGCATTCGAGAATGATTGTCTAAAAGCTTTGGACGCGTATGTCACGAGCGTTATTAAAAAACTTAACAGCCTGCAAATGTTGTTGAAAATGTAAAATTTTTTATTAAAACCCAAAAAAGTCACTCAATCTGTTGTTAAAGGCGAAAATATTTGTTAAAATGTAAAGCGGTCTTGATGGCAAAGACCGCGTTTTTTATGCAATTACTATATGGAGGAAGATATATGACAAAGTACGTTTACCTGTTCAATGAAGGAAACGGCAAAATGCGCGAGCTTTTGGGCGGCAAAGGAGCCAACCTTGCCGAGATGATGAATCTCGGTCTTCCCGTACCCGACGGCTTTACCGTCACGACGGAGGCGTGCAACAAGTATTACGAGGACGGAAAAACGCTTTCCGAGGAAGTCAGAGAGCAGATTTTCCAAGCGCTTGAAAAGACGGAAAAGAAGCTGGGCAAAAAGCTGGGCGACGTCAAAAATCCCTTGCTCGTGTCTGTGCGCAGCGGCGCGAGAGCGTCCATGCCGGGCATGATGGACACTATACTCAATCTCGGACTCAACGACGAAACGGTAGAGGGGCTGGCAACGCTTACGAGCAATCCCCGTTTTGCTTACGACAGTTACAGACGTTTTATACAGATGTTTTCCGACGTCGTTATGGAAATTTCCAAGGACAATTACGAAAAGCTTTTGGAAAAGGCAAAGCAGGCCAAGGGCGTGACGCTTGACACCGAGCTTGACGCAAACGACCTCAAAAAACTCGTAGTCGAATTTAAGCAGACCTACAAAAAACTCAAAGGAGAGGAATTTCCCCAAGACCCCAAGGAGCAGCTCATACAGGCGGTTCTTGCGGTGTTCCGCAGCTGGGACAACCCGAGAGCAATTTATTACAGAAGGATGAACGACATTCCCTCCGATTGGGGAACAGCGGTCAACGTGCAGTCGATGGTTTTCGGCAACATGGGCGAGGACTCGGGAACGGGCGTTGCCTTTACGCGCAATCCCGCAACGGGCGAAAAGCAGCTGTTCGGCGAGTATCTGATGAACGCGCAGGGCGAGGACGTCGTGGCGGGAATCCGTACTCCTCAATCCATAGCTCAGCTCGAAAAGCAGAACAAGGCGGTTTACGAACAGTTTGTCGGCATCTGCAAAATCCTCGAAGACCATTACAGGGATATGCAGGACATGGAGTTCACAATCGAAAGAGGCAAGCTTTATATGCTCCAAACGCGCAACGGCAAGCGTACCGCCGTCGCCGCGCTCAAAATAGCCATTGATATGGTGGAAGAGGGCAGAATAGACGAAAAGGAAGCCGTATTGAGAATCGAGCCCAAGCAGCTTGACGCTCTGCTGCACCCTCAGTTCGACCCCGATGCTCTCAAAAAGGCCAAGCCGATTGCCACCGCGCTTGCCGCAAGTCCGGGCGCTGCCTGCGGAAAGGTTTACACCACGGCGGAAAAAGCCATTGCGGCGGCTGCAAAGGGTGAAAAGGTAGTGCTGGTAAGACAGGAAACCTCTCCCGAGGACATCGAGGGCATGGCTGTTTCGCAGGGCGTTCTTACCGCGTGCGGCGGCATGACCTCCCACGCCGCGGTAGTTGCGCGCGGCATGGGTACCTGCTGCGTTGCGGGCTGCAAAGAGCTGATTATCGAAGCGGGCAACGATTTCTTCCATATAAACGGAAAAAAATACAACGAGGGCGACGTGATTTCGCTTGACGGAAGCACGGGCAATGTTTACGGAGAGGCTATTCCTACAATGGAGGCGTCCGTGACCGGCAATTTCGGCACAATCATGAGCTGGGCAAACAAGTACCGCGTCATGAAGGTAAGAACCAACGCCGACACTCCCAAAGACGCAGCCAACGCCGTGCGTTTCGGTGCGGAAGGCATAGGTCTCTGCCGCACGGAGCATATGTTCTTCGACAGCGACAGAATCATGCCCATGCGCGAAATGATTGTGTCCAAAACGGAGCAGGAGCGCAGAAAAGCGCTTGCAAAACTGCTGCCCATGCAGAGAAAGGACTTTGAAGGCATTTACGAGGCCATGGAGGGCAGACCCGTCACCATACGCTTCCTCGACCCGCCTCTGCATGAATTTCTCCCCCACAAGGACGAGGAAATAAAAGAGCTCGCCCAACAGATGGGACTTGGTTTTTCGGAGCTTAAAGCCACCGTTATCGGTCTGCACGAGTTCAATCCCATGCTCGGTCACCGCGGCTGCCGTCTTTCCGTGACGTATCCGGAGATTGCGGAAATGCAGACCAGAGCCGTAATAGAAGCGGCGCTCAACGTCAAAAAGAGCAAAGGCTACGATATCGTGCCCGAAATCATGATTCCTCTTGTAGGAGAGCTTAAAGAGCTAGAATTTGTCAAAAATGTCGTGGACACAACGGCAAAGAAGGTCATGGAGGAGCGCGGCGAAAAAATAAATTATCTCGTGGGCACTATGATAGAGGTTCCCCGCGCGGCAATCACGGCTTCGGAAATCGCAAAAGCGGCTCAGTTTTTCAGCTTCGGCACAAACGATCTTACGCAGATGACTTTCGGTTTCTCGCGCGACGACGCCGGCAAGTTCCTGCCCTACTATTACGAAAAGAAGATTTTTGAAAGCGACCCGTTTGCCAGACTCGACAGGTCGGGCGTAGGCAAGCTCGTAGAAATGGCGGTGGAGGGCGGAAGAAAAACCCGTCCCGACATCAAGCTCGGTATCTGCGGCGAACACGGCGGCGACCCCAGCTCGGTTGAGTTCTGCCACAACATCGGGTTGGCGTACGTTTCCTGCTCGCCTTTCAGAGTGCCTATTGCCATTCTTGCGGCGGCGCAGGCTAATATCCGTAATCCAAGGGGCTAAGAATTAGCGCCGAAAAGCGGTAAAAATTCAATTTTTAATTAAAAAATAACGTTTTAGTAGTCATTCTTTTCGGAGAGTGACTACTTTTTTTCTCTTAAAAATCTCTTGCAAAGCCAAAAATCGGTCAAAAAAACGGGGTGGTTCCTCAAATGTTACACTTTTCTGTATCTACCGCTATGGGTAAAAAAGGGCGATAAAAAGGAGAAAATAATGTCAAAATACAAATTAATCATTGAATATTACCAAAAAGGCAACAATAACAGTCAAATCGCTACCCTTTGCAGTTGTTCCCGAATGACTGTTTGGAGGGTTTTTCAACGGATAAAGGCGTTAGGAATTGAAGTTTACGTGCTGAATGATATGAGCGAAGAAGAAATTTCTTCTTTACTATTTCCCGAAAGGGCGAAGGCAGGGGAAGGTTATCTGATTCCTGATTTTAAGTGGGAAGAGTTTCAAATGTGTAAACACCGATCTTCTATAAGATTATGTTGGCGTAGGTATTGCAAACGTGCCGCAAAACAAAATTTGATGGCGTACAGTTGGAAATGCTTTATAACTTTATATAATGCCTATCGAAAGCCGAAGATTGTCGCCTGCGATCCAAACGACAAAATTCGCAACAAGTTAAAAGATTTTAACTTTCTATTGTCGTGCTGTCCGCGTGGTAGTATAAACTACGAAGTAATTAAAATTCAAAAAGAAGAATGGCTCAAATCCATAAAACTCGAAGAAGATAAAATTTTAGATGACGATGAGCCATAATTACGCGTGATATTATACCCTTTCGGGTATTTAAGTAAAAAATAAAAATAAAATAAACCCGTTAGGGTATAATTTTATAAAAATACTTGACAAAAGCACCGAAAGGGTATAAAATCATGGTATAAAATTTTAATTGAGTTTATAAAAGGAATTATGAAAAACATAAGCGAGTTTGTAAAACAAAATAGAAAGGAATTGGGTTTAACTCAAGAAGAGTTTGCAATACGTGCAGGACTCGGACTTCGCTTTGTTCGTGAATTAGAACAAGGCAAAAAAACCTTGCGCCTTGATAAGGTCAATCAAGCATTAGCGGTTTTTGGCGCACAAGTATCGGTAGGGAGATTAAATAGTGATGAGTGATACGTATAGAAGTGCCTATATTTATGTGCGAAACGTCTTTGCTGGCATATTATCTGAAACAGATTACGGATATTCTTTTGTTTATGACGAAGAGTATTTGCAAAGTGAAAAAGCAACTGCCGTTAGTTTAACATTGCCTCTTAGCAAAAACAAGTATAGAGCAAAAACTTTATTTCCGTTCTTTGACGGGTTAATTCCCGAAGGTTGGCTACTCGATATCGTAACGCATAATTGGAAGATTTCACCAAGCGATAGGTTTGGTGTGCTTTTGGTCGCTTGCAAAGACCCAATTGGAAACGTAAGCGTAAGGAGTGAAAAACTATGAAATGTTTATGTTGTGGTAAAGAATTTACGCCAAAGGCTTCAATAGAAGAAGTGGAATGCGGTTGGCACAAAAAATGTGTAAAAGCGTTTTTCGGTAGTAATAAATTGCCTTTATTAGACATTTCGGAGGAAGCGTTAAAAAGGCTTGCTGAAGAAAGTACGAATAAAGGTTTTACCGTTCCAGGCGTGCAAAAGAAATTATCTTTACATTTAACAAACGAGAGTTCACCAAGACTTACGCTTGTCAATTATCCAACGGGTTATATTTTCAAGCCTCAAACGGAAGAATACGAAACCTTGCCCGAAGCGGAATATCTAATTATGCAAATGGCAAAGCAAGTGGGTATCAAAACTGTGCCGTTTGCGTTAATTAAAATGAATAATAAGGGTGAACTTGCTTATATCACAAAAAGAATTGATAGGGTGCAAGCGGATGACAAAATGCAAATGCTTGCAATGGAAGATTTTTGTCAACTTGAAGAGCGTTTAACGGAAGATAAGTATAAAGGTTCTTACGAGCGGTGTGCAAAAGTTATTAAAAAGTATTCGTCTATGGCGATATTTGATTTAACGGAACTTTATTTGCGTTTGGTATTTTCGTTCGTTATCGGGAACTCGGATATGCACTTGAAGAACTTTTCAATGATAGAAAGGGAAGAGGGATATGGTCAATACGTGCTCTCCGCGGCATACGATTTGCTACCCGTTAACGCAATTATGCCCGAAGACGAAGAAGAATTTGCATTAACCATGTGCAAAAAGAAACGCAAGATAAGAAGAAAAGATTTCTTGGCGTTCGCAGAAGAAATCGGTATCGAAAGCGTTACTGCTGAAAAAATGCTTGCAATGGTGATTAAGGAAAAAGAAAAATTGCTTGCAATGTGTGATGAATCGTATCTATCTGAAAATATTAAGAAACGTTTGATAGAGATAATATCAGTTCGAATTTGTGCTTTAATTGAATAAGAGGAAAATTTTTTATAAATATTTTTGTAAATATGAAACCATTTATCATATTTACTGTGCTAACATTAGAACGATTTTAGCAAAAAATCTGAAAAGGGTTATATCATAGATGAATTATATAGATTTATTTGCGGGAGCAGGTGGATTATCGGAAGGTTTTCTACAAAATGGATTTTCACCCCTTGCACATATAGAAATGAATATTGATGCGTGTTTTACTTTAAAGACGCGCCTTTGTTATCATTATTTGAAAGAGAAAAATAAAATAAGTTATTACAATAAGTACTTGCAAGGACAAATTACAAGAGAAGAATTATATAGTTTAGTCCCTCAGAAATTATTGGATTCAGTTATTAACGCAAAAATGGCAGATGAAACGATAAACGAAATTTTTTCTAAAGTGGATTCCCTTGTTGAAGAAAAAAGTGTGGACGTGATTATTGGCGGGCCACCATGTCAGGCGTATTCGCTTGTGGGGCGAGCAGTAAAAGAAGACAAGATGGAGGGTGATGAAAGAAATTACTTGTACAAATTATATTGTAGATTTTTAAAACGCTATCAACCGAAAATGTTTGTATTCGAAAATGTGCCAGGCATACTTACCGCCAATAATGGAAAACATTTTGCAAACTTAAAAAAATATTTGGCCCATGTTGGATATAAAATTGATTTTAAAGAACTAAACGCTAAAAATTTTGGTGTTTTGCAAAATAGAAGACGTATAATTATTATTGGTTGGAAAGCGGAGTACGATGGTAAATACTATTATCCTAAATTCGAAGAGAAAAAGTACGATTATATTGTTGAAGATTTATTAAGCGATCTTCCGAATATTCAGGCAGGCGAAGAAGGAGCGGAGTATAGCGGAAAGCCATCAAAGTATCTAGCCGAATTTGGAATAAGAACTAAAAATGATATTTTAACACATCATGTAGCTCGTCCGCATATATCAAGAGATAAAGAAATCTATAAACGGGTTATCGATGCATGGAACGATGGTCATAAAAGACTGAAATATGTGGACTTACCAGAAGAGTTAAAAACACATAAAAACATTACATCGTTTTTAGATAGATTTAAAATAGTGGAATGGGATACTTCAACTTGTCACACAATGATGGCTCATATATCGAAGGATGGTCATTATTTTATTCATCCCGATAAAAGCCAGAATCGTTCGATTACTGTTCGTGAAGCAGCGAGGATACAGTCTTTTCCGGATAATTATTATTTTGAAGGGAGCAGAACTGCGGCATTTACACAGATAGGAAATGCAGTTCCACCACTGATGGCTAATGCAATTGCTAGTGGTATAAAAAAAATTATGGAGAAAAAATAAAATGGCTAATTATACATTTAGACCTCGAGCAGAATTATTGTTGCAATTGGGAGAGCAGTTGATAAAAAATGAAAGTATTGCACTTATAGAATTAATTAAAAATTCTTATGACGCTGATGCTAATCTGGTTGAAGTAGAAATGAAAGATATAAATTCTCCAATCCTTGGAGAAATTAGAATTAAAGATGATGGATTTGGAATGACAAAAGACACTATTGAAAATATATGGTTAGAGCCAGGTAATACCCATAAAAAAGATATGGTAAATCAAGGAAAACGTACTCCGAAGGGAAGATTGCCTATTGGGGAAAAGGGTATAGGTAGATTTGGAGTTTATAAATTAGGGCATGAAATTGTTGTAATCACAAGAGCAAAGAATTCATCGGAAGTTTTAGTTGAAATGGACTGGGATGCCTTTATTGATGCTCAATATTTAGAAGATGTAGGAGTAAAAATCACAGAAAGGAAACCAGAAGTTTTTAAGGAAGATAAAACAGGTACTTTAATAATAATAAAGAAATTGAAGCAAGTGTGGAAGTACGCTGCTTTTAAACAAATTTGTCGCGCTGTTAACAATCTTAATCCTCCATTTAAACATAAAAATGGATTTGAAGTTAAGTTATTTTGTAATATAGAAGGTTGGGAAAATGATGCTCTTACTTTTGAAAAGATAAAAGATTATGCATTATTTCATTTTACTGCATTTATAACCAAACAAGGGGAAATTTCGTATGAATATAATTTTCATCCTTATGCTGCAATGAAAAATATAGATTCACGTACTTCATTTGGTAAAGAGATTGCGGTAAATTCAAAGAATGAGCGAATAGTATGTTTAAATGAACAGGATGAGCCATTTTATAAAATAGGTTCTTTTGCCTTTGAATTATTTGCTTTTGATAGGGATGCAGAAACAATAAAAAAATATGTATTGACTGATAAAAAATCATTTAAAGAATATTTGGACGAAAATGGTGGCATATATGTTTTTCGAGAAGGATTACGTATTTATGACTACGGGGAGAAAGGGAATGATTGGTTGCAATTAGATATAAAAAGAGTTAATAGACCAGGAGAAATGCTTAGTAATAATCTTGTTTTGGGGGCGGTGCAATTAAATAGAGAAGAAAGTTTTGATTTGATTGAGAAAGCAAACAGAGAAGGTTTTATTGAAAATGCTGCGTTTGAAACTTTAAAAAAGTTATTAGAAAGATGTTTGGAGTTGTTTTTAGCTGAAAGAAATATAGATAAAGAAAAATACAGGAGTTTAAAACCGACAAAAGAACCCTTATTATCAGAACTCAATAAATTAAAAGAAATTATTGAAAAGAGTAACGCTACTGATGATGAGAAAAAAATAATGACAAAATATGTTGGGATTATAGATAAGGAATATGATTATATCAAAACTATTACTTTAACAACAGCAAGTGCTGGATTAACATATGGCGTAGTTATTCATGAAATTGAAAAAATAATTAAAGAATTAGTTGCTGAAGTCCATGATGATGCTGAATTATCTAGTATGAAAGATAAAATAATGCATCTTTCTGATACTATAGAAAATTATGCTAATTTATTAAGAAAGAGAGAAACGAGTGATAATAGATTGCTTTCCATTGTCAAGCGTGCAACCGCAAATTGCGCTTATAGGTTTAAGGCTCATAAATTGACTTGTGAAATCATGCATGAAACATTTGTAAATGATACCGTAAATTGTTCTATAAATTTAATTATAGGAAGCATTATGAATTTGTTTGACAATTCGATATGGTGGCTTGAACATGCTAAGCGGGAAAATAAACAAATTAAAGTTGCTGTAAGCCGGTATTTGGAGGGATATAAAACCTTAATTATTGTGGATAACGGAACGGGATTTACTATATCCCCAGAAGATGCAATAAAACCTTTTGTTTCTAAAAAACCTGGTGGAATGGGTGTTGGTTTAAATTTAATTAAAGAAATTATGGATACTCACAATGGTCAATTGGTTTTTCCTTCTATTGATGAGATTTCTGATGTCAATTTTGTGGGGTTTGAGGCTAAGGCTATTGTTGGTTTGGCATTCAAAGAATAAATGAGAGGATTTTACTTAAGATGTTAACTAGAGAATTATTTCCACAGTACGGTAGAGTTGTTGTTTTAGATGACAAAATAGAAGAAGTTAAAGGATTAATTACCCTTTTATCTAAACAGTCCATACCTTTTGTTTATTTGGATCATGTTCCTGAAGAATATGAAAGTTATACAGATTTAGGGATAAGAATAATTTTTTTGGACTTAGTTTTAGAGAGCTCTACAGATGAAAAAACGGTAAAATCAGTATTATATAATAATTTAAACAGGCTTATAAAAAAAGATAATGGACCGTATATTATTGCAGTTTGGAGTACGCAAAGGGAACATTATCAAAAACAATTAGAAGAATTAAGAAATGAGTTGGAATATGCTCCTGAAAAAATTATTTATTTGGATAAAGCACCTTTTAAAAATTTCAAAGAGGAATTATATGATAGTTTAGAGGATAGTTTTAAAGAGGTTTTTCAAGATTGTTCATTGTTAAGTTTTATTTCATTATGGGAAAATTCAATAAATAGTAGTGTAATTCAAGTAACATCTAAATTTAATGATATTCTTCCTCAAGACGTGAAGAGAAAAGCAAATGTTTATGCTGCAAATTTAGCCCGTATGATATTGGCGCAGAGAACTCTTAGTGAAGATATGTCAAATGAAAACAGAGTAGCTGCAGCATATGAAGGATTAAATTTGCTTTTAAATAAAGAGTCAAATAATAATATTGCTCAAATAACCAAAAAGGCTTCCGAAATTGTTGCAATAAATTCTACAGAAAAAAAAGTTAATGAAATACAAGCGAATACTTTGTTATGGATAGGAGATAAATACACATTCAACGCACCTAAGAATGTTTATAAGAGTGAAAAAGTATTGGAAAAAAATATTTTTCCTAAAAAAGAATTGTATGATCATGTTCATATGATTTTAGAAATAGATATTACGCATAAATGTACTTATTATCAAAAAAAGGCGGGTGGGCATCAGATAGTATATGGAGTTTTATTTAAGGATAGAGGATTCAAAAAGTCTTACAATAATTTATACTGGTTAGCAATTGGAGATGTTTTGTATGAAAGTCAAGAGATGTCACTCGTCGTATATTTAGGGGAAATTGTAAATAAGCCAGAAGAAGTTATGCTTCAGAGTGAGGCGATTTTCTCTATATCTGATGAAGTTTACTCCGAAATTAGATCTGCGTTAAGCTCGCTCTATTCAAAAAGCGGGAAAACTGAAATTTAATAAAGCAAGGAGATGCTAATGAGTAACCTGTTGATTCAACAATATGGGAAGTACAAAAGGCAGCATCTGGATGAAAATCCATTTAGTTGTCTGTTAGATACGTCAATTGATATCAATCCACACCAAGTGGATGCATTTTGTGCTGCTATAAAATCGTTGAAAACAGGAGGAATTATTTTAGCTGACGAAGTAGGTCTCGGTAAAACAATCGAGGCTGGGCTTGTAATAAAGTATGTGATTAAAACTGGAGCTAAAAAGATATTGATTTCTTTACCGGCATCGCTAAGAAAACAGTGGGAAGTCGAACTTTTAGAAAAATTTGATTTTGATTCGGAGTCTATTAAGATACTTGACAGACAAGCAATTAACTATGATCCTGTAGGAATAGAGGACCATTGGCTTAAGGATTCTAACAAAGTAAGTATTGCACTAACGTCGTATGATTTTTCATCAAAACTGATGAAAAAATATCCCAATGTAAAATGGGACTTTGTGGTGATTGATGAAGCGCATAATATGCGAAATATTTTCCACGGAACGAAAAGAGCAAAAAGGCTTTATGAGCAAACGCATAATATTCCCAAGATTTTGCTTACGGCAACACCTTTGCAAAACAACTTAAGTGATTTGCATGGGTTGGTATCTTTTATAGATCCAAGAATTTTTGGAACTGAAAAAGCTTTTAACAAACATTACAAACAAGATTATAATTACGCAGAGTTGAAGCAAAATCTTTTACCTGTATTGTATAGAACATTAAGAAAAGATGTTAGCAAATATATGCAGTTTGCTAATCGCGTTAGTCGTACATTTGACTTTCAATTAAGTTATGATGAAGTTGCGTTGTATATGCGTGTTAATAAATTTCTAAAGCGAGATTATTTGTATTCGTTACCGACGGCAAATAGAAATTTATTAACCCTTGTTATTCGCAAATTATTGGCGTCATCAAGCTTTGCGCTTATTGAAACTTTTGAAGTGATTTTGGAAAGATTGCAAAAATTGCTTGAAGGAACCAAGTCAAAAGATGCTCAGGAAGGTTTTGAACTTTTCTGGAATTATCTTGATGATGATTACGATGAAGACTCCGAACAAGAAGAAAATGAGGACGTGATTTTTCAAAAACAAAAGATACAAGAAGAAATTGATGAAGTAAAAGCCATTATTGAAAGTGCTGAAAAAATAAAAAGTAACGCAAAAATCAAAGCGCTAAAGCAGGCGATAGAAGCTGCTTTTGGCATGCAAAGCGAAAAGGGTATATCTCAAAAAGTAGTAATATTCACTGAATCTAAAAGAACGCAAAGGTATGTTGCTAAAGAATTGATGGCAAGTGGTTTTAGTGAAGAAGATATAGTGCTTTTTAACGGAGAGAATACTGATGAAAGGACAAGAGAAATTTATAAGGCATACCAAGTTAAAAACTTTGGCAAAACGAATTATGGGCCATCAGTAGAAAGAAAACACGCTATTGTCGATTACTTTGAACATAATGCAAAGATCTTGATATTGACGGATGCAGGTAGTGAAGGTTTAAACTTGCAATTTTGTAACACTGTCATAAACTACGATCTTCCCTGGAACCCAATGAAGATTGAACAACGTATTGGTCGTTGTCATCGTTATGGGCAGAAAAATGATGTTGTAGCCATCAATTTGCTTAACACAGGTAACCAAGCTGATATGAGAGTGTATGAAATACTTTCTAAAAAGTTTGAATTGTTTGATGGCGTGTTTGGTTCATCTGATATTGCACTGGGTATCTTAGAGTCAGGGATAAACTTTGAACAAGAGATTTTGGCAATTTATCAAAAATGCAACACTGCGGCTGAAATTAAACGTGAATTTGATAAGTTGGATAGAAAACTTGAGGCAAAGCGAAACAAAAAGGCAAGAGAATTAAGAGAAATACTATTATTTAAGACAAGTGAGCAAAAGTGTGCTGATCTTGATGCCATAAAAAGTGATATAGATAAGTATTTGAGACAGGAAGAGTATTGGCGAAATGTGGAAGATGAAGAGCTTGGGCTTCCTCCGATAAATATTTGGAAGACATCAAATTGGGGAGAGCAGGCTCTCGGTGCGCATGGTTGGCTGTTTGTAGGTGCATTGTGTGACAATTCAAAACTCTTATTTCCCGTGCTCTTACTATGTGACGATAAAGGCAATTATGTTGATTTTGATGAGGATGATCTTTTACCGTCGTTAGAGCAAATAGATGATACAGATATTTTTAATTATAAACTTACGGCTCAAGAGCAAATTCTAGTAAATCAGATTTATGACAAATTGCTTAAAGAAATGATGGATAAGTATAATGCTGAAAATCAGCAGTACATAAATTATCAACGACAAAAACTTGAAAACTGGGCAAAAGTCCAGGAAGAACAGTTTATGATTACAATCAATGAAATTACCGAAGAGGCAAATGTATTAATAGAACAAGCAAAGCAGTCTAACAATTTCTACGAAAAAGTTGATATAAAGAAAAAGGCACAAGAAAAACTTGATTATGCGGATAAGCTAATAAAAGGCTATCATCAAAAGATATCACAAATCAATGCAGAGGTTCAAAAAGAAATTGAAGAATTTGAAAGACATTTGATTGTAAATCCCATTTTGATCTTCAACATAGTGTTAAAATTTTAGGAGACAAGTTATGGCTAAAAGTAAAATATTGAAAGAATTAGCTAATAATGAAATTACTATAGATGTAGCTTTAAGCCGTCTGCTCATTATATCTCGTGATATAGATAATAGTGAATTATTGTTATGGGCAAATAATGAGCTTACAGGGTATAAGAGAAAAGAGGAGTTGCCGGAGTATAGAAAAGTTCGCTCTAATTTGTTTGCATATAGCGGTATAAATGGTAGTTATCAAGTTAAAAATCAACCATTACCAATCCAATGGTTTTCGGAAACTACAAGGGCAAGCCTGAATCCTATAAATCTTTATGATAGTATAGCTGTCGTGCAAGAAATAGCTGACAAAAAAGAAATTACTGATACTTGTCGTGACTTAACATATCTTGCTGGTGAAATAGAGGAAAATACAGACGATGGATTTGGGGGAATCCAGTGCTTCAGCATTGTGCAGAAAATACCTCAGCAAATTTATAAAGGGATAGTGAGTCAAGTCCGTACAAAGCTATTAAACGTATTTATTGAACTTGATAAAGCATATGGAAATTTGGACGATTTAGATATTAATTTAGATAAAAAAACGCCCAATGAAATTGCGCATATCAATCAGCAGTTAATTACCATAATAGACAATTCTATACATATTGGAGATGGGAACGAAATAAGCAAATCGAATATCCATAGTGGAGGAGACGATGGCAAAAAGTAAAATATTAAAGCAGTTAGCGAATAATGAAATTACTCTTGAGGTTGCATTAAGTCGATTAATGGTAATTGCTTCGGACATCGATAATGATGCCTTGTCTGCGTGGGCTGAAATGGAGCTTAATGGTTATACTGAATTTAGTTCACTGCCATCCTATCGCAAGATAGTTTCGAATAATATATCATATTCTGGACTTAAAGGAGTTTTGCAAATAAAGCATGCATCACTGCCTATCACTGCTTTCACACAAGAAACGAGGAATATCATTAATCCTATTGGTATTTTTGATAGTGTAAAAGCGCTTCAAGAAATTATTGATGATGGTCAAATGCGAGGCCGTCATCTTACTGAATTTCAATACGAAATATATGAGCGGACAGGCATACAATGTCTCGAGATAAATCAGGAGATACCCAAAGATGCTTTCGAGAGCGTGCTTAGTAATATACGAAGCAAGCTATTAAAAATTTTTATTGCTTTGGATAAAGAGTTTGGTAACTTGGATGATATGGATTTGGATTCGTCATCGATTAGCACGGATGAGCTTGAAAAATTTAATGAGAGAATCGTGTGCTTAATAGACAACTCGGTTCGTATCGGTAATAATAGGCTAGACAAAACAACGTTCAAAACAGGAGATGAGGATAATGGGTGATCAAGAAGACGTCGAAAAAACACTCCATGTGGACAACAGTATACATATCGGGGATGGGAATATGATAAAAAATTCTACAATAGGCGGAAAGGCGGAGGAAACGCCGTCCAAAGCTAAGAAAACTATCTCGCAGATTATCTGGCAAATTGTCGTGCCAATATGCGTTGGAGTGGCGGTTGCTGCAATTTGTGTATGGCTTGGAATAACGAAAGGAGCATAATGTTATGCAAAAAAGTGGAAAATTAGAACTTACTTGGGTTGGTAAGTATGACGAAAAAGAAATAGAGCCGAGAATTTTGGTTGAGGATAAGAGTAAATCTTATGGCGACCCAGACAGCGAAAATATGTTGATTCACGGGGATAACTTGCTTGCTTTAAAGGCTCTTGAGCAGGATTATGTTGGTAAAATTAAGTGCATTTATATCGACCCTCCGTATAATACTGGGTATGCGTTTACCCATTACGATGACTCTGTTGAGCATAGTATTTGGCTTTCCCTGATGCGTCAGAGGCTGGGAATTATTTATACTTTGTTGGACGATGATAATGGGTCATTGTGGATAAGTATTGATGATGATGAACGGGATTATCTAAAAGTTTTATGTGATGAAATATTCGGGCGCGTCAACTTTGTGTGCTCGGTTATTTGGCAGAAAAAGTATTCACCACAAAACGATGCGAAGTGGTTGTCAGATAATCATGATTATGTTTTAGTATATGCTAAAAATAAAGCAGTTTGGAGGCCCAATCTGTTGCCTCGTAGCGAAGAGGCAAATGCTAGATACAAAAACCCTGATAATGATCCACGCGGCCCGTGGAAATCTGGAGATATTTCTGTCAAAAGGGTAACTCCTAAAGACATATACGAAGTAATTACTCCTTCTGGGCGGAGAGTTTTGCCACCTGCGGGCACTAGTTGGCGACTTTCGAAAGAAACATTTGATGACTATGTTGCAGATAATCGCATTTGGTTTGGGTCTGATGGCAACAACGTTCCCTCTATAAAAAGATTCTTGTCTGAAGTAAAAGATGGAATGACTTCTTTAACTATTTGGTTGCGTGAAGAGGTCGGGGATAATCAAGAGGCAAAACGAGAGGTAAAAGAGTTTAACAGCGTTGAAGTCTTTGATACACCTAAACCAGAAAGACTTATAGAAAAAATACTAAAATTAGCCACCAAAGAAGGCGATATAGTCTTAGACTCCTTCCTGGGCTCTGGTACAACAGCGGCGGTTGCTCATAAAATGGGAAGAAAGTGGATTGGAATTGAACTTGGCGATCACGCTTATACTCATTGTAAAGTTAGAATGGATAAGGTTATTGACGGAGAGCAAGGAGGAATAAGCAAGTCTGTTAACTGGCAAGGTGGTGGCGGATATAAATTTTATGAACTTGCGCCGAGTCTGCTCGTTCCTAACCCTAAACTGCCTACAATTAAACAAATTAATCCCGAATACACTTTTGAAATGATGTGTGAGGCGATCTGCAAGTTGGAAGGGTTTAAGTACAAGCCGGACGGGAAATTCCACGGTAAGTCAAGTGAGCAAAGATTCATCCATATCACAAAAGAGTTTGTGAATGGAGAATACATTAACAGCTTGCTTTCCAATTTGGGAGAAGAGCAATCGTTGTTGGTCTATGGAATGAAGGTTCAGTCGGGATTAAGACTTCCAGATAATATTATTGTAAAGAAAATCCCGAAAGATTTGCTTGACAAATGCACGTTTGAAAGCGAGGTGAGATAATGGGAAATATTGTAAATCAAATTGGATATGCAATGAGCTTAAGAGAGCCTCAAAAAGAAGCTCTCCAGTATCTTGATGTAATTTCTTCAAAGTGTGATTATCAGCGCAATACACTTTCTGAGATAGAAACGATTGCAACAGCAAATTGTGAGGACAAGCATACCATAAAAATAGATGACAACTTTAAGTTTCCATCGTTTTGTTTTGATATGGCAACGGGTATAGGTAAAACTCGTTTAATGGGTGCTTCAATTTATTATTTATACAAAACAAAAGGATATAAACATTTTTTTATTCTGGCTCCAGGAAACACGATATACGATAAGCTGCGTAAAGAGTCTAATCCTGCGCATCCCAAGTACATATTTAAAGGCTTAGAAGCAGAAATGGGTAGGCCGAAGGTATACGACGGCGAAAACTATACTAAGTATCCAGTAAGATACATACAGGGTGAAATTGAGATAGAAAAGACTTCTGAAATTCAGATTTTCATTTTCAATATCGGTAAAATATTCAACAGTAAAACAGACACTACATTTAAGTTCCATAAATATCAAGAAACGCTAGGCTCTTCCTTTGCTGATGTTCTTGCCAAGTTTGACGATTTAGTTATTTGTATGGATGAAGCACATCGTTACTATGCGCCCGCATCCATGAAAGCTATCAGCTACTTAAAGCCTATTTTAGGATTGGAATTTACCGCAACTCCCAAGTCACATAATAATGTGATTTATAGCTATGATTTGGCAAAAGGTGCGGGTAAGTATTTAAAAATACCTGTAGTAATGGGTAGAACGAATACAGGTGGTTACAGTGCCGATGATATTGAAGAAATGAAGATCCGTGATGGCCTCACATTGCATGAAAACCGCAAAAAGGTTGTTTATCAATTTTGTTTAGACAATAACTTGGATTATGTTAAACCTATTGTTTTGATTGCTTGTAAAGATACAGATCACGCAAAGAAAGTTCGGGCTATGATTGATAGCGATACATTTAATGACGGTAAATATCGCGGTAAGGTAATTGAAATTCATTCCAATTTGAAAGGAGAAGAAACAGAAGAAAATATTCGTAAACTTCTCTCTATTGAAAGCGCAAAAAATCCAGTCGAGATCGTTCTTCACGTTTATAAGTTGAAAGAGGGGTGGGATGTAAATAATTTGTTTACTATAATTCCACTTAATGCCGCTAAAAGTGATATTTTGGCACTTCAAACGATAGGTCGTGGTTTGCGTTTGCCTTTTGGTGCTATAACGGGCAATGAAGCGATCGATACGCTTGATATTGTTGCACATGATCATTATCGTGAAATAGTTGAAGATATCAAAAATAGCGATACATTTAAGTACCGTAACTTGGATGATAGGGGGGTAGAGCCCACAAAAATGGTCGAAATAACAAATGGTATTGGTGATGGGCAGCTATCGCTTTTGGATGATATTTTTGTTAGTGTTGGCGTAAAGTCATTTGATGATGTTCTCGATGTGAAAACGCAAGACAAGATGTACGAGGAGTACATAAAATCGTTTGGGAAAATCAAGCAATCAGAAAAAAAGGAAAAGTTTCAGTATTCAATTTTTGACTTTATGGATGCGCGTGATAGTGAAAGCGCAGAATCAGCCGAAGGTGCTACGGAAATTGTAGAGCATACATCGGCTGGGATAAAAAGAGTTCAGCCTATGGGGAAAGATAAGTTTGTTGCTGCCGTAAAGGAGCTCAGCCAAAAAGCGATATCTGTTCCTAAAATTTTGGTTCAACCGAGCTCTAAGGTAACATTGAAGACATTTGTGGTAAAGAGGAATATTGCGGACTTTGAAATTGCTGCATCAAAGATAGAAAGATTTAATGCGGTTAATGCGGAAATGCTCGAATCATTCGATGCTGAAATTTTGGCAGTTGACGATGCAATGAATACTCTTGCATGCATGTTACTCGACTGTGATGAATTAAGTGAGATTTCTGTTGATGAAGATGTTGATTATGTTTTGAATATTGTTCAGCAGTATCTTGCTTTGATTGAAGGTAGTGATGAGGATAAAAATAAAATTGTTCGCCGTTATGCAAAACTTATCATTGATGACATAGTGAATCAAATTCACGACAATATGGAGAAACAGACATATTATACGCATGTAATTCAAAAAGACTTAATCGTCTTTAGGAAGTCTGTTAAAAATATAAAAGCTGACGGAGGAGAGATAAATTTTCGTAAACCAATTGTTAATAAGAATGAAATTAAGAAATACATATTTAATGGTTATAAAAAGTCTTATTACAATACAAATGCTTTTGATAGCGATACGGAAAGGCTTTTTTCTATTGTATTAGAAGACGATGCTGATGTTATTCGTTGGATAAAACCCCCGCTTAATCAACTAGGTTTATTTTGGCAGGCGGGGCAACAATATAATCCAGACTTTTTAGTGGAAACTTCAACAACTAAATATATGGTTGAAGTTAAAGCTAAAAATGAAGTTAAAAATCCTGAAGTTATTGGTAAGGCAAAAGAAGGCATAAAGTGGTGCAAGTATGCGACTATGGTGGATTTTGATAAAAAGCCTTGGGAGTATAAACTTATTACGGATGATGTGATTGCCGTAGGAAATTCGTTAAAATATATTTTAGGGCTTAGTGAAAACATAGAAGCGGAGGAATAAGATGAGAGATTTCGAGACTTTACAAAATTTACAACAAGTGATAGAGAAATTGGCTAACGGAGTTAATGTTTTTACGGGAGAATTGGCAAGGGAAACTGATATTATTAACGATGTTAAAATTGCACGTGCTTTATTTACCATTAATGAAGTTTTAAAAGAACTTTTAGTTCAACAAAAACCAAAGCAACCCAAAAAGCATGGAAAGCCTATGTTTGTTTATGACGAAGAGCTTATTAAAAAAGTAGAAATTATTCCAAGACCGATATCTTTAAGCGAAATTGCAAGGAATATTGTAGCGGCGTATAACAATGAATGTAAATTGACTTATCGTAATATCGCAGAAATTTTATGCGCTGAAGGGATTTTAGTGGATAATGTTGCGGATACGCCTAAATTAAAAGCAAGTGAAAAAGCAAAAGAACTGGGAATTTGGTCGGAAATTGTGCATTATTCAAGCGGTGATAGATTGCAAACTTTTTATAATCCCGAGGGCCAAGTAGTAGTTTTAGGATTACTTAAAAAATACTTTTAATTATTTATAATGGAGAATGTTATGGCTGAAGATAAGAGCTTTTTAGAATCTGAGGTTAGACAAAAGATAATAGAGGCTTTAAGAAAAGACTTGGTTGGTCCGTTAGAAGAAAACGAAGTTCTCGATGAGAGTCCTATGTTTGAATATTTGACAGGTATGCTATACCCGCAAGTTCTTGCAGACTGCTTGGAAACGGAACTTGATGCAGATGTTGATAGAAGTGAACAAGATTCTGATTATACACCACAACCAGATGAAGATGATAACGAGCCTATGACTGCTACTAGATTTAAACAGCAGTCAACTATTGGCATGAGCTTTTATCTTAGAAAAGATACAAATAAAATCAAAGCAATTGTTTCTTGGGGAGATTATATAAAATCTACGGAAAAGTATACCAACGAAAAAGGTGAAGAAAAAACGAGACCTTTGTATACTCGTCAACCTATGAGAGAAACTATAGAGATTGATTTTTGTTCATTTGGAAAGCAGCAAGATTATGCGTTAAAAATAGATTCTAACTTGCATTTATATGTAACAAAAATTGGGTTGCGTAATGACTATATGTTGGTTACGTTGCATTTAACTAACAAAAGGCCGAAAGGCAACGCTGCATTAGAATCTATTATTTTCCAAGCAAAAATTGAGGCGTTTAGCGAGGAGCGTGAAGATTGTTTTATTGCAGAAAATGTTTGTCGTGATATCTTAGCATCGGACGAATTTTATTATGTGCAACGTCCCATTTTTGGACGCGGACGCGGATGTGCTATTATGTGGGATAGCATAAATGAAAAATATGCGTCAAAGATTTATACGTCTTTTATTCCGGAATATGAATTTCCTGGAGTTAGAGCAACAATTGATGGCTTTGCAGACGATCATTTTTCTATGAGTTTTTTAGCTCGTCCTAAACATAAAAAAGAAACAATTGCTCGTTTGCGTGCATTAAGTGATGCTTATGAAAGTTGGATTAATGAAACTTTGGTTCACGATAAAAGAATGGCTGATGCGGGGTTTAAAGGCAAAATAGGCGACGATGTTATTGAAAAATGCAAATTGGCATTGAAGAGAATAGAGGAAGGTATTGATCTTATTGAAAATGACGATATCGCATTTGAAGCATTTTGTTTTATGAATAGTGTGATGTCTTTGCAAAGAAGTATTAATTCATATTCAAAAAAGCATGGGAAAGGGGTAGAATGTAATTTTGGTGATTTTGTTGACCCAAGAAACAAGGAAAATCTTTTCTGTTGGCGTCCTTTCCAAATTGCATTTGTTTTAATGAATTTGAACGGTGTCGTTGATCCTTTTCATGCTGATAGAGAAATTGTAGATTTATTATACTTTCCAACGGGTGGTGGTAAAACAGAAGCATATTTAGGATTGATTGCGTTTACTATTGCTAATAGAAGATTGAAAAAAGATGAGGATAGTGAGTTTAATAGAGATGGCGGTGTTACTGCAATTTTGCGTTATACTTTACGTTTGCTTACTACTCAACAACGTGATAGGCTTACCAAAATGGTTATTGCGGCAGAAATGGAAAGGCAGCGTCAATATCCACGTTATGGAAAAGAACCTGTTAGTATAGGTTTTTGGGTCGGGGGTGGAGTTACACCGAATACTATTGATTCTTTACGTGATAATCCTGATTTTCCAGAGATCGGCAGATCTAATAGGAATTTGTTGTATAAGCAATTATTAAATTGTCCCTTTTGTGGGAAAGAGTTGATAAAAGAAAATTATCATATCGATTTTGATAAAAAGTCAGTCGAGATATATTGTGAAGATAAAAATTGTATTTTTTATAAGTACAAAATGCCGCATAGGATAAGTATTCCAGTATATCTTGTTGATGAAGAAATTTACAATAAATGCCCTACCGTTATTTTGGCTACCGTTGATAAGTTTGCGAATTTACCGTGGAATCCATCTTCTAACGCATTGTTTGGTAGAGTAGATAGAAGGTGTGAACGTGATGGATATATTGCAATAGGGGTGAACCATGAATCAAGGCATAATGCAACTGAAACATTGCCTGCGGCAAAAGTGGTTTCAGTAAAACCGTTTGCGCCGCCTGAACTTATTGTGCAGGATGAGCTACACTTAATTACTGGACCTTTAGGAACAATTTATGGCGCTTATGAAACCATAATTCAAGATTTGTGTTCTTATGAAAAAGATGGTCGAAAGATTTTGCCTAAATATGTTGTTTCTACAGCAACGATAAAAAATGCGCATGAGCAAATTCGCTGTTTATATGGAAGAAAGAAATCCATGCAGTTTCCTGCAAATGGTTTTGAAATAGGAGATAGTTTCTTTATAAAAGAAATTTCAATCAAAGATAAACCATTTAGAAAATATGTTGGAATAAGCGCTAGTGGACAATCTATGAAGACTACAACATTAAGAGCTTATGCAATAGTATTACAAACGGTTTCAGAATTAAAACAGGAAGAAAAATACAAGAGTGTAATTGATCCTTACTATACTTTAGTAGGTTATTTTAACAGTATTAGAGAGCTTGGTGGTACAGTTAGGCTTTTGCAAGATGACATTCCTAAAAGAATAAATCGGTTGAGGAAAAAATACAAGTTCAAAACAACACGATACTTGAATAAGAAAATAGAAATAACTTCGCGAATTTCTTCAAGTAAAATTACAGAGAAATTGAAGGAATTAGAAGTAAGTAGCGACCAAAAGGGTGTATTAGATACAGCAATTGCTACTAATATGATTGCTGTAGGTATGGATGTTGACAGGCTTGGCTTAATGACTGTTATGGGTCAACCAAAACAAAATTCTGAGTATATTCAAGCCACAAGCCGTATAGGTCGTCAACATCCTGGGTTAGTGATTACATTGTATAATCCATATAGGCCTAGGGATTTGTCTCATTACGAAAATTTTGTTGGTTATCATAGCCAATTATATCGTTATGTAGAAGGAACAACGGCGACTCCGTTTTCTGCAAGAGCAAGGGATAGAGTTTTGCACGCGCTTGTTATTGCAGCTTTGCGTTTGGAAATGCCGCAATATGCAGAAAATATAAAAGCAAATGATATTGGTAATTTAGGAAATATAGAAAAAGAAAATATTTGTAATATAATTTTGGATAGACTTGCAATAGTGAATCCGCAAGCTAGAGAAGATGCAAAGGAAGAAATTGAAAGATTTCTTGGAGATTGGCAGTGTATGGCTGCGCAATCAAAGCCTTTGGTTTATTATGTAGGGAATAAATATCTTGAAAAGTATAATAGACTTATGAACTATTATAGTGAAGATTGTTCGAGAATGGAGAAAGGAACATTGAACTCTATGCGAGAAGTAGAAGCCTCTGCAACATTATTTTACTGGGAGGATTAACATGTCTTTTGATAAAAATAAAATTGGTGAAGTAAGACCAAATCAATTAATTACTACTTTTGGACCAGGAGCAATAATTGATGCAGTAAAAGATTCTGTTACCATTTTAGACACGAATTATTGGAAGGAAAAGGGAAAGAAAATTATTGATGGTAGATTAGCCTCCTATCTCGGTGTATCATATTTTTATATGCCAAAAACTTCTAAGAATGGAGATTTACCGGTGATTTCTTTTCCGTATTATCACGTTTGTTCCAATCCTAAATGCGGTTGTCTATTTGATATTAGAGATGGGTTTGATGCCGAAAAGTATAAAATTTATGGCCCTACTTGTCCAGAATGTCATAGACTTGCATATCCATCAAGATTTATAGTGATGTGCGAAAAAGGTCATATGGATGATTTTCCTTGGGATTGGTGGATACATAGAGGAAATATTAAGGGACATAAAAAATTTAGAATGTATTCGACGGGAAACACTTCAACTCTTGCAGATATGTGGGTGGAGTGTTTGGAATGCGGAGAAAAAAGGTCGATGAGTGGAGCAACTCAAGAAGAGGCGTTTCATGATAAAAAATGTTCAGGAAAACATCCTTTTAAACCTCATCTGAAAAGAGAGAACTGTGCTGCTCATGTTATTCCGTCCCAAAGAGGGGCATCAAATGTTTATTTTCCTGTAATACGTAGTGCTATTTCAATTCCACCCTGGACTGATCCATTATACAATTTGATAGATGAGCATTTGAGGTTGCTAGATCAAATGATAGAAATGAAAGTTCCAGATCCTGAAACTATGATTTTTAACACATATTTTGCTGCAAATTATAGTAGAGAAGTGTTTGATAAAGCTTTAGCTAAAAGGCGGATGAATATAAAAGAATTTACTGAAATTAAATTAATGGAATATCTAGCAATTACACACCATGATGACCCTTCATATGCCTCAAACAAAAAACATTTTAAAGCAGAGGAGGATATTTTGCCAAGAGGACTTGTAAAATATTTTTCGCGGGTTATTAAAATCACTAGATTGCGTGATGTAATGGTATTATTAGGCTTTACAAGAACTTCAGCGCCTGACCCAGATGCAGAGCAAGAACAACAAGTAAATATTGTTAAATTAAATAAATCTAGAAATGAACCTTGGTTGCCCGCTGTAGAAGTTAACGGTGAAGGGGTTTTTATAGAATTTAACAAAGATAATATAAATAAATGGTTGAGTATTCCATCCGTTAAAGTTCTTTCTAAGCAGTATGAATTTTGTTATGAACAGTATTGCTTATCTAGAGGCTGGACGCAGAACTTTAAGAAGAATGCTAAATACGTATTAATTCATACTTTTGCCCATTTATTGATAAAAGAGATGTCTTTGCAATCAGGGTATTCGTCTTCTTCCATAAAGGAAAGGATATATTGTGGCGATGACATGTGTGGGGTATTATTGTATACTGGTAGTTCAGATAAAGAAGGCTCGTTGGGTGGTTTAGTTGAGCTTGGTAATTACGATAAGTTAATCCCTTTAATTAAAGCAGCTTTTGAAAATGCATTAATTTGCACTAATGATCCCGAATGTATGGAATCTAATCCTACTGTGGAAAAATTAAATGGTGCCGCTTGTCATTCTTGTTGCATGATATCGGAAACAGCTTGCGAAAATGGCAATAGATTATTAGATCGAACATTAGTAGTTCCTATTGGAGATAGGAGTGAACAGTCTTATTTTAAGGAATTAGTTGCAGAATTATGTTGTCTGGAAATTTAAGAAGTGAATTAATATATCATTCTATTATTGATGAATTCAATGCAATTGGAAGAGGAGATTTTGATAAATCAAGTTTTCCAAAATCGACAGCCCTAATATTACAAACATTTAGTGGCAAACTTAAAAATGAGGAAATTTTTTCTATTATTGAGCTGGTGTTAAAATCTTATCTCGAAAACAAAAAAGAAAAGGTAGAATTGATTACTACTGCGCCTCCTTCTTTTTTATTAAAAACAAAAAGAATAAACAATGTTATAAATGAGATTGTTGAAAACTCAGAAAAAAGTCTTTTGATAACAGGTTATTCTATTTCTGAATTTGTTGAAGATATGATTGACAAAATTATAGAAAAAAGCCAGCGTGGACTTTTTGTAAAGATATTTATAAATGATTTAAACAAACAAAAATCGATAGAGAAATTATTAAGATATCGCGGTAAATTTTTGCAACTATATGATTATGCTAATAACGATGATAAAATGGCTGCACTGCATGCAAAAATCATTTTAGCGGATGGCGAAAGGTCCATAATTTCTTCTGCCAACTTGTCGTATCATGGAATGGCAGGAAATATAGAAATGGGAACTTTTATAAACTCTGTCAAACTAGGTAAGCAAATTGAAGATTTTTTTAAAAGTTTAGTGTTTCAAAAAGTCTTTAAAAAAATACAATGATCTGCAAAAGGATATGGCAGAAGTTATTGCGGCACTTATATAGGATAAGGGTAAGTATTTGATTTGTCAAAAACCTAAGCGTGGATTCTATTGTTTATCTTGTAAGGAGTATAAGTCAGCTTGATTTTAGATAGGAAAATTTCTTTGACAATGATAATAATGTAGGGAGAGTCGACAATGCAAGTTATATATACACTATAAAGCGATTGATTGTCTTGTGAGGATATGTTATACTTATCTCGATAAAATCAAGATAGGATAGAAGAAAAGAACAAAGAATAGCGAAAAGAATGCAAATTTTTAGACGATGATTCTAAGAGATTTGTTTGAAGAAATCAAGGCTTTTTTAAATGAAACGAATATGACGAAAGTTGATTTTATCAAAAAAGCTTACGAAATAATTAAAAAAGGAGATCGAAAACTATGATAGAAGTTGGAATGAAAGCGCCGCAGTTTATTTTGCCGGACAAAAACGGAAATATAGTTTCTTTGTCAGATTTCCTCGGAAAGAAAGTGGTCTTGTATTTTTATTCTAAAGATAATACTCCTGGTTGTACAAGACAAGCGTGCGCTTTTGCGCAAAAAAACAAGGAAATTGAAAATAAAAACGCGGTGGTTGTAGGTATCAGCAAAGACAGCGTCAATTCGCACTTGAATTTTGCGAGCAAATACAATTTGCCCTTTGTATTGCTTTCGGATACGGAACTTTCGGCAATTCAAGCATACGGTGTTTGGCAAAAGAAAAAGTTATATGGAAAAGTGAGTATGGGCGTTGTGAGAACGACTTTTTTAATTGACGAGCAAGGAACAGTGCGAGCTGTTATGAAAAAAGTAAAACCCGATACTAATGCCGACGAGATTCTGGAGCTGTTAAAAATGTAAAAAATGGAATTTAAATATTCTTTAAAAAGAATGCTTATTTAAATATTTTAGTTTTATTGAATAAAGTGAATTGTATTTTAATTAAGGATTGAGATATGGCAAAAAATCATTATGTTTCACAGTTAATAATTAAAAGATTTTCGCCGGCAGTTACAACGTTTGATACTGTAAAACAATGCTTAATTGAAAATCGGAAAGCTCATAAAATTTTTTACAAAGAAGATATTTATGATAATGATATTGAGAAAAAATTGGCGCATGATTTGGAACAGCCATTTGCACGGTTATTGGATGAAAAAATATTGCATTCTAATAAAATAGTTTTATTTCGTAATGAGTTGTTTTTATTGAAACAATTTCTATTGCTCGATAGTGTACGTACGTATGAATCTGAGGGCTTTGTACGTGTTCTAATGAATTTTAAAGAAAATGTAGCAAGATATTTGAAAATACCTAGTGATCCTTTTGCGGAACAAGTCAAAAGTATGCCTAGTGTATTTGATTTGAATTTAGAACCTCGTGCAATTCAAATGCGTGCAATGAGATTGTATTTGGAATGTAAATGTGTAGGGGATTTATTAAAACATCCTTTAATTACAAAAGAGTTTTATTGTTGGGCAAGAGTTAATTACGATGCATATGTAGCTTTTTGGGATAGTGATGAAAGCCAAGAGTTTATTTTGACTTCAACTGGTATGGTGTCGGAATATGAACCGTCTCACTCTATATTTGAAGGGTTAGATTTATCAAAACATTCTTTTTTACATAGTAGGATTAAGACGGATAAAATAAATGTGCATCTTGCTAAATACGCACATTTACTTTCTTTTAATCAAATCATGTATGAAAATTTTAATATTTTTAATCTTTCGTCTACAAGATGTATGGTTTTAATTCACCCGTTTTTTAAGCTTTATAACGATTTTCAGGGAGTAGTAAATGAAGAAAAAATTAATATAGAAAAACCAGATATTTGGCCAAGCTGTTTTGAAAACAAAGATATTTGTTTGCCTCCTGAAAATGACTACAAAATGTCTTGCTATATATTTTCGCCTAATGATCAGTACATTTATACGCCAAAGAAATTAACCGTTTGGGATACTATATATCTTAATAGTCTTATTCTGGGTCAAACACATGATATTCTTGGTTTTGGCGACATAACAAAGGTTATAGATTCGATAGTGTTTGTAAATGTATTAAATTCTATATCAGACAATGAGCTTTTGCGAAAATTACGTGGTTTAGATGCTTTGGAACGTTGGGTTGATAATATGTTGAAAGATAAATATTTCTATATATTTAATTATTATAAAGAACTAAAATTAAAATGTAGTATAAAAATATTTGATTACATAGATAAATTTGCTTATTTAATGTGGAAAGATGTTCGTGAGAATAGATATGTTCTGGAATATCTGTTATCAAATGAAAATATGGTGCATTCAATGGATAATTTTAAATTTATGGGATCTCCCGAGACAAGGGTTAAAGCAATTAAGGAGATGCTAAAAAAAGTTACAAAAAGTAATCTTTTATAATTAGAAATATGGTTATCAATGGATAGTATCATAATTAACCTTCGGAGCTTTGCTTGTCTTAGCAAAGGAGGTGACATTATGGATTCTATAAAGAAACTTGATGAAAAAATTGTTTCCAGAAATGTGAGGAGGATGATAATCGAATCATCTCTTACTATGGAAGATATTGCTAATTTGCTAGACGTTACTCCAAGGTTACTGTATTACTGGCAAAATGGCAAGAGGGTTCCAAATATTCAAAACTTGTATGGACTTTCACAATTGTTCAATGTTTCCATAGAAAGCATTCTCGTATGAGAGTGCTTTTTATGTTTTGAACGAATGTTCATTGTGAAATTGACGAGGTCGTATTAAAATATTGTTGATTTTAGGAGGTGTTATATGACAAAGTATAATTTGATGATGTTATGGGAGAAAATATTTCCCCATCAAAACGAAGTTTGTGATTATGCTGGTAGAAGAATGCTGAAATCAGCGATAGGAAATCAAAATAGTAGATATTGTCCGACAATAGATCATATAAGACCATTATCAAATGGTGGAAAAGATGCTTTGGAAAACATTGTAATTTGCAATCGCGAAACCAATGAAGAAAAGGCGGATTCTTTTCCGAATTGGCGTGCAAACGGAAGATGTTTTCAGGCCAAGAAAGTAAAAGGTTCATCAGGTGAGTACGATATTTATCAAATTGATTAAAAACCGAATGCGCAGAGGAGAAGTTATGTTTATAAAAATTAAAAATTCATTAAGCAAAATCAATTATAAGTTGTTTATATCGTTGCTTGTGCTTGGGGTGGTGCCGACTATTTACACAACGGTTAGGGTTTTCTTTTTAGGGCAACTGCCCAGCGAATATACTTTTTCGATCGCGGGTCAATTATCCTGGGTGAATCTTTTGTATGAAATTTTAAGCGAAGCGATCGTTTTGCCGTTGTTCTTCTTTATAGGCAAAGTTTTAACCGATAAAGACGAGTTTGCAAACCGTATTAGAACGGGGTTACTTGTTTCGGTTGCTGTTTACATGGTGCTTTCCATTATGATAATACTGTTTGCAAAACAATTATTGTGGTTAATGGCTACGGATCAGGCAATTATCGAGGCGTCGGCAACTTACATAAGGATTGAAAGCGTAGCGAGTATTTTTGCTCTTGCGTTCAATTTTATAATGGTTGGCATGGTAACACTCGGAAAGGAAAAGTACGTTTACATATTAACGGCGGTAAAACTTATTTTATGTTTACTTGCGGATACGTTTATGGTTTCGACTTTGCCGATATCTTTAACTCTCGGCGTGAATGGAATTGGCATTTCGAATATAATTGTCAACGCTGTTTTAAGCGTAGCGGCGATTTTTTTGTTGAATAAAGAGGGGATCAATATTTGCAGAAAAGTAAAACTTTCTTTTTCGTGGATGAAAGATTTTCTGAAAGTTGGAGGGATTTCCGGCTTAGAGTCTTTTGTCAGAAATATTGCTTATATGTTGATGATTGTCCGTATGGTCAATATGGTCAATGAGCAGGGAACGTATTGGGTGGCAAATAATTTTATCTGGGGCTATTTATTGCTTCCTGTGTTGCAACTCGGCGAACTAATCAAGCGCGAAACGGCAACCGATGAAAAAGCCGTGAAAAACAATTCGATAGGATATTTTGTAATAACCGCAATCATTTGTATTGTATGGGTTCTCACTATTCCGCTTTGGAAACCGTTTATGTCGAATGTTTTGAATTTTAGTGATGTGGATAAACTGTTTGAACTTGTGACGGTGTTGTTCGGATTTTATATGCTATACGCATTTCAAAACGTGTTTGATTCCACTTTTTACGGTCTTGGAAAAACAAATTATATGCTTTTTGAGTCGGTTGCGACAAATGTAATTTATTATGGCGGAGCATTTATATTGTATCTTTGCGGTGTTTGGACTCCTACGCTTATCGGGATTGCGTTGTTGTTTGGGATCGGTAATGCGTTTGACAGTGTGGTTTCGCTTATTACTTATGTGTTTTTACTTAAGAAAAAGAAAATAAATATTTTAGATGTTGATCTGCAACAAAAAATCTAGATTGTAAATTTTAGCGTTGTTACGAGTTAAAAACGGCATATTTTATTTTTGCTCGGCGAATCGCACTCTACTATTCAGGCAATATCCGTAATCCGAGGGCAAAGAATTAGCGCCAAAAAGCGGTAAAAATTTAATTTTTAATTAAAAAAGTGCTGAAAAGCAGTCATTCTTATCCAAGAGTGGCTGCTTTTTTCTCGTAAAAATCTCTTGCAAAGGCAAAAATCGGTTAAAAAAACGGGGCGGTTCCTCAAATGTTACACTTTTCTGTATCTACCGCTATGGATAAAAAGGAGAAAATTATTTCAAAATACAAATTAATCATTGACTGTATTGCATATAGTGCATAAATTACTTAAATTGCGTAAAAACAGTTGATAATTATTCGTATTTTGCGTAAAATAGGTATATAAATATAAGGAAATGATAGTAATGCAAGATTTTTATTTGAGTCAAGCCTTATTCCACACGCAAGAAATATTGAATTGTTTTTCGTGCGAAAGAAGTATGCAAATCAAATTAAAGGCGTTGACAGAAAACGGACGTATCGAAAAAATAAAAAATGGATTATATGCGACGGTCAATTCATTGACGGGCGATGTTTTTGCCAGCCGTTTTG